>Ga0268256_1000028_pt1 | contig 433179 bp, 414 predicted proteins | sample AgamicAtAmrz_FD_200247 | JGI IMG/M metagenome (GOLD analysis project Ga0268256, IMG submission 200247) | Agave microbial communities from Guanajuato, Mexico - At.Am.rz (v2) (version 3) | ecosystem: Host-associated > Plants > Roots > Rhizosphere | place: Guanajato, Mexico | collected 2012-06-07 | reverse complement strand
GCTCAGTAACGCCATGTCGATCACTCCAGAGCCCCCGCGGAAAACATGCGAGGGACGGTTGAAACATGGGTCAATTCTCAATGGAAATATCTGGCTGCGCCGGGTCAGCTCTCAGTGGAAATCAACAGCCCGACGACCCGGAGTGGGATGAGCGACGATGGATTCGAGAAACTTCGCGCGGAACTGGAGTGAGACGGACAGCTCTTCCTTCTCGACCCTGCCGCCCCAGAACTCCGTCCTAAGGTCATGAGCAGTGTTATACCGGCGTTGATCGCGTCTGAGCGCCTTGGCGCTTTCCGGATCCAGTTCCTTCAGCAACCGGCTGTAAGCTATTGCGACGCGGGTATCCAGAGCTCGCAAATCAGGATCGACGCATATCGCTTTTTCGTTCTGGGTCTGCGCCTTGGCGCAGTTAATTCCTTCCGCACTGGCCGATGAGGTTAAGCCTCCGGTACCGATCAGTATCAGGAAAGAAACAGGCTTTTTGCCATGCTCATGGGATCTCCCTGAATGTCCACCTATCAATGTCGGCTTGGGAAGAACCGTCCGCAGTCTGCTGCCTTACAAGCTTGTCTCGCGACAGGCTCGTGTTGAGGAAATCTGAATTTGCACGACCATCCGGCTAGCGGGGATCTGCCTGTTCTTTCGCCATCCCCTCATTCGCGCTTGGTATGTCCTCGTAGCTTTCAAGATGATAACCTTGCGTGCTGGTTCCCGTCAGATGCCCGCCATCACAAACGTAATGTCGGCGATCGTAGCTGTAATCGTTACGGATCTGCTTGACGTCTGGGAGCTTCGTTCGGAACTGCCACCCGTGTTCGACGTCATAAGTTACGAGGTGATCACCTTGCGCGACCGGGCCTTGTGTCAGTACCAATGTCTGGCTGGTGCGGTCCCCGTCAGCAACCGGCGAGGGGTCCGCCTCTGCCAAATCCGCGAGAAAAATCTTTTTTAATAGAGCGTGACATTCCACAATTCCTGAAAGTGTCCGATCCTCGATCACCGTGGGCGGCAGCTGGCCGCTTGCATGCGCAGTCTGAGAAAAAAGAAGTGCGAGCGGCAACATGAGGCTGGCAAACCCAGAATAAATGGGCGACGTTTTCATGATTGCTCCCATATCTAAGGTCACAGGCGATTAACATAATTATGAACGCCGTTCAATTGTTATAGTGGCGATTTTATGGTACATCGTGGGCATGGGAAGACGTTCTGATCACACAAGGGTGGAAATCGCGCAGATGCTGATTTCCGAAGGCAACAAACATATGGCCGAAGTCGGCTTCGCGCGATTTTCCGCGCGTGAGGTCGCAAAGCGAATTGGCTATTCAATAGGCACGCTCTACAATGTTTTCGGCTCTTATGATCAGTTCATCGCAGCGGTGAACACGAAGACTTTTGAACTATGGGCTTATGAACTCCGAAACGCGCTATCGGATTGCAAGGGAGACAGGATCCGATGTCTGGTGGAGAATTATTTTTCCTTTGCCCGGACAAACCGCAATTTATGGCGGGCGATATATGAGCATAACGTTCCTGATGGCTTCGTCATGTCGGACGAGCAGCATTTTCAGCGCGGCAAGCTGACGGAGCTCGTCGTGCAGGAAGTCGCAAATGCCTTGCCTGAAACGAAGACAGAGATGGCGCCGCGGCTGGCACGCTCTCTGATCGCCACGGTCCATGGCCACTGTGCTTTGGATCTTGGCGGGAGTTTTTCGCTGATGGGTCTGGATGGTGCGGTTGAGATGGCTCTGGAACGCGTTCAGGAGTCGCTGACAATTGCAGACGGGCGTGTGCGGAGGCCTGTTGCCGAAGAAACAATATGAGACCATCGCGGTTATTCGCGGCATTTGCACCGTCTTCGGGAGGTGCGGGAATCCGGTGCCGATCCGATCCCGGAATGCAAATAGTCCATCGTGTCGGCGATCATGTGAGGCTGATCGCACGAGTTCTGGACACGGCGATAGCCGGAGACGTCGCCTCTATATCCACATGCCACCGTTCATGGAAAAGGTCAGCATAATCTGCCAGGATTTGACCGAGAGCATAGTTCAGATGGCGGCGGGAGAAGTTTCGGACCGGTATTGAACGCTGATCAATTAAACGGTAGAAGCTCTCAGGCGCGGATCGCGCCGCAGGTGGAGTGACAGATGACCGCTGGAAAATTTCTGAGCCGAGGATTTGCCTTCCTGCGCTCGCGGCGGCCGCCGACGGGACAGATCACTGCGGACAGGCTGCAGGAGATGTTCGACTATTCCATCCGCTTCAATCTGTGCAGCGCGAGCAACGCGGGCCTCGGCGGAATGACGAAACTGGGGACGATTATCTCGTTCGAGCCCGTTACGCGTGATATCGACATGCGCCAGGCAGCGGCGTCACACCGGCGAAACGAGATTATAACAAATCCTCCCCATTTATGTTGGGGATGGAACCCGACCTTCGCCTATCTCGGTCTTGTTGACAGACAGGTGGAGTATCGTTTCACCACTGGGGGCAAGATCCGCTGGCGCGAGGTGCCGGTCACGCACGATCCGGTGCAAATCGCAGCGATCGATCGTATGTTCGACCTGTGGTATCGGCATCTTGGTTTGCCGGATGCATTGCGCAAGCCGACGCGGGCGGAACGCTCACAACAAATGCTCGCGGTGGTGGCGGGAGCGGACAAGCTGGCGTTGATCCGTCAGTATCTGTCGAGGAAAGAGACGGAGTTTTTATTCGAAATCCTCGGCGCGGAGAATAATAACGTGCTTCTCTGGGTTGACTGGGGCGCGAGCGACGATGACATTGTCGGCTCGGTCGAGACGATCCTGCAGACCGGCGCGCTATCAGCGAGCTTTGCGGAGACCGGCGATTCACCCGATTTGCTCGTGAGGTGGCGCGGAGCAACGATCCCCGTCTCCTACCCCGCGTCTCATGCCGACAGAGAGACTACACTTCTCGCGCTGAACTGCTTGCTCCAGCCGGATTATGAATTGCGCCTGTGCATCCAAAGCAGGGGCAACGACACTTTGGCGTTCCTCCCGCTGCCTGCCGAAACATGGCGGGAACTCGAACGCGAGTACCCGGAGGCGGTCGCCAGTCTGTTCACCCGTCTCGCGCCCGATACCGTCTTGTTTGGTGCATAGCCATGATCGGCGAAGTCGTAATGCGCTATTCATCCCCTTGCTCATCGGAAGGTGCCGCTTGCTATGTCCTTGTAATGTGATTTTGGCTGAGTTTCTTCCGACCAATCTATCCGGACCGGTCTTTTCAGAGGCTCAGACTGAGGTTGATCTAAAGTGCTTGTCATTGCCATACGACACCCGGGAACTTACTGACAATCCGATGGAAACGAAGCGTTCGTGGCACGACTGGTAGGGGATCGTAAAATGGAGCCAGCAGACGACTATATCAACTATCTCCAACGGGAATGGTCGCTAAGCGGCACCCTCGTTCTTCGGGACCATGGCGTCGAAAGTGATCTCAAGGCCATACACGAATGGGTAAGCTGGTTCATCGTGAACGGTGCGGGAGACAAAGAATACGAGTTGATTTTAAGTCACATTGACCACAGTCTCAATTTGGATATTCCGTTTGCCGCTACTTTCACTGTGAGAGAGGCGCTGATTTCTGCAGTGCGGGAACGAATGAAAGATCCACGTCATTCGCGCTCCCGGTGAATGGCACAGACTACCGTCAAGGACAGTCTGGGGCTTCGGTTTCCCTGTATTTGGTACGGCTCCCGCCGAGGGCGAAGCCGTAGTGGCGGGGCATACCGGCTATCGGAGCGGTGAGTGCCGGATGAACCCGGCTGGTGCTGCGCGGATTATCCCCGAACTGCTGCATTCCTTCCAGCGCCAATGGAAGGCGAAGGATACTAGTACGAAAGGAACGTCTGTATGATGCGTGTGTTTGCTCTGATCCTGATGACCGTAGGGCTGATTTCGCCAGCCGTGGCGGGTGAGGGCGGGCCGCCCCCACTCAGCGACTATGTCGGACATTCACCATTCGAGCGGGTCGCAGGGGTCGCTTTCCTCGAACATCCTGCGGTCCGTGCCGCTGTGCGGCGCGCGGTCACCGACCCGAAGGTGCGGAAATGGCTGCTCGTCGCCAGCACGAGCCCGTCACCGCAGATCTTCCTGAAAGACGGGGTGATTGTGTCGAGTGGCTGCCAATGGCACGCATGCGGAGAGCGCAACTGGGCGATCCTGATCGATCCGGAAGGGCGACACGCCCAGGTCTGCTATTACAACGGCAGTGGTGACGGTGCCCGCTGGTATGCCGGCGATGGTCGCTCGGCGATGCGTGACGAAGGATGTCCGTTCGGGCCATGAGGTTCGTGTCGCCGCTCGCCACGTTGGCCATCACGCTCCAGCCGGCTGCGGCGCCAGAAATCCGCGGAGGGCATCACATGCTATTGGTTCTTCAGATAGACAGCATCAATGCTGCGGACCTTGCCTTGCTTATCGAAGAAGAAAGTGATGATGACTGATCTTGCATCGGGGTCAAGTATTGCTCGACCCTTGTCGTCCCTGACGACCAGGGATTCGGATGAATCTTTAATAATCTTGGACGACGCAATAGGCCTGAAGATCTCCATTAGTTCCGAGCGTGTCGTGCCAACCGGAATAGACATCAAGGCACGGGCAGAAACGTCGATTTGCTGGAAGTGAACCGGATGTTGGGTGGCGTAGATTTCATGCAACATGTTCAAAACCTGTGGTGTGCTTGTACTCGTTGCCACTGCTGTAGGATGAACATTCGGTTCGGCGGCGTGCGCCGAAAACCCAGCTATCGATGACAATACGGCCGCACAAAACGGTAACTTCCTCAGCGTGATCAATATCTTGGACATTCAAACCTCTAATACGGGATAAACGCGTTCCACATTGCTTTCTTGCTTGTTAGCGGCGTAAATTCAATTGGAATTTCATGGCATGACGGCAAAACTCGCCAGCCCTGATCGAGGTGAACTTGGATAGGACACATATGAAAAAGACAATGACCTCGATCCGATGGGCATCGGTGTTTGTGGTTGGAATGTTCTCGGTTACCATGCCGGTACAAGCCGAAGACGGCAACATATCTGCAAAAGAACGTGCGGAGCTCTTGTCGAACGCTTCGATCACTTGCGATGCCACGGGTGAGAAATGTACCGCGGGCAACGTCGACAGCGGTGATTTCTATGACGTCACGATCAACGGTGATTGTTTTTCAAACGCCTATTATGGACGAATTGACAACAAGGCGGTCGATGCCCGCGACAAGGTCGCTACGACCGGAACGAACGCGAAAAAAATTGCCGCAATGCCGGCCAACCAGTTGGTCTGCATCCTTGCAACCGCATCTGTTGGCCGGGGGAATTCAGACGTCGAGCAATATGTCATGGCTCTTCCATGGGACTACGATCCAGCATGTACCGGGAATGTCAGATGTCGCCTACCTTTGCCCAAACCTCAATCCGCTGAAATGCTCGAATGCAAGGCCGACCACGAAGCGAAACGCTATAGAAACTGCCCGCAAGGCTGGATTTTCGCAAAAGAGATGGAAGCCTACCCGATGGGACTTCCCGGCCTGAAGTAACGTGCATTTTCGGCTTCCTATGATGAGGACAAAGACAACCTCAGGCCTCGTGCTCACGCTGGCCTGTCTTACGACGCTAGAAACGAGCAGACCGGTGAAGAGGAAAGGTCGTATGTCAATGAAAGGACTGAACATGGTTGAATTCCGTCGAAGCTTCGCAGCGGTTACGCTGCTCGCCATGCTCACCGTACCGGGTTTTGCAGCAGAAAGCCCCAGTGAAGATATAAAAGGCGCCAAAGACAATCCTATTGTTTCGCGCTTTCGCGGAGCCGTCATCATCGGATATCAGCAACAGGATTATGCGGCCCTGACTTTGCCACTCGGCCCATATGATGGCGGACAGTCCAACCATTTTGCCAAAAGCATGACCGTCGAGGGACGGCTGACGAGCATTGTCTATGCCGCTCCGGAGGGAAAATCTGCTCTGGAGATCTACCGAAACTACGAGCAAACGTTGACCACGGCGGGCTTCCAGCCCGTTTTTAAGTGCGAAGCGGAAAGCTGTGGCGGCTACGATTTCGCAGCTGCCCTCGCTGATCCGGTGAATCATGCCATGGCCGGAGATTTATCCAGTCTGCGAATTGACCTGCTCAACGCGACCAATGGTGACGTGCGCGCATTGACTGCCCATCTGGATCGCCCAAATGGACCGGTGGATGTCTCGCTATTGGTGAGCCAGGACCCCGGAAGGCAGCCCGGCATTTTGCTGCGGATTGTTGAAGGACGCGGCATGGACAGCCAACAGATCACCGTCGATGCGAACGCGATGAGCGACGGCCTGGCAACCGCTGGCCATATTGCGCTTTACGGAATCCAGTTTGACACAGACAGTGCCATCCTCAGACCCGAATCCGATGAGACCATCGCCCAGATGGCAAAGCTGTTGACCGGCGACACCAGCCGAAGAGTGTATATTGTTGGCCATACCGACAGTTCGGGCACGCTCAAACATAATATCGGCCTGTCCCAATCCCGTGCCGCGAGCGTTGCCAAGGCACTCACCACACGATACGGAATCGGCGCCGACCGTATCGCGGCAAAGGGGCTTGGTCCCTACTCGCCCGTGGCCAGCAACGCCGACGATGCCGGCCGTGCGAAGAACCGAAGGGTTGAATTGGTAGAGCAGTGAACGACGTTTCATCATATTCAACAGGCATCCGGGCGTTTCTCAACGCATATTGAAGGCGCCCGCCCCGCCAGATTTCATGCGCATCAGACAGATGGAAGTCTGCATTATTGGCACTTGGTAACGATTCCATTGGGCGCTCTAGATCCGATTCAACTAAATCCGGATACGCTTTAGGGGGGGACGTGTTTGTCCACCCGGCCGGCTGTCGTCGTCGCAGAAAATACAGCTCGCGATCGCTAATCCTGGAAGGAGGCACGTGTCAATCGATCGTTTTGCGGTGTTTGTCCATGACCTTTTGCAGGCTCTCTGGGTTGACCCTTCCGATGGGCGTGAACGGTATGTCTTCGGGATAGCGTGCGATCCCCACGACGGTGGTCATTTTACCAGTCTTGGGATCCTCGAGAGGACTCGTGCTGGTGGCTTCGGAAAGGAACCACATTTTTTTCTTGTCATCAAATGCGAGCCTAAAGGTAACGTTGCTACGAACGCCCTGATTGATGTAGGTGATCTCGCCCGCTTTCACCGCGAGGTTTTCGCTTAGATCCTGGGCGTTTCGCGCGACATCATTGTAAAGGCAGTCCACAATCGTGCCGCTGCTGTCCTTGACCACCCATTCTGACCCTGCGCGCTGCAAGATCAGCAGTTCGCACGTGTTACCATTTGCATCAGATTTAGCGTGGCGGACAATTCCCACCCCATCCTCTTTTCCATCATTGTCCAGATCCAGACGTTTAAGGGCAAGCCAATGATCACTTTTCCCGACCACGTCCTCTAAGTATTTGCCCTCACTATGTTGCGCAGCTCCTGCCCAGCAAGGATATAATGTCATTGCTGCCATCGAGAAGATTATCAGACGCTTTATCGACATCTTGATACTCCGTTTTGCTCATCTCACTATAATACGCCGATCAGAAAGCCGTGATGGCACCCGCCTAAAGTGATCAGTGTTCAATTAGCCGATTAGCATGAGGAACGGGAGCATTGCAATCTCTATTAGTTTATCCGGGACAGCCACTGAAGAGCAGCGCACGGTTATCAGTGGACACCATTCTGAAAGGCGAACTTGTTGCAAGGCGCCAACCTGCGCGCATATGTCCGTATGACAGAAGGAGCTCTGCGAGCAACGCCGACTAGAGTAACTGAGTTATTTTATACGGATAGTCTTTGTAATTGCAGGGGCGCCAGTTCGAATCCCGTCAAGGCGTTTCACCCTGAACCCTAGCTAACTCATTTCTTCGGGACAGATTTCGGCTTCGGCTGATATAGACGCCGTTTGGCGTTCAAGCGCAAAGCATTGCGGACATCCCTATCCACGATCGACAGGTCGAACCATTCTGGATCAAAGTAGTCGCCGCACCACCGAATGGTTTCGGCATATTCTGGATCTTCCTGGTCGGCGATGATCTCCAGAAACCGCTCGTAACCCGATACGCCGCCAACATCCTCTGGCGGCCGTGCCCTTTCGCCGGCGACACAGCTCCCGTGTTTAGGTGTAGCAGTGAGCGTCAGGAACTCCTCGACCGCGACGGTGTGCCGCCAGCCATCCCCGAAATCATAATGGTAGGTGAAGACGGCACCTTGCTCGAAGTCCATCAGGCGAACCTCGCTCTGATCGAAGACCCGAGGATCGTCGTCGGTCGCATCTTCCGTGAGGATCTCAACGTTCCCATACCGGAGACCACCGATGCGGAACTCATAGAGATGATAGTTCCACCAGTTGAATGCGGCCTGAACTCCGAGATGCAAATGCTCCAGGTTCCAATGGACCGGCAGAACCAGACGGCGCCAGATGCCCGGCTCGATATCGTCGATTGAAACTCTGATCTGTACAGCGTTTGCGGCTTTGAACATTGGCTGAGTGAACAAGGTTGGCGAAGGATCGTCAAGACTGGCGCACGCGCGGCATGCGAGGATATTCCGGGGTCGTCGTCTGATCGGTTCCCATCAAGAGAAGCAGTTGATCAGGCGCAAAATCGGCCAACCGAAAATGAGGCGGCGTCACAGGTTGTGCCTTCCTCAAGAAGCATTTGAGCCGCCAACTCACCTACAGCAAGCGAGTGTTTGAAACCGTGCCCTGAGCAGGCCGAGATGACCAGGAGCCGGTCATTGCCCGGTCGGCGATCAATGATGAAACCTTCGTCGGGTGTCAGCGTGTAGTAGCAGAGATCAGAACCGACAATCTGCGGGGTAACGCCGTTGAAGAATGGCCTGATTTCCCGCTCGAAGAAGTGCCCACCTGTTTCGCCAACATCTGCCGCCGCGTCTATGCCTTCGACGAAGAAGCCTACCGCTCCATTCTGCGACTGAGGAAACGTGGTGATGCATCGGTGCCCCGCCCCGGAGCGAAACCACATCAGAGCCGGGAAATTGCCTGCCTGATACCGCGCCGCAGCTTCAGGTCTGAACGAAAAAGTCCTTTGCTCCGTGACCTTCAAGAGGCGGTCGTAGGGCGACCCCAGAATCTCTCCGGCCCAACGACCCGCAGCAATGACGGCATGTCTGGCTCTGATCTGATAGTCACCCATTCCAATGGTCACCCAGCCATTCTCCTGGGAAACATGCTCTACCGCGCGGTCGGTCAATACCGTCGCACCAAGTTGCTGTGCGGCTGAAATCTGCAGCGATACGATCGGCTCGGGCTTCAGGACGCCTCCCTTGGACTCGAAATAACCGTAGTCTAGGTCCGTCAGCCCGATCAGCTGCGGATATCGTCGTTTCAGCTCGGCTGACGAGAACAACTCGTGCTCGATCCCGTGCTGCTGCGCGGTCGTGACCGTAGCTCTAACAAAGTCTTCGCCGTTGGACGGTTGCTCCGATCCGACAATGAGCGTACCGCTCCGTTCCATCAAATCGACATTGAAGGACCGCTCGAGTTCCCCGAGAATTTCCTGTGAACGCCTGACCAGCGGCACATAGGCAGATCCTTCGCCCACGGCATTGCGGGTTACCCGGGCGCGTCCGTGGCTCGATCCAAACGGATGCGGCGGCAGGTAGCGATCAATGCCAACGACTTTGGCGCCCCGCCTGGCCAGCTGGTAAAGCGTTGCCGCGCCCACGGCACCCATGCCTATAACGGCGAAGTCGATCGAATGGGTATCCATTGTGGGTCGCTTCTCCGGCAGTTGATGATTGGCTTGGGACTGTCGCGGCGTCAGACGGATTTCCGCATGAAATGCAGGCCGGTCAGTTCATCGGTGAAACCCCACTTCTGATAGAACGGGACCATCTCCGCCAGGCAGTAGAGTTCCCGGTGTTTGATGTTCACCAGTGCGGGATCGTTCATCACTGTTTCCATGAGCAGCCCACCCAGGCCGGTGTTGCGCCAGGTGCTCTTTACGATGATGTCGAAGATCATCGCCTTGTAGACGCCGTCCGTCATTGCGCGAGCGAACGCAACGAGTTCGTCTCCGTCAGGGTCGATAAAGGCGAAGACGGGGCCACCGGAGGCCAGCGCTTTTACCACGTCGGTCTTTGTCCTCCCCTTTGTCCACCACTCTTCCTGAAACAATGCCACCAGCTGGTTGACCTGATGGTCATTCAAGGACCGATGCAGCTGCAGCCGTCTTTTGTCGAGTGTGATCTTGTTCATGTCCGCCTCTGGGATATTTGCGTTGACCGGCTCAGTTTCCGGCAAGGTTTTTTAGTTCGAGGAGCTTTTCCTCCGACATGGGGATGCCACAGAGAGTTGACTGGCGGCGGTTCTCGTAGCGCCGAGCGCCCGGCAATCTCTCCTGGCCCGCGTCGATCAGGCGATCGCAAAGCAACCCGACGCGCCCGGCAAAGTCGTTGTTGCCGCCACGCTCCGGGTCAATAACGATCAACAGCTGCCCCGCTTTCGGTGTCTGCGCACCGACACAATCACCAAAGTCATTCTCGAAAGACAGCTGCCCGCCGGTCAGTGCGCCGGCCATCAGCTCGACCATCAGCGCAATAGACGAGCCCTTGTATCCACCGAATGTGTTGAGTGCGCCGCCGGCCAGCACCGCGTGTGGATCGGTGGATGGGGTTCCGTTACGATCGACGCCCGTTCCTTCCGGCAGAGTTCGGTTCGCCAGTGCGTGTAGCCTGACCTCGCCGTTGGCCATCACGCTCGTCGCCTGATCGACGACGAGCGGATCCGCACCAGCGACCGGCGTTGCGAAAGCGATCGGGTTGGTGCCGTACACGGGGGCGCGACCTCCATGGGGGACGACATTCGCCAGACCGTTGACGAATGTGATTGCCATAAGATCTTTTCGCGCAAACGGCTCAACATCTGGCCACAGGGCGCTGAAATGATGAGAATTGCGTGTGTGTTGGTTTCCGCGCAGAACTGAGCCGGTTAGGCGCATAATTTCCATTGAGAATTGAGCCATGTGAACCTTCCCCCCCAACGCGGAGAGCGACGGGGGCAACGGAGTGATCCACATGGGACTTTTAAATATCATCCGTCGGATGGCGCTGCGCGAGAAGCAGTCGATCCGCGAGATCAGCCGGCGCACGGGACTGTCGCGGAACACGATCGCGAAGTATCTGAACGCCGGTACAATCGAACCAACATTCACGGTACCGGAACGGCCTAGCAAGCTTGACCCTTTTGCCGACAAGCTGGCGGCCTGGCTGAAGACAGAGGCCGGGAAGTCGCGCAAGCAGCGACGAACACTGAAGCAGGTTCATGCCGATCTGGTGGCTCTCGGCTTTACCGGCTCCTATGGTCGGGTTGCCGCCTTCGCCCGTGATTGGCGAGCGGAACGACAACGTGAGCAGCAGACGACGGGCCGCGGCATATTCGTTCCGCTGTCTTTCCGCCCAGGCGAAGCATTCCAATTCGATTGGAGTGAGGACTATGCCGTCATTGGCGGCGAGCGCACGAAGCTGCAGGTCGCGCATATCAAGCTATCGCACAGTCGGGCTTTTCTGGTCAGGGCGTATCTGCTGCAAACGCACGAGATGCTGTTTGACGCCCATTGGCACGGCTTCCGTGTGTTCGGCGGCGTCCCTGCTCGCGGCATCTACGATAATATGAAGACAGCGGTCGATCGCGTCGGCCGGGGCAAGGAGCGACAGGTCAACATCCGGTTCCTTGCGATGACGAACCACTACGTTTTTGCGCCAGAGTTCTGCAATCCCGCCGCAGGCTGGGAGAAGGGACAGGTCGAGAAGAACGTTCAGGATGCCCGACCACGCCTGTGGCAACAGATGCCGGACTTCCCGGATTTGGCAGCGTTGAATCTGTGGCTGGAGCAGCATTGCCAAGACCTGTGGCAGGAGACACCACACGGGAGCCTGCCCGGTTCGATCGCCGATGTTTGGGCTGATGAGCAGCCTGCTTTGATGGCATTGCCCGCCATGTTTGATGGCTTCGTCGAGCAGAGCAAGCGTGTCTCGCCGACATGCCTGATCACCTTCGAACGGAACCGCTACAGCGTGCCGGCCTCCTTTGCTAACCGGCCCGTCAGCCTGCGGATTTATCCTGAGCGGCTGGTCGTTGCAGCCGAGGGCAATATCCTCTGCGAACATCCACGGATCATAGAACGCAGTCACGACAAACCACCGCGAACGATTTATGATTGGCGGCATTACCTTGCCGTTATCCAACGCAAGCCTGGTGCCCTGCGCAATGGTGCTCCCTTCCTGGAATTGCCGCTGGGCTTTCGACAACTGCAGGACCAGATGCTTCGCCGCCCCGGTGGTGATCGTGAGATGGCTGACATCCTCGCTCTCGTCCTTCATCACGACGAACAGGTTGTCGTCAGGGCTGTGGAGCTGGCTCTGGATCAAGGCGTCGCGACCAAGACGCATGTGCTGAACCTGCTGCATCGTCTGATCGATGGGAAGACAACCGACGGTCCTGATATCGACACGCCACAGGCGCTGACCTTGTTGCGTGAACCCAAGGCAAATGTGGAGCGCTATGATGGCCTGCGTGTCCGGATCGTGGGAGGTCGTCATGCGTCATGATCCTGCCAGCGCCGCCGTCGTCATCATGCTCCGTAGTCTGAAGATGTATGGCATGGCCCAAGCGGTCACCGACCTGATCGAGCAAGGAGCACCGGCCTTCGATGCGGCCGTGCCGATCCTGTCTCAATTGCTGAAAGCCGAGATGGCTGAGCGCGAGGTCCGGTCGATTGCCTATCATATGAAGGCAGCGCGCTTTCCTGCCTATAAGGACATCTCTGGCTACGACTTCGCCGCCAGCGAAATCAACGAAGCGACGGTGCGTCAGTTGCATCGATGCGAGTTCATGGACGGAGCGCAGAACATTGTCCTCGTCGGTGGGCCGGGTACAGGCAAAACACACGTCGCGACCGCTCTCGGCGTTCAGGCTATCGAGCATCATCGCCGAAAAGTCCGCTTCTTCTCGACCATCGAATTGGTCAATGCGCTCGAGCAGGAGAAGGCAAAGGGCAAGGCAGGCCAGATCGCCGAGACGCTGGTCCGTCTCGATCTGCTGATCCTTGATGAACTCGGATACCTTCCGTTCAGTGCTTCCGGCGGAGCGCTGCTATTCCACCTGCTGAGCAAGCTCTATGAGCGCACCAGTGTCGTCATCACCACCAACCTCAGCTTCAGCGAATGGGCCACGGTCTTCGGCGACGCCAAGATGACGACAGCTCTGCTCGATCGCCTGACCCACCGTTGCCACATCCTGGAAACCGGTAACGACAGCTTCCGCTTCAAAGCCAGTTCGGCTGCAGCAGCACAGAAGAGAGGAGAAAAGGCCAATCCCTTGACCAAAGCCTGATCACAAAACCATACTCAGAGGTGGCTCACTTCTCGGTGGAAAAACCGGCTCAGTTCTGCGCGGAAACCAACAGAGCATGGGATACAATGAATCGGATGGGGGCGCCAACGCACATTGATCTAGATTTCACGATGGCCTTTCAGCCAATAGTTGATGTTGGGGCAGGAGGGTCAATCTTTGCCTACGAGGCCCTTGTGAGGGGGCCGGTCGGACAAGGGGCCGACGGCGTCTTCGCAGGGGTATCCCCTGCTGACCTCAATGCTTTCGACGAAGCCTGTCGGTCTCGCGCCATCGGTATTGCTGCCTCGCTCGGCCTGCCATCGCGTCTTAGTCTTAACGTTTCAGCTACTGCGATCTGCGACCGTAGGCACGGGCTCCATACAACCTTGCGTCGGGCGAACGAACTCGGGTGGCCGATCAATAATCTGATCTTCGAGATGACTGAGCACCATCCTGTTGCGGATCCAGGCAAGTTGGGACGCTGGATCGCTGCGGCGCGTAAACGTGACGTCAAGATCGCTATCGATGATTTTGGCGCCGGCTATGCCGGTCTCAGCAGCTTGCTGACGCTCAGACCGGAAATCATAAAGCTCGATCTTGCTCTCGTACGCCATATCGACACAGATCGAAGCCGACAAGCCTTGGTGAAAGGGATTGTTGATGCCTGTCATTCATTCAGTTGCATCGTGATCGCCGAAGGAGTGGAAACCGATCCCGAGTTTTCAATGCTGCGGAAACTCGGCGTCACCCTCATGCAGGGGTTCCTTTTTGCCATGCCCGGGCTGGGCCACCTTCCAACGATCAATTGGCCGATCAGCATCACTGTAGATGAGCCACAACGATACCCGGCGGGCGCGATGGTGGACCACGACGGTGCATATCAATGAGAATACTTCCCGAAGTGCTGGGCTTGGTGAGACCACAGCATGGAACTCTCTCGTAGTGAATGTCGAATCCACTGACATCCAGACCTCTAATGTCGACGGGATCTCGTTTGAGGTGATGATAACGGAAGTCGCGCCACCGAGCCTTTCGGGCAATTCTTGAGCACTAGGCAAACAACGCAACCGAACCAACGGTCGAACAGCGTGCGACACTCGACAATCCGTAAGGACCGGATCTGCTAACCGACACGCCTTCATGAAAAGGGAATTACGAAGATGATTGTCTCTTGCAAGCCTCCGGTCTTGGCCAGCCTCATGCTGCTTGTATTGGCTGGCGGATCGGCACCAGCCTTGTCCCAGGGCGCTCAGACCACTCAGCCCAATCCGGTGGCGAGCCAGCCGCCATCTCCCGCATGGGCCTTGGGCTGTAATAGCCCCAATGCAGGTACCGGCACGCTCGAGTGCCAGATATCACAGACGATTCTGCGCCAGGAGACGGGTCAAATCCTGATGATGATTGCAATCAGGAAACCGCAAAGCGGTTCGATGACAATGAATTTCGTTCTCCCCCACGGCCTCTACCTACCGGCAGGGCTCAGCTATCAGATTGGCACTGCCGCCAAAAATACGGTCGCCATCTTTAGCAGTGACCAGAACGGTGCTTACTCGAACATCAGTCTACCCCTCGATCTAGTGAACGCACTCAAGGCGGGCTCGATCCTGAACATTGGCCTCGAAACAGCGTCGCGTAACCCGCTGACTGTACCCGTTTCACTCACCGGATTCACGTCTGCGATCGATCGGCTGACCAACCTCAAATAGCAGCCCTTCATCGCAATTCGCAATACAACAGCACCGCATAGATGTTGCAGTCGCTGCCACATCAGCATCATTTATTAGAGAGACCTCCATGATTAAAAAAATGGCCGCCGAATTTTTGGGCACATTCTGGCTTGTCTTTGGCGGATGCGGCAGCGCCGTTCTTGCCGCTGGCATTCCCCAGTTCGGTATCGGCTACCTCGGCGTCGCACTCGCATTCGGGCTATCCGTGATGACAATGGCCTATACGGTCGGCGGCATTTCCGGAGGCCATTTCAATCCTGCCGTGTCACTGGGACTCGCCATTGCCGGGCGATTCGAGTTCAGGAACCTCGTGCCATATTGGGCGTCCCAGGTCACCGGCGCTGTCGTCGCAGCCGCAGTGCTCTATGGCATCGCATCGGGCAAGGCAGACTTTGTTGCTGGTGGTTTCGCGTCGAACGGTTTCGGGGAACTATCTCCCGGCGGTTATGGGCTTACCGCAGCCCTGCTCACAGAGATAACCCTAACGGCGTTTTTCCTGATCATCATTCTCGGTTCAACCTCGTCACCCGCACTAGCCGGCTTTGCGCCGATTGCGATCGGACTGGGGCTCACCCTGATCCATCTCGTCTCCATTCCGGTAACCAATACGTCGGTCAATCCTGCTCGCTCGACGGGCGTTTCCCTGTTTGCCGACACCGCCGCGCTCGGCCAAGTCTGGCTGTTCTGGATTGCACCGCTGATCGGCGCGGCCGTAGGCGCTTTCATCTGGAGGGGAGTACTCCAGAGCAAGGAGTTTGGGACACAATGATAATCTCACCGGCGCGCGCGAAGCTGCTTCCCTTCAAAATTTCAAATAGTCAGTTTCACCAATTCCGCTGGCTTTTGAGCATGCTCTGGGTTCGAGCTTCCACACCGAAGGCCACGTTTCGGGGATCTCGTTCCTTTTAAAAAATGCGCCGCTTATCCGAGCCCCGACTCATTTGCTCAGCATTACCGCCTGTCGTCCCATGACTGAGCAAAATCGCAGGTTCTATAACAGGCCTTATGCAATCCATGGCTGCGTTACCGATCTGATTGCAATTGATGAGGAGCGCCTCGTGGCCTGTCCCACCTGACAATTTACGGAGTAAAAGATGCAACATTGGCTGGACAAGCTTATCGACCTTACTGCGCTTCGGGGCGATGAAAATGTCCTCACGATGCTCTGACCCATCTTGCCTATCGAGCGGGTTTTTCCGGCTATGCCTATCTCTTCATCCGACCTGGACACACGATCGCCTCATCAAATTACCCTTCAGATTGGCGGTCGATCTATTTCAAACGAAAACTCGAGGCTATCGACCCGATCGTAAACCGCGCAAAGTCGATGAAGCGAGTCTTTACGTGGAGCGGAGAAGAGGAACGGCGGCACCTGTCGAAGCAGGAGCGGGCGTTCTTCGACCAGGCCGCGGATTTCGGGATCCGATCTGGCGTCACTATCCCCATTCGAGCGGCCAACGGATCGACTTCCATGTTCACGCTCGCTTCTGAAATCCTCAATAAACCTCGAACGCGATATCGATCCTGTTGGGGCGGCCGCCGCTCTCGGGCAGCTTCACACCCGCACGACCCTACTGCCCCTAACGCCGACAGCACAGCACCCGGCCTGGCTCGACCCGAAGGAGGCTGCGTACCTCAACTGGATCACCGTTGGCACGACGATGGAGGAAGCTGCCGACCTCGAAGGCGTCAAATACAATTCGGTGAAAAGCAAACTTGAAGAGGCGAGAAAGCGCTTCCAGTTCCATACGATGCCGCACCCGGTGGCACTGGCAATCCGTGCTGGCCTCATCTAGAGCGAGTCCGCTTTACTCGGGGTCATATCCGCACGATTTAAAGTAGTTAGCGCATTCTCGTGGTTCGAATAGCGTGACGATGTGGCCGACGGTATTCCATAAGCCGTCGATCGTTCGCTCGGCTTTGGCGCGCAAGACGGCATTGAGCTTCGCGAATGCCTTCTCGATGGGGTTAAAGTCGGGACTGTAAGGAGGAAGGTAAAGCAACCTGCATCCGGCGTCTTCGATTGCGTGACGCACGCCTTCCGCTTTGTGTGCAGGCAAATTGTCCATGATGACGATGTTGCCCGTTGCCAAGGTTGGAATGAGAACCTGCTGGACATAGGCCTGGAATGCTACCCCGTTCATCGCGCCGTCCAAGACCAGGGGTGCGGTCATTCCCGGTAGCCTGAGCGCTCCGGCAAACGTCGTTGGCTTCCAATGGCCGTGCGGGACCGGTGAGCGGCATCGATCTCCGCAGGGGGCCCGTCCGCGAAGCCGAGACATCTTCGTGCTCAGGCCGGTTTCATCGATGAAGACGAGCCGCGCCGGATCGAGATCGAGTTGGTCGTCGAACCAGTCCTGACGACGTTTCAGGAGGTCAGGACGCTCCTGCTCCAGTGCATGTGCGGTCTTTTTTTGAAAGTCCAGCCGCGCTTCGCAGCCAGACGTCAAGCGCGCTGCGGCCGATCGATACGGCTCTGTCCTCACTCAATCGCAGAACCATCTCGTTGAGTGTGATATCCTTTTCCTCTTCGATCGTGCCGATGATGAAGCCCTCGCGAGCATCGAGGCGTGAGCCACCACGTCGGCCCTGCTTTGCAGGCGTCAACTGACCCGCCCGTGCGCTGGCGATCCAGGCGATGGCCGTTGAAATGCCAATTCCAAATCTGGCCGCCGCTGATTGCGCCGACATGCCATCGCGTGACGCAGCCAGAACGCGGCTACGCAGATCATCACTGAAAGCTCGGGTCATATTGCCTCCGACCAAATCAACAGTCGGGGCGATGGAATCAGAATTCGGCAGCCAGGGGAATCCTCAACGCGATTCCGCGTTCAATGGACGTGCTCTAGCCGCAAATGTTCAGTTGACCGATACCTTTGGGATGTAGCCGAGAATGCCGACAAGCGCGCTACGCTCATCTGCGCATGCATCTGATCATCGCTTCGATATATTCGAGATGCAGCTCGCCTCCCGCAGCCATTCTAATCTTAATGTCGTCCGGCAACACCTGGAACAGTTGATCCGCCTTTTCGACTCACCAAACAGATACAGTCTTGTCACCAAAACTCTGCAGGAGGTTCATTGATCCACGGCGCTGTTGATTTCGTGGGCTTTATTCATTTAGAAACGACTTGGAAAACCTCGGCCCGATCATCGGTCGCCAGCAATTACGCTGATGTAGCCTCGTTTTGGAGCGTTCAGCGAAGCTGTCGGAAAACAGGACGCGGGTCGAGGAGAATTATGCAACCTGCGGATCCCCTGTCGGCAGGCCGGACGGTATCGTGGTTCCGACTGAGAGGAGTGTTCGATTGGCTGGTTCAGTGCACTTCCTTGACGGCGGCGGCGAAATGGCAAAAGCGGTCCGCGCCTACGATTGGCACGCCAGCGTGCTCGGTCCCCTCGAGGCCTGGCCGTCATCGCTCAAAATCGCGGTTGGCATGATGCTCAATTCGACGTTCCCGAAGTGCATTGTTTGGGGACCGGAGCTGATCACGATCCATAACGATGCATTCCTGCCGATCCTCGGCGACAAACCGCTGGCTCTTGGACGACCGTTCAGTGACGTCTGGAGCGAAGCGTGGGAAGCGATCGGGCCGATCGCTGCACGCGCCTGTGCCGGCGAGGCGACCTTCATTGAAGACTTTCCGCTGGTGGTCGACCGGCACGGCTATCCGGAACAAGCCTATTTCACGTTCTGCCGCGCCGGTGTAATCGCTGACCTGACCTGCCGTTATGAAGAAACTGATCGGGCGACCATTCGCATCGGTTACGGCATGGAGCTTGGGGTTCATGCCGCCTTTTGTGCGTCCAATCAGGCGGCCCGCACCCCCTTTTTTACCCGTAGGCTGGAAGCCGTGCGGTGCGCCTTGAGATAGGTCGCGTCGATCATGATCGTCTTCAACTCTGAAGCCTCAGGGACAGCCAGGCCTTCCATCATCTGGATAAAGATGCCCTTGTCACCCCAGCGTTTCCACCGGTTATAAAGCGTCTTGGAGGGGCCGTATTCCTTCGGCGCATCGCACCACCTGAGCCCGTTGCGGTTGACGAAGATGATGCCGCTCAGAACGCGTCGATCATCAACGCGCTGACGTCCATGGCTCTTGGGAAAATAGGGCCGAAGACGCGCCATTTGCTCGTCCGTCAGCCAAAACAGATTACTCATCAGTCAGGCTCCTTCAAGCCCGCCTGAATCATATCCCTCACTTCAAATCAATGGGTCCTGACCCTAGGAAATAGCGGGCAGTCTCAAGCCCGAAACCGGACGAGCTGCCGGTGATGAGGATCGTGTTCATGTGAAACTCCTGTTTGTGGTGATGGTATAGCGCAGCCGTGGAAGGGCTGGACGCGCGTTACGAGGGAGCCGGAAAAGGCGGACCCGGCGACCTACTTCGTCTCGACGCTGCCTTCCGGCGCAGCATCGGCTGCCAGCGTCGCGATCGTATCGGAAAATGCGAGATCGCCGGGATAGAGCGCGCTGCGGAGGTAGGCGGTCGATAGCCGCTGGATCGCGTCGACCCGCTGGGGCCGTTCGTCTGTCGTCTCGCGCGCCTCGTAACCGGGGATGCCGCCGAGAGCATGCTCGCCGCCAAAGGCCGTAAACAATGCCTTGGGTGAAGGGCTCAAATCGTAGGCATCACGCCACCATTCGGCGCCACGTGTCGAAAGCGTGCCCACATCACGGTCGCCGACGATGATCAGGGTCGGCGCCGTCATGGTCGAGAAATCTGGATACATGAATGGATAGGTACGTGCTGCATATTCGGTCAGGTCATTGCCTCGGCCTGGCGCCGCCAGCAGCACGCCCGCCTTGATGCGATTATCCTTCCTGTTGACGACCGATCCGTCGTCGGGATCGAGGTGGGTGGCGCCAAGCAGGGTACTGGCGGTCTGCCCGCCCCACGAATGGCCGCCAACCGCGATGCGCGAGTGATCGAGCCGCCCGCGGATCATCGGTGCCTCACTCTCGATGTGATCAAGTCCGTCGAGAATGGCTGCAAGGTCTTTCTCGCGGAAGCGCCAGAGTTGCGGGCGGCGAGGGTCGTCCGGTGCAAGACCGAGCATCCGCGAATCCAGGTGTGTTGGCTGGATCACGGCGAAACCATGTGCTGTCCAATAATCGACGAGTGGACCGTAAGCGTGAAATGACTGGCCATTGCCGTGCGAGAAAATGATGACGGGCAGCGCGTCGCCTGCGACGGGGAAGGAGACCCGAACTTGCAGGTCAACGCCTCGTCCCGGCGATGGCAAGGTTATGGGAGCGATGGAAACAATAGCGGGGAAGCCGGCGGCATGCGCGTGGGTTCTAGCGAATGAGCTGGACATGGGACTGCGAACCTCCGGACTGGCAAACGGATCGATGATCCGCTATACTTTAATACGGATCAATGATCCGTTTAGCAAGAAGGATCGCGAAAAATGTCGTCCGCCAAATTCCGGAATCCAGCCGAGGCAGTGTCACCGGTTCCAGGTGATGCCCAAGCGCCCGCACCGCGAATGCGTGCCGATGCCCGCAGGAACGAGGAAGTCGTTTTGGAAGCCGCCAAGATCGTGTTCGCCCGTTCGGGGGTGGATGCGTCCATCCGGGAGATTGCGACGCAAGCGGGCGTTGGGCTGGGCACGCTCTACCGCCGTTTCCCGACCCGCGCCGACCTGGTCGCAGCGGTGTTCCGCCGCGAGGTTGACGCCTGCGCCGATGCGGCCGGGCCGCTTGCCGCCGAGCGGGGGCCAGTCGATGCGCTGGCAGCCTGGCTGATCCGCTACACGCGCTTCCTCGCCACCAAGCAGGGTTTGGCCGCCGCGCTCCATTCCGGAGATCCTGCATTCGCCACCTTGCCGGACTATTTCCGAAGCCGGTTTGAACCCGCCCTGTCGATGCTGCTGAATGCCGCTGCGGATGCGGGCGAAGTCCGTGCCGACGTTGCGCCCTACGATCTGCTGCGCGCGATCGGAAACCTCGCTGTGGCTTCGGGGGAGGATGGGCCGGCGCACACCGAACGAATGCTCATGCTGCTGCTGGATGGACTGCGTTATGGTGCGGCGAAGTCGAAATAGCCACACGCAATTGCCAGTAAGACGCTCGATAGGACCGGCGCGCCCGCTCGCGCAAGCGGTCTTTACGCTCCAGTACTGAGTGATGCCGTCGTCCGGACGCCCAAGCAGGTCGGCATGTTCTTGGCGCTAGTTCTCTTGCACCACGGCGCTCTTGCGATCACAACGGGTATAGAGGCAACTGCCATCCTCCAGTCGGTGCGGAGGCCGCGGCTGTTTGGTGATTGAGGTCGCGGAGTAGCCGCAGCCTCAATCCATTACATAGGGCCAAATGATGCGTCATAGCTGCGCTGGCAGTCCTGGATCACATCGATGTTCTCGACCGTCCAATCGAACAGGATCGAGAACGGCCCTTGTAGCGATCGGCCGAGCGGCGTCAGCGCATACTCGACGCCGAGCACCCGCCCATCCAGAACCCTGCGCGTCACCATGCCATTGCGCTCCAGTTTACGTAGCGTCTGGGTCAAAACGCGCTGGGTCACGCCATCGAGGCGGCGCTTGATCGCATTGAAACGACGGGGCTCGCTGAGCACCGCCAGCACCATCATCGACCATTTGTCGGCGATCTGGTCGAGGATCACGCGGCTCGGGCAGTCGGCACGGTAGACAGGGTCATTTTCACTTGTTGGTTCATCCATCGGTATGCTCCGGCATCCCTGGGATGCTTGAGGTGCGTAATTGACGCTAGGTATCCGATGAATACTTTAGGGTCAATGGCGCGAAACATCGGCGCCAGAATTTCCCGAAGAACAGAGATATTACAGATGGCAGACACAGATTTCCGCAAGATTCTAGTTTCCCAGGCGGACGGCGTCGCGACGATCACAATTGACAATCCGCCGGTAAACGTTCTGGATGTTACTTTGATGAGCGAGATGCGCCGCTTTCTCCTTTCCGTTCGCGATGACCCGGACACGCGCGTCCTCGTTTTCCAGAGCGCAGACCCGGAGTTCTTCATTGCTCATGTCGACATGACATTGATCGATGAGCCGCACGCCTTCGACGAAATTGCCCGTGAGGCTCCGGAGGGCCTCAATCCTTTCCAGGCACTCGGGGAACTTCTGCGAGAACAGCCGCAAGTCACGATCGTCAAGCTGGCCGGCTTGGCGCGCGGTGGCGGCGCGGAATTTGTCGCGGCGGCCGACATGGCGTTTGCCGCCGAAGAGCGGGCGGGACTCGCCCAATGCGAAGCGCTGATGGGCATCACGCCCGGTGGCGGCGCCACGCAATATCTGTCCAGCCGGATGACGCGCGGCCGGGCTCTTGAACTGATTCTTGGCGCCGATCTCATCGATGCGGCGACGGCGGAACGCTATGGAGGGATCAACCGGGCTCTGCCGGGCGCGGAGCTCGACGATTTCGTCGACCGGTTGGCGCGCAATATCGCCGCCTTGCCCGAAGGCGTGATCGCCGCGGCCAAGAGGGTGTTGCCTCCTCAAGATCTGCGGGATGGCTTTAAGCGCGAGCATGAGGCCTGGGCAGGATTGTTCGAGCGCCCCGCTGCCGAAAAGCTCATCCGGGGCGGATTGAAAGCAGGAGCACAGACTAAGGAGGGTGAGAGAAATCTGGAAAGCTTGCTGCGTGCATTGAAGATGTGAGGCGTGACTGATCAGACTATAGCGAAACCGCTCCAACGAGTTGTCGTGGAGCGGTTTCAGCCGTTGATGGGTACGCCTGCGCTATTGCAAGCGCTGGCGCCAAAAATCGTCACTTCATTCGCACCGCCGTCTGCCGCGGGAAGAGAATCTCTCCAGAGGTTGTCTCCATTCCGCTAACGGCGAGTGGAAGATCATACTGCGCCGGGCAGGGTATTCCGAGCATCGCGTGCAGCCTGGAAGCGGATCCAGGCAAGAACGGGAGCAAACAGCGAGCGACGGTGGCGAGACCATACACCTGTTCTGCCAGTGTAGCCCCGAGGCGATCGGAAATTATTCGTCGTTCCGCTCTGTCGAGTTTTCCTGCCAAGGCTTTGGCATCAGACCAGGGAGCTTTTCGCGTGAACTCTCTGTTCGCGGACCCCAGGTAGGAAAAGATTTCTGTTAAACCGATATGGAGCTCGTATCTGTCAAACGAATGGAAGACTTTTTCGGGAAGGATGGTTGCTTCGCGAACAAGAGCGCTGTCCGGAACCGATGGTGTAATTCCGGAAAAGGAGGATGCCAGCAGCGTGAGAACTCGATTGGCAAGATTTCCCAGCTGCCCGCCGAGTTCTCCAGACCATGCGGCCTCAAGCCGTTCTTCAGAGAAATCGCCATCATCAGCGGAACGGATGTGCCGTAGCAGGTAATAGCGCAATGCGTCAGGGGTCTTATAGTCCTGCACGAAGACCTCGGGATCGACGCCGTTGCCGGCCGACTTTCCGATTTTTCGACCGTCCAGGGTTAGATAGCCATGAACGAAGATCGAAGACGGGAGCGGCACTCCGGCTGACAGGAGTATTGCCGGCCAGTAAATCGCGTGAAACTTGGAAATTCCCTTGCCGACAAAATGGATGCGTTCGCCTTGTTGCGACCAATATCGCTGGAACAGGCTTTCGTCGGAACCATAGCCGAGGCCTGTGAGATAGTTCGCGAGGGCATCGAACCAAACATAGATGACCTCGTCGCTCGCAGGCACGGGCACGCCCCAGCCGCGCGCGCGGTCAGCACTGCGCGACACGCTGATATCCTCGAGCCCTCGTCGAAGCAGGGCGAGGATTTCGTTACGCCGGTGAACTGGGACGACCTCGATCTCGTTTGTCTCGATCAGATGTTGAAGGCACTCGCCATATCGAGACAGGCGAAAGAACCAGTTTTCCTCTCTCACGATCTCAAGCGGGATACCGTGCTCCGGGCATCTTCCGTCGTCCAGATCCGTGAGTTCGTAAAACTGCTCGCAGCCGACGCAATAAAAGCCCTCATAGCTCTTTCGATAGAGGTCGCCATTCCTGGAGCACGCGTTCCACAGCGAATGAACGCAGGCAATATGTCTCGTATCCGTGGATGTACGAACGAATGCATCGTTCGAAATTTGGAGTTGCCTGCCGAGCTGTTCGAAGCGGTCGGCATTCTCTCCCACGAAGTCGGCCATCGGACGTCCTGCTGCTTCCGCGGCGCGAACGTTTTTCAGACTGTTGTCATCCGTACCGCACTGAAACCTGACGTCTTTGCCCAGAAGTCGAGAATGGCGGGCGTAGGCATCGGCCTGCACAAGTTCGAGCGCAAAACCAACATGTGGCGCGGCATTGACGTATGGAATCGAGGTGGTGATGTAAGTCGTCGTGCTGTTCATCGGGATATCCTTGTTGAGGCTCAATGTCCCTCAAGGCGGATCGACCAATGAAAAACCGCCTCAAGGGCGGTCTAAGGTGCATTACAAGCGCACAAAATCCACCACGCTAGGAGCGCGGCATCATCATCGTGGCGTTGGCGAGGTATGTTCTCATGCTGTCAGTGCTATCATCCGGTTGCGACCGAAACAAGCCCGCATTGAGGGGCGTCTCCAAATCATATCGCTGTTGGTTCGTTCGCAACAGATCACCGTTTCGATCCATCGAAGTAAGCTTTGGATCGTCAGGGAACGAATGCCTGGAGACATTCGGTGACGAAACGGGCCACTTCCTCCGCGACCTCCATATCTTCCGGAGACCCCGAGAATCCACCATGCGGCATCGCCTCGAACACATGAAGTTCGACCGGGGCTCCCACGCGTCGCAACTTGCGATGGAGCCGCACCGCATTGGAGAGGAACAGGTCACGCGTTCCGCTCTGCAGGAATATCGGCGGAAACTCGGCCGACATCTCTCCGAACAGCGGGGATAAATACGGATGCGCCAAGTCGGCACCGCCCGCATAAAGCAGATTGCTTCGCATAAGGGGATTGGGAAGCACGACATCGATGGTTCGGTTGGTTTGAAAGCTGTCGCCCGATTCCGTCAGATCTAATTCCGGAGACAACAAGACGACGCCTGCCGGAAACCGCAGGCCTTCATCGCGTGCCCGCAGGATGGTGGCGAGGGCAAGATTGCCACCGGCCGAGCGACCGCCAAGTACGACGCGATCGGCCCCATAGTGATCGATCACGTGCCGATACACCGCCAGGCAGTCGTCGAGTGCTGCCGGATAGGGGTGGTCGGGTGGCATCCGGTAGTCGATACCGTAGCAGGTCATCCCGAGCCGGTTTGCTTGCAGCCGTGCGCTCTCACGACAGGCATCGCCGCCACCGAATACGAGCGCGCCGCCGTGCAGGTCGATGAAAACGCAGTCTTTGAGCCGCGGGCTTTCCGGTAACGCGACATGGACAGTTGCGGTGCCCAGGCGCCGCGTTTCGATCTCGGTGCTTGTTTCATTCGTTGCTGCATTGAGAGCCGCGGCGTAATGGGCCTCGGCTGCAGCCTGCAACTGACGCCAAGCTGCCCGATCGTTTGGTGCCGGTATTGGATAAAGCGCATTGAGTGGTGTGCCGTCATATTGTACGGCTGCGCGCAGCATGGCCTGCGCTTCCGGACTGATCGACGTTGGAACAGGAATGATCCGTTCGCCGACGTGTACACCTTCCACGGGGGAGAGGTTCTGTTCGTTCTTCAAGCGGGCACTCCTGTTCACACTTGGTTTATTGTGCAACTACCCGAACCAACGCAAATGACCCACGCCGACAAACGCAACGGTAGGTCGGCAGAATCGATCGTCCACATCACGTCGAGCTCGATGATGTGGGTTCTGGCTGCTGCCAATGAGGAAATGTCACATAGGCGGTCACGGCGCCCGTCTCATGAGAACGGATGGTCACCTTGTCGCCTGTCTGCATTGCAATGATCTCGCCAGGCCTCGCTGTCTGCGATCCATGTGCGTCTGAGACAGTTATGCTTCCTTCCAGGACAATCATCGTGTCGTGTACGGACATGGTCTCTTGCAGAATCTGGTTCGGGCCGTAGCGCCCGAACCCGATGGTGACTGGCCCGCCGTGGCGCTGGTCGAGCAGGTTGCCGGTGAAGATCTCACCTTCCTGCCCCGGCGAGCGTTCAAACAACGCGTCGGCAATGGCGAATTTGTAAACGGTCATGGGCTGTCTCCTGAAGATTGGAGCCGAGCGAGGGATGGGTCGATAGAGTGACCGCCGCGCAACGGTTAATGACGCGGCGGCCCGAATTGATGGAGCCTGCTATTTGGCAATGAAAGCCAGGATATCCTCGTTCAGAACATCGGCGTTGACCGTGAGCATTCCATGTGAGTACCCGGGATAGGTCTTCAACGTGCCATTCCTGAGCAGTTTGACCGCCTTTGAAGCTGATGCCGTAATCGGAACGACCTGGTCGTCCTCGCCGTGCATTACCAGTGTCGGAACGGTGATGGCCTTCAAATCTTCTGTCTGGTCGGTTTCCGAAAATGCCTTGATGCCGTCGTAATGTGCCTTGGCGCTACCCATCATACCCTGTCGCCACCAATTCTGGATCACGCCTTCATGGATTTTCGAACCCTCGCGATTGAACCCGTAGAACGGACCGGAGGGAACGTCTCTGAAGAACTGGGCACGGTTGCTGGCCAGCGCTGAACGGAAGCTGTCAAAGACCTCGATCGGTGTGCCCTCGGGATTGCTGCCGGTCTTCAGCATCAGCGGCGGAATGGCGGCAACTAGAACGGCCTTGGCAACACGACCGGCCGGTTCGCCGTGCCGCGCCACATATCGCGCGACTTCGCCGCCGCCGGTGGAATGGCCAACGTGAACTGCGTTCCGCAGGTCCAGGGCCTTGGCTACGGCAAAAGCGTCGGCTGCGTAATGGTCGATGTTATGACCTTCGGCAACCTGCTCCGAGCGGCCGTGCCCGCGCCGGTCATGTGCGACTACGCGAAATCCCTTCGACAGGAAGAAAAGCATCTGCGCGTCCCAATCGTCGGACGATAGAGGCCATCCATGGTGAAACACGATTGGCTGGGCATCTTTCGGGCCCCAGTCCTTGTAAAAAATCTGTACACCGTCGTCTGTGGTCACGAAGCCCATGTTACGCTCTCCTTCTGATGATTTAATTGTGGCAGGTTCGTCGCCTCGCACGTGGCGCGGCCAAAATATTGAACTGGCAGCAACGGCTGCGGCAGAGGTCAGAGCCTCGCGGCGGCTGAGCGGCAGGTCCAGACTAAAATAGCGATGCATCGACTCGTCCCTTGGTCTGATAAAAAACAGGTGGCGTTGCAGAACAGCTTCGTCCTGTGGCCGTTGCGGCGTTGGCAAGAGCACCGGGACCTGCGGCTAGAGAATTGGGAGTTTGGTTTTTTCAAAACTTGCGTTTGCAGGCTTGCTGGAGCACCCGTTCAACCCGCGTTGAGACTTGATGGCATCTCAAGACGTGAACCGATAGGCCGCTTTCATGCAAAGCTGTGTCGCAAAAAGCGGAACACAAACGAGTTTGGCGCTCGCGGGCCTTCTGTTTCGGCTTCGAGCCGCCTGACGGAAGACTGAAGAGGCTGCGTACGAAATTGCCGCTGCTCCAATGACCCCTCGGATAAGGCGGCTACCGGTCGCACCGCTGAAGGAGATGATCGCGGTGTAGAGTGGCGCCTGAAAGCTTAGAAGTGCCATTAGGGCAGGACATGGCGATGGAAGGTGGGAAAAGCCTGCCATCCATCGCGTAGCTCATCAAAAACCTGATAAGAGATACCGAATGCTGTTCACTCCCCTGGATTGTGTGTCGGCCTAAACACATAAATCCCCGATCAATTTCCTTTTCTGTTAGCGGAAACGACTGAGTTCACCGCTCAAGATCAGCCATCGGCGCGTTGCCGAACATGCTCTTGTATTCGCGGCTGAACTGCGACGGACTTTTGTAACCCACCTCATATGCCACGCGCGATACGCTGGTGCTTCCGCCGGCAAGGAGCTTGCGTGCCTCAAGCAAGCGGATATGACGCTGAAACGCGAGTGGGCTGAATCCCGTAACTTCCTTGAAATGTCTGTGAAAGCTTGTGGCGCTCATATGAGATGACGCTGCCAGTTCAGGAATGTTGACAACCTCGCTGTGATTGACGGCGAGCCAATCGGCTGCTGCCTTGAGTTGCTGGAACCGGTCGTTCCGTTTGCCAACCTGTCGGAGGGTATCGCCCATCGAGCTTTGGAGAAGGCGATAATAAAGCTCGAACTCGTAGTGTGGTGCCAGCGCGCCAATATCCTCTGGCTCGTTCAGCAACCCAACTAGGCGAGTGAATGCATCGCCGACCGACCCGTCGAGATCGCCTGCGGCGACTGCGCACGTCCAGCGATCCTCGCGTTTGGGCATATCGAGCATGACGCGCATCAGGATGTCGGCATCAAGATGAAGACTGATGCCGACATAAGGCAGACCGGGTCTGGCCCCGGTCAATTGGTGGCTGTAGGGCAGGCCGAAGGACGAGACTGCACAGGCGCCCGCTGTCAGCTCGAACCGATTGGCGCCCATGATCAAGACCTTTGTTCCGCGTAAGACAGCATAGAACATCGGTTCGAACACGGCCGGAGTAGGCGACGTCACCCTTGTACTGGTCCAAAGCGTCAGGCGCGGAACTGGCGTGGGAAGGCCGATGGTTCCTCCCTGTTCCGGGATAAACGGAGCGACATCCTTCAGCAGGTGTGTGGTCGGCATCACCAAGTTTAGCATCGTGTCAGTATGTCGTGATTTGGCAGGATCAGGCAAGTATCTGAGAAGATCGGGAATGCTGCCTGCATCGTTGCCGCCTATCTTACGGCGGAACGAAAGCCTATCGGAGCAACCAGTGGCGAGGAATGGACCTCGAAATCGGTAATATGGCGACAGAGAAAGCAAAGGGTATGATTATGCATGAACTAGCTGGAAAGAATGCGCTCGTGACCGGTGGGTCGCGCGGCATCGGAGAGGCGATTGCAATTGCGTTGTCCGAGAAGGGTGCAAACGTCGCGATAACGTACGAGCGATCCGTAGACAGCGCGGAGCGACTTGTCCGGACTATCGAAGCGAAGGGGGGCAAGGCCGTCGCGCTACAGGCCGACAGCGCGGATCCTTCGGCCATCCAGCGGTCAGTGGACGAAACCGTCCGTGCGCTGGGCGGTCTCGACATTCTCGTCAACAATGCGGCGATCGCGCGATATAACACGATCGCAGATTTCACAGTCGATGATATCGACGCACTGCTTGCCGTTAACGTACGCGGACCGGTTCTCGCTGCAAAGGCCGCAATTCCCCATCTCAAGCAAGGTGGGCGCATCATTACCATCGGATCGGCGGGCGCAGATCGCATCGCTGGTGTACCTGGCACGGTCTACTACATGACCAAAGGCGCGCTCCAGGCATTTAACCGCGGTCTCGCGCGCGAACTGGGGCCCCGAGACATAACGGTCAATCTCGTGCAGCCAGGATCGACAAACACGGAATCGAACCCGGAGACGGGCGAATTTGCAGACTACCAGCGTAGTCTGAGCGCACTCGGTCGCTTTAACCAGCCAGAGGATGTTGCGGCTGCAGTTGTTTTCCTGGCGACACCGGCCGCCCGGCAGATTACCGGCACCATCCTTACGGTGGACGGTGGCGCTCTCGCGTAGTCCTTGGTGACGGCTGTGGTTGCTCGACTGCAAACAGGCAACCTGCGTTCGCCCCTGGCGGACCAGTCGCATAAGTCGCGTTCCCCTTTTCGCGACAGTGTTTTGCCGATGCCGCGACTATTCGTGCCAGCGCCGCAACGATACCAAACTCAATGAGAAGCAGGTCGGCCAAGCAAGGCCTATTGCCGGCCGCTGCAAAACAAGAGACCGGGGACGTGAGTGTATGGCTGAAGCGAGCTTGGGGCAGACGATTGGACCGGCGATTGTCCTGATGGGAGCGGCCGTGGTCGCGGTGCCCCTGTTTCGGCGGTTTGGCCTGGGCTCGGTTCTCGGATATTTCGCAGCCGGTGTGCTGGTTGGGCCGTCGGTGATCGGGCTGTTCACCGATGCCGCGTCGATATTGCATTTCTCCGAACTCGGCGTGGTGATGTTCCTTTTTATCATCGGATTGGAACTCAGACCCCACAAGCTTTGGGCCATGCGCGGCCAGATTTTCGGGCTCGGCCTCGTGCAGGTGGCGGCGGCGACAACCGCCCTGTCCTTGGCGGGTGTGCTGGTCTTCGGCCTGCCTGCCACGGTGGCCTTCGTCGCCGGCGCGGGTTTCGTGCTGTCGTCGACAGCCGTCATCATGTCGGTACTGCAGGATCGTGGTGAGATTTCCTACCCGGAGGGCCAGAAATCCGTATCCATCCTTCTCTTCGAAGACCTGATGATCGTGCCGCTTCTGGCAGTTGTCGCCTTTCTGTCACCACTCTCGCAGGGACAGTCGGGATGGGTGGATGTTCTCCTGGCGCTCGGCGCACTGCTCGTTCTTCTCGGCGTATCGAAATGGGGGCTGAACCCGTTCTTCGCCCTTCTGGCGCGGGCAAGGACCCGAGAGGTGATGACGGCCGGCGCGCTGCTGGTGGTGCTGGGGGCCGCTTTGCTGATGGGGGGTGCCGGGCTTTCCATGGCGATGGGCGCCTTCCTTGCCGGCGTGATGCTTTCGAGTTCGAGCTATCGGCACCAGATCGAAAGCGATATCGAGCCGTTTCGCGGCCTGCTGATGGGCCTGTTCTTCATGGCAGTCGGCATGTCGCTGGAGCTTGCCGTGGTGGCAGCCGAATGGCGGCTTCTGCTGGCCATGCTGGCCGCCTTCACCATCGCCAAGGGCGTGGCGGTCTATGCGGTTGCCCGCCTGTTCGGCGGCTCCAGCCACCAGGCTCTGCACCGTACCTCGATGTTCCTGCAGGGCGGCGAGTTCGCCTTCGTGCTCTATGCTGCCGCAACCGCTGGCGGGGTGATCGATCCGCGCGAGAATGCGTTGTTCACGACCGTCATCATATTCTCCATGGCGCTGACGCCACTGCTGATGATCGCTGCGGATCGGCTGCTGCGCGGCGAAGCGTCGATGGAGGGTGTCGAGGCGGCGCGTGATCTCAGCGGAAGGGTACTCGTCATCGGCTTCGGCCGTTTCGGCCAGATTGCCTCGCAACTGCTTCTGTCTAAGGGCGTCAACCTTTCCGTCATCGACATGAACCCCGACCGTATTCGGGACGCGGGGCGTTTCGGTTTCAAGGTGTTTTTCGGCGACGGCACGCGTCTCGACACGCTGCACCATTCCGGCGCCGGTTCGGCCGAGGCCTTGCTGATCTGCATCAACGATCCGAAGGCCGCCCTGCAGATCGCGGAACTGGCCCAACATGAATTCCCGCAGGCCAAGATTTTGGTGCGCAGCTATGATCGCGGCCATGCCGTGGACCTGATCCGCGCTGGCGTCGACTACCAGATCCGCGAAACGGTCGAATCCGCCTACAGGATGGGGGCGGAAGGCTTGCGCGCCCTGGGTTATGCCGAGCTTGACGTGGAGGAAGCGGCAGAGGACGTTCGTCGGCGGGACAATGAGCGGCTGTCCGAACAGGTGCAGGGAGACGCCATGTCCGGCATGGATCACCTGCATCTCGGACCCGTTCCCGAGCCGCTGAGCGGTGTGGCAGCGAAATAACGGAAGAGCGGGACGATGAACACGGTGAGGATTGCGATAGCAGGCTTCGGCAGCGTTGGACGGGCGACAGCAAGCCTGCTTCTGTCCCGACGGAGGCGTTATCGCGACGTCCACAGCGCAGATATTCGCCTGGTGGCCGTCTGTGGGTCCCGGTCCGGGGCAAAGAGCGCGGATGGACTGGAAGAGGTGCACCTCTCCACCTTGGCGGATGGGCTCTCCGGGCCAACTTTCATTGAGGAAAGCGGCGCTGACATCCTGATCGAGGCAGGCCCGAGTGACTTCCGCACCGGTGGCCCGGGGCTTGTCTATCTTCGTTCGTCGCTTTCGGGTGGGCGTGACACGGTCGTGATATCGAAGGGGGCGCTGGTTCATAGCGGGCAGGAACTGCGGGCGCTTGCCAAAGGCTCTGGCGCGATGCTCAAGCTCAGCGGCGCCGCCGCGGCCGCGCTGCCGACGATCGATCTGGTCGAGTATAGTCTCAAAGGCTGCGAGGTGCTCGAAGTCGAGGGCATTCTGAATGCCACGACCAATTATCTGCTCGATGCAATGACGACACGTAAGATCGGCTTCGAGGAGGCATTGCGGGAGGCACAGCTTGGCGGCTTCGCCGAAGCTGATCCACGCAATGACACCGAGGGTTGGGACACTGCTTGCAAGCTGCTGATCCTCGCCAATTTCGGACTGGGTGCTGACCTCACGATGAGCGATCTGACCGTAGCGGGTATCCAGCCGGTCACCGCGGAACGGATCGAGGCGTGGCGCGGGCAGGGGCTTGTCCCGAAACTCGTTGGCCGCCTTTGGCGCGAAAACGGCGCGATCCGTGCCGAGGTTGGCATCCGGACCTATCCGCTTGCCGATCCTCTCGCGAATATCCGCGGCAAGGACAAGGCGATCCGCATCGTTACCGATGCGATGGGCGAGACGCTCGCAATCGGGGCTGGAAACGAGCCGCTTGCGACGGCCGCGGCGGCCCTGAAAGATCTGGAACATATCCTGGCGGTAAGGATGGCCTGAAACCGGGCGATACAACCACCGCGACCACTCAAGGCAAGAGGTCCCCAACGGGAAAGGAACAGTGCATGAAAGCTGCAGTCTATGACAACCCCGGTCCGCCGACAGTCTTGAGGTATGCCGATGTGCCCGATCCCGTCTGTGGGCCGCAGGACGTCCTGATTGCCGTCGAGGCTATTTCGATTGAGGGCGGCGACTTGATCAACCGGCGCTCGACACCACAGCGATCCTCTTGGATCGTTGGTTATGCGGCTGCCGGGACCATTGTTGCAGTTGGCGAAAACGTGAGGGACCGAAGCGTTGGTCAAAGGGTGACGGCCTTCGACATGCAGGGATCGCATGCCGAACTATGGTCTGTGCCCGCCTCTCGCACATGGTTGATCCCGAATGACGTCGGCACGGTGCAAGCCGCGGCACTGCCGATCTCCTTCGGGACAGCCCGCCACTGTGTCATCACCAAGGGCCGGCTAAATGAAGGCGAGACGGTTCTGATCCAGGCGGCCGCGGGCGGTGTTGGTCTGGCGGCTATTCAGCTCGCGCGTCAAGCGGGGGCGACGGTCGTTGCGGTCGCCGGTGGTCGCGAACGACAAGCGCGTTTGACCGCACTTGGTGCCGCGCATGTCATTGATCGATTTGAGCAGGATGTCGTTGGGGAAGCCCGTCGGCTGACCGATGGCAGGGGAGTTGATCTCGTGATTGACCCCGTTGGATCGACCTTGCGAGCCTCCCTTTCCGCGCTTGCCGTCGAGGGACGTCTCGTCTTCGTCGGAAACGCTGGCGGTGGCGGTCTCGACGTCGATCTCTGGTCGCCCATGCAGAACAATCAGACGCTTCACGGCGTTTTCATGGGGTCACTGTTCGAACGGCCTGCTGTGCATCGGACGGTTGACGAACTTCTGGAGGCCACTGGCGAAAGGCGGCTGGATGTGGTCATCGATCAGGTCTTTCCGCTTCGAGAGGCAGCAAGAGCTCATGAATATGCCGAAACGGCAAAGCCGTTGGGCCGCGTCGTGATGACACCCTGACGCGGAGGCATCGAAAAACTGATCTGGCGGCAGGAAAGCCGTTGGCATGGAACGGACCTCGTTGAGGAACAGTTGCTGCGAATGTCGATCTACCGACGGGTTTTGATGAGACCTTCTCATATCCGGCACTTGTTTTGTCGATCCAAGCAGCAGTGCGAACGAGCAAACCTTCTTGGCTTCGCCGCTTTCAACCATTTTCCTGAGTTTCTGATACAGTTTCTGCAGGTCATCATCGGAGGTCGCCACGGTGCCGCCGGTACGAGGCCGGCCACCGTCTGTTCGATCTGTCTCCGTTCAGCGAAAAGGACTTTTGTCGCTGAAGGCGCCGGCCGTTACTGCATGTATTGCAAGCCGGCTAGCGATAACGTTAGTCGGTTCGTTGCCCGCCGCTGTCGAAACACTCGATCAGCATTTCGGTCAGAACGCGGACCTTTCTTGAGGGGTGCTCTCCCGGCGGGCGAACGACATAGATTCCGGCCGGTGGCGGCGGATGATTTTTCATGACTGTCACCAGCGCCCCGGAATCCCGATAATTCTGGGTGAGGCCATCGGGGAGCGCGGCGATACCCAAACCGGCCGCGGCAGCGACGACGAGAGCCGCCCCATTGTCGGCCTTGAAACGGCCCTGCGGGCGAATTGTCAGAATCTTGTCGCCATCCATCACCTGCCACGTTTCCATCCCCTGCATCAGCGCCTGATGCGTCACAAGTTCCTCCGGCGTTTCCGGGGAGCCGTGAGCTTTGATATAGGCGGGGCTTGCGACGTAGTTTCCGTACAGGGGGCCAACGCGTCTCGCGATGAGATTGGAATCCTGAAGTGTACCGACCCTGATCGCGCAATCAAACCCTTCCGCAATTAGATCAACGAAACGGTCACTATAGCTTGTCTGGATCTGCAGTTGCGGATGGCGCAATGCCATGTCCGCAAGGACAGATGCAAAGTGGGTGGGGCCGAACGACAGCGGCGCGGCAATTCTCAGGCGACCGGTCAGTTCGCCGGCGGGTAGGATAGTGTCTCTGGCGAGATCGATCTCGGTGCTGACCCTGGCCGCATAGTCCCGGAAAGTGGTGCCCGCTTCCGTTAAGGACGCCCCGCGCGTGGATCTTGCGAGCAATTGCACGCCGAGCTCTGCCTCAAGCCGCGCAAGCCGCCGGCTGACCATTGACTTGGAAACGCCCAGCCTCAGCGCAGCGGGCGTTACGCCGCCAGCATCGGCAACCTCCACAAACGTCCGCAGATCTTCAATGTCCATTCTGTGTTCCCCGTTTAGCGACACTGTTCGGCACAATCGATGACTACCGCATCGAAATTGGGAATGACAAGGTGTTTGCGTAGACGTCGCCGGGGAGGGCCTTGCCTCTCCAGTAACGTATCTCAATCAACCGCCAACATAGGAATTTATGTATGACCTTTCGTAACGGCCTTGACTCCCTTCTTCGCCCTGAAGACTCTGTTCTCGTGTTGATCGATCACCAGCCCTATCAGCTCGCGAACCTGAACAGTCACGATCCGCAAGCCGTGGTCAACAGCACGACCGCGTTGGCGAAGCTGGCAAAAGCCTTCGACGTTCCGACCATTCTGACCAGCGTAATCGCGGATCGCGGTGGTCTTCTCTTCAAGCAGATCACCGACGTATTTCCGGACCAGGAGGTTATCGATCGCACCTGGGTGAACACCTGGCAGGATGAGAATGTTGTCAACGTCGTCAAGGCAACCGGCCGCAAGCAATTGATTATCGCCGGTCTTTGGACCGAGGTGTGCGTAGCCATGCCTGTCATTCAGGCCGCCGGCGAAGGCTGGGACGTGACCGTGATCACCGACGCGTCAGGCGGGATTTCGAAGGAGTCCCACGAAGTTGCCGTCCAGCGCATGATCGCTGCCGGTGCAAACCCGATGACCGTGATGGCGCTCGCTGGCGAATGGCAACGCGATTGGGCGCGCACCGGGCATGTCGAGCAACTGACCGAGATTCTCATCCAGCACTTCGCTGGCAGTGGCATCGCCTATCTCTGGGAACAGCAACTCCTCAACACACCCGTAAAGGCGGCCAGCAAAGCCGGTTTGTAAAAGCGGGACCGGGATGGCGGAATCTCGAATTGATGTCACTGCTACGGCCTCATTCGCACCTCGCCATCCCACTCCAGAACATTCGCGATAGCGCCTATATGTGGGCCGAAACGAAATCGGCCCGATAGCCTCGGCGGGAAACAATTCATTCAATTCATAGGGAGTGGGCATGGAAATAGGTATCGATAGTTTTGCAGCCATCCTGCCGGATCCTGAAACGGGGAAGCTCCCATCGTCGACGGATCGCATGGCCGAGCTTATCGAGGAGGTCGTCGTCGCGGATCGCGTCGGCCTCGACGTCTTCGGTATCGGAGAACATCATCGTAGCGAGTTTCTCGATTCCGCCCCGACTATTATCCTGGCTGCTGCCGCGGCCCGCACCACTCAGATCCGGCTGACGAGCGCAGTCACGGTCCTGAGTGCCGCCGATCCGGTTCGTGTCTTCCAGGAATTCGCAACCCTTGACCTGATTTCCAAAGGCCGTGCCGAACTTGTGGTCGGCAGGGGATCTTTTGTCGAGGCCTATCCGCTCTTCGGCTTGGACACGCGCCACTATGACGAACTCTTCGCCGAAAAGCTCGACCTGTTTCTCAAGCTCGGCGAAACGACCGATATCACCTGGGAAGGCCGCTTCCGTCCAGCGCTCAAAGGGCAGGGGGTCTTTCCGCGTCCGCATCAATCGCAGCTTCCCGTCTGGATCGGCGCCGGCGGTTCGCCAGAATCCTTTGCTCGTGCCGGCGCACTCGGGCTTCCCTTGATGGTGGCGATCATCGGTGGCAGCTTCGATCGCTTCCGGAGCCTTGTCGATCATTATCGCGAAGCCGGTCAACGCGCGGGGCATAATTCCGAAAAGCTCAAAGTGGGCGTCCACGCAATGGGTTTTGTCGCTGAAACCAATATGGCGGCGAAGGACGCCTTCTTTCCCGGATGGGCGCATCTAACGACGAAGATTGGCCGTGAGCGCGGTTGGTCGCCGCCGACGCGCCAGCAGTTCGAGATCATGGCGGGTCCTGACGGTGCATTCCTTGTCGGCGATCCGAAAACCGTTGCTGCAAAAATGCTGCAGGCGAGCGAAACGCTTGGCGGCCTGTCACGCATCACCTTTCAGATGAGCACCGCATCGCTCGAGACGGAAGCGATGAAGCAGTCGATCGAGCTTCTGGGCGCCGAGGTCGCGCCGATCATCCGGTCGACGCGATAGGACGGTTATTGACCGTGTCGCAATGGAGCAATACCACATGGACATCGAAGATCTTCGGATATTCGTAGAGGTAGCCGACGCAGGGGGGATCACTTCAGCTGCGCGCCGACTGGGGGTCTCCAAGTCGATGGTCAGCCGCGCGCTCACCAGGATCGAAAGTGCGCTCGGGACCCAGCTTCTTGCAAGAACGACACGTGGAGCCGGCCTGACGGAAGCCGGGGTCCTGTTTCGCGACCACGCGGCAAAAGTCTGTGCTGAAATCGACGTCGCGCGCGAGGCGGTCCTGCCGGAAGGTGATCTTCGTGGACGGTTCCGCGTAGCAGTTCCGCTCACATCGGGTCCGGTCTATTTCGCACCGGTTCTTGCCAAAATGGCGCGCCAGCATCCGCAGCTTCAAATCCATGCCGACTATAGCGACCGGTTTGCCGACCTCATCGTTGACGGGTTTGATTGTGCGATCCGTGTCGGCACTCTTCGCGATTCAAACCTGATCGCAAAACGGGTCGGCCAGATCTATGGCAAGCTGGTGGCGAGCCCGGACTATATCAGATTGCATGGCGCACCCGAGACGCCGGAAGACATCGCGTCTCACCAGGCTCTGGTTGGTGCGGAGACCTGGCGATTCATGGACGGCGACAAGATCGTCACCGTGCAGCCGCAAGGCCGCTTCAGGACCGACAACGGCATGGCGCTTGCGACTGCAGCCGCTGAAGGGCTGGGCGTCGCTTGGCTTCCTGATTGCGTCACCCGTGAATATCTCGCGTCAGGGGCTCTCGTTCCAGTCATGACCCGTTTTCCGTTGCCTGTCGGCGGAGTCTATGTCGTGCGGCCTCCCAGCCCACATCCATCCCGGAAGGTGCGGGTTCTCTCGGAGTTCCTGATCGAATCCTTCGAGAATGACACGCATTGTTGGGACGTCGAGATGTGATGCCGCGACAGCGTGTTGCGCCTTCGGCGACACAGCGTAGCGCTATCCGCAGCTAGTCGCCGTTGCTTTCTATTTTTAGTGTCGGGTTTGGCCAGTCGGTTCGTAAACGATTAGGCGAGCGGGCCTATTCTGCAGAGCGAAGAGGAGAACAAGCATGAGTTGGAATCCTGCCCTGGCACCAGCCTGTCCTGAAGAGATCGGTCTGGATGCGATTGACACCCTCATCATTCCCCGTTCGCGCGACCTCGGTGGTTTTGAAGTTCGACGCGCCCTGCCTGCGCCGAATCGTCAAATGGTGGGGCCATTCATCTTCTTCGATCAGGTCGGACCCGCGGAACTCCTGACTGGACAGGGCATTGATGTGCGGCCGCATCCGCATATTGGCCTCGGCACCGTCACCTATCTCTATCGCGGCGAATTCCATCACCGCGACAGCACCGGAGCCGATCAGATCATTCGACCGGGAGCCCTGAACTGGATGGTTGCGGGCCGGGGTGTCACGCATTCCGAGCGCACGACGCCAGAGGGTCGCAGCGGGCCGCAAAGCCTGCTGGGGATCCAGACCTGGGTGGCGCTTCCCGACAGCCATGAAGACATGGCGCCGATGTTTGAACATCATGGAACACAGGCGTTGCCGATTATCGAAGATCGCGGCGTCACAGTTCGGCTTATTCTTGGAAACGCCTATGGCAAGATCGCTCCTGCGACGATGTTTTACGAGACCTTTTATGCCGATGTCACGCTGGGAGCAGGTGCACGACTGCCGCTGCCGGACGATCACGAGGACCGAGGGATCTATATAGTGGAAGGTTCGATTTCGATCGCCGGCCAGGACTTTGAAGCGCCACAGATGATGGTGTTCCGTCCTGGTGACAGGATCACTGTCACCGCAGGCGGTCAGGGCGCAAGGCTGATGGCCCTCGGCGGCGCAACATTTTCAGGACCACGCTACATCTGGTGGAACTTCGTCGCCTCCTCGAAGGAGCGCATCGAAGAGGCCAAAGCCGAATGGCGTGCAGGAAACTGGGGAGAGGGGCGTTTCGATCTTCCAGCCGACGACAGGGATGAGCACATTCCCTTGCCCGATTGATTTCTGCCAACCGGCTTTAACGAGAAAACCACCGCTGGATGGGCGATCAGCGCAATGAACACAGACTTGCAGATGGAGAACATGTGATGAGCGAAGAAGTTGAGCGGGAAGATGGCGCATCCAAGGGACGCTACCGGATCGTCGTCGATGGGCACGAAGCCGAGATGACCTACAGTCGTGCGGGGCAAAAGCTGATCATCATCGATCACACGGATGTTGCTGCCGCGTTGCGTGGCCGGAAAATTGGCGAGCAATTGGTCCGCCGGGCTGTTGAGGATGCCAGACGGGACGGCATCACGATCATCCCGCTTTGCCCATTCGCCAAAGCGCAGATCGAGCGCCACGCGGAATGGCAGGATGTTTTAAGAAAGTGAAAAATTCAACCGAACAATGAGCCAGAGCCGGTGGCGAGCTTTTCAAGTTGCTTGCAGAGAGATGAACAATGGCCGAAAACACACCTGATCTAACTTTGGCAGACCGCCAGATCGCCGAGGTCATCAGTCGCACTGACAAGACGCTTGCTGTCGCGGTCTCCTGTGCTCTGGACGAGGCAACCAAACGGGCGCTCGAGGAAATGCGAGCGATCGGCCAGGAAGATGCTGCGCCAGCATTGCAATACTTTGCGGCAGTCGTTCATCAGAGAATGTATTGCCTCATGTGTGGTGCAGACCCGGATACCTTCGAAGGCGGAAACCCTAAGACCGCCTATCACGTTATCCGTAACGCCCGGAACATCGCCAGGCACTATTGGTCCGCAGACATTGAGCCTTACCCGGAAAAATAGCGATGGGTTGTGCATCGATAGTGAGGGCGGCGTTATCATGCGTCGGTGGCACCTTTTTTCGCCAACGCCTCTTCGATGAAATCGGTAATCCATGGCGTAGGGAAGCAATGACCCGCGCTTGCCATCTCGAACCGCGGCGACCGGTTTTTCCCGCCGCTGGATTCGACCGGGGCAACTGTTCGCAATACATCGCACTTTAGACTTTGCTACGGCAAGCTCATCAACCGTACTTGCCGAGGCTCGGTACACCGTCATTGACGGTCGCGGCCCCAAAACGTTCTGCGAGCAACTCAGTGAGGGTCCTCACCTTGCGCGAAGGATGCTGGCCGGGCGGCCTTACGACAAAGATGCCGGCTGCCGGAATAGGATAACGCGTCATGATGGGGACAAGCGCACCTGAGGAAATATGGTCCTCAACAAGGGGTTCTGGCAGATAGGCGATCCCGACACCATCCAGGGCGGCAGAGACCAACGAAACCCCGTTGTCAGCTATGAAACGTCCCTGCGGAAGCAATGTGACAATCTTGTCGCCATCCTTGAACTGCCACCTCTCGTCGCCTCGCATTGCGACTTGATGATTGACGATTTCATCTGGCGATACGGGAGCGCCGTGGGCCTCGATGTATTCAGGACTTGCGACCAGGATGCCGCAGACCGATCCGACACGCCTTGCGAGGAGTGCAGAATCCTGAAGGTAGCCGACCCGGATAGCGCAGTCAAAACCCTCTCCGACAAGATCGACGAAACGATCAGTGTAGGAAGAGAAGATTTTCAGCTGCGGATGTCTTAGCGCCATTTGGGAAAGGACGGGAGCAAAATGCGTCGGCCCAAAAGACAGCGGTGCAGCGACGCGCAATCGGCCGCGGAGATCTTCAGAGTGGAGAATAGCCTCTCTCGCAATATCAAACTCGCTGCAGATTTTGGCAGCGTGCTCGCGAAACGTCGCGCCGGCTTCGGTCAGGGATGCGCCGCGAGTCGTGCGCGCCAGCAACTGGACGCCGAGATGGTTTTCAAGCCTGGCAAGCCGCCGGCTGACGAGCGATTTGGAAACGCCAAGTCGGCGCGCTGCCTGTGTGACGCCAGAGGCATCAGCAACCTCCACGAAAGTGCGCAGTTCCTCGATGTCCATTAGTGTTTCCTATTCCGCGACATGGTGTGTCACTTTGATGGCCTACCGTAGCCGAAATTGCAATGGCATTCTCTACTTCGACATGGTTGCCACGGCGCCGTTTGACGAGGCGCCTGCAACGACGGATGGGACGCGATGACGTTTCGCGACAGCTTTAACGCACGTCAACCAGTCGCAACGTCCTTAAGGAGCGGGCTTCCGCATCTGCGCAATTAGAGAAGCAGTCGATCGAGGGGAAAATGATCAGGAAAATATGCATCGCGTTTGTGACAAGTCTATCTTTCTCGGTGGTTCAGGCACAAACGACGCAGGAGCAGCCCGGCGCCGATCTGATCGTTTTCAATGCAAAGATCTTCACCGGCAACCGTGCTCAGCCCGAAGCTTCGGCTTTGGCAGTCAAGCAAGGGCGCATTTATTCCGTCGGTTCTGATGCGGATATTCTCGACCTCAAGGTTTCACGTACCGAGATTGTCGATGCGCGCAGCCGCAGGCTGATACCCGGCATCATCGACGCCCACATCCACGTTCTCAATGATCTGGCCTACACCTACAATGTTCGATGGGACGGCGTGCCGACGCTGCGCAAGGCGTTGACGATGCTGAGCGAGCAGGCCCAACGCACCCCACAGGGGCAATGGGTCAAGGTGATCGGGGGCTGGTCGCCCTACCAGTTTGAGGAGAACCGCTTTCCCACACTGGACGAATTGCACGCCGCCGTGCCTGACCGGCCCATGATCGTGCAATATGCCTACAACCAAGCCTTCCTGAACAGGCAGGCGATGGAAGCGCTTGGCGTCGGAACCGATCGGTTCCCGAAGATACCGGACGTCGAATTCGAAAAGGACGGCGGCGGCAATCTCACCGGTGTGGTCCACGGCTATACCTGGTTGTTTCTCGCCCTTGAGGCCATGGTGCCGCAGGCCAGGTTCGACGAACAAGTGAGTTCGTTGATCTACAGCATTCACGGTCTCAACCGCTTTGGCGTGACCTCGATCATCGATAACGGTGGCAGGTTTCCTTACCCGGAGGCACAGGCAAGGGTCGACGTGCTTGCGCGGGATAACCGCCTCAACGTGCGTATGCCCTTTGTGGACCTGCAACTCGGCGACGGTGGGCCGATAAACATGGTGGACCTGGAAATCGAGGCAATCACCAAAACGGCGCCGATAAGTCCGGGACAAAACCTGCATCCAAACCTGGCACATGGCCACGAATATCGGGGTGCCGGGGAGGTCTTAAGCGGGGAAGTGCATGATCATGAGAATTTCGACCGCCCGGCGGTCATTATCGAGCCTGAGAGGATGCGGCGTTTCGTCGAGCAGGATGTGATGAAGCTCGTCCAGCGGCGTGTCCCGTTCCGCATGCACATCAGCTATAACGAGAACATCTCCCCGTTTCTCGACGGTCTGGAGAAGGTGAACCAGACGATCCCGCTCGATGGCCTGAAATGGAGCCTCGAACACGCCGAGACCATTAGTCCGGAGAACATCGCCCGGGTGAAGAAGCTGGGCGGCGGAATTGCCCTGGACGCCAAGATGGCGCTGCACGGCGATGGTTTCATAAAAACATATGGTCGCGAAAAGGCGTTGCAGACGCCGCGACTGGGCATGCTTGTGGATAGCGGTATTCCTCTGGCCATGACCACCGATGCCTTCAGGGCAGCGACGTACAATCCATGGGTCGCTTTAAGCTGGATGGTGTCCGGGAAGTCGGTGTCCGGATCTGAGATTCTTGCCAGCGACAATCGCCTTTCCCGCGCGGAGGCATTGAAACTGTTCACCAGTGGCGCAGCGTGGTTCATGAACACGGAATCCGAAATGGGTCTGATCGCCCCCGGCAATCTCGCGGATTTCGCTGTTCTCGACAGGGATTACTTTTCGGTGCCGGAGGATCAGATCAAATCCGTTTCTTCCGTTCTGACCGTCATGGACGGCAGGGTCGTGTTTGGCGCGCAGGACTATAGCGGTCTATCGCCGCAACTGCCCTCGATTCTTCCGGATTGGTCGCCCGTGAAATACTTCGGCACCTACTACGGGGAAAAATGAACCCGGCGGAAGGTCCTCAGCGCTCTCCCTGAACAGTCATTGGACCAAGGTTTCGACGCCATGCCGAACCATTCCAAATCGACAGGGAATGCCCCCCATCGAAATAAAGCGCGGCAAGGCGTCTGCCGTTGCATCAAGGAGAATATAAATTGCCTGACTTCAACCCACAGGTTCAGAGCACATCATCGCCCTTCGCCGATGTGCGCGGACATCACGTTGCGATCCGAATTCCTGATCGGGACGTCGCCATAAAATGGTATCAGGACAAGCTCGACTGGCGTGTCGTCCACATATGGGCTCACGGTGATCAACAGCTCGCCTTTCTCGCGCCGCCAAATGACGATCGGTTCATGGTTGAACTGCTTGCCGGTGGCGACCCGAGCCCCCACCCACTACCGCCTTACAAGGACCTGGTTGATAGCTTGCGATACGCCGGCTACCACCATTTCTGCCTAACTGTCGCGGACATCCAAGCCGCTGTGGACGAGCTGCGTCAACGCGACGTGAGGATTCTCACTGAACCGTTTCAGGTCGACGAGATCAACCGCAAGATCGCTTTCTTCGCCGATCCTTTCGGGAACGTTATCGAATTGACCGAGGCAATTTAACCGCGCGGCGGAGCATAGCTTCCGCGGACGAGTCCGACAGATTTCACGCAAAAACACACCGGGCTACGGGTCCGACCTTCAGCCAGTCGATAGGCAACTGGGATGACCGCGTGCGCCCCGTACTTCGCCTGATGAGTGGTGGTTGGCCGCGATCACCCACAAAAGATGACATAGGACGTTGCCATGTGGCGAGAGCCGGAAAGAGAGCCGATGATCGGCCAGAAGAAATACGTCATTCCCGGAATATCATTGGCGTTCAGCCTTCGAACCGCTCCCTACGCGCAGTCAATCCTGCTTACGCTTGCCGCCCTCGCCTTTGCTCAATGGGACTACCGGTCAGCCCTGGCGGCGGATGATCTTCTTTTGGAGCAGAAGAGGCCCTTGATAAAAGCCGACCGGTCGCAGGAGGACTGGTCGCTTCTCGCGGATCCGAAACTACGGACTGAGCCGCTGGATCGTCTCAAATACATTCCGTTGTTTCCCTCGAATCCCGACAGCTATATCTCGTTCGGGCTCAATCTACGCGAGATCTTCGAGGTCAGTGATGCGCCGGCTTTCGGGACCGTGCCAGCGAACCCCGGAGATTCCTACGGGTTACAGCGCGCGCAGTTCCACATCGACGTTCACCTGAATGAAAACTGGCAATTGTTCACGCAGTTCGAGGATGTGCGTGCCTTCGACAAGACGGTGGTCGGCCCTAACGACGCAAACCGATTTGACCTTCGGCAAGCATTCATCGGCTATACGCAGGAGACCAACGTCGGAACGTTCAGGGCAAGGGTCGGCCGCCAGGACTTCGCGTTTGACCTGGAGCGGTTCGTTTCGACGCGCGATGGGCCGAATGTCCGCCAGTCTTTCGATGCGATCTGGGCCGGATGGGAGACGGATGCATGGCGCTTCTACGGTCTCGTCAGCCAGCCTGTTCAGTACAGCGATGACGATCCTTTCGATGATCGATCGAGCGGCGACGCAATGTTCAGCGGGGCCCGCGTCGAGCGACAGCTTTCGCCGGATATTGAGGCCTCCGCCTATTACGCGCTTTATCAGCGCAAGGACGCCATCTTTCTCACCGCGTCGGGTGAGGAGGACAGACATATCTTCAATATCCGGACGGCCGGCAAATATGCCGGTTTCGACTGGGATGCGGAAGCGATGGGACAGGTTGGCAAGGTCGGCTCCGCCAACATTCTGGCCTGGGCCGTGGGTGCGAGGACTGGCTACACCTTTGAGGATCTCACCTGGTCGCCGCGGATCGGTCTGCAGTTCGATGTGGCATCGGGCGACCGCGATGCGGGCGACGGCACGCTCGGCACATTCAATCCGCTGTTTCCCAACGGCTTCTATTTCTCGCTCGGCGGTCATACAGGATACGCCAACCTCGTTCACATCAAACCATCGGTCACCGTTCAGCCGGCAGAAGACCTGACCTTAATGGCTGGGGTCGGACTGCTCTGGCGACAGACGACACAGGACGCCATATACACCCTGCCAAGCGTTCCCGTCGCTGGCACAGCGGGTAAGGGGCCAGCATGGACTGGAGCTTATCTGCAGGTCAAGGCCGACTACCGCTTCAATCCCAATCTCACAGGGTCGCTGGAGGCTGTTCATTACCAGGTCGGATCGGCGCTCGAAGCTGTGGGCGGCCGCGATAGCAATTATTTCAGGGCAGAGCTGAAGCTGGTCTGGTAACAATGTCACGTCTACGCCCCCGCAACCATTTCCTACTCCATAGTATCCTACGATAGCCAAAAACTACGATCCAATACGCAAAATACCACGATCGTCGGCGTTAAATCCCCTTCACGAAACACAAATTCCGAAATCGACAGGTGCAAAGCGGAAGTCACTTGTCTTCAGCACAGATCATGTCGCTTTCCTTCGGTCGAAAGAAGCAATTTCTATTTCGTGGCCGGCTTCGCATTTCGTAGCATTTGATCCCAGCCGTAATATGGTTTCCGGCGATCGACCCCGCTTCATTGGGCGCAGGGCCTGGCTATTTGTCATCGTTCGCGGTCATTATTTGAGAACGAGTGAAATTAGGATGACGGAGCGCATCGACTCTTCCGAGCTGGACGGCCTGATATCATCGAATGACCCGGCCGATAAAGAGGCAGGAGCAAGCCGTTATGCGACCTGTGCGGCAAGCTTTACGGCATCCGCACCGGCCGGGATGCGAAACGGCGAAGAGGCATCGGTCCCTGCCCGCCAGACCGCGTTTGCCACATCGAGCGCACTGGTGATTTCGGCTGGCTGCGGCGGGGCTGCGGAAAACACCTGTTTCGCCCAATCGGGCATAGGCGTCGGGTGCCGTTTTGCGAGCGGGCGCGGGCGGTCGCGCTAAAGGACGTTTCCGACGATCGACCGGGGACGATCAGCCGAGCACGCACACCCCTCAGCACCTCGCCAGCGTAGGCGCTGTCGCAGTGCATTTGAAGTACACTGACAACCCGTGAGGTGAACAATGATAGATATTGGACCTGATCTTACCCCGGCTGAACGCCAAATCGCTGTCGTCATCAGCCGTGCGGACAGGATGTTGGCTACTGCCGTTTCCGCGGCTCTAGAGAAGGCGATCGAACAGGCTGCCATGACCTGCGAGCAATCGGCCAAGAAGACGGCACCCCGGTTCTGCAATATTTTGCAAGCGTCGTTCATCAGCAAATGTATTGCTTGATGTGTGGTGCGGACCCGGACACTCTGCAAGGAGGCGATCCGAATATCGCCTATCACATTATCCGCAACAGCCAGAACATTGCTAAACACTATTGGTCGGCGGACATCGAGCCTTATCCAGCCAAGTGAGAATAGTGTCATTGGGCACCGGCATCGCGATCTCAACGAGGCTTTGCAAATCGTCGATCCTCTCGCTTGCGTTCCTCGTTGCGGGACACAGTTTCGCGCGGGGCGAGACTATAGTGACGCCCGATTGAAGGGTAGAAGAGGGTATATGCACGGGGTTGCTGCACGTCGCACGAACTACCGATGACCTCAGCAGAAAGAGGAGCAGGGAGGATGACGATCAGGCGGCGACAGCAATCCGGGCAATACATGGCGGTCGCACTGATCACGGCGCTGGCGCTCGCATTGTGCGCCTGCGCCTCGCGTCCCGGCTCATCCGTCCTCACCCCGGTTGCCGCTGTCGAGGGCGCGAAGCATGTTACCATCTTCGTGGCGAGTACGCGGGCGCCCGACCCGAGCGCACCAACCTTCCTGACCAATGGGATGACGGCCACGACTACCTACGTTCGCTATGTCGTCTCCATTCCGCCGGCCCATCGACCGACCGAGATCGAATGGCCGACGGATGTGCCGGACCCGACCCGGCACTTCGCGATTGTCTCGTCCGAGCGCCTCGATGAAAGACGGTTCTTTGCGGAAGTCGGGGCCACTGCCGCCCGCGGGGAAGCCCTCGGCCGCGACGTCGCCATCTTCGTCCACGGCTTCAACAACAACTTCCCGGAATCACTGTTCCGCACGGCGCAACTCACTGCCGACGTCCATGTCGCGCAATCGGCAGTGCTGTTCTCATGGCCTTCGAAGGCAGCAGTCACCGGGTATCTCGCCGACAAGGATGCGGTGACCTTCTCGCGCGATGCGCTTGCCCAGTTGGTCGAGCGGGTCGCTTCCGACCGTCATGTCAGGGGGATGAAGCTTTATGCCCACAGCATGGGGGCTTGGCTCACAATGGAGTCTGTCCGGCAAATCCGGATCGCCAAAGACGAACGCACCCTCGGCAAACTCATCGATCTCACGCTGGCTGCGCCAGATATCGACGCGGAAGTCTTTCTTCAACAACTTCGGGTCGTCGGCCGCCTGCGCTCCCCCATCACCGTTCTGGTCTCCAAGAAAGATCAGGCGCTGTCGATATCCAGGTTTATCGCCGGAGGGCAATTCCGCGCTGGCGCAGCCAACATCGATAACCCCCAAGTTGTCGTCGAAGCCCGAAATTCAAACCTCCGCGTGATCGACGTGACCAACCTGACCACGCAAGCGGGGGGCGGCCACGATGGTTTCGCGGCCTTCGCTTCTATCTACGGCCGCCTCCCGCAGAGCTTGGATGGCAGGGTTGCTTCCGATGTCGGTCCGGGTGTTTACGAGCTTGATGTCGCTAACAAGTTCGAAACGCTCAACGCCCGTCTGGTCCAACGGGTTGCGAATCCAACGACCGTCGAGCGTTAGGAGGCTGTAGTAACGATTTGACATCGTCATCATTTGCTTAAGCCGAGGAAATAACAGCGGCGAATTTGCCTGGCTTTTTTAGTTGCAAAGTTAGGGCCTAGATTGACAGTAATGGCATCGGCAGCTTCGTCATGACACGCAGCGTTGTCGGAACACCAGAATTTTTCCTGTCTGCTTCCGGTTCCAACGTGAGTACGCTCTCAAGTTTATCTCCGCAATTTCCACACGCTAGGTGAAGCGACTTATGAACTTGGTCGCATGTCAGCCATCGGAGGTTGTTTCGGATGATCACAGAGGCCCCCAGACTGTATCAGTTTTTCCGTGTCTCGGGGTCCAGCCCGAAGGGGTCACTCCAATCCCGGGTCATGTATGGATGCCCCCGTTCACGCAAGCAGTTCTTCGAGCGGTTTTGAACGTGTGATCGGGTGCGGTCATGTATCAGGCCTGTTGTGCGGCTCAAGTACGACCGCTGGCCGGTATGGAGCTACGCGGACCTGGTGCAAATCAGTTCTACGAGCTCGTGGCTCACTGACCCGGATGCATTCCCAGACCCACTCTCACCGATCTTTGTCCTTACCGTTCGCTGACCTCCTCACACGCCGACGATCCGTCCTGACTTCAGCTCAGCCATCTTACGCTGCAGCCAGAGCGGAATCCTTGTAATCTTCGTTCTTGGTCATCATTGCCCAGATGGATCGAGCCATTTTGTTGGCGAGGGCGATTGCAACGAGCATACGAGGTTTACGCGCCAGCATCCGTGCCAGCCACGAGTTCTCGGGTGGAGCTTTCCGGCATGCCCATCGAATGACGGTCATAGCGCCAATGATAAGAAGCCGGCGGATGTCGCGTTGTCCCATCTTCGATGTTCGGCCGAGAACCTGCTTTCCTCCGCTCGAATGCTGTTTCGGCACCAAGCCGAGCCAGGCCGCAAAGTCTCGCCCTCTGCGGAAAGTAGCCATCGTGGGCGCGAAGGTCTCAACTGCCATGGCGGTAATCGGCCCCATGCCGGGCATGGACATGAGGCGAGCGGTACTCTGCGAACGCTTCGCTTCCGATCTGAGTGCCTTTTCCAGCGATGCGATCCGAGAGGATAGCGCGTCGATTTGGTCCAGATACAGTCGCCCGGTCTCTACAACGATAAGTTCGAGGCCGGCCTCGTGGTCTTCAAGAATCTCCGCTAACAGGGCCAGATTAGCAATGCCTTGAGGTGCGATGACACCATGCTCCGCCAGATGTGCGCGAAGGGCATTGATAAGCTGCGTCCGCTGACGGACGAAGAGGTCACGCGTCCGGAACAGCATGGAGCAAGCCTGCTGGGATTCAGTCTTCGGAACGACGAACCGCATCGACGGCCGGCTCGCTGCTTCAACGATCGCTTCTGCGTCAGCCGCATCATTCTTCTGTCGTTTGACAAAAGGCTTCACGTAAGCCGGCGGGATCAAGCGAACATCATGGCCAAGTTTGCCGATCTCACGCGCCCAGTAATGCGCTGTGGCACAGGCTTCCATCGCGACCGTGCATCTGGGCAGTTCCGTAAAGAAGGTGACCACTTGGCCGCGAGACAGTTTCCTGCGCAAGACCACGCTGCCATCGCTTCCGGCGGCATGAACCTGAAACACCCGCTTTGCAAGGTCCAGGCCGACAATGCTAACTTCCTTCATGGATGCTCCTCTGAGTGACGTTCTGGCGAACATCACTCTGGCACATTGCGATGCCGTCGGGAGGGGGCATCCACTCCATCAGCTCTCAGTGCAAATCAACACACGGGTAGTGAAAGGTTTGGCCAGAGACTCAAACGTCCCTCTGTCTGCTGGCTCGATTTGATTCCAGACGCTGGAATCTATAGCTTCAAAGAAATGTTTCCGCGGTAGAAGAGCCAAACGTTCGTGTACGAGCGCGAAAGCCTTCTGGTCGGTCGATCAAGTATTTTATTAACTTTATCGCAAGAATGGGCAGTGCTCTACTGAGCAAAATATACGTATACGCTTTGAAGCGTTGTTCAAGCCGCAGTCAGGACGAGAAAAATTTTGTTGGACTTCCTAATTTCTACCCCTGCCGTGTTCGCAGCATTGATCGCTGCTTTCGCCGCAATTCTAACCGCATCGCCACCTTATTTATTAATCGCCGCTTGCAGCTTATCGACCTTGATCTGAAACGTTCGACTGCGGCAATTGCAAAACAGACTGCCGAAATAGCGGCCAAACAGGCCGATCTTAGGGAAAGCGAGCTCAGAGCAGCAGCAGCTCTTAGGGCGTCCGACACGTTGCTGAAGAGACACGAAGCACTTCGAAATGATGTATGTTCGCTTCTCACGCTGCTCGACCTCAATCGCTTATCGCCGGGGCCTATTCAAGGAGAGGTCCGAAAGGAAATCTTAACGAAGTGCAACTCGATTTCCCTTTTCGTTTCACCCCGCGGGAAATTTGATGAGACGCTGAACGTCCAGCTTGACCACATCACGGCCTTTCTGGATGAAGGCGAGGAGTATTGGCGAAATCGACCAGGTTTTTTGCCGCTTTTCGGTTAAATTGCTGCAATCTTATTGATGCGGAATTTGACAGGATGCGCGACGACGCCCCCAGTTCTTCGTCGGGGGACGCCCAATGGCGCACATCGGGCAGCCGTTCGCGAGCAGGTCAGCCTGTTAGCCGCCAGTGTGGAGGACTACGTATGTGCCGATATCTCGCGTCCGGAATCACGAGGAAGGCGTCAGTTCGATGTCGGCACCCACCGAGGGGATCGTTGAAGCGTAAAGCGTAGCCAGCAGCCTCCTTTGTGGGGCGGTTCCCCGCCAACCGATTGCCTGACCGAGGCTCGAAGGGCGGATGTTTCTGCCCGTCTTCGGCAAGGTGTCGCGCGATGGAGCGGATGAGCTCGCGGTCCGCGTTTAGGCCGAGCCCTCGAAACCGGCGCGCCCGCGTTCGGTGAGCCGACTGCGTTAGTTGTCCGATGCGCGTCGTTGAGAACTCTTGCCCTTCTCGATCTTTTTTCGTCCTCGCACGACACGGCCCCGCGGCAATGGTCTCCTAGTTGAATGGAGGCCGCAACCACGTCACAAACCGTGGCGAGCATTCTCGCGCGTTGCTCGGTATGTGACATCGCCGAGACAGGAGTGTGCTGGTTTCATGCGAGGCCTAGCCGAGCCGGCACTTGCTTCGACCCGTGGTCAGCTACGATCTTCGCTGCCATTTTGATCTCGACTGACGCCGTACCGTCGAGCATCGCGCGACAGTTCGCGCGGCGGGGGGCAGGACGGGCGCACGGAGGCTGGCAACTAACGCCCCTAGGGTTGCGGCGGGCGTTGACTCAGGTTCGCGCTCGATGACGGCGAACCATTCGCCGGCATTGTAAAAATGGCTGGCCGGCAAGATGGGGCCAGCCTGTCCTGTCCCAATGATGAATGCACATATGCCGTCATGCGGTAACCGACGAGACGACGAGCCAGGCGCCAAGGATAGCGACGACGTCCTCGATGAAGGCAGCCGGCGGATCCTTACCCAAGCTGGCAGCCAGCTTGCCGCGGACGGCTGCGCCACCATAGGTGCCGATCACAGCGCCGACGACGCCGGCGATCAGGCCGATTAGCCAGCCGCCGGAAGGCGTGCCGATCGCAGCGCCGGTCAAGGCTCCCATAACTAGGCGGGCGCCGAACTGCTGCGGTACCTTGCGGCTGGGCGTGGAGGGAAGCTGGTCGGTGACGAGTTCAATGAGTGCCAGGATGGTGAAGATGCCGACGACCCAGACCGAGCCCATGAAGGACAGCCACGAGCCAGAAAGGGTGAGCCAGCCGAGATAGGCGGCCCACGCGACGGCTGCGGGCGCCGTCATGGCGCGAAGGCCGACGATGACACCGATCAGAAGTGCAAATAGCAGTAACATGGAATCTCCATCTGTCAGACGAACACTTATTACGTTTCTTGGCGAAGCGTCTTCGCTGCTGCGCGATCGGAATCGATGTTGGTCTTACAGCTGGTGAGTTCGTTACCCACCAGCATAACCCTTGAACAGCGGGCGAGAGTTATGGTTTTGCTTGCGTTCCTTAGCTTCTGAAAAACTCCAGCAGATCGTTGTTGATGATATCCGGATGGGTTGTTGCCATGCCATGTGGCAAACCTTCCTTCACCTTCAAAATACCCTTCTGCAGCAGTTTGGCGGAGAGCAATGCCGAATCCGAGATAGGTACGATCTGGTCGTCGTCGCCGTGCAGCACCAGTGTCGGAACATCAATTCTCTTCAGGTCTTCCGTGAAATCGGTCTCGGAAAACGCCTTGATGCAATCGTAATGCGCCTTGGCGCCGCCCATCATGCCCTGCCGCCACCAGTTGTCGATCACGCCTAGCGATACCTTTGCGCCAGGGCGGTTGAAGCCATAAAACGGCCCCGCAGGCACATCACGGAAGAACTGAGCCCGGTTGGTGACCAGCGCCGCGCGAAATCCATCAAACACTTCGATCGGGAGGCCGCCGGGGTTTTTATCGGATTTGACCATGATCGGCGGCACTGCGCCCATAAGGACAGCCTTGGCAACCCGGCCTTTCTTCGCACGCGCAACATAATGCGCAACCTCACCACCGCCTGTCGAATGGCCGACATGAAAGGCGTTCTTCAGGTCGAGATGATCAGTCAGTCCGGCGACGTCGGCGGCATAGGTATCCATTTCGTTGCCCTGCCAGGTCTGGGTCGAACGACCGTGTCCGCGCCGGTCATGAGCGATGACGCGGTAGCCCTTGCCCAAGAAGAACATCATTTGCGCATCCCAGTCGTCAGCCGAAAGCGGCCAGCCATGGTGGAACACAATGGCTTGAGCGTCTTTCGGACCCCAGTCCTTGTAAAAGATGTCCGTCCCGTCGGGTGTGGTCACGAAATTCATAGTCATCTCTCCTTTTTGGTTGTGGGATGCCGCCATTGAGGACCCGGCAGGCAGGGTAAAGGACGCACTGAGCGCTGCACCAAGGATTAGCGCTTCACGACGGGTCATCGTAGCGCTGTTTTTTTCTTCCTTTGTCAAAATCGTTCCCTCTGATCAGAATAGTTTCTCGTCTCAAGCGCTATAGAAAGATCGGCTCGTACAAAGACCTGTAGCGACTCAGGCCCCGATCCTCCGCGGGTATGGGCGGCGAATGCGTTATTGTGAAAGCAACCACCGCAGGCCGCCGAGCCCCGGCAAGAAAACGTGCTCGCCCCCTCGCGTCACGGTGAATTCCTTTAGGCCGGAGATATGCTTCCGGACGGGGCATGCCGGGAAAATGAAGTCGTCGCTCCGGTCTCTCCTTCCCATAATCGGGTCGGCACGATCGCCCTGAGAAATAAAGTCGCCGTCATTGATCCATTGCGCTTGCACGAACTCGAACTGACGGCCGGGATCGGCATTGATGATTGCCAATACGATGCCGCGATCAACACCGTCGTCTTCTGTCAACCCTTCCTCCAACTCCGGACCGTAGGAAAAGCCGCGCCTTATGACTCGATGAAGCCGGGTCTGCGTCAGGGAATCCCTCAGCGCATCGCGAGGGTTGATCCGTCGGATGTGACTTCCGGCGGGCGTGCGTCGTCCGTTTGGATCGTCGTCGGCATAGCGGAAGTCGTTGTTGCGAAGTGGGTCTCTTGCAAGCGTGACATCATCGCTGTCCGGAGAGAGCGCCAGCGGCGCTCCGCTGCGCCAGCGGCCCATCATCTTGGCGGCAACAAGCTCCTGTCCCATCGCGTCCGGAGCCGAATCCATGAGGAAACGTCGAAACGCTGCAACGTCCTGCCGGAGCTTGCGGATGGCGATGAAAGTGCCGTTCCGCCAGACCTCTTCCGGTGCATTGAGAGAGGCACGCACGCCCAATTCGTTCTCGTATCCGAGGACGAATTCGCCAGGCTTGACGATATCCTGTCCGGGAAGGGGATTGCTACCCTGTCCGTCGATGAACGGACGGCTGATACCGTCTGCATAGCCGAAGTGTTCACGCAGCGTCGAGGGAACGGCAACGTCGAGGCGCGCCACAAGCTCAACCCCATCGAGGCCCTCGACGGCAGCGTGGCCGATCGCCAGCTTTTCTTCCTTAAGCTCGATGCTGCCGGCCATTACCAGCAGGCCAACATCGAAGCCGGTGCCTCCGTGGGGAAGGTCCCACTTGTCTGGCGAGGCGTTTCCGACATCTCCGAGATATCCACTGCGAGCAGCCATACCCCGACGGAACTCCGGTGGAAAGCCCGCGATCATGCTCGTGTAGGGCACCATCTTGGCCAGGCCGGAATGGGAAAAGACGATATTGATCCACGCATCCTCGGGCGGATTGTCCCAGTCGGCGGCCGAAGCAATACGCGGCACGAGCCGCCTCAAGAGTTCGCGAGCCTGCACAGGATCATGGATCGTGAACACCAGATAACTGCCAAAGTAAGGCATAGGACGATTGCGAAGAACCGTTCCCTGGATGTCGTGAAGCTCCAGCGCTGCCACCATCATCCAGCCGCGTCCAGCAGGTCGCTGACGGCCTTCGACAGTTTCTTCATTTTGGTGATGTCGCGGGCGGTTACATCAGGATTGCTGACGTAGAAGAATTCGGCGGCGACAAGGCGGTCCACGACCCACTTCGCGGTTTCCGGCGTATTGATGCCTGGATAATCTTCGAGGACACCTGTCGCCATCGCATCAAGCCAAGGATGGGCCTGGCTGGCGATGTCGGCGAGGTATGGCTTGAAGTCGCCGTCATAAACGACCGTCAGCATGTAGCGAGTGTCGTTGTCGAAGAGGAAGCCACGAAACTCCTGCACGGTGCCGACACGGCTTTCCCAGTAGCCGGCTTCGGCCTGGAACTGCGGCAAGCGCTCGCGGAAGAGCTTTGCGGCGCCAGGTACGACGTTGCCGATGATCGTCAACTCGCCGCGCTTGCCGATGCGCTTTCCCAGCCCGTCCGGTTGCTCGATCATCGGCTGCGCCATTGCCATGCGTTCTTCAACGGGTGCGATGGTTTCGCTCATCAGGGTTCTCCACTCTCTGGGGTTGGATGACCGAGTTGCTTTTCGAACAGCTCACGGTCGACATATTCGCGTTGCTCGACAATGCGGCCATCACGCCATTTACAGATCAGCGCGAAGGTGATGCGGAAGCGCGCGTCTTTCGGACCGGAGCCGGTCATCACCGCCACGCTGCACGTCTTGTGACCGTCGAGGCTGAGGATCAGATCGAGGTAGTCTTCTTCGACGTGGCTGTCGGGAAACATCGCACAGAAGCGTTGTGCCCTCAGTACATGCTCGGCCTTTCCATGGGGCTCCTGATCTCCGGACATCCAGGAGACGAGATCGTCGTCGAGGAGGGCAGCGTAGTCATCCCACTGCCGACGGTTCCATGCTGCGTCGATCGAGCGAAGGTATTCGAGATTTCGGCGGCCCATGGGGTCAGTCTCCGGATTTCGGCTGCACCCCATGCCAACCGCCGCTGCGCTGCGCGGCCGACGCCTCGTACACACCGCGCCTGATCTGGAGGATTGGATCGTCCGTTGCCTCGATACCGTCCACGAGCATTGTTGGATCGTGGTTCATCAGCCGGTCGCCGATTTCTTCCTCGTTCGTCACCGCCGTCACCGTCAGGCGACCGATCTGAATGCGCTCCCGATCCTCCGGCCACAGGGCGGTTGCGTCGTTGAGGGGATCACCCGGCTGTCCCAGCTCGAGCTCAAGCTCGAACCCGACGGGTCCGGCATTCAGCCGGGTTCCGATTTCGCCAAACAGAACGTCCACGCTCTCGTGCGTCAGGACGTCCGGATTCTGGCCTTTGATCCCATCAAGGGGGATCCAGTGACAGCGGACATGGCTCACTTCATCGGCTGCATTGATGTATCGGAATGCGTGAATGGCATGGAACTCCGTATTGGCGAAGCTCAATGGGGCGAGCGACGCGGCGCGCATCTTGAAAACGTTCATGACGTTCGGGTTATTCGCCAGGAACGCGTCAAGCCCTGCCTTATTGACACCTGCGCCAGGAGAGGGTGGCTGCATTGCGTTCACCAGTTCGACGAACTGCTCGATCGTGTTGGCGAAAAACAGCTTCTGACTGAGCATCACGAGGTTGGTGACCCGGCCGTCGTCCAGGTAGAAGCGCGTTGCCATGCCGACGGTGGCGTTGAAGGGGGCATATGGATTGCCACCGCCCTTCGAAAACCGGACAGTGACCGGAAGTTCCTGGCCTTGTAAATGGGCCGCGCGGGTAAAGCGTCTGGCGGCATCATATGCCTTGAACGTTCCCTTGTAGAGGCGACCGTCCGCATGCAGGGTGCGATATCCGGGATAATGTCCCAGCACGCCGTGAATGCGATCGACGATGAGATCCGCGTTGCGGTACTGACTATTCTGGCCCACGTCCCGTGCCTCCCTTGATCTGGGCTGGGACGATAGGGCGGTGACGCCTGAGCTGGAAGTGAGACGTGTTTAGCCGGGAACGTGAGCTTCGTTAGTTGTGCGGATCACGAGAGTCTCAAGGCTTCGAGCCGGGCAAGGATCTGCTTGAACTCATTGGTTGAACGAATGAAGTCGAAGCGGATGTCGGTCCGCAGCCAGACAGTCGCCAGTTCTCGGCGGTCGAGTGCCAAATTGAGATGCGTATTGACGAGTTCAGCGTCACCGACCGAGGAGGCCAGCGAGGCATGTGCGAAATGGCTTGCTTTGGGGTTGCCGGTGGTGAGAAGACGCAGAGCATGCTGTGGCTCGCCCAGCCACGCTTCGATCTCCGCATCGGCGAATACGATCTGCGGATTGGTCGCGAGCAGATGGTTGAGTGGCGCGGCATATTGCCGGGCGCCTTCTGCATTGCCGCCGAAGTGGTTGCCGAGCGCCAGATAGAAAGAGGCTTCCAGGGGTTTGTTGCGCCGGTCGACCGGAGATTCGCCTGCGGAAAGCAGGTCGAACCTTCGGGACTGGAAGCGGCTCACCGCTTCCGCAATATCCTGCTGCTGAGAGAAGGGCTCGATACGGCGGGCCTCACGGAACATCCGCTCCGCCTCGTCAGGCGATTCGATGATCGTCAGATAAGTGCCGTAGAGACAAGCGGCTCTGGCGCTTCGTCCGAGCGCAAGCGCCGCCTGAAAACTCTCTTCGGCGGCTTTTCTGTCGCGTTCAAGCCATGCCTGTATGGTCGCCAGCGCGGTATACGCCTCGACGGAGTCCGGGTCGATCTCCAGCGCCTGCGTCACCGCCTCTCTCGCATTCCTGTGCGCCGTGTCGTGGTCGATGATGCCAAGCCGAAACAGATCACAATAGCAATCAGCCATGCCGGAATGTCCGCGGGCGTAGTCCGGGGCGGCATCAGCGACCTGAGTGAAGAGGGCCAGCGCCTCGCGAACATGCTCGGTCGTCTGTTTGTCCAGCAACTGGCGAGCACGATAGATCTTCGAATGGCTGTCGACAGCGGACGGACCGGGACTAATCTGGCGCATCCGCATCTTCGTGCTGTCGAAGCGGACCCGGCTCACCAACGTCGTGGCGATCCGTTCCGGGAGCGTCACACGCGCGTCGAGATCGCCTTCGAAGCGATCCGAGGATACAACAATGCCGCGGCCGTCGGAAATTTCCAGTGTCACGCGAATGGCGCCAGCGCGCTCTGAAACGGTTCCCTGCACGACAGCGTCCGCCCCAAAGTCGGCTGCAAGTTCGGCAAGCGTCTTGGTGTCGCCCGCGAACGTGTAGGTGGTCGTTCTCGACGGCACGCTGATTCCAGGTTCCGATCCCAGTGCATAGATCAGTTCCTCCGTGAGATGATCCGCGCATTCGCGCAGCTCGATATTTCCCGAAAGTGATCGTATCGGCAAGACAACGATGATGGTACCGGGTCCTGGCTTGAATATCTTGCGCGCCTGCCCGGTTTCAGACGGCATAGATGGGGCCGGCTCAGTCCCGAATAAAGGAATATAGGAGCCAGTGGGAATCGTGATCACCACTGGATCATTGGCGCCGCCTTCGCAAAAATACTCGTCAAGCTTCTTGCGTAAACGCCGTATTTCTACGCGTACTGTCGAGTCGACGCGCGGGTCATAGGGCGGATCCCGCTGATAAACGGCGTTTCCGATAACCGCTTCCCTGAGGTTACGGCCGCGTCCGGCGAGCGTCTCCTCGACGACGAATTCAAGGAGCGCGAATAGGCGGTCATTTCCCGTGAACGCGCGGCTGTTGCGCAGCACCTCCATTTGGCGGCGGATCAAAGACGGTGCTGGTTCGGATTTCAGGTTCATTAACATACCTCCGCGTGTCCCGCGGATTTTCTCACCGTGTTGCGAACGGCGTCAATAAACGTTTTCGCGGTGGCATTCGAGGGTAGTACAGGCGAACTAACGCCAATCCGACCGTTAGTCGCGATCATCTCACAATCCGCTAACTTCCATCATTGTCCGCAAGTCTTACCCTTCCTCGCATCGAAAAAGACAAGGTGATGAGAATGGCGCAGGATCACAATCAAGCTCTTTCCGGAAAAGTCGCTGTCATCACCGGAGGTGCGAGCGGCATCGGACTCGCAATTGCTGTCGAGGCTGCACGCCAGGGTATGAAGGTGGCGCTGGCCGACCTGAGCGAAGAGCGGCTCGCAGAAGCCCAGAAGGTGGTCGAGGCCGCGGGTGCGGAGACGATGACGGTCGCCACCGACGTCAGCAAGCTCGCGGATGTCCAGCGGCTGCACGATCGGACGGCGGACGTTCTGGGAGATCCCTGGCTGGTCGCCAACAATGCTGGCATCACCAAGCTCTCCCTCACTTGGGATCACAGCGAGGCCGACTGGAAGCGGATGTTCGACATCAATGTCGGCGGCGTGGTCAACGGCCTGCTCGCCTTTCTGCCCGGGCTGCGCCAAAGAAAGTCCGGCCACATCATCAATACCGCATCTGCCGCCGGACTGGTGACCATTCCCGCGGCGTCCGCCTATGTGGCAAGCAAGCACGCCGTCGTCGGGCTTTCGGAGACGCTCTACCGCGAGCTCGTCGCGAGTCATTCCGGCGTCGGGATCTCCGTCCTTTGCCCCGCTCTGGTAAAGACCAACATTATGAAGTCCGAGACGGCAGGCAAGTCCGAGGACGCCGACGCTATGAAGTCCTCGCATGCGATGGAACCATCGGAGGTCGCCGATCAGGTGTTCGCGGCGATCGCCGCAAAGCAGTTCTGGATCCTTACGCATGCCGCGCACATGGAGCCTTATATTCGCGCGCGGGCCGAGGAGATGGTCACCCAGACCAACCCAAGCCATGCCAGCGTCGATCCTGACGTCGCCAAGTCGTCGAGCGCCGTCACTGGCGTCGACTTCGTCAGTTCCGGCGACGTCTGAACGAGGAGCCCGAACGATGGGACGCGTGCTTCGACTATTGATCGCGATTGCATGCCTCGTCGCGCTCGGCGTGCTGCTCTGGTTCGCGACCCTTCCACCGCCGCTGGTCGTGCAAGGAGAGGTGTCAACCGATCGGGTTGATATCAGCCCACGCGTTTCGGGCCGCATCCGCGTTCTGAACGCCGATGTCGGTGACATTGTCAAGAAGGGCGAGATCATCGCCGAACTCGAAAGTCCTCAGCTCGTCGCCGCAATGCATTCCACAGAGGCTGCTCTCGCTGTGGCGCAGGCCGATCTGGTGCGGGTCAACAGCACCCGACCGGAGACAATCGCCGCCCGCCAGGCCGAGGTCGATGCCGCGCAAGCCGACGTAGTTCTCTATCAAACAAATCAGCAGCGACAGGAGAGGCTTTTGATCACGGCCGCCGTCGCACAGGCGGCCGTCGATGAATCCAGGCGCAATCTGGAAGCCGCGATCCGCCAGCGCGAAGCCGCCCAGGCCAATCTTGAGCTTGCCGTTTCCGGCGCCAGTAAGGAAGAAAAGGCCCTTGCCGCTTCCAGGGTCGATCAGGCCCGTGCGACGCTAGACCAGCAGAAGACCGACATCGCGGAACTGACGATACGCGCGCCGATCGACGGACAGGTGACGACCCGTGTTGCCGAACTCGGCGAAAATTTCAGCCCGGGCGCGCCGCTGTTTTCCCTGATCGACCTCGGGCATCCATGGTTTACCTTCAATCTGCGTGAAGATTTGCTCAAGGGCCTGCAAGTCGGCGACACGTTTTCGGTCACCGTCCCAGCGCTCGGCAATATTCCTGTAGATGTCAGGGTGACCGTCATCAACGCGCAGGGACAATACGCCACCTGGCGCGCGACACGCGCGACCGGCGACTTCGACCTCAGGACATTCGAGGTTCGCGCCGAGCCGACGGCGCCCATCGAAGGACTGCGACCCGGAATGAGCGTCATCGCCTCATGGAAGAGTGGAGACAGATGAGATGCCGGCCGCCCGCAACATCAGGCCAGGTTTTTCCCTCGTCTTCCTGAGGGAGGCCGCGCAATTCCGCAAGCGGCCTTTCCTGCTGTTCCTGACCGTGCTTCTGCCGCTGATGCTGATGGGCGTATTGTCTGTCGTCTTCAGTGAAGGCCTCGCAACGCGTCTTCCGATCGCTGTCCTGAACCTCGATGGAAGCGACCTGTCGCGCGCAATTGTCCGGACGGTCGATGCAACGCCGGACGCCGCTGTGGTCATGCACGTCAGCGACCTTGGCGAGGGCCGCCGGTTGATCCTCTCGGGTAAGGTTCATGGCCTTCTAATGGTCCCGAAGGATCTCGAACGCGACGTATTTGCGGGTCGCCGCCCGGAGGTGGTTTTCTTCTACGACACACAGCGGATGACGGCCGGTAATCTGACCTTGCGGGGCGTCAATGCGGCGCTTGCCGGTGTCGAGGCGGGAATTCGCCTGTCGCTCAGGACGTCGCGCGGACAGCCCACCGACGTCGCAGAGTCATCGCTTGCGCCGATCCCTGTGCAGGTAAATCCACTGTTTAACCCGACCCTAAACTACACCCACTTCCTCCTGACGGCTCTGCTTCCGGCAATCCTGCAGACGGTCATTGTGACGACAATGGCCTACTCCATCGGACGCGACGCGGAGACGCGCCACCGGTTTCGTGTTTTGCGCCGCCTGGGTGGTGGACTTTGGCCAGCGATGCTTGCCAAGATCCTTCCCTACACCCTGGTGTTCCTCTTCGTGCTGGGCGTCGCCGACGCTTTGCTCTTCGTCCACTTCGGACTTCCGCTTCGCGGCGACCGGCTCCTTCTGCTTGCCGCCGGGATCCTGTTCATTCTAGCCAACCAGTTCTTTGGCGCACTGATCGGGCTTGTCCTCAAGCCGATGCAAGGCGCAGTCAGCATAGCGACTCTCATAACCGCCCCCGCATTCGGGTTCATGGGCATCGGCTTTCCGCGGATCGGCATGAACGCCTTCGCCTATTATTGGGGGCAAATCCTGCCAGGCACCTGGTATTTGATGGCGCGCATTGACCAGACGGTTCGGGGCACGCCACTTGATCTCTCCGTCCGCCCGATCACGGTCCTGCTGTTCATGACGATCCTCTTTGCGTCGATGACGGCGTTGCGTCTCGACACCATCGGCAGACGTGCTGATCGCGCGAAACAGGTTGCAGCATCCCACGGATCGGAGGCGATAGCATGAACGGGCTGCTCTTCGTCTTCCGCCACGAACTTCGGCGCATCTTCACGCTACGGCCGGTGTTCTCGGTCATGGCGCTGGCAATCGTTCTTTACTCGGTCTTCTACCCTCAGCCATACCGGACGGAAGCGCTCCGGGACGTGCCGATCGCGATCGTCGATCTCGATGGCACGGACATGAGTCGCCAGTTCGCCCGGCGGCTCGAGGCGAGTGCGGACGTGTCGATCGCGGCAGTCCTGCCGGATCAGGCGTCTGCGGAAAGAGAAGTCTTTGCCCGTAACGTCTATGGCGTGCTTGTCATCCCGAAATATTTCGAGCGTGATCTCCTGCATGGGAGAGCCGCCCCGATCGCGCTCTACGGCGATGCGAGCTATTTCCTGATCAATTCCCGCGTCTCCGGCGCGGTCAATACGCTGGCGAGGACCGTCGGGGCGGAGATCGAGACCGGCAGGTTGATTGCCGCCTCCGTCGATCCGGCGATCGCATCCGCCGCGCCAGACCCGATGCCGACGACGGCGATTCCGCTGTTCAACCCCCAGGGCGGGTATGCCACCTATATCCTTCCCGCCGCCTTCGTGCTGATCCTTCAGCAGACGCTGCTGATTGGTGTTGGCCTGCTCGGCACATATCCCGACCCGGACCGGGCCGAGGTCCTCGCAAGGGCCGGCGCCACCGTCAGGGTCGGTGGCAGGCTGCTCGCCTACATTGTCCTGGAAGCTGTGGTCTTTTCCTACTACCTGATCGTTCTTCCCTATCTCTACGGCATTCCGCGGCTTGGTCCCGTCGGTGCAATCTTCCTGGTGGCACTTCCATTCGTGCTGGCAGTGGCTGGACTGGGAATGGTCGTTGCCAAGCTCTTTCGCAACCCGATCGTTGTGCAACTCGTCTCGGCCGCGATCGGGATGCCATTCCTATTTCTTTCGGGTTTTTCCTGGCCCGGCGACGCTATTCCCGAACCCCTGCGATCAATTGCCCTTATCGTGCCGAGTACCAGTGCGATCAATGCGCTTGTCAATGTCGGCCAGCTCGGCGCCGAGCTTTCGGACGTCCGATCGCAGGTAATGACCCTGGCCGTTCTCGCGGCCACCTATGTCACGCTGGCGATTGCGTTCGAGGCGCTCGCACCTGAGAAGAGGGAGGCGTCAGATGGGCGCGCATAGAATTGTCGTCGTTGGGGCAGGTTTCGGTGGCACAACGCTCGTAAATTCATTGAGGAACACTGGTGCGGAGATAACGCTGGTCGATCGCCGCAACCATCACCTGTTCCAGCCGCTACTCTACCAGGTCGCGACCGCCATCCTTTCGCCGACCGATATCGCCTGGCCCGTCCGTCGGCTGTTTCGTGACCGCAAGGACGTAACGACGGTCATGGGCGAGGTCGTCGGAGTGGACAAGGTCGAAAAGACCGTACTGCTGGCGCGTGGCGACGCTGTGCCATACGACACACTGGTGATTGGGACTGGGGCAACGCACGCCTATTTCGGTCACGACGACTGGGCAGCCAACGCTCCCGGATTGAAGACTGTGGAGGACGCGATTAACATCCGGCGTCGCATTCTCTCCGTCTTCGAGCAGGCGGAGATCGAACGCGACACTGAACGGCGCAAGGCGCTCATGACCTTCGCAGTGATCGGTGGTGGTCCGACCGGCGTCGAACTTGCAGGCATGATCGCCGAAATTCGGAATGGCCCGATTGCGCGGGAGTTCCGAAATATCGACATTAGGAGTGCGGAGGTTTTGTTGCTCGAAGCTGGCGCTCGGGTCTTGGGAACGTTCAGGGAATCCTTGAGCAACTATGCGCGAAAGGCCTTGGTTCAGCGCGGCGTGGAGGTATTGACCGGAGAGCCGGTAACGAGATGTGAGGCGAGTCGCATTATTTTGGGTGAGCGGACCATACCTTGCTGCACGGTGCTGTGGGCGGCGGGCGTCAAGGCTTCCAAAGCTGCCGAATGGCTGAGCGTACAGACAGACAAGGCGGGCAGGATCGTCGTCGGCGATAAACTGGAAGTGCCGGGATGGCCCGGTGTGTTCGCGATCGGCGACACAACGACATGCAAGCGGCCCGACGGCCGTCCGGTACCGGGTGTGGCGCCCGCAGCCAAACAGCAGGGCAAATATGTCACTCGGCTCATCCGGGCTCGTCTTACTGGAGGGCGTGAGCTTGAGAGATTCGTCTATAGGGACCAAGGGAGTCTCGCAACGATCGGCAAGCGTGCCGCTGTCGTCGATTTCGGCTGGATCACGATGAAAGGATGGCTTGCCTGGTGGATGTGGGGTGCCGTGCACATCCTTTTCCTCATCGGGTCACGGAGTCGGCTCTCGGTCGCCTGGGGCTGGCTATGGGTCCACCTCCGGGGGCAGCGAAACGCGAGGTTGATTACGTCGGTATCGGCTGCGACGGAGGCCGGAAGTGCAACTGTGGCTCCCGCAGACGTCGAGGGACGGACCGCTCCAGTCGCGGTGAAATGACCCTGACACTATCTCAATCGCGCCGATAGCCATTGAAGGAGGCTAGCGTGGCGGGGCGCCGCTGCACGCTCATCGCGCTGGAAACCGGAAGCGGGTAGCGGGTAGCGGGTAAATCGGCTTCATCGGAGGTTTCGGCCATGGATTTCGCGAGCAATGCTGCTATCCAGTTGCTTCTTCTGGCAATTGCCTTTGGAGTGACAAACTGGATTGTCTTCCGGAACAGTCGCAATCTTCGACTTCTGAACAGCATCGCGCTCTTCATCCTGCTGAGCGTTCTGCTTTACGCGAACAATGATGCACCCTTCACGCCAGCGACAATCGGTCCAGACAAGGTCGACGACATCTCGCTTTCGATCGCCAAGGCGGCATGGTGGATCGTCGGGTCGGCTTGCCTGGTGGGCTTCGTCAGAATATTTCTAATCTTCGAGCGGCAGCCGAGAGAGGCGAGGCTGTTGCAGGACCTCGTGGTGGCCGTCATCTACGTCGGCGCTTTCCTTTCCATCATTTCCTACGTCTTTAGCGTTCCAGTTGGCACCTTGGTGGCCACGTCGGGCGTCTTCGCGATCATCCTCGGCCTGGCGCTTCAGAACACGCTCAGCGATGTCTTTTCCGGCATCGCGCTCAATCTCGGCCGACCCTATACCGTGGGGGACTGGATTGCGCTCGAAGGTGGAGAAGAGGGCAGGGTGGTCGAGACCAATTGGCGCGCCACGCATCTGCTTAACGGCGACAACGACCTGGTAACGATTCCCAACAGCTCCTTGGCGAAGTCGAAACTCGTCAATCGTAGCCGGCCGGATTCTTCCCATGCCGCGTCCGTGAAGGTTAGGCTCTCTCTGTCCACGACACCGGGAGCGGCAGTAGAGCTGATGGAAACCGCCCTCAGGGGCGCAAACAGCGTACTCAGGGTTCCGCCACCATCTGTGAAAGTACATTCCATCGACGGGCAGGGTATCGAACTTGAGCTCAAATACCGTCTGTCGAGTCTTGACGGAACGACCTCCGCGCAGAACGAGGTATTCGACCTCGCGTTCAGGCATGCCAAGGCCGCCGGCATAGCATTGGCGGATGCACCGGGCGCGCCGGCCCGTGCTGAACGCGCTGTCGATCCACAAGCGCCGCATCCCGGCACGGCTTGGCGTCTCCTGAATGCGCTTCCTCTTCTCGAATCCCTCACGGAAGACGAAAAGGAAGTCCTGAGCGAAGCCATGGTGCGACGCGCCTTCAGGAAGGGAGAAGTCATTGCGCGCCAGGGCGAGGTCCTGAATTCAATCCTGATTTTGCGTTCTGGAATAGTCACTGTCGATCATAACGGGAAGGAATTGCTGACACTTTCACCCGGAGACTGGTTCGGTGAGGGCGGATTGTTGACGGGACTGGCCGAGACCGGCACCAGCGTGGCGCTTACGCCAGTGGTCGCCTTCGAGATCGCTCAGTCGCATATTGCGTTAATCCTGACGGAGCGGCCTTCGATCGCGGACGAACTCAGCGCTGTGCTGGCAAAGCGGCTTGATACGGAGCGAAGGCTGCTCACACCTGACAATGCAAGCAAGCCTGCTCTTTCGCTGGCAAACAGAATCAGGGAACTCTTCAATCTGCCGACGAGATGATTGGGAGAGACGGAATGAGGCCTCAGTCAGAGCCCAGACGCCGTCAGAACATGGCTGCGAAGATCATCTGCAAACGCTCGGGTCATATCCTCCGACCGAAGCACAAGTGATCGAAGGAAAAGCTGAACAATGAGTTTCAAACGCGCTGGCAGCTATACGGAAGGATTCCAGGCTGGCCTGACAGATTGAACCGCGCCGGATTTGCCGGAGACCGTTTGGTTTAAGTTATGCGGCCATACCTGCGGGCTATGTCACCCTGTCAGTTGACGACAGGTCACCGCCGCTTGGGCTCATGCCCCCTCACAGCAGGGGACAGGCAAATCTTCGGAACCTCCTTTCTCTTTGCATTCCAGTCATATGCCTCCCCGTTTGGGCGAGGCGCACCATAGGTGAAATCGGATAACCACAGCATGTTCGGCGCTGGAGCGAAGAACTGTCGGTTCACTCGGTCGAGCGGACATGGAGCGGACTTGTCCGACACGGTGGTTTTGACTGGCTTGCCGCGAATGACGCCTTGAAGCCCCATCGTTCTCATAAGCCGAGCGACGGTGCAGCGGGCGATGTCGTAGCCCTCCCGTAGCAACTGTCGCCAGACTTTCCGCACGCCATAAACCTGGAAGTTCTCGTTGAACACCCCTCGTATCTCAACCTCATGGCAATATGGCGTCGGGCGCGAGCCGACAGACGGTCCACATCCGTGCGTTTGGCGATGACCTCATAATAGGTGGACGGGGCAATTGGCAGCAGTCTGCAGATTGGCTCGACCCCGAGCACCGAGCGGTGTGCATCGATGAAGGAAATCATAGCTTCAGTGGGCGGTCGAGCTCCGCCTGGGCAAAATACGCAGAGGCTTTGCGCAAAATCTCATTAGCCTGACGAAGCTCGCGGTTCTCTCGTTCCAGAGCCTTCATCTTCTCCGCCACGTCACTCGGCAAACCTGCACGCTTGCCGCTGTCGATCTCAGCCTTCTTCACCCATTCATGGAGGGCATGCGCCGAGCATCCAATCTTGGCCGCTATCGATGATACCGCCGCCCAGCGGGAGGGATGTTCGGCTTCATGCTCCGGTCACCATTCGAACGGCGCGGGCATGAACTTCAGGAGAGAATTTGTTCGTCGTCTTGCTCGTCATAGACCCTCCTTCTCACGAGTTGGGGTCTCCGGCAAATCCGGCGCGGTTCAGTATCGATGGTGCAAGCATGACTACTTCGTATCGACGGTTGCCCGCGTCCTCCCCCGGAAATGCAAGCCGCCCCTTCTGCTCCTGTTGCACTCAACGGTCGAGAAAACGATTTCGAAAGTAGTTCAATATCCGTTGACAACATCATAAATAAGTGAGAAATCGTTTTCTTAAAGGAGCATTGGTTCAGCTCGAACTTGTGCTGGGACGGTGACGTATGGAGGACTTCTGTGGATACTGCCGCTAAATCAAGGTCAGATGTATACGAGCCAGTCGCGGTTCATCGCGGCACCGCGCTCGTGTCAGGAGGTCGCCGAGGAATTGGTCGAGCGGTCTGTCTCGACCTTGCTCAGAAGGGGTTCGATATCGCGTTTCTCGATATCGTCGACGACGCTGACGCGAAGCGCACCTTGTCGGGGATTGAAGAACTTGGCCGCAAAGCGATGTTTGTTACCTGCGATATCTCTGCGACGTCGGCGCATGATCAGGTTATCGAGCAGGTGTCGGCGAGCTTCGGCACCATCAACTGCCTGGTAAACAACGCTGGCGTCCAGGTCAGCGTCCGGGGCGATCTGCTCGACACTACCGAGGACGAATTCGACCGGATGATCAACATCAACCTTCGGGGGACATTCTTCCTCACGCGCGCCGTCGCAAGACATATGATCGAAAACCCAACTCCTGGTCTCGAACGTTCAATCATTACAATTACGTCTGCGAATGCTCAGTTGGTATCGCCAGAAAAGGGCGCCTACTGCATTTCGAAAGCCGGTCTTTCCATGGCGATGCAGAATTTTGCTCAGCGGCTCGCAGCCGATGGGATTCAGGTTTACGAGATCCGGCCCGGTTTGATTGCAACGGACATGACGAGTTCGGTCTACAACCACTATACGCCCGGCATTGAAAGCGGTGCACTCTGTGCGATGCGCCGTTGGGGACAACCCGAGGACATTGCAGGCGCGATCGGAACGCTCGCGAGTGGCGGAATGCCGTTCTCGACGGGTGACATATACAATGTGGGCGGCGGGATGCAGATCCCGAAGCTCTAAAATTTGCAGATTCGTGAAAACGATTTCTCGGGAGGAGAGGCGTGAACGACACCGGTGATAGTACCCCGAAACAAAACACCTTCCTCGAAATGAGCGGGATCGAGAAGTCATTTCCGGGCGTAAAGGCGCTCGAAAATGTTTCTTTCGCGGTTGCGCGTGGTGAGGTTCACGGACTGGTCGGCGAAAATGGCGCCGGGAAATCCACCCTGATGAAGATCCTTTCCGGCGCATATCTTGCCGATGAAGGTCGGCTGGTGGTCGACGGTGAATGGATCGAAACACCCACACCCGCGGGCATGATCGACCGAGGTGTTGCCGTAATATACCAGGAATTTGCCCAGGCTCCGCACCTGTCGGTCGCAGAAAACATTTTCATGAACCGGATGCCGCGGAAAAGCCTTGGTCGGATCGACTGGGCGGAGGCCGGTCGGCAGGCGGTCGCGGCAATGCGTCGGCTGGGCTTCGAGATTGATCCCTGGCAACGGATAGACGCGCTTGGTGTCGCCCAGCGTCAGATGGTCGAGATCGCGCGGGCGATTTCGAGGAATGCTCGCCTTATCGTCCTGGATGAGCCTTCGGCCGTGCTCGGCGATGTGGAATTGGAGAGCCTGTTCAAGACGATCCGCTCGCTTCAGGCGCAAGGCGTCGCGTTCATCTACATCTCCCACCGTTTGAAAGAGATCTTCGATCTCTGCCAAAGTGTTACCGTTTTGCGCGATGGCAAACACGTTTCGACCCGCGCGATCGGTGAATGGTCAACAGGTAGTCTGATCCAGTCCATGGTCGGTCGCACGCTCGAAGACTATTTTCCGGTTCGAAATGCGAACCCGGGCGAAACGATCCTCACTGTTTCCAACATATCTCGAGGCAACGTTCTCAAGGATATCAGCCTGTCTGTCAGAAAAGGCGAGATCGTCGGGATTTGCGGGTTGGCAGGCGCCGGCCGAAGTGAATTGCTGCGCGCCATATTCGGTGCCGATCCGATCGATAGCGGTTCGATCGAGGTAAAGGGATGCGGACCAAGGGTTCGATCGCCGCGTCATGCGATCTCGCTGGGCATGGGCTTTGCCCCGGAAGATCGCAAGACCGACGGCTTGTTTCTTATGCAATCCGTCAAGTTCAACGTCACGATATCCAGACTCAACAATTTCATAACGGGCGGGATCATGAACCTGGGCGCCGAGCATGCCAAGGTGGCGTCACTTGCGAAGTCGTTCCGCGTGAAGACACCAACGATCGATACGGCCATTGGTAACCTGTCAGGCGGAAATCAGCAGAAATGTGTGATCGCGAAGCAGCTCAATGCGAAGTGCGACATCCTACTGATCGACGAGCCGACACGTGGCGTCGATGTCGGCGCGCGCCGGGAAATCTATGAACTGCTTGTGAAGCTCGTCGAAGAGGAGGGCCTTGCACTGATCATGGTGTCGTCGGAACTGCCCGAGGTGATCGGTATGTGCGACCGCATCCTGGTCATGCGGGAAGGAACGATCGCGGCCGAGTTGCCGCGCGGCGCATCCGAGGAAGAAATCATGACAAACGCCACGTTCCACTGACGGCCAGAAAGCGCGTTTGGAGTTACGGGATGGAGAAAAATATGGCCACGGATGAACAAGTTTACAAACGCGCAAAGCGCGCTTTCAAACTCTCGCTGCCGAAAAGCAGCGGGTTGGTGTGGGTGCTTCTCGGTCTTTGCGTGATCGCGACCATTCTCTCGCCGGCGTTTCTCAGCCAGGCGAACATGACGAACGTATTTCGACAGATCGCACTTTATGGATTTGTCTCGATTGGGATGACCTTCGTCATCCTGACAAAGGGTATCGATCTGTCGGTCGGCTCGATCATCGGCGTATGCGCGGTGACAACCGCACTGCTCTTGGGCCAGGGCTGGCCGATCGCACTGGCAGTTCCGGCAGTGCTCTTAGTCGGGATCATCATGGGCGTGATCAGTGGCGTCGGCATCGCTGTCTTTCAGATCCCCCCCTTCATCATGACCCTGGGCATGATGGTGATGGGGCGAGGTCTGGCTCTGACGCTTGCGAACGGTCAACCGATCAGCCTCGGCTCGCGCGCAATGGAGTTTTCCTGGCTCGGCCGCGGGATGGTGGCAGGCGTGCCCGTTCCGGTCATCGTATTCGCCTTGGCGGCTGCAATAGCGTTCTTCGTACTGCGCTACACAGCTTATGGACGCCAGGTCTTTGCCGTCGGCTCTAACAGCGAAGCAGCCCGTCTGTCCGGCATCAATGTCACCTTGGTGACTTTCAGCGTCTATGTCGTATCCGCCTTCCTTGCCGCTTTGACCGCTTTGATTTTCGTTTCACGCCTTACCGTTGGAGAGCCGACGGCCGGCACGGGCATTGAGCTTGAGGCGATCGCGATCACGGTTATCGGCGGAACAAGTTTGTTTGGCGGCGAAGGCGGGATCATCGGCACCATTATCGGCACCGCGATCCTGTCTGTTCTTGCCAACATCATGAATCTGGTGGGGATTTCACCCTTCACCCAACAGATCGTCAAAGGCGCCATCATCGTCGTGGCGGTGCTTTACGAGATGTTACGCAGGCGGAAAGGGAGGTTCTGATACCGCCTGCTGACTGACTGATGAACACATCCAACATCTGGAGGAGAATGATGAAGAAACATACTTTCGTAGCCGCCGCATTGCTTGTGGGTGCCGCCCTGGCGGTTGGCCCTCAGGCGTTCGCTGCCGACAAGATCAAGATCGGCCTGAGCCAGGGCACGATGAACCATCCGTGGCGCGTCGCCATGGTTGACCGCAACAAAGAGTACGCCGACAAGAATCTGCCGGATGTCGAAGTGATCGTCACCGACGGCCAGAACGACTCTTCGAAGCAGGTTTCCGACGTCGAATCGCTGATGGCCCAGGGCATCAATGTGCTTTTGATCAGCCCGCTGACCGAAGATGCGCTGACCCCAGCCGTCGCCGAAGCCATGGCCGCCGGCATCAAGGTTGTGACGATGGACCGCAAGGTGAATACAGACGTCACGTCGCATGTCGGCGCCGAAAACAAGCCGATTGGCGTGATGGCTGGCAAATTTCTGGTCGACAAGCTCGGCAACAAGGGCAACGTCATCGAGCTGCAGGGAACAGGCGGCGCGTCGGCGACTGTCGACCGGCACAACGGATTCTACGAGGCCCTTAAGGGCACCGGGCTGAAAGTCATCGCCAGCCAGAACTGCGATTACCTACGCGAAAATGCGTTGAAATTCATGGAGGACCAGCTTCAGCGCTTCGGGCCCGGTGAGATCCAGGCCGTCTTCGCTCACAATGACGAGATGGCGCTCGGCGCAGTGCAGGCGCTCGAGGCCGCTGGCCGCCTCAATGATGTGAAGGTGGTCGGGATCGATGGGCAGAACACTGCCTTCGAAGCCGTCAAGGCCGGCAAGATGGCCGCGACCTTCATCTATCCGTTTGTTGCCCCCGAAGGCATCCAGACCGCCTACAAGATCGCAAAGGGCGAAAAGGTGGAAAAGGAAATCATCCTTCCGGGCAAGCTCGTCGACAGCAGCAATGTCGATGAGATGCTGGGCAAGGGCTTCTGACGACACTCAGGGCCGCCAGCCATCGGATGGCGGTCCATCTCATCCGTGACGCGAAAAGGAACCTCAACATGACTTATATTCCGAGCGGCGTTATCCCAGCCAGCTTGATGCCCTTCAATGCCGATATGTCGATCAACGAAGCCGAATATCGCGCGCATCTTGGCGACATCGCGTCGGTGCAAGGGATTACCGGCATTACCATCAACGGTCATGCAGCAGAAGTTCATGCTCTAACAATCGAAGAGCAGAAACGCGCTATCGTCGTCACGAAAGAGGAACTTGGTTCGCGTCTCGCAACGATCGTTGGCATCTATACCGAGTCGAGTCTCGAAGCCGGCCGCATCGCTGCATACGCGCAAAAGGAAAGCGCCGAAGCGCTTCTCGTCTTCCCGCCGGCGTTCATGACCTTGGGCGGCTATATGCGCCCCGAGATGATTACCGAGCATCTACGGCACATCACGGACAATTCTGACCTGCCGATCATCCTGTTCCAGTTTCCGATCGCATCGAACCTGTCCTACCCGCTGTCGACGCTGATCGCCCTTTGCGAACGCTTCCCGACAATCCGTGCCGTGAAGGACCAGATTGGCGATGGCAACCAGCACGAGCGGCAGATTCGCGAGCTGAAAGCTCTCGATAATCCGGTCAAGACGCTGACCACACATAGCGCATGGTTGCTCGGTTCGCTGGCGATGGGTTGCGACGGCATTCTGTCCGGCGCGGGTTCGGTAATCGCCGATCTGCAGGTTGCCCTTTTCCAGGCCGTTCAGGCTGGTGACCTGAAGCGCGCCCAAGCCGTGAATGACCGGATTTACCCGACGGTTCGGGCTTTCTACGATGCACCGCTCCTCGATATGCACAACCGCATGAAGGAGGCGCTGGTCCTACTCGGCCGCTTGAAGGAATCTCACGTTCGGCCTCCGCTGATCAAGCCGACCGGCGAGGAAATCGCGAAGATTGGCCATATGCTGCAGCTCGCTGGTCTGACGTCGGAGACAGTTTACCGAAACGCCGCCTGAGGTGTTCGCGTCCGCTGCTCGCATTGCCCCGCCATGGTGCAGGTACGATGGGGGGCGGGCAGCCGTCTCGATCGACATTTACTCGCCGCCACTGGCGGTCATGTGGGCCCACTTTGATGGTGGGTCCACGTCTCGTAAAAAAGGAGATAAAAAATGGAACAGAGAAATCAGTTCACCACCATTCCCGAAAAGGCCCGCGATCTCGGCTTTTTCATCGATGGCAAGTGGCAGCCGGTTGAAGATCGCGGCTACATGCCACGTTCCAGCCCGGGATACGGGATCGACGTTACGAACGTGGTGCTGTGCACGCAGGGCGACGTCGATCGCGCTGTCCAGGCAGCTCGGCGGACCTTTGACGCCAGAAGCTGGGCCGGCATGACCGGCGCGGGCCGCGCTTCGGTTCTCTTGAAGGCCGCCAACATCATCCGCGAGCGGGTTGAGGAACTGGCATATTGGGAAATGCTGGAGACCGGCAAACCCATTTCGCAAGCGCGTGCCGAAATCATCGATGGCGCCGGCCACTACGAGTATTGTGCCGGCCTCGCCCAGACGCTTCACGGCCAAACCTTCAATACCTATGGCGACGATCTCTTCGGTCTGGTCATTCGCGAACCGGTAGGCGTTGTCGGCTTGATCACGCCATGGAACTTCCCGTTCATCGTTCTTTCCGAACGTCTCCCCTACATCCTTGCTTCCGGCAACTCCCTCATTGTGAAGCCCTCTGAAATGACGTCGGCAACCACGCTGTTCATGGCAGACATCCTGCGGGAAGCCGGCTTACCGGATGGTGTCTTCAACGTTCTCACCGGTACCGGTCCGGTTGTTGGGCAGGCAATATCCGAGCACGCTGACATCGATATCATCTCGTTTACCGGTTCCACTCGGACCGGAGAGGCTGTTCTCAAGGCGAGCGCGTCGAACTTCAAGAAGGCGAGCCTCGAACTGGGTGGCAAGAACCCGCAGATCGTTTTTGCCGATGCGGATCTCTCCGACGCCGCGGACGGTGTCGCTTTCGGCATGTGCTTCAACGCTGGTCAGTGCTGCGTCAGTGGCAGCCGGCTCATCGTCGAGGAGAAGGCAAAGGAAGAGTTCGAAGAACTGCTCGCCGACAAATTGTCTCGCGTTCGTATCGGCGACTGCCTCGATCCATCGAGCCAGATGGGAGCGATCGTTTCTGTCGACCATCGCGCCAAGATCGAGAGCTATGTCGAACTAGGCCAACAGGAAGGTGGCAAGGTGATTGCCGGTGGCAAGCGCGTCGCTATCAACGACGGTAGCCGCTTTTATGCTCCGACCCTGCTCGGCGGTATCACCAATGACATGCGCGTGGCGCGCGAGGAGATCTTCGGCCCCGTTCTCAGCGTGATGACCTTCCGCAGCGAGGAGGAGGCAATCAAGATCGCCAACGACTCGCCTTACGGCTTGGCCGCCAGCATCTGGACGAAAAACATCGACAAGGCGCTTGGAACTATTCGCAAGGTCAATGGTGGACGGACCTGGATCAACACGACGATCACCGGCGGCCCCGGCCAGCCCTTGGGTGGCTACAAGCAGTCCGGGATCGGTCGCGAAGGTGGCCTTACAGGCGTCGAAGAATACACGGAGGTCAAGTCCGTGCATGTGGCAATCGGAAAACGAGACCACTGGGTCAAGTAAGACCCTGGAACGATAAGCAGGGCGCGAAAGCGCCCCGTTTCATTTCGGGGCAGGCCCGGTGCTGTCGCGAACCACAAGCCGAAGCGGAAGATCGATTACGCGCTCGTGCTCACGCTCCTGGCTGAGCGCCATGAGCGTTTCGGCAGCAGCCTCACCCATCGCTTTCAAAGGAACATTGAGCGTTGTAAGGGGCGGATTTACGAGTTCCGCGACTTCCAGATTATCAAATCCCATGACCGAAACTTCGTCGGGCACGCTGATCTTCGCCATCTGACAGTGGCGGATCGCGCCCGCCGCCAAGATGTCGCTACCGCAGAAAACAGCGGTGGGCCTCGGCACAGTCTGCATCAGTGACTGCATGGCGGCACGTCCAAGCTCGATATTGTACGTGGCCTCAACAACGACGACTTCACGCCGGTCGATCCCATCATCTTCCAAAGCAGCAAGAAAGGCATCGCGCCTTTGACGGGCCCGGTCGTTGCCGGCCGTGACGCCGGCGATCATTCCGAAGCGGCGGTGGCCGAGATCCAGCAGATAGCGAGCGGCCGTGGCTGCCGCGCGACGGTTGTCGAATCCGATCGCTGCGTCTCCGGCATTGAGATCGGTCGTGTAGGTGAAGATCTGGTGTACGCCGACACGCCGCAGATAATCCGACGTATCGGGATGATGCTCGGCCCCAACCATTACAATCGCTTCGACACCGCGTGCTACCAGAATGCGGACCTGTGCGCGTTCGCGCTCAAGATCATAGCCGCTCGAGCTGATAATGACTGACATTCCGACCCGCTCCAGTTCGAGCTGCAATCCGTCAATCATTCGAGCATAAATCGCATGGTCGAGTGTGGGCACAATAACACCAACCAAGCGTGTGCTTTGAGAGCGAAGGGCCCGTGCAGAATTGTTGGGCACGTATCCCAGCTGCATTGCGGCCTCGAGCACACGTTCACGCTCGGATTGTCCGACCGTCTTGTGGCCGTTCAAAACGCGAGAGGCTGTTGCAACGGAACAGCCGGCACGAAGCGCGACGTCCTTCAGTTTGACGACATTGGGCATGGCCGTTGCGGCCGCAAGGGTCTTCTTCATGCTCACCTGTAATCGCTAAGAAGGATGTTGAGATATCGAGCCTACCGCTTTGATTGACCACATACAAGAGTTATGAGAAAACGATTTCACAATCGCGCATGAAGGACTTCAGATGACGAAACGGTGGCTGGTGGCACTCGATGTGGACCGTACAACCCTGACAGACGATTACCGCGTCCTGCCGATTGTCCGCGAGGCCGTAGCCAAAGCTCGTCAGGCCGGTGTCTATGTCGCACTTGTCACGGCCCGTGCCCCCGATGCTGTCCGGCACGTGCTGAAGGACCTGGGTGATGTAGATGCGACGATTTGCTGCGGTGGCGCGCTGGCGATGCTACCGGGCGAAAACGGATGGCAGGTCGGACCAGGAAGCGAAGCGCCGTTCATTCTTCCGCATCAGCTAAGGTCGGTAGTGCTGAAGGCACGTGAACTGGATGTGCCGCTCGCGGCTTACACCATTGATGCCGTCTTCGTAGACCGTATGGAACCGGTGCTGGAAGACGAATTCCGGCTTACCGGCATGACGGGTAAAGAGCACGACTTGCTGTCGCTGCCGACTCCGGTCGCCAAGGTTCTTGCGATCGGGCGAGCTGGAAGGGATGAGGTCCTTCATGATTTGCGGCACGCCTTCGCCGAGAAGCTTGCCTGCGTCTTCTCTCAAGAAAACCTCCTTGAGATCATGAAGGAAGGGACCAGCAAGGGCAACGCTCTGCTCAGTCTTGCCAACACATTCGGTGTTTCGGCTGCAGATACAATCGCAGTTGGAGACTCGGAAAACGACCTTTCGATGTTTGCGGTCGCCGGTCTTGCGATCGCAATGGGCAACGCAACCGACAAGGTAAAGGTAGCAGCCCATCGGGTCACAACGACCAACAATGAAGGCGGCGTCGCCGCCGCCCTTTTGTATTGTCATGACAATGTTTGGAAGCGGTAGCGTTTACGACGTCCATCGCTCCAGAGGATGTCTATTTTGCGACCCGTCGACTATAGGCGGATCCGGGCGCCGAAGCGGCGCGGTCAAAACCGGTCACTGCGCGGTCCGGTCCGATAGAGCCCTTGGCACGCAACTGGTCGATCTGCTCTGAGGGGTAGCCCAGTTCAGCCAGGACTTCGCCGGTGTGTTCACCGGACATCGGTGGCGTTCGCCGAACAGGCGGAACCTCACCATCGTAGCGGATCGGGTGAGCCAGCAGCCGCACCGGTCCACCTTGTGGGTCAGTAAAACTTACAATCGACTTGTTCGCCTCGACCTGGGGATCGGCGATAACCTCATCATAAGCGCGGACCCGCGCAAACCAGATCCCGTGCTCTGAAAGAATCTGCTCCCATTCCGCGGTTGATTTTTTCGCCATGTGGTCAGCGACGCGCTGATTGACCTCTTCGCGGTGGTCAAACTGATCATCGCGTGACCATGTAGCAAATTTCTCATCTCCGAAGGTTGCCGCAAGCGTTGCCCCATCGGAAAGCGACATGGTCAACCAGCCATCAGCGGTTTTGTAGGCTCCATAAGGTGCCTGGTGAAAACGGGAAGAGACGCCGGACGGGCTTCGGTCATAAAGCTTTGCGCCATTGAGATGGTAGTTGAGCGGTTCGATCTGCAGGTCGAGCGCCGCCGAAAGGAGGTTGCTGTCAACCTTCGATCCCAAGCCAGTCGTATTGCGCTTCAACAATGCCGCAAGGATGCCGAGGGCGCCAAGGGTCGCTGCATGCTGGTCAACGATCGCAGAGCCAATAAGCGCCGGCGGGTCTTCTGCGCGGCCGCTCAACATGGCCAGGCCGCTCAGCGATTGAATCAGCAGATCTTGCCCGGGCCTATTCTTTTCGGGACCTTCTGCGCCGTAGCCCGTCAATGAGCAGTAGACGATGCGGGGGTTGCGCGCCTTGACCGCCTCATATGAGAATCCCCGCTTGTCGAGTGTGCCAGCGCGGAAATTCTCCACCAGAACATCCGCACTCTCTATTAGTTTCCACAGCGCGGCAGACCCTTCTTCCGTCGAGAAATCGACCTCAACACTTCGCTGGTTTCTACCCGCCAGAAGGAAAAAGACGCTGGTGTCGTTTTCGACATAGGCTTTGGCACCGGACCAGTGGCGCTCATAGGCGCCGCCGATGCGCTCGACCTTGATGACGTCGGCGCCAAGGTCAGCAAGAAATTGTACGCAGGCCGGGCCCTGCAGGTAATGGGTCAAGCTCACTACACGAATGCCGGAAAGCGGAGCAGTCACGATTTAATCCTCCTGATGGACTGGGCGCGGCGCCGAAAAAACGGCGGGTCGCTTCGCGAAAAAGGCATCAACGCCTTCGGCGATATCTGGGCCGGTGAAGACAAGGTGGCTGTCGGCAAGTGTCCTTACCGTTGCCTCTTGTGTATCCTGTCGCACGGCGTCGCGAACGCCGGATTTGATAAGGCTCAGCGCTAGCGCGGGACGCGAAGCAAGTGTCTCTGATAACGCCAGCGCATCCGAAAGAGCTTTGCCGGCGGAAGCAAGGCGGTTGACCAGGCCAATGCGATGAGCCTCGCGGGCATCAATCAATTCGCCGGAATAGAGCAGCTCGTAGGCATGTGCAGGGCCGACAAGCTTGGGCAGCCGGAACACGCCACCGCTGCCCGGGAAAACACCAAGCTTTACCTCTGGAAAGCCGATCCGGGTCGTCTCGTCCATGATACGAATATCGCACGCCAGTGCGATCTCGGCGCCCCCACCCAGTGTGACGCCGTTCAGGGCTGCAATGACGGGAACCGGGAGCTCCTCAATCGCGGTAAAAGCCTCATTCTCGCGTGCCAGCTTGCGAGGGACTACATCTTCGCGAACATGCGCGAACTCGCTGATATCGGATCCTGCGCAAAAGGCGCGATCGCCAGCGCCTGTAACGACGACGACGCGGACACGAGTATCCGCGGTGATTGCCTTGCACGCTTCCTTGAGGCGATCGAGAGTGGTCAGAGTGTTGAGGTTCAACGGAGCGTTATCAAGCGTCAGCACGGCTACGCCCGTCTCTTTCACCTCCAAATTGACATATGCCTTTTCAGTCATGCAGCGAACATCCTCCCGTCTCTGCATTTACTTGTCGCCATCAATGCAATGCCAAGCGGCAGATATGCACGAGCGAGAAAACGATTACCAGCTTCTTGTCTTGACTGCAATTGCCGAAAATACAGCAGGCTTGGTAAGATCTATGAAAATCGGATTGCTCTATCCGGTCCAGATGATGTAAACAGGAAAACGATTTCTCGTGTTGGTGGTCTTACGATCGACACACGAGCGAGGTGGAGGAGGCTAGCTTGAACGATATCGAGACTTTTGACTACATCATTGTTGGTGCAGGTTCGGCGGGGTGTGTCCTGGCCAATCGCCTCTCCGAAGATCCTTCCCTCAAGGTTGCCCTCCTGGAGGCCGGCGGCTCTGATCGAAGCATCTTTATCACAATGCCGGCAGGGTTCCTGCAGCTTATGCAGACGGGGCAGGTCGACTGGGGATACCAGACCGTCCCACAACGTCATCTCGGCGGCCGGAGAATCCATTCGCCGCGTGGCAAGGTGATCGGCGGATGCAGCTCGGTCAATGGAATGGTGTATGTCCGCGGCGACCGATCTGATTTCGACTATTGGGCGCAGCTCGGCAATCGTGGATGGTCCTATGAAGACTGCTTGCGCTATTTCAAGAAGTCCGAGTCCTATGAAGGGCCAAATGGAGGAGATGCGAGAGGTGAGAGCGGACCGCTACGGGTCACGCGTCGTGGCATCCTTCATCCACTGGCACGAGCCTTCGAGGCAGCCTGCCTTGAATACGGCCTTCCCAAGAATAGGGATTTCAACGGAGGCGGCGACCAGGAGGGTGTCGGCCCGACCGATACCACCATGGCGGACAACAAGCGTTGGAGCAGCGCCCGGGCATTCCTCCATCCTGCCATGGCACGCAAAAACCTGACCGTTATTACACATGCGTTGACGACCCGGGTCATCGTTGAGAAAGGTCGGGCGGTCGGGGTCGAATACAGCCATCGCGGCACCATGAAAAAGCTGGTGGCGACCCAGGAGGTCGTGCTGTCAGGTGGCGCGGTCAACTCACCGCAACTACTTCAATTGTCTGGGATTGGCGATCCGGATCATCTCAATAGGCTTGGCATCAATGTCGTCCATGATCTGAAGGGTGTAGGCCAGAACCTGCATGACCATCCCGGAATTGGGGGCGTCAAACAGCGTTGCACTCAACCGATCAGCTACGTCTCCTCGACCTCTCTTGCTGCCAAGGCGCGGGCATTTGCACAGTATCTGATCATGCGTGACGGCCCCGCTGCAAACAACGGCCTGGAAGCAATGGCGTTCGTTCGCAGTCGGCCCGAAATCGTCGCACCCGACCTGCAGTATTTCATGACGATGCTGATGTACGAGGATAGCGGCCGGCACATCATCCCTGAGCATGGCTACATGGTCGTGTTTACGCTCCAGCGCCCTGAAAGCAGGGGCAGCATAATGATCCGATCGGCGGATCCGCGCATCGCGCCAGATATTGATCCCAACTACTTCGAGAAGGACATCGACCTCCATACCATGCGTGAAGGCGTGAAAATCGGCCGCGAAATTTTCGGCCAAAGGGCCTTTGACCCATATCGCGGATCGGAATACGCGCCCGGACCCGAGGTGCGCACGGATACCCAGATCGAGGGCTGGGTTCGTCAGCATGTCGATTCGAACTATCATCTTTCGGGTACTTGCAAGATGGGCCACGACCCGCTGGCGGTGGTCGATGACGAACTACGGGTCCACGGCGTGGACGGATTGCGGGTCATCGATGCATCGATCATGCCGACGGTCGTGAGCGGCAACACCAATGCAGCCACGATCATGATTGCTGAACAGGGAGCAGATTTCATCTTGAAAGCGTCTGGCTCCGTCCGCAAAGTCGCCTGAGGAGAAAGCCAATGAGTCCGGTTGAACCTCGGGAGCTTCTTGGGGCGCTGTTTGACGCCGCCGTTGCTGCGGCGGATCCAAGCGCGGCAATCGCAGCACATCTTCCACCAGCTCCAAAAGGGCGCACTGTTGTTATAGGGGCGGGAAAGGGTTCCGCCCAGATGGCAGCCGCGCTCGAGCATATCTGGAAAGGATCGCTGGAGGGCATGGTTGTAACGCGTTACGGCTATGGTTGCCCGACCCGCGCCATCGCTACGATCGAGGCGGCCCATCCAGTGCCGGACGCATCGGGGCTTGAAGCGTCGAGACGGTTGTTCGATGCCGTGTCCGATTTGAATGAGGACGATCTGCTCATTGCCCTCATCTCGGGTGGGGGGTCGTCACTTCTGCCATCTCCGCCTGCCGGCTTCGGGCTTGAGGACGAAATTGCGCTGAACGAGGCATTGCTCGCATCGGGCGCGCCGATCTCTGTGATGAACACGATCAGAAAGCACTTCTCCACGATCAAGGGTGGGCGGCTCGCCGCGGCGACGAAGGCACGCGTCGTCACATTCGTTGCGTCTGACATTCCAGGCGACAATCCGGCCCTGGTCGCGTCCGGTCCGACAATTCCCGATGCCGCGACACGCGCGGACGCCCTGAGATCGATAGAGCAATACGGTCTGCGCCTTCCAGATAGAATTATCAAGCATATCAGATCGCCGGAGGCAGATGCGCCTCTACCCAGCGATCGTGGAATGGAGCGCAATCATCATTACATCGTTTCGTCTGCCAGATTGTCGCTGCAGGCCGCTGCGGAAAAAGCACGGCACTTTGGCGTTCAGGCAATCATCCTGTCCGATGCGATTGAAGGCGAGTCGCGGGATGTTGCGGCTGTCCACGCCGCCATCGCGCGAGAGACAGCCTTACATGATCAGCCGTTTTCCAAGCCGGTGGTTCTACTTTCTGGTGGCGAAACGACTGTAACGCTGCACCAGAAAGGTGGCCGGGGCGGTCGAAACGCGGAATTTGCCCTATCTGCGGCTTTGGCCATCGAGGGTTACGATATCGAGGTCCTCGCAGCGGATACAGACGGCATCGACGGATCTGAGGACAACGCCGGCGCCTTCGCAAATGGGTCGACGTTGGGCCGGTTTCGATCAGCCGGAATCGACGGTAGGAGCATGCTTTCTCGTCACGACAGCTATAGTGCATTTGAAAAAATGGGCGACTTGTTTGTGACCGGGCCGACCGGCGTCAATATCAATGATTTCCGAGCGGTATTGATCCGGTAAGTACCCGGCCACGACCACTTCTCCTCTCGCCGCAAGCGTGAATGCTATACTGACGCACAGATGTCCACGGCAGCTGTTGTCATCGGCGGCAAATCGTCTTCTCAACCATGGGCGTAACGATTCCGTCCTTTTCCAAACGCGCGGTGAGCGAGACCGTAGTGATATCGCCTAATGACCGCGATAAACGAACGGCGGTGGTTCTGCGCGGCTATCTGCCTCGGCCTGTTCGGTCAAAAGTTGCCGAAGCGGCGAGCGGATGCAGACCGGATCAGTGACCGACGCATCGCCGGCCAGAGCCATGGCCTGGCAGCGGCAGCCGCCGAAACCGATCGCCTAGCAGTGACAACTGCGGCACAGTTCCGGCATCCAGCTATCGCCGCGATAGGCATTGAAGGCTCCGTCTTCGTACCAGATTGCTTCAAGCGTCTTGTCGCGGACATTTTCGAAGCGAAGGAATGGTCTCGGCGACGTGGCAGGGCTGAACCTTGCCGGATGACGTGATATTCAATCCCGTGCACGCCCAGCCACCCGTGCAGGCCTTGGGATAGGAGGCATAATGGTCGGCACCGACATAGTCGATGACGATATTGGCCGCTGAACATTAATGGAGCACAGTTATATGGTAGGGGTTTCAAGCTTGTTGAACGACGAAGATCACCTCGTCGGAGACGCTTTCATCGAAAGGCTTTTTGTCCCACGGGCCATTAGACGGCTTTGACCTCAAGACCGCATTCTCGCAAAAGGTCCTCAATCTCTGGTCTGGCCAAGCAAAGGGTTTCAGCGCGTCGGCGAGGCCTTAAATTTTTTCGGCTGGTGCTCTTGAATCCTAAATTCTCAAAAACCAAATCGATTGCCGCCAACCGCTGATAAAGGGCTGGCCTTGCTGGGAGCGCCGCCTTTCGGCGCTTCCGTACCCATGTTGCTTCAAGGAGGATATGGCTATGGCAACATCTTACGACTACGCACCTCTCTTCCGCTCCAGCGTCGGCTTCGACCGGGTGTTCAATCTTCTCGAAAACGCTCAGCGCGCCCGTTCGATCAGCGACTGGCCGCCCTATGACATCGTCAAGATCGGTGATGATAGCTACCGGATTTCGATCGCGGTCGCAGGTTTTGCCCAGGACGAACTCGACATCACCTTTCAGTCCAATCTTCTCACCGTCACCGGCAAGAAGCAGGACGCTTCCGCCGATGAATACCTTCATCGCGGTATAGCCGGACGGCCCTTCGAACACCGTTTCGAACTTGCCGACCATGTCAGGGTGAATGGTGCCGATTTGAACAATGGTCTTCTGTCGATCAATCTCGTTCGTGAGATCCCCGAGGCCTTGAAGCCGCGGAAGATCGACATCCAGACCCAGCCGGCCCTCGTGCAGTCGACCGCCCCGGTGCAGATCGAAGCGCAAAAGGCCGCCTGACCGAAACTGCGGAGAAGGGGCGTCGCGCGCAGCGGCGCCCGTTAACATCACGGGTTGGGAAGGAGAGAGACAATGAAACCCGATATGTTCAGACAACCAGTTACCATCCTTGTCGGCCTCGGCTTCCCGGCTGTGGTCAGGAGCGTCATGGATGCCTACCGGCATCTTGCTGAATGGCCAGCATCGTTGCGTGACACGGCACACTCGATGGCGCTGAAAGCCTGTAGTGCGGCACTGCGCGGCGAGATCGAAGCGGAGACCGCGCGCGGCCTATTCGCCGCCTTCGCTGAAAAGCATGATCTGCTGGCGCCGGAGAATGATGCCATCGCGGCATCGCACCTTCGGCGGGACAAAGATCCACACGTTCGATAGGAAGGCCGACATGCACGAGATGTTACAGCAGGCCGTGAGCAATGCCGCGGCGATGGGGCCGGCGATCCTGCTTCAGGGCATGCAGATTGAGCGGCCGATCGATGTCGTAAAAGCGACTGCTCTCACCGCACACGACAAGCGGACCATCCTGGCGGCATGGGCCTCGGATTTCTACGCGGTCGATTCGAAGCCGTTGTTCCGCCATATTCCCGGAACACCGGAGTCGGTTTCCATCGATGAGGTTCAGGCTGCCCTCCAAGAACTTGATCGACGCTACGGCTTCTGATCTCTGGCTTCTCAGGCAGCCTGTTTCATCGACTTCGCCAGCCGCTTGATGGCCTGCTCCAACGAACGCTGGCCATCGCAATAATCCTGTCAGGCGCTCGTATTTTGGAGGAGCGCCTGTACTGTGCGGTGAAGCGTTTCGGATCGAGATCGGTCTTCACCTGGGTCCGGGGAAACCTCGTGATAAAAACAACTAATGCAGCTCGGTCGGTTTTGGTGCACTCGGAGTTGGGGCTACTTCTGGCGGATTTTGTCGTCTGCCTGGAGTCCAATATCCGATACGCTGTTCCGCCCGGATTTCGTCTCAATTCTCCCCTTAAGGTTGTTGATGTCCTTTTGGGACGTTCCCCACTCCGCGTCGAAAAACCATGTGTCGTCCTGCAACTCTGGATCGACGGCGGGTACAGCTTTCAGTCCAGCATCAATCTTTCCAATCGTTGTGCCATCGGCAAATTCAACCCAAAACGAATTCATTCTTTCCTCCTAAAGATGAAAAATGCTTGGCGGATACGGTCGAATGTCCGACCAGCCAAATAAGGGTGACATACAATTTAAACGATATCAATTATAAGTAGTAACCCGTGGTTAGGCGGGGCCAGGGCAAGCGCAGTGCGGAATCGTACGATAAGGCCGAGCGAAGCATGAACAATGCGGTAGCTCAGAGCCTGCGGACAGCAGCTCGCGATCCAGGATTGGCCTTCTTCGTCCGGGGCGGGACGTTGCTGATTGCCGTTTATGGCCAATGGTCTGCGACACTCGCCCCGTACCTCACGGGAAGCGTCCCCGAAGGCATGGAAATCTACGCGTATCTGGTTTCAGTCAACGGCGTGACTGTGCGCATCGGGAATCCGTTTGTCCGCAGGTTCATTGAACACACAGGCGCGCTCAACGGCCTTGTGATCGGCTGCATCCTCTTGGCGGTGGGTGAGATCGCGTTTCTTCGAGATGCCAAGCCTATTCCGGCTGACGCGCGAAACGGTCACGATAGGTCGCAGGGCTCACCCATAGTGCCGTCCAAATTGAAACCTCAGGTTCTCAGCGCTTCCCAGCCCGGTTTCCCTTGCGACGTCATCAGCCGTTGCAGAGCTTGTGTCGAGCAGAATGTGGGCCTGTTCAAGCTGCTCTCTGAGTATCCACTGGAGGGGCGGTAATCCGGTCAGAGAGCGAAAACGGCGCTGGAGGTTCGTTCGCTAATGCCGGCCTTGCGTGCAAGAGAGCTAATTGTGTTCGGATGCTGAAGCTGGCCAGAATCTGGCAGAGAATATACGATAACCGATCGACTTCCCGCCTGAGCGGTACGGCGCGCTCGATGGACTGGGATTGCCCACCTTGGCGATGGCTGTACATCACCAGACGACACGCCACCGTATTGGCAGGTTCCCCCCCGAAATCCGAGCGGATGACATGCAGACACAAATCGAAGCCTGCCGAGCTACCCGTCGAAGTCAGAATGTCACCTTCATCGACGTACAGGCAGCTCGCGTCGATTGCGATGGCGGGCCAGGTCTTCGGTAAAACGCCAGTGCGTCGTGACACGGCGGCCATTTAGCAGGCCGGCCGCCGCCAGCACATATGCGCCCCGCAGATCGAAACGATGCGGGCCCCGCTCTCATGAGCATCCACCAACGCTTTTCAAATCTGTCCCGGCCCGACTTCATCGGGCCCGCGCCAGCCGGGGACGATGATTGTCCCGCCTGATGCAGATCAGCCAAGGTGCCCGTTGCGGCAACCGCCAGGCCGCCACAGGCATGAAGAATCCGATCCACCAGCGACAGATTGGAACGTGTACCAGTCGGATTCTGCGTCGGGCCGATGCAGGCCGAAAACTTCGGCCGTGATCCCGAACTCGAAGGTGCACAGACCACCATAAACCAGACTGACGACACGCCTGTTTGCAGGAAAGCGGGGTTTCTCAATACTTGGCATGGATGTTGTCGAGGAAGCAGGGGCGTTTATACTCCAGCAGAGGATAATATCTCATGACGGCTGCGATATGCCCGGTTCTGGCTGCTCTCTTTGTCGCTGAGGTAATCGGCTGGGTACACGTGTGGGCAGAGGTGGCTCGCGACCAAATGTTCGGCATAGTCGGAAATCGGACGCGGGCGCCCGACCAGGTAACCCTGCACTTGATTGCAGGTTTCTCGGGCAGGACAGGCGGCCTTCGCCGCAGGCATACGAAGAGCCAGACAGTGTTGACCCTTCGGACAGATGCCTTAGGATTGTAATTCGATTGTCCGAGGTGTCATTTGAAAACACTTGAACTTGTTTGGTTGATTTGCGGTATTTTGGCTTTGGGAACTTGGCTCTATTCGGATGAATATGGAGCGCATGGCGCTTTTGCAGTGATATGCAGTCTTGCGGGCGCCTCAATTTATCTCCTTTTGAGGTCGAAGGAGAAAGTCTATCGGTTGTTTGCCTGTGTTTCGCTCACCGTCATCTCCGCAGCGCTCGGAGTAGCTTTGCTGCGCATGGTGGGGTTGGCGGGGTAAAATTTCTGCCAACCCGATCAGGGGCGCCCCTTAGGGCGACCTACTTCTACAGCGACCTCCCGTGCGCGCTGTGGGGCACCATGACAATTCGGGAGGCACGACGAGCACCTTGCAGCCTCGATCCTGGCTGGCGCAATCGCGCATGGCCGAGAATACGCTTCGGCGCTTTCAGGATGACATGCGCCAGGCGAGGACCGGAGCGGTGCTGGGTGCGGCGATCCTGTGATGTCGCGATAGGCATATTCGATCAGATTCCAATGAGTTCAAGCAGCCCGCTCCAGGGCAGCCCGTTAAACGGATCCCCATGTGCAAACCCGTTGCGAATGCTGGCCAATGTCGTCGGCCCCGGCCAGACGCGGGCTTTTCGCGCCTGTTTCGCAGCGTCGGTTTCAAAGAGCATCGCTTGAACCGAACCACCGTAAAGTCGTGTAAAGGAAAGCTTGTCGTCGGTAAGCCCCTTAGCTCGAGACCATAGCAGACGGCTCGCCCATGGTTCTGTTCCAGCTCGTGTTGTTGCAACACCTAAAGCAGTCGTGCGCTTGCAGCCTCGCAGACGACCGAATTGCCGGCTCCGATAACATGGCGAGATTTAGCACCTCTCGTCTCCACGGAGACCGCCCGACGATACTGGCCTGAGGTGCGGTGCGCCCAACGCGGAGTGTTAAAGCAGCGCTCAACTGAGACCTCGGTGCTGCCAGGCTCCATCCGATAGTGCACGTTGTCTGATGGCTAAAATCAGCGCTTTCCATCTCCGACAACCATGCGCAGGCTCTCGAACACCCCTGGTGCGAACTGGAACTGTCGCGCCGTTCCGCGGCCCATCGAGTTCTTGCCCATCGTCTCGAGCAGGATGCCCCGCTCAACCAGGAAGTCCATCGTTTCAATAACGCCGCCGCGCGTCATACCAGTAATTTCAATTATATTTGAGAGAGTTAGCTTCTCATGTGCCTGATGCATCATGTACAGGATGTTCATCATCCCTATCTGTTTGATACGGGACTGCGCCGATTCACCTTCGATCGGCTTTTCCAGAATTTCACGCACTGCGAAGACAGATAGTGCTTGGCTTTGCCATCGGTCGCTCAAATTGCTTGCCATTGGTTTAACTATCTATTATTTGAATAGTATTCGGATTGAGACAAGTCGCTTCTCAATCCCGGCTGACATTGAAGATTCTGGAGGGTAGGGGACATGCGAGGCCTTTTCTTTCAAACGATCGTAGCAGCGTTAGGGTTCGCCTCACTCTATACTATTTCGGAGCGAAGCGCTCGTGCCGACGAATGGGGTTGCCAGGTTATTCTGTGCTTATCCAATCCGGGCGGCCCGACGCAATATGGCGAATGCAGGCCCCCGATCGATAAGCTCTGGAGCTGGCTTTCAAGAGGGCATTCGTTTCCAACTTGCACGGGTGTCGGATTTCAAAGCTCCCGTCCACGTTACGAGCCATATTACTGCAATGCCGGCTACCGCCTGTCTGCTGGCTATGGCCCTCGGGGAAGTGAGGCGACGTGCATCTCGACGTCGCTACAGGTCGTAAGCAACAGCCTTTGCCAGCGGGATCGGGACGGCGATGGTTCAAACGATGGCTCAGCGATATCGCCGCGCTGGCAGAGGGAAAACGGTCGCTATCAGTGCATGGCCTATACCGTGGCCCGTCCCCTGGTGCGCGAGAAACCTCGTTACGTCGATGTCACGATCGACGGGGTTGGCAAGCAGAGGGTGTGGTTCTGAACATGCCTGTCGCTTTCGTGGATCTATCGCAGACCTGCGCACCAGTCGTTGCATCCGAGACCCTTGCGGGCGTCGTCAGCCTTGAGAGCCGGTTCGCGCCGTTCAACATCCGGATCAACAGCGGTGAGCCCCTCGAGCGGCAGCCTGCCACGAAGGCCGATGCCATCGAAGTCGCCACATCCCTGGCGGCAAAGCGCCATGACATCCAGATGGGGCTCGGCGGGATCGGACTGGAAGAGCTGCAAAGACTGAACCTCTCGATATCCGACGCCTTCGATCCGTGCCTCAACCTCAAGGCCACAGCGACTTTGCTCGATGGCTACTACCGCCTGGCGGCCAAGGCGGGGGCGAACTCCGCCCGGGCCGAGCAGATCATGCTGCAATCCTACTACGGCCGTGACGATCCATCCGTTGGGGCCATGGTCAGCTACGACGATCAGGTGCATCGCGAAATCAAACGGCTCGGGCCGACCATGGCACGCCTGACGATTAGCCACACGGGGGAGGGGAGGGAGACCGACGTTCCCACCGAGATTCGCCAGGCTGATGTCGTCGCCGAAGTGGTGGCGGAAAACTCCGCAGAGAAAGCAGCCTCGATCTCTGACACGCCGACATGGGATGTCTTCAAGTCCCGACGCCGTTCGTCCGTCCTGGTGTTTCAGGGCAATCAATTGGAGCAGAGTGAATGACAATACCTTCTCGAATCCAACCCGTTTTTGCTTCGTCCATGATGGCCGCTGCCATAGTGGTTATGATGGTCGAGCCGGCCTTCGCGCAGGCCGCCGGCATTGAAACGGTGCTGCAGAACATCGTGACAATGCTGACGGGCAACATTGCCAAGCTTCTGGCTGTCATCGCTGTCATCGTCATCTGCATCGCCTGGATGTTTGGCTATATGGACTTGAGGCGCGCAGGCTTCTGGATCATCGGCATTGGCGGAATCTTCGGCGCCACCGAACTCGTCAACACCATAGTCGGTGGTTGAAGATGTCGGGCAAGGGAGCGGTTCTCGAAGAAGACACGCTGTTCATCGCCTGCACGAGGCCGGCGATGATCGCTGGCGTGACGATGGAGGCGATGGGCTTCAACATCATGCTCACAACGATCCTCTACATCGTCGCCGGGTCGATCGCCTACTTGGCTGTCGGCGTTGTGTTTCATTTCATCTTCCGCGCCCTGGTGAAGCACGATCACAACATGTTCCGCATCCTGCTCGCCTGGGTCGAGACGCGGGGCCGATCGCGTAACAGCGCCTATTGGGGCGGAGCAACGATTTCGCCTCTCAGACTGGCCCGCCGCTTCGACGAAAGGGATATTGGATTTGCCTAGTATCGCCACCCTCAGATCCCGCGAGCTCTCTCCGGAAGCTTTCATTCCGTACGTTCGGCACATCGATGAGACGACTATTGCGCTCGACTCCCGAACATTGATGGTCATGATCGCCCTCGAAGGCGTGTCATTCGAAACAGCTGATGTCCTTGACCTCAACGCGCTCCATCGGGATCTCAACACGCTTTACCGAAACATCGCTGATGAGCGACTTGCCCTCTGGACGCACCTGATCCGCCGCAGAGACAGCGATTATCCGGATGGGACATTTGCAACGCCATTCTCCGCCGCGCTGAATGATAAGTATCGCGAGCGTATGGTGCGCGAGGACCTGTTCCGCAACGATCTTTATCTGACCGTCCTCTGGTCACCGGCCCGCGATCCGGCTGACAAGGCGGCTAAACTGCTCTCGCGCCTCCGGCGTGCGAAGCACGGTGGCTTCGAGCTTGACGAAGAAGCCCTCAAACAACTTCAGGACAAGGTCCTCGATGTCACCGCTGGCCTGAAGCGTTTCGAACCGCGCGTGCTTTCCATCTACGAACACGACGGCATGCTGTTCTCCGAGCCGAGCGAGGTCTTGCATCAGATCGTTGGCGGAAGGCGCGAGCGAGTGCCGTTGACGGAAGGTCGCATCGCCTCGGCGATTTACTCCGACCGTGTCATCATCGGGCGCGAGACAATCGAAATCCGGCATGAGGCGGCAACCCGGTTCGCCGGCATGCTGAGCTTCAAGGAATACCCGGCCCGCACCAGGACCGGCATGCTGGACGGCGTGCTGACCAGTCCGTTTGAACTGATGCTTTCCCAATCTTTCTCCTTCGTGTCGAAGGCGGACGCTCGTGTCATCATGGGGAGAAAGCAGAACCAGATGGTCAGCAGCGGCGACAAGGCGGCGTCGCAGATCGATGAACTCGACGAAGCCATGGACGACCTGGAGTCCAACCGGTTCGCGATCGGCGAGCATCATCTGACACTCACCGTTTTCGCGTCGACAGTGAAAGAACTGACGGACAATCTCGCAAAGGCTCGCGCGAGCCTGACCAATGGTGGCGCCGTCGTGGCGAGAGAGGATCTTGGTCTCGAGGCTGCCTGGTGGGCGCAGCTGCCGGGCAATTTCCGTTACCGGGCGCGATCCGGCGCCATCACCTCGAAGAACTTCGCGGCCCTGTCGCCGTTTCACTCTTATCCGATCGGGCAGAAGGATGGCAATGAATGGGGACCCGCCGTCGCTCTGCTCAAGACCGCCTCTGGATCACCCTATTATTTCAATCTCCACTACGGTGATCTCGGCAATACCTCCATGTGCGGGCCATCGGGCGCCGGTAAGACCGTGATCGTGAATTTCATGCTGTCACAGCTGGAGAAACACGATCCGCATGTCGTCTTCTTCGACAAGGATCGCGGCGCGGACCTCTATGTCCGCGCTGCCGGAGGCACCTACCTCCCCCTGAAGAACGGTGTTCCGACCGGCTGCGCTCCCCTCAAGGCCCTCGACCTGACGCCGGAGAATAAGGTGTTTCTAGCGCGTTGGGTCGGTAAGCTTGTGGGATCCGGGACGCGGGAGCTGACCGTCACAGAACTTCGCGACATCGCCGGCGCGATCGAGGGCCTTGCCGACCTGCCCGTGGACCGTCGGACGATTGGCGCGCTGCGGACCTTTCTCAACAACACCGACCCGGAAGGGATCGCCGCCCGGCTCCGCCGGTGGGAGAGGGGAGGGCCGCTTGGCTGGGTCTTCGACAACGTCATCGAGGACATCGGGTTTGGCGATTTCGGCCGCTCGGCCAAGTTCATTGGCTACGACATGACCGATTTCCTCGACAACGAGGAAATTCGCACACCGCTGATGGCCTACCTGTTCCACCGCGTCGAACAACTGATCGATGGCCGTCGGATCATCATCGTCATCGACGAATTCTGGAAGGCGCTTCAGGACGAAGGGTTCCGTGATCTTGCGCAGAACAAGCTGAAGACCATCCGCAAGCAGAACGGCCTGATGCTGTTTGCGACGCAAAGCCCACGCGACGCGCTGATCTCGCCGATCGCCCACACCATCATCGAGCAATGCCCGACACAGATCTTCCTCCCCAACTCGCGCGGCAGCCATGCCGACTACGTCGACGGTTTCAAGCTCACGGAGCGGGAATACGAATTGATTGCCCGTGAGCTTTCTGTCGAAAGCCGAAGATTCGTGTTGAAGCAGGGACACAACAGCGTCGTCGCCGAACTCGACCTCAATGGTTTTGAGGAGGAACTCGCCATCCTTTCCGGTCGAACCGCAAACGTCGAACTCCTCGACGCGATCCGCGCGGAGGTCGGGAACGACGTCAAGGATTGGCTTCCCATTTTCCAACAGCGAAGGAGTGCAAGCTGATGGCTTCCTATCGACTAAAGGCCGCGATGCTCGCGACGGTGCTCATCCTTTCCACCCAAGAAGCGGGGGCCCAAGGGATTCCGGTTAACGACCAGGCCGCTATCGCCAAACAGATCGAGAGCATCGCACAGCTCAAATCACAGCTCGACGCGCTGAACACGCAAATCGAGAAGGCACAGCAGCTCTATGGTTCGCTCAACAAGCTGACCGACATGGCCGATGTCGCCAGCGTCCTCAACGATCCGGCGATCCGCAAGGCGCTTCCGTCCGATTTCGCGGCAATCGAGGGCTTGCTCAAAGGCAACGCCACCGGCGTATTTGGGGATTCCGCCTCGAAATTCCTGGACAGTAACTCGACCTACCGCACCAGCGCCGACGATTTCTACGCCAAGGAATTGTCGCGTGTTCAGAGCCAGAATGCGGGTCAGATGAGCCTGGGTCAGCAGATCTACGATGCTGCGACCAAGCGCATCGATGGGATCGATCAGCTCCGCGAGAAAATATCGGCAGCAAGCGATTCCAAGGACATCGCGGACTTGCAGGCCCGGCTTCAGGCCGAACAGGCGTTCCTTCAGACCGATGTGCTGCGAATGGAAGGGTTGCGGATGGTGCAGCAGGCACAGACCCAGGTCGATGAACAACGGAAATCAGAGGATTGGCGCCAACGTATGGACGCCATGAAGGCGGCGCTGCAGTGAGGCGGGTTCCTATTCTCGTCTCGCTGGCTCTCCTGGCAGCCTGCTCGCAGGGTTCCGAACGAATCTACACGGTCGAAGAGTTTTTGGCCGACACCGAGCTGCTGACCCGGACGATTTCCGATTGCCGAGACAATCCGGGTGAATTGCGCGACACGCCCAACTGCCGGAATGCGGAAGCGGCAGACGGCAAGATCCGCCTCCAGAATATGCGCAAAGCGCTGGGAGGTTGATCCGATGTACCAGGTGTTCGAATTCATCGACGGGCAGTTCAAGCGACCGCTGGAGACCTTCGTCTCCGATGGGACTTCGAACATCGCCGAATGGGTGACCGGGCCGTTGACGGCAGTCGTAACACTTTATGTGGTCCTCTATGGCTATCTCGTGCTGCGTGGTTCCGTGCAGGAGCCCATCCTCGATTTTGCCTTTCGCGCGATAAAGCTCGCGATCATCGTCATGCTGGTCAAGAACGCCGGCGAATACCAGACCTATGTAACCAACATCTTCTTCGATGTGTTGCCACGCGAGATTGCCCAGGCCCTGAATTCGGGGGCGGCCCCGAGCGCCAGCACGTTCGACAGCCTGCTCGACAAAGGTCAGGCTTCTGCGACCGATATCTGGTCGCGCGCCTCCTGGCCGGTTGACATCGTCACCGGCGTCGGTGGCATGATGGTCATCGGCGTCAGCTTTCTGGTCGCAGGGATCGGTTACGTCGTTTCTCTCTATGCGCGGTTGGCGCTGGCAATCGTGTTGGCGATCGGGCCGATCTTCATTGCGCTCGCCATGTTCCAGTCGACGCGGCGCTTTACAGAATCCTGGATCGGGCAGCTTGCGAACTTTGTGATTCTGCAGGTTCTCGTCGTCGCGGTCGGCTCGCTGCTGATTACCTGCATCGACTCAACCTTTACCGCGATCGATAGCTACACCGACGTTCTCATGAGACCGATCGCGCTCTGCGCCATATGCATCGCCGCCCTTTATGTTTTCTATCAGCTTCCCAGCATCGCGTCAGCCCTGGCTTCTGGCGGTGCGTCACTCGCCTATGGCTATGGCGCCGCGCGAGATGCGCACGAGGGCATGCTGGCCCGGGGAACATCGTACACCGGCCGGATGATTGGTCGCGGGGCTCGCGTTGCTGGCCGCGCGTTCGGATCAAGAAATGCTGGCGCATGACCCCCGCACAAGCCAATAAGAAAAGGCCTGCCTGAATGATTAAGCCTGCCCTGTTGCTCGTTCTCGCTGCCACGCTCGGCGGCTGCGCATCACTGACATACCCGTTACCGAAGTGCGATGGCTATTCACGCCGCCCCCTGAACCGTTCGATGTGGGAATGGCAGGGAGACAGCAAACTGAAGGACCAACAATCGAACACAAGCTCCTCGACATCCGTGACGCCCTTTGTCGAGGAGGCCACCGAACCCGCAGCCTTTGCGCACATGGACATCGACGGTTCCTATCGCCGCTGTGAAGGATGAGACATGGTGACGGCAGATAATCTCAAGAGTTATTTTGACAAGGCGCGTCGCTTCGATCAGGACCGACTGATGCAGATCGAACGTTCGAACAGGGTCGCCTGGTCGATCGCGATCGCCTCCGGCATTGTCGCCAGCGTCTCCGTCTTTGCCATTGCGGGTCTCACGCCGCTGAAGACGGTCGAACCCTTTGTCGTCCGCGTTGACAATGCGACAGGCATTGTCGATGTCGTGTCGGCATTGACGGCGACGGCCGGCACCTATGACGAGGCGGTAACGAAATACTTCGCCGCCAAATATGTGCGCGCCCGCGAGGGTTATGTCTGGAGCGAGGCACAAGAAAACTTCCGCACGATCGCCCTTTTGTCGACCCAACCGGAACAGACGCGCTTTGCAGCCATGTATCGGGGCAGCAACCCGGAATCGCCTCAAAACGTCTACGGCCGAACTGCCACGGCGAGGATCGATATCGCCTCGATCTCCCTGATCAATCAGAATGTCGTCTCCGTGCGCTACATGCGCACCACGACGCGTGGCGAGGAGGTTCGAACGACCCATTGGGTTGCGACCTTGACCTTCTCGTATGTCAACGCCCCGATGTCATCGACAGACCGGCTCGTAAACCCCCTCGGTTTTGTCGTCAGCGAATATCGAGCAGATCCCGAGGAGGTGAGATGATGCGCAGCGTGGCAATCGTCGCATTCGTCCTATCCGTTTTCATGTCACCGGCGCTCGCTCTAGAGATCCCACGCGGCGCTTCGCAGGACAGCCGGGTCCGGTTTGTGAACTACCAGCCCTACAACATTACGAGGGTCGTCGGCACCTTGCGATCATCCGTACAGGTCGAGTTTGCCTCTGACGAGGAGATCGCCCATGTGGCGCTCGGCAACAGCGTCGCCTGGGAAGTTGCACCGGCGGGCAACATCCTGTTCCTGAAACCGCGCGAAAACCAGCCGGTGACGAACATTTCCGTGGTGACGACACGCCGGGATGGCTCGACCCGCAGTTACCAGATGGAACTGACGGTACGAGACGGTTCTGTCGAAGCCGGGCAAAACACTTACTTTTATGTGAAGTTCAGATACCCCGAAGATGAAGCTGCCTTTCGCCGGCAGCAGGCGGCATCAAGGGCCCTCGCGGCCCAGGCGAGGGACGCCGACAATGTGCTTGCCCTCCACGAAGTCTATGGTCCCCGAAACTGGCGCTATTCGGCACAAGGGTCCCAGGCGCTGGAGCCGCAAAGCGTCTACGACAACGGAAAGATCACGACGTTCGCCTTTGTCGGCAATCAGGAAATGCCCGCCATCTATATGGAAAATTCGGACGGGTCGGAAAGCCTGGTTCCGAAGTCCGTCGACGGCAATCTCGTCATGGTGCATGCCATCAGCCGCAAGTTCATCCTGCGTCGTGGCAAGGATGTCCTTTGCGTGTTCAACGAGGCCTACGACCGTGTCGGCATCAATCCCGATACCAACACGACGTCTCCTTCGGTAGAGCGCGTCGTCAAAACCGACAGCGCGCAATAGGGGGACTCCATGGCTCATGAAGATGAAACGCGCATTCCCGGAGAGCGTGCGGAAACAGTCACCGGCCGGCGGATCGACAACAATCCTCTCTTGAAACGCGGCGCGGTCGCGATTGCGATAGTAGCCTTCGTCGGCTTTGCCCTTTGGTCGACGACGGGAAAGAAGGCAAAGGATGACAATATCCAGCCGGAACGTGTGGTTATTCGCCAGACAAACCCGTTTGAGGCCGCCAAGGAAAAAGCCGAACCGGTACAGGTCGTCCCGGAAGTGAAGTTGCCGACACCCGTCGTCGAACCGGTCGCGGAAGAACAGAATAAGCTTCTCGATTCCGCCCGCCGCGCCCCCGTAATGGCCTTCAGCAGCGGGCAGAAAAACACCAAGGACCGACGGGAGGCCGACAATTCGAATTCGCCTGACAGCAATTTCGTGCCGTTCGACAACAATATGATGGGCCAAAACCAGCAGAACAACGACCAGCAGCGTTTTGACGGTCTTCTGCGGCCAACCCGGCTCGAGGGGTCGCGCGCGGGCACGCTCGGCAATCGGGACTTCATCGTGGCGATGGGGACTTCGATCCCTTGCGTGCTCGAAACGGCGCTGGCATCCGACCAACCGGGCTTTACCAGTTGCGTGATCAACCGCGATGTTCTTTCCGACAACGGCCGGGTCGTGCTGATGGAAAAGGGCACGCAGGTCGTCGGGGAATATCGCGGCGGGCTCCAGCGCGGGCAGAAGCGTCTGTTCGTTCTCTGGAACCGGGCAAAAACACCGAAAGGCGTCATCGTCACGCTTGCCTCGCCCGCGACCGATGCCCTTGGACGCGCCGGCGTCGATGGCTATGTCGATACCCACTGGTGGGAGCGCTTCGGCAGCGCCCTCCTGCTTTCGATTGTTGGTGACGCGACCAGCTATGCCAGCAGCCAGTTGCGGGATAGCGATGTCGACGCACAGAACACCACGAGCGCCGGCCAACAGGCGGCCGCGATCGCTGTCGAACAATCGATCAACATCCCGCCAACGCTGAACAAGCATCAGGGCGAACAGGTTTCGATCTTTGTTGCTCGCGACCTCGACTTTTCCGGAATCTATCGTCTGCGGGTGACCGAACCCAAGAACCGCATTTTTGACCGTGCCGTGCTGGGCGATTTTTCGCCGCGCTCGACGGTCGTGACGAAGTAGGATAGGCAATGTGGGAGGGACAGGATTCAGCTGTCGTCAGCGAACTCTTGAAGCCGTTTTCGCCCTATCTCCAGGACCCGTCCCTGTATGAAGTGATTGTGAATCGGCCCGGGCAGGTGCTGACAGAAGGTTCAGGCGGTTGGCGGACCCATGATAAACCGGAATTGACCTTCGAAAAGCTCATGCGCCTCGCCCGGGCCGTGGCCAGTTTTTCTCATCAGTCGATCGATGAGACACGTCCAGTCTTGTCGGCAACGCTGCCCGGCGACGAGCGCATCCAGATCGTTATCCCACCGGCCACGCTGAAGGACACGGTTAGCATTACAATTCGAAAGCCTTCGTCGGTGGATTTCAGCCTTGACGACCTGGAGGCAAACGGGTTCTTTGAGAGAACCCGCGCAGCGTCTCATGGTCAATCCTCCCGGGATGCGGAACTGACCGAAATCTATCGCGCTGGCCGTTTCAAGGATTTTCTGCGCCAGGCAGTCATCGCCCGCAAGAACATCATCATTTCGGGCGCGACCGGTTCCGCCAAAACCACCCTTTCGAAAGCGCTCATCAAACATATTCCCGAAGCCGAGAGGATCATCTCGATCGAAGACACGCCTGAACTGGTGATATCACAGCCAAATCATGTGCGCCTATTCTACTCAAAGGGCGGGCAAGGTCTTTCCCGTGTGGGACCGCGTGAGTTGCTGGAGTCATGTCTTCGTATGCGGCCAGACCGCATCTTGCTACAGGAGCTTCGCGACGGGACTGCGTTCTATTACATCCGCAATGTCAATTCCGGCCATCCCGGCTCGATAACGACTGTTCATGCCAATTCAGCAGAACTTGCCTTCGAGCAGCTGGCGCTCCTGGTAAAGGAGTCAGACGGCGGAGCCGGCATTGATCGCGCCGACATCCTCACGATGCTAAAGGCGGGCATTGATGTTGTGGCGCAGTGCAAACGAGAGAATGGTACATTCCGGTTAGCGGAAGTGCTGTTCACAGGGGCATCGAAAGATTGAGCTCCGCCCGATTATTCTGAGGCGCGCGCTGGTGTCGAACTCTTCAAAGGAAGCGTCATGCCCGACTACTCGACCCATGCTCCGCCTTCGGGCCAAACGTCTCGACGATCTCACACCGCGCGACCACGCCTCCGGGCCCATGATTTAGCAATGTGAGGACAGCGGCCCGATCCATAGGAACCGTCTCCATCCTCTCTAAAACCGTTGTCGCCCATTCCATCTCCGGGTCAGCCACAACGTCCTCGCGCAGAGCGGTCACCGCACTGCGCGCTTCCTCAAGACTGTCAAAAAAGATATCCGCAATCCCCGTTGGCTTCCATCGTTCCTCCGGAGGGATGCCGGCCACGGAATAGGTGTAGAATGTGAAAGAGCGCGGGTTTTCCAACGATTTCTCCTTGAGCATTGCTGGCGGTCCGCCCCCGCCGTTCAATACTCATTGACCCCCGGCCGCGGGGAGTTCGAAACCGTGTATCCACAGCCCTGTAGCCTTTAGTTCGAGAACCTGGACATACGCCACAGGCTCCCCGACGCTGAAGGTCAAGGAGGGGGCCTTTTGGGTAGACCCAACCATTGGATACAGGGGTTTCGACGCCCCAGAGCAGCGCGTACCGCTCCATGGGCAGACTACGACATCCCATTGAATTTGTCCTCAATTTTCTACGGTACCTCCGCGCGTAAAGAAGGATTTGCCCTTGAGTGGGGCGGATAGTGGCGGAGGCTGGAGTTGGCGCTGCGCGGGACGCAGTGTGGGCGGTGGGTGTGGTTGGAGGAAGAGGGGGGAAGGAGGGTTTGTGGCGGATTGAGGTTGTCGGAGAGAGGCTCCGGCCGATCCGCCACGGAGAAACGACATGGCACAGGCCATCCAGAAAATTACGCTCAACGCCGGGCGCGACATTCCCTTCAACAAGCTCGTTCTCAGCCAGCAGAACGTTCGTAAAACCAAGGCGGGCATCTCGATCGAGGAGCTTGCCGAGGATATCGCCCATCGCGGATTGCTGACCAGCCTCAATGTCCGCGCTGAAGTCGATGGCGACGGCAACGAGACGGGTACGCCGATCCTCTGCCCCTCACGCGCGGCGGAAAACTCCTTCACTTCCGCCACGATCATCATCAGCTTGCGTGGACCCGAACCGGCCGCCTGCACGCCCTTGAGCACCGCGGCGCGCCGGGCGGCGATCCCATCCTTGTCGTCGGGATGAAACACCTCCGGCACGAAGAGCATGTCGGCCAAAGTCGTGCCCCTGGCCGTCATTTGCGCGGCCGCATTGAGAAGGCTTGTTCGCACCCGTCCCCAGCCACGTCTGCCGGCCCAGGTCGAACGCCACTCGGTGAGTTCACCCGCCTCCCAGAGATAATGCAGCATCGCCCGCAACGACAATTTCTTCGGCTCGCTGCGAATGCCGTGTTCGGAGGCTTCGCTTAGCCGAGACTTCCTGTCCGCCCGTCGCCGCGCCGAGACAGAGGTGCTGATCCCCGCCGGCACCAGGATCGCGTTCGCCGGTGGTATGGACTACAACGATCATGAGCGGATCTGGGCCAAGCTCGATCAGGCGCATGCCAAGCATCCCGATATGGTGCTGCTGCATGGAGGCTCACCGAAAGGCGCCGAGCGGATCGCCGCTTGCTGGGCCGAGGCCCGCCGGGTGACCCAGATCACCTTCAAGCCCAACTGGACCAAGCACGCCAAAGCCGCCCCATTCCGCCGCAATGACGAGATGCTATCGGTCATGCCCGCCGGATTGATCGTCTTTCCCGGAAACGGCATCACCGGCAATCTTGCCGACAAAGCACGTCGCCTTGGCATCCCGGTCTGGCACGCATCAGGAGGCGGCGCGTGAGCGCCGTTTTCCCTGAAACATGGAAATGATGGAAAACATGGAAAAATGTGTTATATGGAAGCCGTACCGGAGACCAAAGCCATGAAGCAATTCACGACAGGCGACTTGAATAAACAAATCGGCGATATCACCGATGCGGCGAGCCGGGAGCCGGTCATGCTCACCCGCCACAGGAAGCCGCGTTTCGTGCTGATGAGCTACGAGCACTATGAGCGCATGCGCACCGGCGGCGATCCCCGCCGTGCCTATCATATCTCGGACATGCCCGCCGAACACGCAGAACTGTTCGACGAGGCGCTCGATCGGCTGGCACGCGGTGAGGGCTACGACGATGAGCCATGAATTCCGCGCCGGTGAGGTCGTCTCCTATCCCTACCTTTGGGCCTGGCAACAACTGCGCGGCGAGACCGAAGGCCGCAAGCAGCGCCCGGTGTGCGTCGTCATTGCGATCCGAAGTGCCGGCGACGGAAATACCCATCTGGCCCTCCTCGCCATCACTACACAGCCGCCGCAGACGGGCCGCATCGCGCTGGAGGTGCCCGAGATCGAGCGCAAGCGAGCGGGCCTGAGCGAATTGAAGCAGTGCTGGATCATGGCCGACGAGTACAATTACGATCTCGTCGAACGCTCCTGGTACATCGAGCCCGATCAGGGCATCCTCGGCCGCTTCAGCAAGTCCTTCATGGTGAAGATCGCCAGACTGTTTGCCGACGCCCGCGGACGAACCAGTCGAGTCAACAGGCTCGATTGAGACTTTTCGCCGCCTCTCCCCTCTTGATCGCCGCCGCTCCGCTGCGCCGTCGCAGTGGCGGATCCTTGGCGCTATCCCATCAATGGAGCCACGATTGCGCGGTTTGCCGGCCGTCGCGGGCTCTTCTCGATCGACCTCGATGCCTCGCCACCGCTGCATCCTCGGGGTGACATCCCCTGAAATCACGTCTGTCACGCGATCCTGCTCTCCAGAACCGAAGTTGCGTCAGAAGAGGCCGATAATTCAGGCTCGCGCCGACGGAAGCCATCTTTTGCGATGAGGCTGGGATCGTAACGGTGCCGATCTCTCGCATCGCGACTGGTTGACGGCCAGCGTCCGTTGACCCGAACGTCACCGACGCATGTCACGAGCGCGGCTCTTGGCGGGTCCGCAAAGGGCAGCCACGGCGCGGTCGCCTGCCGACGTCGCAATCAAGGACCATTCCCGTTCTTTATGTCGCCTTTCTAAGTGACCGGCCGCGATCAGCGTCAACCCCGCAAGGGGGTTCCCCTCCGCTTAAGCTTCGGTGACGCCTGCGGCGCGGCCCCTTCTTCGGGCGCCATCGGGAATGGTCCCGATGCAACGAAGGAGACAATCCCATGGCTACCACAATCGCAACCCTCACCGAAAAGACCGACGGCACTCTCGAAGGCGTCTTCGCCACCATCCGGGTCAACGCCCCGATCGCCCTCATCCCGAACGCCAGCAAGGCGAGCGAAGAAGCCCCGGACTACCGCATCATCCACCGCAAGACCGGTTTTGAGATCGGCGCAGGCTGGAACCGCGTCTCCCGCCAGACTGGCGAGGAGTACATCTCCACGAAGCTCGAAGCGCCTGAGATCGGCGTGATCTTCGGCAACGTCGCACCGGCCCCCGGCGGCGAACCCGGCAAGAAGGTCATCCTCTGGAACAGCCCGGCCTGAACCGGACCGCCGGCCCCGAAATCGGGGCCGGCATCCCATTCCAAAGGAGGCCGCTATGAGCCGCTACACAATTACCGTCACCCGAACCGCATCTCGACATTCCGACCCGGATGCCACTATCGGCTACGACCGCCCGCTTCAGACGTTCTTCCTTCAGGCATTTCCGGACGCCGACAGCGAGGACCTGGAACTCTGGCTGGGCTCGGACTTCCGGGAGTTCGAAACTCTGTCGCAATTACGCAGCGCAGCAATCGCGATCGGTTTCGACTTCATACCCTTGGCATCCGGCATTCTTCACAAGTTCCTGGATGACCATGCTCGCGAAGCCCATCACGCAGTCAGCGACTCGATCATACGGGATCTTATCAACGGTACATCCGCTCGCTGACGCACACCGAAAACGAAAATAGCCCGGCACGACGCCGGCTATTTTTTGCCGAACAAGATTACTTGTTTAGCGCATCCTTCAGTGCCTTGGCGGGCGTGAATACCAGCTTTTTGGCGGCGGCAACCTTGATTGTCGCGCCGGTTGCGGGATTGCGCGCGTCACGCTCTGGCGTGTCCTTCACCTTAAACTTGCCAAAGCCGGGGATGGACGTTTCCGCGCCGGACGTTGCAGCGGTCGTGATGGCGGAAAATACTGCTTCAACGATAGCCTTGCTTTGAACCTTGGTCAGGTTGTGTTCGGCGGCGATCTTGTCTGTGATTTCGTTTGTCGTGGTCATATGAAGTTCCTTTCCTGTCGGAACCAAAGCCTTTCCACCGGGATAACCCGCTGTCACGCGGTTCATGCCTCACTCGCAGCTGCCTTAGCCACCTTTCCACAAGTTCTGGTGATCAGACTGCCGATGGCGGATGCAGACGAGTATCAAGGGCGAATGTCTCCTGAAACTTTACCGAATAGCTGCCGGCCGCCTGGCTTGGGACAAAGATCAGGTTCCAGCTATGAGTGGAGACCGCGCTTGGGATTGCGACAAAGCAATGCTGCCGCAGCAGATCGTCGCCGAACGCCTGCTGACCGGCGCTCGGAATACCGGGCCGAAGCCAGTTCGGATTGGGAACAGTGGCGGGATCGACAATATGCACCGCGGCAGTGTCGGAGATGACAGCCGCCGTCAGGATATGCGGGATTGTGTCGAGCGTGCGAAAACCCTTGTGGACCGCGACCTCAAGGATCGCCGTCGCCGGGTCGATGGAGCAGTAGATCGCCCGTACGCCCTTGCTGTTCCAGCGACCGCCGACACGAAAAGCGCCTTCACCGCTATCCCATGTTGGGGCATAGGCGGCTTGGTCGAGCCGCCATGCGATCAGCTCGGAACCGCCAAGCGCAATCGGCAAAGGCGTCATGCATAGACGCCATATTCAAGCCGTTCCAGATAGTCCTCGACCAGCTCGACGCCGGCAGGCGTCCCGAGCAGGTCGATCGGGCGGCGCTGATCGAGCCCGATGGCCGGACGCTCCAGCCATTGCTCGGCTTCCGCCTGCGTTCCCAGCACATCCGTTGCCTTCGACAGGATTTCGGCGAACTTCCATGCCCGGCCGCTCTGCTCCTGGCTCAGTGGCTTTGACGGCGCGTCCTTTCGGCGTTGCCAAGTCCTGAGGCTCATACCAACTGCTTTCTCGAGAGATTCGGTCTTACCGATAAAGACCAGGCTTCCGACGAGGTGATCGACTGCAGAGGCCGGCAGTCCGACTAGAAGCAGTTCATGTGCATCGAGCGCCGTGGTCAACCGGCGCGACAGCACTCGAGTGCCACCGAGTAGGGCCTCGATCTTTTGCAGTTCCCCACTGCGAGTCATTGAAGAAGATGCTTTTGCTGCGACGGCCATCACGGTCTCCTGTGTCATCTGTCGCTCTCAATATGACATCTGTCGCCGATCGTTTCAAGTATCAAGGCAAGCCCCAGCGATCCATAAAATCGACGGAGCTAGTCACGCGCTTTTCGCGAGCATTCCGATTAAAGCGAAAATTGTTTTTCTGACTTTTGCAACGTCGCAGATCAGTGCGGTGGCGCCAATTTCTGGGTGGGGCATTCCGTTCGTAATGCGCCACTTCTCACATTGCTGAGGAATCTCTTGCCTTTTTGAGGAATTGTGTACACATTCTCTCTCAAACGGAGCCTCTCAATGCCACAGTCCCGGCCACAGACACCTTCTCCCCGCCGTGTCGGCGTGCGGGAGTTTCGCGGCAATCTGACGTTCTTCCTCAAGCAGGTTGAGGATGGCCACCGGTTTGTTCTCACCTCCCATCATAAAGTCGTTGCGGAAATCGGGCCACCATCAAAAGACATTGTGGCTCGCAAACCCGGCGCGTTGCGCGGCAAGATCAAAGTTGCCGAAGACTTCGACAGCTTGCCGGCGGACGTCCTGGCCGCGATGGAAGACGAGGCGTGAGGCTTCTCCTCGATACGCATGCCTTGTTGTGGTGGTTGAACGACGACGCGAAGCTGGGCAGCCATGCGCGTGGCCTTATCGGCGATCCTGAGAACGACGTTCTTGTCAGCGTTGTCTCCCTTTGGGAGATCACCGTGAAGCTGCGGATCGGCAAGCTCGATGCCGATATAGAAGAGATTCTTGCGGTCTTGCCGGATCAGGGATTTGAGCGGCTGGAAATCACAGATGCTCACCTCGTCGCTCTTGCTGCTCTTCCGCTTCATCACCGCGATCCCTTCGATCATCTCCTCATGGCGCAGGCCGCGGCGGAGGGCGCACATTTCGTGTCGCAGGATCGGAATGTTGCGCTTTACGGTATTCCGTTCGTCACGTGCTCGGATCCTGTCGCCTTGTGATTTTCGCGGGTTTGAATCTGACGATGAAGCCGGCCCCGATCGGCTGGGCGGGTCGCTTGCCTATAGCGGTGTCCCGGGCGGATAAGGACCGCTCAGACGGCCGGGTGCTGCCAGGCGAATGGTCGAAAGCCCGGAGTCGATACTCCACGCGAGCCGCATCATCCGATATTGCAAACAGTCTGAGAGCCGCGGTGCGGTCACCGTGCCGACCCGCGCGGACACGCAATGTGTGATGTTGGTGGGAGGCGTGCTCGTCCGCATGTTCAGTTGAGACCAGGCGAGGGCGCGACATTGACCCGGATGGCGGCGAAGCGCTCATGAGGCGCGACGCCAACTTCCCGCAACGCTGAGCCGGGCAGCCATGGGTTAACGCACCCTTCAGTTGCCCCGAACCATTCCCGAATTTATGTCACTCGTATAGACGACCGCCTGCTTTTGCGGCCAACCCCTGAAGGGGTAAGACTCGGCCAAAATTTTTGCGAAATTCAATTTTGGTTGTTCTCCTCTGGCGGAAAATAGGATTTCGCAAAATTTTTGTCCGAGCTGACCGCAGCAGATCGGCCGTCTCTTCGTGCGCCATCGGGAAATGGTCCCGAGCAACCGAAGGAGACAAAACCATGGCCACCACGATCGCAACCCTGACGCAGAAGACCGACGGCATCCTCGAAGGCGTCTTCGCCACCATCCGGGTCAACGCCCCGATCGCCATCATCCCGAACGCCAGCAAGGCTAGCGAGGAAGCCCCCGACTACCGCGTCATCCACCGCAAGACCGGCTTCGAGATCGGCGCAGGCTGGAACCGCATAGCCCGCCAGACCGGCGAGGAATACCTCTCGGTGAAGCTGGAAGCGCCCGACATCGGCGTGATCTTCGGCAACCTCGCCCAAGCACCGGGCGGCGATCCGAGCAAGAAGGTGATCCTCTGGAACAACCCGAACTGAACGGCGAGCATCGGCCCCGAGCGATCGGGGCCGGCTCTAGCGTGTGCGGCCAGCCCGCCGGAACAATTGGCTGAAATGATCGCGGGCATCGAGCCCGCGATCATTCCTCTTGGTGCCACACGAAACCAAACCCTGTCTGCTCAGAGCGTCAAGTCTGCCGTGAGCATCGCGCCGCCTCAAGGACATCGCGGCCCGATCCTCACGCCCCCGGACATCATCTTTCACAAACCTCAAGGAGACGAAGATGACGCTGGAACATCACATTGAAGAATTGCGTGCCGAACTCAGGAACTGCTGGGACCGCGAGGAACGCCGCGAAATAGAGGCGGAGCTGGAAGCGGCGGTTGCCGAACTCAATATCTGGATCGACGAATTGACGCAGGATCTTCGGGATCAGAAGCCTCCTTTCTGAGGGAGGCACTTACCGCGACGCCAAGCCGGGCTCGCCGGATCGACCGGCGAGCTCGGCTCCAATGCCGTTGCGCGTATCAATGAACAGCTCTGCCCTTTCCCATGTATCCAGCCTGCAGGGCAGCGTCAGCCGTAGCGTTCGTCAACAGATGCGTTGATGCCTGATCGTCCTCAGACTGTAGCCGCGGGCCCGTTTCCGGCATAGCAGATCGAGAAACATAGCGACGGCCTCCATTTCCCCGTCGAAGTGATGTTCGATTGATTGTCCGCTGGAACCGATGCGGCCCCATCGCCGGGTCAAACAGAAAGTGCCGAACAAGGTCGTTTCGATCGAGAGCGCATAATAACGCGCCATGTTCCTGGCTGGGTCCGTGCGTTCGATATAGAGTTGGTAGTGTTGAGCGAGCATGGCCCAAGAATCGCCGATCATGGAAACCCGGTCCAACGACAGTTTTGAATCGAAACGCCTGCATCGATTCATTTTCGTGATCTCTGCTTGTGATGTCATGGCTGTTGGCGCGGACAGTGTTCGGGCGAGCCGGCCGCTGGCCGACCGTGCTCGACTCGCGCCGTTCCGTCGCTCCCCGAGCCGGCGTTGCCGTCTCGGCCCTCGGTAACGATCTCACTCTCGCGGGCAAACCGCATCGACTGGCCGCCACCCTCAGCGCTTGCGCCTCGCTCGTTGCAGTGACTGTGTCGCCCATGCTCCCTCAAGCATTCTATGACTCGGCACCATTGTCATAGTCGCCGATATCCTCCGGTACCACTCCGTAAACCTCGTTCTTGCCCTTGGCCGCAGCTTTGTTCTAGAATCCTATGCGACCGGATTCCGCTATCGATGGAGCCCGCAATGCCAACAACGCCGCTGGCCGCCGAAATCGAGTCCGAGGCGACGGAGCTCCGCAGCAGCCGGCGAGTGTTTCCTGCTGTCGCGCGACTTCTCTTCCTGATCGTCCGCGCGCTGACGAAGGGGACGCTCTACACCGCATGGTGTCTCGCCTTCTACATTCTCAGCATGTTTCGCCCGTTCACTGGGATGGCGATGCTGGCGGCAATCGCCATGGTGCCGCTCTCGATTGCAGCCTTCGTCAAGCCCGAGGCAGCGAACGGTATGCCGTTCTGGGCCTTCATTCTGATGATCTTCGGTTTCGCCGGCTTCTCCATCGGATACACGATCTTTCTCGACTGGATCATGCCACCCGGCCTGCAAGATACGTCCGCACGGTTCCGCCGCGGTGACCGAGGCTGATCAATCAGCGAAGAGTTCGGCTCGCTTTCACTGGTCGGTCGGGCTATGTTCGAAAGATCGCACGATCTCCAACGAGGAAAATCAGATGGCATCCATCGAAGAAGCGGCGGCAGCGACAAGCACCATCCAAGAACATGTGTCGTCTGCGCTGGAACAACTTCAGGGCGGGTTTAACGGTCGCATCGTCAATGGCTTCGGTGTTTATGCCGATCCGTCAATCCGACGCTACGACCTCATCGGGGCGCGCAAGGCAATCGACGCGGCTCTGACCGTCATGAAGGAAACGAAATGGCCGACAGAATCCGAATACGACGCACACGAAAACGCCTGAGCCGTTAAGGGCTCAGCTTGGCGAACCTGTTGGGTTTGGCCTGCGTGTCCATGTCCATTCTCCTGAAATAGATCGCCCGTCCGCAACGGATCGGGCTGTGGCCCTGGACGATGATGATCTGCTCATCCTTGCGCATCGACTGCGTGATTTCATGCGGCATGATCAGCGGGCGGCGCTGGAAATTCACGCTCTCCGATTTGCGCGATGCGCTGTTTTTCATATCCCAGCCGATGTTGCGGGAACTGCCCTTCACCTCGACGGTCATCTCTCCGCATTGCGCCGAGACGTTACGCGCTGTCTCCAACGCTTTGATCGCGGCATAGCTCGCGAACGCGCAGCCGTCGATCCACGAGACCGCGCCGTCTTTTCCAAAATGCCGCTCAAGCTGTCCGACGGACTGGTAGAGGAGCATCATGCTGACGCCGTACTTGCGGCCACGATCGCGCGCCTCTTCGAGCACGCGCATGTAGCCGAGCAGGTCCACCTCATCCAGCATGAACAGCGCCCGGCGCTCGAACGCGCCGTCAGCTTCAATCATGGCATTGATCAGCGAGCCGACGATGACGCGCCCGATCCCCGGATAGGAACGCAGCATCGATGCGGGGATATTGAGGAACACGTCTTTTTTGCCGCCGATGAGCTCGCTGGCTCTGAACGTGTTGCCACAAACGAGGGCTGCGTAATTATCGAGCGACAGCCATTGCGTATCCTTCGACGCGGTCGAATACACACCCGAGAACGTCTGCTCGGTCATGTTGACGAACACGCCCAACGTTTCGCTGATGAACTTCGATGCTGAATTTTGCTGGACGTCACGGAGCATCGCGAGCACGGAGGTTTCAGGCTCGGAGACGATCTGACGAAGACTGCGCAGGTTTCGCCGTCCTGCATATTCCGGCGAGAGCATTACATGCGCCAGAAGGCCGGTCAGAAGATTGTGTGCCTGCGATTGGAAGTAGGACCCGGTCGACGATTCGAAGCGCACGCTTTCCGACAACAGCATGTGGGCGATGCCGACAATGTCCTGTTCCTTCTGCTTCGAGGTCTCGATGCCATCAAGCACGTTGAAGCCCATGATCGGGTTTGTCGGGTCGAGCACCATCACCTGACGTCCGAGTTTCTCCCGCCGATGCTCGACGACCATCGGAGCGACCTCGGTGGACGGGTCGAGGCAGATCAGCGGCCCGGAATATCGAAGCGCCGTCGGGATCACGTTGCTTGTGGTTTTGTACCCACCGGACCCCGCGAAAAATAGCATGTGGGTGGAATCGAAGTCTTGGCGGTAGGTGAGCAGCGGCGCCTTGCCGCCCAGTCCCCAAGTCGAGGGATCGTTTGGATCGAATGGCAGCTCATGAACGATTTCCCTGTCGACACGGTAACGCTCCCCAACGACAATCTCGCCGTCGTCGGGAAAGAGCCGGCCCGCCGCGGACATGGTGAGCCAGTCCGCATCTCCAAAGGTACCGCGCTTGGCGCGCTTCACCGGTTCGGAGACGACCGTCGAGATGCGTGCGGACGCCGCCGTCGCCATGAAACCGACGACGGTGCCGACAACCGCCACCATATCGATGAACGATAGCGCCTGGTTCCATGTCACCGCGCCACTCTCGACGGACGGTGACAGCCGACCGAATTCTCGAAGCCCATAAAAGCCGGCGACGGATAAAAAGCAGAGGAGGGTTGCCATAGCGGTCGGCTTTCGCCGATGCAACGGTAAAGCCCAGACGGTCAGAAGCCCTGCCAGCGGTCCGAACAAAAGAACCGGCACGGAAGAAGCCCTAAGAAACCAGTATTGTGCTTTTCCGCTCATGCCCGCTGCAAGTTCCGGCCAGCGCCAGCCCACGACGTAGGCGGTGAAAGCTGTCACTGTGACCGGCACGAGTATGAGCAACAGGCTCAGGTGGGGTTTTGCCCTGATTGTCATTCTGCCGCCTCGACCATGAGCGGCGTGCCGCCGTCCAGAACTTTGAAAGCCTCTTCTCCGATCCCCCGGAGCCGCCGATGCTCCGGTGAACCCGGTGCGATCCTCGCAAGCCCGAGCAATCCGCCGAGCAGGAAGGCACGGTCTGCCTTCGACAGTCCCGCCCGGATGACGATGCCGCCGAGCAGAAACTTGACGCTCGCCTCCCTCTTGCGGTCAGCTGTCATGAGAAACCTCCGTCTCCGCTCCAGCCCCACCATTTGCCTGTCCACGCGGCGCAGAGGATGCGCCACCAGACGCCTTCTTTTCCGCTTTGTGAAATCGCGCGGCGATCTCGTCGAAGATGCGGTCGACCTCCTCATCAGCGATCTCCATTTCCGCCAGCCCCGACTTCGTCGCAGCGCGCGCGAAGCGATCGGCAGATTTTACTATCAAAGTTTTCTTACGTTCTCTCAACTTCTCGATTTGAGCATCAATATCCAGAATTGCCGATTTGGTTGCCATTACTTGTGTCCTTCCTAAAGTTCGAGAAAATCGCGGATCAACATTTAACTGACTAGAAAATAGTAGTCAAATATGCCACTATGCACAAGTCCCCAAAATGTCGATGCCGGAATTCCGGCTTGGGCCGTCTTCCGGAAAAGCGGCATCGGCCCTTTGGTCCGATCAGTTTGAGGGCGCAATATACGTCGCTGGCGCGACGGGCTTGAAAGGTCTGGAGACGACAAGTGGCGATCATGTTTGTTAGAGCGCAGGTGATCAGCAGGGGAGCGGGACGCAGTATCGTCTCGGCCGCCGCCTATCGTCACCGAGCCCGGATGATGGACGAACAGGCCGGAACCTCTTTCAGCTATCGCGGCGGCGCCGGCGAACTGAAGCACGAAGAACTGGCGCTGCCGGATCAGATTCCGGCATGGCTGCGCACGGCCATCGAGGGGAAGAGCGTTGCCGCCGCGAGCGAGGCGCTATGGAATGCTGTGGATGCCTTCGAGACGCGGGTGGACGCGCAGCTTGCCCGCGAACTGATCATCGCGCTGCCGGAGGAGCTGACGCGGGCGGAGAACATCGCTCTGGTCCGGGAATTCGTCCGGGAAAATCTGACGTCGAAGGGCATGATCGCCGACTGGGTCTATCACGACAAGGACGGCAACCCTCATATTCACCTGATGACGACGCTGCGTCCGCTGACGGAGGAGGGGTTCGGGCAGAAGAAGGTGGCAGTGCGCGGCGCCGACGGTGAGGCCCTCCGCGTCGTCACGCCCGACCGGCCAAACGGCAAGATCGTCTACAAGCTTTGGGCCGGCGACAAGGAGACGATGAAAGGCTGGAAGATCGAATGGGCGGAAACGGCCAATCGGCATCTTGCACTTGCCGGCCATGAGATCCGTCTCGATGGCCGCTCCTATGCTGAACAGGGGCTCGACGGCATTGCTCAAAAGCATCTCGGACCGGAGAAGGCGGCACTCGCCCGCAAGGGGGTCGAGATGTATTTCGCGCCGGTCGATCTCGCCCGCCGGCAGGAGATGGCCGACCGGCTGCTGGCCGACCCAGCGCTCCTCCTGAAGCAGCTCGCTAACGAGCGCTCGACCTTCGATGAAAAGGACATTGCCAAGGCGCTACATCGCTATGTCGACGATCCCAGCGATTTCGCAAACATTCGCGCGCGGTTGATGGCGTCCGACGATCTCGTGCTCCTGAAGCCACAACAGGTCGTCCGGCAGACTGGCAAGGTTAGCGAGCCTGCGGTCTTCACCACCCGCGATATCCTGCGGGTCGAATACGACATGGCGCAGTCGGCGGAAATCCTGTCGCAGCGCAGAGGCTTCGGCATCAGCGAGGGCAGGGTTGCGGCGGCGGTTCGTTCTGTCGAAACGGCTGACCCGGAAAAGTCGTTCACGCTCGATCGTGAACAGGTGGAGGCCGTCCGTCATGTTACTGGGGACGATGCAATAGCGGCCGTTGTCGGTCTTGCCGGCGCGGGCAAGTCGACGCTGCTCGCCGCGGCTCGCGTCGCCTGGGAAAGCGAAAACCATCGGGTCTTCGGTGCGGCCCTTGCCGGCAAGGCAGCCGAAGGTTTGGAGGATAGTTCCGGGATCAAGTCGTGGACGCTCGCTTCCTGGGAACTTGCCTGGGCGAGTGGACGAGATCTGCTCGATCGCGGTGACATCTTCCTTGTCGATGAGGCCGGAATGGTCTCGTCGCAGCAGATGGCGCGCATCCTTCAGTCAGCGGAGAATGCGGGCGCGAAAGTCGTCCTGGTCGGCGACGCGATGCAGCTTCAGCCGATCCAGGCCGGTGCTGCTTTCCGGGCTATATCCGAGCGGATCGGTTCTGCCGAATTGGCCGGTGTGCGTCGGCAGCGTGAAGAGTGGGCGCGTGAGGCCTCTCGACTCTTCGCTCGTGGCAAGGTCGAAGAAGCGCTGGATGTCTATGCACGTGAGGGACGGATTTTTGCCGCAGAGAGCCGGGCAGACGTCGTCGAGCGCATTGTCGCCGACTGGACCAATGCGCGCCGTGACCTTGTCCGGAACACTGCCGATGGCGAACAACGGGTCCGCTTGCGCGGTGATGAACTTCTCGTTCTCGCCCATACGAATGACGACGTGAAGCGGCTCAACGAGGCGCTGCGCAAAGTGATGATAGATGACGGCGCACTGACGGCCGCACGGGACTTCCGGACGGAGCGCGGCGTGCGTGAATTTGCCGCCGGCGATCGCATCATCTTCCTCGAAAACGCCCGCTTCCTTGAACCGCGGGCGCGCAAGCTTGGACCACAATATGTGAAGAACGGCATGCTCGGCACGGTGGGTTCCACCGGCGACAACCGCGGCGACCCTTTGCTGTCGGTCCGTCTCGACAATGGCCGCGACGTCGTCATCAGCGAAGACAGCTATCGCAATATCGATCACGGCTATGCCGCGACGATCCACAAGTCGCAAGGTGCGACCGTCGACCGGACCTTCGTGCTCGCCACGGGCATGATGGATCAGCATCTGACCTATGTGTCGATGACCCGTCATCGGGATCGGGCCGATCTCTATGCGGCGCGTGAGGATTTTCAGCCGAAACCGGAATGGGGTGGAAAATCCCGTGTCGATCATGCGGCCGGCGTCATCGGCGAGCTGGTCGAGACCGGGATGGCAAAGTTCCGGCCCCATGATGAAGATGCCGACGAGAGCCCCTATGCCGATGTGAAGACCGACGGCGGAGCAGTCCATCGTCTCTGGGGCGTGAGTCTGCCGAAGGCGCTGGAAGAGGGCGGCGTCTCGGAAGGTGACACCGTGACGCTGCGCAAGGACGGCGTTGAACGGGTGACGGTCACCGTGCCTATCGTCGATGAGAACACGGGGAATAAGAGTTTCGAGGAACGGACAGTCGACCGGAACGTCTGGACTGCGGAACTGAAGGAGACCGCCGATGTCCGTCGAGAGCGGATCGAGCGCGAGAGCCACCGGCCGGAACTGTTCAAACAGCTGGTCGAGCGGCTTGGCCGAACAGGCGCGAAGTCTACGACACTCGATTTCGAGAGCGAGGCCGGCTACCAGGCGCATTCCCGCGATTTTGCCCGGCGCCGTGGCATCGACTTGGCTGCCGGGATCGTGGCCGGAATGGAAGAGGGCGTTTCGGGGCGGCTGGCGTGGCTTGCGGAGAAGCGCGAGCAGGTGGCGAAACTTTGGGAAAGGGCGAGCGTGGCGCTTGGCTTCGCCATCGAGCGCGAACGGCGCGTCTCCTATAACGAGGCACCGCGTGAAGCTCTAGCTGCGGAAATCCCGGCTAACGGGAAATACCTGATCCCGCCCACCAACAGGTTTGCCCGCGGCGTCGATGAGTATGCACGGCGGGCGCAGATTGCCTCGGAGCGGTGGAAGGAGCGGACTGCAATCCTTCGACCGGTCCTGCAAAAGATATATCGCGATCACGATGGCGCGCTTGCCAGACTGAATGCACTTGCCTCCGATGCCCGGATCCAGCCGCGCAAGCTCGCCGATGATCTTGCGACAAAGCCGCAGCGTCTCGGTCGCTTGCGTGGATCAGAGCCTCTGGTCGACGGTCGCGCGGCGCGCATCGAGCACGATGCGGCGATATCGGCGCTCCCTGAACTACTGCCGCTGGCGCGTGCCCACGCAACAGAGTTCCGCCGCCAGGCCGAACGCTTTGGCATTCGTGAGGAACAACGCCGCGCGCATATGTCCTTGTCGGTCCCCGCGCTCTCGAAATTGGCAATGGCGCGCCTCGTTGAGATCGAAGCCGTGCGGGAGCGCGGCGGGCAGGACGCTTACAAGACAGCCTTCACCTATGCAGTCGCAGATCGCCTGCTGGTTCAGGAGGTAAAGGCGGTCAACGAGGCGCTGACGGCGCGCTTTGGCTGGTCTGCTTTCACCGACAAGCCAGATACCATAGCAGAGCGAAACATGGTCGAGCGCATGCCGGAGGATCTTGCTCCCGAGCGTTGCGAAAAGCTGACGAGCCTGTTCACCGTTGTCAGGCGTTTTTCAGAGGAACAGCATTTGGCCGAAAAACAGGACCGTTCGAAGATCGTCGCCGGCGCGAGCGTCGAGGTTGGACAGGAAGCGATACCCATGCTGCCGATGCTGGCCGCCGTGACCGAGTTCAAGACGTCGGTGCAAGAAGAAGCGCGCATCCGTGCCAGCGCTGTCGCGCACTATCGTCACCATCACGCAGCCCTTGCCGAGACCGCGACGCTCATCTGGCGCGATCCTGCAGGCGCGGTTGAAAAGATCGAGCAGCTTATCCGACAAGGTTTCGCCGGCGAGCGGATCGCCGCGGCGGTCAGCAACGATCCCTCTGCCTATGGTGCGTTGCGTGGTTCTGACCGCCTGATGGACAGGTTGCTCGCCGTCGGTCGCGAACGAAAGGAAGCGCGCCAGGCCGTGCCGGAAGTTGCCAGCCGCGTGCGTTCGCTCGGTGCGTCGTGGGCGACAGCCCTTGATGCGGAGACTCGAGCCGTCACCGAGGAGCGTCGGCGCATGGCGGTTGCCATCCCAGGGCTATCGCAGGCGGCCGAGGATGCCCTCCGGAAACTGGTGGCAGATGTGAACAGGCAGAACAAGGACAAGCAAAAGAACACCAGGCGCGGTGTTGCTGCGGGTTCACTCGAGCCACGTGTCGTCCGGGAGTTTGCAGAGGTCAGCCGGGCGCTCGACGAGCGTTTCGGGCGGAATGCGATCCTGAGGGGTGAGAAGGATGCCGGCAATCTCGTCTCACCGGCGCAACGCCGCGCTTTCGAGGCGATGCGAGAGCGCCTGCAGGTGCTGCAGCAGGCGGTGCGGGCAAAAAGCACTCAGAACATTATTGTCGAGCGCCAGCGTCGCACGATCGAACGAGGCCGTGTTTTCACTCGATAGGAATCGGCAGAACGGGACCGAAACGTTTGGTGGAAGATCACAAACGTTGCTGAGGGGATTGATTGCGTCAAATCGAGGCAGCCGGCAGCCGCTCGCGACGAGGCCTGCGCCAGGCACAATATTACATGACGCTGGTCCACTTGGTGGTTCGACAGCTACGCCCTGCAAATCTTCTGTATTGATCGGAGAGAGCCAATGGACTTCATTCTCTCATGTCCGTTGCCGCCGTTCTCGGGAATTGCCCGGACCGGGCCCCTGGTGCTGGCAGCCATGTCACTGATCTTGCGGCGCCGGGCGCGAGTTCCCACAAGCGACCCTCGATCAACGTTTGAATGCCGTAGAACGTGAGCAGGTCGCCGGCGGAGACCCGTACGATGAGACCATCGTTAGCGACTCTGATGATCGCAAACCCGTTCTCGAAGTTGAGTTGCCTGCCGCTGTCCCTGTCGATGATCGACAGGCAGATATCTGTGCTCTGCATGCAGATTTTCTTTGCTATCGCCGGCGCAGCCTCCAGCTCAATGAAGGCCTCCGAGACGTTTTGATACCTCATTCATCCTCCGTCAGAAGTGTCTCCCTTCGGCAATATGTCCAATACTCGACATGCGGGACGACCAGCGGGGGATGGAGAACAGCATGCAGTTGGTCCTGAGGACGGGAAATACCCACAACGGCACTCCCTCATATGAGTGATCGCCATGCGGTTGACATTCCCGGGCGATGCCGCACAGCAGGCGGCATGGGATCTATCAGGATCGCTGAGAACAGGAGGGCCCGCCGACTCTTCGGGGCGGGTTCTGCCAATCGGCTTCGATGCTTCGCAGGCCTATGTCCCAGAGATGGCCCGGGCAATGACCGGAGGGAGGGCTACAGCCCAGTGGGTTCTTATATCGCTGCCAGGTGTTCGCGCGGGACCTGACGGTCGCCACCTGCGTCACGGGCTCGTTCGAAGTTGCTGGTCTGAAGGTCACCGAACTCCGCAATATCGCGCAATGAGGTGACGACGACAGACTTGCTGCTTGGTTGTCGCACAGAATAAGGGGCGCATGTGCCAAGGCGTTCACGATTGTCCCGCACACGGGAAACCCGGGGACCCGCCGTTATGCTGTTTCAAGACGTTCAATTGCGGTACTGTTTACGAGCGGGTGCTTTCGCAATAGTGGATGCGAGTTGGCGGCCGATCTCGATGATGTCATCACGATTGGCGGTCGGGTCCAGTTTGCTCCAGGCCAGTCCAAGGCCGATGCGCAGATCGATCTCTTCCACCGCCTTTAAACGAAAGTTCCTGTTCGGCAGATTTGCCGCCCATTCCGGAACGAAGCCGACCCCGACACCTGCGGAAACGAGAGCTATCAGTGAAAGTGTGTCGTCGCAGGTGTAGGCGATCCGGTCGGAAAGATCATGCTCACGGTATGTATTTAGAAAGTACCGCTCCGTGTAGGACAGGTTCGAACGCGAAAAGGAAATGATCTTCTGACGGCGCAAGTCCTCAAGCGTGACGGTCTGGGCTTCAGCGAGAGCATTGTCTTTGGAGACGGCGAGTAAATACCGCTCCTCTGTTATCGCCTGCCATCGCAATGCGCCGTTGTTGTCCAGCGGCCGGACGAAACCGATATTGACCTGTCCGCGCTCAATGTCCCGTACGATGGATTCGGTTGTGCCGTTGCGGATGTGAATGCGGATTTCCGGATAGCGTCGGCCAATTCGGGCAAGAAAATCAGGCAGAACACCGAAGGTTGCCGGGTGGATTGTGCCGATGGTGATCTTGCTGGCAGCCTTGCCCGCGACCGCCTGTGTGATCGCGCAGCTTTCGTCGACATCGCGAAGCAATTGAACGCACCGCTCGTAAAAAACAGAGCCGGCCGGGGTAAGTTGTACGCGGCGTGTGGAACGAATGAGAAGGGGAACGCCCAGTTCCTTCTCGATCGCCTGGACTTGGGCAGTGACTGCAGGCTGGGCGAGGTTGAGCCGGATGGAGGCGCGCCCGAAATGCAGTTCTTCCGCGACGGCAACGAATGTGCTCATTTGGCGCAGATCCATTTCAGTTCCTTCCGCCGGACGCGCGATCAAGGTCGAGGCAGGCCTCTAATTCCAAGAGGATAGAGTGGTCCGTTGCCTTGGTCCAGATGCAACATTGATAGGACGCCGCGATTAATGGTTGCTGAGGGCGGTTTAGCCCCGCATAATGTTGCAGCAGGTGGATTGGGACTACAACAATGTGGAGTAGCAATAGCCTGCCGATAACGGCTAGGATACCCGTTCAGAAGAATCGATGGTGAGGCCATGAAAACGGATATCGGACATCTTCCGCAGGCAAAGCGGCGCGAACTGGAAAGGGTCGTCCGGATCATCCACGAAGAGTTCGCCGGCATTGTCGAGCGTTCGAAGTCCGAGGCCAAAAAGGACGGGCGGATCTACAAAATCATCCTGTTCGGTTCCTACGCCCGTGGCACATGGGTGGATGAACCACATACGTCGAAAGGCTATCGATCGGATTTCGATATCCTCGTCATCGTCAGCAACAAGGAACTGGCCGACCCCAAATACTGGGACAAGGCGACCGACCGGCTGATGTGGGACAAGGAGATTGAAACACCAGTGGGTCTCATCGTGCATGGCGCCCGCGAGATCAGCAACTTCCTTCATGACGGGCAATACTTCTTTGTCGATCTCGCCCGCGAAGGCATCATCCTCTACGAATTCGACGACCGGCCGCTCGCAGAACCGAAACCGCTCAGTCCCGCCGATGCCCTCAGGGTGGCGCAAGAGCATTTTGAAAAGCAATTCAAAAACGCAGCCGACTTTTTGAAAGGTTCGAAATTCTTTGTGCAGGAAGAGAACATCAACCTTGCAACATTCAATCTCCACCAGTCAGTCGAGACCGCATATTCCTGCTATCTCCTGACGCTGACCAACTACTCCCCGCCCTCGCACAACCTGAAATTCCTGCGTGGGCTTTCAGAAGATCGTGACCGCCGTCTGGTCGACATCTGGCCGCGCGACCATCAGCGGTTTACCGCATGGTACAACATTCTCAACGAAGCCTACGTCAAGGCGCGCTACTCGAAGCACTTCGAGATTTCAGGTGAAGCCCTTCAATGGCTCCAGGAGCGCACCGCGGAACTTCATGCCCTGATCGAGACGCTCTGCCGGGAGCACATCGAAAAGCTTCAGCAGGCCGTGAAAAACGGTAGTTGAGGCTAGGGTCAGGACCTATTAATTTCGTTTGAGATGTGATTCAGAGTCTCCATTGAAGGGGTTCTGATGGTGATTTGTTACTGCTAAGCGCGCGCCAAATGGCTCGCATATCTCCGCATTTCCACTGTCGCATGGGTTGCGCGGGTTGATGACCAGCGTGTCGTCAGTGGTATCGTCTATGTGATCCGCAATGGTCTGTAGTGGAAGGATGCGCCTTTGCAGTATGGGCCACTCGGCGTGTTCGACAGGATTTTTGCCGCTTTGGCCGGCAAAGGCCCCCAGCCTGAGCGCATCATGATAGACGCATCTGAAGGCCCACCGCATCGCGGCAAGCCTTCTAGGTCGTGAACCCATAAACGCGAACGGCTATCTGATTTTTGCGACGACGTACCGTCGATTCCAGATCGTCACCGACGTGTTAGCCGTTTAGGGCAACTTCCTGGGGACGACGGACGGTCTATTTCTTTTGATTGCCAGCGAAAGCGGCTGTCAAGCCAAGACCGATATACACGAAACCACTGACCCAGCGTTCAGCCTTTAAGTACGCGGGACTGCGCTTCAGCCACTTGCCGGCCGTGCCGGCGGCAAGTGCGTAGGAGCTGTCCGTCAGAACGCCAATCGCTGTGTAAACAAGCCCGAGAAAAGCGATCTGCATAGCCACATGGCCATGGTTGACCTCAACGAACTGCGGCAAGAAAGCCAGAAAGAACAGTGCTGTCTTCGGATTGAGGAGATTAACGATAAAGCCCTCACGAAAGAGGCGCATGCGGCTCCGTGTCGGTAAACCGCCCTCAACGTTGGGAATGTCCGAGGGGCCAAAAAGCTTTTTGAGGCCAAGCCAGATCAGATAGGCCGCGCCGGCATACTTCACGACGCTGAAGGCGAGCGCGGATGACGCCAGGAGCGCCGACAACCCCACAGCAGCGGCGACGACATGAACAAGCGTCGCCGTATGGATGCCAAGGATCGAAACGAGCCCGGCAGAACGACCCTGCTCGACCGAGCGCGCGAAGATGTAAAGAACTGCCGGTCCCGGCACAAGAAGCAGCACCAGCGTAGCGCTGACGAACAGGCTGAGATTCGTTGCGCTGGGAATTGCCAGATCCATGATTGTCTTGCCCCGTTTCATATTGCACGAACGATAGCATTGAGCTGCCTCCAATGCGAGGTCGTCTTTTGCTTTTACGCTTTCACACCGAGGTCTTTCAGGAAGTTCACCTTTTCAACGAGTCGTCGTCGTGGAAGCGAGACAATCCCATGATCTCTCGCGAGCTCGGCAAGGCCGTGGATGACATTGATCGCGTCGGTGGCGCACAGTGGCCAACGCTAGCGAACGGCCGGATACAGGCGCGGAAGCCACCGCTCGATGATATCGACCGGGAAACCGAGACGCACCTTGCCCTTTGAACTCGGGGACGTGAGCACGCCGCAGTCCAACAAACTGGACAACACGGTTCGGGCCTGGCGCTCTTGATATCCGGTCAAAGACTGTGCTTGCGAGCGCGCGAACTCTCCCGTCAGTATGGCCTCGCGCAACAGAGGCCAGCTGCCCTTGGGAAGGCGCTGCATCTGCACCTCCTCATTGCACCACACCTCGACGCGGTTCAAGAGCTCCTCAGGTTTGAGGAGCTCTTCCATGAACGTGACTTGATCGAGACAGCACGAGAGGAAGAAGGCCGTGAACTCGGCGAGGCCTGCCTCAGTGAGGTTGCCACGTCCATCCAGATCGCCGCGTCTTGGCTGATCAGCTTGGGAGAGCAGACGCTTATAGTCGGAGACATTTCTGGCAAGACCGCGAGACACAGACCAGAGCTCCGAGCCAATCCCAAGGTCGCGCAGCAACGCGTGGGAGAACAGGCGAGAGACACGTCCGTTGCCATCGAAAAATGGATGGATCCATGCGAGACGATGATGAGATGCCCCAACCCCAACGATCTTCTGGAGTTTAGACAGCATCTTGAACGAGTAGGCTTCAACGAACCTTGCGAGCAGCGGTTCAATCATCTCCGGTTCGGGAGCGATGTGTTCGCCGACTTTGACGTGCCGCGTTCGCAGCTGCCCCGGGACCATAATGATTTCTTCGCCGGTATCGGAATTGCGAACAAGAAGCAGGTCATCTGGCAGCCGGCGGCAGAACTCGCCGTGCAACCAGCAGATGCCGTCGAGCGACAGCACAGGGAAGGGCATTTCGCCCCTGTCGATAAGCTGCTGCACTTCGATATGGGCCCGGGCCTCGAGCTGAAGGTTGCGCTTCTCTGGTTCTCGAGCGAAATCGCCCGCCATGGCCCGATCGATATCGATTGGTAGCGTGTTGTGTCCCTCGATGAGATTTGAGTAATAGCAGTTCATCGAGCGCACGAGATCACCGACGGAAGCACGCATGATGGGATGAAGTCGCGCTGCGAACCGACTGGCAACTGACGTCAGTTCGATCGCCAGATCTTCAAGTTCCCGGCTGCTGTCCGGAAGCAGGGGCTCCATGCTTGCGAGCGTAACCATTTTTGCCGCTTTCTATGCCGCTATAATTCTGTTTTGGAACATAGCGATAGGGCAACATTTTGGCAATGCATTTGCCGGTCTTCTTGCCGATCGAGTTCTAGCCTTTATCTGCATGTTCTGTCGGGGAGCAAACCTAACTATCAGCGATCCGGGATAACGAACACTTCTTTTGCGGATGACAACGACCGATACAGCAACACAACGTACCTTAGATCAGTTTCAGCTTTGTGGCCAACGCAGTCGTCTGGGGAAGGGTGACGGTCTTAAGTTTCTGTCGAATCTTCTTCATGTGAAAATTGACAGTATGGTGCGTCATGTTCTCGAGCAGCGCTATCTCTTGCGTCGTTTTCCCTTCAGCGGCCCACTTGAGCACCATTGACTGCCGCCCCGTCAATTCGATGGCCGGCGCTCTGATCGATGCCGCCTTGGTGGCCTCCACACACATATGGAGTAACGCCACAGCGTTTGCAGTCAAAACGGGCTGCAGTTGGTATTTGTGGGGCAACGTTACATCACCGGTGAAAAGTGAGAGGGTGAAGAAACCGCTGAATGGCGCCATCACGGGCATGCATATGCCGGCCCTGATGCCCGCCTCGTCGGCACTCGAATAGAATGTCTGCTGGGGTCCGCGTGCGACTTTCCCCTTATGCTCAAGGTTAAAGACAAACGGTGCCATTATTTCACGGGCATGGGTCAGGACTGGATCGATCCTGTCGAAATGCTCCTGCCGATATATGTCCAGCCACTCCTCTGGGGCGTTGGACAAGATGGAGTTTCCCAACCCGGGGTGACGGACAGTCACCACATGATAAAAGTCAAACCCCAGTTCCCGGGTCAGGTGATCAAGCAGTTCGGCCGTCGCCCGACTGGTTTTCATCATGGGTGTCGTATCGATCAATTTGCGTAGCCAAGCGTTCATCTCGCGTCTTATCCCACCGGCTCGAGCGGCACCTTTGCCATTGAGCGCCATTGGAGGGTCCCGAGATTCTCGATTTTCGCCGGCCTTTTGACATGGTCCAGGCGTCGGAACCTTTGTACTACGGCCGCTCCCGCAGCCTTGGGCAAAGAGGGTGTGTATAAGGGGTGTGCAATTCGAAGGACTGTTCGCATTTGCTGAAGGGTTTCGTCTGAAACGTCGAACACGCCGCAACACACCGGGACCCGGCCGTAACCGTCAGCACGGCCAATCTCCTCCACGATCAATCCCGCTCGCCGGTATACTCTTTCCATTGACGGCTCGTAATTCGACACAAGTGTTTTGATGCCATGCGCGAAGGAGCATTCGAACAAGGCCAGCAAAAGGAACCCAAACGCTCTTGATGGGCTGAGTGTCGGTTGAGACTCTTTGAGGAGGTCGACATCAAGGCACATTCGCGTCCCCTCCCATGCGACGGGAGACACCAGATTCTTTCCCGCCAACGTTCGCCTGAACACATCATGCAGCAATGTCGGCCCTGTCGTCGGCATGAGCCGCACCGTGCCATAGAGATGTCGCGCGTCCTTGTCACACCAGACCAGGTAGACGGCGCCCAAACCGTCATAAGCGTCCCGTTCAAGGCCGCGATGCACATCGACCTGCCAGCCAAGACAATCGTGAAAAATCCGCTTCCGCAATCGGAACGATTGCTCCAGCAGGCCCGCGTACCGGTGATATTGATAGGGTTGGATAAGAAGGAACACGAGCAAACCTCCGATCATGTGTCGGACAGAATGCACGTAAATCCCGGGTTGCCCATTGCTACGGATGGGCACAAACAATTGAGGTATTGCGCCGAAAGTTAAAGGTCTATGGCTGTTGTGCGACGGGGTGGAAGGCCAGGTTCGAGCTGCTGAATTAAATGTTGATCAGCCTGAACTTCATCGCCTGGATGGCGGCCGATGAAATAGTTGCGCATCCGAGCTTCAACCGGCCAGACTTGAGGTAGCTCCTTGCCGTATGCTCGGAAATACCGAGAATGAGTGCAATATCCTTGTGGTCTTTTCCGCGTGCCACCCACGACAGGCACTCCCGCTCACGGGCGCTGAGGCCCGGAACAGGGTCTTCTCCTCCATGAATCTCCGTGATCGCCTTCATATGAATCTGATATGCGATTTCGATCCAGTCCGACCGATTGCCTGCAACGAGTTTGTCCCAGCTTTTCGGGTCGTGTGCCGCATTGACGGAGAAAATTGCGCGCCGGCCGCCCCGGTCAGTAATGGGGATCGAATAACCGGACTTTCCGACGCCATGTTGCCAGGCGTCATCAAAGAACGCTCCAATTTCGGGCGTCATTTCGAATTCACGCCAGTCGAATGGAAGCTGCCGCAAAAAGCCCTGTTGCACAACAGGATCTACCTGGACATATCGCTTCAGGAAATACCGTGCGATCCATTCCGGACTGTAGGTTGACTGAACAAAGGGTGCGTCAAGGTCGCTGATCACGGTTGCGGTCAAATGGTAGGTGACGAAATCTACGTCGTAAATTTCCTGAACAGAAAAAAGGGCCTCATAGACTGTGGGGGCATCTGTGATTGCCTCGATGGCTTCAGCGAGATTCGCAGATACTGTTTTCATGCGGGAACCCTTTCCGATGTGAGGGGGAGGTGTCACGGCGCAGAACGAGAGCATCTCGCTCCCCACAGGCGCTCAGCGGACAACGTGCCGGCGTTTTCGACCTCCCCGCCTCATGTTCTTGCCGCTCTCTTTCGGTCGAATCCGTGGCCGGCTGTTAGCACGTCTCGACTTATTGTTCGGCTGTCCGCGCAACTTTGGCGGAATGACCGGTTCGAAACAGGCACCGTACCAACATTTTTCCAGCTTTGGTCAGCGCTTGCCGCTCGGTTGCCATACGTGGTGCGTTGAGAGTCGTTGCGATAGACCGTCGTGGTCCGGCACCAACATCGTTCCGATGCGGCGATGGAACCTCCAACCACGCCGCAGCTATGGCGTGGTAATTGGGATACCCATTACCCGTTGGTGGTGAAATCCGGTTGGGCAGTACAAATCGCCGTTCCGTACAGACGTCTATCGTAGTTTGGGTGATGCGATGATTATTCAATGACAACGCCACGCTTGCGATATCGGCGCCAAGCGCGGCGTATGAAGCCCTTCCTGACATCTTTCCTCTTCAATCTCTTCAAATGTCCATCCTTGCAATGATCGTCTTGTGCGCAACAGGCACAGGCAACCTGTGTCGGTGGCCATCGTCTCCCCGTTGGCAAAGCCAAATTTAAAACATGTCACATTACGTCATATTTGGCGACTACTACTTCTAGTAGTCGATTTCACAGCCAAATTGAGGGAAATTGATATATCGATCGTAGAGAAAATGGCTCAACGCAGGGAACAACCGCCTTGCGTTCAGGGGCTGCTGCCGGCGCAAAGGGCATTTCATGAAAAAATTGATCCTGATCGGTTCGGTTGATGCGGACTTCTTTCTCCTCCTTTCACACATTCTGGAAGTTGAGGGTTATCAGGCTCGAATGGCCAGAGGCGTCGAGGAGATGTCCCATCTTGCCGACGATCACCAGGTCAGGGCTGTACTGCTTGACTGCCGGCCTGATCCCTTTCCGGCGGTTGAGGTGTGTGCCAGGATCAAGGAGAATCATCGCACGGCGAGCGTTCCCGTGCTCGCAATCATTGGTGCGGGCGGCGAGGGGCAATATGTCGATATGCAGCGGGCCGGCGCAGAAGAGTGTTTCGTTCGGCCCTTTGCACCGATCAAGCTGCTTGAATACCTGCACAAGACTAAGCTCAGCCGGACCCTGCCTCGAGCGCGATCAGGTCAGCTATCCTACGGCGGCATCGAGATTGATTTCGAGCATCATCGCGTTTCAAGAAATGGTCTGAACATCCACCTGGGACCACTGGAATTTTCTGTCTTGTCCTGCCTGATGGAGCGACCGACCGAGATTTGCCGGCGCGCAGAACTGATAACTGCAGTGTGGCCCGGCCTGCATCATGTCGAAGAGCGCACTCTGAACGTCCATATAGGCCGATTGCGAAAGAGACTGAACCGGAACGGCCAACCCGACCTTATCCGCACCGTCCGGGGGGTCGGCTACATTCTGGAATCCCCTTCGCCTGAAGCTCCAGCCGCTTTTGGAGACGATCGCAATGTCTAATCGGCTCGACAGGATCATACGCGGCGCCTGCGTGATAACGGGAGATGGCGCCACATTTCATGAAAATGCATCCGTCGGTATCGGAGAGGGCAGAATTGTTTTCGTCCAGCCAGGAAATATATCCTTCAATCCTGATGAGGTCGACGTCATCGACGCTCACGGCCACACGGTTATCCCGGGCGTTATCAACGCGCATGCCCATGGCTGCGTCAGCGGCCCATCCATGCCGAGCGGGTCGTCTCCTATCGATAGCGACGTGATCGTCTGGAACAGGAACAGGCACCTCCTCGAGGGGACGACCACGTTATTGAATGTATGCGGTTTGGCGTTGCCTGATGAGGCATTTGCGGGCGATGCACATCCGCTTGATGTCCATATTTCCACAGCGCACACCCCCTCCAATATCGAAGCGGCCCTGGCGATCGATGGCGCCGGTCTATCCGAACGGCATCGACATGCATCCATCGACGAAGCTTTGTCGCAAGGAGCAAAAGCGCTTGGCGAGGTAGGCGGGGGACAGACACTTGGCGGAGGTGCGCAGGAATATCGGTTCATTCCCGAAGCAATGAAACGGGTGACGGGACGGGAAGTGTCGCCTCTGGTTTCACGTCAGTTGCGAAATGCCGTGGTTGGCCGATACCTTAGAGTTGAGGATGGAGTTCCCGACGGGGAATTGGAGGCGATTCTCGACGAAGCTGGTCTGTCCGATGTCTGCAGCGCGCAAACCTGCCGTCAGGTCATTCTTGCCTCCGTGATGCCGTCCGTCGCTCTCGCGCTGAGAGGCTTTGAGGAAGTGGCCCGAGAAGCCGCGCGTGTGGGCTTCCCGGTGATTTTTCATAATTCGGCGCCGTCAGTCGAACGCCTGATTGAAGTCGCTGAGAAATACCCCAACGCAAACATTGTCGCGGGTCATTCGAACCATCCGATGTTCCTCCCGGATGAATCCGTTTCGTTCGCGCGCGAGCTGCGAAGGCGCGGCGTCACCATCGATGTCTCAACGCTCGACAGCGTCCAGACCCGCTGGCGGAATAACCCGGCGAATTTCGACGCCCTGATCGAGGCGGGATGCGTCGATACGATTTCGACGGACTATGCCGGCGGCCATTGGGACGGCATCCTCGTGGCAATCCAGCGCATTGTTCGCAAAAAGCAGATGTCACCGGCTGCAGCTGTCGCTTTGGCCACCGGCAACGTCGCACGCGCCTTTCCTCAACTGGCAGGCGATCGCGGTTTGATCGAGAAGGGCAGGCGCGCGGATCTCGTAATCATCGATCATGTTAATCTGGGCCGCGTCCGCCACGTCATCATCCATGGCAAGGTTGTGGTCTGGAATGGAGCGATTGGTGGGAAGGGTTGGGGCGCTTCGGCGGCCGAGCGAGCGGCGCGATAATCACAGGTCGGCCGAAATCTCTTGCAGGAACGGCAGAGGGTCGCCGGATTTGAGATGATCAATCGCCCTGTCGAAAACGTCCTCGCGGACTGCACTTATTTTTCCTCTGCAAACCTGCCGAAACTTTTCCTTGAGTTCGTCCCAAAGCATCGGTCGGCCCGCATCGCCACGCGGCATCGCGGTGGTGGACGTTATATCGCCCGAAGGCGCGGTCAATGTCACCCGCGCCAACGTTTCTGCCGGAAATTTCTGGTCAATCTGATCATCAATCGTCAAGGTAACCGCGCCGGCAAGGGAACAGACTTCCCGGTCGTCGAGAAGCTGCTCATCGATGGGCGCGAGCGCACATGCGCCGTGCCGGACGGCCGCGGCCAGACAAAAAGGCAGACTGTACTGAGCCTCCACGAGGTTTTTCGGGCCGACCTTGTTTTGCAGTCGTCGAGCCCATTGGAACGTGTGGACCTCGATTGACAGCACGTCTTCCGGCTGGAGTCCCCGGCTTTGCATGAGGTCCAGCGTCGCGTCGATGGCTGGATGGATATAGCGGCAACAGGAATACGGCTTGAAATAGGTCCCCAGGATTTCCCAGATCATTCCAAGTCCGCTCTCGATACGATCCCTGTCAAAATGGGAAGCGTGATCGAGAATGTCTTCTGGACCCGTAAAACCTTTTTCGGCGAGTTCGAGTGCGGTGAGGCCAGTGAGAACACTCCACGGGATCCCCTCTTTCGCATGATTCCCGGTGAGCATCGAATAGCCGGAACTTCCATTTGCGGCCTGATTGGGCGCCCACACACCACTGATCGCCAAGGCATGGGCGAGATGATCCCGGCCTGTGCGACGGATACTGCCGGCTGCAGCGACAGCCCCGTAGCCGGCCCAGAGACCGCTTTGGCGACTTTTTATGTTTTCAGGATTTTGTGCGGCGGCGATCCGGATGGCGATCTCGTAGCCGGCCACGATCGCAGCGACGAGTTGGTCCGGGTCGATTGCACTGTCCGTATAGGCGGCCAGAACAGCGGGGATCACCGCAGCACCTGGATGTCCGCGCGCGGCACGATGACCATCATCGAAATCAAGGGCGCACACAGAAGCCGAATTGGCAAAGGCGGCGCCGGTGGTCGATAACCGACGGTCTGAAAACCAGAGAGGTGCGTTTCCGGGACCAAAAATTCGGGTTGCGACCAATCTGGCGCTGGTCGACCCGGTGGCAAATTTGCCGGCGAGGGCGCAGGTCGCGGCGTCGAAGAGGCAGCACAGTGCCTTGTTCCTGACCTCCACAGGCACGGCATCGAAAACACGGTCAGCAATGCATTCGGCGAGAAGCTTCGTCATATACATGGGAGCATCTCTCAGTGGGTCGCTTCTGCAACCGTCGCTTCGCCTGCGCTATCATTTGTGATGCCCGACAAGGTCTCATAGACATGGGCGGCCACATAAAGGTCCAGCATGGGCAGACCGACACAGGTGATGTGGACAGGTTTTTCCTGTCCGATTTCCGAAGGATCCATGATCGCCGTGATTGGACGGATGCCCAGCACGGATCCCAATTGCTCCAGCGTCGTCCCCTTTCGCGAGAAGTGAAGCGCAAGGCTTTGCGAACCACAGCGCGACACCATCGCCACGTCGTCACACAGAACACGACCGCACCGCAGCGCTCGTTCCAGATGGGCAGGGGGTGTTTCATCCCCACCCAGATGAAGCACGGTAGCGTCGCCTATCTCACTGGCCTCGAAAACGGGAGCCTTCGCGTTTGATGCAGTAATCACAAAATCGCATCGACCGAGATCGCGGTTGTCCCGAGCAGGCATGATATCGAAGGTTACCGTCTCTCCCAGTGATCTCGCGAGCCGTATGGCTGAGTCAACTGTCCGGCTACGGATAAGGACCTCGCGAACCCTCTCCCCGTGGCATCGATCAAGCGCCAGTATAATTTTCTCGGCAATTGGTCCTGCGCCGAACAGGAAGACAGACACGTCCCGACGGGGCGCCAGCAATCGCTCAAGAACAAGCGTCGCATAACTCGCCGTCCGGGCGGCGGATATGTCGGTTCCATCGAGCAGGCAAAGAGGAAGGAGGGTAAATTTGTCCATGAGGACAATCGTGGACCGTGAGCGTGGCAGTCCGAGCTGGCGATTGAGGGCGTTTGCACCGACGATTTTCACCGCCCCGTAGCGGCAGTTGACGCTAGAAAGACAGGACAGCTTCCAGCCGAGGCGCTCCTCCAGCAAACCTGCATCCTTGATCAAGGGGTGCCTGTCAATCTCCTCGGGCGTGATGGAAAGCACCGATTTCGTGCCGTAAGCGGAACCGCGGGCAATGTCGTCCCATGCTTTGCCGGCGACCGCATGGACGATCTTTCCATCAAGCAGAGCCCTGTCCCTGGCGATCTCTGCTGCGGAGTAACACGGTATGTCTGACAGGCTTGGACTGATAATTCCTCCACTCATGCGAGCTCCTCCTCGAACATCGAACGAGAGGATTCCAGCAGGAATCGGCGGGAAATAAAGCCAAGATTAGCTATCTTTTATGCAACAATATGCATTCCGGTTATATAGGACTATTCCCAGATTGAGGCGAGCCTCCTGGTGCGCGGATCGTATCGAGCAGAAACCGCAGGTCGTCTTTCAACTCAAGATGCTTGAGGAACTGGAGCATTTCCAGTCTTCCGTTTCCGTGCAAACGCCCCGCAGACAGGCGCAAAAACTTCTCCTCCAGAAACGAAGGCGCAAGCGGATTGGCAGCATCGCCCTTTGCAACCTCGACGGTGGTCTCTACGACGCGGCCGTCGAGCAGGTGAAGACGAACCCTTGCCGCGTGGTGGTGGTGCGATCGATCGGTCGACCTCGGAAGGAAGAGCCGGATTTTTGCCGTCAGCTCGCGCACTGTTCGATCTGTAAAACGCGATGGTGCGAACCATTCCGGACCGGCCGCATGCCCGAGCACCACCATCGCGATTGCAAAAGGTGCGCTGAACTGTGCCGCCCAGATATCGCGGGGTTCGGGATCATTGAATGGAGGACGGCAGACAATCTCAGAAGCGAAGACCTCGATCTCCCTCACGTCATGACCGGTCTCTTCAATGGCTCCGAGAGCGAAAGCCTCAACAGCAGCTTCGACGCTGCTCTGAATGATCCTGCAGCAGCTGAACGCCTTGAAGCCGACGTCTCGTATTTCGTAGCGCATATCGGGACCGATCTTCAGCCGAGACAGGTCGGCGCCGTCGGCGCCCGCCATGCGCCAGAAACCGGTGTCCCCTTCGAAAACGTCAAGCGGCCCCTCAAATCCTGCACGAGCAAGAAACGCTGCGTTGACACCGCCCATTGCTGCGGTCGCAAAATTGTTCTTCGCCATTGTCGGTGTGGTCCCGTAAACGGTCTTCATGACCGACGCAACAGGGGCATTGACAGCCGCGATTGCCAGAGCATGGGCCGCTTGCTGATGATCGAGTTTCAGCAGTTTCGCCGATGCGGCGGCTGCGCCGAATATTTGCCAGGTGCCGTGGCCATGGACTGTCTTGCGCGGCGTGTTGTGGACGAGCGACATGCCGATGCGGCATCCCACCTCATATCCGGCGACGATTGCAGCAATCAGGTCGCGCCCTGTGGAGCGCGAGCGGTTGGCAAGCGCGAGTGCGGCAGCAACCACTGTCGCCCCGGGATGCCCCTTCCAGTAGATGTCATCAAGGTCAAGGGCGTTGGCCAAAGTCGCGTAATGAAATGCCTGCCAGGCGGGATCCGGACAGGGCGCGTTAGTGAAACCTCCGGGGATATCCGCCGAAAGCCGTTCCAGGCCCGAAGCGACCGGGGTTTGATGGCCACCGAAAAAGCACCCGACCGAGTCCATCAGGCAGAGCTTTGCTTTCTCTACCACGTCCGGCGGAAGGTTCTCAAAACTCGCATTCACGATGTACCCGGCGAGGGTCTGCGTTGCGGGGGTGGTCATGGGGCCCTCTCGACTATCAAAAGGAGGCAGGGAGATCTGTTTTGTTGCAGCAAGTCGAACATAGCCCATCGCAGGCAACATGTTCGACTGCCAAATGTTGAGCTGTTGGCCCCGATGTTTCAGCAAGACCTACCCGGGATGCTGCGTTCGGAAACTGCTGACGATGGTGCGCCATCGGAATAAGTCGGCGCACATCATGTATTCGCTGGCTGTCCAGCCGTGCTGCCGCAATGCCCGTTCCGTCCGAAGCGCGGGCGATGACTTGCCCCCAGGGATCGCAAACCAGTGAGTTGCCGAAACACTGTCGGGTCTCGCCATCGGCGGCAAGGTAACTGCCCCACTGGCCGCACGCGGCGAAATAGACCTGGAACTCGATGGCGCGGGCCCTGCACAGGACCTCCCAATGATCCTTTCCGGTCTGCATCGTGAAGGCAGCCGGCAGAATGACAAGATCGATCTTGTTCTCCGCAAGTTGATCAAAGAGGCGGGAGAACCGGAGATCGTAGCAGATAGCGGCTCCGATCCGGAAGCCGCCAGCCTCGTAGACGAGCAGGTCGTGCCCCGGTGCGACTGTGGCGGACTCCCGATAGGCTTTGCCGTCCGGAGCCACGATGTCGAAAAGATGAATTTTGCGGTAGCGGCCGACCTCCCTGCCGTCGGGGTCGAACACAACGGTGGTGTTGTATATTAGCTCTTCCCCAGGGATGCGCTCGAGCATGCTGCCGGCGTGGAGCCATAATCCGTGCCGGCAAGCAAATTCCTGTGCCATCCTGTAAGCCGCACCACCAGGCATGTAGTCTGCTGCCGCAAGCTTTTCCGCGGCAGTACCGCCCGACCAGTCGAAATGTTCCGGCAGGACGATCAGATCCGGCACCTCCTCTTTGACGGCCTTGAGCATCAGAGCCTGCGCCTGACGCAGATTTGCCCTGCGGTCCGGCTGGGAATTCATTTGAATGAGCGATATTTTCATTGGGATTGCCCCTCATCGTACGCGAAGATTGAATGGCCTGCCGCAAGATGGGCACGCAGCCGGGCGGACCGTTCTTGACGCTGCAGCGCAGCCTCACCCAGGCTGCGCATCCGTGAACGGTCTGCGACGAAAATCCCGGAGTTGTCGGCGAGCACCGCGAAACCGGGAAGGATCGCCGTGCCGGCGCAGGCGACAGGAACATTGATGGATCCACCAATCCGGAATGTCCGGTTCGTGGTTTTTGCCGAGACTCCGCGACACCAGACCGGCAGGCCTGATGCGACAATTTCCTCGACGTCAGTGCACGGGCCGTCCACGATAATGGCAGCGGCGCCGCGCGCCTTTGCCGCTGTCGCGACACCGCCGCCGACACAGGCGATGTCGTCTCCGTCGATCCTCGAGATGACGAGAACGTCTCCTGGCTGGAGGAGGTCGATCGCCTTGTAGATCACAACGCCGTCACGGCCCGGAGCCGCGACGGTAAGGGCTTGTCCGATGACCTTCGCGGAGCAGACCGGGCGGAGACTCGTGCTGAGAAAGCCGAGATGTTCGGTATGTCCGATGGTTGCGGTCTCAACATCCTGCAGCAGGGCGCAGAGGTCCGTGGGGAGAGGAGGCTCTCCCGTTTTTGTCCGATACTGTTCCATGGAATGAGGTCGCTTTGCTGCGTCTGAAATGATCAGACCGGGCGTTCGCCGGCGGTCGTGGTCCGATGCATGATCCGAATCGTGTTCGGATCGAAGGAATCCCGACGATGCATGGTGCAGCGATTATCCCACATCATGATGTCGCCTTTCGTCCATCGCTGGACAAAAAACTCTTTCGTATCCGTCGTGTGGCGCCACAGGCGTTTCAGCAGATCGTCGCTTTCATCAAGCGGCATGCCGACAATCCAGGCACCCTCGGCCGTTCCTCCAAGATAAAGCACTTTGCGCCCGGTTTCGGCATGGGTCCGCACCAGCGGGTGGACGATACCGCTCCACTCACGGAAATCGCTGGTCCTCGGCTCCTGCTTGCCGAGCCGCAGCTTGCCGGTCTTGTCGTAGACATTCTGGAAGAATATCTGCCGGCTGTCGATTTCCTTTCGCACGTCGTCCGGCAACGAGTCGTAGGCCTGATAGGTGGAGAGAAAATAGGTGTCTCCGCCTTCAGCCGGCACCTCCACCGCCCGCAAAATGGCGCCGGCTGGCGGACGTTCGTAGAACCATGTATCCGTATGCCAGGTCGCCTCGCTGTTGCCCATGGCCCCAGATGGCTTGCCGTCCTTCATGGTGTTGGCGATCACCAGGATTTCCTTGTGCGTCGGATGTCCGCCTTCCTGCAATTGCTTGGGGTGGATCACGAACTCCCCGAAATGACGGGAAAAGTCGACCTGTTGCTGGTCTGTTATATTGGCACTCCGGAAGCGAAGCACGCCATAGTGGAGCCAGTATTTGCGAACCTCTGCAATGTCCTGTTCGTCATAGTCGTTGAAGTCGAAGCCAACGATATCCGCACAAACGTTGCTTCCGTCCTGGACCGCTGAAATTCTTCGAGTATTGAGCATATGTCTGTTCCTTCCTTGGATAGTTTTTCTCTGCAAGGGAAGAGTAACGCGACCGATCACTCCGTCTCCAATATCAATTTGAGTTCATTGATATGGGTTGACGATCAATCCTAGCTATCGAGAAGCTGCACCGCGTCAGGATCAATGGAGAGAACGACCGATTGCCCAACGCTCAAGTCCGGCAGTCTCGTCGAGCGGACAAGCGACTTGAGCACTGTCCCATTTGGCAGGGTAACAAAGCATTCCCGGTAGGCGCCGAGATTGACGATCCGGTTCAGGTTCCCGTCGATCCTATTGACTGGTGAGGGCACTTCCTCTCCCACAGGCGTGAGACGAACGGCCTCGGGACGCAGGCAACAGTAGTGGACGGAGCCTGGATTTTCTGGCGCCGCCGCCGTCAGGGTAAGACCGTCTTCGAGCACGACAGTTGTCGATCCCCCTTCCGCTCTCAAGGACGCAACCGGCAGAAGATTCGACTTTCCGATAAAGTCGGCAACGAAACGCGATCGCGGATGATCATAGATATCATCGGGCTTGCCCTCCTGGGCCACGAGGCCGCCATGCATGACGACGATGCGATCGGACATGGCCATCGCTTCGTCCTGATCGTGGGTAACATAGATGAAGGTCATGCCGAGCTCTTCCTGTATCTCCTTGAGCTCGATACGCATGGCCTCGCGCAGTTTGAGGTCGAGATTGGACAGAGGTTCATCGAGAAGAAGAAGGGATGGTTTGGGCGTGATCGCCCGGGCAAGTGCCGTCCTTTGTTGCTGGCCGCCGGACAGTTCTTTCGGATACCTCTGTTCAAACCCCTCAAGATGCACGCGTCTCAGTGCCGATCGGACCTCGGTCTCGGTCTCGGCGCGCGGAGTACCCTTCATCTTGAGGCCGAAGGCGACATTCTCGGCGACCGTCATGTGCGGGAAGAGGGCGTAGTTCTGAAAAACCAGTCCAATTCCGCGCTTCTCCGGCGGAACACCCAACTGGCTCCGTCCCCTGATCCTGATGTCTCCACCCGAAGGATCGGAAAAGCCGGCGATCATGTTCAGGGTGGTTGTCTTTCCGCATCCGGACGGCCCCAGAATACTGACGAATTCTCCGGCCGGAATGGAAAGATCGATATTGTCGACGACCCGATTGGCTCCATAGCTCTTGGAAACCGCGATCAGTTCTATGTCCATTGTGCTCATTTGCTTCCACCATGTATCTGTGTCGAAAAACCGCCGATCCGCTCAAACAGGAAGACGGCTGCAAGAATAAAAAGGAGGGAGGCGACGTTGACCGCCGCCAACACCGGATCGAGGCTGTATTCAAGATGATTGATGACCGTGATGGGCAGTGTCGTCTCGCCAGGCCGGACAAGGAAGACCGACAAGGGAATGTTGTTGAAGGAGAGAATGAAGGCGAAGGTCATTCCTGAAAACAGACCTGGTTTGATCAAGGGCAGCAGGATGTAGCGGATCCGCTGCAGCCTGTTTGCGCCTAAAACACGGGCGGCAAGGTCAAGCCTCTTGTCGACATTAAACATCGCTCCTGCGATCATCCTCACGACGAATGGCAGGGTGAGGATGACGTGGGCCATGATCAGGCCCGGCGTGCCAAGGAGAGTGTAAAATCCGGTCGACGACAGGAACAGGACGAGTGCTACCCCCTTGACGATCTGCGGCACGGAGAGGGGAGACAACAGGAAGGACATGATTGCAGCATGGCCGGGGCACTTCTCGTAGGCGACGGCAAAAGCAGCGAGCAGCCCGAACAGCCCACTGAGAACCGTGACGATCAATGCGAGTTCGACACTCAGCAAAAATGGGTCAATCCAGCGACTGGACATGAGGGCGCCGTACCATTTTGTCGTCCAGAGCGATGGCGTAAAGACAATCCTCGCCGTCGGACTGACGGAAGCCACAAGCACGACCAGCAGCGGCAGCGTGATGAACGCGAGGATGAGTCCAAGCGAGATCCTGAACGTCATCGATAAAAACCTGTTCACGACCGTCTCCTACAGATGCAGTTTATTGTGGAGCCGCGCCTCAATGCGCGAGCCGATGAAGACAGCAATGAGCATTGCCACAAGCAACACATTCGCCATCACGGCCGCGAACGGCCAGTCGATGTAGAAAAGCACCTGCTCGTAGACCATCGTTGCCAGAACCTTGAAACCCGCGCCGCCAAGCAGCGCTGGTGTCGCGTAAGCGCTGGCCGCCATTGTGAAGGCAATAAGCAGGGAACTGACGATCCCCGGAACGGAAAGCGGCAGAACAATGTGGCGCAGCACGGCTGGCCGGGAAGCCCCCAGAACCTGCGCGGCCTTTTCAAGATTGGGGTTGATGCCTTGCAGGCTTGTCATCAGGGAGAGGACGCCGAAAGGTAGAACGACATGCGTCAGACCGGCGACGACGCCAAACATGCTTCTCGACAACGGCAGCGGTTCGGAGATCAACCCCGCCCACAGGAGCATCGAGTTTACAAAACCCCGGTCCTCTAGGATCACGAGCCATCCATAGGTGCGCAGGACAACACCGGCGAGTTCCGGGGCAATTGCAAGGGCGAAGACAACCATGCGCCATCGGGACGTCGCACGAGCCAGATAATAAGCAATCGGATAGGCCATGACAGTGACGCAAATCGCGACGAGTCCCGACATCAGCATCGTTCGCCCGAGACCCGCCATCATCAGATCGTCAGCAAAGAACCTTTGATAATTGGCTATAGTCCACTCCTGGCCGTCGCTCCCATGGAAACTCATTCCGATCATCATACCCATTGGCAGAGCGAAGAAGAGCAAAAGGACGGTTGAAGGGGGAACCAGCGAGGCATAGGGCCTGAGTGTAAATCCCCGATGGCGGCTTGGTTTGATTGGCGACTGGAGTTCGATTGTTGTCATGATCGCCCCCTTATCGCGCTACCGCGATCACTTCACGCTCCCAGCGCGCACCCCATTCGGGCAACTTGGCTGCAAGTTTTGAAAGGTCAGGAAGAAGAAGTGTCTTCAGATCTGCGTCGGTGGTGATTTGACGCGCGCGGACGGCGTCGGGAACCTCGATATCGGTGCGGGCGCTGCCGACGTTATAGCCGGTCACCCACGCTTCCTGGCTCGATTTTTCAAGAAAGAAATTGACGAACCTGTATGCCAACTCCTTGTTTCGAGCGCCAACCGGCACATTCAAGGTTGCGACGAGGGGGATGGTCCCTTCCGCCGGCCTCACATAGTCAACCGGCAGGCCGCTATCGACGAGGAGCTGTGCACGCCCGTTCCAAAACGGCATGGCCCAGACCTCGCTCTCCTTGATGTAATTTTCCATAATCGACGAGGACTGCTCGAAGCCCATCGATTGGCCGGCGAGCCTGCCCATGGCCTCGAAACCTGGGTCAACGTTGTCCATAAGATCGCCGCCATTCGCGACGGACATGATCTGCATGAGATATGCCGCCATGATGTTCTGGAAAGTTGGAAGGATCACCTTTCCCTTTAGTTCTTCATCAAAGAACGCCGACCAGGAGACGGGCGCTTTCGCGAGCTTGTCCTTGCGCCAGAGAAGAGAAAGATACTGGACCTCGTGGACGGCTCCGCAGGCTCCGGCGATGCCGCTGATCTCCGGATTCAGTTTCGCGATGTTCGGTACGGTTTCGGTTGAGAACTTTTCGAGAAGGTTATCGCGACACCCGTCGAGCGACTGAGAGGCAGTCATGACGACCACGTCAAAGCCTGGCCGGCCGCGTGTCGCCTTGATTTTCGCGTAATCTTGCGATGCGGACCCCACGGCGTCATAAATAACCTTCACATTGAACTCTTTTTCGAAGGGTTCAATGATCCGGCTGCGGATAATGTCTTCGTAGGGCCCGCCGTAGCTGTTGACGATCAACTGCTCGGAACTCGCCTCGTCGGCCATAGTCATTGTTACACTTAATGTAACAAACAGGATTTTCCATTTCATCGTTCACCCTCACGTTTGTCTGATTGACTGGCGTTTCGGAGACTTTGCGAAAGAATTGCGTCCCGGTTCCAATATTAGTTTTCGATAATTGATCGTATTCGACGAATAATAGAATTCCCGATATTGTTGGACTGAAGCAGGCGATCGACATCGCCGCGCCTGCCGTTTGCAGACAGGAGATCGGTTTCTTCAGGGAGGAACGGCCCCGGTTTGGAGGCTGTGGGTGACATGAGAGAAAAGACAGGCGAGGCCTTGCGAAGTTCGCAAAACACGCCGAACCAGAAACGGTACCGGGCCTCATCACCTTGGGTGCGCGCATCGATGGCGCACCACGCCGCGATTGTCGCAGCCTGCAGGCTATATTGATCGCGCAGCACCTCGAAGGCGACGGCAGCATGTATCCCGTCGCAAATATCGACGGGTGCAAAGGGCAGGGATGGCAATGCAGCAGATAGTTCCGACATGACGACTCTCCATTGAGAGTCCGGCCGAATTTGGAAACCGCTTGTGGCCGGACATTGCCTTGGCGACCTTCGCCGTCCGGATGCACATCGACTGTCATGTCAGTTCCAAGGATAGATCAATCTGCCGGCAGGGTGAAGCCAATTTTCGTCAACTGGTGCACCTGTGATCGATTATTGAAGCGAGGAGACGATCTCACCCATCGGGATGCATTTCAAATGCATATTGGACGTATTTTTACTTTAAATTGGACGGAAGATAGTTTAATGATAGACGAATGATAGATCGACTACGAACCAATCGAACACTTATCGAGCGCAAAGCGTATTCCCTGGTTGAAACATCGCTATCGGATACGCGCGTCGTTCTTATCGCCGGCCCGAGACAGGCGGGGAAAACGACACTTGCGCGGCAATTTGAAGGCCCTGACCGGGCCTATCTCACTTTGGACGACGCGGGTACGCTGCAGGCTGCAAGGGCCGATCCCGTAGGTTTCATAAGAGGTGTCCACCGCGTTGTGATTGACGAGGTGCAGCGGGCTCCGGAACTGATGTTGGCGATCAAGGAAAGTGTTGATCGTGACGAAACGCCAGGACGTTTCTTGCTGACGGGTTCTGCAAATCTAACGGCCATCCCATCGATAGCCGACTCCCTGGCGGGTAGGATGGCAGTCATTCCGCTGCTACCTTTAGCGCAGGCGGAGATTCAATCTGCACCGGGCCGCCTTCTGGATCGGCTGTTTGCGGGAGAAGCGCCGGTTGTAGAGACGGCCGCCGCCATTGGAACGGATCTGATCGACATTGTTTTAAGAGGGGGATACCCTGAGGCAATACGCAGACCGACACCGGGTCGACGGACTGCCTGGCTTGAGGACTATGTTGCACTCATTCTGGACCGCGACGTGCGGGACATCGCCAATATTGATCAACTCGATCGGATGCCACGTCTTCTGAACATATTGGCCGAGCACGCCGGACAACTGGTCAACCATTCCAGCTTTGGTTCGTCGCTCGGGCTATCGAGTGTCACGACACAGAAATACGTTGCGATCCTTGAACGCTTGTTCCTGATAAAGACATTACCCCCGTGGTCTAACAATCGACTTAGCCGTTTAATCAAGACGCCGAAGCTACACTTCATTGACACGGGATTGCTGGCCAGCATGCGAGAAGACGAAGCCGAGCGGTTACGGCAGGATCGCTTACGCTTTGGCGCTCTGTTGGAGAGTTTTGTTGTGTCGGAGTTGATGAAATTGGCGTCCTGGAGCGAGCGGCGTGTTTCATTCTCTCACTACAGGACGAAGGATCAGGATGAAGTCGATGTCGTTATCGAAGATCGGCGTGGTCGTATTATCGGAATCGAGGTTAAGGCATCGGCGACGGTGAGGGCGCAAGATTTCCGTGGATTGCGCCAACTGCAGGAGGCTGTTGGTGACCGGTTCGTCAGGGGGCTGGTGTTGCACGATCATGATCGCGTGACGCCGTTTGGTGAAAAATTGCAGGCAGCTCCTATGTCGGTTTTGTGGACGATGTAGATCGCATAATCTATCTTATGGAACTAGAGGCCATAGCCATCAGTGATTTTCCGCCGATATTGCGTTTTATCTGCCCAAATCCGGACGATCATCATAATGGCCATGACAAAAGCACCGTATAAGACAGACCATCCACGGCGTCGCTCACAAGTAGAATGCGGCCTTTCTAGGAGCGTCCATGCATAACGAAGATGAGCGTGGATACTGAGAGAATCCCCAACTGGTTGTTGCGCACGGTCTAAGCACGAGTAGACGCACCTATTGCTGGATAAATTCATCGGGTTGTGCGGCCTCGAAAGGCGGTTTTTAACCCGCCTTTTTTGAAAAACTTTTTGGCAGGCATCAAGAGCTCTTTGGGTAAATTATCTGGCGCGATCAGAAATTCACCAAGTAGCTGAAACCGATGGATACTGCCCAATCGCTGTTGGCTGTTGCATTGAACGTCGCCCCCGCACCTTCAGTCTGCGAACCTTTAGTCAGGTAGGAAAGAGCTCCGCCCAAGCCGAACGTGCCAAATTCGGTTTTATATTCGCCGCCGAGCCCAATAGTCCAAGTGTCAGTCGTGATATCCGCGCCGGTCCCTACCCCCTGATCCCAAGTCAGATTAACGGTACCCGACAGGTTTGCAGTAAATTCATGGCCCACGCCGACCTGGACGGTGTAGCCGTCTTCATAGTTGAAAATCTTCGTACTTGAAGCGAGATTCGAAACGTCGTACCTGAACTCAGGCAGCACGCTCCAGTCCGTCCACATCACGGAGCCGTAAATGAGCCAACCAGGCGCAACCCCCGTCTGAGCCGATAGTTTCAACGATTGCGGCAGCGTGCCACCGCCCAGTGTGGGAAGGTTGGTTGTTACCCCGGCTGCGATAGCGATCGCCGAGGGGGTGAAGGTGCCCTCCGCTTTATGCTCAACCTCTGAGCGGTACATCAGCTGAAAACGCATAGCATACTCGGGAAGATCATAAGCCGCGCCGAGACGGTATCCGAAGGCGCTGCTGTCCTCGATCCGAACCGATCCGAACCAGGTATCTTCTCTATATTTAAAAGTTTCCAGAAACGCGCCGCCGATGAGATAGAAGCCGCCGCGGCCTACGTCGAACCTGACATTACAGGTGGCACCATACTCCTCGGTCTCGAACGCCATCCTGGAAGTGGGATTGGCGAGCGGCAGCCCTTGGCTGATGGCCGTCGTCAACTCGGCGTTCTGCGCATCAACTCCATAGGTTGCCGAGGCACCGAAAGGTTGCGCATAAGTCAAGGCGCAGGCGCCGAACGAACCCAGGCCAGCCTTGATGCCAATGTTGGACATCCAGTATTCGTCCGAATAAGCTTTATCGGAAGAAGAACGTCCGTTAAGTGTCGAGTAGGTACGTCCTGGGGAAACATAGACAGTCCCCACGCGCAAACCATAATTACCGTCGGTGAAAAGAATGTCGGTATCCGCTTCCCCACGGGAGAAGCCACCCGCAACCGCCGGCCAGGCAGCGAGCGTCAGAATTCCGATTAGAGCGGAAACCGCCACATTCTCTGCCTGCCAATAAAAACACTTCCTCATTTTGTCCCCTTATTGATTGATTTGCCGAATCACTTTCGATCCTGAAGATCGCCAATCGTTCAGAAACTCCCCCGAGATGCTGCGCGACGTGATCAACCTTCGTCTGCCGTTGCGGTGGGCGCCTTTATTGTCAGGGTCTTCCCGTCCGCAAAACGGCTGCCCAGTTTGGTGACGATAGGTAAGGGCCAGGGATCGGCAAGGGAAAGTTGGGACATATTAGTTTCATATCCGGCCAAATCTCGTGACCGTAGATCACCCGCGCTTTGCCGCGTGCCCCGAAATCCAAAAAAGCAGAAGGGAGCAGTTTTGCCGGTGCGGAGCATGCGATCATGCTGCGGCCGAATGGGGGTGACAATTTGCTGTATCGGACGCGTGATTGACCGGCATGTCGCCTTTTCCAGTTTTCCTCGACGCCTAACTTCGGGTACCTTCGCGCATCCGCCCCAACATTCAGGGCGAAAGAAACCGGGCGGCGGTCAACAGAAGAAAGGGAACTTGCAATGGCCATGGGGATTTCGGCGTCCGCTCCCGTTGTCGCCGCTGGCGACCCTATTGAGGGAAACTGGAAAAACGGACCTGACGAGATCGGCGCGATAAAGTCATGGGCCGCGACGCGTTCTGCGCGACGCTGACGACGGACGAGTTTGCCGGAAATCGATTGGAACGCTTAGCGGAAAGGGGACCGAGGTTACCGGTGAAGTCACGGATTCCGAAGACAATAAAACTATTCGGGCTATGGCGCGTCGAGGGCGATTCGATTAGCCTCAAAGGCTGTGCGTTGAAAATCTTCTGTAAATCGGTGAACTGGACCGGTCTTTGAGACTCGACCGAAACAATTCGGGCAGCAAAACGTCATTGGCGGACCCATCCGGTCCGCCACTTATCAGCAATGAAATCAGAAGAAGCGCTCAGAGCACGCCGATCTTTTTCAGATATTTACGCCGGCCGGCTTCACCCCTGTTGGTGAGCAGGGGATGGAGTTTGCCCATCAGCCAGGGAAACGCACCACCAACGCGGCCCATTATGCTTTCCGAATAAGGTACATAGACTTCGAGCTGTGGGCGATCGAGAGCCGTTTCATAGGCTTTCGCGACATCGTCGGCCGAGACAGGAACTCCCAGAAAATTGAGCGCCGAACCACCGCACATTGCTTCATGCCTCAACATCGGGGTATCGACCCCTGCGGGATAGATTCCAGTAACGTGAACGCCTTTGGAGGAAAGCTCGTCCTTCAGCCCCCAGAGAAGCCCCCTGAGACCAAATTTCGAAGCGGAATAAGTCGCGGACCCTTTCACCGATACAATTCCCCCCATCGATACCGTTGCCATAATATGACCGCGCCCTGCGGCCGACATCCGCGCGGCAAAGCTTTGCACGAAGAGCGCTGCGCTGACGAGATTGACCTGCAGCAGATCGAGCATCGCCTGCCGGGGGGTATCCCCGACATCGCCAATCAGCATCATGCCGGCATTGATGACGGCGACATCGATAAACTCTCCGTGCTCGATGACCTCGGTGCAGAAGCTGGCAACCGCGGAGTTGTCGCGCAAATCGAGCTTATGGACCGTCGCACCGGGATACTGCGCCGCCATGGCTTCCAGTTTACCCGTGTCCATGTCGATCAGGATCAGTCGGAATCCCTTGGTGTGAAAGCGTTTGGCGACGGCCGATCCTATTCCTCCCGAGGCCCCGGTGATCAACGCTGTCTTGCTCATATGATTTGCTCCCGCTCGCGAATATTGGGTTGAACGACACTGCCGTCGGCGGTGCTGGCTGTATCTGCTGGATCGCTGGCGCCCCTCCGTCTCAAACTCTGGAAACTGCCGTCGTCTAAGTCCGGCCAGCCGAGCTTGCGGCGCAATTCCGCCATCAGTTTCATGACTGTTTCCGTGTGCACATAGTTGGTATGCCTGGGGCTATCGATGTAAACTTTGCCGCCCCGCAGATCTGTCATGTCGGTGGCGCGCAGATTGTCGAACCAATCCCGGTTCAAGCCGGTTTCAGTGGCGTGAATGTCGGCCACAATCAGCTGGGCCATGTCGTCAAAGCGGCGGTAGGTTGCATCGGCAAAATCGCCAAAACCCATGACATATAGCCCCCGCAACTTGCGGTGCATTATGTTCAGGTAAAGTTGGGGCCTGCCTTCTTTCCATTCGAAGATTTCCTCCGGGAAGAACGGCATCTTATAGTCGTAGCCCGTGCAGAAAATCACCACATCGATTTTCTCGCTGGAACCATCCGCGAAGATCACCTGCTCGCCCTGCATTTCCCTAACGTCGCCCTTGGCTTTCAGGTCGCCATGGGCGAGATAATGCAGGATTTGGGTGTTCATGATCGGATGGCTGGACAGGGCATCATGATCGGGCTTCGGCAAACCGAGCCGGGTCAGATCTCCGCTCAGCGTGTCGAGCAGCCTGTTCACGTCGGTTGTGAGTGCGACACCCTTCGGCGGCAGCACAGTGCCGCCTCTCAATACATCGGTCGGAATGCCGAAGACATGTTTTGGAACGAAACGATAACCGCGCCGCACGCTGAAGAAAGCCTTCTCCGCCCCCCTCGCCGCATCGCAGGCAATATCGACGCCCGAGTTGCCGGCGCCGACGATTAGCACGCGTTTACCTTGGAATTCAGTCGGGGAGCGATAGGATACCGAATGACGAATCTCCCCCATGAAGGTTTGGGCACCCGGAACTTTTGGCAATCTGGCATGCCACGTCACTCCGGGGCAAGCAACGACACCTCCATAATAACGCACCTCACCGGTGGAAAGCTCCACCCGCCAACGATCGCCCTCCGGTCGCGCGCTTTTCACCTCCGTGTTGAAGGTGATGTGTTCGCGTAACCCGAATGCCTCGGCAAAAGACCGCAGATACTGATGGATCTGGCGGCCGGAAGGGTAATCGGGGAAATCGTCCGGCATCGGGAAACCGTAGAAATAGGAGGTCCATTTCGACGAGATGAAATGGACGCTGTCATATACCGGCGTTCCGGGGTTCTCGGCATCCCAGATTCCCCCCACGTCGCTATGCCGTTCAAAGCAATCGAACGAGATGCCTTCCTTCTTGAAGGCGCGGGCGATCAGGAGCCCCGACGGGCCTGCGCCGATGACGCAGTACCTGTTGCGGTATGCAACCTCAGGGGCAGTGCGCGCGCCGTTGTGACGATATGTCGAACTGGCGATCTGCGCGTAGGCATTGGGGCGGTTGCGTTTGAGCCACACCGCATACAACAGCGCCGCAATCGTCAGCGGAACGAACAGCCAAGGGAGATTGTTGACAAAAACGCTGTCGCTGCCCGTCAGTTGGTCATAGCTGCGAAAGATGGCAATCAGTGCCAATGTCATCCCCGCAGCCCCCAGAAGCGGCAGAACGCGTGTCGTCCAGAAATTGCCCCGGCTGATTCTGTGAAAGAACCCGACCACGGCCAGGCCCGTCAATATCTGCATTGCGATAATGCCGATTGTGCCAAGGCCGATCATTCCGGAGGCGATGCCGACATATGGCGCGGCGCCGAGGAATCCCAGACCGAAAACGACCAGCGATTCAAGGGCGGTCATCGCAACGCTGCCGACATGCGGCGCATGGTGTTCGGCGTGAATGGTGGCCAGCGGCGCCGGCAGGAGCTTATCGGATGCGAGCGCGAAGAAATAGCGGCTCGCCGCGTTATGAATCGCAAGGTAGCTGGCGAGGATGGAGGCAACGAGAAAGATGCCGATTACGGCGGCGAGGCCTTCGCCACCATAAGCCTGCGCCAGGGTGAAGACGAAATTGCCGGATTCCTTGGCCGCGAGCGCCTGGACTTCCGCGGAGCCTGCGGCGCCGATAATCAGCCAGACCGAAAGCATGTAGAAGATGATGATGATGCCGAGGGCCGCAAAAGTGGCACGCGGAATCGAACGCCGGGGATTGTGGGTTTCTTCGCCATAAAGCGCCGCCGCCTCGAAGCCGATGAAGGATACGACAACGAAGGGGATGACCGCGCCTATGCCGGAGCCTGTCAGATTGGGTAGGGACCACACGTCCAGAGGAAGGGCGCTCAGCCCCTTGCTTATGATGACGCAGACATCGAAGACCCCGAGGATGGCGAATTCCGCCAGCATGAACCAGACGAGCACCCGGGCCGAAAGGTCAAGCGAACGAAAACCGAGGAACGCTACCAATGCCACGCTGACGGCCGAGAAGGTCATCCAGGAAATATCGCCCCCCAACTCCTTGGCCAGAAGAGAAGCAAAATAGCCGAAAGCGGCGGCGGAACCGATCGAATAAGCCGCGTAGGCGAACGCGGCCGCATAAGCTGCGACTACCCCGATGGGGCGCCCCAGGCCTTGCCCTACCTGTGTGTAGAAGGCGCCCTGGCTTACGATTTCACGACTGAGCGCTGTGTAGCCTGCCGCAAAAGCCAACAATGTCAGCCCTACGAGCAGATAGGCGAAGGGCATCGACAGCGCTCCGCCTGTTGCGAGCGCCAGCGGTGTATTGCCAACGACCGCCGCAAGCGGTGCCGCAGCGGCAATCACCAGAACGACCACTCGTCCGGTTGATATCTTCTTCTTTTCCTTTCCGCCGGCCACGGAAAATTTCGCCGATATGGCTTCCGTCATCTTCTTTCGTTCCCCTTCCATTGACGCAATGTCTCAATGCATTACTTTAGTCGAGCATTGATCGAATTTTGAAGGCTGTCAATAGTCGAGCATTGATCGATATATTTGAAATGAGGGAATTGGCGGGAATGACCGAAAGCAAGCGAACCAATGATCAAGCGGGGGAAACCGCATCCGACGGATCCGGAAGAACCGTCCGGCGCAGTCCGGGCCTGCAGGCACGGAGCCGGGAGAGGGTGGATCAAATCCTCAGCGCTGCCGAAGAATTGATCTCGCTGCATGGCTATGAGGGGCTGAAAATGCGCGAGCTGACGCGGATGACGGGCCTGCCGATCGCGTCGATCTATCACTACTTCCCCTCCAACGCCGCAATTCTAAGAACACTCATCGAACGTCACCTGGACGGGCTGCGCGGCGTGATCGCTTCCAGCCTGGAACGCCATCTGGCAAAAGGCGTCCCGCCGCAAGACGTGCCCGAGGCGGTCACCTTGGTTGTCAGAACAGTCGCCGATCATTTGCGCGGCTCGCCCATCACCACCGCTCTTTGGGATGCGTTGCGCGCCGTGCCGGAACTGCGTGTTCTTGATATTGATGACACGGTCGCGACCGCGCGGCTGCTGACACCCTACATCGCCCGCGTGGCGCCGAACGCGCAGCTCGATCAGCTCTCCGACTTCAGCGTGATTTTCGTCGAGGCCATGCAGAGCAATCTTACGGCTATCATGCATAGCCCGCCGGATCGCCAGGAAACCCTGATCGATGCACTCGGCCAGTTTGCCTCAGCAACGATACGGGGCTTGCAACTTGGCGAGCATCGGTCCTGACCTCGGCCGCGACAATCCTTAGAGAACGAATTGCCGCGACAAATCAGTTGCGCGTCATGAACCATGCCAAAAGCCTGGCCATGCGCTCGTAGGGCGGCATGGCCAGGCGCGCCGGGTTGAAGAGACGGACCTTGGTGATGCCGCGGGCGTGCGAAAAGCGCCTGAATCCTTCACGTCCGTGATAGGCGCCAAGGCCGCTCGGGCCGACACCGCCGAAGGGCAGATCGTTCTGCGCGATGTGCAGCAATGTGCCGTTGATCGTGACATTGCCGGAAATCGTGCTGCTCAGGGTCTTTCTTTCCGTCGTTCTGCTGCGTGTAAACACGTATAGCGCCAGCGGCCTGGGCTGTTCCTTTACGAAGGCAAGCGCCTCCTCGTAGCTGTCATAGGGAACAAGCGGCAGCACCGGTCCAAAGATTTCTTCCTGCATCAGCAGGCAATCGGCAGGCGGGTCGAGGACCAGCGTAGGCGCGAGACTGCCCGCCTTGCAGGCCGGCGAAATATCGGCGGTGATCACCTGCACGCCTCGAGCACGGCACTCCTCCAGCCCTTGCATGAGCCGGGCGCGCCCGCGGTCGCCGACCATGCTCGTATAATGCTCCGGCGCCGTGGCCGCTGGATAGAAACTGCGCGTCTGTGCGACAAGGGCGTCTGCCAGAGCGCTCATCTTGCCCCGCTCCACCAAAACGTAGTCCGGGGCGATACAGGTCTGTCCGGCATTCATCAACTTGCCGAAGGCAATGTCTTGCGAAGCCTGCGTGACCGAATAATCCGGCGCCACCATTGCAGGGGATTTGCCGCCAAGTTCCAACGTCAGCGGCGTGAGATTGGCCGCCGCCGCCGCCATGACCTTGCGTCCGATGGCGGTCGATCCGGTAAAAATGAGATGATCGAAGGGCAAGCCGGCGAAAGCGCTGGCAAGCTCCACTCCGCCCTCTGCCACGAAAACCTCTTCCGGCTTGAAATAGGCGCCGATAAGCGTGGCAAGCAGCGAAGACGTTTCCGGCAAGAGTTCGGAAGGCTTGATCATAGCCCGATTGCCGGCCGCCAGAATATCGATGAGCGGACCGAGCGCCAGGAGAAGCGGATAGTTCCAGGGCACCATGACGCCCACCACGCCGAGCGGTTGGTATTGAACCCAGTTGGAAAGCTGAAAAAATTCGATTGATCGTCCTCGCCTTTCCGGCTTCATCCATTTGCGTAGGTGCGAACGGGCATGACGCAAGGCACCCATCAGCGGCGCGATCTCGAGCAACGTCGTTTCATGATGCGAGCGGTGCCCGAAATCGCGGGAGACCGCCTCGCACAGCGCTATCTGATTTTCCTTCAGCAATTTCGCAATCCTGTCCATACGCTCCCGGCGCACGGCAATCTGCGGATACATGTCTCTGTCAAACGCCTGTCTCTGGCGCTTCAGGACGATTTCGAGATTTTCAACGATAGGATCGGACAAGAATTCACTCCGCGACTTTGGCGACTGCTGCTATAGGACGACTTTTGTGCAAATGCCCGAAAACCGCTGATCCGCACAAGGCCGCGACAGCAAGCGGCACGAGGCACGACCAGGCGAAAACGCTCGCCTCGTACGCTGAAAAGACCGGTCCCGCCAACGCCGTGCCGACAGTGGCGCCGACGATAGCGACGACTAGCGTCCGCGACATCAGTGAACCGTCGGGGTCGTTTTCGGTCAATATCCCGGTCACGAAGGGCGTGATGATATAAAAGCCGATGTTCACGAAAACCTGTGTCGTGATGAATATCTGCGGTGTCAGCCGGTTGAACAGAAAATAGACGGACGCCGCCATGATGATGAATCCGGACAGAACGGCAGGAAGGCGCTTGGCCTTATCCTGAATGAAGGAGGGAACGACCGCGCCGAAAATGCCGACCAACGAGGACACGGCCAGATAGAAGCCGACCTCGCCGCTGCTCAGGCCCACCTGCTCCCCAACATATCCGCAAACCGCCCATTGCCCTGCCTGAACCGCATAGACCAGAAACACCACGATCATCGCAAGCGACGTCCTACCCTTGTCAAGACGGGAATGGGCGGTCGCCACCGGCAGGGACGACGAACGCGTGGTGATGAAAAGGAACAGCGGAGCCAGAACCGCGGTGAACCCTGCCAGCAGCAGAAAGACCGGCGCGGCAGCTTCCTGGTGCGGCATGAGCGAGACGATAAAGAGCAGTGTCCCCATGGTCGACCCGCCGATAAGGCTCAACGCACCCCATAGGCGCTCGGCATTGGCAAGCGAGGCAAGGCTGATGCAGACAAGGCTGAAAATTGCGCCTTCGCCAAGCCCAGTCGCCAGGCGTGCGGCGGCAAGAGGCAAGGGTGCCTGCAGCCAGAAACTCGCCGCTTCGCCGATCAGCACGGCCAGAAGGCCGCCGATTGCGACGGCTTTCCACGATCTGATCGCGAGCTTGGGCAGGAAAATTCCGTATAACGCAATTCCGGCAAGTTCCGCGCTTGCAATAATCGTGGCCGTAGCCTCGTCATAGCCTGCCAGTTTGCTGATCGACAGCACCACGACAGGCATGACCATCGTGCCGTTCAGCGCGACCGCATAGGCGGCGCTCAGGCCCAGAATCCACAGAATCATTGTCATTTCCCCAGAGAGGCCGGGCCTGTTCTTGTCGCCCGTTGTTCCACCATTCTTCATTATTGACCGCAGCCTGTTTTCAGGCGCGATAAAATTCAGAATAGGTGGGAGAACTTGGGCGACAAGGGGTTTTGGGGCCTGCATTGTATCTTATTCGGCCATTCTGATTAGCAGGACGCCGACGGAGTTTGACAGATGTCGCGAAACTGACGTCTATTTCGCAACCGGCTGCACTGCACCGCCCGGCGATGGATATTCTCTCAGGAAGCCGGCTGAGCGCCGGAAGCAGCGGCAAAGGCGTGCCACAGCCCGCAATTCTTAGTATCGTCCGTCCCGCCGTCCATGAGCGGTCGAGCGTGCTGGAGCCGAGACAGATATGGTTGAGAACCCGAACGGCCGGAGGGGTCATATGAAGTCAGTCGACGCCCGTTATGTCACGGCGAACATTCCAGCCTTCGTCATTCGCAGCCTTGCGGTCACGCTGATGGATTTCGGCATGGACGCCTCCCGCCTCACCGGTGGCCTCGGCGTCACCCTGGAGGATCTTTCAGACCCTGCCTGCCGGGTTTCCTTCCGGCAGGGCCGGGAAGCCATCCTGCGTGCCCTGAAAATGGCAAAGGGCCGGGCGCTCGGACTCGAAACCGGTATGAGGGAGAAAATCACCTCCGTTGGTCTGGTCGGCTACGCGATGCTGACGGCAAACACGGTGGGCGATGCCGTTCGGCTGGGCCTTGAGCTACAAAAAGACACCGGCAGCATGCTCGAATTCGATACCCGCAGCGGACCGGACGGCGTTGTCGTTACGGCAGCAAGTCGGTTTCACGACCCGGATATATATGTCTTCCTCGTCGAAGAAGCCTTTGCGAGTTTCATGGGAATTGCCATTGGTCTGATTGGCGACGGCTTCAAGCCGCTTCGCGTCGATCTGGCCTATCCGGCGCCGCCCCATGCGGATGTCTACCAGCGGGTCTTCGGTTGCCAAATCCGTTTCGGCCAAATAGAAAACGCCTTTGTCTACGACCCCGCATGGTACAAGATGCCGTTGGCCACAGCCGACCCGTTCAGCCATCGCCAACTGCTCGAATTCATGGCTTACAACCGGATACGCAGCCGGGAAGCGGCAGAAATCATCGAATCGGTCGAGAGGGTGTTGCGGCAGAAGCTGCAGACCCGCAACCATATTTCGAAAGTGGCGCGCATCCTTGGCATGAGTGAAAGAACATTGCGCCGACGCCTGGCCGAAAGCGGAGTCTCGTTTCAGTCGCTTCTGGACGGGTTAAGAAAGAACCGCGCGCTCGAGCTTCTTGCCAACCACGAGATGTCCGTCGAGCAGATTGCCTTTGCCGTCGGCTTCACGGACCCCCACAATTTTCGCCGCGCCTTTCGCCGATGGACAGGCGCGACACCGGGCATGCTGCGCGCGGATCTGACTTCTTTGGCCGGATCAGACCCCTAATAGGACGGCTTTGCCGCTTCGCAGAATCGTCTGAACGCCTATCGTCAGCCAGCAACCAAAATGGGAGGCTGGCTGGAGGTTTGAATTCCGGATCAGCGCTAATGACAAATGGCAAGATCGGACCAATATGTTCTGTCGATCGATCTGGGCACCAGCGGCTGTAAGGCGGGCCTGGTTTCGATCACCGGCGACGTCGTCGCCTGGGCCTTTCGCCCCGTCTCGTTCATGGTTGTCGACAAGATCGGCGCTGAGCAGGTTCCGGACGACTGGTGGAGCGCCTTTCTCGATGCCGCCAGGGAAGTTCTGAACAGTGGCATCGTTCCCCGCGAAAACATCGTCGCCGTATGTTGCTCCACCCAGGGCGAAGGCACGATAGCCGTCGATAAAAATGGCAACGCGCTGATGAATGCGATCATCTGGCTCGACATGCGCGGGGCGAGCCACCTGGAACGCCAGATGCGCGGGGCGCTGAAAATCGCCGGATATGACGCCATCAAGCTTCAGAAGTGGCTGCGCCTCTGCGGCGGCGCCCCTGCCCTGTCGGGAAAGGACCCTGCGGGCCATATGCTCCTGATCCGCGACGCCTTCCCGGAGATCTACGAGAAGACCTACAAGTTTCTCAATGTCCTAGATTATTTCAATCTGCGCCTGACAGGCCGTTTTGCGGCCACACAGGATTCGATCCTGACGTCATGGGTCACCGATAATCGCGACGTCGACAATACTCGCTATGACGATGGTCTGATTGCCACAAGCGGCATCGATCGCGCCAAATTTCCCGATCTGGTACGGTGCACCGACATCATCGGAACCCTGCTTCCGACCGTTGCCGAGGCACTCGGCCTGCCTTCCAGCACGCCGGTCGTGGCCGGCGCCATCGATAATTCGGCGGCGGCCATCGGCGCCGGCACACTGCGGGACTACGATGCCCACCTCTATATGGGTTCGTCCTCTTGGATCGCCGCGCATGTGCCGTTCAAAAGGACCCATGTGCTGGACCAGATCAGCTCCGTTCCCTGCCCCGTGGCGTCGAAATATCTCATGATGGCCATGCAGTCGAGCGGCGCGAGCAACATTGCCTTCTTGAAGGACCGCATCGTGTTTCACGATGACGGCCTGATCGATTCTGAACCGACGCCCGACACCTACAGGATTCTCGACGAGATCGCTGCGCGTACGCCCGCCGGCGCTAACGGTGCGATGTATCTGCCCTGGCTTTTCGGGGAGCGCTGCCCTGTGGATGACCCGACGCTTAGGGCCTGCATCTTCAACCTCAGCATCGAGCATACGCGCGAAACGCTCGTGAGAGCCGTCTTCGAAGGGGTTGCGCTCAACACCCGCTGGATGATGAAGCCGGTGACCCGGTTTCTGGGGCGCAAGCTCGAGGAAGTCACCATGATCGGGGGCGGTGCGATGTCCAGTGCCTGGTGCCAGATATTTTCCGACGTTCTGGACCTTCGTATCCGCCAGCCGCGTGACCCGATGAAGGCCAATGCCCGGGGTGCCGCCTTCATCGCCGCGACCGGCCTCGGACTGATCCGTATCGAAGATGCGGCGGAGTACGTGGCCATCGACAGGATATACGAACCGGGCCGTCGCGAACGCGAACTTTACAATGAGCGGTTTGGCATCTTTACGGAACTCCACCAGCGCCTGGCGCCGCTTTATCAACGTTTGAACAGTTCCAAAGGCAAACTCCATGGCTAGATATATAGCGCAACGGCAGGAAATTGCCGACATGTGCCGATACATGGCGGATCACGGCTATTTTGCCGGCACCGGCGGCAATATCGGCGTTCGAGTCGAAGACAATCTGATGGCGGTGACGCCGTCCGCGACTGATTATTACATCGTGGGGCCGCAGGACGTCGTGCTTCTCAAGCTGGACACGCTTGAGGTGGTGGAGGGCGACAAGACCCCGACGATCGAAAAAGGTCTGCATGCCCGCATGCTGAAGACGCATGCCGGCCGTCATGCAAGCGTTCACACCCACCAGCCGATCGCGAGCGCCGTAGCGCTACTGCATGAAGTTTTGCCGTGGCCGGCTGGCAGCAATGCCTCCCTGCTCGGGCCGCATGTGGCGTTGGTTCCCTACAAGCCTTCGGGTACCGGCATGTTGGCCAAAGCCTTTGAAAAGGCGGTACGGCCCGAGTTCTACGCATATCTGCTCGCCAGCCATGGCGTGATCTGCGCAGGGACCGATCTCAAATCTGCCGTCAGCATGATCCGCACAATCGAAGCCGCGGCTGCGAGCTATCTTCGCGACCGCATCAAGAAACGTGTCAGTCTCGATAAGCAGCTTCAGGCGTTCGTTCTGAACAGTCTGGATCGGGCGATGACTAAGGGAGTTTGAAATGAACATGGTAGCTCGCCCCGCAGAACCGTCATACGGCATCAGCGCATGGCCGGACAACAGGGACCTCATGGAGCGGCTGAACGCGCTGCTGAAGCAGCCGCCGTGTGGCATTGCGAAGTCCAACATGCCGAAAGTCCTCGATTACTTCGAAAGGAAATGCCCGACGTCCAAGGCTTGGGCCAAGCGGGCGGCAGAGGTCATTCCCGGCGGCGTGCAGCACAACCTTGCCTTCAACTACCCCTTCTCGATTGCGGCGACCAAAGTGGATGGTCCCTATATGTGGGATGCCGACGGCAACCGCTATATCGACTTCCTCCAGGCTGGTGGCCCGACGCTGCTCGGCTCCAACTATCTGCCCGTGCGCGAAAAGGTCCACCAGCTCATCGACGACTGCGGTCCCGTCACCGGGCTTCTCCACGAATACGAGTTCAAGCTCGCGGAAATCATCCGCCAGTATATGCCTGGTATCGAGATGTTCCGCATGCTGGGCTCGGGCACCGAGGCCGTCATGGGCGCAATCCGTCTCGCGCGCGCCTACACCAACAAAAAATGGGTCATCAAGGTCGGCGGCGACTATCACGGCTGGAGCGACCAGATGGTCTATGGTATGCGCGTTCCGGGCACCGGCCGGCGCGAGGCCATCGGCATTCCGAAAGGTTCCACCGCCCACACGCAGGAAGTCTTCCCGAACGAACTCGCCACGTTGCGTCGCAAGCTGATGCTGAACCGTATCCGCGGCGGCACCGCCGCCGTCATCGTCGAGCCCCTGGGTCCGGAAAGCGGCACCCGTCCGGTCACTCCGGAATACAACCGCGAAATCCGCAAACTCTGCGATGATTTCGGTGCATTGCTAATCTTCGACGAGGTCGTCACCGGCTTCCGTGTCGGCATGGGCGGAGCTCAGGGCTATTTCAACGTCAATCCCGACCTAACCGTCTTCGGCAAGTGCCTGACCGGCGGTTATCTGATGGCAGGTGGCATCGGCGGTCGCAAGGATGTCATGATGGTGCTGGCCGGCGGCCTGGGGACAGGCAGCAAACGCGCCTTTGTCGGCGGCACGCTCTCGGCCAACCCGCTGTCCTGCGTTGCGGGCTATTATTCCATCGAGGAAATGGCGCGTACGAACGCGCCGGTTGTGGCAGGCCGCGCCGGAGACAGGCTTGCAAAGGGCCTGAGAGAGATCATCGACCGCCTCGGCCTGCCCTATGTGGTCTACAATCTGGGCTCCATCGTCCATCTGCAGACCTCAGCCGTCCTGCTGATGAGCATGCGCAATCCCATCAAGCTGATGCGCGAAGCCAATGCCCGCAAGCATTTGATGGAGGAGATGGGTGCCGCCTATCTGGCGCATGGCATCCTGACGCTGGCCGGCAGTCGCGTCTACACCAGCATGGCCGATACTGACGACGTGATCGACGATGCCCTTAACCGCTTCGAATCCGTTTTCCGGCTGGTGTGACATGCTGACCAAGGTGAACAACGCGATAATAGAGCGATCGCTCGGCCTGGCTGCCGCGCGGCTTTCCGGCAAGGGAATATTGAAGCCGGGGGATGCCATGTCCCAGCGGATTCCCGAACGGAACGCCTTTGTCAGCGTCCGGATCAAGGCTGGTCAAGATGTACCGGAAGTCTTCCAATGGACAAGTCTGTCCGACGTCCCCGCAGATCTGCATCACCGCATCTATGCAGCGCGGCCCGACGTCGGGGCGATTGCCGCTGGCAACCTTACCTGGACAAGCGCCCTCGCCCGTCTGGACATTTCGCTGCCGGCGGTCTTCGACGAGCAGGTACGCCATCTGGGCGTGGAGGCAAGGCGGGTCGCTTATCGTTCGACGGACGACAAACCTGTCGCGGCCCTGTCGAACGGCGCCAACGCCTATTGCCTCGACGATGTCGCGCTTTGCTTGGGCATGGGTCTGGAGCGCCTGCTGCTCAACATCGAAATCCTGGAGAAATGCGCGGAATGCTTCGTGCTGGCGCAAAGTGCCACGGGAAAGGTCAAGCGCATTCCCTGGCTGATCAAGTTCATTGCCAATGGCAGGTTGCGCAAGGACCAGAAGGATGCGGCCGCGCGCCATCTTCGCGGAGAACGCTCGATCATGAAGGCCGGTTACTGACGATGCGGGTGCGCCGGCGGCATGAACACTGAAATGCTGACAACCAATGGGAGGAAAAATTGGTTACGCAAAACTTTGGAGACTTTCAGAACGAGATTTACCTGGCCGGGCTGGGCGGCATAACCCCGAAATTCCCCGTAGACTTCGCGGCACTCGAAAAGAAGGCAGAAGAAGCGATGTCGCCGTCGGTCTGGAGTTATGTCGCGGGCGGCTGCGGCGATGAACTCACACAGCGCAACAACGCCGAGGCCTTCCATCGCTACGGCATCGTGCCGCGCATGTTCAACGGCACGGCCAAACGCGACCTCGGTATTGAACTTTTCGGAAAACGCCTGCCGTCGCCAGTCTTTCTCTGCCCCATCGGCGTCGTCGGCCTCTGTTCAAGCGACAACCACGGCGATCTTCTGGTGGCGGAGGCCGCAGCAAAAACCGGCGTGCCGATGATGGCCTCGACGCTTTCCCAGGATCCGATGGAGGTGGTGGCCCAAAAACTCGGCGACACACCCGGTTATTTCCAGCTTTACACGCCGAAGGACCGCGATCTGGCGCTGAGTTTCATCTCCCGCGCCGAAACGGCGGGCTTCCAGGCGCTGGTCGTTACGCTGGATACATGGGTTACAGGCTGGCGGCCGCGTGATTTGAATGTGGCAAACTTTCCGCAGCTGCGCGGCCTCTGCCTGGCCAATTATTTCTCCGATCCCAACTTCCTGAAGCGCCTGAAGAAACCGGTCCAGGAAGATCCGGCCGCGGCGATTTACGAGTGGGTCAACATCTTCGGCAACATCATGGCCTGGGAGGATTTGAAATGGTTGCGGGAGGCGACCCGCCTGCCGATCGTGCTCAAAGGCATTTGCCATCCAGACGACGCCAGACGCGCCGTCGATTACGGCATCAATGCTATCCAGTGCTCCAATCACGGCGGCAGGCAGGCCAATGGCGGCCTCTCGGCGCTCTCCGTTCTGGAGGATATCGTGGCCGCCGTTCCCGATACTCCGGTTCTCTTTGATTCCGGCGTCCGCAGCGGGACCGATGTGGCGAAGGCTCTTGCCATGGGTGCGACGAGCGTCGGCATCGGCCGTTCCTATGCCTATGCGCTGGCGCTGGGCGGCGCCGAAGGCGTCGTTCACCACCTCCGCTCAATGCTTGCGGAAACCGACCTTCTGATGGCGGTCAACGGGTATCCGGCAATCGCCGATCTCCGGCGCGAAGGCGTACGCCCGGTTCGCTGACAAGCGCGGTTCAAGACCCGCTGGCCATGCGCCGCGGGTCTTTTCCCCTCCGCTTTCAGGCGGGTCTTCATCGGCCAAATTGCGATCACATCGGGCCATCGGCCACGCTCGATATTCCAGCAAGCGCCCCTTGGCTGCAATATGATCGACAACAAAGAAAAAGGGGTTCAAAAAATGCACGATATCGTCCTTGTTACCGGTGGCAGCGGTTTCGTCGCCAGCCATCTCATCCTTCAGCTTCTCGAGGCCGGCGCCACGGTACACACGACGGTTCGCAGTCTGAAAAACACTGCCAAGGTCAAGCCGTTGACCGACGTGCAGCGTCGCTTTCCCGACCGGCTGAAACTGTTCGAGGCGGATCTTCTGAAAGCCGGCTCCTTCGATGCCGCCATGGTCGGCTGCAGGTTCGTCTTTCACGTCGCCTCGCCCTTCAAGTTGCCCGAGAAGATCAAGGACGGACAGTCCGAGATGGTAGACCCTGCGCTGAAAGGCACCCGCAACGTCCTAAACAGCGTCAACAAGACGGAGAGCGTCAGCCGGGTTGTCATGACATCGACGATCGGAGCCATTTTCGGCGACTACATTGATGTCCGTTCCATGATAAACAACACCGTCTCGGAGGAGTATTTCAACACCTCCAGCAATGTAAACAACAACCCCTACCACTACTCCAAGGTCGCAGCGGAAAGAGAGGCGTGGAAGATCAACAGCGAGCAGAGTCGCTGGAGCCTGGTGACAATCAATCCGGGCATGATCCTCGGGCCGTCCCTCACACCTGCCTCGGAATCCGGTTCGCTCTTTCTTCTGGACGAAATGTTCAAGGGCTACTTCTTTTACGGCATGCCGGATCTCAGCCTTGCCTGCGTCGATGTCCGGGAGGTAGCGGCGGCCCATATCCGCGCCGCGGTCAGTCCGGACGCGAGAGGTCGCTACATCCTCTCGGAAGATCACACCCGGACATTCCTCGAGATCGCCGGCCATGCACGCAAGATCCACCCGAAACCGTATCTGCTGCCGGCCTGGCAGATACCCAATATCGTCGTCCGTATCATCGGACCATTGTTCGGACTGACCCAGCAGTACATGACGAACCATCTCGGAGTGCGCTTTTCCCTCGACAATGCCCGCAGCCGCAAGGAGCTCGGTATCATCTACCGGCCCTTCCAGGAGACCATGGCGGATCATTACCGCGGCTGGGCCGAGCAGCGCGCCCAGGCGCACATAGCCTAACGGGACGGAGGATCAACCATGCAGTTTTCAGGAAAAATCATTCTTGTCGTCGGCGCCTCTTCCGGCATGGGACGCGTATTGGCGTCGCGCTTGGCCAAGGCCGGGGCGAAGGTTGTCGTCACGGCACGGCGCGGCGCGATGCTTGAAAAGCTTGCGGATGACATCCGCAGCACCGGCGGCGAATGCCTACCACTCGCGGCAGATGCGACAGATGAGGCCGCTGCGGCCGCTGTCGTGGACGCCGTGGTGGAGCGCTATGGCCGCATCGACATGATCTATATGAATGCGGGCGGCGCGCCTGCCCTGGACATGCGGGCAATGAGCGCAGGCGAGGTCAACGCCTATATGCGGTCCAACTACGACGTCGTTGTCAACTATCTGTTTCCCGCACTCAAGCAGATGGTAAGGCAGGGCGGAGGGCACGTGGCGCATACCAACTCGCTCGCAGGTTTTCTCGGCGTGCCGCTACAAGGTCCCTACTCCGCCGCCAAGGGCGCCGCCATGCTGCTGATCGACACCTGCCGCATCGAGTTCGCCCGCTACGGCATCAGGTTCATCACCGTCTATCCGGGCTTCGTCGCCACGGAAGCGACCGCCGGCGACGGTATGCCGGCACCACTGGAAATATCCGCGGAAAAGGCTATCGATCACATCATGTATGCGTTGCGGCATGAGAAGGCCGATTATCTTTTCCCGTTCATCATGCGGTGGCTGATCCGGCTGGCGCTTTTCCTGCCCAAACCGGTCACGCTCTGGATTTTGAAGAAATCGATGCCGGACCTTCCGGATATCAACAGAGTCGAACGCCAGACCGATTAAGCGGCGGCCTGCTGTCCTGGGGTGTCGTTGGTCTGGCGAATAAATTGGACTGCCGTCGCAGCGAAAGCCGATGCCTGTCGTCTTGTTTTTTCAACACTAAGAATACCTGGTGAAGCCGCAGGTACCAACATCTCAGCGTTGGTCCGGTCTCAGTCCGCTCTGTCCAATGGTGACTACCTCTCCACTTTTGCTCCGAACTCAAGATGACCGGGTGAACGGCCAGAGCGACGACAATTTGCGGTTGGTTGTCGCTCCCGTCATCACAATCTTCGTGTTTCTTCCACCGATTGCCATCGCCAGGGAAGACATTCGCGAACAGATGGGCGCCGAAAGCTCCAGAATAGCATTGAGGAAACGGTGCCCTTTCGTGCCGGCCGCCATATAGGACGTTTCCTGTAGTCTGAGAGGCTTGCCATCCTCGCCGTCGCTTGGCAGATCCTTGAAGAAGTAGTCTATCGGCACAGACAGCGCCTCGGCAGCCTTTTAGAGCGTAGAGGCGCTGATCCTCTTGGCACCGCGCTCGTATTGTTGAACTTGCTGAAACTTGATACCGACACGATCACCACCAGGGTTTGCGATTTACCGAGTTCAGCTCGTCGCAGTCTCAGTCTATGACCGACATGCACGTCGACAAAACGCGGGCCCTCGTCTTTCACACTGCGTCTGCTCATTGGCTTTCCTATCGCAGCGCCGGCGGTTCGCCCGCGCCCACCTCGCTCGTTGACCCCATGATGTGGGAGTTGCAAACCGTACCAGATGGCGTGCGATGAAAAATTGGCTGTACAGCGGTCTGGCCAAGTTCGACTTTGACGTCTTGGCCCCTGAACATCTGTGGACGCCCCCGTTTACGCAAGAAGAATCTCTGGTGGTCAGTACGGTGTGCAAAGCCGGGTGCTGACATCTGTCCGGCCTCTGATGCGACCGTTCATACGATCTGATCTGGGCCAAGCCAATGCGGACCGTTGCAGCCGAATATGGTGTGGACGCGGTAAAGCTCGCTAAAAAATGCGATGAACACCGAATTCCGCGACCCATTGCCGGCTATTGGCAGAAACTCGAACTGAGAAAGCCAGTCTCAATGAGGACATGTCACCCGGCTCCGAACTGGTCCAAGTCAAGCGACTTTCGCCTGCGGCGACGATTCCGCAAACATGATCTACTCGAGAGGCATTCGCAACGTAAACACCGTGCCGCCATCAAAAGTATAGGTCTGGATAGCTCTCTGCTGAGAGACAAATCCGGTGATCAATCTGCTGCCCATGCCATGGCGCACGTCTTCAGTATTGAAGCCTTTCCCGGTGTCGCGGATGGTGAGCACCGCGTCATCATTGTCCTTGGCCAATGAAATCGACAACTTTCCATCCACGGCATCCTCGAACGCATATTTGAAAGCATTGGACACGACTTCATTGACCAGCATGCCGAGGGGCAGGGCCTGTTCACGGTCAACGGTCAACGGTCATCGGCTCCAGCTGCATATCGAGCGTCACCTGCTTGTTGAACGCGATGGCGATATCGACCACGAGCTCGCGGATATAGGGCGCGATCTCGACCCGTTCGAACTGGTCTGTCTGGTAGATCTGTTCCTGAACCGCCACCGTCGCGGCGATCCGGCGGCTCATATCCGCTCTCGCCTCGGCAGGCAGTGGCTGAAGCCTAACTAGAGCCTGTACTGCTTGGAGATTATTTTTTACGCGGTGGTGAATTTCCCGAAAGAGATAGGTGTTACGCTCGGCTGAGGCTTCTAGATCCTTCATCCGGTGGGCATATCGGTGCAGCAGCCAAGTGATCCAGCCTGTCGCGAGCGCCAGCATGATCATGAAGGGGATAAGGATCAGCAGCTGCGACTGCAGGTTTTGCCAGAAAAGCGCGAGCACCTCCGCCCGGTCGATTGCCGCCAGCGCGACCACCGGCTATCCATCGATCTTGCGGAAAGCCACAATGGGAGACCGGGCTCTGATAGATGCCGCTTGAGCTGTTTTTCAACATTGAAAACTAGGCCGTCTTGCTGAGATCGTCTGGCTCGTCTGGCTCCGGATGGCGGGCCATGAGCCAGCCGTCACTGCGCACAATTGAGACCGTGGAATGAGGCCCGAGTCCGATGGTCGACCAGAAGCGGTCGACGAACTGATTGGAAATGGTGATGCTGGCCGCACCTTTAAACACGCCGCCCCGTTCGATGCGGCGCGCGATAATGAAGGCTGAGGCATTAACTTGCTCGTCTTTCGACAGACGTGCGATGGCGAGATCCTCACCTCCAGCCAGTCGCTTGAAATAGTTGCGGTCCTTGTGGCTGGCAGTCTGGGCGTTCGGCAAATTCGAAAACCGCAGCGCGCCCTGTTCATCGAAAGCCGAATAGGTGAAGCCTGCGGGAAGGTCGCCAACCGCCTTGGCGATATCAAGGATTTGGCCGGAGGAAGAGTTTAACCCGTCGGGGCCGAGCGCGGCATCAATCCTTCTGAGTGCCTGATTGCTCGCCTGCATCATCCAGTCGGCGTTGGCGCCGACGGTCTGTGCAACTGCTGTCGCGCGAGCCTCACCAATCCTGATGGCTGACCGATAGCTTTCCGAGATCAACAGTCCGGCAACGATCAGCATCACGCCCAGAAATAATGAGCCGAGCCAGACGGGCAGTGCCGACGGCCGCAAAGTCAATTCGCTGATTTTGCCACTCCGTATTTTCTTCATCAACAGGTTTGACCACGCCGGTTCGAGCAAACCGATGGCGAGGGCCAATCATCGGTGATTTAGGGTACGGCAGTGGATAAGACGGGGCCTCCACCTGGCATGCGCCAGCTCTCATCATCGAAATCAAAGATGGCGCGAATTGCCCAATGTTAATGGTTATAGTGTGTACAGTACCGCACAAAGACCGGAGGCAGAGCGCGCGTTCCGGTCAAATTGGCTTAACTCCGCTTGGCCCTTTTGCAAAATCCACAGAACTTTCCGGACGTCGTGGGTTCGAGCGTACTCTTGACGGTCGGTTCGGGTGCAATTCGGAAATTCTTGTGATAGTTGTTCCAGCAGGGCTGTGACGCGCGGCCCGGGGGCATGCAAACCCCTACCAGCGGCTCGGTGTCGGCTGGGACGGCACCACTCTCCTTGACCTTCTAGGTCGGGAGTCTGACGCTATGTCCAGGTTCCCCGGAACTAAAAGCTCAGGGCCGTCTGGTACGGTTTGCAACTCCCCGATCAGGGGTCAACGAGCGTATGTGGCGGGGGGCGCACCGCCGGCGTTACGTCAAGAAAAACCAATGAGTAGACATAAAGCAAAAGATGAGGGCCCACACTTTGTAGATGTCCATGTCGGCCACCGGCTTCGGCAGAGACGCGGGGAGCTTGGGATATCGCAGACGATACTCGGCGATCGTCTCGGCATAACGTTCCAGCAGGTTCAGAAATACGAGCGCGGGGCAAATCGTATCAGCGCCTCGATGCTCTACAAGGCTGCCACTGCGCTATCTGTCTCGATCGGGTATTTCTTCGAAGACTTGCCGGGGAAGGACGATAGCGGCGAGCCCGTCAGACCGTCGGAGACCTCCTATCTGGCAGCGAGCCCTAAGGGTCATCGTCTGCTTCACGCCATTCTGGGGTTGCCGAGCCCCGTCCGATTGAAGATGTCGTCCCTAGTTAATGCAATCGGCGCTCGCAAGGACGATGACAGCGACGAGGATTGAGGCCGCGCGCCGGCGGAGGTGTGAACAAGGAGGTGTAGAGCATGGGCAATAACGACGGCGAGGCGGTCAAACCCAAGACGCCGAATCCTGTTGACGTGGAAGTCGGAGCAAAGATCAGAGCGCGACGTGGGGTCGTCGGAATGAGTCAGGCTAAGCTTGGCGAAGCCTTTGGACGTGACGTTCCAGCAGGTTCAGAAATACGAGAAAGGCTTCAATCGTGTCGGCGCGAGCCGTCTATCTAAGGTAGCGGATATCTTGGGCGTTCCTGTACTTCTTCAAAGATCAAAAGGATCCCTTGTCGGCCGACGATCCCAATCCAGGCAACGAGCTTATCCGCTTTATCGGTACCGACGAAGGCCGCGCCTTGAACCAAGCGTTTATTGGAATCAGCGCTGCTTCACTGCGAAAGCGCATCATCAATCTGGTTAGCTCCGTCGCGGATGCTGACGTCACTCGGTCGTAAGGCACTGCCTTTCTGTCTGGCGACCGTCCCCACCACATTGACGAGGATCCGCGTGGCATTCAGGGCCGAAATGCCGTCGATATCCGCTGGAGGATAGAATTCGACGAGATCGAAGCCGACTATCCTGGCTTTCTTGCCAATGCCGGTAATCAGGTCAATCACCTGTGTGTAGGTCAAGCCGCTGGGCGTCCTTGCCGCCACGCCAGGCATTATAGCAGGGTCAATGCTGTCGCAATCGAGGGATATGATAACATTCGCTCCATGGGGAATGTGTTTAACCGCCGTCCCCACTCCTCCTGCGTGGACGTCTCGCGCCGTAACGAAACGGCTGCCATAGCTCAGTGCTGCCTCGACATCGGCGGGTCGTGCACTGCCCACACTACGAATGAGACCTGTACGCGGGTAGGTTTTGCGCTTGAATTTGCAGCTTTTGCTTCTGCGATCAATGATAGGCAGACGGCTCCGTGCGCCGTGTGGACGGCACGTCGATAGTTCATGTAATTGCCGCCTACGCGGCTGCGGAAACGATCTTCAAACTCCGCTTCATGTTGTAGGCGATAGCAGTCAGGCGAATTTGTACACCTGCCTTTGCAAGTCCACGCCAGCGCATTCGTCGTAAGCCGTAGCTTCTTTTCCAGGTGCCAAAGATCTTTTCGATGCGGGCACGAACTTGGTGGATCGGTCGGTTCCAGGCTTCAAGGCGAGCCTCTATTTCGGCCTCATCGCGCCCCCGCATCGATGTAGCGACAACGCGAGGGGGTGCCGCCCTTGGCCCGCACTGCCTTGCCGAAATGGTCGCCGCTATAGGCGCTGTCTGCATAGACGTTGTTTGTAAAAAGTACGGTCGTAATCGGTCTTGTATCTTGCGGTTTTTTCGGAGCCACGCTCGACCAGCGAACTCGTGGCGCCCGCTATCATATTTATTGTCGGCAGACGGCATTGATCAAGGCAACACCCTCTCACTCACCAGTTGGTGACCGAACCATCCCGCCGCTTCAGGTGCGGCGCTTCCCAGAACTCGAAGCTCTGCTTGGCAATCAGCTCCTCGTTGACCTCGACGCCCAGGCCCGGCGCATCCGAAACCGGATAATAGGCGCCTTCCAGCTGCGGCTGGACGGGAAAGAATTCCGAATTGTCGAAACCGAGATGGGTTTCCGCCGGGCTGTTGCGGGTCTCCAGCCAGGAGAAGTTGGCGACCGCCGCGGAAAAGTGGATGGTAGCCGCAGTGCAGACCGGTCCGAGCGGATTGTGCGGCATCATATCGACATAATGGGTCTCGCTCCAGGCCGCGACCTTCATGCTCTCCGTCAGGCCGCCGACATTGCAGACGTCGAGACGATTGAACTGGTGAATGTCGCGCTCGATATAGGGCTGGAACTGCCATTTGGAGGCAAATTCCTCGCCGATCGCAAATGGAATATCGGTCATACGGCGGAGCGCTTCATAAGCGCCGGGGGATTCGTCGCGGATCGGTTCTTCGAGGAAGTCGAGCGTACCATTCGGCATCTTCTGGCAGAAGCTGGCGGCTTCCGCGACCGAAAGCCGATGGTGGTAGTCGATGCCGAGAACCACGTCGTCGCCGAGCGCCTCGCGGGTCTTGACGCACCATTTGGCTGTCGTGGCGAGATGCTCGCGCGGCTCGTAGATCTCCTTGTGCTCGTGGCCCGAAGGCGAAAGCCGCATCGCCGTCCAGCCGTGCTCGACCAGCATCTGCGCCTGCTCGAGCATGGCCGGACCGGGCTCGGCAAAAGTGGTCGCGAAGGTAGGGATGCGGTCGCGCTGCTTGCCGCCCAAGAGTTCGTAGACCGGCACGCCGAGCGCCTTGCCTTTGATGTCGTGGAGCGCGATGTCGATCGCCGAGATCGCCGCCTGCAGCACGCGGCCGCCTTCGAAATACTGGCTGCGGTACATTTCCTGCCAGAGCGCGCCGATCTTGAACGGATCGCGGCCGCGCACGAATTCCGCAAAATGCTCCAGCGCACCGACGACCGCCTTTTCGCGGCCGGAAAGCCCGCTTTCGCCCCAGCCGAAAATGCCCTCGTCGGTTTCCACTTTCACCAGAAGCTGGTTGCGGATGCCAACCTTGACGGCATAGCTCTTGATCGCAGTGATCTTCATTTTTATTCCCCCAAATTACCAGTGCCAGAGAGTGCCGTCTTCGAGACGGTTCACCGGCAGGTAGGCGCGCTGGTATGGATATTTTTCCGCAAGCTTTTCATCGATATCGACGCCATGACCAATCGCCTCGCCCGGATGCAGGTAGCCATCCGAAAGGCTCCAGGCGCTCGGGAAGACTTCTAGGATTTCGGGCAGGTAGCCGGAATATTCCTGGATGCCGAAATTCGGCACCCACAGATCGAGATGCAGGTTGGCGCCGAGGCAGATCGGCGACATGTCCATCGCCCCGTGGCAGGCGGTGCGGACATTGTAAATGCTGGCGAAATCCATGATGCGGCGCAGGGCTGTCACGCCGCCGGCATGTACGCAGGTCGTGCGGATATAGTCGATCAGCTGTTCTTCGATCAGCAGGCGCGCATCCCAGATGGTGTTGAACACCTCCCCGACGGCAAGCGGCGTCGTCGTATGCTTGCGGATCAGTCGGAAGCCTTCCGGATGTTCTGCAGCAACCGTGTCTTCCAGCCAGAACAGACGGGCGAATTCCAGATCCTTGCCGAGCCGTGCCGCCTCGATCGGCGTCAGGCGGTGGTGGCTGTCATGCAGAAGTTCGACATCCCATCCATGCGCCTCGCGTACCGCCTCAAACAGTTTCGGCATATGACGCAGATATTTCGACGTCGACCACACTTCCTCATGGGGGACGGCATCGTCGATGGCGTTGTTGGTTACCGTCTTTGCGCCAGTGCCGTAGACATCCGGCAGGCCGGGAATGCCGCACTGGACGCGCACGGCCTTGTAACCCTGCTCGATACGCTTGCCGACGGCCTCCACTGCTTCTGCGATGTTGGTGCCCTGTGCATGGGTGTAGCAAAGCACCTTCTCGCGGCTGGCACCACCGAGAAGCTGGTAAAGCGGCATGTTGGCCGCCTTGGCCTTGATATCCCAGAGCGCCATGTCGATGCCGGCGATCGCTGCCATGGTGACCGGACCGCGACGCCAATAGGCGCCCCGATAGAAATACTGCCAGATATCCTCGATGCGGGACGGATCACGACCGATCAGGAGCGGAACGAGATGCTCTTCCAGATAAGCGACGACGGCCTTCTCGCGCCCGTTCAGCGTCGCGTCTCCGACGCCTGTCAGCCCCTCGTCGGTGAATATCTTGACCGTGACGAAATTGCGGCCGGGAGAGCAGACGATGACTTTCACATCGGTAATTTTCATGGACTTATCCGTTTGCTGAAACAGGGTTGACGACATAGCGGACACGGTTGTGCAGGCGCCTGTCGCGCGGGTCGGGATGGGGAATGGCGGAAAGCAGCGCGCGGGTATAATCATGCGCCGGATTGTTGACGACCTGGTCGGTTTCGCCGGCCTCGACGATCTGCCCGCGATACATCACGGCGACACGGTCGCACATGTAGCGGATCACCGACATGTCATGCGAGATGAAGACATAGGAGAGACCAAGCTCGTCCTGCAGCTTCATCATCAGGTCGAGGATTTGCGAGCGGAGTGATACGTCGAGTGCTGACGTCGCTTCGTCGGCAACGATCAGCCGTGGCTTGACGGCGATAGCACGGGCAATGCCGATGCGCTGGCGCTGGCCACCGGAAAAGGCATGCGGATAGCGTTCCCGCCAGGCGGGTTCCAACCCGACCTGCTCCATCAGTTCCGCGACGCGCTCGTCGAGCTCCCTGCCCCTAATGCCGGCAAGCTTCAGCGGTTCGGCAATGATCTGTGCCACCGTCTTGCGTGGGCTGAGAGACCCGACCGGGTCCTGGAAGATCATCCGGACCTCGCGACGGATCTCCTTCAACTGCGACGCGCCCGCCGTGCGTAGATCGATGATGCTGCCGTCGGGGCGCCGATAGTTGATATTGCCGACCTCGGGATCGTAGATGCGGAGCAGGCAACGACCCATCGTCGTCTTGCCCGATCCGGACTCCCCAACGATGCCGAGCGTTTCACCCGGGCGTACGGTCAGCGAAATGCCGTTGACCGCCTTCAGGCCGGACGGAAATGTCAGCGACATGTCGCTTACTTCGAGCAGCGGCGGCGCATCGGCGGGGATTGCGGCGCGTTTCAGCCGGATGTCGGCCTTGCTTTCGAGCCGCACCACCGAACCGATCAGCCGCTTGGTGTAGTCATCCTTCGGGGCGTAGAAGACCTCTTCCACGCTGCCGTGCTCCTTCACATGACCGCGATACATGACGAGCACTTCGTCGGCAATTTCCGCCACCACGCCCATGTCGTGGGTGATGAAGATCACCGCCATGCCGTGGCTCTGCTGCAGCTTTTTGATCAGGTCGAGAATTTCCGCTTGGGTGGTGACGTCGAGCGCAGTGGTCGGCTCGTCGGCGATCAGCACCGACGGGTTGCAGGCAAGCGCCATGGCGATCATCACGCGCTGACGCATGCCGCCGGAAAACTCGAGCGTATAACGATCGATCGCCTGTTCCGGCCGCGGGATTTCCACCTGTTTCAGGAGTTCGAGCACGCGTGCTCGCCGTTCCTGTTTCGGCGTGCCGAAATGGATGCGCAACGCCTCACCTATCTGTTCGCCGATACGGTGGACCGGAGACAACGAACTCATCGGCTCTTGGAAGATCATGGCGATCTCGCTGCCTCGAACCGCACGGATCTCCTTTCCGCGGGGATCGAGCTTTGCGAGGTCCACTGTCGATCCGTCCTGACGCGTCAGCACGATTGAGCCGCCTTCGATTTTGCCGGGCTTGTCGACGATCTGCAGGATAGAACGCGCCGTGACTGATTTGCCCGATCCGGACTCACCGACGACGCAGAGTGTCTGGCCGCGCTTCAGTTCGAAGGAGACGCCGTCCACGGCCTTGAACGTGCCGGTGCGGGTCTTGAAATATGTGCACAGGTCTTCGACCTTGAGGATTGTGTCACTGGTCATCATGCGTTCTCGTATGGATCGGCCGCATCGCGCAGTCCGTCGCCAAGGAAGTTGAGCGAAAGCACGGCGATGACGATGGCCGCGGCCGGCGTGAAGAGCAGCCAGGGCGCCTGCGCCACGGCACGGATATTCTGCGCCTCCTGCAAGAGAACGCCCCAGGAGATGATAGGCGGCTGCAACCCTATGCCGAGGAAGGACAGCGCGGTTTCAGCCAGGATCATCGTCGGGATGGCAAGCGTCACCGTGGCAATGATGTGGCTCATGAAGGACGGCACGAGATGGTGGAAGATGATACCAAACTCGCTCATTCCATCCAGCCGCGCGGCGGTGACGAAGTCCTCATTGCGCAGCGAAAGGAACTTGCCGCGCACTTCTCGGGCAAGGCTGGTCCAGCCGAGCAGCGAAACGATCAGGGTGATGACGAAATAGGTTCTGAGCGGTGGCCAGCCGACCGGGATTGCGGCGGCAAGCCCCATCCAGAGCGGGATGGTCGGAATGGAGCGTAGAAGTTCGATGACACGCTGGATCACAACGTCGATCCAGCCACCGAAGAAGCCGGAAATCCCACCGATCGCCACACCGAGAATAAGGCTCATCGCGACCCCGACGAGACCGATCGAAAGCGAGATGCGGGCACCGTAGACGACGCGGGAGAAGATATCGCGGCCGAGACGATCCGCACCAAAGACATAAAGGCTGTCGCCGGGGCGTGCATTGACGAGACCGAACAGCTTGGTCTGCATCGGGATGAAGCCTGCGAGCGTATAGGGGTCGTAGGCAACGAAGAAGCCGACAGCGAGCGGCTTTTCCGGATCCGCTGCAAACTCGCGCCGCATGGACTGCGTGTTGAGCGTCATTTTCAACTGATCGACATGCGGCATGAACGAACCTTCATGGATCAGCGACAGGCCCTGCGGCGGCGCATAGGTGAAACGCGCATTGGTCGCGTTCGGATCGAAAGGCGCGATGAATTCCGCAAACAGCGCGACAAGATAAAGAAAGGCGATGACGACAAGGCTCGCCAGAGCAATCTTGTGCTTCCTGAACTTCAGCCAGAACAGGCGCCATTGCCCGGCAACGGCAATGTCCTTGCCGCGGAGATCGATGACGGCATCCGTATCGGAGGGGATCTGGGTCATGTCTGTCATTGCAGTCTAATCCTAGGGTCGGTCAGCGCGAGCAGGAGGTCGGAGATCAACGTGCCGATGATGGTAAGGACGGAGATCAGGAGAATGAGGGACCCCGCCAGATACATGTCCTGGGCGAGAAGCGCGCGCAGCAGCAGCGGACCGGTGGTCGGCAGGCTCATCACGACGGAGACGATGATCTCGCCGGAAATGACGGCGGGCAGGATCCAGCCGAGCGTCGAGATCAGAGGATTGAGCGCGAGCCTGACAGGGTAGCGCATCAGCAGTTCGAATTCCGACATGCCCTTTGCGCGCGCCGTCGTGACATAAGGCTTGGACAGCTCGTCGAGCAGGTTGGCACGCATGATGCGCACCAGTGCCGCAAGCGAGCCGAGACCGATCACGATCACCGGCAGCCAGACATGTTTGGCGAAATCGACGAGCCTTCCGAAGCTCCAGGCCGCATCGGCATATTCGGGAGAAAACAGCCCGCCAACGCTCTGACCGAACCATGCGGACATCAGATACATGGCCGATAGGGCCATGAGGAAATCCGGCACGGCGAGGAAAAAGAAGGCGAGAAAGGTCGCGAAATAATCCTGGATGGAATATTGCCGCACCGCAGACAGGATGCCGATCGGGATGGCGATCGCCCAGACGAAGCAGAGCGTCAGAACAGACAGGAGCAGGGAAAAGCCCAACCTGCTCCAGATCAGTTCCGTCACCGGCTTGCCGAGTTCGAACGAGATGCCGAAATCGCCGTGCAGGATGATGCCGGCCATCCATTTGTAATACTGGACATACATCGGCTGATCGAGGCCGTAGCGCTCGCGCATGGCGGCAAGCGTCCCGGCTTCGACGGCACCGCCCTGGGCGGCCCAGTCGGCCATCAGCGTCGTCAGGTAATCACCCGGCGGCAACTGGATGATGGCGAAGGCAATGATAGATACGGCAAACAGCGTCGGGATAGCGAACACCAGCCGCTTGGCAATATAGCGAAGCATGAGCAATGACCGTTTGGGGGTGCTGGGTGGCCGAAAGCCTCGAGCTTTCGACCACCGGGAGGATCATTCGGATCGTCTTATTGCACCTTGTCGAAATACCACTGCGACAGGGTGGGCGCGGGATGCCAGAGGTTGCCGGTGATCGGAATGCCGTCGACGACATTCTTCAAATCCTTGGACACCATCATGTATTTCGGCATCGGACGGGAAATGCCGATATTGAGGAAGTTTTCTGCCGAAAGCGTCAGGAATTCCTTCATGCGGGCCTTGCGATCTTCATCGTTGGCAGACGCGTTGACCTTGTCATAGGCTGCCATCAGTGCCTTGATTTCCGCCGGCGGCTCCTCGCCCGTCTGCGGATTGGCGTACCACTCTGCCCAACGCACGGCGAAGAAGATATCGGCCTTTTGGAACGGCATGTAGCAGCGCGGATCGGTATAGACTTCAGACAGCCCGCCGACGCAGTTCCAGATATAGGCGTCCTGCTCGTTGGCGTTCCACATCGTGTTCAGGCGTGCGCGGTCGGTGGTACGGATCTGGATGTCGATGCCCACCTGCTTGGCATATTCCTGCACCATCTGGACGATGTCGGGATAGGAGAGGCCGAAGGCATCGGCGACCATGAAGTTGATGGTGAAACGCTTGCCTGTCTCGTCGAGACGATAGCCCTGACCATCCTTGTTCGGCATGATCTTGTCGAGCGCGGCGCTCGCAGTCTCCGGATCATATTCCGTATACTGGGTCGCTTCCTTCTCGTTGAATAATTCATGCTCGGGTTGAACCGCAACCTGTGCCGGGGCCCCCTGCCCTACATAAACGAGATCGATGATCTCCTGCCGGTTGATGGAGTGGCTGAGCGCGATGCGGAAATCCTTGTTCTGGAAGATCTTCCTCTTCACCGGATCGGTGGAGTTGAGATTGAGAAGGATGACCGCGTCATTGGCCGGCAGGTCCTTGACGTCGACAAAGCGGAAATTGCCGCTTTCCTGGCCATCGAACAGAACCGACTTGAAGGTGGCATTGTTGATGTGGCGGAAGGCGAAATCGAACTCGCCGGACGTCATCTTCAGCGCCATCAACTGCGGATCGTCGAGCTTTGCCCAGGTGACATTGTCGATATAGGGCAGCTGGTTCCCCTCGCTGTCGACCTTCCAGTAATAGGGATTGCGCTTGGCCGCGACCCGCTCACCATCCGCGTAAGGGATGGTCAGGATCCACGGATTGAGTGTCGGCAGTTCGAGGTTCTGCCAATAAGCCGGCTGGAAGGTCAGCGAGACCTTGGAGTTGAAGAGCGCCACCCAGTCACCCGCAGCCGGATTGGCCTTCAGAAGATCCGGAATGCCGTCCTTGTTATATTTCTCGTGGAACTGGCTGAGATAGTGTTTCGGGTAGATGACCGGCAGATGGCCCTGACCATAAGCCAACTGCTGCAGGAACAGGCCGTAGGGGGAATCGAACTTGAACTCGACCGTCTGCTCGTCGATCTTCCTGACCTTGACCGGCTTGCCGGCAACGGTGAAGGTCGGGTTCTTCGCCGGCGAAAGCGCCGGGTTCATGAACACGTCCTCATACCAGAACATCATGTCGTCGACGGTAAAGGGCTGGCCATCGCTCCACTTCAGGCCTCTACGCAGCGTGAAAGTATAGGTCGTGGCATCATCGGACACGGTATACTTCTCAGCTAGCGACGGTTCGATCTTGCTCCACTTCGGGTCCCAGCGCACAAGCAGTTCGTTGGCGATGGTGCGCGTCAAATTATACTGGTCGCCATTAGCAAGAATGGTCGTTCGCAACGTGCCGCCATACTTGCCTACGCCGTCCACCATCGCTTCGACGAACGGATTTTCCGGCAGACGGTCGGTTATAGCGGGGAGCGTACCCGCCTTCACCTGCTCCTCGAGCACGGGTGCCTGTTTGTAATCCGCAGCCCAGGTGGGAAGTGCCGCGCTGATGAATGCTGTCGCCAGAAGCCCCGTCGACATGACGAGGCCTCGCAGCCTCTGCTCGTAGCCCATATTCTATCCTCCTCTTAGCCGGCCTCCCGCCGGGCTTCCAATCTCATGGCGCCAACCATTTGATGCACGAAAACTTTCAGATCGTACATTCTTTGTCAATATGAATGTATAGATGGAGATGTTTTGCCCTTGGCAAGGGGCCGACTAATGGATTAAAAACAGCGCCATGAGCACAATTACGAATATCCGGCAGACGGCTTCGGACGACTTGGGCGAGGACAACGGTTCCTCGATCTATGAACGTCTGCGCGACGACATCATCCACGGTCGCGTCAAAGCAAACGAGCGTTTGAAGGTGGCGGAGCTTGCGAGCCGCATGGGCACATCGACAAACCCGGTCCGCGAAGCGCTTCAACAGTTGCGCGGTGAAGGTTTCGTCATCATGACCCCGAACCGCGGTGCCCGCGTCCGGCCGATCGGCGAAGAATTCGTGCGCGACATCTGCGAGATCGAGGTGCTGATCGAGCCGGCATTGACTCGCTGGTTCGTCGGGATTGCGACCCAGGCGGACATCGATGAATTGGAACGCCTTCAGGCAGAGATTGAGGCGCTGAACTTTGGCGACGAGATGAAGCATTCCACTCTCGATCTACAATTCCACCGCCTGATGTACGACCGACACTACAATCGCCATGCCGTCGATCTTTGGATGCGCCATCGTCAAATTCTTCGGGCTATCAGCCGCGGTTTCCCGACGTCGCTCAGCCGCCAATCCAACGTGCTCGACGAACACCGCGAGCTGATTGCCTGCATCAAGGCGCAGGATGCCGAGGGCGCCTCTCGAGCCATCGGCCGCCACGTCGATGGCTCCGGCCGCCACATCATCGAGCGGATGCGCGTCTCACGCTACGCGCAACCGGTGGAATCCTGAGATGCTCGGCAAAGCGGCAGGGCATTCACTGCGTGTGCTACAATGCATCGGCGGTCTCCCGGGCGCGCTTCAGATCAGCAACCGCCTCATGGGCGTCACTCGGATGATCGCCGGCTTGGCATGGTGAACGGACGTCACCAGCATGTAGTCGTGCTCCTGGATAGCTTGGCGTCAATGATGGGACTCGCCGATTGCGCCGGCTGCGTTGTAAAGGTGAAATTTGCTCCTTGCCTACCCTTCGATGCCACACGCCGTCGCCAACAAGATGTCGTTAAAGCCGCAGCTCGGCATTGCGCGATTTATCCGCGACGGCTGATGAAATCATCGACTTGGATGCAGTCTGAGCCGATGAATTAGACGGGTTTGTTTCTTGGTTCGCCCCCAAAGGGGGAAGGCTCCGCCAACCTTCCCCCGAAATCGGCGGTCTGAATTAAGCAAACGCCCGTCCAGACGGCAGCCCGCGCCGTGCGAGCGCGTCCTTTATGAAGCGGTCAGAGAGAGAATAGGACCATTCTTCGGCAAACCGATCATATTTGGCCACCTCATTGTCTGCGCCCAAATCCGTGAACGCATGGCGACGGCCGCCGAACACCATAAGGTGCCAGTCTGCCCTCGCACCCGTCATCTCAGCTTCGAATGCGTCCCTTTGAGTTTTTGGGGAGATCGGGTCAGTACTACCATGAAGAGCGAGAACCGAGGCTTTTACCTCCCCTTCGGCTGCGGGCAGAGATGTGATCAGGTCGCCGTGGACGGACACGGCGGCGGCTAGTTCTGCTCCTGAACGGGCATATTCCAGTGCGATACCCCCTCCCAGACAAAAGCCGATAGTGGCAAGAGGTGCCGACTTCAGTAAAACTGACTGAGCCCGAAGCGCCTTGGCGGCTTCAGTCATGATGTCTCGGGTGGTTTGTGGATGGGCGCGGATTTTTTCCGCCTGTGCGGCAGCCTCCTCCATATTGGCTGGACGCGAGCCGACGCCGAACACATCAACCACAAGCACCAAATAGCCCATGGCGGCGAAGCGTTCTCCACGAGCCACCGCGTTTTCCGTGACACCCAGCCAGTTGGGCACCATCAGCAAGCCGGGGCCTTCGTCTGAGGTGGACGGGGTAACGACGACGCCCTCGAAATCGCGGCCATCCGCGTGGTAAGAAAGAAGTCGTCCACTCATTCGCTGTCCTCAATCGTTATCATAAGTTTGTTGCTGAGCCAGTTGCCTATGGTCTCAAATATCTGCCCCTGTTGGTGCCTTGTGCCGGATCCGTCGCGCTGTTCATAAGGGAAGCTCCGCTGGTCGAGGTTTTTACGGTTGGTAAAGCCGTGCCCGAGCCCTTCAACCAGCAGAAGAGTGGCGTCATTGCCAACATTATTCAGGGCCTCAAACAGAATGACACTTTGATGCGCCGGCACCGCGGTATCACAACGGCCATGGATGATCAGGAACGGTGGCAAGGCGGAGTCGCGCCGGATATGGGCAATCGGATTGGCGGCCTGCACGATCTCAGGAACGGTTTCGATCGGCGCACCGACGAATGCCGACTCGAGAGAGTCGACCTGAGCACTGAATACGCCCTTGGGCAATTGGATCGATTCCACGTCTTCGGAAGGCTTGCCCTCAGGATCGCGGTGAGCATCGATCTGGAGAAAATCCGTCGGGCCATAGCAATCCACGACAGCCGCGACGCGACTGTCGAAGCCCCCTGCTCCGTCTTCCGCTGGCCCCTCGAAGCACCCTGGGCCTGACGTGGCGCAAAGCGCGGCCAGATGCCCGCCTGCGGATCCGCCCCATAAGCCTATACGCGCGGGATCAACGGCATACTGCTCCGCCACCGACTTGAGCCAGCGTACAGCAGTTTTGATATCTTCAAGTGCGGCAGGAAACACAGCGTGTTTGCTCAAGCGGTAATCGACGCTGACCATGACAAAACCGCGTTCGGCATAATCGCGTGCGAGGTCGGGCGATAGTTTGCGATCGCCGAAGCGCCACCCGCCGCCATGAACCCAGATGATCGCCGGCTTCTGCCGGACGCCGTCCTGAGGGACGTATATATCCGCCAGGAGCGCCTTTCCGTCACGCGTGGCGTAGGTCACGTCCGGCACGGTGAGGATTTGCGGTTTGCTCACCTTTTCGCTCCGTCGGCCATGACCATTTCGCGCAATTTTTTCTTGAGAATCTTGCCAACCACGTCGCGCGGAAAGTCCTCGAAAAATACGATGGACTTAGGGTTCTTGAACCCTGCCAATTCGCTTTTGCAATACGTCTGAACAGCTTCGGAATTGTAGCAGCGTTCAGGAATGACACAGGCAACGACCCTCTCTCCCCATTCTGGATCGGGAACGCCCACGACGGCGACTTCGCGTATCGAGGGATGTGCCTTCATCACCATTTCGATTTCAGCGGGATAGACATTGATGCCACCGGTTTTAATCATGTCCTTCAACCGCCCTTCCAATCGAATGTAGCCATCCGCGTCTTTCCGAGCGATGTCACCTGTGAAATAGCGATTGCCGCGCAAGGCCTCCGCCGTCTTGTCCGGCATACCCCAGTAGCCAGCAAACAGCCAAGGCGAACTGAGGACCATTTCGCCCGCTTCACCGCTCGGCACGGTTCCACCATCCTGATCGAGGCAATCCACCTGCGCCATCAGGCATTCTCGGCCAATGGTGTTCAGCGCCGCTGGTGAACCTGAGCCGTCGAGGGCTGCCCTCACCTCCTCGTCACCGACAAATGTGAGCCAACCGCCGCCTTCGGTGCAGCCGTAAGAGTTCCATAGCTTGGCTTGGAAACTTGGGACTGTGGCAAAGCGTTCGGCACACAGGCCGATATTGTGTCCGGCGCCAGTCCCGAACATGTAGCGCAGGCCTGACCAATCCGTGGTGTCGAAGGTCTCGGCTTCCATCAGGCGATCATAGGTCGATTCCATGGCGTAAAGGATGCTTATTTTTTCTGCTTCGACCAGTTGCAGCATCTCGACAGCATCGAAGCGCGGCATGAGGATAGTCGTCGCGCCGGCCAGGACATGACTATGCAGCATGTCTGCGCCCAAAGAGGCAGTTAAGGGCATGAAAATCAGGCCGCGATCATGTTCGGTATAATTGACGAGGGTCAACATGCTCATTCGCGACAAGACTTTCCGATCGTGCCGCAACATGCATCCTTTGGGAAGTCCCGTCGTACCGCTCGTATATTGGATGGCATATAGGGAAGTGGGCTCGACCTCGACCGGGGGGTCCTGGTCGCTGGCGTCCGCTGCCAAACCTGCCAAATCCTGTTCTAGGCCATGGTCGTCCCCGGCGCCGATAACCAGACGGACGTCGCCCAAAGCCGGCAGGGCATCACGTACGGCCGCGCTTTGATCCGCAGACGCGATGAGGCAAGCGGCCTTCACATCATTGACAATGTGTGTGATTTCGCGCGCGACCGACCGTGGCAGGATCGGCACCGAGATTGCTCCGATCTTTGCCACCGCATAATAGACGCGGACGATGTCTATCGAGTTGCTCATGATAAAGGCGACCCGATCGCCGCTTTTGATGCCCGCATTCAGCAAGGCATTGGCCAGTCTGTTCACCGAACGGTCGAGATCTCCCCAAATGATCCGCTCGCCACCACAGACGAGCGCTTCCCGATCGGGAATACGGCGCGCATTGGCGCGCAACAGATCACCAATGATCATCATGGATATCTCCTTGGCGGGCATTGGCCCGTTGATTGTTCATGAATCCTAGCCCACACTGAGCCGGAGGGTTTTCAGTACACCACCACGATCCACCAGATTGCGCAGCAGGAAGAGTTCATGGTCCGTAGGCTCAGGCGTTTCGGGAATGCGTTCGGGGATGTCCAAGTCAAAGCCGGTATGGGCTATGACGTCTTCGCTGCTATATCCCGGGTGAACGCTGACCAGGCGCATTGAGCAGCCTTCGCCACCAAAATCCATGATGCAAAGAGGCGTGAATACCTGTCTTGGCCCACGCGTCTGGAGACCGGCCGCTTTGGCGTCGGGATTCCAGCCGGGACCGGACACATGATCAACCTGTTCCACGAAAACACTCCGGTTATGATGCCAGGTAAATAGGTGTGACGTGCGGATGCGGCGTGACCAGGCGAGACCCACCGTACCGGGCCCGCGCACCGTCATATTGTCGTACGGACCGATACCGATGAGGTTGGCGTTGCCGTGGCGGTCAATCTGCATGCCTCCGGAAAAACCGAAGCCCCAGTCGCCGCGTCCGCCCATGTCGACGATGTCCTGCATCTTCTGGGTGGCTTCGCAGCCATAAAAGGCCCGGGGATCAGCCGACGTCATCGGCAGATGGTCGAAGGACGGGTTGAACGCGCCGCTTGAGCCACAAAACCAGTAGATATTCGGCGCGACCGTCAGGGTCGCCAAGCGCACCGCTGCCATTGGTATCGTCGCCGCAGCGCCGACGCCGCCGACCTCCCCGTCATTTTCCGCCAGGGCGCGTGACATGATGACGGCGAGAAACTCGGCCATCGAGTAAGTGTCGCTGCGGAGTTTGGCAATTTCGGCCATGATCACACCTCTCGCATCAGGTTGAACAAGTTATTCAGGCCGACGGTCTCGATATATTCGGCATGGGTCTTTGGGCCGCGCACAAACTGCTGAAGGTACGCTTCGGCCTGTCCTTTTCGCACCTGATCTGCATAAGCCTTCATATGCGCTTCATCGTTGTTGTAGAAGTTGGGCGAAAGCGTAGGATGGGCGCCAAACGGTACATGCACGACCGCATCGACCAGATGACCGGGGATCGTCACCTTGCGCGGATCGGCCCGCGAGCGGTCAACCGAGACGATACGCTCGGCGCTGATTATCACGGTCTCAGCGGCCTTTGCCTTATCGAGTTCCTGCCCGTTACCGCCCCAAAGCTGAGCGTTGCCATACTCATCGACTTCCTGAGCGTGCAAGATACACACGTCGGATTTGAGGGGCGGAATGGTCATCACCGTTTCACCCGTGTAGGGGTCGATGACGGTTTTGATCCAATCATTGCGTTTGGGCAGATCCGTGGCTTCATAGACGCCACGGACGGGAATGAAGGATAGGCCAGCAGCGGCGGCCCGGGTACCGTGGACGATGAACGGCTCATCGGCCTCAATGATCGTCAAGCGGCGATTTTCGCAGGCTTGCCGGAAGGCAGGGGCCAATCCCAGGGTTTCGAAACCGACATAAGATACGATCAGCGTATCAATAATACCGGCGGCGATCATCAGATCAACGGCCATGGCCGCATCGATCGCCGGTATGACTGTGAGTTCCGTCGCGCCTGCTCGAATGGCTTCGCGGATCAGGGCCATCGGCGAATTGACGACCTGAGACCCTGCCAGCGAAAGGGTCTTGGCCGAGGCTATGACCCGGCCTGCCTCTTCAAGGCCGATTTCCTTGCTTTTTCGACGGGGCAAAGAAAAACCGCCCACTGGTTGTTCAGGCGCCATGTGGCCCTCCCTGCGATGATAAATTCTTAGAAGTCAGGCCGAAGACGAACATGGAGAGACCCGCCATGGCAGCCGCCACTCCAATGACAATCAGGACAACGTCAACCGGCAGGCCCTGAGCCAAGAGCGCGCCACCAACTACCGGCCCGATAATGCCGCCGATCCGGCCCATCCCCAAGCCCCATCCTGAACCGGTCGCGCGAATGTGGCCCGGATAAAAGCTGGCCATGATGGAGTTGGTGGTATTGACCGAACCGAGCAGGAATAGTCCGGTAAAGAAAATCACCGGAAACGCTGGATTTCCCGGGCCAAGCAACTGAGAGAAGAGGATCAGTCCGACTGCAGCCGCCAGAAAACTTGCACCGGCGGCCAAGGCCATGCCAAGACGATTGAGCAGAAGGCCGATAAGAATTGTACCGAGAATTCCGCCGAGGTTGACCATGACAGGTCCAAGGATAGCCTGCTTTTGATCCACCCCGACCTGGCTGATCATCACCGGCAACCACGATACCAGTGCGCCGAAACTCATAAGCGCGAAAAAGCTCCCACCCCACAGAAAAACGGTGGACGGACCGCGACCGTCCCGGAACAATTCGCGGACCCGGTCGATAGCTGCCGAAAGTCCACTCTGCGGGCCCTTGTCACCACGAGCTTCTTGGCGCCTGGTTTCCGGCAAAAGCAACCACAAGATCGGCAAAAGTATCAACGGCGCTGCGCCGCCGATCCAGAAGGCGCTTTCCCAGCCATAGTGCGGAATAAGTCGTGACGCGAGAAATCCGCCGACGACCCCACCTGTAGCGACGCCGCCATACATCAGGCTAACGAACAGACCGCGACGTTTGCGGGGCGCGGCCTCCGCGGTAAGGGCGGCCACGCAAGGCAGCGCTCCACCCAGTCCAAGTCCGGTGACGAAGCGATATACCAGCAATCGCTCGTAGTGCAGGTCGAATATGGGGGCGAGCGAAAACGCACCGAACAGCGCGACCGACAACAACAGGATGGACTTGCGACCGTAACGATCTCCCAGAGGCCCGATAAACATGCCTCCGATCAGGACGCCGGTGTAGCCGGCGCCGAAGACCGCACCAAAACGCGCGACATCGGTCCCAAGCGCGTCCGCCATGGGCTTGGCCACAAACGAAACGCATAGCAGGTCATAGCCGTCAAGCATCACGACGATGAACGAGAGACACAAGACCCAAATAGCCGGTAACAAAGGCTTGTCCTGAAGCGCGTCGCCAGAAGAAATATTAGCCGGGGAAACATGCGATGTGACGGACATTTCTTATTCACCTCTTTATGGACACACCCTAGAACAATCCGGGTAGCCAGGTTGTAAGACGGGGGAAAAACACCAGAAGCGCCAGCACGATGGCATCCGCGACGACGAACGCCGCGACACCGCGATAAAGGGCGCGCAGGGAAATGTCAGGACGCATCCCATGCACGATCAACACGACCATGCCGACAGGCGGGATGATCAGCCCAAGTTCCACGATCACAACGTTGATGATGCCCCACCATACCGGGTCGTAACCCAGATGAACGATCACCGGCAGGGCGAAAGGCACCGTCACCACCATGGCAGCGAGTTCATCGAATACCGCGCCCAACACCAGATAAATGACGAGGATCATTCCAATGATCATCGGCGGAGGAAGATCGACCGCGGTGACACTGCCGACGATGATCTCGGGCAGGTGAGCCAGCGAGATGAAATAGGTAAACACCGCGGAACCGATCAGCACCACATAGATCATCCCCGCGACCGCGGCCGTATCAATGAATGCCCGCAGGATCAGATCGACAGCGAAGCCGTGGCGAAAAACCAGGCACAGGAAAGATAGCACCGCTGCAACCGCTGCCGCCTCGTTGACGGTAAAGACGCCGCTATAAAGTCCGACGAAGACCACCAGGATCAACCCTATGGCGGGTCCCGCATCCCAAAGTGCGGCGATCTTTTCTTCGCGGGTTATCGCCGGTCCGGCGGGAGCTGGTGAGTTCAGGGTCCGGGCGATCAGCCAGACAGCGAGGAAGTTCGCCATCAGCGTCATGATCGCCGGCACGACAGCGGCAAGAAAGATGTCGAAGATATAGACTTGTGCCACGACGCAATAGAGGATCATGCTGAGCGAAGGCGGGATCAAGGCTTTCAGGGCGCCGCCTGCGGCGATGGTCGCCCCGGAAAAACCAGGCTCGTAGCCGCGCTGGAGCATTTCGGGTAACGCGATCCGGGTAAACGTCGCCACTGTCGCTGGCGATGAGCCGCAGATTGCCCCGAACGTGGCGCTGCCGCCGAGCGTGGCATAGGCCAGTCCACCGCGGCGATGACCGAGCAATGCCGCTGCTGCGGTGTAAAGATCCTTCGAGAACCCCGCCGCGGAGACGAAGGCGCCCATCATCAGGAACATCGGAACGGCGGCCAGATCGACGCTGCCCAGAACCTGCGCCGGCTCTGAGGCCAGGAATGTCAGCGCCGGGCCCCAGGAGGTCTGGAGTGCGAATGCGACGATGCCCACGAGCGCCAGTGCAAACCCTAATGGGATATGCAGCAGGACCAGAACGAACAGCGCCAGCAGTCCCAGACTTCCAATCAGTGCGGGGCTCATACTTCGGCGTCCTGTGGGACGGAATTGGCCGGATGCAGGACAACCCAGCCCTGAACGAGCGCAGCAAAGGCGATGATGCTGCTGACCACATACCAGAACGGCGCCTTGGGTATTTGCATGAGCCAGGTCACATCGCCTGCACGGGCAGTCTTTGCGCTGAACAAAAAGAACTGCCACGCCATGGTGAGCAGGACGACAAAAACAACACCCTGCGCAAAGACGTCGACCCGGCGCACCGTCCGGGCGGGCAGAATACCCTCAAGGACGCGAAGCGTGATGTGATGACGTCGGTACATGACCAGAGGCAGGCAGCTCGCGGCGGAGATCGCGATAACGAGATCGGCGATTTCGCGCACAAGCGCAATCGGCGCATTCGCAAAGCTGCGCAGCAGCGCGTCAAGCACCACCGCTGCTGCGTAGAAAAGCAGGACAGATAGTCCGACCACTGCCAGCGCATTCACAGCGCGTTCAATCAAAACCGGCAAACGAAGCATTGTTAGTTTCCGCTCGCCGCGAGAATGGCGCGGGCCTTTTCGAGAAGCGACGCGTTTTCGGATGATTGGGCTGCCCAGGCGCTGGTGACAGACTGGTAGGTGGCGTCGATCTTGGGCTGGTCGTCCGGGGCGACGTCGATGACCTTGCGTTTTGGATCGTCCCTCAATCGGGTGATCACATCCTGATTGTATCGAGTGACTTCGCGAAGATAGAGATCCTGGATCCAAGGGCCGGAGTACTTGTCGAGGACCTGCCTGGCCTCTGGCGACAGGGCCTTGTATTTCTGCGCACTCATCAACAGCGTGAGCGGGCCCGCGCCGAGCGGCAGAAGATAGTCTGTGGTGGTCACACGGTCGGCACCAAAGTCGATCAGTGCGGCAGGAACCAACGTCGCGGCGTCAATCGAGCCTCGGCCGATAGCCTCGACGACCTCGGGCGGCGGCATCAGCACCGGAACCATGCCGAAGCTTTGGACCGTCTGCCCTACCATCGGGCCGACGATCCGCACTTTCTGTCCTGCCAGGTCCTTCAGCTCCTTGATCGGTTTGCGCGAGAAGATATGGTAGGGAGGATTTGTGAACGCGCCGATCACCTTGTAGTCGTCATATCCCGGCAGCAATCCCTGTTCCAGCAGGCCTGAATAAAGCTTGATGCCGTCGCCGATGTTTTTGACCAGCCCGGGCAGTTCCAGAACCTGGTCCTTTGCGAATCGCCCCGGAACGAGGGAGGGGTTCACCCAGGCGATGTCGGCTACACCATCGAGGATCATCTGTGGCTGCGCCTGAATATTCTTGCCGAGCGCTCCATCCGGGAACGCCTCGATCTTGACCGCGTTGGCGGGGTCGGCGTTCACGGCATCTACCCACGGCTTGATCACCATGGCGTAGTTGACTTCTTTCGACGACGCGAAGAAGGCGAGCTTCAACGTGGCGGGTTCGGCATGCAGCGCCAACGGCGCCAACAGGCTTAGACCAAATCCAAGGACAGCCGATGAAAGTTTCATTGTGATTTCCTCCTCAACACGCGGACAGTTGCTCCTCCTCGAGCCAACCGTCGGCGGCACGCACCGATGACTTCATGTTTGACTTTTTATGAAATGAATTATCTATAGTGTCAAGCAACCAAAGTTCGAAAAGGAGGAATGTCCGAATGCACATCACGCGATTTGATGCGGCAATGCCATACGAAGCCCCCCGCCACTTCGGCATGACGGCGCTGCGTCTTCACGGTTCCGGGACCGGACCGGCAAAGGGATTTGGTCTTGGGTTTTCTACATTTTCCGCGAAGGGTGGCGCTGAACTTTCGGCGTCGGGTGTTGATCGGATTTATTTCGTGCTCTCAGGCACGATCACGGTGACGATCGCTGGTGAGGATCATGTACTCTTGCCGCATGACAGCTGCTATATCCCTGCGGGAGAAGCGCGGGCATTGGTGAACAACGGAACCGATCCGTGCGAAATGCTCGTATTCACCGTTGATGTAAGCTGATGACATCCCGCAGGATGATCATGCCCGGAACGCCAGGACCAGAAACTATGTTGAATAGCGAGAATGATGAAGAGCGTCGCAAAGTCGGTATTCAATCGGTGGAAATCGGCGCCCAGATCCTTTTTACATTGGCGAACTATAGCAAGCCGGCGACGCTGAGCGAACTGTCCCGCGAGCTCAACATGGCACCGAGCAATGTGCGGCGCTATCTTGTAAGCTTGGCAAACACCGGTCTGGTCGAACAGGAACCGAACTCGCTTCGCTACCTTTTGGGGTCGGCCTGTGTCCGTCTGGGGTTACTGTCGATGGGCCAGCGCCCCGAGATCGAGGTCGTGAACGATGCGGCGCGGAGCCTGCGCGACGAGACCGATCTATGCGTCGGGGTGCTCAGCACCAACGATCTGCCGCCCATGATGATCAACTGGTTCAGCAATGGCGACAGGATCACCCATGTCGGGCGCATCGGTACGACGTTCTCTTTGGTGCATTCGGCGTCGGGGCGCACAGCGCTTGCATATCAGCCGAATACCGCGATTGTCGCAGCCTTCCGCAAGGCCGTGCGCGAGGGCCGCAAGCCGACAAGTTGCGGTGAACTTCTGGATGAAGAAGCCTTCCTGGCACTCACCGAAGAGATCCGCAGGGAAGGTCTGACCCATGTGCGTGGTGATTACACGCCGGGAATTGAGGCCTATGCCGCTCCTGTCTTCAATGCAACCGGCGAGGTGATTTTCGTCCTGACAATTGTCGGACGGGTCGGGATGTTCGAAGACGGGCACAGCGCCCTGCAGGCGATCACCGCACTCAGGGCTGCGGCCAACCGGGTGAACGACCGTACAGGTTACCGCGCCACGACCACGCCCATTACATTTCCGGAAACGCCTGTGCTGAGCTTCCGCGACAGCTAGCTGTGATAAAGGGGATCCCTCTCAGTCATCGAGATTTGACATATCCTGCTGCACCGTGGCGCGGCAGGCACCGAACCCGATGGATACGAAGCCTTTGGCCGACGCCTGAGCCCGCAGTTCGATTGTGTCTCCGTCACGAAGATATCCGAGGGCAGTTCCGTCGGGCAATTTGATAGGCGCACGTCCATCCTGCGTTAATTCGAGGAGGCTCCCATAACTTTCAGTCGTCTGCCCGGAAATCGTGCCAGACCCCAATAGATCGCCCGGGCGTAGCGCGCAGCCATTGCTGGTATGATGGGCGAGAAGCTGCGCGGGCGTCCAGTAAAGCGCCTCCATCCCGACGCTTGCCAGGCGGATTCCAGGCTGATCACGACGCCTCATGTCGGCGCTCTGAAAAAAGGTTTCAATCGACAGCGCAAAGCTGCCACTCTTCAGATCATCGGGATCGCTGAGGTAAGGTAGCGGCGCGGGATCCTCCGCGGGACGTGGCGGTTGCGCGCACCGAAAGGGCGCCAGTGCTTCCATCGTGACGATCCAGGGTGACAGCGTCGTTGCGAAACTCTTGGCGAGGAACGGGCCGAGCGGCTGGTATTCCCAGCGCTGTATGTCGCGTGCGGACCAATCGTTCAGCAATGACATGCCGGCCAGATGTTCACCGGCCCGGCCAATCGGCACCGGACTTCCCTGTCGATTGCCCGGTCCCACCCAAAAGCCCAGTTCGACCTCGTAATCGAGCGCCGCGGTTGGTCCAAACACCGGGCTCTGGGATCCTGGTGGCATTGTTTGGCCGGAGGGCCGGTAGACCTCACCTCCCACCCCTAATGTCGAAGCGCGGCCATGATAGCCGATAGGGATATGACGATAGTTGAGTAAAAGTGGCGCATCGGGTCGGAATTGCTTCCCGACGTTTCGGGCATGATGAATTCCGGCATAGAAATCGGTGTAGTCGCCAACCGTTGCAGGCATCCGCATCCTGCAACTGACCTGAGGGTGGAGCACGGCAATGCTGGGACCATTTTCGCCTTCAGCCAGCAATCGGAACACCGCATGGCGCAAGCTGCGGCGGGCATCGGCTCCCAACGCAAGCAAGGCATTGAGATCGCGTCCTGCGCAGAGCTCCGCGAGGTCCGCGGCGGATCCCGGCAGGCGCGTCTCTGCAAGATCCAGAACCTGATCGCCAATCGCGATCCCGCCGCGCGGCGCACCGCCAGACGGCGGCAAGAAGATACCAAGCGGCAGGTTCTGCAGCGGAAAATCCCGGTGGTTCTGCGCGCTCCGCACCCAGGAACGCCTGGCAGGATCGTGGGTTTCATCTATCGTCATATTGCGCTTTCAGTCCGACTGGTTTCTTTGCAGTCGCAACCGTCGGCGCTCCGCCATGAAGTCCGCCAAGCGGTTGCGCACGTCCTGGGCACGCTCCGGGGTCCAGTCATAAAAGCCATGGCCGGTCTTCATCCCCAGATGACCTTCCGCGACGAGGGAGCGCAGGTAGGGATGCGGGCCGGGTGTCACGTCGAGATCGGCGATCAGTTCTTCATGGATGTCCAGCGTCAAGTTGAGCCCGACAAGATCAGATTGTTCCAGCGTACCCAGCACCGACAGTCTCGGCCCGAAACCCGTTTTGATCACCCGATCGACCGTCTCGGCATCGCAGACACCGGCGGCGACCAGCGCTATGGCCTCGCGCTTCATCGCATGCTGCAATCGGTTTCCGATGAAACCAGGAATGTCGCGGCGGACCAGGACGGGTTCCTGCCCGATCTCCGTCAATATAGCCATCAAGTGATCGGCCAGAACCGGATTGCTTTCCTCGGTCATCACCACTTCGACCAAGGGCACAAAAGATGGCGGGTTCCAGAAATGGGCCCCGAAGAACCGGGACCGGTCGGTCACCGCCGAGGCGATGCGGGTGATCGGAATGACGGAGGTGTTTGAGGCAAGAATGGCCCGTCCTGGCGCATGGGTATCGATGGCGGCAAAGACCTGGCGCTTGAGTTCGATCTTTTCCGGAACCGCCTCGATGACGAGATCCGCTTCGGAGACGGCGTCGGCAATCGTGTGATGCGTAGTCAGGGCGGAAAGGCAGGCTTCGTCAATTTCCATCTGTTGGCAAAGACGGGCCATGGCGGGACCGGCGGCAGCCAGGGACTCCGGCTGACTGTCCATCAGTGATACACGCGCACCCGCGGCTGCGAAAAGTTGTGCGATGGAATGACCCATCAGCCCTGCGCCGATAATAGCGACCTTCAATTCTGTCATGTCATCCTGCCGTGTAGCCACCATCGACGTACATGATCTGGCCGGTGCAAAAATCGGAGGCTGGCGAAAGCAGATAAAGCGCCATACCCGCCAGATCTTCCGCTTCACCCAGCCGCCCAAGCGGAATGCGTGAGAGCGAGCGCTGGCGCGTGGCCTGCCCGACGGGATCATCCGACCACATCCAGGCTGTGAGCTTGGATCGAAAGACGGTCGGTGCAATCGAATTCACGGTGATACCGTGTTTTGCCCACTCGGTCGCAAGAACCCGGGTCAGGGCGTCACTGGCACCTTTTGAGGCGCAGTAGGCTGTGTAACCCGAGATATTGCCATGCCTTCCACGCACGGAAGACATCATCAACATCTTGCCGCGCACCTGATTTCCGATCCACCAACTGCCGATCGCTTTCGCCATAAGCCAGGCGCCGCGCACGTTGGCGTCCATCACGGCTTCCCATTCCTCAAGGCTTTGATCCTGAATGAAGCCTGCCTTGTTAAAGCCCGAGGCGATCACCAACATATCGATACGGCCGAACCGAGCCAGCGCGGCCTCCCGGATAGCGTCCGCATCCTCGACCGAGTCTGGGCGGCGCACGAAAGGCTCCGCCTCGCCGCGATTGTCGTGCACCTCGGCCAGCACCTCGTCGAGTTCGCTGGCATTACCCGAAACAAGCAGAAGCTTGACGCCAAGGGCGCCGAGCATCAGTGCGCAGACTCGGCCGAACGAGCCGGAGGCGCCGGTGATGACTGCCACCTTGCCCTGCAACTCGAACATTGAAAGTGGATTGCTAAGAATGGCGGGAATGTCCTGTTTCGACATCGTCACAGCCCTCCCCGCTCGAACCGGAATGTCTGGTCCGGATCGATCACTGCCAGGATGCGCACGCCGCACCCCTCCCCGCCCGGCCAGCGCCAGGGAAAGCACATGAAGGTGCAACGTTTGCCCGTGATCTGGTCGAGATCGCCTCCGACATTTTCGACGCCGGGAATTCCCCCTTTGACCATCAGGGTTTTGTGGCCTGCTTCCCAGTCTGGAAAATCCTCGCGTGGCCAGCGGCCGGTATAGGCCTTGTATTCCTCGATCAGATGCGGATGGCTAGGCCCAAGCCCGTGGTCGACAAGCTTCGTCGCCATGGGATGGTCGTTTGCCTGCACATCGTAACCGACCAGTTTCACCTTGCGATCGACCAGCCATTGGGCGCCCTCGCGATAGATGCCGGGCGAATAGGCGTAGTATTCGTCAGTGTCGGCCATCTTGTGATGCATGCCGGTATTGATCATCACGATGTCACCCTCGCGAATTTGCGGACGGGCAGCCTCGAGATCCTCGGCGGTGATCACTTCCCATTTTTTCTTGGGAATGGAGACAGCGACACCCGTGCCGAAAAAGCGCCACAACGGGTATCCCGTCAGATCGGGCGTATTTTCTGTGACATGCAGCGGCGCGTCCATGTGGGTGCCGCGATGCATGATGCCCTCGAACTCGGTTTCGTAAACGCCATCCTTGGCATGGAATTTCTTGACGGTGAGATTGACACCCGGGCTGGAGGGCCATTCTGGCATTCCATGCCCCCACGCATGGGAAAGATTGTAGATCTGCATAATTGGATTCTCTCTTGAAGGCTGGTTCAGGAATTGGAGCCGGGCTCTATGCGGTTCTGCCCGGTTGGATCAAAGATTGCCACGAAGCGCACCGGGCAGGCGTCTAGCGACCGCCCTTTCCAGGGCGCGGCGTGGAACGTGGCGCGTCGTCCGAGGACACTGTCGACATCGCCGCCGACCTGCTCGATTGTGGGAATTCCGGCGGCGAGCAACTTCTTGTGCGCGCCATTCCAGTTCGAATGGGTGGTCGCCGGTTCGAGACCGGTCTCGTGCTGAAAATGGGCGGGAAGCCGATTCATGATGGGGCCGCCCCGATGGGCGCCCAATGACGTCGCCAGGGGATGATCAACCTGCGGTGTGTCTATGGCGAAAACACTGATGCCCTGGGCGACCAACCAGTCGGCGGCTGCCTCCGACAATCCGGGCGATTCCCCGAAATATTCCAGACTGTCCGAATATCGGTGATGCCATCCGGTGACAACGACGACGAAATCACCGCTTTGGACGGCGGGACTTGCGGCCTCAAGATCAGCCGGTTCGATCAACTCCCAGCGCGCTTTCGGAATAGACAGGATGACGCCATTGCCGAAGAAACGGTCAAGCGGCACGTTGGCCATATCGATGCCGCGCTGCACGAGATGGATCGGCGCGTTCATGTGCGTGCCGGTATGCATTCCCATTTTCAGACGTGTGGCCATGACGCCATGCTGGGCGTGCTTGACCGAACGATACATCACCACATCCGGGGTACCGGGCATTGAAGGAACGCCGTGCCCCCATTCATGACTGAGTTCCACGAATTCAAGTTTCGAATATGGATCAATTTCGCGCTCACCAGCGGTGATCATAAGCTTCCCTCCCTCCGTCACTGTTTGACTATTTATGAAATCAATGCCCCATAAAGTCAATCGTCATTCTGGGCGCCGAGCCTCCGCGCGTACCGGGGTGTCTCAACGAGATGGAGCTTGCGCTCCAGCTGTTTGGGGCCTGCTGTCCATTGTGCATAGAGAAGGCCGACGTCTGCATTCAGGCTTTCGGCTCAACTCCCACGAAGACCACCGAAAAGGCTCGAAAAGTTTCCAACGACTGATGGATTTGAGTCTATTTGCACAGATCTACACCGATTCCGGTATGGATCGCGCCGACGTAAGGCCGACGCCGAACGGCTACAAGTCTGCTTGAGGCAGGCGCAGGAAAAGAAATAACGCAGCTTCCTTAGATCTGCTGCGATCGCTCGTATGCTGGGAATGTGGCTAAGCCCCTCTCCACCAGCCCGTCTTTAAGCATCGACAGCCATCGAAGGACTCACGCTGACGCGCCGAAGACCCGACACCCTAGCTGGGCATACTCACCGCCGCACAGCAGCAAAATCGCGCGCACTGACAGATACGATGCAAATTGCGAGCGAGCACCGGCGCACGGAGCAAGCAGAGAGATGCTCGACCTCCGCACCCAGCCACGAGACCGCGGATACGGCCGCGGCTTTTTCTTCATGACCGCCGCGAACGGCCTCAGAGGATGCTTTGCTTGGAGAATCGTGCCCTGAGTATGACAAGCAGATCATCCAGCAGTGTGAACACGACCGGGATGACCAAGAGACTTAAGAATGTCGAGGTGATCAGACCGCCGATCACGACGACACCCATGGGTTGGCGAAAGCTCGAATCGCCCGATACAAGACTGAGTGCGGCGGGCAGCATGCCGCCGGCCATTGCAATAGTCGTCATGACGATCGGTCGTGCCCGCTTGTGACATGCATCGACAAGCGCATCATAACGAGACATGCCAGTGCGGCGCGCCTCAATAGCGTATTCGACAAGGAGAATTGAGTTTTTCGACACGATCCCCATCAGCAGTAGTAAACCGATTACCGCAGGCATGGAGAAGCTTGTACCGGTGAGCACGAGTGGCAGCATGGCGCCGCCAAGCGCCAGCGGCAACGCCATCAGGATGGTAGCGGGCTGCAGGAAATCATGGAAGAGAAGGACCAGAACGGCGTAGATGCAGAAGATGCCAATCGCCATCGCCGTACCGAAACTGCTGAACAGCTCACTTTGACGCTTTAATTCGCCCTGTTCGACGAATTTAACACCTTGCGGTAAGTTCTGATAACTGGGCAACTGAGCGGCCTGTGCCATCACGTCGGACAGGTTCCTGCCATTCAGTTCAACGGTAATCGAGACATTCCGTGACCGATCGAGCCGATCGATTTGGCTCGGGCTGGATCCCACGGAAATATCAGCGACGGCGCCGAGTGAAACATTGCCCTCTTTTCCCTCGACGGGGATAAGCGATATTGCATCAAGCGACTGTCGGCTTGTCGTATCGAGCATTACCCGGACAGGCACCTGTCGTTCAGGTAGGTTGAGCTGAGACAAGGCCGCGTCATAGGCGCCCGCGGTCGCGACCCGGATAGCCTCGGCGATAGCCTGGGATGTAACACCCAGTGACGCAGCTTCAGCCAAATCCGGCTTGATTGTTATCTCCGGCGACTGCTTGGCTGCCGAAGACGTGACGTTGCCGATACCGGGAATGGTGCGCAGATCAGCCTCAAGGTTGGACGCGGCCTGATCGAGAAGCTCGGAATCATCGCCCGCCAGCGTGAGCGTGAGTTCCGTTCCATTGCCGCCAGATCTTATCTCGACACGAACATCGGGCAGCATCTCCAAGGCCGTGCGCAAATCCGCTTCGATCTGTGACTGCTTGATATCACGGTCATCGATCGGAGTGAGATTGACGACAATCGTGGCGCTGTCGGTGCTCGCGTTCGATGTGGCGTTCATGCCGCCGGTCGATGCTGTCCCGGTTGCCTGAAACACCGAAGTGACGTGATCCACGCCAGCGATGATTGCGGATGCCGTTCGCGCGGCACCGTCGGTCGACTCGATCGTCGACCCCGGAGGGGCGGTGATGGAAACCTGGGTCTGCCCGTCGTCCGATGCCGGAAAAAAGCCAGTCGAGAGATTGGTCAGAAGCAGGACCGTGAATACCAGGAACCCTGCCGTCCCGAGCACCGGTATCCATCGATGCCGAAGCGCGCCTTTGACAAGCCAAAGGTAGGACCGCATTAAGCGACCGTCCTCCTGGTGTTTCGTGCCACTTGCCTTCATGATGTATGCCGCCATCATCGGCGTGACCAATCGCGCTACCAGAAGAGAGGCGAGAACGGCAACGGAAGCCGTGATGCCGAATTGCTTGAAGATGATGCCTGGAATTCCGCCCATGAAGGCCGTCGGCAAAAACACGGCGACCAATGTGAAAGTGGTGGCGATGACCGCCAGACCGATTTCGTCTGCCGCCTCCATCGCCGCGTCGAAAGGACTTTTGCCCATGTTTAGGTGCCGCTCGATGTTCTCGATCTCAACGATCGCGTCGTCGACGAGAATTCCGACGACCAACGACAGCGCCAGGAGCGTGATCGTGTTCAGCGTGTAGTCAAGCAGATACATCACGAGAAACGTCGGTATGATCGACAGCGGCAAGGCCACGGCGGCAAGCAGCGTCGCACGCCAATCGCGTAAGAACAGCCAGACCACGAAGATTGCGATCAGAGCGCCCTCGTAGACCATGTGCATCGATGACTCATAGTTCTGCTCGGTCGGAACAATCGTGTTGTAGGCTTCCTCGATTGTCACAAGGGGATTGGCCGCAGCAAACGCCTTCATCGCTTCGCGGACATTCTCGGTGACGGCGATATCGGAATAGCCTTTGGAACGTTTGATCTGGGCCGCGATGACCGGTTTGCCATTTAGATACGCAAGCGAAGTGAGGTCGCTGTGGGAATCGGTAACCGTTCCGAGTTCATCCAGCCGAACCCAGCTTCCCTTTGGCAGAGGAATAGGCGTGGCGCGAAGCTGATCGGCACTGTCTGCGGCCGCCAAAGTGCGAACAGACTGGCTTTCGCCGCCAATGCGTCCTTTGCCGCCTGACAGATCGGATTGCACCGCTTCAAGTTGGCCGTTAACGTCGTTTGCGGTCAATCCCAAGCCGTCGAGCAGGTTTGCGTTGAGCTCGACCTTGACTTCTCGGTCGATGCCTCCCAGCCGGCCCACTTCGCCAACGCCTTCCACAGCCATCAGAGCTCGTGACATGTCGTTGTCGATGAACCAGGACAGTTCCGCATCGTCCAGTTTTTCGGAACGCACCACATACGTAATCAGCGGCGAAGCGTTCAAAGACTGTTTTGAGACGGTTGGCGCATCCATGTCTTCCGGCAAGTCGCCTTGCACCTGATCGACCGCGCTTTTCACCTCGTCCAGCGCTTCTTGCGTGTCCTTTCCGACATCGAACGCGACAGAGATGCTCACGGAACCGTCGGTAATGGTCGTGGTGACGGAATCCAGCAGGGTAAGGCCTGTCAGTTCGTCCTCGATCTTGCGAGCCACCTCCGTTTCGAGCTGGGCAGCTGCTGCCCCGTCAAGCGAAGCGCTGATCTCGATTGTCGGAAGATCCATATCCGGAAAATTCTGGACGTCGAGGCGATTGAAAGCCCATAGGCCGCAAGCGGTCAACAGAGCAAAAAGCAGGATTGGCGGAACAGGATTGCGGATGGACCACGAGGAGACATTCATTTCGTCTCTTCCTTCTTGGCCGTTTCGGTACCTTCTGTTACCCGCACGACCGAACCGTCCGCGAGAAATGCGCCGCCAGAGGTTATGACGTCGTCATTCTTTTCTATCCCCGAAACAATCTCGATGCGGTCGTTCTGCCGCCGACCCGTCTGAACGCGCTTGCGCGAAACAGTCGGCTGGTTTGCCTCGTTCAAAATGAACACATAAGAGAAACCGTCCCTCAGGATGACGGCGGTAGCGGGTACTGTGAGCGCATCGGTGCGATCGAATTCAAAATAGCCACTGGCCAGGATGCCGGTCTTTGGTGGCGGCATACCTGCGTCAGGATGCAAGGTCACATAGACCGTCACACGACCATTGTCAGTCGAGGTTGTCGGCGCAATCAGCCTGACCTCACCCCTCACGTCGCCGAGCGGCGTAGGGATGATTGCGGCCGTGCCTTCTTTAACATCCGCCAAGCGCTTGATCGGCAACTCAGCCTTCCATTCAACCCTGTTCTGTCGGATCAACTTGAACAATTCGTCGCCGGCGGTGACGACCTTTCCCAGGGATGCTGAACGTTCGGAAATCACACCATCGTCGATTGCGTAAATCTTGGTGCGGTCGAATGTCAGTTGAGCGGATGTCAGCGCGGCCCTCGCTGACGCGAGTTCGGCCTTCGCTTTCCGCTCCGTGACCAGATATTCCGCGGTCTGCTGGTTCGATAGTGCACCCGAGCCTGTCAGTCCGCGTGCACGGTCAGCGTTCGCTATCGCCTGCTCAAGATCCGCTTCGGCCTTTTCGACGGCCGCCTGTTGCTGTTCCAATTCCGCTTGCGCGGTCTCGGAGGCAAACTCCACAAGCAAGTCGCCTTTCTTCACGGAAGTGCCGACATCCGCCTTGACATCAATGATCCTCAGCCCGGTGACTTCGGCTGCGATTGTCGCCTCATGCCATGCAGCAAGACGACCACTCGCTGGGATAGTCACCGGCCACGCCGATACCTCGGGCTTGACCACGCTGACGGTCAATGCCGCTGCTCGAGCATTGCTGTGTTCGGCTTCCTGGCTCCGGGCAGCAAAGCTGAACGAAAAATAGGGCGCAAGGGCGAGCGTCATGGTGAGAGGAATGAAGGCAAATCTACGCATCACTGTATTCCGTTGACAGAGGCAATCGAGGCATCATCCGGAGCAGACCAGCCGCCTCCCAGAGATTTGTAGAGCGCGATCCAGTACTGGACCGCGTCGCGCCTGATTTCGATGAGGGTGATAGCTGCCGATTGCGCCGATCGACGGGCTTCTTCGCGGTCCAGGATACTAACCCCGCCGGACTTCCAGTTCTGATCGACCGAGTTGAAATAGCTTTGATAATTGTCGGCCGCGGTTTTGGCATCGGTGATCCGCCGCAGCGCCGTGTTGACCCGAAGGAGAGCCGTCTCTACGTCAGAGACAGCCGTCAAGACGCCGGACTTGTAACCCGCGACCGCAATATCATAGTCCGCGACGGCGCTTCGCACCGCCGCCCTTCTTGCTCCCCCATCAAGCAACGGTATTGAGAGCATCGGACCGAACGACCAGGGGATGGATCTGCCGGTTACGGTGGAGTCGCTGATTGAGATTGATCCGCGCAGGCTGAGACTGGGGTATAGGTCAGCCTTTGCTGCACCGACGTCTGCGATGGTCGCTGCGACTTCGGCTTCGAGGGCATTGATGTCAGGTCGTTGCCGCAGAACCTCAGCAGGCACGGACGCAATACGCAGCGCAGATGGTTGAGGAATGCGGCTCCTTCCCTGCTCCAGCAGTTTTCTGACGACGAGTTCATCGCCACCCGTCAGTTGAACCAGCGATTTGACAATGATCTCACAATCCCCTCGCTGGGCCGTCAAGCTGGACGAGGATGTGGCCGCGCTCGCACGCGCAAGCGCCAGATCGGCCGTCGAGGTAAATCCTGACTGTGCCGATTTCTCCGTGACACGGATCGTTTCTTTCTGCGAAGCAAGCTCATCCCTGTAAAGCCGTTCCAGCTGACGACAGGCGCGATACTGGACATAGTAATCAGCGACTTCGGCCGCGACGGAAATCCGAGCGTCATGCCATGACCAGATCCTACCCTGGGCTCGCGACGCCGCAGCTTGTGCCTCTTTCTTGGTCTTGCCGAATAGATCGATCTCCCATGCCGCATCCAGATCGCCACTTTTACTGGTTCCGGCCGCGATTTTGTTGACATCGTCACCCTTGTTGCCCTCCCGCGTTGCGGAGGCCGAGCCATCGAGCGATGGAAAAAGGCCCGCTCTGGCGGTATCAAGGGTGGCGCGAGCCTTGTCGATATTGGCGACGGCTTCCTGGACGGACGGATTTTCGCGTTCCGCCAGACTGAGCAGTCCATCCAGCGTGGGGTCCTTGAAGCTCCCCCACCAAGCCAGAAGCTGGGTCGGGTGACCGCCATGCGGCAATGTCGCGTGCCAGTAGGGAGCCACGACAGTACTCGAAGGTTTGAATTCGCCCACGCTCGTGCAGCCGGCGAGCGCCACGGTGGCGAGAATCGAAATTGAAGAAGAAACAATACTGCGCATAGGGTCCGTGCCGCCTCGTAAGCTGTCGGCCGCACTATAGGGATCGTGATGTTAATGTCGGTCAAGAACGTGTTAAGTTATGTAAAGGGTGCTGTATTCGCGACCTGCAAGCCTTAAAAGGTGCATGCATCGACCGGACGGATACCACTCATGACCAACGTGCTTTTGATCGATGACGATATCGAGCTCACAAATTTGCTCTGCGAATACCTGACTGAGGAAGGGTTCGTCGTGGAGACAACCGCCGATGGCAGGATCGGTGTCGCCGAAGCTATGTCGTCGTCGACCGATCTGATTGTACTGGATATCATGATGCCTCGGATGAATGGCATTGAGGTTTTGCGGAAAATCCGGCAGGTGAGCGACGTGCCGGTGCTAATGCTGACGGCCCGCGGAGATGATATCGACCGTATTTCCGGTCTCGACCTCGGAGCGGATGATTATGTCTCCAAGCCCTGTTCGCCAGGCGAGCTCGCGGCCCGAATCCGCGCAATCCTGCGCCGTTCAGCCCGAGCTGAACGGGAGGGCTCGGTAGAAGAATTAAGGACCGGGCCGTTGGTTCTCTATCCATCGAGCCGGAGAGCAGAATGGCACGGTGCGCAACTTGAACTCACCGGCACGGAGTTCACCCTGCTGGAGGTTCTCGTCCGGTCTGCCGGTCAGTTGGTCTCCAAGCAGGAGATTTCGCTTCGCGCATTCGGCCGCCCCCTGACCGCATTCGATCGGCGGATTGATGTGCATATCAGCAGCATTCGCCAAAAGCTTGGGACGCGGGCGGACGGGCAGCCATGGATCCAGGCCGTTCGGGGTCGTGGTTATCAGCTCTTAGAAGGTTAAAATGCGTCGACTGTTCTGGACGTTCTTCACCGTTGTCTGGTTGACCATGGCTGGATCGATAGCGCTTCTCTTTGCGATCAGTACACTCTTTCAGTCGCCCTTCGAGGAAGAGATCGCCAACCGTGAATTTGCCCTGGTGCTGCAAACGACCGCGCAGCTTCTCCAGTCCGACGGATTGGAAGCGGCAACGAGTTTGATTGCGGCCATGCAGCGAACAGGCCGCACTATCCCGATCGGAATCAGTATGGTTGGACCGGCAATCGAGTGTGCTTCGACTGACAAAAATGATCTCATCCGTAATGCAGTGAGGGATGGGAATTGCTACCGGCTGGAGATTGCCGGATCGGCACAGAGCGTGATTTCCAGGGCGTGGCCACGGACTGTTCCTTGGCTGGCTGCCCTTTTTGCAGCCGCAGCGGCGGCATATTGGCTCGCCCGATACTTCATTAAACCCGTCGAACAGCTCCGATACGGCCTTCGCTCCCTAGCAAAGGGTCAGCTCGATGTTCGAATAGCCCATACAATCGGCAGCAAACGCGACGAGATTACGTCTCTGGCGCACGATCTCGACCTCAGCGCAATGCGACTTCAGGAACTTCAGGTCGCACAGCAGCAGTTGTTCCATGATGTTTCCCATGAGCTGCGCTCACCCTTGTCACGGCTCCAGGCTGCCATCGGGGTGCTACAGCAGAACCCGGCGCGACTGACGGCGATGATCGAACGAATGGGACGGGAGGTCGAACGCCTCGACGAACTGGTGGGAGAGATCCTCACCCTGGCAAGGCTATCGGGGCACAGCACCCCCCGCTTTGACAGGCAGACCCTGGATATTGTCGATCTCGTTCGAGAGATTGTCGAAGACGCCAGCTTCGAGGCCCACACGCGTGGCGTCGCTGTCAGTTACGAAGGCGTCCATTCATTCGTCGTCTCGGTGAACGGCGAATTGGTCTATCGGGCGATCGAAAACGTGATCCGCAACGCCATCGCTCATACCGAGATGGGAACGTCGGTGCTCGTCACCTCAAAGGTGAAGGACGGGCAGCTCTTGCTGTCGATCGAGGACGAAGGCGTCGGCGTACCGGACGGGGAGTTGGAGGCCATTTTCCAGCCTTTCTCTCAAAGTTCAATTGCCACCACGCGGTCGGGATTCGGTCTTGGTTTGGCTATCACACGCCGGGCCGCCGAATGGCATGGCGGCACGGCGACGGCAAGTAACACAGCGTCCGGCGGGCTGCGCGTGGACATTACCATCCCGGAACGCCGCGGCTAGCTGCACCATCTGCCTCAAACATGGACAGCAATGTTCACGGCTCTAGGGGACATCGGGAGTGATCTGGACTGCGGATCAGGCAACGACACCGTGGTTGTCAAATCAACATCAATCCTTGGCCGATTTTTGGACATGATCTCGCAAGTTTTCGACTATCCGCAAGCAGCCCCCCGCCGGACCATTAACTCGGTTCTGCTCGCCCGCAACGCGACGATTCCAACTACGAGGTGTGATGAGTCTCGTAAAAGAGCGGCCCGCCACGCCAAGGCGGAAACCCGAGGCCATTTACGACCGCGACATCAATGTCCGAGCTACGCAGGGCAATGCCTTCGCCCAATATTTTTCGAGCCTCGCCAGCCATCGCCGAAATCGCCCGGGACACGATCTCTTCGTCACTCACCAATCGCCTTCGCAAACCTCGCTCTTGTGATGCGTGAAAGATCAGCTCCGTCACAATCGGATCATCCTTGCAAGCAGCGTTTTCGTAGCGATACCAACCCGCCCCGGTCTTTTGACCGAAGCGTCCCATTTCACACAACTGATCTGCAACCTTCACATAACGCTCGCCAGCCCGGCGCAGGGTTTCCAACCGCTTCCGCCTTGACCAGGCGATGTCCAGGCCGGAGAGATCGGCAACCGCAAAGGGGCCCATCGCCATCCCGAAATCCTCCAGTGCCCGATCGATGTCGCCGGGCAGGCTCCCGTCCTCGAGAACATATTCCATCTCCTGGCGATAAGCCGCCAGGATCCGGTTGACGATGAACCCCTCGCGGACGCCCGATAGTACGGGTATTTTGGACAGTGCTTTTGCGAACGCAAATCCGGTAGCGATCGCGTCCGGCCGACTACGGTCTCCCCTGATGACTTCGACGAGTCGCATCACGTCCGCCGGCGCAAAAAAATGAAGACCGATGAAACGCCCTGGATTCTCGCAGGCAGCCGATAGAGCGTTTACATCAAGGTAGGAGGTGTTCGTGGCAAGTACTGCATCGTGACGCGCAAGGCGCTCCGCTTTCGCAATGACCTGCATTTTCACCGAAAGGTCTTCAACGACAGCTTCGATGACGAGATCAGCCTCTGAAAGGGCGGACAACTCGGCTGATATCGACAATCTGGAAAGCGTTTCCACCACAGCAGCTTCGTCAATGTGCTCGCTTCTGGCCCAGCGTCGAACCCTCTCTTCAATGAGAAGCGGCGCTTTCAGCAGCGCCTCTGGTGCAGGATCAATCAATACTGTAGGAATACCGACGCGAATGCAGGCTGCGGCAATCCCCCGCCCCATAAGTCCCGCACCGATGACCGCGACAGTCGAAACCGGCCCAGCCTTGGCCGCCTCCAAGCCGGGAACACGCTGAGCTTCGCGTTCGGCAAAGAAGATATGCCTCAGCGCTTCGGATTGGGGCGATTGTCTCAATCGAAGAAATTCCTCGCGGGTTGCAGCCGCAGCTGCGTCGAACGGAAGAGCGACGCTGTCGCGTACGGCTTGGACTGCCGCGACAATGGATTCCTGTCCGCGGGCCTTCACCAACCAACGTTTACACGTCTTTTCAAATTCGACGACGTCATAAGGCGTGACGGGAAGCGCCGAAATCCGGTGTGATAACTGCTGCGCAAGCGTTCTGGCATGGGAGATAGCCTGGGAGCGGAGGTCTTCAGAGGTTGTCACAGTATCGATCAGACCGTGCTGAAGTGCCTGCCCGGCTGTAAATGCTCTCCCGCCTGCCACAAGGTCAACCGCGGTAGTTGGATCGACCAGTCTCACCAGACGGACAATGCCGCCGGCGCCGGGAATGACCCCGAGCTTGACCTCAGGAAATCCGGTTCTGCTATCAGAGCTTGCAAGACGTGCCTGACAGGCAAGGGCAACCTCCAGCCCGCCGCCAAGGGCAAGGCCGCCGATGGCCGCCACGACCGGCTTGCGACAGGCTTCAATCGCATGGATCAGCGAAGGAAGCGTGGGCTCCTCCAGCGGTCCGCTCAGCTCGCGGATGTCTGCGCCCGCAATGAACCGGTGGTTCGAACCAGTGATTACGATAGCGGCGACAGCTGGATCCCTTTCCAGCTCGGCCAGGCATTCGAGCATTCCGGCTCGCACCGGGCGCGACAGCGCGTTGACCGGCGGATTGTTGATGACGATGAGACCGATGCCGTCGATCCGCTCCGTCGTAACATGCGTCTCCTCATTCATCCTAGAACTCCCGCACTTTTCAAATCGGCAATACGACCGGGGGAGAAGGAAAGCACGTCGGCAAGGATATCCTCGGTGTGCTCTCCGATCGTCGGTGGCGGCAGCGGATCGACGGGAGGAGTCCCGGACAATCGCAAGGGGCTGCGCACTGATCGGAACTCCCCTATCAGTTTGTGAGGCGTCGAGACCACGACGTCCCGCAGGACAGCCGCCTCACTCTCGAAGGCTGCGGAAACGGATCGAACTTCTCCCGCGGGAACCCCAGCAGAATGCAACTTCGCAATCAGCGCCGAAACGCCAAATCCCGACATCGCCTCCTGGAGGAGAGGTATGAGGATTCGGCGGTTGTCGACGCGGTCTCGATTGGTCCGAAAGCGGCCATCGGAATACAAAGCGGGCCTGTCGAGAACATCTTCGCACAATCGCCGATATTGCTCGTCGTTGCCGACCGCCAAGGCAAATTGTCCATCCGCAGCATCGAAAAGCTGGTAGGGCACGATACTCGGATGGGCGTTTCCGAAACGCTTGGGCTCTTCGCCTGTATTGAGGTAGCTCGACGCCACGTTTGCCAGAAAAAACACGCCGCTGTCAAAGAGCGCGAGGTCGATCTGCTGGCCGAACCCTGTCTTCTCGCGGACATAGAGCGCTGCCAGGATTGCCTGAACGGCGTTCATCCCGGTCACCAGATCGATGAAGGCGATGCCAAGTCGTATCGGCTCACCTTGCGGCTCGCCCGTAATCGCCATAAATCCGCACTCCGCCTGCAGGATGAAGTCGTATCCCGGACGGTCTTGAAGACGGTGCCCGCGTCCGTATCCGGAAATTGAGCAGTAGATCAGCCGGGGATTGACCGTAAGCAGATCCTCATAGGTGAGCCTCAGCTTTTTCAGGCTGGCCGGCCGGAAATTTTCAACGACGATGTCTGCTTTTGCTGCCAGTTGCAGAACGATCTCCCGTCCTTCGGGGCAAGAGAGATCTATGGCGATGCTTTTCTTGTTACGGTTGGTACCGAGAAAATAGGTCGCCTCGCCGGCTGCGGACGGCGGCGACCAGGAACGCGTATCGTCGCCATTTCCTGGCTGTTCGACCTTCCAGACTTCGGCGCCGAGATCCCCCAGAGTCATCGTGGCCCAGGGACCCGCCAGGATCCGGGAAAGATCGAGTACCTTGACGCCATCGAGGGCGCCGCTCATCTGGCGCTCCGCTCCCGTCCTACCACTCTTCCTAAAGGTCATGACGCTGCCTGTGCATCACGGATCATGTTACGGGCGATGAGGAGCTGCTGGATTTGCGTCGTGCCCTCATAGATGCGGAAAAGGCGAACATCCCGATAGAAGCGTTCGATGCCGTATTCAGCCATGTAGCCCGCACCTCCATGGATCTGAACAGCGCGGTCAGCAACCCGTCCCACCATTTCGCTCGCAAACATCTTGCAGCAGGCGGCTTCCGTGGAAACGGCGGCCGATCTGTCTTTCGCGCGAGCTGTCTCAAGCACCATGCAACGCGCCGCATAGGCTTCCGCCCGGCTATCGGCGAGCTGTGCCTGAATCAGTTGAAACTCGCAGATTGGCTGACCGAATTGTTTACGCTCCATCGCATAAGCAAGGCTATCGGCAATCAAGCGCTCGGCTATTCCGACACAGACGGCCGCGATATGAAGGCGGCCGCGATCAAGGACTTTCATCGCCGTCTTGAACCCTTTGCCAGGCTCCTCCCCAAGTATGGCCGAGGCCGGAACGCGGCAGTCCTCCAAAAAAACGTCGCATGTGTGAGAGCCGCTTTGTCCCATCTTTTTGTCGATCTTGCCAAGCGAAATGCCTGGACTATCCGCCTCAACCAGAAAAGCCGTGATTGATCCGGCAGGCATGTCCGGACCTTCCGTTCGCGCAAAGACGGTGAAAAGACCCGCGTGCGGCGCGTTCGTGATAAACCGCTTCGTGCCGTTCAGGATGAAGTCGTTTCCGTCGCGGCGCGCGGTTGTCCGAAGCGATCTGGCGTCAGAGCCTGCGTCTGGCTCGGTGAGAGCAAAGGAACTGATCAGCGTTCCCGCGGCCAGCCGGGGAAGGTATTTTTGCTTTTGCGCCTCTGTCCCGTCCATGACCAGACCCTGAGACCCAATGCCGTTGTTTGTGCCGATGAGCGACCGGAAGACGGGTGATGTGCCTCCGAGCTCGAAGGCGACCCTGACTTCTTCCTCCATATTCAAGCCGAGCCCCCCGAATTCCTCGGGTATAGACAGGCCGAAAAGGCCCATCTGGCGGATTTCCTCCTTAACGGCTTCCGGGATTGCGTCATCCTCCGCCACTTGTGCCTCGATTGGAACAAGCCTTTCACGAACAAAGCGACGAACCGTTGCCAGCAACTGTTCCAGGGTGGCTGCATCAAGCGCCATCTATAACTCCACGTTTGTACTGACGGCCCTGACGCCGGCGTCGAACTTGCCCCGATCGTTCCGGAAGCGGCGCACTCAAAAGTCCTCGTCACAGCGCATGAACTGACGCCTCCCGGCACCTTCGCTAATGGTCGCCGGGGATGCCGTCCCTGTGTGAGAACAGCTCACTGCAATGATCAACCGGACACTTGAAGCAATCCATATCCTCGTCTATGGTCTGCGTCAATTATTGGAATTAAATTTCGTTATTTTCGATTAACCGCCGTCGGATCGAAGCCGGCGATCGGCAAACCCGCAGGAGGCAGGCGTGAGCATGGACACCAAGTCAAACCAGATGAACGGGGCAGAGAGTCTGGTCCACACGCTGCTCAACAACGGTATCGACACCTGCTTTGCAAATCCCGGGACGAGCGAAATGCACTTCGTTGCCGCACTCGATCAGATCCCCGGCATGCGGTGTATTCTTGGTCTGCAGGAAAATATCGTGACGGGAATGGCGGACGGTTTTTATCGGATTGCCGGTAAACCCGCTTGCACCCTTCTGCATTGCGGTCCCGGTCTTGCCAACGGCCTGGCGAACCTCCACAACGCTCGGCGTGCGGGCAGCGGCATCGTCAACATCGTCGGTGATCAGGCGAGCTATCATCGCAGCTTTGATGCGCCCCTGACCGCGGATACGGATGCACTCGCCCGCACCGTCTCCGCATGGGTGCGTACAACAAGCAGTTCCGCTTATGTCGGGCACGACGCCGCGGCAGCCGTGCAGACGGCCCGCGCCCATCCTGGCAACGTTGCGACCTTGATCCTGCCTTCGGATTCATCCTGGGACCAAGGCGGTATTGTAGCTGAAAGGCTCGCTCCACCCACTCCACCCCCACTCGATCCTTTCTCGGTCGAGAATGCGGCGCACATCCTGCGCTCCAATAGGGATGTTCTGATTTTGCTTGCGGGTTCGGCGGTCCTTGCTCCATCTCAGGAACTCGTCTGGCGCATTGCCAAAGCAACAGGTGCGGCCGTGATGGCGCAGTATGTCAATGGGAAAATCGCGCGAGGCCGGGGGCGGCTGAGGCTGGATCGGATTCCCTACAGTCTGGATGCCGCAACAGAGGCTCTCAAGCCTTTCGGCCATATTATCCTTGTCGGAGCAAAGCCACCAGTGAGCTTCTTCGCCTATCCGGGGAAACCTTCGACGCAATACCGCGACGACGCGCGGTTCCACGTGTTGAGCCGCCCCGATCAGGACGGCGCGGACGCGTTGCTGGCACTTGTCGACGCCCTGGGGGCACCGCCAGCGCCGATACCCGATCCGGGTCCCTCCCCTGAGGCCATCAAAGGACCACCCACGCCGGAAGGCCTAGCCCAAACCGTCGCTGCCCTGATGCCCGACAATGCAATCATTTCAGACGAGAGCCTGTCATACGGACGCAGCTTCTATCAATATACCCACGCCGCGCCTCAGCATGACTGGCTACAGTTGACGGGAGGAGCGATCGGGGACGGGTTACCGGTGGCTACCGGCGCCGCGATTGGCGCTCAAGGACAACGGCGGGTCATCAGCCTGCAGGCCGACGGGTCGGCGATGTATTCGCTGCAATCTCTTTGGACACAGGCCCGCGAGCGTCTTCCCAGCACGACGATCATTCTCAGCAATCGCAAATACAATATCCTGATCGGCGAATACAAGGCCGTTGGCGCTACTCCGGGCGCAACAGCCATGAACATGCTGGACCTCTCCAATCCGGACCTCGACTGGGTAAAGATTGCCAATGGCATGGGTGTCGAAGCGGCACGTGCCACAACACTCGACAGCTGTGCCGATCTGATGCGCGAGAGCTTCCGGCACCAGGAGCCCTTTCTCATCGAGCTGATAATCTAACATGGAGATGGCGCCCGACCAAATAAAGTGCGGGGCTGTACTTATGCCGCTACAGCGCGGTTGCCGGTTCTGTTGTGCCTGATCACGCCCGCGGAATGCTGTGACGCACCGGCTCGCGGCCTCCGGGTTTCGCCAGGCGATTCACCATACTCCTCCCGATAGCTCTTTGAAAAATGCGAACTGGAAATGAAGCCGCAGGCAACCGCTATTTCTATTACCGGCAGCCCGGTTTTCAAAAGCATCAATCTTGCGCGCTCAAGTCGAAGGCGCGCGTAGAATCGCGCCGGAGAGCAGTTCATATGGATGGTGAACAAACGTTCAATCTGCCGGCGCGAAAGGCCGATGTTTCTGCAAAGACGCTCCAGGCTGAGAGGCTCAACGAGATTGGCCTCCATCGCTGCAATGACGTTCAGTACTGTTTCATTCTGAATATTGAGACGTCTCGTCAAAGGGATACGCTGACGCTCGCCGGGGGATCTGACACGATCGACAATTGCCAGCTCACAGGTATTTGCGACGGTGGTCTCTCCGAAGTCCTCCCCGATGATGATCATCATCATGTCAATCAGGCTTGCGCCGCCCGCCGCGGTGTAAATGCCGTGATCGATCTCGACGATCGAGCGGCTCACCTCGACGGTAGGGAAAGTTTCAGAAAATCCCGGTGCCAGTGCCCAGTGCAAGGTGCATCGACGCCGGTTAAGGATGCCCGCGCGTGCGAGCGCGTACATGCCGCCGCAGACACCACCAATCGTCACCTTCCGGCTGTAGCTTTCGCGAATCCAGGCCTCGAGAACCGGGACACTGACGTCTGTGTCATCCCCGCCAAAAAGGAGGGTCATGGACGGCGGAGTGCGAGACACCGACAGCCTTTCAGCACTGACGGAAGTGTCAGCTGGGAAAGAAAGACCGCAACTGGCGCGCACCGGCCGACCGTCGAGAGAAGCAATCCGCCATCGATAGACTTCCCGGCCGAGTGCCGTGTTTGCCAGGCGCAGGCTCTCGATTGCGGCGGAGATGTCCATGAGTGCGAAGCCATCCGCAAGATAAAAGACGAACATCTTTTCCTCGTCACTGTCCACCACGGTACTGCTCTCTCTCCGTTTCGGTCTTCGCGCCGTCGAGGTCCGTCTCGCCGAACCGTTTTGTCGCGGCTTTCAATATTGCCGATGTTTAAGCCGCCCACGCAGTATGCTTGCGCCAAGAGGAGGTAAGTTTGAGCCAGAGGTCAAATCAGGGTCGCGGGGCATGCAATCCGCTTCTTTCGGTTGGGATCATTCTGATCGACCGTTTCACAATGAGTGCGCTGGCGAATTTCGTCGACGTATTAAGGCTCTCAGCCGATGAGGGCGATCGCAGCCGGCCTATTCAATGCCGCTGGACGATAATATCTCACGATATGCGGCCAGTGCGCTCCAGCAGCGGACTGGTGGTGCAGCCGCAGGAACGTTTTGGTGATCCGTCGCGGTTCGACTATGTTGCCGTGGTAGGCGGGGTCATGGAAGGAGTGAGTTTTCGTGACCCGATTGTCGAGCGTTTCCTTCAATCATGCGATCGCGCTGGTGTCGCGCTTATTGGACTGTGTACCGGAACGTTCATCCTTCACCGCGCGGGCTTGATGAGCGGTTACAAATGCTGTGTCAGCTGGTTCCATTATCGGGATTTTCGTGCCGAGTTCGCCGGCACGCACCCGATCTCGGACAGGATCTTTGTTGTCGACCGCAACCGCCTGACATGTTCGGGAGGAGCCAACGCCGCACACCTGGCCGCCTGTCTGGTTGAGCGGCATCTCGGTAAGGCGGCGGCGGAAAAAAGTTTACAAATCATGTTGTTTGATGGCGTCCATCTGGGCGAAACACCCCAGCCGGCTCCCGCAGCCTTTGCCAAGGTCGAAGACGCTTTGGTGGTTAAGGCTCTGAACCTTATGCGGCAACATATCGAGGCCCCCCTGCAGATTCAGCAAATCGCCGACCGGCTGGAGATCCCTCGCCGTTCGCTTGAACGGCGCTTCCAGGTGGCGCTCTCGGAGAGCCCCGCGAAAGCCTATCTTGGCTTGCGGTTAAATTGCGCCCGAAACCTGATCGCCAGCGGCCAGAAGCCGGTGTCAATCATTGCCCTCGAATGCGGTTTCTGCGATGCGTCACACCTGAGCAAAGTATTGCGCAAGCGCGGGGTCAAAAACACGGATCAGATTTCCCACCTCTCTTGACTAATTTCCTCCCCCCCTGCCGCCTTACTTGACGAACGACGATGAACCGGGAGAAGCAACAAGCGGATCCGTTCCCTCCAGAGAGGCTTCCACGCTTCTGCGAAGCTCGACAAGGGCCGGCCCGACAACCTGCCTGACGGTTTTGCTGTCGAGGATTTCCTTGATGCCGCCGCAGGTGAATGAGAGGACAGGGGAGCCATCTTTTGGTACGAACGGCACGCCCACCGATTTGATATAGCTCGTCCAGGTTCCGCTTGCCACGACATATCCCAGCCGCTCGTAATCTCTCAGCGCTTTGGTCAGGAGCTGCTCCCGCTTATGGCGCTCGGCCTCGTCCCTGGGGGGATACAAGGTTTGCAGGTTCTCCCGCGCAGTCTCACTGAGACCCACAAGATAGGCCAGGCCCATTGCGGTATTCCAGATTGGAATTCTCGACCCGACGCTCAGTCTCAGGGTTACCAGACTATCGGAGCGCATCAGCGACAGGTACACCATTTCGGCCTGATCGCGACCGCCAATGGCAACGGCGGCGCCGGTCTTTTGCGCCAGTTCCTCCATCATCGGGCGCGCCTGATGCACGACCACATTGGAGCTCAGTGCGGAGTAGCCGAGCGACACGGTGGCCGGGCCCAGGCTGTAGCGTCCCATCACCTCGTTATAAACAAGGTATCCCAGTCCGGCGAGCGTATAGGTCAGTCTCGACACAGTGGCTTTGGGCAGGTTCGTTCGTTCCATCAGCTCAAGATTTCCGAGAGAACTGTCGCCAGGACCGAACGCTCTTAGAATCTCCAGTCCACGCGAAAGCGAGGTCGAATAGGCTTCCCCCTCGGCCGCGTCATTGGCTGCACTCCCTTTCGTACGTTTTCTCATTGCATCCTCGCAAGCTTACCCTTGTGTCGCCCCGGTTGGAGGGGGCCCATAAATACGTGCTCTTCGCCTCAATCGGTCATCAGCTGATGAGGAAACCGTTACGCCCTGATACGCTATTTATCTTCATCCGATCAACCAGCCGCTGCGTTTGCCCTCCAGCCAGTCGCTTGCGCGATCCGGCTGAACGCTTTGATCTGGAAACGCCGCTTGCGGTTGCTCTGGCAATATTGATGTCTGCAAAGCCTCGGAATCGCAACCATCGCACTTCATGGCGTAACGGTCTCGCTGTGCATTGGCAGAAAAGCAGTCAACCAAACCGCCGTCAAACGCTGCGGGAATTCACTTGACATCGACCCCCGTCAGCACTTTACTGGAATTAAGTTCCGAAAAAGAGGACTTCAGCAAATCATCAAAAAGGGGAATGAACATGAAAAAAACAGAGGTGACTACCCTTTATCGTCCTACCAAACGCGAGTTCCTCAAGGCGGGCCTTGGCCTGACTGTCGGAGCTGCGATGATGCCGCTTGCTGCGCCCGCACTGGCACAGTCGAAGCCGGAGCGACTTTTCGTGGCCGACGGGGGCGCAAGTCTTCGCGACGCCTATACGAAAGCCTACTACGAACCCTTCGAGAAGAAGACCGGCATCAAGATCGTGCCGCAGGCCTATATGGGTGCGGCAGAAATCAAGGCCATTGTCGAAAACAAGGCGTGGGGACAGGCCGACGTTATCCTGACCGGCACGGCAGAGGCAGGCGTCGTCGAAAACCAGGGCCTCGCGGAAAAGATCGATTACGGGAACATCGATCGCGGCGACTTTTTCGATAGTATGGCGACAGACGCCTGGTTCATGACGCTGGTTGCTGGAAGTTGTCTGGCCTGGAACACGGACGTCTATCCGGCCGGGAAGGAGCCGAAGTCCTGGGCCGACTTCTTCCGCAAGACCGGGGATTTCAAGGGCCAGCGCACGCTGCAGAAGGCGGCAACCCTGACCGTCGACATCGCCGCCCTCGGTGACGGGGTTCCCCGCGATAAACTTTATCCGCTGGACGTCGATCGTGCGATTGCCGCCCTTGACCGTATTCGCGAGGAGATTGTCTGGTGGACAAGCGGCTCGCAGTCGCAGCAGAATATGGTGAGCGGCGAAGCCGACATGGGATTCCTGTGGAACGGCCGCGCTCAACAGCTGAAAGATGAGGGTAAGCCGATCGACTTTACCTTCCAGGACGCGGTCCTTGATGGGGATGCATTTGTCATTCCCAAAGGTCACCCCAACGCAAAATGGTCGCAGGAACTCGCCGCGATCATTGCCTCCGGACAGAACCAGGCAGAGCTGACCAAGCACATTCCGTACGGCCCGGCCAACAAATCCGGTGTCGCACTGGTCGCTCCCGAGCGTTTGGCAGTAACGCCGACGGGACCGGAGAACCGCAAAGTGGCGGTTCTCCAGGACTTTGCGTGGTGGGCGCAGAACGGGGAGAAGGTCATGAACCGCTTCACCGAATGGACGAACGGCTGATCATCGCTTTCGGCCGGGATAAGGCCTCCGTTCCGGTATCCAGCTTTGCGGTTGGTGCCCGGACCGTTTGGCGATCCGGAACCGCAAAAGCTGCCCGTCAGCGACCATGTCACCCTTGACGTGTCGCTGACGGTGACGCTGTCCATCTGAAAAACACTCACCAGACCGCAATCGGAGACACCATGTCAAAAGGTTGGAACCCGGAACGGGGCTATCGCCTGCTCGGTTTGCCCGTGCTGGCTTTTCTTGCACCGGCATTCATGCTGCCCTTGCTCGTCGTCGTCGTCCGCAGTTTCAGCGAGCCGACGTTTGGCTTTGGCAACTACGAAAACATTTTCACGAGTTCCGCGCACATCAACGTCCTGATCAACACGTTTCGTACTGCGCTGACTGTCTCCATCGTTACGCTGCTTCTGGGATACCCTTTTGCGTATCTGATGTCCAAGGCCCGCGGGCTGAAACTCAACATCATGATCGCGCTGGTTCTGATCCCGTTCTGGACGAGCGTGATCATCCGCACATATGCATGGATTTCTCTGCTTCAGCGAAAAGGATTGGTCAATAACGTCCTGACGCAGTTTGGGGTGATAGACCAGCCACTGCGCCTGCTCAACAATCAACTCGGCGTTCATATCGGCATGGTGCAGATCCTGCTTCCCATGTTGATCTTTCCGCTTCTCAGCACGATGCGGCAGATGGATATGACGAAGGTCCGGGCTGCGGCCATCCTCGGAGCCAATCCAGTTCAGGTCTTTTGGTATGTCTATCTGCCCATGTCGTTGCCTGGGGTTTTTGCTGGCTTCCTACTGGTTTTCATAACGGCCCTTGGCTTTTACGTCACGCCGGCGCTCATGGGAGATGCGCGTGACGCGATGGTGTCGATGCTGATCGAACAGCATGTTCGCAAGACACTGAACTGGCCGCTCGCCTCGGCGCTGTCGGCGACGCTTCTCTTTTTCTCCGGTGCGCTCTTCATCGTCTATGAACGGCTGACCCGGAACATCTCGAACAGGAGTTGACGCTATGTGGGCAATATTCGGCCGGGCTCAGTCCGTCATCATACACCTGATCGTCTACCTTACGATGGTCTATCTGATCATCCCGACCCTGATCATTTTTCCGATCTCCTTGAACAGTGAGCAATATCTCACCTTCCCGCCTGCCGGGTATTCGCTGCAATGGTATCGCAGACTGATCGATACGCCCGGCTATTCCCTTTCGATGTTCAACACGCTCAAAGTCGGCGTTCCGGTGACGGTGTTTGCCATGGTGATAGGGACCTTTGCGGCCCTTGCGGTCGTGAGGGGCAACTTTCCCTGGCAACGGTCATTTTCCGCCCTGGTCCTGGCGCCACTCATGCTGCCGCAGATCATTCTGGCGATTGGTCTCTTTCCTGTACTCGCAGCGGTCAACCTGATCGGAGGTTATTCGGGGATTATCATCGCGCATACCGTTATCTCCGTGCCGCTCGTTATGATCACGGTGAGCGCGGCGCTGCGCAGCATTGGCACGAGTTACGAACTCGCCGCCATGACGATGGGAGCAAACATGTGGACGACGTTCTGGGCGGTCACCTTTCCGATGATCCGGCCCGCGGTATTCATCGGTGGGTTGTTTGCATTCGCCTCTTCGTTTGACGAGATTATCATCGCTCTTTTCCTGACTGATAGTTCTTCAATCACTCTGCCGAAGTTCATGTTCGGAGAGCTGCAATATCAGATGGATCCGACGATTGCGGCGGCCTCGACCGTAGTCGTGTCCATATCCCTGCTATTGTTGATTTTCGTTGCGATTATCCAGCGTCGGTCCTCCGCCGCTCTTATCACGGAGTCTGACAGGTAAATGACTGAAAAACGTGGCCACAAACTGAGCTTTCACGAGATTTCGAAGGCCTATGGCGATTTCCAGGCACTCCATTCCACGACCGTCGAGATCGATGCCGGCGAAATGTTCGCGGTCATCGGCCCGAGCGGCTCCGGCAAAACCACGCTTTTGGGACTGACGGCGGGGTTCATCACCCCATCGTCGGGGGAGATCCGCATCGACAATTCCAATGTTGAAGCAAAACCGCCTTTTCAGAGAAACATTGGAATGGTGTTTCAAGGATACTCCTTGTTTCCACATATGACCGTGGCCGAAAACATCAGTTTTCCTTTGCGGGTGCGCAAGGTGCCGAAGAATGAAATTGCCTCCCGACTGGCACGTATGATCGATCTGGTTCGGCTTGGAGGCATGGCGGATCGCTATCCGTCAGCTCTGTCTGGCGGTCAACAGCAACGCGTCGCGCTGGCGCGCGCTGCGATCTACAATCCGCTGTTGTTCCTGATGGATGAACCGTTGAGCGCCCTCGACAAGAACCTGCGAGACGAGATGCAGTATGAGATCAAGGAGTTTCATCGGGCGGTCGGGTCAACATTTCTTTACGTTACCCACGACCAAAGCGAAGCAGCCTCGCTGGCGGATCGAATAGCGATCATGCGAAACGGCAGGATCGAGCAGATCGGCGCTGCACGCGAGCTGTACGAGAAACCCGACAGTCGCTTCGTCGCCTCGTTTCTTGGTCATGCGAATATTTTCGATATTGGCCAACTTAACCAGGAGGGCAATGGCGTCACCCTGCAGACGAAGAGCGGCCTCTTGTTGCGATCGGCTTACAGATCCGATGCTTTGCCGGGCGAGATGTGCGTGTGTGTTCGCCCCGAGGCGATGACGATCTCCTCCACAACTCCTGCGACTGATAACTTGGTCTCTGGCGTGGTGGAAGACGTGACGTTCCTCCCCGGCGCCGTGCGCTACAAGGTCAGGCTCGCGGATGGCATGCAAATCCAGCAGCAACAGCCGACCAACCGACTGCTGGACGCGGTCCCCGTCGGTCATCGCGTAAATCTTGGATGGGCCGCCTCGGATACGTTGCTGGTGCGCCAGTAACCGAGTCCGTTCATCGACGCCTCGGGTCACGTTCAGGCCTGGCGCTGTTTTGGATGACCGACGCAGCATCTACCACCGCGACGGGCCCGACCCATGCGCGTGCGAAGATGGCACATCGGCGTTGGGCGGCCATCTCCATGCGCAGGTCCAACAGCCACGATCAACCGACGAGCCCTGCCACCGCACCCGGCGGAAAGACTTGACATCAGCTGGCGCTCGACATTTAATGGAATTAAATTTCGAAAACAGAGTTTGAACATCAGGGCCCGCGACCCGGGAGCGCAGGGCGAACCCTGAATTCCCTCGGCGAGGGATCACACCCAACAGGAAATTCGAATGAGTACAGCAGGTTTCTCGCATCTCCTCAGTCCGCTGCAGATTGGCAATGTCCAACTGAGAAACCGTATGGTTTTTACTGCCCATGATTCCGCACACCAGGTGCAGGGCCTGATCGGCGACGCCTACATAGCATATCAGGTCGCCAGAACGCGCGGCGGCGCCGGTCTCCAGATCCTCGCTGCGTCGAGTGTTGACGAGAACTCGGCGACCTACGACAACCAGATACAGCTTTTCTCCGATGAGGCCATTCCGGGTTTTCGTCGAATGGCTGATGCTGTTCACGATGCGGGAGGCGTTGTCTTCGCCCAGCTTCTCCATTCCGGCCGTGATGCCGGTGGATCGTCAGACGGATCGCGGCCCGTTACCTATTCGGCTTCGTCGGTCAAAAATGAAAAACTGCACACGATCCCCCGGGCGCTATCTGTCGCCGAGATCCAGAAAATCATCTCTTCCTTTGCCGCAGCCGCCAGGCGGGTCCAGATCGCGGGGCTCGACGGAGTGGAAATCTGCGCGAGCCATGGTTATCTCCCGGCCCAGTTCCTGACCGAGGCGATGAACCGCCGCACCGATTCTTATGGCGGCACCCCGGAAAACCGCTTTCGGTTTCTTCACGAAGTTTGCGCCGCAGTCCGAGACGCAGTCGGACCTTCTTTCCCCGTCGGTGTCAGGCTGTCGGCGGCCGATCTGGACAATTACGGGCTTGAGGCCAGCGTTTCGATCGACGTAATGCGGCGAATGGAGCAAGCCGCGCTTCTCGACTATTTTCATCTCGTGGTTGGAAGTGGGGGCACCCTGGGTGGCCGCATCCACATCGTCCCGCCGATGGCTCTTCCGGCCGGCTATGTCATGCCATTCGCGGAAAAGGCGAGAGCCGTCCTCAAGTCGCCACTGATCGCCACGGGTCGGTTCAATACGCCCCATGCGGCCGATGAGGCTATCGCGACGGGGTCTGCCGATGCGATCGGTATGACGCGGGCCATGATTTGCGATCCACTGACCGCAGTGAAGGTAAAGGAGCAACGGATTGATGATATTCGCGCCTGTATCGGTTGCGATCAGGCCTGCATCGGGCATTTGCACAAAGGCTATCCGGTCTCGTGTATCCAGTTCCCGGAATCCGGTCGCGAGACCTCACTGGCAATTTACCCACCAGCCGCCCGCTCGAAGCGTATCGTGGTCGTTGGGGGCGGTCCTGCTGGGCTAAAGGCTGCCGCCGTCGCCGCCAACCGCGGGCATCGCGTCACGTTGTTCGAGGCGACCGGGAAACTTGGCGGCCAGGCGAACCTTGCCTCCAGGCTTCCGGGCCGGGCGGAATTCGGCGGGATCGTGACAAACCTGGCCCGCGAAATCGAGCTTGCCGGCGTCGAGCTGCGGCTTAAGACCACCGTCACCGGAGAGTTGATTGAAGCAATCGCGCCTGATGCACTGGTGATTGCGACGGGCGGGAAACCGGACCTTGTCGACCCCGAGCGGTTCGAAGGCATGCAGACCCTGCTGCCCGAAGATGTTCTGGCCGGCACGGCGAAAATCGGTCAACGCGTGGTCATCGCGGATTCCTCCTGCGACTGGGTTGGCATTGGACTGAGTTTGCAACTCGCCTCGGAAGGCCATCAGGTGACCTTGGCGGTCACCGGGACGCAGCCGGGCGACACCATTCCATACTACGTGCGCGACGAGTCGATCGGACGGCTGTTCGACGCCGGAGTAACAGTTATCAACTACGCCCGGCTTTACGGCGCGGACCAGGACAGCGTCTACTTCGAACATATTATGGCGCTCAAACCGATCATCGTTGACGCGGTGGATACGCTGGTCGTCTGCGACGGGGTCATGTCTGACCGTTGTCTGGAACACGAACTGGAAGGCATGGGCGCGAGCGTGGGCATCGACATTCATATCATTGGCGACTGTCTGGCGCCGCGAACCGCGGAGGAGGCAGTGCTGGAAGGATTGAAGGTCGGGCGGCAACTTTGAGCGCTGTCAAAACGACAAGGCAAGTTCGGCGTCTGCCGTCGCTTGCAAAGACTGAATGAGTTCAACAGAAGGAAGAAAACAATGGCAAAATCAGACCTGCTTGGCGTTCCAGATCAACTTGGTTTCATGGTTGATGACGTGAAAGCCGCGGCAATCGCCTGGGGCGAAAAATGCGGTGTGGGGCCGTTCTACCACTTTGATACCGAACCATATGAAATCCTCTACAAGGGCAAGGAAAGCGCGCCTGTCGTGACCATCGCTTTCGCCTATATGGGAACGACGCAGATCGAATTGATCAGTCAGCACGACGATCAGCCATCCATCTACCGGGACTTCATTCGAAGCAAGGGCGAGGGCCTGATACACATGGGCCGCTTCGTGCCCAATCCGATGGCTGATTCCCAGATTGTCGCCCAACGGGGATGCGAACTCCTCCAGTTTAACTGGGACGGAAACCATGAAGAAGACTGTGTCTACTACGAAACAGTGAATCATCCCGGTGCTCTGGTGGAATTCATCAAGGCCACCCCTGCCCGGACGGCGCGCGCAGAACTGATGCAAAGGCTCGCGCGCGAATGGGACGGGACCGACCCCTACCGTCCCTTTGCGCGCCTGCAGGAAGACAACAAGTAGGATTGAGGGGTGGGGGCACCCCGCTCCCACCTTTTGCTTTTGATTTGGGCGACTGCCCGCAACACAGTGTTTCATGATCGGGAGAGCAACTTGGATTACATATGGCGTGGTGTTTTCATCGGTCTCCTGGCCACGGCTCTGATCGACCTCTGGGCTGTCGTCCTTTGGGCAGTCTTCAAGCAACCCCTTGCGAACTGGGCATTTGTCGGTCGATGGGCCGGTCATGCCGCAAAGCTCACATTCTTCCACAACAGTATCAAGGACGCCGCGCCCATCCGGTCGGAATATCTGCTGGGATGGTTGTTTCACTACGGAACCGGCGCGATCTTCGGCGCTACGTTCGCATGTCTCGTCGGGGCAGACTGGTTCAATGATCCGCATGCCGTCCCTGGCTGGGCATTTGGCGTCCTGACGGTCGGTTTTGCCTGGTTCCTTCTGCAACCCGGCATGGGGGCCGGGTGGGCCGCTTCCAAAACCCCGCGACCATGGAAGGTGCGGTTTCTCGGACTTGTGTCCCATAGCATCTTCGGGCTGGGACTTTGGTTAGGCGCACTGCTCCTCCTCCCACTGAGTATGTCATAGTTGGCTGCCGAGAGCCCCGCATCGCAATCGCAGTCAATGCCACCCGCTAGGAGAATTCGATGACGGTAGAAACGCTTTATTTCAAACCCACAGCCGCGATACCGAACTCGCGGTTTCCGGTACTCGTGTATCGGAACGCAATTTCCGGCACTCCCAAGGAGTTTGAGGCCAGGTTACGGCTCAATGGCTGGTTTCCCGACTGGTATAGTTCCAAGGGTTTATATCCCAAACATCACTTCCATAGCGATGCCCATGAGCTGATTGGCTTTACGCGGGGCAGTCAGCAGGGTCTGCTCGGGGGTGACGATGGTGTCGAGGTGCTGCTGAACGCCGGAGACGTGGTCGTTCTGCCTGCTGGTGTTGCCCATCTCGGTATCGCGATCAGCGATGATCTTCAGACCGTCGGTGCCTACCCGCTTGGTTACGGTATCCATGATTTTCGTCTGTGCGAAGAGGCGGAATTCGGCGAAGCGCTGGAAACGGTTCTGCGTGTCCCGGTACCACCCACAGACCCTTTATATGGTGCCGCCGGCCCCCTCCCGGAAATCTGGTCAAGGCTGCCCCTGTAGCGCGCAACAATATTGAAGGAGAAGAACATGTTGAAGCCCCCACCCCCAGCTGAAGAACATAACTTCCTCGCTGATAACAGCGCCTATGTCGGGATTCCGGAGTCAGGCTCGGCCGAGACAGATACCGGTCATCTGGCGCATCTGCTGAACATTCGGCAGAAACTCGTGACGAGACGGCGGCAGCTGGCGGCCGACGCGCATCACAACCCAGTTGTTTATATGGGTCGGGCGATCGACATCAGAAAGCTTCAGGAACTTCTGCGCTCGATCGATGAGGCGATCAAGGAAGAGCGTGGCAGTGCGGGCTAAGGCCCTGGCCATTTGCGGGACGTGCTGATTGTTACGCCCCGCCCAAAACGACTATGGCGCCAGTTTTCTGAACGTTTCCACGTGGTCTAACGCGAATTGGCGAAACGAGTGACCCTTATGCCCCAGGATTTCCTCGAGGTCTGGCCATAACTTGCCGGATCGGCGTTTACGCATGTCTTCGCTGATATCGATCGAGAGATTCACGAATTCCTCGTCGCCTCCATCGGCGATCAGTTGCGCCCGATAGGTGTCTTCGTCAATGGCGTTGTATGTAAATTTTTTGCCGGTGCATTCCGACAATATCTCCGCAACCTGGTAGTGACTAAGGGCCTCCGGGCCGGTCAACAGATAGAGCTTGGGTTGATGGCCGGGCTCCACCAGCGCGGTTACGGCCGCGGACGCGATGTCGCGGGTGTCGATGAACCCCATGAGCCCCTCCCCGGCAGAAACACTCAGCACTCCGCCTGCCGCTGTCGTCAGAAAATTCTGCATGAACCAGGCCGGCCGCAACAGGGTGCACGGGATACCGGAGTTCAGCAGCATGCGTTCGGCGATGCCATGCCATCGGAAGAAAGGCATGTACGACGTGACGTCCGCCCGGGCCGATAACATGACCGCGCGAGCCACCCTAGCTGTCTGTGCGGCACCAATAATCTTTTCCAGCTGGTGCGTGTAGAAGAACTCCTCGTCCAACGTGACAATGAAAACGCTCTCGATCCGTTCCATGGATCTTGCCAACGCTTCCGGATCGTCAAATCCTCCTTCGACGACATCGTAGCCGTCTGCACCCAAAACGGCTTCAGCTCGCTTGCGGTCCCGCACAAGGATGCGGACCGGTTGCCCTCTCTCCACAAGTTGCTTGGCGACCTCCTTACCGACCTTCCCAGTCGCCCCGAGCACCAGGATCATCACAATCTCCTCTATCGTATCGGCCGGGTATGCCGCATTCGGTAAATCAGAAAAGGCGGGACAACGGGGGTGTGTTTCCACGCAAGTCGAACAAACAGAATATAATGGAATTTAATTCCATGATCAAGTTGAAGCCCACAAGATTTGCAAGGAGAACGCGCCATGCCGGGCTCCAACAGTATACTGCGATCAAACTGCGAAGAAGACTTATGCTGCAGTTTGGACCACGTCGCGCCAGGCTGATTGCGGTCACGACATGGCGCACGGCGGATGCAATCTTGGCCAAATGCGCCACTTCGGAATTACCACAGCTTTCGAATAAAACTCAGCTGCAAATAATCCCCCTCAGTCGAGTTACGGTTGTAGACATCGGTGAGATATTTTACTGTGATCGTGCTGCGATGCTCCGGGAAGTCTATTGCCAGGATCGGTCCAATCCGGATGGACTTGTGACGCTGACCGTCGGTCGCTGGCACCGCAGGTGAGCCATCGTCGTCCTCAATCTGCCATTTGATATTTCCTGCCAATCCGAACTGGAAGCGGCTGTAGCGCTCCGTAACCGCGAAATCGGCTGAGATATAATCCCCATCGCGATAGCTGAAGCCCCCGGTCGAATCGTGGCGCTCGAAATTGTGATTATAGAAAGTGCGAGCAGAAAATTCCGTCCCGTCGAGCAGCAGTGGAGGTGTCCGGTAAGTAAAAGCGACATTAGGGGAAAGGACCCAGTTGTTAAAGCCGGGGTTGCCCACTGTCGCGCCGTCGAACGTTCCTATCGGGATCGTGACACCCAGCCCAAGACCAAGTGTGAAGCCAACGGGCATCGGCGGGACAAAGTCGGCGCTGGGCAAAGGCTCGCCCGCTGTCCCAGGTGGTGGTCCTTGGTACCAACTCTTTGACCAAAAGAAGAGATCCGAGTACGCATCAAACATGCCCGTGTGTTTGGCGCTAAGGTCAGCTGGGAGAGTTTTGGTTACGGTCAAATCATGTTTTCCGTACACGAGCACGAAAGACGAAGCCAGGCGGCCTCCCAGCACTTCGCCCGGATAGACAAGGAGTCCACCAAGTTGTCCCTGCAGCAATCTTTCGTCCGTATCCGGAAACATCTCGTTCCCTCGGCCGTCCCGGAGGGAGTCGCGCCAGTTACCCCAAAGTCCGCCCACCGCATAAAAACCGGGCTCCGGAGGGAGTTCGGCCGCTCTGATGTCGGTTGTCGCTCCAGGGGTGACCGTCTGATAAAATTCGGCGGCCAGCGCGGATTCGCCGGAAGTTTCGACCACGGCCGCAACCAAAGCTGATGCGGCCCACCAAACCCATTTATTCCTGCTCAACTGAATCTCCCCCCTATAGACCGGCACGTTACCGGCCAGTTCATCACGACTGTTTGTTTGCTATCATTCTTCCGGGCGTGATCGGTCGCAATGAGCGCCTGCCGCCCGGACATCGGTTGCCAGATCAATGGACCGAAACAACTCTTTCGCCATTGACAACCGCCGGCTCCCGGAAGAATCGACCCGAGCCAAGGCCCGCGAGAAAACCGACCCCCGCTACGGCGGTTATTCCCGCAAATACGGCCATCGCGCCGACGATGCCGCCGCTCGCGGAGGAGATCGCTGCGACGCTGACAGGGCAAAAGAATTGGCCAATGAAAAACACCGACGTCCACATGCCGGACGCGCGACCGCGGTGATCGTCAACGGATCTCGACATGGTGAAGGACAACACCAGCGGCAAAGACATGCCGCACCCGAGATTATTAATGAACATGCCTGCCACACCAGCATACAAGGTGTGTTGGGTGTAGAGGATGGCGTACCCGACCGCCTGCGCAAGCATAGCGACAGTCAAGAGCGCACCAACGGAGCGCCGCGACTGAACGCGAAACACCGCTGCTCCTGTCACGACACCGAGGGATCCGACGGCGCTTGCTATACCCAAGACACGAGCATCTCCGAAACCGCGCTCATTAAGCACAAGTGATATGTGGACCGGGATTACATAGAAAAGGAGGCCACAGAGGAACGTAAGGGCCAGACATCCGAGGAACCGACGGCCCAATAGACCCGCAGCGGCGGTGCTCGGCCTGGTGGGCTCTTTGCTTGGCGAGGTGGCGTTGGGTTCAAAAATGCACATCAAAACCAGGGGAATGAAAACGGCGGTTGCTCCGTAAACCACGAACGGCATTCGCCAATCATATCCCCCGAGGATGCCAGCGAGAACGAAACAAGCCGTAGCAACCAGCGACGCAGATCCGAACTGGATTGACAACCAATGCGACCTCCGCTCGCCGTGGAAGTAATCGCAGATGAGTGCCGTGCTGGCCGTCATGACGCCTGCTTCGGCGATACCCACGATGCAACGCGAGAGAATAATGAGGTACAGATTATCGAGCCAGAAGGGCGCAATCCCCGCGACGGCATAGATCGTTAGAGCTCCCAGGAGAACGCGGCGCCGGCCGAGCCTGTCGGCAAGTATCCCGGCAAACGGGGCAAGCAGTGCCACAAACAGTGCCGGTGTGACGAGTGCTATTGGCACCAGTACCTCCGCATGAGGCACGTATGAAAAATGTTTTATCATGTGCGGCAGGACAGGAGCAAACAAGGTCGACCCGATCGGTGCCAGCCAAGCGACCGCGATCAAGAGAATGCCTTGCCGCACGCCTGCGGTTACGTGTTGCATTGTATTCCTCCTCCTGACGGACCGTCACGAAAACGGCCCACCGTCATGAACTCCCCAGCTGCAACCTCTCCTCAGTGGTGGCGGCCCTCTTCTAAATAGCCGAGCGCAGTCGGCTGCTCTTTCAGAACTCAAGCTTACCCGTCGCCCGCCGGCGCCAGTGTTATTGCGGTAAAACTCGCCGCTGGCGGAAGCGTTCTGGGCATTCGTTTATCAAGATATGCTGCAGCTACAGACGGGATCACGCGATGGCGGTGTGCTTCCAGTCGCATTGACATTCATAGGCGCATCCCGGCTCTTTGGGAGGGAGAGCGAACGCATGGTCGAAGATCTCTTTAAACCAGGTTTGGCGGGTTTCGAGTTTCCGGGCCAGCTCGCGTCCGGCAGCCGTCTTCATCTCACACCGATGCATATCAACCTCCCGCTATCGGCTGCCGATGCTTTTTGCCTACGATGTACACAGCAGAATCTGAGATTCACTTACGACCCCATACAGCGGCGTGCCACGTCGCCATGCCACTACTGGAAGTCTCCTGAATTGGCGGCAAGAAACTCTCACAACCTCCTCACAATATCGATATTCAGTAATAATCGAGTCAATGTCAACAAGAATTATTGAAAAATGATAAAATACAGACAAATGACTTGAGGTGCGGAAAGGCAAATGCGGCATCTAGGTATTCCGCCCGTAGGAGTCCGATCCGACGGGCTCTACCGCCGCGATTAATACCGTTCAATTGCGCGGGAAGACATGGCCATCAAAAAGTTTACGCGCTGTCCGCACCGTCCCTGCGCCACGAATGGAGCCGTCATCAGAAAGATCGAGAAACACGTCCATCGCCCCTGTAGGATGTTCGATCTGGTAGCGGCCATCGCTCGGGACGGCGGCCAAACCAGCCGGACTGGCCTTGAACCGCGTCGCCGTCGCCACCGTGATGGCTGCCAATACGCCCACGGATGCATGGACGCGATGCGGGATGAAACTGCGTGTCGATATCGCCCCGCCTGCGGAGGGTGCCGAAACCAGCGTCATCTTGGGCACCGAGGCGGTTGTGACATCACCAAGATTCATCATCGTCCCAGCCTTGAGGCGGATCGCCTCGATCCGCTCCTTCAGCACGGAATTGGCTTCCAGTTCCTCGCGCGTCTCATGGCCCGTCAGACCGAAATCCGACGCCCGCATGATCACGCAAGGCATGCCGTTGTCGATCAATGTCGCCTCGACACCGTCGATCACGTCCACTTCGTTGCCGGTTGGTAGCAACGCACCGCACATCGATCCGGCAATGTTCATGAAAAGCAGTGGCACGGCCGCGTGCTGGCCGGGCACGCCGGCAATCTGCGTCGAACCGGAGTAACTGACGCGGCCGTTCGGGGTCCTGATACGGGCGACCGCGACCTCGCCGCTGTTGACCATGCGGATACGAACCTCGGTCTCGTCACCAGTCGTCGGGACGAGACCGCGTTCGATGGCGGCGGGGCCGACGGCAGCCAGGATATTGCCGCAGCCCTGCGCGTCGCTCACCAACGCCTGATCGACAAATACCTGCAAGAAGAGATAGTCGACGTCCGCGTCCTCGTGCGTCGATGGTGACAACACCGCGACTTTGGAGGTCAGGGGGTCGGCACCACCAATCCCGTCGATCTGACGTGGGTCGGGCGAGCCCATGATCCGCAGCAGAAGATCGTCGCGTTCCGTGACGTTTGAAGGTAAATTCTCGGCGAGGAAATAGGCCCCTTTAGAGGTGCCGCCGCGCATCCAGAGGCAGGGAATGCCATCTTCATACATATCTCAGCCCCTTCTCGGAAAGACGGGCCCGCATATCGTAGATATCGAGGCCGAGTTCCCCGGCAGCCAATCGTTTGCGCTTGGCTTCTTCATTCACGAGCCGCTCTTCCGCAGCCTCCAGCACGGTCTCAGCCTCGGCCAGTTTGACAACGCAAACACCGTCGTCGTCGGCAACGATCACGTCGCCGGCCTCGACACGAGCGCTGGCGCAGACAATGGGAACATTGACGGAGCCGAGCGTTTCCTTGACCGTTCCTTGCGCGGATACGGCTTTGGACCAGACCGGAAACTTCATGGCCGTCAGGTCGCGAACATCGCGTACGCCGGCGTCGATGATGAGACCGCGGGCGCCCCGCGCCATGGCCGAGGTCGCCAGCAGATCTCCGAAGTAGCCGTTATCGCAGGGGCTGGTTGGGGCAAGGACGAGGACGTCACCGGCCTTCAACTGTTCTATGGCAACGTGAACCATCCAGTTGTCGCCGGGCGGCGCTGAAATGGTGATGGCGGAACCGGCGACCTGCGCACCGGTGTAGATCGGCCGCATGTAGCTTGCCAGCATGCCGATACGACCTTGCGCCTCGTGCACGGTGGCGACGCCGGCAGCGGCCAGACGATCGATCACCTCCTGCGAAGCACGTTCAATATTCTGGACGACGACTGGCATATCAGGCTTCCTTCTTCAGCACAGGGGGCGTGCCGTGCGTGTGGAAGGTCTCGATGGTCTTCAGACCCCAGGCCTGGCCCTTCTTCCGCTCGGTCTCGGTCCAGGTGACGGTTTGCCAGTCCGGAGCGAGAATTAGCCGAGCACCGGAGTTGGCGAGTTCGACGCGGTTGCCGGCTGGCTCCCAGACGTAGAGGAAGAATGTGCCTTGGATCGCATGCTTGTGCGGACCGGTTTCAATATGCACACCATTTTCCAGGAAAATGTCGGCGGCCCGCAGAATGTCCTCGCGCTGGTCGGAGGCATAGGTGACGTGGTGGAAGCGACCGTGACCGCCGCCGTGTTCCTCGGTGCAGGCGAGGTCATAGGTCTTGTTGTTGACGGTGAACCAGCACCCCCCGAGGCGCCCATTGTCGAGCAGGATCTGCTCGGTCACGCGCGAACCGATGCAGGTGACCATGAAGTCCCTGAATTCAGTCACGTTTTCCGCCAGAAGGTTGAGATGATCGATGCGGCGCGGGCTCGCTCCCTGTCCGTGGTAACGGCTCGACATGTTCTTCAATGCCGGCCGGTCTGCAGCTGCCGGCTCATACCGTACGGTATCCCAGTAGATCTCGAAGACGTGACCGAACGGATCCTCGAAGCGGAAAGCACGGCCATGGCTTTGGTCTCCGTCAATCCAGCCATGTACCTTGTAGCCAGATGCCTCGATCACCTTCACCCGCCGCTCCAATGCCTCCTGGCTCGAAGCACGATAGGCGATATGTCCGACGCCCGTCGTGTCGGACGTGGTGAGCTTCAACGACGAATATTCGTAGTCGTCCCAGGCCCGGAGATAGGCCGAATTCTCATCCTGTCCGGAGAGCTTCAGCCCGTAGACACGCGTAAAGAAGTCGAGGCTTTCTTCGAACTTGTTCGTATAGATTTCGACATGCGCCAGGTGCGCAAGATCGAAAGACGGATTGGTCGGTTCAGACATCAGGTGTCTCCTCCTTGAACCATCAGATGATCAGGACCGGCAAACGTTGCCTAGCCCTGGCAGATTGGACGGCACGCCCGCGGCGTCTCGGCGAACGTCAGAGTTCATCCACAGTGCGTGGAAAGACCGACTGGAAACCCTCAGCGTATTTCGATGCGCGTCCGCCCGACTGCCCGCCAGAGTTGCGCTGGAAATGATTGGCGCGGTTCTGTGCGACGCGGGTGTAGAAGTCCCAAAGGTGCTCCTGCCCCTCCATGCACTCGATGGCCGCCCGCTTCTTGTCCCAGACGGACGTGATGTCGAGGAAGACGTCTGGCTTCCATCCCATCTGTTCGGTCTGGTGCGGCTCGAACAGATAAAGCTGCGGCGCGCCCAGGACCTTCTGCCCGGGATTATGACCCCAGGCCTGGGCGATCATGCGCGTCTCGAGCGCCACCTGCGTCGCATACATGTGGTCGGTGTTGTAGGGATCGTATTGCGAGTGGCTGAGCATGAAAGCGGGCTGCACGTCACGGATGACATCGACCAGACGGTACTTGTCGTCATCATTCAGGCGAAGCGGATAATCGCCAAGATCCAAGCAGACGAGGTCATGCACGCCGAGTGCTCTCGCCGCCTTCTCCGCCTCCGTGCGCCGGGCTGCCTTGACGTGCTCCAGGGTCATTCCGGGTTGCTTCCAGAGCTTGGCAGACTCGCCTCGCTCGCCGAACGACAAGCAGACGACAGTCACCTCGTAGCCCTTTTCCGCATGGAGCGCGATCGCGCCGCCGCAGCGCCAGACAAAATCCGCAGCATGTGCGCTGATGACCAGTGCGCTTTTCTTCTCAGACATGTGATCCTCCAATGTTCCGCCTGTTGGTGTCGCGCGTCAGGCGTTTTTTGCCAATTTGTTTTCACGGCACGGCCCATAAGTTTTGGCTATTGATGCTGGCGTGCCATATGATTATTTGCAAAAACAGCGCTGTGCTTGAGCCTTAAGGAGGAGAAGAGTATGAACGCTTCCGGTTCAGCGAGGATCGCACTTCTGGGATATGGCGAGGCCGGTCAGGCCTTTGTCCGGGGGTGGTCGCAGGATGTCCGGTCCAGGGTCGTGGCCTACGATATCAAACTTTGTGATCCGACCCAACGCGGCCAGGTCATGGAAGCGTGCGTCCGCACTGCGGTCGACTTCGCGGAGAGCCTCTCTGCAGCATTGGGAGTTGCGCACCATATCTTCAGTCTTGTGACGGCGGACCGTGCGCACGAAGCGGCGTCGCAGGCGGCCGGATGTATCGGGCCCGGCGTGTATTTCTTTGACTGCAATTCCTGCTCTCCGGCGACAAAAAAAGCATCAGAAGCAAAGATTACTGCAGCGGGCGGCCTCTATGTCGACGTCGCGGTCATGGCGCCGGTTGCGCCTGCCCTCCACCGCACGCCGCTTTTGATCTCTGGCTCTCATGCCGAGGAGGCTCGCACATGGCTTGAAACCCTCGGCATGCGCCCAAGCGTTGTCGGATCCGAGGTGGGACAGGCGTCCGCAATCAAGATGCTGCGGTCGGTCATGATCAAGGGCCTGGAGGCATTGACCGCCGAATGCATGCTTGCGGCGCGGCGCGCTGGCGTGGATGAAGCTGTGCTCGCGTCTCTACAGGCTTCAGACCCCGGCTGGGATTGGCCCGGCCGATCCGCCTATAATCTGGAACGCATGATGGTTCATGGCGAGCGACGGGCCGCGGAGATGGACGAGGTCGCGAACACGATCGTCGAGCTTGGATTGCCAAACCGGATGGCCCGGGCGACGGCCGCCTGGCAGAGGGAGCTTGCCGCGCTTCGGCTGGAAGGCGGTTCGAACAGCCTGGTGAGCCGGGTGGACCGCATTTTGCAGCGCATGGAATCATGACCGGCCGCGACACGCAGGGAAATTCTGTTCCGCGCAACCTCAGGCATCTGCGCGTCTTCCTCGCCGTCGTCGACAGTGGCTCGGTGACTTCTGCGGCGGAGATTTGCCACATCTCCCAGCCTGCAGTGACGCAGGCGCTGAACAAGCTGGAGAAAACGACGGGTCTGTCTCTTTTCAATCGCTCTTCGCATGGCATTTTTGTCAGCGACACAGGCAAGTTGCTGGCGACCCGCGTGCGCCGCTCCTTTGCCTATCTCGACCCGGCATTGTCGGAGCTTGCCCCCCGTTTGCGCGTGACCGTAACGACGGCGCAACTGCAGGCCCTGATCGCCGTTCGCGAGGCCGAAAACTTTACGCTCGCGGCCAAGACAATGGGCATCGCGCAACCGACCGTTCATCGGGCCATCACCCAGTTGGAGCAAGAGGCGGCCCGACCGCTGTTCGAGAGAACGTCCTACGGGATCGTTGCCACCCGCGCCGCCGTCAATCTCGCCCAGGCCGCGCGCCTTGCCTTCGCGGAGTTAACGCAGGCCGAGGCGGATCTTGCCGAAGTCATTGCCGCTGACGCTGGTCGAATCGTCATCGGCGCCATGCCTCTGTCTCGCTCCTATCTCTTGCCGAAGGCGATCGCACGCTTTCGAGAGCTCCGCCCCCGACTTCCAATCCATGTTCTCGACGGCCCTTATAAAGAGCTTCTTGCGGGGCTTCGGCGTGGCGAGATCGATTTTCTCATTGGAGCCCTTCGTGATCCTCCACCGATTGGAGACGTGGAACAACGCCTTCTGTTTCACGACACCGTCGTGCTGGTCGCGGGTAGAGCTCACCCCCTTGTTAACCGCCAGAACCTCGATATGAGCGAACTGGCACGTTACCCCTGGGTCGTAGGGCAAAGCGGGACCCCCATACGCGCCCACTTCGAAGCGCTGTTTGACCAGGCGGGCGCAGACAGGCCCGCGAGCATCGTGGAGTCCAGTTCGCTCATTCTCATGCGCGAATTGCTCGATACCAGCGACCACCTTGGCTGCATTTCGTACCTTCAAGCGCAGGCGGAGATTTCGCGCGGCCTGTTGCGGGCACTGCCGATGGACCTTTCCCACACATCGCGTCCGATCGGTATCACCACCAGAACAAGCTGGCTGCCAACAAATGCCCAGCGGCAGCTCCTCGATCTCCTGGAAGCCGCTCTATAGCCTGTTGTTATGGAGAAGAGCCAACATTGAAATAGTAAGTTTGAGAAATTTCCGAAATGGTTCGGCCCAACGGTGGTGCCTGTCTTGTCGTCGGAAGGAGTCCCTGCGATCGTCTTGCGGTGCAGAGGAGCGGCGATCAGGAGATGCATAGGCGCCACGAGCTTGGGAGGCTAGATGCTGACGCTATTATTCGATGGCCTTGCATACGGGATGTTACTGTTCATCTTGTCCTGCGGCCTGGCTGTAACGCTCGGACTGATGAACTTCATCAATCTGGCGCACGGCGCTTTTGCGATGGCTGGTGGCTATGTCACCGTCGTCCTCACAAACGATTGGGGCGTTCCCTTCCTATTGTCGCTCCCGATCGCCTTTGTCGCGACGGCCGTCCTGGGGCTTGTTCTGGAGCGATCACTCTACGTCCGCATGTATGAGAAGGGTCATCTCGACCAGGTTCTTTTTTCGATCGGCATCGTGTTCGTGGCAGTCGCTGGCATTGATTATGTCATGGGATCACAGCAGCAGATCCTGAACCTGCCTCAGTTCATGCGTGGCAGGATCGACGTATTCGGAGTCGGTATCGGGATCTATCGTGCATTCCTCATTGCGGTTTGCGGCCTTCTTGCCGTGACGCTGCAGTTGATCCTGACGCATACACGTTTCGGCAGCCGACTGCGCGCCTCTGTCGACGACCGCCGTGTGGCCCGCGGCGTGGGTATCCGCGTCAACGTGATCTTCGCTGTCACCTTCGCCATCGGGTCCGGTCTTGCAGGTCTTGGCGGAGCGCTCGGCGCCGAGATTCTCGGCCTTGATCCCACCTTTCCGCTGAAGTTCATGGTCTACTTCCTGATCGTCGTGTCGGTGGGTGGAACGACGAGCATGCTTGGACCGCTTTGCGCCTCGATCCTGCTTGGCGTCGCCGACGTGCTGGCCAAGTACTACGTGCCCGCAGTCGGCGGTTTCGTCATCTACATCGTACTTGTGGTCGTCCTCGTCCTTCGTCCACAAGGTCTTTTCTCGAGGATGAACTGATGCAGGCAACCCACTCCAAATTGCCCCCTTTGTCCGCCGAGGTAGGTCGGGTCATGAAGCGGCCCGTGCGGTGGACCATGATCGAGATCGCCTTCTGGATCCTCTCAGTGCTCTCCTGGTTTTTCCTGCCGGAGCAGCATCTCATTCTGACTGAGATCGCGGGGATCGCGATCTTCGCCCTGTCGATCGATCTCATCCTCGGCTATGCGGGTATCGTCTCGCTCGGCCAGGCAGCTCTCTACGGTGCGGGCGCCTACGCCAGCGGCCTGTTTTCCATCTATGTAACTGGCGAGCCGATTTCGGGACTGGCTGTCGGAGGATTCGCCGGGGCCGTCATCGCCTTCGCGACGAGTTTCCTGCTGCTGCGAGGCGGCGACCTCACGCGGCTGATGGTTACGCTCGGGGTTGCAGCTGTTCTTTTCGAAATCGCGAACCAGACGGCATGGCTGACAGGCGGCGCTGATGGGCTTCAAGGCATCACAATCGATCCGCTCTTCGGGCACTTCGAATTCGACTTCTACGGACATACAGGCTACGCTTACAGTCTCGCTGTTTTGTTCGTGCTGTTTGTCCTGTCCCGGCTGATCGTGTCGTCACCCTTCGGCATTTCGCTGAAAGCCATTCGGGACAATCCCCTGCGCGCATCCGCTGTCGGCATTCCCGTCGCCGCGCGCCAGGTGGCGATCTATACCGTCGCGGGCGCCTATGCAGGTATCGCCGGCGCTCTCTTTACCCAGACGCAGCAATTTATCTCGCTGGACGTTCTCTCGTTCCAAAAATCCGCGGATGGACTGATGGTGCTCGTGATCGGCGGCACCGGTTACCTCTACGGCGGCATCGTCGGTGCGGTGGTCTACGAGATGGTTCAGGATGGGATCGCAAACTTGACGCCTCAGTACTGGCAGTTCTGGGTCGGCATCCTGCTCATCGCCTTCGTGCTCGTGGGACGCGATCGGCCCCGAGAACTCTTCAGCCGGCTTACGGCTCGCGCTGGCCAGATGCGCAAATCTTCATCTGAAACCGTCATTTCTAAACGGCAGGAGACGTGATGGTCACGGTTCTGGAGACAGTTTCACTCAGCAAGATATTCGGCGGCCTGAAGGCAACGGACGACGTGAACTTTCGGCTGGAGCAAGGTGCGCGCCACGCCCTGATCGGGCCGAATGGTGCGGGCAAGACAACGTTCATCAACCTGTTGACCGGCGTGCTTACCCCGTCGGATGGCAAGATTTTGCTGAACGGCGAGGACATCACCTCGATCAAACGCGAACAGCGGGTACGCCGTGGCCTTGCCCGAACCTTCCAGATCAACCAGCTTTTCGGCAAGCTCAATGTGGTCGAGAGCCTGGGCCTGGTGATCAGCGAGCGACGTGGGCACGGACGAGACTGGTTTCGTTGGGCAGGCACCCTGCCGGGCATAGATGACGAGATTGCCGGCCTGATCGCGGATTTCGGCCTTGAGGACGTGTTCGACCATCCCTGTTCGGGGCTGCCCTATGGCAAGCAGCGGTTGCTTGAAATCGCATTGGCGATCGCTTGCAAGCCGAAAGTGCTGCTTCTCGACGAGCCCGCCGCAGGTGTGCCAGAGGCGGACCGTCACGAAGTGTTGTCACATCTTTCCACCCTCCCCGCTGACGTTTCGATCCTGTTGATCGAGCACGACATGGATCTGGTCTTCAATTTCGCGGAGAAGATTTCTGTCCTTGTCTCCGGCGCTCTCTATGCGGAGGGCTCCGTCGACGCGATCGCAAATGATCAGCGCGTCAAGGAAGTTTATCTTGGAGGAGCCGATCATGGATGAGCTTCTGATCCTGGACAACGTATCGGCGGGCTATGGGAAAGCCACCGTTCTCAACGGCCTCTCCTTCTCGCTGCGACAGGGCGAGGCCATCGCGCTTCTTGGCCGCAACGGCGTTGGCAAGACGACAACCCTGAACAGCATCATGGGGCTGATACGCCATCAGGGGGGCCGCGTTTCATTCAAGGGGAAAGACATTACGTGGCTAAGCCCGGAACGGCGGGCGGAGGAGGGCATCGGCTGGGTTCCGCAGGAACGGGGCATTTTTCACTCGCTGACCGTGGAGGAAAATATCACGGCAGTCGCGAGACCCGGTCGCTGGACGCTCGACGCGGTCTACGAGATGTTTCCGCGTTTGCGCGAACGGCGCAGCAATTTCGGCAGCCAGCTTTCCGGCGGAGAACAGCAAATGCTGTCTGTCGCCCGCGCCCTCGCTCTCAATCCAACGGTCTTGCTACTCGACGAGCCAACCGAAGGGCTCGCCCCGATTATTGTCGAGGAACTTCTGAGCGCTATCCGACGGATCATTCGCGAAGAAGGCATGGCTGCCATTATCGTCGAGCAGCATGCACAACAAATCCTGTCGATAACCGACAGAGCCATCATCCTTGAACGGGGCACTATCGTCTATAGCGGCGAAAGCGGACATCTGGCGGAAGACGCCATGGCGCTTGCGACCTATCTCGGCGTCGGGGGGCGCTCCGCTGCGCCGAAGTCCCCGTCGGTGATAGCATAAAACATTGATAGTCACGCTTCAGGAGGAGAAAATGAGCGTAAGAAAACTATTGATTGGCACCTTGGCGATCAGCGCTTTGCTTGCCAGTTCAGCCGTATCGTTCGCACAGGAAACGGTCAAAGTCGGCGTGATCGTCCCGCTGACCGGTAACTTTCAGTCGAACGGCCGGCAAATCAGCGCCGCAATCAAGGCCTTCGTCGACGTCCACGGCGACATGGCTGGCGGCAAGAGGGTCGAACTGATTATCAAGGATGACGCCAGCACAGCCGATAACGCTCTGCGTATCGCCCAGGAACTCGTGACGCGCGACAAGGCGCAGATCCTCACCGGGTTCGGCAACACACCAACTGCGCTGTCGGTCGCACAATTCTCAAAACGGGCCAAAGTCCCACAGATCGTTATGGTTGCCGCTACATCCTCGATCATGGCTACGTCTCCTTACATGATCCGCACGTCGCAGACGACGCCGCAGATCGCGAGTGTCATCGCGCAGTGGGCGCCTGAGAACGGGGTGAAGAAATTCGTCAGTGTCGTCTCCGACTATGGTCCCGGCGTCGATGCGGAAGAATGGTTTGCAAAGACTCTGGAATCAAAAGGCGGTGAAGTCCTTCAAAAGCTCCGAGTGCCGCTCGCAAACCCCGATTTTGCGCCTTTCCTGCAACGCGTGCTTGACCAGAAGCCGGAAGGGCTCTTCGTCTTCGTCCCGACTGGCGCCGGCGCTGCCTTCATGAAGCAATTCGTTGAACGCGGGATGGACAAGTCTGGCATCAAGGTGATTGCCATGTCGGATGTTACGGACGACGATCTGCTGAACAATATGGGAGATCCGGCACTCGGCGTAGTTACCGGTGGTCCTTATTCGGCCTACCACGATTCAGCCGAGAACAAGGCGTTCGTTGAGCAGTTCAAGAAGATCAACGGCGGCATGCGCCCCAACATCGTCGCGGTCGGGGCTTGGGACGCACTCGACCTGATCTACAAGACGCTTGACAAGACCAAGGGAGACGCGGCCGGCGATGCTTTCATCGAAGCGGCCAAGGGGATGAAAATCGAAAGTCCTCGCGGTCCGATCGAGATCGATCCGCAAACGCGCGACATCGTCCAGAACATCTACATGCGAAAGGTCGAGCGCGTTGACAGCGAGCTCTATAATGTCGAGTTCAAGACCTACGAGGCTGTCAAAGATCCGACCCATTGAGTGATTGAGAGGGCAAAGCCGTCTTTTGTAAGGCTCTGCCCTTTTAAATTTCATGCTCCGGCCCAGCAGACTGCGACACGTCTCAACCTCTCCCAACGGTCAGAACCGCGTACTTGGGGAAAACTAGCGTCGTATTGATTGCCTCCAGCAGGCGCGAAAACATCGTTCTTGCGCGGGAAGGACTGCGGACACGGTTGAGCCACGCTAAATCTCTGGCTTTGCAAACGGCTTCCGCGAAGAAGCGCGCGACCCGGCGCCAATGAAGAAACATTCTCGGCCGCCATGTGGCCACCAGGTAACGGATCAGCCTCCGAAAAACACCCAGAATGGCTCCGTCCAGGAAATTCACCTGATCCTGGCGAAGTCAACCCGTGCTGACCTTTTCCTGAAGTTTATGGAATGAACCGGATAACCTGCGAAGGCAGGAACATGGTGCAAGGGACAACGATTGACCTGCACTCCCTCGTCCGGTGCTTGCTCATCAGTTTGGATCCGCCTTATGCCCTTGTGTCTAACGCCAAGAGACTTGACACATTGTTCCTCCAACGGAGGGGCGGTCGCTCGCCCCTCCTCCGGCACTCTTACTCATCACTTCTGTGCCCGATATTCGCGTCTGGCGGCTTCATGGATAGGCCAGGGATGAACCTCCGCGTTGACCCTCATCTGGACATGGCGCTCAACCTGCGGCTTTTTTGTCCCGCCGTCGGCTTCGCCCCACAGGATAGAGAGGTTCTTACCTTGCTTGGCCAAGTCGCCCCGAACCATCGCGAGGGATATCCAGGCACGTTCGTTGGCCGAATAGACGGGATAGGTGGAAAGCCCCACTAGTTCGTCGTCGAGAAGAACCTGATCGTAGGGATGGGCAGCGTAATGACCGGCTGGCATCTCCATCAGCTTGGGTCCGGGGAAATCCTCCATCAGACCCTCGAAGATTTTCAACACATCTTCCTTTTCCCAGACGAGCGTCACCTTGGTGCGATGCTCTTGCGTCGCCATTTTCTCCAGCGCTTCCCGCCCAATGAACTCGTGATCGAATTTCACGACGCGGCCATAGTCGAGGTCCCAGGGTGTGAGATAGAATTCCTCGACGTTGTCAGGCTGAAAGCTGCCCCCCACCGTACATGTCGCCTCGAAGCTGTCCGCCGGCAGCCACTGACGATAAGGCAGCATCGCTTCGCCGGTGTAGACTGCGGGCAACGGCGACGGGATCCAGCCGGACTCCATGGCCGCGCAAGAATAGGCGCGCGCGCCGGCCCGCAGCATTCCGTATTTCTTGCCGACTTCAAACAGGCGATCGTAAACCTTCTGCCCTTCTTCGAACGGGCCGAAAAGTTCGAGACCTTTTGCCCCGCCCATCCCATGAGCCAGGGTGCGCGCCAGGCAACCGGCAATGGTGATTTCGCCCATGTTGAAGAACTTGGTGGTCAGCGGACCACCTTCGTTGACCTCATTGAGGATATCCAGCGCCAGCGGCCCCTGCACTTCGTAACGGTAGAGCTTGCGCGGCTTGTCTGGACTTTCCAGCGTGCGGATGTCGAGCTCGGTCGTCACATCGAACTTGCCCGTTTCGGCCTGGAACCTGATCCAGTTCGCAGCCGGCGGCTTGCCGACATAGAGAATCTCATCGTCTTCAAGGCCGAAGATGATCCCGTCGCCGATCACATATCCGTCGTGGTTGACGCAAACAATCTGTTTCGATTTGTTGCGCCCGAAATTCTCAAAGCTGTTCACGCCGACGTAAGACATAAACTTGATCGCATCCGGCCCCCGCACGTAGACGTCGGTCATGTGATAAGATTGGTTTAGCAATACCGCGCCGTTCCGCCACGCACGTACTTCCTCCATCCAGTTCGTATACTGCGGAGCAATGGGGAAGGCATAAGGCCCCATCTGCGAATTCTGCAGCATGTGGGACGGGTTGCCGATTTCGTTGATTTTCTCTTCCAGAGTTTTGTAGGCCATGATGGCGTCCTCCTGCACCTAAAGTCGGCTGTGATTATCATCGGGTTCGGACGCGCGCTTATGCGTATATTGAATATCCGGTTGCGGTTCAGTAATATCTGGTCGATGAACGAACGGAACAGATTATCTCTCAGGCAGGCGCGCGCCATTGATGCGGTCGCGAAAACACGAGGCTTTGATCAAGCCGCGCGGCTCTTGCATATTAGCCAACCGGTTGTCTCCCGGCTCATCGGCTCTGCGGAAACGCTCCTCGGAACCCCGCTCTTTCAAAGAGGTTGGAGTGGCACCGAGCCGACGGCTTGGGGCGAGAGAATTCTCCAGCATTGTTCTGCGGCGCTCGATCTGATTTCGCGGGCAGAAGATGATATCGCGACCATGAGCGGTGTGCGTCCCAATCTTCGTAACTTTATCCGTTGGCATCATCTCGACGCAGTGGCCGCGGTGGTACGATATGGAAGTGCCTCGTCCGCCTCAGCACATCTGAACATGACGCAGCCTGCTATCACCCGGTCAATCGCCGCCATATCGGACTATTCACGACAAGCGCTCTTCGACAGAAGACGTAACGGGCTCGACGCGACCGCTGCTGCGCAGCGGCTGGCAGCGCTTCGTGACGAACTCCGTCAGGCAATTGGCACCGTCGACGATTTCAAGTTGAATTCGCGCCCCGGTCTGATTGGTCGCCTCGCCGTTGGAATGCTGCCCTTTTCAGGGCAGAACCTCGTGGCCAAGACATTCGGCGACCTTACGAACCGCTTTCCGGATCTGCGTCTGATGGCCATACCCGGAAGTTATAACATGCTCGCTGAAGCGTTGAGACGCGGAGAGATCGAATGCATGATTGGGGTCCTTCGTAGTCCCCCGCCATTCTCCGATCTTGAGGAAATTTTTCTGCACAATGAGAAATTCACCGTGGTCGCGCGGCGCGATCATCCGTGTCACCGGCGCCGACAGACCATTGCCGAACTGAAGAACGAGAATTGGATCGTCGCACCCCACGGAACACCGGTCCGCTCCTACTTTGAAAGGCTGTTTCAAACCGTAGGAGCACGGCCACCGGCACAAACATGCGAAATTCTTTCCTTCGGCAACGCCGAAGAGGTGATTATGAATAGCAAATCCATTGGTCTCCTGAGCTACAGCGACCAACGCATCGCCAATTTGCCGCCGGAGCTCAGGAAAGTCGATGTGGATCTGCCCAACAACGAGGTTGCTATCGGATTGACGGTCAAGAGAACCGGTGGAGCTGGCGAGATCCTGAAAGTGTTCGAGCATCTTCTACAGCAGCACTCTTCCTGAATTTCCGAATGCGCCGCAATCGCGATCCCTGGCTGTCCCCCGAAGCGAAATTTGTTGCTTATGATATAACCATTCTGCGTCCTATTTTTCGAAATAAGCATAAGCGGACGCGAATTCCCCGTGATACCCAGCGGAATGGTCCTATCCGACCAGCCGTGTCGTTCTTGCTTGGAGCCCATGTCTGAAAACGTCGGAGGACAGGCGTATTTTCTGAATGGGAGGAATCATGGGGCAGTTCATACTGACGCTGTCGTGCAAGAACACGGTCGGTATAGTCGCATCAATCACATCGCGCCTTGCCGCCAGCGGTGGCGATATCCGCCAAGCTCAGCAGTTTGACGACGAGGAGACTGGAAGTTTCTTCATGCGTGTCGCCTTCACCATGCCGGACGGCACTGAGGCGTTCGAGAAAGGCTTTGCCGAAGACGTGTCAAGATTCGGCCTACGGTGGACGTTGCGGCCGGATGACCTGAAACGCAAGGTCGTCATTCTGGTATCGAAGTTCGACCACTGCCTGGGCGATCTGCTTTACCGGATGCGGATCGGCGAACTGAACATGGAATGCGTTGGCATCGTGTCCAACCATCCGATCTCGGCGCTAAACGTGACGCAGCATCACGGGATTCCTTACCATTTCTTTCCTGTCTCCAAGGAGACAAAAAAGGCGCAGGAGCAGCAGATCAAGCGGGTGATAGAAGACACTGGTGCCGAGCTGGTCGTTCTTGCTCGCTACATGCAGGTCCTTTCTGACGACCTCTCTGCCTATCTTTCCGGGCGCTGCATTAATATTCATCACTCCTTCCTTCCCGGCTTCAAGGGTGCAAAGCCCTATCATCAGGCACATGAGCGTGGCGTCAAGATTATCGGTGCAACCGCCCATTACGTCACCGAGGACCTCGATGAAGGTCCCATCATCAGCCAGGACATTGAACACGTTACCCACGCTGACACCCCCGACAATCTTGTGCGGAAGGGGCGTGACATAGAGCGCCGCGTGCTCGCAAGGGCTGTCTCCTATCACCTGGAGGATCGCGTTCTGATCAACGGACGCAAGACGGTGGTGTTCGCCTGATACAGGCAGAACATCGTGGGCGACGAACATGCGATTTTTCAGGAGCACAGATATGAAAACAAGGATTCCGGCGTCGATCGAAGTCACGCCCAAGCAGGCAATTGAATCAGCTGACCTGCCGGGACTCTTTCCCAAAGGCGTCCGCGTCTATATCACCGACATAGGTAACGAACGTGATGTTCTCATCAAGGCAGCACGGCGTGTTCGTGATCTGAACTATATCCCGGTCCCCCACTTCGCGGCCCGGCGCCTGACGGACAGTGCTGCCCTTGAAGATCGTGTCAAGGCAATGGCAGAGCATGCCGGCGTCACCGACGTGCTTGTCATTGGCGGCGGCCTCGAAAAACCCCTCGGCGGATTTTCTTCCTCGATGCAAGTTCTCGAGACGGGCCTGTTCGATAAATATGGGATCAAGGAGATCGCAATCGCGGGCCATCCGGAAGGAAGCCCGGACTTTTCCGACGCAGCGGCACTGGAAGCCTTGAAGCTGAAGGCCGCGTTCGCAGAGCGATCCGACGCCCAATTGCGTATCGTCACACAGTTCGGGTTCGATGCGGAAAAGTTCATATCCTGGGCGAATGGACTGAGAGATAGTGGCGTTGATCTCCCAGTGCATCTCGGTGTCGCCGGTCCAGCCAAAGTCACAACCCTGCTCAAATACGCAGCGATGTGCGGTGTCGGCAATTCCCTCGGTATCCTCAAGAAGCGTGCGGGATCATTCGCAACGCTACTGACCGGATTCTCGCCCGAGGCGGTTGTCGAGCCGATCGAGAGACACGTGACGCTGACATCGGACTCGGCGATCAGCCAGATCCACGTATTTCCGTTCGGGGGCATCGGCGCCGCGGCGGAATGGCTGAAAGAGCGGGGGACCTGGGGCTACGGGTACAAGATTCGAGTTGCAGCTGACGGCTGATCTTCTTCCCGAGCCGCCTCCGCAAAAACAAGGCACTTGCATTGATGAACGCAAGAATAATCGACGGCGTGGCAATCTCGCGATCAATTCGCGATGAATGTGCTGAAAGGGTACGACGACTGCAAGTCGGGTGGAACATTACTCCTGGCCTTGCCGTCGTCATCATCGGCGACGATCCAGCCTCGCGCATCTACGTTAGAAACAAGATCCGCGCCGCCGAAGAAGTCGGCCTTATCTCGCGTCTCTATGAATTCGAATATGATGCGGACCCTGAAACTGTCTTGGAGCTGATCGATAAGCTCAATAACGACCCTTCCATACACGGCATCCTGGTGCAGCTACCACTCCCTCCCCGGTTCAACATCTACTCCGTCCTGCACCGCATCGACCCGAACAAAGACGTCGACGGCTTCCACCTTTACAATGTCGGCGGTCTTGTCGTCGGCGAGAAAGTATTCTCACCGTGTACGCCATTCGGTGTTGTCATGCTTCTCCAGCATGAGGGAATTGCTTTAGCTGGTCAAAACGTCGTCGTGGTCGGTGCCAGCAACATCGTCGGCAAGCCCATGGCTTTAATGCTGATGCGCGAGGAAGCGACAGTCGCTGTCTGCCACGCCAGGACCCGTGATTTGGCCCAGTTCACGATCCTCGCTGATATCCTCATTGTCGCGGCAGGTGTGCCCGGCCTCATCGTGCAGCAAATGGTAAAGTCGGGGGCGATTGTGGTCGACGTCGGCATAAATCGCTTGCCTTCCGGCAAGATTGTTGGTGATGTTGATTTTGAAAATGTCAGGAAAAAAGCTTCCTACATCACCCCTGTACCAGGGGGCGTGGGTCCGATGACGGTCACGATGCTTATCTACAATACAATCCAGTCTGCGGAGAGGGCATATCGCGGATCGGGTGCCGCGTTGGCCCCGGATGAGCGACGAAACGCACCATGATGCTCAAGATGAGCTCCGCCATGGATGTAAAGGTGAAGCGCTCTTCCAGGCGCTCTGCGCCTGTTCCATGTCCGGCCGCTCAATGATCGTGTTCGAACTCAGGATGTCAGTGCGCCGTGTGCTCCTATCAAGCGGGTGCTTTGCGAACAACGAACCACAGCACGGTCGCCAAGACGCCGCAGACGGCAATCGAAACTGTCATAGGATAGGCGGTGCCGTTTTGGGTCGCAGCAACAAGGCTGCTGACGGCGAAGGCGCACCCAAACTGCAGGACGCCTATCAAAGACGAACCACTGCCGGAATGCGATCCGCTCGCCATCATGGCGATTGTCGCCGCGTTGGCGCCGATGAAGCCCAGCGCGCCTATAGTCGCCCATAAGGGCACCAAGAGCCCGGGGAGGCTATTCGTCGGGACAGCTGCGACGGTGGCAATGCCCGCCACGACATTCAAAACAAGTGCCGCGCCAAGGAGAAGCTCCGGGCTCTTGACGCGCAGCAGCATCCTGTTGATCTGAGCCGCAAGGATCAGCGCGCAAGCAATCAACGCGAATAGCCAGCCGTATGTCTGCGTGTTAGCACCGTGCAGGTTGATGAACACAAAAGGTGAGCCCGTGATGAAAGCAAACATGCAAGCCTGAGCGAGCCCGCCGACGAGCGCGGGAACGATGAAGCCCACGTCCGTTATCAGCAAACGCCATGTTCGGAAAATGCCGCTTAGGCTATCAGCTTTCCGCTTGTCAGACGACAGGGTTTCGGGAACGAAGAGCCAGACAAGGACGGCACAGAGAAGGCCAAAGACGAGCATGACGATGAAGACAGCCTTCCAGCCCAAATTGGTGATGATAATTCCTCCAACAACGGGAGCAACGATTGGTGCCAAGGTCATGACCACCATCATTAGCGAAAGGGCCCGTGCGCTTTCCTTCGCATCAAAGAGATCGGTTACTATCGCGCGGCCGACGATCATGCCTGCACATCCGCCGGCGGCTTGGAGGAAGCGGAGCGCTGTAAAGGTTGCGATATCCGTGGCCAGCAGGCAAAGCGATGTTGCAGCGACATAAAGACCAATGCCGATGAGTAGAGGGCCACGACGGCCAAAGCGGTCGATGAGCGGCCCGTAGATCGCCTGTCCGATCGCCAGCCCGAGAAAGAACACCGACAGTGTGATCTCAATGCCGCCTTCAGGCACATCGAAGTGCTCGGCCATGAGATGAAAACCAGGCAAATACATGTCGGTGGCAAGCGGCGCGAAGGCCGCGAGCATTCCCAGAACCACGATCATGGCGTGGGTCGAGGCAATGTTCTTTTCGGTTCTGAACTTCTTCATATCCGTCTTCCCCGGTTGCCCTCCCAAATCTCATGTATGACCGTTTATCGGATATAGCAACCGAATATCGGTCATGATCGACAGAGATGGCAGGAAGGCGCTGCAGAAGAAGACTGCCTGACGTGGGTAGTCACCTGGCCGTAGCGAAAAGCTGTGCCTCTATTGAGTGACTGACGTGCCAGCTCCCGCCACGTCAGTCGGGCCGGGATGTCACTCTCGATCAAAATGTTGGCACGCTGGGAAAAGCCCGGACGGACTGTCCGGCGTAACATTCGAGATACTTGACGGCGGAGCAGTCCATGGCCCCCGCCGCCCAAACCTATATGTTCAGGAGACGGATATGTGGAGCACTTCCAACCCATTCCTCAATGGATTTTATGAGCCCCTCTACAATGAATATTCCCACCACGATCTTCGGGTCGAGGGTGAGATCCCCAGCGAACTGAATGGGGCACTGTACCGAAACACCACCAATCAGCGGTTCAGGCCATTGAACCCCGATCAGACGCACTGGTTCGAAGGCGACGCGATGGTTCATGCCTTCCACCTGCTGGACGGCAAGGCGACTTACCGCAATCGGTGGATCATCGATGACGGCGCGAAGGTCGAGCTGGAGGTCGGTCGGGCCCTTTACAACGGCGTGATGAGCGCCTCGGGCATCGCCCAGGGCGTCCTGCCCAAGGGCGCACCGCTCATCAAGGTGCCTTCCAACATCAATGTCATCGCACTTGGCGGAAAGGTGCTGGCCCTCAACGAGAACTCGTCCCGTTATTGGGAGATATCGCCGGACGAACTGGAGACGCTGGGCGCATTCGACTTCGGCGGTGAGTTTTCCGACAGCGGCGATCAGGGCATGCTGACTGCCCATCCACATACGGACATGGCGACCGGCGAGATGTTGTTCACCAACATCAACGCCGAGGCCAACTATATGGATTGTTTCACGGCAGACGCGTCCGGCGCCGTCACCTCTCGTCATCGCGTTGAGATGGACGCCCCGTCCTGGATCCATGATTTTGCGATCACCGCGACCTACATGGTGTTTTTCCTGGGTTCATTGAATTGCCGCGCACGCGATCCTGAGCGCGTACCTATGGGAAAAGGCATGACCTTCCACGACCCCAATCTGTGGTCGCGGATTCTTCTCGTCAGTCGCAAAACCGGAAAAACGATCTGGATTACCGAGCAGGATCTTTACATGGTCACCCACTTTCTCAACGCTTATGAGGAAAATGGAAAGGTGATCGTCGACGCCTGTCTGTCGCACATGGAGCCGAGCCCAGCGTCGCTGGTCGTGCCGGACTTCTTCCCTTTCGCGATGCCGAACAAGGGAACGTCGCCCTTCTCCGGCCCGATGCTCCACCGCTGGACCATTGATCCGGTGGCTGGAACATCGAAGCACCACCGCCTTGGCGACTTCGAAGGCGAGTTCGTGCGTACCAGTGATCTCGTGTTCGGCCGCAAACACCGATACGGTTATATGGCCGGCATGTACAATAAGAAAACCGACCGGCCGGGCTTCAACTGCCTGATCAAGATCGATTATCAGGAAAACCGATACGAGTATCAGTATCTGGGATCCGACACCGACTACGCGCCCGGCGAGCCAGTCTTTGTGCCGCGTCCAGGTTCGATTGATGAGGATGACGGATGGATCATGGCAGTCTGGGGCGACGCTCGCCGCAACACGAGCGAGATGGTGATCCTGAACGCCAAGGACTTTGATGGTGCGCCAGCGGCGCGGATCAAGCTCGACCACCGCGTTACAAACGGCTTTCACGGAAACTGGATTTCAGAAGAAAAGCTGCAGGCGGGACGGTTGGCTCGAGCAGCCTTAGCGTCCTGACCCATGCTGACGGCGGGCGAACGCCCCATCTGGACATGAAAGCCGTGGCCGCTTCGTCATGCCCGCTTAGTGCTCGACATGAAATTCTATTTCGTCTCCTGGCTGCCAGAAGGCTCCAATCAAGGAAGTAACGATGCCCCATGCACCCATCCCTTACAGTGGCTTCTCCGGCCAGTTCATCAACGGACAGTGGCGGGCCGGGAGTTCCGGCCGCGTAGCGGAAGATGTCAATCCATTCACCGGCGAGACGCTGGCCGAGATCAGCCTGGCTTCCGTGTCCGATCTCGACGACGCCTATTCCGCAGCCGCGGCCGCACAAAAGCTGTGGCGCCACACGGGGCCTCAGAAGCGCATGGAGATCTTTCAGCGCGTCTTGCAGATCATCGACGAACGCAAAGACGAGATTATCGCATGGCTTGTCCGCGAGAGCGGCAGCACACTCCTTAAAGCCTCATTTGAATGGGCAGCTGTCAGAGGTGGTCTTATGGAGGCACTCACACTGCCCTCGCGCGTCGAGGGACGGATCATGCCGATTGACAGCCCTGGAAAACAAAGCTTTGTGTTCCGTGAGCCTATCGGCGTTGTCGGGGTGATCAGCCCCTGGAACTTTCCTCTCGCCTTGTCACACCGTTCAATCGCCCCCGCGTTGGCCCTCGGCAACGCAGTTGTCGTCAAGCCCGCAGAAGACACTCCAATCACCGGTGGCCTGTTAATTGCGAAGATCTATGAGGAGGCGGGGTTGCCCGAGGGCCTTCTTAATGTCGTCATTGGCGACGTCGCCGACATCGGCGACGCCTTTACCCTGCACCGGGTGCCGAAATTTATCTCGTTTACCGGCTCGACACGCGTCGGCAAGCATATCGGCGGGCTGGCGATGGGCGGGCGATGGCTGAAGCGCGTCGGCTTGGAACTTGGCGGCAATGCGCCCTTTGTTGTGCTCGACGATGCCGATCTGGATCAGGCGGTACGCGCAGCGATTGTCGCCCGCTTCCTTCACAACGGCCAGATTTGCATGAGTTCAAACCGGCTGATCGTCGACGCGCGCGTCTACGACGAATTTGTCGACCGCTTCACCGCGCATGCAGCAACGCTGAAAATCGGTGATCCCGCTGACCCCGAAACCGTGATAGGCCCGCTCATCAATCAGAAACAGAAGGACGCCGCCTGTCGCAGCATTGCTGCCGGCCGTGACGCAGGCTTCGACCTGCGGCTTCAGGGACCAGTCGAGGGAATGGTCGTAGGGCCACATGTTTTTGCCAACGTTGATAATTCAAGCGCCTTTGCCCAGTCGGAGCAGTTTGCCCCGATCGCTCCCATTATTCGAGCGGCTGACGAGGCGGATGCGCTGCGGCTCGCGAACGACACAGAATTTGGTTTGTCGAGTGCTGTTTTCAGCGACGATCTTGCCCGTGGGTTGCGGTTTGCACGCCAACTGGAGGCCGGCATGTCGCACGTCAACGATATTTCCGTGGCCGATTTTCCATTCAACATGTTCGGTGGCGAGAAAAACAGCGGGATCGGTCGTTTCAACGCGAGCTGGATTGTTGCGGAGCTCACGGTCGATCACTGGGTCACGCTTCAGGAAGAACCAGTTGCCTATCCCTTCTAATGGAGGCGTGGCCGCGAAGCACCGGTTCGCAGAGAAACTCTGAACCGTTGCGCGCCCTTTGTCCCTACGCCTATCACAATCCTTCCAGCGGGACGCTGCCGCCAGATCATACCGCACGGCGTTGGGAGATTTCGCGGTAAGCCCTTGGCGACTGGCCCACGGTTGCCTTGAACAAACGGCTGAAATGCGCACTACTGTTAAATCCCCAGCTATAGGCGATGTCGGTAATGGAACGCATGGCCTGGCCGGGATCACGAAGGTCGGCGATACAGCGCTCGAGCCGGCGCTGCCAAAGATAGGTCCCAAACGTCACGCCCCATTGCAGTTGGAACATTCGGTGAAGCGTGCGGACCGAGCACCCAAGCGCGTCGGAGATCATCTGTGGAGATAGCCTTTCATCGGCCAGATGGGCCTCAAGGAAGGACGCGACCCGCGCATATTTAGCGCGGCCCGGGATATCGGCAGGGGAGTTGCTCGGTGCGGAGCCACGGCACATGTTTGAGAGCAAATGCAAAATGCTCAAGCTGATGTGGCGCGCCGAATCCGGATCGATCTGGTCGTAGCAGTCGCAGGCATTGCGGACGATGCGGCCAAGCATCGACGGCGGACCGAACATTGAATTTTGCGAGAAGGACATCCGCTCCAGTGTTGGTGGGCTGACGCCATCGGGGAGCATGATGATGATCTGTTCGCAGCCCTTAGGGCTGCTAACTGCGAACGGCTCGGCGCTGTCAAGGAGATGCATTTGATCCGGCATGACGACGCGTTCCTCTCCGTCGTGCTCATATCGGCTCACGCCCGAGACTTGCAGAATCAGAAGCCAGGATCGACGCCGCATCGACCAGGATGGATTGACGCCGCGACTGAAGGAATGGGGACCGGCTGTCATCCGGCAGATGTAGAGCACCCCGAGCTCTCCATGATCGATTCGTCCATGGAAGCGGCCGTGGCCTAGCGGCGTGAACTCGGTCCGCTCCTGCGCCTCAAGATCGAGCGACATTCTCGCCAGATAGCGACTAATCCAAGTTTGCCACACAATCGCTTGTTTCGCGACTGCACAGCGATCCGTATCCACCGTCTCCAGCGTGTTCATCCTTACCTCCCATTTTACTTCCCGCCACTTCGATGGCTCATAGCGGGCGTTAGTTGTTCGTCCCTCCCCGGACGCCGTTCAGGCTCTCAAGCTTCCTCTCCAGGTTCGAGTCCCGGGCCTTCCGACGCAGCCGGAGGGCTATTCATCCTCACTTCTCGTTCTCCCGACTAAACTACTCCGATCGCAAGCAACCACCTGTATCCACCTTCACAAGGGGGCACCGTGGTGCTCGTTTAGCCCCTTGCTTCGATCGCCTGCACACATTCCCTCAACGCGATCTCCAGCCGCTCTCTCGTTTCGTGAAACCGCCGCGCTGGTGCGGGGATCGCGATAACATATTGCTCGACAAGCCCGAGATCCACCATCATGGCAACGGCGCAGACGTCTTCGGCATGCTCTTCGATGTCCTGAGCAATCCCCGTCCGCCTTGTCGCCTCGATCTCTCTCAGCAGCGTTTGGAGCGGCGGCACGCTCCCCGACGTCCGAGCCTGCAGGCGGCCAACCATCTTGTTCTTAATCTCGTCATCATCCAGGCGGGCGAGCAACGCTTTTCCGGGCGCCGTTGTCCCCAAAGGCAGGCGGAAACCGGGTGTTGCCACGATCCTCACTTCCTGATCCGACGCTGCCTCATAAATCAGCTCGACTTCCGCTTCGCGTTCGACCCACAGATCGACGGTCTCCCGGACGCTTCGAGACAAGGCTTCCATATGTGGGCGCGCCACGGCAACAGCGTCCAGCCGGACAGCGGCCGCAAGGCGCACAAGAACCGGGCCAAGCCGGATGGTTCCTTCAGTTGACGCGACAAGTCGTTCCGCCTGCAATGATGCCACCAGCCGCGCAACGGTCGTCCGCGGCAGGCCGGAGCCCCGTGTGATCTCAGCGATCGTCAAACCTGTCGGGGCATTTTCGAGTGTGCGAAGGATCGATGCTGCCCGCGCGATGACTTCGCGGCTGCCCTCGCGGTCCGTGACTCCCATTTTGCCGCCTTGTTCTTTATTGATCCCATCAACCGCTATTCGGGTTCCTCAACCGTATATTGGACATACACCGTATCGACGTTCAAGCGCAATAGCGGAGAGAGCACTGGTGCACCCGGCGCACCCCAGCCGCGTCTGCGTTTCGCGCGAGAATCGAATCGCCTCAGGAATTGATCGTTTAATATAAAATGCCAAATGCCGGAGTTTTTTCTTGCCATATTCTCATAAAATGATAATTCAGGTTTATTGACATCACGGAGGAAACGATGACCCATACGGCCGTTAGTGCTGGCGCATATCTCCATCACGTAGCATTCGAAAGCTCCCGTCCGGAACGCCTCGCTCGATTTTACGCTGATGCGATGAACATGGATTTGATTGCCATTTCTGAACGGGAATGGCGTTGCGAAGGCCCTAGACGTCGTTTCGTCGCCATCGCCGGTAACGACAAGAAACTTGCCTATGCCGGCCTTGCCTGCCGAAATGCGGAGGGACTGGCCCTTCTCCGCAGCCGCGCGGAAAGCGAAGGCATTGAGGTTCTGGAGAGCCCCTCGCCCTATTTCGAAGATGGCGCCTTTGCTGTTCGCGATCCCGATGGGCGGCTCGTATGTTTCGGCTTGGCAAAACCGGATGCCGAGGGCCGAAAGGGTATCCAGGGGCCGACCCAGCACCTGACTTACGCTTCCGAGGACGTCGCTGCATTCATCGACTTTTACGTCGGCAAGCTGGGCTTTCAGCTCACGGACCGCGTCCTTCACGAGGATGGGCGCCTGGCGACGGCATTTACGACATCCAATCACGAACATCACACGATCGCCTGTTTTTACACGCCAGGGCGAGTCGGCGTTGATCATCACTCCTATGAGGCCGGGGAATGGGCCTATATCCGTGACTGGTGCGACCATCTTGCTGCACGTGATATCCAGCTCAGCTGGGGGCCCGGGCGCCATGGCCCCGGTAACAACATCTTCGTCTTCATCACCGACCCGGATGGCAACTGGATCGAGATTTCGGCCGAGCTGGAGGTGATCTATGATCGCGAGACCGTCGACTGGCCGCAGCATGCCCGCACCCTCAACAAATGGGGTGAAGCGATTCTCCGTTCCTAGATCTGTTCTACCAAACGGTGCGCCGGCCGAGGTCCGGAGCTCTGTCAATCAAACCGATCAGGCATCAGGGCGGCGCAGAACACTACCAGACATGTTTAGTGCACCAGCAAGCGAGGAAGTTCCATGCAGTTTATAAGTTACACCCGGCTTGGCCGGTGCGGCTTCGGCGCGCGTGTCGATGGCGGCATCGTCGATCTTACCGGAAAGCTCTCTCCGGGCATCCATACCCTCAAGCAGGCTATCGAAGCAGATTTTCTGGTCCAGGCGAAGAGCATCATTGCCGGCCGGCGACCGGAGTTCACAGAGGCGGACGTCGTCCTCCTTCCGGTCATTCCAGACCCGGGTAAAATTCTCTGCGTCGGCCTGAACTATGAAACGCACCGGGCCGAGACAAAGCGTCCTGACGCCAAACATCCGACGATCTTCACCCGGTTTGGCGACACCCAGATCGCACACTTGCAGCCGATCCTTATGCCCCGCGTTTCCGATCACCTTGATTATGAGGCCGAACTCGCTGTCATCATCGGGTCCGGCGGGCGGTACATTGCGGAAGAAAATGCGCTCGATCACGTCGCCGGCTATGCTTGTTACAACGACGCAACTATCCGTGACTGGCAAAGACACACCATCCAGTTCACCCCGGGCAAGAACTTTCCCTCGACCGGCGCCTTTGGCCCACAACTCGTCACCCCGGACGAGGTCGGCGACTACACGGCATTGAGGATTACGGGGCGCCTTAACGGCGAGGTTATGCAGGACGCTAGGCTTTCTGATTTGATCTTCCCGATCGCACGGCTGATTTCTTATTGCTCATCCTTCACGCCACTTCGGCCCGGCGACGTCATTCTGACCGGCACCCCGGGCGGAGTTGGCGACCGCCGTGATCCACCGATATTCATGAAGCCCGGCGACACGTTCGAGGTGGATATTCCCGGTGTAGGGCTGCTGGTGAATATGGTTGGCAAAGAAGCCTGACACGCGTCGTCGCGGCGCGGGGGTGCGGAATGACACCGGAGAGGAAAACCCATGAGAGTCGAAGAGCCTGTTTTGAACGTTGACATCGTGATTGTCGGCGCCGGGCCGACGGGTCTTACGCTTGCAAATCTTCTCGGCAGCATGGGGGTGTCGGTGGCACTCGTCGAGCGGAACATGACGACGGTGCAAGAGCCTCGCGCGGTCTCCATCGATGATGAATCGATGCGCGCGATGCAGGCGGCGGGTCTCGCGGATGCAGTGGAACGGATTGTGGCCCGCGGTTACGGTTCCCGCTATTTGTCGCCCAAGCGCGACCTCTTCCTGACGGTTGAGCCAACAATGCGCGATTATGGGTTCGACAAGCGCAATGCTTTCCAGCAGCCGGAGCTGGAAGCGCTGCTCCGCCAAGGCCTCCAGCGTTTTGCAAATGTCACCCAGCTCTTCGGGTGGGAGATGCAGTCCTTCACGCAAGCCCGTGATTCCGTCTCGGTGACGATTGCCGGACCGGACGCCAGCGCTCGAACAATCAAGGCGCGCTACATGGTCGCGAGCGACGGCGGTCGTTCGCCCACCCGCACCAAACTCGGCATCGAGCTGGTCGGTTCGACGTTCTCAGAACGATGGCTGATCGTTGACCTGGTAAAAACTGAAAACCGCTTCCGGCACACACAGGTACATTGTGATCCGGCGAGGCCGTGCATCTCGCTGCCCGGGCCGGACAACATCCGGCGCTACGAGTTCATGCTTCATCCCGGCGAGGACGAAAAAGCAGCGACGGACGAGAGCTTTGTACGCTCCCTGCTGTCGCGTGTCGGGCCGGACCGCGAATGTGAATTTCGCCGGATCAGGGTCTATACATTCCACGCGCGGCTCGCGGCTCGCTGGCGCGAGGGAAATATCTTTCTCGCGGGCGATGCAGCGCATCTGACGCCGCCGTTCGCCGGACAGGGTATGAACAGCGGCCTGCGCGATGCGCACAACCTGGCATGGAAGCTGGCCGAAGCTGTCCGTGGCGACGTACCGGCCGAATTCCTCGCCAGCTATGAGGTCGAGCGGCGGCCGCACGCCTGGGAAATGATCACGCTGGCCCTGCGCATGGGACACATAATGATGCCCGGTAATACCGCCAAGGCAACGCTGACCCGAACCGTCTTCGCAGCCCTCGGGCTCTACCCTCCGGTCCGGGATTACTTCGCTCAGATGCGCTACAAGCCAAAGCCGCGTTTTCGTGCGGGACTGCTCTGGCCCGACGGCCGCAATGAAAAGGTGACGATAATCGGACGACTGATTCCGCAGCCGATTGTTGAAGATACAGCCCGCAAACGGCGCCTTCTCGACTTCGTATTGCCGGAAGGGCCGGTCATACTCGTGTTTGATGAGTTCCCCGACCGGACCATCTCCGCTGAGGCCACCCGCACGCTCATGGAGGCGGGTGCCAATCTTGTCGGACTGACACCAGAGTGGATGAACCCGATCGACGGCAGTTTTCCCGTATATCGCGACGTTGATCGTCTGTTCAGCACAAAACAGATGAAGGCTTACCTCGGTCACGCCATTCTGTTGCGGCAGGACCGTTATGTTGCTGCTGCTGTACCCATCGGTGAGGCATCGGAATTGGCCGCGAAAATAAAGGGCCTCATTGCGCCGTTGCCGAGGCTTCAGAATCCAATGGACCTTACGCTCGCTTCCTGAGCTGATTTCCGTCTGCTCCCACTGAAAGGATCCCACGCCGTGATCCGGGCGTCCGGATTGACTCGCGATTCCGTAGAATGGCAACTAGAGAACCAGTGGACGGTTTTCGTGAAGCAATTATGAGGAAATCTATGGCGGGGCTTGATCGTTTTGTAGAAATTTTGAGACTTTTTAATCAAGAGAAGCCGGACTGGACGATCCAGGAGATCGCGGACGCGACTGGAGTCCCCGCCAGCACTGTCTATCGAACGGTCCGCGAGTTAGTCGGACAAGGTTTCCTCGACCCGTCCAGAGAGGCTCATTATCGATTGGGCGCGGTCTTCATCGAATTCGATCGCCGGCTGCGTATTTCTGACCCATTGATTCGTGAAGGCGAATCCATGCTTGGCGACGTGCTAAGTGCGGTGCAGGTTCCCTGTGTGGCTGTTATCGCACGGCTCTACGGAGATCAGGTTATTTGTGTCGCCGATAGTCGTGTTCCAGGCACCACTATCGAGACCAGCTACGAACGCGGCCGACCGATGCCGCTCTTGCGTGGTGCAACCTCAAAAACCATCCTGGCACAGTTGACGCGCGCACGGTTGCGCAAAGTGTTGAAGAATGCCGGACATGGCAGCCCACAGGATGATATCGTGTCAGCGCTGGCAAGCATACGCCGCCAAGGCTACGCGATTACGCGTGGTGAGGTCGATACGGGCTTGGTCGGCATCTCTGTGCCGGTCTTTTCCCCGGAAAGCGCTATCAACGCCAGCATGAGCATTATCATCAGGGCTGCCGACAGCAATGAAAGCGTCGAGCGGCGACTGCTCATGATCATATCGCCGGCTGCCGACATGTTGGTTCACAAACTGCAGTCCGGTCCGTAGATGCCGGACATGTCTGCGGGGTCATTTCCGTGAAATATTGCACGGACGGCGCCATGATCACACAAGTTCTTCTGGTTAAGTCCCTCGATCTCCTTCGCCGCCTGAATAGAATACGCGCAAATTCGTTCAGCTGGTGGTGGCATGTTGGCTACGCTCCAGGTTTTGCGTGGGGCCAATTCGAAACAGCTTCGAAGCTACCTTAATTGTACTGAGCTCTCAGGGCACTGCGAAAGCCGCCCAGCCAAGGGCCGGGCTAAAACTTGTAACCGATCTGGAAACCCGCGCGCGTCATGCCTCCGTTCGGTCCATCACAGAGGTCTGCATGGGAGGCATGAGATACCTGCCCAATCACATCCCAGTTGGAATCAAGATGGTAGCCAACGCCGATATATTCGCGAAACAGAAGGTGACATCCCAGGCCCGGACCGTTTTCCGTCTTTTTTAACGGCCCATCGTGCCATACCCCTCCAAAGCCCGCCTCAAGGAAAGTCCTGTCATTGAGATCGAAGGTCCATGAAAGCCCTGAGAAGATTTGCGTTGGCTGATGATCCGTTCCGATCGATGCACCGAAATGCACACGCGGACTGGCTAGCCTGTCCTTCCAGCCTTGCGCGGAGTTCATATCAAACGGATCAAGAAAAACCGTTATCTCGGGAAAAACCTGTTCTCCTGCGTCTCCGTTCTGGATGGAGGTCGAGACGCCGAAACGTAGTTCATCGAACACCTTATCTCCGGCATTCGCAATGCTCGATTGCAGAAACATGATGAGAAATGTCAGCGAAGTGAGACGCCAGAATTTGTTCATTGCGATGACATTGCCTTCAATTGTAGCCTGGAACCGCGGTCTGTTCACGTTTTTTGCGCTCTGGAGCGGCGTCCCGTTCGGGGAAGATGTTCAAAAGGTGTTCGCTGTATTATTGGCGCCTTTGTCGACCCAGGAAGGCGGCGTTCCGAGCAAATCAGCGACAAAGCCATTGACACCAGTCGCACGGCCAAACCGCTCACACGAGGCATATTTGGGTTTGCCGCCAAGGGCAGTGCGGATTCCGTCATTGCTGGGCATCTGCAGCAAGGGATGATGTCCGGGCCTGTCTTCAGCGAGCAAATCGGCAAAGTCTTTGCCGAAGCGTCCGGCCACCCCGTATGCGTCACCGACTTCGGAAACACGGGCGCTTGTCGTTATAACATTAGCGCCCTTTGACCAGACCATAGCTGCTCTTTGCTTGCCGCCGGCATCTACAGCCTCTGCCTCAACGGCGAGGCCTCCCAGACCGACAGGCAATCTTGGCACTCCGACTGGTAAGAACGCCGACGTCCCAAGCGAAACTGCCTTGGAAAAGCCTGCGACTGCCTTTTCTGTCTTGACGATATTTGTGACGGTAGCCTGCACAGTCAAATCCGCGGGTTCTCCAGGCATGACGATGGCAAAACGCCCACTCATTGCGTTGCACAATGAACGGTCTATAAAATTCGACACCAGCTTGACGTCGTTCGCGTCGGAAACTTGCGCGGAGGCCGCTGGGGAGACAATCGTGGGAACGATGTTCACCGACCTCACTTGCTGCAGAAACGCAGGATCAGCGAAGGTCCTGGATCTGGCGAAGTGCCCTCGCTCCGGGCCAAGCCTTTCATAAGAACTTACCGATCCCGTATACGTCAAGGGAACGGATGTGCATCCCGTCTGAATGAATAAACCGGTCAGACACACGCCCGTCAGCACGAGATGAAATAGATCGGAGAACCGAAGTGCGGAGCTTTTCCGGGCCTGCCTCCGGGCAAGGGAGTCCCCATAAAAACCCATCGATTGCTTGTCGAATGTCGACTTGCCAGTCAACAGGGCGACCAATTTGGTCCTAATTGAACAACGTGACTCTAATGATTTAGCTGGCATGTATGCACCCGAATCTTCAATAAATGCGTTTGTTAAACGTGTTCACTAATCGTGTCAATTAGAGACGGTGGATGGGCGCGACACGCAAACACATGCGATGGCTGCTCGACGGAACAGGTGTATCTTGAGAGGGGTCGAACTACCTCCGTCGCTCGGCATCAGAGCGTAATTGGGGGAAGTTACAGGTACTTGGGGCCCAACGGCCGTCATAGCCGCGCCCACCAGATGTTTTCGGAATCAGGGCTGAGACAGACCGCGCATCAAAGTGTCAGCCGTGTGTGCGATAAACGTCTGGGGGTCACCAAAATCGATTTCCTTCACGGTGAGAAGCAACACGACTGCGCCATGGATACCGGCCCACAGCGTGTTGCAGATTTGAGCAGCTTCGCACCGACGAAACGCACCATTTTGCAACGCGATCCTGACGTGCTTCAACAGCAGATCATAGGGAGCGAGACCGTCGGTCCAGCTTTCGACGTCACTCACCATTCCGTCATCATAGTGTAAAAAAAGCAGCCGAAAGCGGTCCTTGTCCTCCAGACAAAACAAGGCGTATTCAGCAAGTATGCGGCGGATCGCCGATGTGGCGTCGATGTTCGTTTGACCGATCGCGACTATCCGAGCCGAAAGGGTCCGGAGGCTACTTTCCCAATAGGCCAACAGCATTTCCTGTTTGCTGGGAAAGTATCGATAAAGGGCCCCCGGGGTCAGTCCCAAGCTTTTGGCAAGCGTACGCATCGACAGCCCCGCGACACCATCCCTGCCCATAATGATCGCTGCTTCCCGGAGAATGCGGGTTCTTCCAGCTGCAAACTCCTCTTCGGTCATAGGTAAACGCGGCACGGGTATCCCCTCATCTACAGACTTCGCTCATTAAACGCGTATCTCTTTTCGTCAAGCACTCGATGAGTCAACAAGGCGGCAGAGCCAGCATTTGCGGACAGGTGCATTTATCCTGTTGGTTCCCACCCGTGGGTATGACCAAGTCTCGATTCTTTTCCTAAAATGCGAGACGCTGTGCCCAAATTTCAAAGCGTTCCATTCCCGATCGAGCGGGCAATAACGGAAGAGTTGACGAGTTTAATATACGCGTTTAATAAAACGCAGGAATTGAGGTTCTGATGCCACGCCCGACGATGTCCACCGAAGATTTTGATAAAGGAAGAGCGAAGATTCTTCGCGAGGCGAAGACAATTGTCTCGAAAACAGGGTTCGCCGGGCTTTCGATGCGGACGCTGGCAGCGCGCGTCGGCCTGACGCCAGGTGCGCTCTACCGTTACTTTCCCAGCAAGCAGGAGATGTTGCTCGGCTTGTGGCAGGATGCGCTGCTGCAACTGGGAGACCGCCTTGCGGCCGTTGATAATGAGGGCGCGGCTGCGCCGGGCGTAGTCCGTCGAATGCTGGAGATCTATGCCGCCTTTGCGCTTGAAGACCATGATCGGTTTCGCCTGCTGTTTCTCGAAAATGATCAGGGCGCGGCGGGCGAACTGATGCGGCGCCCCGGTGCTCTCACGCCCTATGAGCTGCTTGTGACCCGCGTCGCCGCGGCGGTGGAAGAGGGCTCGTTCATCCCGGGAAACCCCGTCCGGATCGCGCAGGCGCTCTGGGCAGCAGTGCATGGCGCGGTCACCCTTACGGTGACCGTTGACGAGATCGATTTCGGGGATGGCGACCTGATCGTTCAAAATACACTTGATGCCGTCATGCGGGGCATGGCCGCACGGAGAAATGACCTATGACAAAATTGTTTATTTGCTTCGCAGCCCTGTCTGCGTTGGCCCTTTCAGGCTGTTCGGAAGAGGACACGGCTGCCCCTCCTTCGCGACCTGTCCGTACGGTGACCGCGCATGTCCAGGCGCTCGGCGAAACAGTGACCCAGATAGGCGAAGTCCAGCCGCGCCATGAAACGGCGATGAGTTTCCGGATCGATGGCCAGTTGCTGTCCCGACTGGAAAACGGTTCCGAGGTCAAGGCCGGCGATGTGGTCGCCCGGATCGACGAGACGCCCGCAAAAAACAATGTGCTGACGGCAAAGGCGGAACTCGCAACCGCCAAGGCCACGTTTGATCTTGCCACGGTGACGGCGCAGCGAAACCGCGACCTATTCGCCAAGAGCGTTGCGTCGCGGGCGCAACTGCAGGAGGCCGAAGCCAATCTCGAAACCGCCGCTGCAAAGGTCGAAGCGGCCACTGCGGCCCTTGCCAATGCGCAGGAGAACCTGTCCTACACCGTCTTAAGAGCACCGCGCGACGGCGTGATCTCGGCTTTAGGCGCCAATGAAGGCCAGGTCGTGGCCGCCGGCAATATGGTCGTTACGCTGATTTCAGACGCGCAGCGCGATGCTGTATTTGATGTTCCGGAAAAATTCGTCACCATGGATATTGCCGGTGCGAGCGTCGAGGTGCGGCTCGTTTCTGACCCTACGATCGTCGCAAGGGGTGCGATCAGGGAGGTCACGCCCGCGGCGGATGCGGCAACGCGCACATACCGGGTCAAAGTTTCCCTGGATCCAGGCAGCATGCAAATGCCATTCGGAGCCGCAGTCGTCGGCTCGGTTGTTCTTTCCCCGCAAAAACTGGTGGAGCTCCCGGCATCGTCGCTCACCGATCGCGACGGTCAGACGGCGGTATTTGTCTTCAACAGCAGCAGCGGCAAGCTCGAATATAGGACCGTGCAGGTCGAGCGCTACGCCAACGCAAGCATCCTCGTGAGGGCCGGCGTTGCAGAAGGCGATCTCGTGGCGGTCGCGGGTGTCAGTAAATTGCGGGACGGCGAGAGCGTCAGGCTTGAAAGCGAGGACGCGAAATGACCATGTCTTCTCTGCGCAAAAGCTTCAATCTTTCCGCATGGACCCTTAAACACCAGTCACTGGTCATCTTCCTGATGATCGCGAGCATTCTCGCCGGATTGTGGAGCTATCAGCGCCTGTCGCGCAACGAGGATCCACCGTTTACCATCAAGACGATGGTGGTCTCGGCGTCCTGGCCGGGCGCGAGCACGACGGATACGGTCAACCTGCTCACCGACAAGCTCGAAAAGAAGCTCTCCGAAACCCCCTATCTGGATTATACGCAAAGCTATACCAGAGCTGGTCAGTCGGTCATCTTCGTCAACCTGCGCGACAGCGCCCCACCTGAAAAGGTGAACGATGTCTGGTACCAGGTTCGCAAGAAAGTCACCGATATCGCGCCAACACTGCCTTCCGGCGTGCAGGGACCGTTCTTTGACGACGAGTTCGGCGACACATACGGCAGTATCTACAGCTTTACGGCCGACGGGTTCTCCGAACGCGAGTTGCGCGATCGCGTCGAGAAAATCCGGGCAGAGATCCTGACGCTGGCGGATGTCGGCAAGGTCAACGTCCTCGGCGTCCAGGAAGAAGAGATCGTAGTTGAGTTCTCCTCCGCCAGGCTTGCGAGCCTCGGTATCGATCCGTCTGCCGCGATCGAGGCTGTCCGGGCGCAGAATGCCGTCACGCCGACCGGAACGGTGCGGACGGACCAGGAAAAGATCTCGTTGCGGGTCAGCGGCGCTTTCCTGTCCGAGAAATCTCTCGGCGATCTGACGTTCCGGGCCAACGACCGCTATGTGCGATTAATCGACGTCGCGACGATCTCGCGGCGGCTGGTCGATCCTCCCGCCCCGAGTGTCAGGGTCAATGGCGAGCCGGTGATTGCTCTCGCGGTTTCCATGGCCGAGGGCGGCAACCTGCTCGATTTCGGCGAAGCGCTCAAAGCGAAAATGTCGGCCATTGCCGAACAGTTACCCCATGGGATCGAGATGCGTCAGGTCGCCGACCAGACCACGGTCGTCAAGGACGCCGTGGGAGGGTTCGTCAAGGTGCTGCTCGAGGCGATCGCGATCGTGTTGGCCGTCTCGTTCCTTTCGCTGGGCTACCGTGCCGGCTTGGTGATCACTGTCTCCATCCCGCTTGTCCTCGCCATGACCTTCTTTGGCATGGACATGGCCGGGATCGGACTTCAGCGAATATCGCTGGGCGCGCTCATCATTGCGCTTGGCCTGCTTGTCGATGATGCGATGATCACGGTCGAAACCATGGTTTCACAACTGGAAACGGGCCACGAAAAATCGGCGGCCGCAAGCCATGCCTACGAAACCACAGCGTTTCCGATGCTCACGGGCACCCTGGTGATGATCGCGGGGTTCATACCCGTCGGTTTTGCCGCATCGAGCGCGGGTGAGTACACATTTTCGTTGTTCATGGTCGTGCTGATCGCTCTCGCCGCCTCCTGGATCGTCGCCGTCCTGTTTTCCCCGCTGCTCGGCACGTGGATTTTGCCCAATACGATGAAGCATGCCGATCACAAGGGTGGGCGGATCATGAATGCGTATCGCACGGCACTCGGCTGGTCGCTCGCCCATCGCTGGATAACGCTGGGTGTGGCTCTCGTCGCATTCTGTTTGTCGATGTTCGGTGCCACCAAACTCGAAGAGCAGTTTTTCCCAGCGTCCGATCGGCCGGAACTGCTCGTCAGCCTGACCCTTCCGCAGAACGCCTCGCGAGAGGCGACCGACCAAAGAGCCAGGGAGCTCGAGGCCATCTTGAAAGCCGATCCCGGTGTCGATCATTTCACCACCTATGTCGGGTCTGGTTCGGTTCGGTTTTATCTTCCGATGGACCTGCTGCTGGAAAACGACAATGTCTCGGAGACTGTCGTCGTCACCAAAGGCATTGAAGAGCGTGATGCGGTTCGCAAACGCCTGGAGGAAGCCTTCGAGAAGGACTTTTCCGACATCATCACTCGCGCCTCACCGCTGGAACTCGGGCCTCCGGTCGGCTGGCCGATCAAGTTGCGGGTGGTCGGCCCCGAATATGCCCAGGTTCGCGCGTTGGCCTTGAAGGTCGCCAACATACTCGGCGAAGATACACGCACCCGCGACATCAATCTCAATGCAGGAGAACCTCAGCGGAGCGTCACGGTTGTCGTCAACCAAGTCGAGGCCCGTTCCCTTGGATTGAGCTCGGAGTCGATTGCCAGCGAACTGGCCTCGGTCTTCTCGGGATCGACGGTGACAGCGGTTCGCGATGGTGACCGACTCGTCAATGTGGTCGTTAAGGGTATTGAAGCCGACCGCACCTCGATTTCCACGATCGCCAATTTGCAGCTACGAGCAGCCGAAGGCAAAACCGTGCCGCTTCGTCAGGTCGCCACTGTCGCCTATGGAATGGAAGATCCGATCATCTGGCGTCGTCAGGGCAAGCCGATGATCATTGTCCAGTCCGATGTCGCCAAAGGTGTTCAGGCGACCACCGTGACGCTTGATGTCGAAGAGAAACTTGCAAGTCTGAAGGCATCCCTCCCGCTGGGCTACGCGATCGAGACGGGGGGCGTTGTCGAGGAATCGCAGAAAGGCAACGCGTCGGTGTTTGCCGTGGTCCCGGTGATGTTGCTCGTGATCGTGGCATTGCTGATGGTGCAGCTTCAGAGTTTTTCCCGGATGGGGCTGGCTGTATTGATGGCGCCTTTCGGCCTGATCGGTGTTGTTGGCGCCATGTTGCCAACCGGCACGCCGATGGGGTTCGTCGCGCAACTGGGCGTCATTGCCCTTGCGGGCATGATCATACGCAATGCGGTCATCCTGATCCAGGAGGTCGACCAGAACGTCGCAATTGGTCAGAGCCCGATGGAAGCGGTCATCGAAGCATCCGTGCACCGGTCGCGGCCGATCGTCCTGACCGCCTGCGCCGCCATTCTCGGCATGATCCCGATCGCAGCCCAGATCTTCTGGGGTCCGATGGCATTTGCAATTATTGGTGGCCTGACTGTCGCAACAGTGCTCACGCTCCTCTTGCTCCCCTGCCTGATGTTATGGCTTTTGCGCGCCGAGGAGCGGAAGTCGGAGCGGACGAAAATCGCTCCTGCTGATGGAGCACATGTCCATGGAAGATGAGAGGAGCCAGGCGCGCGGTATCAACCGATCCCTGTTGGAAGATCTTTCAACCGTCACGTTGCGAGGAAAACCAGGACGAGACCGAAGGCTACTCACTGGGCTGAGCTTTCTTCTGATCCTGCTTCCGCTCAGCGCTTGCGGGCACCGGCAAGACATCATGAAGCCGGTGACAGTAGCAGAGCCCACGACAGGTCGTGTCGATATGCTGGTGGCGACGACCCGTGAACCGGCCGCCGACCCGGCGCGACGTTACACGGGGGAGCGCGGCGAAACTGTTCGGCTCGACAATATCATCGTTTCGATCCCGCCGGAGAAAATGCGTCAGTCGGGTCAGGTCCAGTGGCCCTCTTATGGAAAACCGGACGCGAAAACCGAGTTTCTGACGGTGAAGGCCGAACCGCTTGCCGACAAGGACATTACTCCCTGGTTCAAACGTACGAGCGGGCCGAAACGGCGTGTCCTTGTCTTTGTTCACGGGTTCAACAATAGCTATTCCGATGCCGTCTACCGGTTCGCGCAGATCGCCCACGACATGCACATGGATGCAGCACCGGTGCTGTTTACCTGGCCGTCGCGCGGTAATGTGCTTGACTATGTCTACGATCGTGAAAGCACGATCTATTCCCGGTTTGGTCTCGCCACCGTCCTGGATGAAGCGGTAAAAAGTCCCGACGTCGCGGACGTGACGATCCTTGCCCATTCGATGGGTACGTGGCTGACGATGGAAGTGCTGCGCGAGATCGCGTTTCGCAAGGGAAAGGTTTCGCCCAAGATCAAGACCGTCGTTCTGGCGTCGCCAGACATCGATGTGGACGTCTTCCGGCGTCAGGTCCTCGAAATTGGACCGCAAAGACCGCACATCACCATCTTTTCCTCGCGCAACGATCTCGCCCTCACTCTCTCCACGTTTTTGGCGGGCGACGTACAGCGGCTCGGCGTCACCGACTTCAAGCCTTATGAAAAATTACTCGAGGAACAGAAGATTTCGGTGATCGACGCGAGTGACGTGCAACAAACGAGTTTTCTGGGGCACAGCACCTTTGCCGAAAGTTCCGACATGCTGAAAGCTGTCACCAACCGGCTGGCGGATCAGGAACTGGAGGCGGAGGCTCCCTTGTTACCGGGTGCTGGCCTCCTTCAGATCGGATACAGGATCGTATCCCGACGGTGATGTCGTACAGGTAACACAAAGGTGGGCATCCATGCGCCGCATAGGCGAAATGACAACCAGAAACGTTTCCCGACAGATCGGAACCGGGAGTTTTGCTTCCGTCGGGGGTTGAGCCTGACGATCTGCCGTTGGGTGGGCGGATAGATGCCGAAACCCTTGTATCGATCGATCCGTTCGGCTGCTTAGGGTTTGCATTGGCGTGGCGCATTGTGAAGTGGCTGAGATGTTCAAGGTGAAAGCCGCAAGCGTCAGCAACTGGCGTAGTCTTCGACTGCGCCAGGGGATGCGCCGGCCTTCAAAGCGAAGTTTCAAAGTGTAAAACCGCGGCGAGCCGTCTTCGAGATCGTCTTGGAGGACCTTTCCAGTCCCAGTACGTTGGCCGATCTGGGTCAGGTGTTTTCAGTGCGATGGTTCGCGCATGTTTCGGCAGATGAGAACGGGAATATGGCAAAGTCTTTAGTCTCTTGGACCCATAAAGATCGATTTGAAAGGGCATCTGAGCGGCAGCGAGAGAGGGAACGCGCGGCGTTTCGCATCCTGCTTGTCGATGTGCCTTCAGTCGATCCCATCGCTGCCGTAGGCGGCGAGAAATATACCCGCAAGGCTACTGGCTGGCGGGAAGAATGAGGCGTGAAGGGCTCGTCATGACAATCGCTAGATTGCTGAGTTTTAGCGGGTCGTTCTTCCCGACAAACCTCTTGAACGGTCGCGCCTGACTGGCTTCATCGTGAACAAATGCGTCCACACTGTTTGTCGAACGAGATGGCGCAAGCGCTTGTCCTCGCCTCGCCCGCCATCTGCGGGGCAAGAGCTGATTCCCCTCTTTATTGAAAGCGTCATTTCCGGACCGTAGATCTCCGTGGCGCCGAATTGAGTTTTAAACTGCTTGCGGCTTCCGCTCCAGCCGTCCTGAAAGCCGAACAGCGGGCAGGAGGATCAGGAGATAGATTATGGCCGCCAGGGTCAGCGACGAGGTATTGAACGTCACGGACCGTATGGTGCTGGCAGAATAGAGAAGATCGTGGACACCAACAATCGAGACCAGTGAAGTCGCTTTCACAACCTCGATCGTGTTGGATGCGAGATCCGGCAGCACGTTGCGCAACGCCTGCGGCAGCACGACAAAACGAAGGGAATCCCTGTATCCAAGGCCGGTGGAACGGGCTGCTTCCATTTGCCCCGGCGAAACCGAGCCGAGGCCTGCTCGAATAATTTCACAATAATAGGCCGTGTTGTTGAGCAGTAGCGCGATGATCGCGCACATGATTGCTGGTAGGCTGATGCCCAGGAATGGCAGGGCGGAGAAGGTCACGATGATCAGCACCAGCGGCGGCATGGTTCGGAAAACGTTGACCCATGTTCTGACGATCCAGCGTACGACCGGCGAGCGTGCTTCGGACAGGAGTGCAAACCCAAGGCCAATCACGAAACCGACCGGTGCCAGCACGGCCGTCAGCACGAGGGTTATCATCAGGCCGGTCATGAGATAGGGTAGCGCTTGCCTCATGATGTCGATATTGAAAAATTGTTCGATCAGATCGTTCATGTGCGCGCGCCCCAGGCCATACGTTTTTCAAGTCCGCCTGCCAAGGCCATCAGCGGCATGAAGATGATCAGGTAAAGGATTGCCGCCATGATTAGCGGCGTCGCATTTCCGGAGAAGGACAGCGCCGTTTGCGCTTCATTCAAAAGCTCCGGCATGCCGATTGCTGTTCCAAGCGCCGTATTCTTGGAAATAGCCAGTGCGCGGTTGGTCAGCGGCGGAATGCAAAGCCGCATGGCCTGCGGCAGGACCACATAGCGCAGGGTCTGGGCATTGGTCATGCCGGTCGATCGCGACGCTTCCCATTGGCCCGGGCCAACGGCCGAAATCCCGGCCCAGAAAATCTCCTCGGCGAAGGCCGCAAGAATGAGAGAAAGCGTCAGCCAGAGGACCCACGGCGCAGAAAGATCGATACCGACACTCGGCAGCCCGAAATAAAGCAACAGAACGACCGAGAGCGGCGGAACCGCGCGAAAGCAATCGACGAAAAGGCGCAGAAACCACACGACTGTCCTGTTCGACACCAGACGGATCAGCGCCAAGGCGAGCCCGAACACGAGCCCGGCGATCACGATCGCCAGCGACAGATAGATCGTAATCCAGGCGCCTCGCAGCAGATCGGGCAGATATGTTTGCGCGACCGCTCCGTTGAAGAAGAGATCGACGAGGCCGGTTATATCCATCGGTCAGTGTCCGTGCGAGAGGAATTGGCAAGCGCGGCTTTCTGCACCCCGGGCTAGAATTTCGGCGGGTGTGCCGATCTCAACGATCTGTCCCGCCTCCATGAAGGCGACCCGATCCGCAGCCTCGCGGGCAAAACGCATCTCGTGGCTGACCACCAGCATGGTCATGCCTTCCTTTTTCATATCCATCATCGCCTGCAGTATTTCGCCGACAAGCTGCGGATCCAGCGCCGAGGTTGGCTCGTCGAGGAGCATGACCTTCGGCCCAAGCGCTAGCGCCCTTGCGATCGCCACGCGCTGCTGCTGGCCGCCGGAAAGCTGCGATGGATAATGTGTGAGGCGGGCGCCAAGGCCGACACGTGTCAATTCGCGGTGTGCGATCTCCCTTGCCTCACCCATGGATTTCTTCTGCACCCTCTGCAATGCAAGCATCACATTCTGTTCGGCGGTCATGTGCGGGTAAAGGTTGAACTGCTGGAACACCATGCCGATACGCTGGCGCATCTTGTTGATGTCTGTCGCAACCGCTGTGATATTGATCCCGTCGACAATGATCGCGCCGTCCGATGGCTCTTCCAGCCTGTTGCAGCACCGCAGAAGCGTGGACTTTCCGGACCCCGAGGGCCCGATCAAGAACACCAGTTCACCCGGCATGACGCGCAGGTTGATGTCGTTGAGAACGTTCACGCCGTTGAAGGACTTATACAGAGCATGAATGTCGAGCATGGGCTGCGCGATCGATTGCGACATGGTTTTTGGCCTTAATCAGTCAGTCTGTTTCACTTGCACGACAGTTCGTGCGGCGTCGCATCGTAATTGCCGAAGCCGACCGGGCCGAAACCTGGCTGCGGGGTCACTTCCAGCGAGCCGGTGTCCGGGGTAACGCCAAGCCATTTTTTATAGAGTGATGCCGCTGTTCCGTCCGACTTGATGCACTCGATGACAGTTTCGACCTGCTTGCGCAGTTCCGGCGAAGACTTGGGGATCGTATAGGCGAAATAGCGGCCGGTGGCCTCCTTCAGATCTGCAGCCTTGAGCGCTGGATTCCGCTTTGCGAAGGTCAATGCAGTCGGCACGTTCATGATTGCTGCGTCTGCTCGTCCGGCCTGAACGGCCTGCGCCGCGTCGCTCAGCGATGCGTAGGATTCGATCGTCCAGCCGATTTCACGAGCCTTCTCGCGCGCCCACTTCTCGTCGGCATTGCCCTTGTTGGCAGCGATGACCTTGCCTTTCAGCTGGTCATAGCTTGTGAGCGCCGGCGCCCCCTTCTTGGTCACGAAGGCGACATCGGCGGACCAGATGCCTTCCGTCAGGAGGAAAATATCAGAGCGTTCCTGCGTCACCGTCATCGGAACCGAGAGCATATCGTAAGTGCCAGCCTGTAGCGCCGGGATCAACGCTGAAAATGCCATGGCGTCGATGGTTATCTGGCGGCCGAGGCGCTTGGAGATTTCTGCTGTCATGTCGACGGTTAGACCTTCAATCGAACCGTCCATCTTCGGTTGAGCGAACGGCGGCGCGTTGCCGTCAAGTGCGCTCTTTAATGGTTCCTGGGCGAAGGCAGACTCGCCCACAATGGTGAGCATGGCAAGGATGGCGTGGAGTTTCTTCATGGTCATTCCCCTTTTTATTTAGGTAGGCTACAGAATTCGAATGAACATTTCAAATGGATGTTTCATGTATTTTTATTATTTTTCACCGCTCGATATCGGGGCGTGGCCCGACTAGCGGCTGGAAGGTTTTGTCAGTGACACGTGGTATGGTGCGCCCCAACTCGAGGGCCTTGCGAAAGGTAATCGCGGCCGCGACCAAATCATCACCGATCGGAGCCTTTTCGCCGCAAGCTGTCCATATCGCCTGGACGGCAAGGCCGAAATCCTTGGTATCCTGAGACATGCGAGTTACCCTTCTGCCCTGGCAATGGTTGCAAGAATATGCTGTGGCTTTGCCCGCGAAGGGTTTGGCGTCAGAACCTGTTCGAGTGCCCATGCCGCACGCATCAGCAGCGCTTCGTTCTTGAACCTGGCCGCCAGTTGCACCGACAGCGGCAAGCCCTCCGGCGAAAATCCAGCCGGCAGCGCCAGCGCCGGATGCCCGGAAAGCGAGAAGGGGCTGCCGGCAGAACCCGTCGTATAGGAAACGACCGCTGTATTGTCGTGAATAGGCGGCGCCACCCGGTAGGTCATCGGCAATAAGAGCACATCGACTTCGGCAAAAATCTCATCCGTGCGGGCAACAAGCGCACGCCTCTGGCGCAGCGCCGCCAGATAGTCTGCGGCCCGCAGATACATCCCCATGTCAAGCTTTTCGCGCAGTGAACGGCCCATAAGGTGCCGATGCTCCAGATAGTCACGCTCGTGAATGGAAAAACTTTCGGCCCGGTTGATTGGCATGGCGATCGAGCGATATTCCGACGGCGCGATCGGCAGGTCGGTTTCGATCACCTCGGCGCCAAGCGCGCCGAACGCAGCAGCGCTTCTGGCAAGTGCGTCGAGAATGGCCGGTTCCGGCGCTGCGCCGCCCGGATCGAGATTGCGTACAAAGCCGACTTTTAGCCCCTTCACGCCATTTTTAAGACCCGGCAGCGTCGGCTCCAGCGGCACGGAAAGGCTGACGGGATCGCCGTCGTCGAAACCTGCAATCGCATCGTAGATGAGCGCCGTGTCTTCGGTACTCAGTGCCAACGGGCCAGGCGTATCAAAACTCCAGCAGTTCGGCATCACGCCATGACGGCTGATGCGACCGAAGGTGGCCTTCAGCCCGACGAGACCGCAAGCGGCGGCCGGCAGTCGCACGGAACCGCCCGTATCCGTGCCAATTGCAAATAATGCCGTACCTGCCGCAACGGCAGCAGCTGAGCCGGTCGAAGACCCTCCGGTAAAATGCGCGACATTCCAGGGGTTACGGCTCGGCGGCGCGTCGAGGTCGAAATGCACGGCGCCGGTACCGGTGCCGTATTCCCATGTGTTCAGCTTGCCGACGAGGATGGCGCCCGTTGCCTCCAGCCGCCTCACGAGCGTCGCCGTGATGTCCGGATCGTGACGCTGTGGCACGCGCGAGCCGCCGGTCGTTTTCAGGCCGGCTGTGTAGATATTGTCTTTTACCGCGAAGGGAATGCCGTCAAGCGGTCCGAGCAGCGTTCCCTTTATCGCCCGCTCATCCGATCCGGCAGCACTCCTACGAGCCGCATCCCGATCCATACGCAGGTAGGAGCAAACTACGTCGTCAACCGCGTCGATGCGAGCAAAAACGGCATCGAGCAGCGCAGATGGCGTGATCTCGCCACGGGCAATCCGCCGCGACGCTTCAGCCACAGACAGGGCGGCAAGATCCATGCCTGCCTCTTCCGAAGCTCCCGTGTTTCTTTCGTTTCGCATATACGTCAGTTCCTTGCACTGTATGCCTTGTGGCGGCTGACGTCAGCGCCATCGGCATGTTGTAATCCCAGGAAAAAAAGGCCGGACAGCGCGGTCAGCCCCGCAACGATGAAGATCGAAGCCGAGATCGCCTGCGCGGGGACGCTGATGCCCATCGCCTGGATCTGTGCCACCAGCACCGCGGCAACGGAGATGCCGAGGCCCATCGACAATTGCTGCCCGACGCCGCCAAGCGAGGTGCTGGCGCTTTGTCGCGCTTTTGGAATGTCCGCGAATAACAGCGTATTGGTCGTGTTGAACTGAAGCGAGCGCATGACGCCGAACAGGAAGACGACACAGACCATGATCGCGGGCGGCGTATCCGGTCCGATCAGACCGGTCAGCACGATTGTCACGGCACCCAGGATGGCGTTGCCGAACAGTGTCACCTTGAAACCGAACTGCGCCAGCACCCTCCGCATCATGGGTTTGAGCGCAATCGCGCTCGCGGCGACGATAAAGACAATCCAGCCGGCATCCGCCGCGCTCCAGCCAAAACCGATCTGCAATTGCAGCTGGAACAGGAAAGGCAGGGCATTAAATCCTAGGCGCGAAAACCCACCGCCGAAGAAGGCCACCCGGAACAGACGCAGTTTCAAAAGTGTCAGATCGAGCGCCGGTGCTGCGCGGCGGCTCATATGGCGCGCATACGAGAACGCACAAACCGGCAGGAGGGCCATCATGGCAATGATGACGGGCGTCGGCATGAAGACGTGAACAAGCTGATCGAGCAGAACCTGCGCCGCGCCGAGAAAAAAGGCGCAGAGCACGAAGCCCCAGAGGTCGAAATTGTAGCGTTCCCCCGGCCCGTCGGGCGGCAGCAGACGCGCTGCGAAAATCATGCCGAGGATGCCGAAGGGCATCTTCACGAAAAAGATCCACTGCCAGGAAAGGTACGTTACCACATAGCCGCCGATCAACGGTCCGAGCACCGGACCGATCAATGCCGGCGTCGACATCCAGGCAATCGCCGAGGCCAATTGATCCTTCGCCGCTGCGCGTATGAGAAGCAACCGTCCGATCGGCGTCATCAGCGCCCCGGCCACCGCCTGCAAGGCGCGCATCGCGACAAGCGTCGCAAGGTCCTGCGCCAGCGCAGCGCCTACCGACATCAGCATGAACGCGCCCATCGCCCAAAGAAAGATGCGTTTTGCGCCGAAACGATCAGCCAGCCATGCGCTTGCGGGGATCACCGCGGCCAGCGTCACGAGATAGATCGACAGCGCCAGATTAATGCGCAGAGGCTCAATGCCGAAGTCGGCCGCTATCGCCGGAATTGCGGAAACCATAATCGTGCTGTCGAGCCCCTCCATCAGGAAGGCGGCCGAGATCGAAAGGGACAGCAGCATAAGGCTGCGCTCCCCTGAAAGGCGAGGCGTGGAAACCATCTAGGTCTATCCGGGTGCGAGTAACGGTCGGGCGCTAAAGCCCGATCGTCGCCTCGATAATTTCGGGAACGGCAACGCTCTTGGCCCCCTCGATCGCGAAAATTCCGTCAAGTATTCGCTCGAAGGCGGCTATTCTGTAAGGTTGTCCCATGATCCAGGGTGAAAGATTGATCGTCAAAAGACGGCCATGACCGCTTTCCTTCGCCTCTTTCACCAGGCGTCTGGCAGCTGCTACGAAGCTTCTTTCGACATCCTCGAGAGGCTGCTTGCGCACGGCGAGCATCTCGCGGTCAGAGAGCTCCATCGTTGAGGGCAGCGCGATGATCGAGCCGGCACCGGTATCGAAACGATAAGGCACCTCGTCATTGACCCAGTCGGCCATCGCCGTTACGCCAGCTTCAAGCAAAAGGCGTGGCGTGCGCGTCGATTGCGACCATGACGGCGAATGCCAGGCGACCGGCGTCACGCTGAAGCCATCGAAGATAGCCAGTGTCTCGGCAATCATCTCTGCTTCGGCTTTTTCCTCCAGCCCTTCGTGGTGGATCGAACCGGCATCGAGGCTCGCCGCCACGATCTCCCAGCCTTCACTTAATATCTCGCGCATCAAGATCGGGTAACGCTGCGCCACACGGGCATTAAGGAAGGCGCTCGCGTTCACGCCTCTTGCCTTCAGCGCATCCATCATCCGGTAGATGCCGACACGGTGACCGTAATCTCGCTGGGTGTAGGTCTGCGTGTCCGGCCACGCCCGGTTCGGCGCCCCGACCGGCAGAAAAGGCTTACCGGAGATGTTGAGCGGAAACCATTCGACGGCGATCTGGATCCAGACCCCGAGCGTGGTGTTCCCAGACCATTCAAGCCTGCGCTCGCTCCAGGTGTCGCGCCAGGCGTAGAAATCGTGATCCATCTGCCGATGACGGCGCAGAGGCGTTTCGAGATACCCAGGACCGGTCGGAAGGATCATCACAGCTCTCCCTCAAGCCCGGAAAGCCAGGCGGACATCACGTCGTAATAGTTCTCGTAATACCAGTCGGCGATTTCGCGCGCCGTCGGATACCAGACCTGATCATGTGATTTGACGTAATCGAGGAATTCAGCGAATGCGTCGATGCGGTGCGGATGCCCCAGAACCAGAGGGTGGATCGCAAAACACATGACGCGGGCGCTGTCGGCACCTTCGATATAAAGCCGGTCGAACTGCGCTTTCAGCGAAGCGAACATCTCGTCCACCGAATTATTGTTCCAAGCTGCCATCGGAATGTCGTTCATCTCGATGGAATAGGGCACCGAAATAAGCTTGCCGCTTCTCAAGCTGAGCGGCATCGGTTGGTCGTCATGGAAGTAATCAAGCGTATAGCGAATACCTTCCTGCGCCAGAATTTCCTGGGTTTCGAGGCTGGGTGTGATGGCCGGCGTCAGCCAGCCGTCGAGCCGCTGACCGACCTTCGCCAGTGTCTCGCGCGAGTCGATGACCACCTGGCGCTGCTCTTCCGGCGTCATGCCGTAAAAGTAGCGACTGTTGTAGACCCCGTGACTGAACAACTCCCAGCCCAGGTCGTTGCAGCGCTGGATGATATCCGGATAGTGGTCGCAAACGGCCACTGAAAGCGAGACCGATCCGCGAATGTCGCGCCTGGCCATCTCGTCCGCAAGACGGCGGAAGCCGATGCGATTTCCGTAATCGCGCGAGGAATAGTAGAGAACGTCCGGCAGCGTACGGAACGGATAGCGGTTGGGATTGACTGGCGGCTGCCATTCGTAGTGTTCGATGTTTGGCGCCAGCCAGAAGGCCAGGCGCGCTCCGCCCGGCATGGATGTCCTGGGCCGGCCGCGCATCGGCGCATAGCGATACTGCCCCGTATCGACGTCTGTTTGCATTGTCCCCATTTCCCCTGTTCCATTCAAACGCGCGTACGCAAAACATACAATTGAAACATTTGTTTTGAACATTATATTCAAACATCTGCTGGCGCAAGTCTGTTTTTTTCGTTAGAAAATCCGGAATAAACAAAAACTATCAGGCAGGGATGGAGACCTTCATGGAAGAGGATGAGGCAACAACGCGCAGGAGCGAGACTCGCGATGCGATCCTGAGCGTTGCCAAGGAACTGGTTGCGCGTAACGGCCCCAAGGGCACGACCATACGTGACATTACCGAGGCTTCAGGTGCCAATACAGCAGCGGTCAATTATTATTTTCAGTCCAAGGATGCGCTTGTCCGTCTCGCAACTCAGGAAATCACCGGTGACGTAAACCGAGAACGCCTCGCGCGCCTCACCGAAATGGAAGATTTGGCCGGGGACGCGGCGCTCACGCCCCGCCAGATCCTTGAAGCCCTGATCGAGCCAATTTTGACCGCATCCCGCTCCAGCGACGGCGGAAGCCTCTATGTCCGGAACGTTTTCCAGATGCGCGTCGATGCCCGCGCCGGATACAACAGCTTCAACATCAACAGTCATGCTGCGCATCGTTTTATCAAAGCGATGCAGAAAACCTTTCCTGAACTCGATCTGGAAGATGTCATCTGGAATTACGAGTTTGCCCGTGGGACGTCAGTCCATCTGTTAGCAAACCTTGATCCTGTCTCGCGTCGCTTTGAACAGCTGATGTCCCCGCCAGGTGAAACCTTGCCGCAAACTCCCAGGTTTAAGCTGGACAAAAGCGCTGTTGCGCGAGTGATTGCAGTTATACTGCGCGGGTTCGGCAACGCTCTTTAAGATCCCTACAGGGTAACGCTGCTGGTTCCGCCAAAATTTCTCATCGGCAAAGCGGGGCATCGGTTCGCAAAGTCAAGGCCCGCCGCAATCGATTGCGGCGATAAGATCGCTTTTCTAGAAATTGCCGCCAATACGAACACCCAATACATGGTCCTGTGCATTGCCGTCGAAGCCAAAAGCCGTGCGATAGTCCACACTGAGCGTTATGTCGTTTTGCAATTTGACGTCAACGCCAAGCCCGACCGTCAGGTAGTCGCGCATGTAGCGATCTAGATCGAGCGCGTAGGGCGCAGTGCCGAGATCGGAATATCCAATGCTGGCCTGGCTGGAACCTGAAAAATCGTGCGTATATTCCAGCCGTCCGCGTGTGTTGAGCACCCCCCATTCCATCGGGATTGCATGTTCGGCTCGCATACCGACGACGCCCGCCAGCATATCGAATGTCTGTCGGCCAAAGGCCAGGCTATACGGTCCCGCTCCCGTCTCGGTAAAGCCATCGAGCCGGGTGTGAGCGACCTCGATCCGCCCGTAGGGAGAGAAGAGCAGGTTTTCCTGTCGGTGTTCATAGCCGGCCGACAGTGATCCGAAGACTTGTGTCCCATCCCGGCTTCCGGCGGCGAAGTCGCCGGTCGTTGTCACATAGCGGGTGCTGTCAAACTCGAGACGACTGATCCCCAGCAGACCGTCGAGATAGAACGGTGCGGAATGATAGCTGCCATAGAGCGCGGCGCTGAATGCCTGTCCGGTGCTTGTTGTTCCGCTTGAACCGATGTCGGTCCTGTCCCGACCGTAACCGAGACCGAAGCCGGCGACGAAGTCCGGCGCAAAACGGTGATCGACGCCGCCGCTGATTCCAACAAGGGTGTGCCCGAGATCGATATTGCCGCGTTCACTCGTTCCGAAATTGACGAAGCCGCCAGTCCAGAAAACTGTATCGCCAAATACGGCATTCAGCGGCTGCGCCGCGTTGCCGGCTTCCGCGGCGCGGTCCTTGTCAGGCCCTGCTGCCATCCTGCGACCGGCCGGATCGTTGTCCGGTCTATCCTCCTCAGATCCCATAGGGTCAGTCCGGTCGGCGTCTTGCGTGACGCCCATGCGAATATTGAGCGATTGTGCATGTCGGCTCTGGTCGCCGTGCAGCCGCTCCAGGCGATTGTTGAAATTGCTGATCTGGGTGGTGGCAAAGCGCTGGGCAGCCTGTGCCTGCGCATTGATGAGGCCGATTACCTCCGTATCCTGCGACGGGTCCGGCCGATAGATACCGCCAAGCGTCAGGCTGTAGGTCGCCGTGCCGCTCAACCCGTTCTGGTCGCGTACTTTGACGACGAGAGTGTAGTTCCCCGGCGTGGTCGGCAAGCCGTGGATTGTGCCGGTGCGCGGATCGATGCCCATTCCTTCCGGCAGTCCGGTCGCCGAAAAGCTGTAGGGTGCGATTCCACCGGTTACCAGAATAGCCCGGCTATACTCGACGCCGGCGGTCCCTCCCGGAATCACGCCTGATGCCGGCGAGAAGGTAAGCGCGGGAGCAATATAGGTAAAGGCGGCGGTCAACGTGGCTGTCCCGCCCGGCGCAGTTACCGAAACATCGACGAAACCTGCAGCATTGGGCGGTGCGATCGCGGTGATCCGGGTATTGCTGACAACTTTTATGCTGGTTGCGGCCACGCTGCCGAGCATCACGGAAGTCGTGCCGGTCAGATGATTGCCGGTGATTGTGAGCGCGGTTCCGCCCATCGTTGAACCGGTTGCAGGAGAAATCCCCGTCAGGACCGGTGCAGCGCGAGCGACAACAATGGTGTAGCGTGCCGAGACCGCGCCTGCGATTGCAGCAGTCGCAGTGACGTTGACGGTGAAGGCACCGTCTGCGGTTGGCGTTCCCGTGATCGCACCGGAAGCCCCGTTGATGATGAGACCGGAGGGCAGGCCGGTAGCGCTGTACGTGATGCTTCCGACACCGCCAGAAGCGGAAATCGACCCGTTGCTGTAGGCTTCACCGACCACACCGGCGGCCAAGGTAGAACCGTCTGCCGGTGTCAGGGAAACGGGCGATGAGGCCGACGCGATGACGATCGTATAATTCGCGGCGGCCGAGCCGGAGGTTGCTCCGGTCGCAGTAACAGTGACGGTGAATGTGCCGTCGGCCGTCGGGGTTCCCGTGATCGCGCCGGTCGCAGGATCAATCGACAGGCCGGGGGGCAAGCTGGTGGCGTTGAACGTAATGGTGCCGACACCGCCCGTCGCGGATATCGAACCGTCGTTATAGGCAGTACCGACCAGGCCATTCGACAGCGTAGAGCCGTCGGACGGCGTGAGGGCGATCGAACGACCAATTGCCAGAGGTGTGCCGCCGGTAAAAGCCGCATTGCTGTTGCCGCCGACGTTGTCGACCGCATTTGCCAGGATATCCAGACGAAGGGTGCCTGATCCGGATATATCATCGACCTGAACGGTATAGGTGATATTGTCCGATGTCTGCAAGACCCCCAGCCTCCCGGAGGCGGTACCGGTTGACGTCAGCACCAGGTCGGAGCCGGTAAACCCGGTGACCGGTTCGGAAAACGTAACTTCGAATGTCACGCTGTCAGCGCCTGGGTCGGGACTTCCGACCACCCTCGTTGACACAACCTCGGGATTTACAGCGTATACGAGTATCAAACTGGTCGGGCCAATGTTGCTGAGCGCGAGATCCGCACTGGAGCCCTGAATGTCCCGGATGGTACCGCCATTTGCCACGATCGCCGAACCAAGCGATATGCCATGAAGCGCTACATCCCCCTGCTGGACCGTGTAGGTAAAGACAGAAGAGCTGCTTCCACTGCCTGACAGATAGCTGGCATGGCGTGTTGTGGCGCCAATCGTCAAAGGAATATAGGGCGTCCCTCCCCCCGTGTTGACATCGACAGTTCCGTCCCATTTTGCCGTGAACTCCAACCTGTCGCCGGTTCCGTAATAGCCATTGGCTGGCACGGAAACGGATGTAATGGCTGGTGATGGATGGGCAGGGGCCCCGATCACCGGCACCGTCTGTATAACCTTTTGGGAGTCGTTGAAGTTGGCGTCTCCCATATTTTGGGCACTCAACACGCAAGTGCCAACGCTCAGAAAAGTGACGACGCCATTCGAAACCGTGCAGATGTCCCCGCTTTCCCCCTTCACCTCAATGGGCACGCTCTGGCTTACGCGCATCGCGTGGGCGGTCACTTCATATGTCTGCCCCACAATTGCTTGCTGGGGCGGAACAGTGTCGAAATAGATACTTTGATCTGCCTTGGCGATATCGATGACAACGCCGCTGCTGACGCCAGGTTCATGGCTTTCATCGCCGGAGTAGATCGCCGTAACGGTATGGTGGCCAGCACCGAGTTCGTTTGTTGTTATCGTGAGGCTGGCCCCGGTGGTGGTTTCGAATGAAACTGGATCGCCAATCCTCGTGTTTCCATCCATGAAGGTAATCTCGCCATTCGGCTTGGCGCTCGTCCCTATGACGATCGCCTTGATCTGGACCGACTGGCCGTAGATTCTGCCTCGCGGCAGTTCGTCCACCAGCACGATCGAAGCCGCCTTGGTGACAGTCAACGTTGCCGGACTTGAGTAGGCGCTCTCACCGTCCTTGCTGACCACGGCGCGATATCGCGTGCCTGTTTCGCTCACGCGAACGGGCTTGAAGGTGTAGGTACTGTCGGTGGCGCCCGGAATTATGGAATAATCGAAACCATTTGCGCTAACCTGCCATTGAAAGGTCGCATCGTTGGCAGTGGTTGAGACGGAAAAACTAACGAATTGCCCGGCCGCTACCGTCACGTTCTGGGGATGTTGTGTGATGGCAGGCGGGGCGGCTTGGGCTGGCGAGCCATATAAAAGCATGAACGCCGTCAGGAGCAATATTGACAAGCCGCATCTCAGCTTCTCCCACGTCGGCGATGAAACCTGACGCAAGGCAGGCAAACGCAGCCTTTTGAGGAAAAAGATCTCTATCAGCATCATACGACTGCAAAACTCATTCGAAAATAGAAGGCCGCAGCCTTCGCTGCGCTCGAGCAGCCTCTCTTCAGGCCGAACCGGCACCCCAACGATTGTCACCGCGACAGGGCCGACCGCCTGCCTCAGCGGCGTGGTTGGCAACGCCAGCCGGTAAAACCTGTACGGCATGGTTGACTGGCGATCCTCGGAAACGAGCAGAGGTGCGTTTTCCAAGTGCGATGGAATTCGTTCTCTTTGCTCGTGGCCACTAGAATTTTATGCCCAAACCGACCTTGACGGTGTGCTGGTCGACATCGACGTTGACACCCTGAAGATCCTTGTCGCTGTAGTCGTTGTAGCGGTACTCGACGCGACCGAACACATTGCTGGTGAAGGCATAGTCGAGGCCGGCGCCGACCGTATAACCGTTGAAGGTGGCCTTGTCTTTGCCGAGACCCGGGACATCGACATAACCCTGCGTCGCCGCCCACCCCGCCGTGGCATGGATGAGTGCGCGATCGAAGGCATACCCGACGCGGGCCCGCACTGAGCCTGCCCAGTCCGTGCCGAATGCGGCGCCAGAGATTTCCTGTTCGTTCCAGTTGTGCTCGACATCGCCTTCGACGCCGACCACGAAATTGTTGTCAAACTGGTAATTGTAGCCAACGAAAGCGCCGAACAGCCCGCCATTGGCGTCTTCATAACTGGACAGCCCGAAACCGGAAAATTCTCCTGTGGCCCAGGCGCCGCCGCCCTGGATACCGAGATAGGCGCCTGACCAGGAAAAGGCGGGCGCTTCAAACTCAACCGGTAGGGAAGACCGTTCATTGGTGACATCGGCCGCCTGGGCGGCTGACGCACAAAGGGCGATTACAGCGGAAAGAACGAATTTTTTCATAATGGCGAGCTCCAATTCCGAAACGTCTGTCTAACCTTGACGGGTGCGGCGGACCGCACCTGCGGAACTGCTCCGGTCTCACCGGACCGGAAAACCCGGGTCCCGCCCCAAGTGGAGGTCAAAAAATCAAAATTCTGAAACAAATATAAGATGATATAGGGGAACCGAGACGAATCTATCCCAGCGCGCAAATCGGACCCGGCAAAATACTCACAGCGCGCAGGTTAGGCATTACCAAGCGAACTGACGCGGTCCCTATCGTCCCCATAGGGAGGCTCGATCGAACCAGCTTTTCGATTCGCCTGTCCCCGTCATCCAGTTGCTTTGTGCCACGGCGCGGATCTCGCGCGGCGTCAGGCCATGAAGGCGCTGGAATGCGCGCGTGAAATTGTGAGCGTAGACGAAACCATGCTCGAGCCCGATTTCCGCTATCGATTTGTGGGCTTGCGCCGGATCGCGCAGCGCGGCCCGTGCAAGGTTCAGACGCCGTTTCTGAAGGTAGGTTGCTACCCCGCCTTCGCTGGAAAACATATAAGTGAGTTTGCGCAACGAGATACCAAACGCAGCAGCAATCCCGGCCGGATCCATAGTCGAATCCAGCGCATGCGCATCGATGTAGCGGCGGATTTCACCCAGTTGGGCGACGGCTATACCCCGCGCTACGTCCTCCCTGTTCACACCATTCAGTGTGGCGGCGATGAGCTCAACGGTCGGCAGGGCGAGTGTCGCTGCCTGCCGTTCATCGAGAAGCGGAAGCGTGCGCCAGAGATTGTCCATGTGATTGCGCAGCAACCCCACCATCGGCTCATCAGCGGCGAGAACCCTCATATTCTGTTCGTCGGGACGGTTGAGCAACGGCGCGAGAAGAGCACGAGGAACGAAAAGCGTCAGGTTGGCAAAATCGCCTGCCGATCCCGCATGGGCCTGTGCTGCGTCGTGGATGATCAGGTTCCCCGGCGCCGCCTGTGCTTCCAGTCGGCCGTCCTGACGGCTCCAATGACCCGCCAGAAAGAACTGGACTTCGAAATGGTCGTAGCCGTCTTTGCCGATCCGATAGCTGGACCGGCTCAGTTTCTGGGCAACGCTGACGCAGTAAGTGATCAAGAGTTCGCCGAGCCGGAAGGTGCAGTGTGTTGTATGAAAAGCTTCAGGTTGTGAGATATTCACGTCGTAAAGCGAGCCGGCAGTTTCCTGCCAGAAGTCGAGAGCTCGCTTCAATGGCATCGTGCGGGTGTCTGCTTCAACCACAAGCGTGGGACAAACATCTTTTGACTCTCTTACCTTCACCACTGGACCATCTCGCTTCATTTAGGCGATGAAAACAATCGCACCGGTTCGCCGCGGCCGTAACCGAACCCCTCATGCATTGATCACTAGAGATTGTTTTTGTATGAGCTTGCACTAAACCCGGTCAAGCCGCCCATCGGACCAGAAATTGCGGTACCACCGGAGCACGGTGGGTTAAGCAGGAACGTCACTGTCTGCCTGTTCACCACGAAGTTCGCGTGAAGCGTTGCACAAAGTCAGTCGCTACAGGCGGCGTGCGCCCGTCTATCGAAGTGTCGATCACATTTATTGCCGTTGCGCCACTATGTTCAGGAAACGGCTCTTCCAGGGTAGCCCCCATCAAACCTCTCAGCGACGATACCTGTCAGCCTACAAGCAGCCTGACGTCCGCACAACATGTCGTGAAGAACACGAGCAATGCAATCGCCACGACGACGAGCAAGGGGTTACCGTTTGAAGCACGGCGAAACAGGGAAAACGGTCATTAGGATCGCCCCGTATAGAGATCCGCCGTCTGCCATAGCCGTCAGGGCGTCAGTCCTTCACTCACCCAGTGGAAAATCCATGCGGCCGCGAGGCCGCACGCGTGCCTGTTACAGCGGATAAGATAAAATTGCAGCGGCTCCGACCACCGCGACGCGACATCGGGCGCGAACTCCAGCGCGACGAGACGCCCCCTGTCGAGGTCGTCCTGGACGACGTGTTGCGGCATATTCCCCCAGCCGAGCCCCGCCAGCAGCATTTCGCGTTTGGCTCCGATATCAGATGCGCGCCAAACCTGGCCCGGCAGTGGATCGGCGGGACGGGAGGTCGGAAGCTGACTTCGGTTCAGCATGACGATCCGACGATGCTGCCGCGCGACATCCCCGGAGATCAAATGCGTGTGCGCAGCCAGCGGATGAGAGGGCGATGCAACGGCAATGCGGACGACCTCGACCAGCGGGACGGCTGAGATTTCCCGATGTCTCAATGCCATGGGGCCGACAACGCCGAGGGTGGCCGAGCCATCCAGCACCGCATTGAGAGGCGTGGTCATCGTATCCACGGCGACTTCGAGATCGACAGCGGGAAACTTTTCGGCAAAGGCGGTTGCCAACGGGATCAGCGCGCTCATCGGCATGAGGGCATCTGTTACCAGCCGCACCCTGCTTTCGACACCTGCGCGAAGGCTTGCAGCCTTCAATTGCAGCCGGTGGACATCAGCGACGATGTCGCGCGCCACTTCTGCAAGTGCGCGCCCTTCATCCGTCGGAGCAAGGGGTCGCGTTGCGCGATTAAACAATGTCACGCCGAGGTCACGCTCAAGTGACTGGATGGAATAGGTCACCGCCGCCTGTGCCCGCCCAAGCGAACGGGCGCCAGCCGAGAGGCCACCGCGATCGAAAACAGCTATGAAATCAACGAGATGAGCAAGGGCGGGACTATCCATGGCGAATAGTATCAAATTTCTCTATCACTATTCTAGAATTATTCCTGACTTTTTCAGTTTTCCTGTGTGGTGTAGCTACCCCCTCATTCAGTCATGCGAGGATCCGATGCTTACCCGCCGTTCGATGTCCAAAATTGTTGCCCTCACTCCGCTGCTCCTGTCCGCCGCACAAGGCGCCAACGCCAAGCTCGCCGGATCGGCGCCAGCCCTCGATACGGAAAGCCGCTCGCTTGACAAACTGTACAAGGCCGCTCTTGCCGAAGGCGGAAAACTTGTCGTCTATGGCGGCGGCGACCTTCCGAACGGGGCGGTCGGCATGGAACAGGCCTTTTCGAAACGTTTTCCCGGCATGTCGATCCGTATCCTGATTGATCGCAGCAAATACCAGGGCGTGCGGATCGACAACCAGCTCGACCTCGATGCTCTGCAATGCGATGTCGTGCACATTCTCGCATGGCATTACTACGAGCGCTGGAAGGCCAATGGTGAACTTCTGGCCTACAAACCGTTGGGATGGGAAGCCGTCTATCCAGATTTCAAGGATCCGGACGGAATGATCACGAGCGTCGCGATCTACGCCTTCAGCAGCCTCATCAACAAGTCGAAGATCGCTACCGCCGAAGCGCCGCGCGAAGCGCTCGATTTCCTCAATCCGAAGCTCAAGGGACAGATCGCCCTTACCTATCCGCAGGACGACGATTCGATCCTCTACCAGTTTGAACGTATCGTTGCGGAACATGGCTGGGATTACGTCGAAAAGCTCATGAAGCAGAACATTCTGTGGAACCGCGGATCGGGTGTCACGCGCAAGCGCGTGGAGAGCGGCGAGGCAGCAGTGTCTTTTACCACATCCGGCCCGATCGTTGCCATGCCGAAGGGACCGACCGAGTTCCTGTTGCCAAATTCGGGCTCCTTCCTGTCCTGGGCGCATCCGGGCGCAATCTTCAAGAAGGCGAAAAACCCGGCGGCGGCCAAGCTCTACATGTCCTGGCTCTTGTCGGAAGACGTGCAGGGTACCAAAAAGTCCTGGTCGGTGCGTCGCGACATGCCAGCGCCGGAAGGCATGGAGCCGATCTTCGGCTACAGAACCTATCCAATCCACTTCCGCGAATTTCTACGCGACCGCGCCCGTATCGAAACCTTCCGCGATCAGCTCGAGCAATATATTGGCCCAATGCAGGGTGAAAATCCGACAAAGGTTGTCGGGGTATTCCCGGAGGGCCGCTTGTAGCGGTAGCATCCAATTCCGGAACGAATGAAGGATCCCAGTTCCTTCATTCTGCCCATCCGCCACCCCCGTTTCACACCAACCGAGGCTCGACGAAAAAATGACCGGCTCAACCCGCAGAACGATACTCAAGCTTGCCGGCGCCTCCGGTCTTTCGGCGGCGCTCGCTGGTGCCCTGCGCGCCGAGGGTCTGGCGTCGCCGCAGGCATCTGCGGTATCCGAGCCGCTGTTTGCGGCATCCACACCGGTCACGATCGGCGCCGCAGCCCTGCGCGTGCGCCGACTGGACAATATGGTGGCCTTCTACCGGGACGCCATCGGGCTGCAGGAGCTGCGCCAGACGCCGGGCGAAGCCGTCATGGGCGCCGGTGGTGTTGAACTGCTCCATTTGGTTGCGACACCGGATGCGCCGTTCGAGCTTCCCAATGAAGCCGGGCTTTTTCATGTGGCTTTCCTGATGCCCTCGCGGCTGTCGTTGGCCCGATGGCTGGTTCACGCCGCGCATCGACGCATTCCGCTGACAGGCTTTGCCGATCACAGCGTGAGCGAAGCTATCTACCTGCCCGATCCCGAAGGCAACGGTCTCGAGATCTACAGCGACCGTCCCAACGATGAGTGGAAGTGGAAGAACGGAACCGTCACCATGGGCACCCACCCGCTCGACGTCGACTCCATCCTCGCGTTGACAGATACCACCGACCCAGTAGCGTTCAGGGCGCCGCCCGGCATGATCATCGGCCATGTGCATCTGCGGGTGGGCGATATAGCAGAGGGAGGACGGTTCTACCGGGATGCACTGGGGCTTCAATCGACGCGAGGTCAACGGGAGGACGCTCTGTTCGTATCGTCGGGCGGCTACCACCATCATATCGCGATGAACGTCTGGAACAGCAAGAACGCCGGCCCACGTGACTCGTCCAAGACCGGTCTCGACTGGTTTTCCCTAAAGGTCCGAGACGCGGCCTTTCTACTCGCCCAGGTCAAACGCCTGGAGGTGGCCTATCAAGCGCCGACGACCTGGGAAGATGGGGCAATGGAGACCACCGACCCATGGGGAACCAAGGTCAGGCTGCTGAAGGTTTGATTACTCAATCCCCCGCCTGGCGACGGACACGTTTCGACACACCTGTATAAAAAGGACATATCATGCAGGATTCCAATGCAGGCTCGCGGCTGATCATCCCCGCGCTCTCACCGCTCTACAATTCCACCCACGATCTGGTGGAAACCATTCTGCGCGCCATCGCCGGCACTCTTCTCGTGACGCACGGATTTTCCAAGATCACCAATCCCTTCGGCGCGGTCGGCATGGTGGAAGGACTTGGGTTCTATCCGGGCGTTTTCTGGTCACCACTTCTCGCAGCGACTGAGTTCTTCGGCGGGATCCTGGTCGCCATCGGTCTTTTCACCAGGCCAGCCTCATTTGCGGCAATGATCGTCTTGCTGGTCACTGTTTATTTTCATGGCATCGTGAAGGCTGAAGGTCTTGCTGGCGCAGAGAAATCAATCCTGTGGTCACTGATCTTCCTATTTTTCGCGGTCAGGGGCGGAAACAGGCACTCCGTGGACGCACGCCTTACGCGAAACTTTTAATAGCGAAAGGCGCGGGGCGGCCGGAGGTGATCCGGCCGACGCTGCAAACCAGAGTGAGGCAGCTCGCTTTCCAGACACAGGCCGCGTTGAGCCACGTGTGTCGGAGCCTTGTGCGCCAGGGGTCGGACTGTCGAGAACTGCGCGAGCAGTTCGTCAAGTGCTGTAAATGCGGCCCCAAACCGTAACTCGCAGCGGGGCGACGACGGCGAAGCCCTAGCCCCTTTCACCGGCAGCCTCCACGCCTGCATCCAGTGCGAGCAGGTTGATCTGGAACGCGATATCGTCGATGACCCCGATTATGTTGGAGATCTGCTCCGACGACTGTTCGATTTCTGGTGCGATACACCAGAGACCCGGCATTTACGGGTCGAGTCTGCGACCGTAGTCGTGATTTGCTCGAGTGCGGCGGCGGTTTGCTCTACAGAGGCGGCCTGCTGCTCTGTACGCTTGGACAGGTCGGCGGCGGCCGAGCGGATCTCGTTGGCGCTGCCGAGATCGCTGCAGCGTTCGAGCCGACCGCCATCAACGTGGTCCGCAGCCCAGCGTCTCGGCCACCAGGATTTTGAATTTGCCACGCTGCGCATCCCGCACAAGCCACTGGATGCCCGGACGTGGGATCGTGCTCGACCCCAATGTGGCTGCATTCTCGTCGGAGCCGACGACCCGCGAACCGTGTCGTGTCATCAATCTCCTGACGATCTCTCGCGGTGTAACTATCGTCTCGCCCAGCCCGAGCACCGGACGAAAATCCCTGAGATTATGCGTCACGATGGCTCGCCCTGACCGTTCAAGGCTGCTTCCAGCACCAATTCGTCGACAACATCGGACAGCACCGGCCGTGTGCGAAACGAGATGTCGACTGCTGGGTACAAAGGGCGGCAAGAAGGACGGTCCTGCGGTCAGTCTATTCAGCCATGTCTTGCTGCAACGAACAATGAAGCGTAGGCGAAGGCCAATTCCGGCCAAGGCAGAAAGCCCGATCTAATGTGATGCCTGACGCGATCTCTCAATGGGACCGATTAGCAAACAAACCACCTGTCCCAGAAGCCCCGCATCTCGCTCACGCATGTTCTTGTTATGTCACACTATTCCAATAGAATGCCTCGCCATCATCACAATGCTTAGGAGCACGCAAAATGAGTCACGTTCAGGACACGCAGCAACTCACTTTTGATCGGCCCGGGCCTATCCAATGGCTGCCGTTCGTCCAGACGCTTCTTGCGACATGCGCATTGGTCGGTGCCGGGATTGGCGGCATGCTGCACTTTCTGAATGCCGGCGAAGGACACCCTGCCTATCAGATATTTGTGCTGCGTCTTTCGGCCTTCGTATTGATACTAATCTTCTTTTTTCTGGTGCTCGCAAATATAGTGGTGTTCATCATGGAATTTGGCAGGTTGGACAGAAAACACGCCGACAGAAAGTACGTAACATACGTCATTCGCTGCTTTACAGTCGTGTTCACAATGATGCTCGCGGCGTCTTCCTACGGCGTAGTTTCCGCCGGAAGCGAGTTTTTCGTGAGCGGTTTGCAGGAGTATCTTCAAGTCCTCAAAGCTGCCCAGTCGCAGGCGAGCTAGAATCGCCCTCTTTCATGGGGCGGCCGGAGGTGATCCGGCCGACACTGCAAACACAGTCAGGCAGCGCGCTTGCCAGACATAGGCCGCATTGAGCCACCTGTGACGAAGTCTTGTGCGCCACGGGTCGGACTGGCGAGATTGAACTGCGCGAGCAGTTCGTCAAGTGCCGTTGCCTGCTGCGCCAAACCGTAACTCGCCGCAGTGGACTGTTCGACCATCGCCGCATTCTGTTGGGTTCCTTGGTCCATGGTATTGACCGCAGTGTTGATCTCTTTCAATCCGTTTGACTGCTCGCGTGCCGACGTGACGATCGCAGCGACATGGGTGTTGATCTCCTGCACCTCTTCGACGATGAGCTTCAGAGCCCGCCCCGTTTCACTGACCAGATCCACGCCGGCCCGGACTTGGCTTCCGGACGTCGTGATCAGTTCCCTGATTTCCTGGGCGGCCTTTGCCGACCGCTGTGCAAGTTCGCGAACCTCTTGGGCGACGACGGCGAAGCCCTTGCCCGCTTCACCGGCGCGCGCAGCCTCCACGCCTGCATTCAGTGCGAGCAAGTTGGTCTGGAAGGCGATATCGTCGATCACTCCAATTATGTTGGAGATCTGCTCCGACGACTGTTCAATTTCATGCATGGCCGAAATCGCCTTGGTGACAATCTGGCCTGACTTTTCGGCACCTATCCTGGTGCGATCAACCAGAGACCCGGCATTTTCGGCGCGGCGGGTCGAGTCTGCGACCGTAGTCGTGATTTGCTCGAGTGCGGCGGCGGTTTGCTCGACAGAGGCGGCCTGCTGCTCCGTACGCTTGGACAGGTCGTCGGCGGCCGAGCGGATCTCGTTGGCGCCGGCCGAGATCGCTGCAGCGTTCGAGCCGACTGCCATCAACGTGGTCCGCAGCCTGTCGACGGAACCGTTGAAATTATGGCGAAGCTCGTCGAGGCGCTCGGCAAAGGGCTCGTGCAGTTGGACCGACAAGTCGCCTGCGGAGATTCTCGTCAGACCACCGCCCAGCGCGTCGATGGCGAACCTGACTTCGCTTGCCTCGTGCGCCTTTTCCATTTCCTGGCGGACACGTTCCTGCTCCGATAGGGATCGGTTCTCGTCAGCCTCCTGCTCCAGGCGTCGGCGTTCAACCGCGTTCAACTTGAATATGGCAACGGCCCTGGCCATGGCGCCGATTTCATCCTGGCGATCTCCATATGGGATTTCGGCCGTCAGATTGCCGGACGATAGGATATTCATCGCTTCGGTGATCTTCGTAATCGGGCGTGAGATGCGGCGGTATGCGAAAAATGCCATGGCTGCGGTGGCAATCACCGCGACGGCCAGGGTGACATAGGCGGTCAACGTCGCCCGCTCATAGTCGGCTTGTCCGGCGGCCACCGTGTCCTTCGTCGTCCTGACGTTCGCTGCCTTGAGCATGTCGACCATTGCGATTTCCTTGTCGAAGATCGTCCGCATCGCCTCATTGTAGATAAGGACGGCTTCACTGGTCCGACCGTTGGTGACATGGTTGCGAACGTCGCTCAGGTAAGCGTTCTCGGCCGCAACGAGCGTCTTCAGTTCCTCGGCACGTCTCGCCGTTTCCGGCTTGGTAATGGCTCCAAAGATGAAATTGATCGTCTCGTCGCGGATCTTCACATAGTTGTCCAAGACCTTGAATGCTTCCGTACGCGCGTCCGGGGTAGCAGCTATGATGAGGTCGGCCGTGCCGCGCCGCACGGACTGGAAGATGATTTGCAGGTCGTTGGCCGACTGAACGCGCGGCATTCGCTGATTGGCGAGCTCATCGACTTGCAGTTTCAGGAACGTCGTCGTTTGCAGGGCCATGACGCCCTGAAAAATCGTGAGTGCCGCCATGACGGAAAATAGGATGGGCAACACTACTTTTATCGTGAAAGTGCGTTTTGATCTCATTATGCGCTCCTCGCGAGGCACCGCCGGCCACAGCGGAAAAGCTGCGCTATGCAGTGCGCTTTCAAAATTTTGGGGCAATTTCAGAAAGGCGCGGCTCGTCATGGCCGTACATTCTTAAAGCAGCGTCAGGCAGGCCAGGTTAAGGAACCGCTAAAATTGAAGGTACGAACTCAAATATAATGTCTTTCTAGGATCAAAAGAGCACTTTATAGTTTGGCGACGACGCGGGCCGTGCGAGGAGGTACCGCGGATCGGAGGCTCCATGGCAGGCCGGACGAAGGAGAATGGGCATTAGCCGCGGTCTTTGAGATCATCGCTCGCCGCAACTTGGTTGCTGGAGGTCGTTTGTTCGGCGCGCATCGCAAACCAACTGGGGTCCCGGCGGTTGCCAACAATGGTTGCGTGCTAGAAGCAGGCATCGTGACGGCGGGCCCAATCTTCAGGCAGCTCACCTGCAGATCGCCATTGATCATCAGGGCATTTTCTCGAGCGAGCGACGTCCGCTGGGCAACCAGAAACCGCTTTTGCCGATATATCTAATTCTTGGCGATGTACAAATCCGGCCTATAAAGATCACATTCATTCCTCGACGGAGTTTCAAAAAAGCGACTACCTCCCTCAGAAAGTGTCTATTTGTCTTATCAAATACACTTTCCATTTGACTTTTGGCCGTTCTGGCGCGACCAGTTGCCGCACCCGACAGGAAGGAGGCGACATTGGTGAGGTCAAAAGAAAGCGAGCGCGCGCTCAACCTTAAATCCGAAATTCTAGAGATCGTTGCGGAAAGCAACCTTGTCCCGGGAGACCGGCTGTTCGAGGCGAGAATTGCAAAGCGGCTCGGTGTCTCTCGCGCGCCGGTGCGCGCCAATCTGAACGAGCTGTGCGAACTCGGGATCGTCACGACTATCGCCAACAAGGGCTTCGTGCTCGATGCGCCGATTGACGGCAGCAAGATTCAGTCGCTTTTGGGGAAAGGCTCGGCCTTCGAGCAGCTTTACATGCGGCTCGCCGACGACCATTTGGACGGTTGCCTTCCGCCCATCGCCACAGAGCAGGAGCTTCTGCGCCGCTATGACGTTGGAGAGGTGCAGCTGCGACGCGTGCTGGATCGCGCGGTAATGAGCGGTTGGCTCGAGCGCTCGGCGGGATATGGCTGGCGCTTTTCCGAGGTGTTACGGCATCCTGATGCCTACGCTGATATGATGCGGCTGCGCGCCATGATCGAACCCGCAACTTTGCTGGAACCACGTTTCTCCATTTCGGCTGAAGTCTTGGCGAACCTCCGCACCCGTCAGGAAGATGTCTTGGCAAGGGGTATAAGCAGCTATTCCAATCCGGATCTATTCAAATACGGCTGCGAGTTTCACGAACAGCTGGTCGCCGCATCCGGCAACCAGTTCGCTCTGGAGACCCTGCGACGTCTCAATGCCCAGCGGCGGCTTTTCGTGTACCGGTTCCGTAACGATGATCGCCTCCGCGCCGACATCGAAGAACATCTGGAAATTGTCGGGCTGATCGAACGGAACGACCTTGAAGCCGCATCCCGCAGAATGCGCTCTCACCTCTGTCCTGCCGATGAACGGTAACGATGGAACAGCATCCAGCCGCTCAGGACAGCCGTAAATGAAGAGGACTTTTATGCCGGTGCCCTGATGCGTCCGGCAACCATCTGGGCATCACCGTAGCATGGCGATGTCCAACCGACAAACACGAGACACTCGAGTCACATGGAGAGATCTATGGCTGGCGGCAACTTCGCTCGTCCAAAAAGCGGCATAGGAGACTATGCCTTTCTGTTATTCCTGCTGCTCGTTGCCATTCTGGGCACGGCACTGGCATTCTGGGGCGGCCGGCTCCTTCTTGCTGGAGGCAGCCCCTACTACGTTCTGATGGGTTTGGCGTTGATCGCCGCTGCAACGCTGATGTTACTGCGCATGAAGGCCGGTTTTCACCTTTTCGCAGTCAGCGCGATCGCAACATTTGCATGGGCGATCTGGGAGTCCGGCACCAACGGCTGGGCCTACATTCCCCGCACGGCGTGGCTGATTGCGGTGAGTGGCATCTTGCTGCTGTTTTGGCCGATTGCCCGTCGTCGGATCTCTGGTCTGAGCGGTAAAGCGTGGATCGCGGTCAATGGCGTACTACCGCTTGCCATGTTCCTTAGCATCATCGTGCCTATCACCTGGTTTCCCGGGGCACAACTGGCCGATAGTGACGACGTTGCTGCACGTCCGAAGGAGGATTTCAGCCGGACAACGGTAATCTCCCCTGATGGAAATATAGCCGCGTCGAACGATGAGACGCAGTGGACTGCCTATGCCGGCTCGAATCTGGGAAACCACTATTCCCCTGCCAGTCAGATCAATCCCGCAAATGCCAGCCAGCTCGTGAAGGTTTGGGAATATCACCACGGAGATATGCCAAAGCAAGGCGAAAAGGTTGCGCATCTCAATGAAGCAACACCGCTTCAAATCGGTGGCACGCTCTACAGTTGCACGCCGCGCCAGATTGCAGTCGCCGTTGATGCTGCTACGGGCAACGAGAAGTGGCGCTTCGATCCAAAGGTCGAATACCAGTCCCTCGCTGGCAACGGCGCCAATTGCCGCGGTGTGGCTTACCATCAGCAGGCCAGCATGACCGGCCAATGCGCTCAGCGCATCATCTGGGGAACAGCCGACATGCGACTGTTCGCCGTGGATGCAAGAACGGGACAGGCTTGCGCAGATTTTGGAAACAATGGACAGGTGGATCTGAAACCGGGAACCGGGAATTTTCGCAACGGCTCTGCCGCGATCACATCTGCCCCGACCATTATCCGCGGGACCGTTGTCGTCGGGGGCCAGGTGATCGATTCCGACGTTCGCCCCGCACCGTCGGGTGTCGTGCGTGGCATCGATGCTGTCACCGGGCAGCTGAAGTGGGCATTCGACATTGGCCGTACCGGTGTCACGACCGCGCCGGCTGAAGGTGAAACCTACACGCTCAGCACCCCAAATTCCTGGGCGCCATTGTCCGCCGACGACGAGCTTGGCCTTGTCTATGTGACACTCGGCAATCCCGCAGGCGATTTCTACGGCGGTGAGCGTACCCCGGCTGAAGAGAAATATGGTTCGTCTCTCGTGGCCATCGATGCTGAGACCGGTCAGGAGCGCTGGCATTTTCAGACGGTCCACCATGATATGTGGGATTATGATCTCAGCCCGCAGCCAAGCCTGATCGACTTCCCCACCGCGAACGGTTCGCGCAAGGCGGTCATACAAGCGACGAAGTCGGCCCAGATCTTTATCCTGGACCGTGAAACCGGCGAGCCGCTCGTTGACGTCACCGAAACTCCGGTCAAGACGGACGGCGCACCGGGGGACAAGCTCTCTCCTACCCAGCCGATGTCTCTCGATATGCCCAACACCATGGGTCGCCCAAGCCGTGACCACGAAGTGCTGACGGAAGCGAGCACGTGGGGCCTTACGCCATTCGATCAGATGGCTTGCCGCATGGATTTCGTCCAGGCACGCTACGACAGCGCACCGTTTACGCCGGCTGTGCCCGGCCGGCAAAGCCTCATCTATCCCGGTCATCACGGGGGTATGAACTGGGGCGGTCTTATGGTGGATCCAAAACGCGGTCTTGTTGTGTTGAACAACCAACGCATGCCCTACCTGCAGGGTCTGGTGGAACGTGCCGAACTCGATGCCATCGGCGCAAAGTCCTATCAGGAGGCCCCTGGCCAATCGAAAGGCTACCGGGTCCAACAAGGCCAGCCTTATGGCGCGACCAAAGGACCCTGGATGTCTCCGCTCAACCAGCCGTGCATCGCACCGCCCTGGGGATTCATCTCGGCGATCGACCTGCGCACTCGCGACGTCGCGTGGAGCCGTCCATTCGGAACCGGCTACGACAACGGGCCGATGGGCATTCCCTCCCGCACCAAATGGGAAATCGGAACCCCGAGCGATGCAACTGGCGTCGTGACGGCCGGCGGAGTGACGATCATCGGTGCAGCCATCGACCAGTTCGTTCGCGTCTACAATACCGAAACGGGGGAAATGCTGTGGGAAACCCGTGTCCCGGCTGGCACGCAGGCGTCACCGCTCACCTACATGCTGAACGGGCGCCAGTATATCGTAATGGTGGTGGGAGGTCATGCACGCATCCCGACCAAAATCGGTGACAGCATCATTGCCTGGGCGCTGCCCCAGTGAAAGCCAAGGGCGCCGCGAGGCGCCCTTTTTATTGTTGCCCGATGGGTGGCGGAGTCTGCCCATCCGTCCGCGGCGCCGGATCCATCGTTTCGGTCCCTGGCTTGACATCCGGCTCGGGCGGTTTTTCCTGACATGACACGAGAAGGAGCAGTGCCGCGCCGAGTGTGAAACTCCTCTCCATTTTTTGACCTTTCCTGATTGTCCCAGCCCATCGACACTGCAGTCCCTCCACAGTGCGATCAAGCCGAGGGTTGAATAATGTCTATTTGTCTAATAAAAGACATTCCGACAATAACGCGGTTGTGCTGGCACAGTTCCCAGCCCCACACTTGCATGGGCGAGAAAGGTCCAGATGATGGCGTTGACACGTCGCAGACTGATAGCGACATCCATCGCAGCCTTGGCTGTAGAGCTGCCGGCTCGTGCTCAGGATAACGCATCCTCTTTCGTCATTGATGACGTCCGTGTCATCGACGGCTCGGGCGGTGCTCCTCTCGAGAATGCGCGCATCGTGGTTACTGAGGGTATGATCGCTGCGGTGGGCCCGATGTCTTCGGTCAGCGCCCCGTCGAACGCCGCCGTCATCAGCGCATCGTCATGCAGCGTAATCCCCGGCCTCGTTTCCGGTCATGTTCATGTCGGCGGTTATGATGGGTTGACGATGGGCCCGCCTGCCCAAAACGAGGCCAACATTCTGCGCCAACTGGGCGTCTATCTCGACTACGGTGTTACGACGGTCGCGTCGATGGGGACGAACAGCGCTGTCGTCTACACTCTGCGCGGGAAGCTCCGGGATGGCTCTGCGCGAGGGGCGGATATATTTGTGGCGGATCACGGACTGGGTGTACCGAAAGGCGCGCCACCTGCACCACTCGGCACCGATCAGCTCGATCGCCCCGCAACGCCGGACGAGGCGAGAGAAGCCGTTCGCGCTGCAGCGGCACGCGGAACGAACTTCATCAAACTGTGGCTGGACGACTTCCAGATGCTGAAGCTTGTCAAGATGCAGCCCGAGATTTACCGGGCCGCCATCGACGAGGCTCATAGGGCCGGCCTTCCCGCCTATGTCCATATCCACTATCTTGATGACGCCAAGGATGTCTTGCGCGCCGGCGCGGACGTCCTCGCGCACGGCGTTCGTGACAAGCCGATCGACGACGAGTTTGTAAGCTTGATGAAAGCGAACGGCGCATGGTACATCCCGACCCTTAGCGTCGACGAGGCCTTTTTCCTTTTCGCGGAACAGCCGCAGGTCCTGGACGACCCCTTCGTCAGCAAAGCCCTGCACCCTGAGCTGCTGGCACAGTTTTCCACAGCAGAATGGCGGAGCAAGCAAATCAATAGCTCCGCGCTGCCGTTCTGGAAGCGGGCGCTTGCCATCAATCAGCAAAACACCAGGGCGGCGCTGGGACATGGAGTAAATGTCGGCTTCGGAACCGACTCCGGTGCAATGCCTCTACGTGTTCCTGGATTTGCCGAGCATCGCGAACTGGAGTTGCTGGTCGATGCAGGGATCACACCTTCGCAAGCTTTGGTGCTGGCGACCAGCAAGGCCGCGAAAACACTAGGGCTTCGCGATCGCGGGATGATCGCGGCCGGCATGAAGGCTGACCTCGTGCTGCTTGATGGCAACCCCTTGGAAGACATCAGGGTCACGCGAAAGATCAGGACTGTCTGGAAGTCGGGAGCCATGGTTTGACGACCGCTGGAATTTCTCCATGATGAACGATGCGCGAGCCCAGTTTTGTTTCTCCGCACTTCTCTTGGCGGTTGCCGCGTTGATGTTCCCATCGCCGGCATATTCGCTGGATGCGAAGGTTATTTCGCAGCTCAAGAAGCTGAACGACGTCGACCAGCTCGAACAGCGGTGCGATATCGAGGGAATGGATAAGCTTAACGCTGACAAGGTCATATCGTACACGTTCTCCCGACCGGTCAGGGCGCCAACCCATCTATTGGCCTCGGGCGCGGTTTTTCGCCGAAAAGGCGATTGGTATCGCCTGTCTTACGACTGTACGACCAGCTGGGATCACCTCCGTATCGAAGCGTTCCGATATACCGAAGGCGCGCGTATCGCTCGCAAGGATTGGCCGAGCCTCTACCTTTATCCCTAACCGACAAACTCATACACCCGGGATGGTCGCCTCTGATGGTGACTGGTCAAGGCTCGGGAAGGCCCTGAACTCAAAGATACGCGGGCAGCTAGATCGTCGCCCACATCAGGAAATGAACGTGGTTCATTCGAATTCTCATCGCAATCCTGCTTCCGCCGGTCGGTGTTTTTCCTTCAGGTCGGAATCGGACTGTATTTTTGGCTGACCATTATGCTGACATTGTTCGGGGGCTTCCCCGGAATAATTCACGCCATATGGGTCATCGTGAAAAAGTAGCAGGAGATCCCTCTTGCCTCCGGCATAATCACCTCTCCCTGACCGGCGAAAGCCAGAGCGTCAGGATGCGTCCGGCGTAACGGCATGGACCTCACACAGGGTTAAATTGGAACCGACATGAACGATTTACTCGCCTGGATCTTCAACCTTCTCGTCATTGTACCCGTGCAGAACCAACTGGCGGAGAGCCTTGGCAGTGCACCATCCCCGCAGGTGATGCAAGCCAGCCAATCCTGTCTTACCGCCGAGACCCCTCGGCTTCTGCAAAAGGCTGGCAGCGACTGGAACTGGACCATGACCACGGCCGTGGGCTTCTGGACGGGGACTGTAAAGCTTGTCGATCTGGTCGGTACCAGCAACGCGGACTACCAAACCCTCCTGAAAGTTTTAGCTCTTACCTCAGCTGGGGAATCGTGATCATCAGCTCCACATCCCGCTCAACCACGCTAGAGCCGCGATAGTGACGGCCATCCCTTGGGGAACGATAGGATGAAACCTGGTTCATCGGCGTTCATCGTACTGCTGGGGGCACTATCGGCCCTGCCACCGATCGCGATCGACATGGGTCTGCCAGCGATCCCCTCCATAGAAGCAGCCTTTTCTGACGCGGTCGGGCGCGGCCCCCTTACCCTCAGCGTGTTTCTTTTCGGCTTTGCGGTAACGCCCCTCTTTGCAGGGCCGCTCGCCGATCGGTTTGGCCGGCGGCCAGTCATGCTGTCAGGCCTGTTCCTGTTTGCGATTGCCGCGGTAGGATGCGCCTTCACGACCGGCTTTTCGGCGTTGCTCGGGTTTCGATTGCTGCAAGGGATAGCCGGGGGTGCCTGCGCGGTCGTGCCCTTCGCAATCGTGCGCGACACCATGAACGGGGTCGCAGTCCGCACGATGTTCGCAAGGATCATAGCGGCGATCGGCGTTGCGCCTCTGGTTGCACCGTTAATCGGGAGCGTCCTTCTCGGGATTGCGTCCTGGGAGATGGTTTACCTCTCCCAGGGCATGGTGGCTCTCGCATTGGCGCATACTGTCGCGTTCTGCCTGCCCGAGACCATGGCTAAAGATCGCCGACCTTCCCTCGCGTTGGCAAGTCTTGCCTCGCGGTATGTCGAAGTCACAACCAATCGAACGTTTCGCAACTTCACCTTGGTCTACGCCCTCAGCTTCGCCTGCAAATTCGCCTATATTTCGGCTTCGGCGGCAGTCTTCATCCAGACCTTCGGCCTGAGTGCCTCCTCCTTCGCAGTGACATTCGGGCTTACGTCTTGTGGCCTGATTGTCGGCTCAAGTCTCAGCGCGCGCCTGAGCAGCAAGCTATCGCCAATGATGCTTATCGGCTGCGCCCTGTTTGCCATGAACTGCGCGGTTCTGCTGAGCCTGCTACTCGCATTGTTGAACCTTGCCACCCTCTGGACCCTCGTTCCGCTCGTCACCATCGTAACGATCTCCTTCGGCATCGTTGCGCCGAACGCTGTCCACTGCGCAATGCAACCGATGTCGAGCATGGCCGCAACGGCGAGTGGCCTGAGCCGCTCCGTACAAATGGCACTCGGCGCGGCAGCGAGCGCCTTGGCCGCAATGGCGGCGTCGTCATTGACGCCGGTCATCAGCATGTCCGCTGTCATGGCGGTTTGCGCCGTCGCCGCCGGCGGCATCCTTCTGTGGCACCGCCTGCATCCATCCCCGGCAACTGAACTGGGATGATACACTGCAGCCAAGAGCCGACGCCCCTCGCCGATTACTGTCCATCCGTTCGAACCCAGAAGGTCCAGAGAACCCGATGCCAAGCAAAACCGCTCTGTTATTGATCAATCCCAATGCAAGGCGTGGGCAGGAAAATCTCAGTCTCGTCCGCGACCTGATGGGAGAGGCGGGCATCCGCTTCGTCGAACCGGCGAACGGGGCCGGCGATATTTCCGATAAGATCAGGTCCGCAGCGAAAGTGGTTGATATGGTTATCGTCGGGGGCGGCGACGGCACATTGAACCGAGCGGCTCTAGGACTGCTCGCCACCGGCGTTCCCCTCGGTGTCTTGCCGCTTGGCACGGCAAACGATTTTGCCCGCACCATAGGGCTCCCCCTGGACCTGCGGGCTGCCATCGATGTCATCGCGAGAGGAAAAACGACCAGAATCGACCTCGGCATCGCCAACGACATCCCCTTCTTTAATGTGGCCAGCATCGGTTTCAGCGCCGATCTGGCCGCCGCGTTGACACAGGACGCGAAACGAAGATGGGGCAAGCTCGGCTATGCGATCATAGCCAGCCGGCTGCTTTGGCGGTCGCGCCTTTTCACGGCGAAGCTCGAGCATGACGGGACGCTTGAGCGGTTTAAGACTTTACAGGTCTCCGTCGGAAACGGGCGCTTTTACGGTGGAGGCATGACTGTTCACTCGGACGCGACCGCAACTGATGGTATGCTCGACTTCTACAGCCTCGAAGTCGATCACTGGTGGCGGCTCCTGCAGTTGCTTCCGAGCCTGCGCAAAGGCACCCAAGGTACATGGACCGATGTTCGAGCCTTCTCAACGAAAGCGCTAGAGATCCGGACAAACAAACCCCGTCCGGTAAACCTCGATGGAGAAATCAGGACTGAAACCCCTGTCCGCTTTTCGATTGCTGAGGCTGCTCTGGAAGTCTTTGCTCCTTAAGCTCCAGCGTCCAACTCCATTCTCATGGCCTTCCGATTACCGCGATTTCCCGAGGCGCTAGCCAACCGAGTTCAGCCGGATGCATGTATGACCTTTTACCTTGTAACACAGACGACACTTGTTGAGGCCGATAACGACGACAAGGCGGTTGAAAAATGTCTGGAGAAAACGTACCGGGCTGAAGTGCTCACCTTTGAAGTCAAGCGAAACGAAAGGGAGGCTCGATTGGTAACCATTAGCGGGGCACGACGTAATGCAATGGGTGAAAACGTACGAGGAGAGCCGCCTATTGTCGCCAACTTAGCTGATGAGCCGTCAGGAGGACCTGGGCCTAAGCGAAACAGATTTGTCGAATTATGGGTTGGTTGGCGCTCCTGGGCAGACGATCTGAAAAGGTAGCCGACATTGCATCCAGGTGATTGTCCGCTTCGATTGGGCGATGGAATTAACCTAACTAAGTGCCCAAGGCTCGCCTTCGTCAGAGCTTCTTTCCGGAAGGGTTTGGTGACCGCCGACGATGATGAGGTGCCTGTCACGAAACGTACCTCCGGGACGCGAGATAGGCGACAGCGGCTGCCACATCTTTCCCGACCCCAATCGGCGAACAGGGATAGACCGCGTCATGTTTCCGTCGACGAAGCCCTGGTGGGCCCGAAACGAGACCCTAGTCATGACTTTGCCCGGCCCCACGCCGTCGACGGTGATGCCGAGAGTCGCGAACTCCAGTGCAGCAGCTTTGATGAACACGTCTATTCCACCTTTGTTTGCCGAATAGTCGGCCGTTCCCCTTCGGGCCGGCGGGGTCGATGTCAACGCGCCCGCAATTCCGGGCTTTCGTGAACAGTAAACCTTCTGACAGGTACTGAACGTTACTTTACTCTACGAGATAAGTCGGCGATCGCCCAGCGTCCGGTTAAATATCCATATGCTTTCGCCGGTCACCGGACCAGAATACCGGCGTGGCCGCAATCAGCCTCCGTGTGTATGCATCCTGTGGATTCGTAAACAGTCGCTGCGGGACATCGATTTCAACGATCCTGCCACCTTTCATCACGGCAACCCTGTCGCTGATGTGGCGCACAACGCTGAGATCATGCGCGATGAATAGGTATGTCAGGCCATGTTTTTCCTGCAGGTCAACGAGAAGATTGATGATCTGTGCTTGCACGGATACGTCCAGCGCCGATATCGCCTCGTCGCAGACCATGAATTCCGGTTCGCAGGCAATCGCCCGCCCGATCGCCACCCGCTGGGCCTGGCCGCCCGACAACTCGTGCGGATAGCGGTTTTCGAAGAGAGGACTGAGCCCCACATCCGACAGGATCGCATGCACGCGGTCGCGCACCGTTGCCCGTGTCGCAAGGCCATGATGCAGCAGCGGCAGCGCGATGGCGGAGCCGACCGTTGCGCGCGGATTAAGCGTCGAGAACGGATCTTGGAAAACGATCTGAAGGTGACGCCGCATGGCGCGGTTCTGCGCGGCGGTGTTCTTGACGATATCCTTGCCGCGATACCAGACGGAGCCGGAGGTCGGTCGGGTCAATTGCAGCAGGCTCATGCCGAGCGTCGATTTTCCCGAACCGGATTCGCCGACGATGGATAGTGTCTCGCCGCGAAAGACATCGAAACTGACGTCCTGCAATGCATGCACCTTCGACCGCGACTGTCCGAATTGCCCTCCCCTGACGTCGAAGGTGCGGGTCAGATTGCGCACCGAAACCACAGCTTCGGCCGATCCCTGCATGTCTGTCATCGGGCAAGCTCCCTTGCGTCGTCATGCGCCACGAAACAGGCCGCCAGACGTTCTCCGTCCATCGGTAGGAGAGCCGGCGGTTCGACCAGACATCGCTGTTCGCGCCGTTCGCAGCGTGGCGCAAACGCGCAGCCGGCTGGACGCCGTGCCGGATCGGGCGGCAGGCCGTCGATGGTCTTCAGCCGGCGATGGCGACCCTCGCCGCGGTTTGCCACCGGCATCGACGATATCAGGGCCTGCGTATAGGGATGAACCGGCGCAGAACAGATCTGCTCGGCGGTTCCCTCCTCGACAATAAGGCCGGAATAGAAAACGGCGATGCGGTCGGCGATCTGCGACAGCAGCGCGAGGTCGTGCGATACCCAGATAACGGAGAGGCCAAACTGGCGGCGGATGTCGAAGATCAGATCGACAATCTGCGCCTGTGTCGTCACGTCCAGTGCGGTGGTCGGTTCATCGGCAATCAGCAGGCTTGGCCGACAGGCGATGCTCATGGCGATCATCACCCGCTGGCGCATGCCGCCGGACAGTTGGTGCGGATAATTCGACAGGCGGCTTTCGCCGCCCGGAATGCCGACCAGTGTCAGAAGTCGTCCAGCTTCTGCCCACGCCTCTTTCCGCCTGAGGCCGGCGTGGTACCGCAGAGGTTCGCTGAGCTGTGCGCCGATCGTCATGACCGGGTTGAGCGATGTCATCGGGTCCTGAAAAACGAAACCGATGCGGCTTCCCCGCAATTTCGCCAGTCTCGGTTCCTTCTGGGCAAAAAGATCCTCGCCCTCAAAGACGGCGCTGCCGGAGCTTACCCTTAGCGCCGGCGGCAGGATGCCGAGCAGGCTGAGCATGGAAACGCTCTTGCCGCAGCCGGATTCACCGACGATGCCGAGAACCTCGCCCTCGTTCAGCGTCAGATCGACGCCGGCGACAATTTCCGCCTCGCCGGTTTCGGTCTGCCGCGCCACGCGCAGATCCTTGACCGCGAGCAGCGGGGTTTTGCTGATGGCGTCCGTCATTTCTTGCCCTTGGGATTGAGCGCATCGTTCAGGCCGTCACCGATAAAGGCAAAGGCCATCGTGATGATCGCAAGCGCGAGTGCCGGCACGATGAGAAGATGCGGATAAGCGCCCCAGACCCGCATGCCATCGGCGATCATCCGGCCCCAGCTGGGTGTCGGCGGCTGGACACCGACGCCGAGGAAACTGAACGAGCTTTCCAGCACCATGGCCGTGCCGAGACCGAAACTGACGGCAACGATGACGGGACCAAGAGCATTCGGCACAACGAAGGAACGGATGATCGTCGCGGGCGGCAGGCCGAGCGCGATGGCCGCCGTGACATAGTTGGCATTGCGGATGGACAGAACCTGCGCCCGCATCAGCCGCGCATATTGCGGCCATTTGATCAGCGCGATCGTGCCGAAAACCAGCGACAGGTCGAGGAACGTGGTGTCGCGAAACATCGGGTTGCCGGTTTTCAGAAAAAGATCCTCCATCCAGCCGCTGAGAAGCGGCGTCAGCGAGGTGTTGATGACCACCACCAGCAACAGGCTGGGAACGGCCATCGTGACGTCGGTCAGCCACATGATGGTACGGTCGGTCACGCCGCCGACGAACCCTGAGACGGCGCCGGCAATCGCACCGATGGAAAACGACAGCACGGTGACGAAAAAGGCGACGATCAGCGCCGTGCGTGCTCCACCGACGATGCGGGCAAACAGATCGCGCCCGAGATTGTCCGTGCCAAGCCAATGGATGAGGCTCGGTCCCGAATTAACATGGGCGAGATCCTGCTGAGCAAAATCATAGGGCATCAGCCACGGCCCGAAGATGGCGGCGCAGACATACAATGTGATGATGACGAGGCCCAGCATGGCCAGCCGGTTGCGGCGAAGCCGTAGCCAGGCGTCACGGCCGAGACCGGCCGGTGCCTGTTCGGCGGTGTCGGGCTCAGTCTGCGATGTCATGGAGGATTGTCCGGTCATGGCTTCCCTCACCTTGCCTGCATGCGCGGGTCGAGAAGCGGATAAAGCACTTCAACGAGAAGATTGGCCGACAGTACCGCCACCGTGCCGATCAGCACCAAAGCCATGATGACCGGATAGTCCGAATCCGTCATGGCGCTGATCGTCAGGCGTCCGAGCCCCGGCAAGCCGAACACCACTTCCACGAAAATTGCCCCGTTGATGAAGGTGATCAGGATGATGCCGAGCTGGGTGACGATCGGTGTCAGCACCGGCCGCATCACGTGATCCACCGCGATGCGAAAACGCGGCACACCCTTGGCAATCGCGGTGCGAATGAAGTTTTCGGAAAGGATGTCGATCACCGCGGCGCGCGTCTGGCGTTGGATCAGGGCGATCGGCTGCAGGGCCAGAACCAGAACCGGCAGGATGACCCGCGGATCGGTGAGACCACCCCATCCGATCGGCAGTGTTTCGCCCGGTCGCAGGATGATCAGCGACACCAGCATCAGCGGGCCGATGACATAGGCTGGAACCGCCCATAACAGCAGCGCCACCGATGTCACCAGATTATCGAGTGCCCGCCCCTGATGGAAGGCGCAAGCCATGCCGAGGGGCACACCGACAAGCGCCGTGACCACGATGGTGACCAGCCCGAGTTGAAGCGAAACCGGCGCGGCGACCGCGATGATGGAGCTGACCGCGCGGCCCGAAACCAGCGAATTGCCGAGATCGCCGTGCAGCAGGTTCCACAGATAGGAGCCGAACTGTGCGAGGAACGGCCGGTTGAGCCCGGCGGCCTCGCGAATGGCGTCGATACGAGCCGGATCATAAGCGACGTCGCCCGGCGCACTGAGGAACATCAGCTTGATAGGGTCGCCGGCGCCATAAAAGGCCAGCGCGTAGATGCCGAACATGACGACGAGGATCGACGGTATCCATGTCAGCAGACGCTTGAGAATGAAAAAGGCCATTCAATTCCTCTGAAAACCGGGGCATGGCTGCGGACCTTGGAAGGCGCGCAGCCATGCATTCGGCTTAGCTGCGGCTTACGGTGACGTTCCAGGGCTCGCTGACCTGCCAGTCCATGTTCTTCTCGATGCCCTTGACCCACGGCATCGCCATCTGCGGCATGTTGCGGTAGGCCCATGGAATGTAAATGGCATCGTCGGCTGCCAGTTGCTGCGCCTGACGGGCGAGCGCCAGCCGTTCATCCGAACCTGCCGCAAGGATGGACGCCTTGTCGAGCAATGCGTCCACCTGTTCGTTCTTGTAACCGCCAAGCTTGTTCTTGGCGTTCGACGATGAGGAATGAACGATGCCGCGCAGATAGGTCGTGCTGTCGGAGACGCGGGTACCGACATTGTCACGGAAAATCTGGACGCGGTTCTGATCCGGCCCTTCGAACTTGTCGATCTGCGGCTTCATGGCGACGGACTCGACACCAAGCACGGTGCGCCATTGTTCGGCAATGTACTGGGCCGCCGCTTCGGCAACCTGACGAGAAATGCCGACAAAGTTGATGCGCGGGAATGCCGCTGCACTGCCGTAGCTCGACTGCGCCAGAAAACGACGCGCCGCATCCGGGTCAAAGGGCAGTTCGCGAAAATTCGGATCGATGCCGGGCACCGCCGTCAGGATCTGCGTTGCTCGCACTTCCGGTCCCTGCGGGAAGGTGAGCTTCCACAACTGTTCGCGATCCACCGCCGAAATCAGCGCCTTGCGCACGTTGATATCGTCGGTCGGCTTGCGGCTGATGTTCAGCCAGAAATGATCGCCTTCCGGCGCCAGCGGGCCGGAGAGGAAGTCCGCGCCGAGATCGTCGATCAGCGTCGTCGTCTGGATCAGGGTGTGGACATCGAACTGACCCGACTTGAGGGCAGCCGTTGCCGTCGAGGCATCCTCGATGACCTGAACCTCGATGCGGCGCAGCGACGGTGCGGGGCCGGAAAAATTAGCATTGCGTTCGAAAACGAAGGTTCCGGCATCGAGATCCATCTTAACCGGCACGAAAGGACCGCCGACCACGACGGCATGATCGGTCGGGTTCCACCAGCCGGGCACTTCGTTGCCATCGGCGCCACGCGCCAGCGACACCTTGACGATCGGCGCCAGATGATTGGCAAGTTTGGCCGCAAACATCGGGTCTTGCGCGCTTAGCCGCACCTCGATCGTGCGGTCGTTGAGGGCAACCACGCCCTCGAGCACGGTCGCCTTGCCGCCGGTGATCGCGCCGTACCCCTGAACCGTGGACAGCACCTGATCGATACGCTGGTTCTTGGTTGCCGGCATCGCCGCCAGTTCCCACGAACCCTTGACGTCGGCTGCAGTGATCGGGCTGCCATCGGAGAAGCGTGCCTTTTCGGCAATCTCGAACTGCCAGACCGTGTTGTCGGCGTTGGCGCTCCATTTTGCGAAGATGTAAGGCTTCAGTTCGCCCTTGCCGGAGTAGTAGAGCGGGGCTGCGACCCAGAACGAATTCAGCCGATAGCTCTGACCGCCACCGCGCAGCGGCGACCAATCGGACGAAAAGGCCGGGTGAATGATGCGCAGCACGTCATTTTCGGCCGCAAAGGCCTGGCGTGCGAAAAGACCACCAGCCAGCGGCGCCAGGCTACCGATGCCCAGCAGCTTCAGCGACTGCCGGCGGTTCATCGCCAGCACACCGTTGCTGCCGCGGTTTCGAAAATCATTGTCCATGTTCACGTCTCCTGATCAGGTTGAGATCGCGGCATTTCGCCAGCGGCCGTCAAATGCAATGGATGGGAATGTCAGTGATCGACGACGGAGCCGTCGAAATGAGCACGCATCTTGATGTTCTGGATCGGGCGCTCGCGGCGCGGGAATTTTTCCTCGAAACCCGGCCGCAGCTCGACGCCAAGACCCGGACCATCGGGGATGGCAAGAAAACCACCTTCGGCTTTGGGAAAGTCGACGAGCATGTCCTCGCCGGCCAGACCGGTGCGCTGGTCGATATGCGGCGTGCCGAGCGGATATTCCTGGATGGCGAAATTGGGGATCACCGCATTGATCTGCAGGCAGGCCGCAAGCCCGATCGGGCCGACCGGATTGTGCGGGGCAATCTGCGCATCGCTGGCTTCCGCCATGGCGGCGATCTTCTTGGCGGCGGTGATGCCGCCGCAGACGCCGACGGACACACGCAGATATTCGGCGGCGCGGGTATTCAGCAATTCCTGGAACTGCTGGATGTTGATGAAACGCTCACCAGTGGCGATCGGGATGGCGATCTTTTCGGCAACCCGCGCCATGGCCGGGATCGATGCCGGCTTGACCGGATCTTCGTAAAACAGCGGCAGCGACGGCTCGACCAGACGGGCAAGCGTGATCGCTTCCGGCACCGACATGCGGCGATGCAGCTCAAGGCAGATGTCGACCTCGAGGCCAACGGCCTTGCGGACGCGCTCGACGAGTTCGGCGCCCGCCTGCATCTGTGAGGCATGGGAGCGGTAATAGACACTGTCGGCATCGTCCATCAGCGGATTGAGATGGCCGATGGCGGTAAAGCCCTGCTCCTTGCGCATCTGTGCCTGCTCGACGAATTCGTCGGCGCTGCGTCCCTTGACCCAGGCATAAAGACGGACGCGATCACGCATGCGCCCGCCGAGCAGTTCATGGACGGGCACGCCCAGCGCCTTGCCCTTGATATCCCACAGCGCCATGTCGATGGCGGACACTGCGCCGTTGATCGCCGCACCCGTATAGTGGTTGGCACGCAGCATTACATTCCAGTGCCGCTCAATCGTTGTCGGGTCCTGTCCCTCGAGAAAACGCCCGAAGCGCTGGATCGCGGCAGCGGCGGCATCATAATGCCCCCAGGTTCCACATTCTCCGTAGCCGACGATACCCTTGTCGGTGGTGATGCGCACGAACAGGAAAATGTCCGCGAAAATTGGCTCGACCGATGTGATTTTCATATGCCTGTGATCGCCTCGATATTGTCCATCAATTCGCTAGAGAATGGATTTCCAATCTTCTGCAGGAGACTGGAAGGTTTTTGCTCAGGCAAATAAAACGGTAGCAAACTGTTTCATTCAATGATATATATTTCATTTAATAAAACGTGCCGGTCCTGCTTGTCAAGATTTGCGCGATGATTAGGATGTTCCGATGACACTCGACCTAGCCGAAATTCACGAACACCCACCGCCCGCAGGCGTCCTCGACCGGGGGCTCCTGATCCTGAGCCTGTTCACCATGGAGCGCAGCCAGATGCACCTGCGCGAGATCTCGGAAGTCTCCGGGCTCGACAAGGCGACGACCCTCAGGGCTCTGAAATCACTATCGAATTGGGGATTTTTGGAGCGGCATGCGGATGGCAGCTACTCTCCCGGCCCGATGAACATGCGGCTGGCCGCAATCTTCAAGGCCACCTCCAATCTGGTCAATCGGATTGCCGAGCCACTCAATCGGACAAGCGACCAAATTCATCAGGTGACGGCATTCTACATCCGAACGGAGGGCAACCGCCTGTGCCTGGTGCGCAGCCGCGTCAATCGCAACCACAGCTATTTCGTGGATGTCGGCGCGTCGGTCTCCTTGTCGCATGGCGGCTCGGCAGCACGCGTGCTGCTGGCCTATTCAGAACCCGACAATCGGTTCTATCAAGATGTTCGCGACAAAGGGTATGCCATCTCGCGCGGAGAGCGGCTGCGCCATTACGCGTCCATCTCGATCCCTCTGTTCGAGGCCGACGGTAACTTTCTGGGAGCGTTGACGATCAATGCTCTCAGTGTCGATGTATCCGACGAGGATTTCCGAAAATTTGCCGACATCGCCCGAAGGGAAGTTAAGCGGGCAGGTTTCGTGACTGGTAAGGCGGCGGCGCAAATTGCTGAGTAATTCGCTCGTCCCCTCCCTGTTGCGAACTGAGCTCTGCCGGCGAGTTTCCGCAGCACGGAGTTATGGAGTATTTTCCAACCGCTACCACGCCTTCTGGGTCGGTCTTGGTGGCTGTCTTCGCAGTCGATATCAGGCGCCGCACGGTGCGCCTGCAACGTGAACGACGCATTCAGCTACGACAGCAAAGCAACTCCATCAACGGAATGGATCGCTCACGTCCCTGCGGGAACGCTTCAAGCGCTCAGTCATCGAGCACTATTCGATACTATGCCGTCGTGAAGCCACGCCTGCGGCCGAATTGAAGAACTCTCCGGTCTCTGCATGAAGGCCTGCGCCTTACGCTTCCGGCCGCGGGACCTCTTTGTACAGTCAGCAAACCCAGCTTTCGAATGCCCTCCGAGCACATCTGGCGAACATGGTGTCATAGCACGGGCCTCGACCCTATGCTCTGAAAGCCGCTCGATTCGGGACGAAGATGCTCGCTGAAACATCTCCAGCAGTTGGACCCCGCCGGATCCGTCGCAAATCCACATCGGTTCCTGCCACGAAATCGATATCAAAGCTGACTATATGATTAGGCTTGCACTTGGAAGGATTTACCTAGTGACGTTATAAATAGACTCCTAAACTCTTTAGCCTTAACGCCTATGACGATCAAGCAATTCGGAATCCGCCCCGCGAGATGTCTTTCGCTGACTGCAGCGACAACTTTTCCGCAAGCCGGACCGGTCTCTGCAATGATGGACACATGGGCCGCCGCGCTCTCAAAAATTTCAGGTTTCAACATCCAGGCAATCGCCGCCGGATCGTGCAGGCAGGGATCTTTCGAACCGTAGTTAATCAACAGATGTGCCGCTTCTGCCGCGACCGGCGTTTCGATCGCCTGCACCTGCCGGATCATCTCCTCGGTGACGGTCGCCTGGCGTGTGACGTCGAGACCCAGCATGGTGATAGGGATACCGCTGTCGAAAACGATCGCGGCCGCATGGGGATCAACAGCAAAATTGAACTCCGCCAGTGGCGTCGTATTGCCGGGGCAGAAGGCAGCGCCGCCCATGATGGTCAGGGCGCTGATAAAGTCGGGCAGTTGCGGATCGAGAAGCAGGGCCAGCGCCAGGTTGGTCAGCGGTCCCGTCGCGCAGATATGCAACTTGCCTTCCGCACGGGCGATGCGCGAGATTTCATTGGCCGCGTGACCGGCTGCAAGCGGCATTGTCGGTGCAGGCAGCAAGCTGCCGGCGAGACCATCAGAACCGTGCATGATGGAGAGACGGCCACGTGAGGCCATGATCGGGCGGGCGGCACCCGAATAGACCGGGATATCCTGCCGTCCGCACAATTCGAGGATGCGCCTTGCATTGTTGACGACGGGCTCAAGCCCGACATTCCCGGCAACGCAGGTCACGGCGATCATGTCCAGCGCGTCGGGACGACCAAGCGCCAGCAGCATGGCAAGCGCATCGTCCGCACCAGGGTCACAATCATAGAGAAAACGCAGCGCGGTCATGGTTCGGCTCCTCCCGACAATCTGTTTGGACGTACCGGGAAAGCACCGGCAAAGTCTGACATCGGCATTCAAGCCGAGAACGGCATCGCTCCCGGCTCGGGTACGAAGGCCTTGGCGATCAGGCCTTATCTATGAGAAAACGGGCGGCTTCCGGCGCCCAGCCGAAACGGACCGCCGAACCGACCGCTACGTCACCTGCCGTTGCAGGCGCACGGGCGATAATCTCCTGTTCGCCGGCATCGATGATCACGCGCAGTTCCGAACCGCCATAGACGGTTTCGCGCACACGCCCCTCGTAAAAACCTTCCCCCAGCGTGATCATTTCCGGGCGAACGACGAGCGCGCCCCTTGTGCCATCTGCCGGGGCTTCACCGGCAATCGGCAGCGTGCCGACGGCGGTCTCGAGCGCACCGGCCTTGACCGTGCCACGAATGATCGACGACACCCCGATGAAATCCGCCACGAACAGGTTTTCCGGCTCGTCATACATCTGGCGCGGCGTGCCGAGCTGAGCGATCTTGCCGTCGTTCATCAGGCAGATGCGGTCGGACAGCGCCAACGCTTCCTGCTGGTCGTGGGTGACGAAAATGATTGTCGCGCCAGTTTCGCGGTGAATGCGCTTAATCTCGATCTGCATGACTTCGCGCAACTTGGCATCAAGCGCGCCCAGCGGCTCGTCCATCAGGATGATGGCCGGATCGTAGACGAGGCAGCGAGCAAGTGCGACGCGCTGCTGCTGGCCGCCGGAGAGCTGCGAAGGGGAGCGCTGCGCGGCATGGGCAAGTCCGACCGTGTCCAGCGCCTTGGCAACCCTGGCGTCGATCTCGGCCTTCGCAAGGCTGCGCATCTTCAATGCAAAGCCGACATTTTCGACGACCGTCATATGCGGGAAAAGCGCGTAGTTCTGGAAGACTACGCCGATGTCACGTTTGTTCACCGGCGCATGGGTCTGGTCCTTGCCGTCGATGATGACGGTGCCGGATGTCGGTTCCTGCAGGCCGCAGATCAGTTGCAGCAAGGTCGTCTTGCCGGAGCCCGAAGGTCCGAGCAGCGTCAGGAGTTCGCCCTTGCGCACTTCGAGATTGACGTGATCGAGTGCGGTGGTTGGGCCATAGAGCTTGGCGAGCCCCTGAACCTGAAGCTTGATTTCCGGCGCGTTGGCAGAAGCGGACATGTCGAAACGGGTTCCTTTGGTCGTGATGGGATCGGCGGGCACGCGCATCTCAGCGCGGCCGCGCCTTTTCGGCGATGACGAAGAGGACGGTCACCACCGCCACGATGAAGACCGAGGCCGCGGCCAAGGTCGGAGAGATGCTGAGAATGATGTCGTCCCACATCTGTTTGGGCAGCGTCTGCTTGACGCCCGCGCCGACGAACAGCGCGATCGTTAGCTCCTCGAAGGAATGCAGCAGGCCGAACAGGAACGCCGCGATGGCCCCGCCCTTTACAAGCGGCAGAAGCACGAGACGGATCTGCTGCCAGCGGCTGGCACCGAGCGTCGCCGCCGCCTGCAACAGCCGCCAGTCGAAACCGCGGAACGTGGTCAGCAGGATGACGAAGACGATCGGCATGGCCGACAGCGTATGCCCGAGGATGATGCCGGTATCGGTGGCAATCAGGCCGACCTTGGCCAGCACGTAAAACAGCGACACGCCGATGACGATATTGGGTACGATCATCGGCAGCATGAAAGACAGGAAGATCAGGCCACCCGCCTTTCGCTGCGTACGGGCCAGACCATAGGCCGCCATGCCCGAGATTAGGGTGGCGATGACGCCGGTAATGATCGCAACGATCGCCGAGCGCGAGGTCGCTCCCATCCACTGGTCAGAGCTGAGATAGGTCTGGAACCACTTCAGCGAAAAGCTCTTTGGCGGGAATTCGAGAAAACTCGAGCCAGAGAAAGCCATCGGCGGAAATGCCAGAACCGGAATGATCAGGACCGCGATGACGATCCAAACGACCACGGTAAAGACGCTGCGGCCGAGACGCGCCGGAAACAGATTGGCGATGAAATCGCTGACGGCAGCCCCGACCTCGATGACGGCGCCACCGATGGCGCCGATGACACCACCGCGTCTGGTCGCCGCGCCATTGCCGGACACGGCCGACATACCGAAAAAGCGGTCATAGACGGCGATTGTTATCAGCGTCACGGCCAACAGGAGGGCGGCGAGAGCCCCGGCGAGGCGCAGGTTGAAGAGCTGCTGAACCTGGGTGATCATCATCTGACCGATGACTGTTTCGCGCGGCGAGCCGAGCAGAGCCGGCGTGATGAAGAAGCCGAGGCCCATGACGAAGATCAGCAAGCCGGCAGCGGCAACACCCGGCATAGAAAGTGGCACGAAGATGCGCCAGAAGGACTGGCTGCGGCTTGCGCCCATGGTCATGGCAGCGGGGATAAGGCGACCATCGATATTCAGCATGGTCGGCAGCATGGTCAGGATCGCGATCGGCAGCATGGCATGCGCCATGCCGAAGATCACCGCGCCGCGGCCATAAAGAAGGTCGAGCTGCGTCTCGAAACCCATGCCGGTCAGAAGCTGGGCAACGATGCCCTTGCGGGCGAGAAGAACGATCCAGGCGAAATTTTTCAGGAGCGGGCTGACCCAGAAGGGCAAAAGCACCAGCCACATGGCCATGCGCCGGCGTCGCTCCGACATGCCGGCCAACCAGACGGCGATCGGATACCCCACCAGAAGGCTGACGATGGTGACCTGCGCGGCAATGGCAAAGGTATTGCCCAGAACCCGCACATAAACGCCGGCCGAGAACATCTGTTCATAGACGCTAAGGTCAAAGGTGCCGGATTTGGGGTCGATGAAGGATTGCCAGATCAGCGCGCCGGCCGGAAGGATCAGCAACAGCGCCATATAGACAAGTCCCGGCATGGATAGCCAAAGGCTGTCCAGCCTCAGGCGCTTCCGTGAGATCGTGTCTGTGGCAGAAAGTTCAGCCATGGGGGTCCCGTCTGTTGAAATGGCCCGTCCCGCATGTCGCAGAACCGGGCCACCCTTTGTCAGATATGCAGCCCCGCCGGAAGGCGGGACTTGAAGCTCAGGTGGAATTCAGGTTGTGATCAGCCGAGGATCCACTGCTCGAAACGCTGCGTCAGCGCATCCTGGTTTTCGGCCCAGTATGCGGCGTTGAGAACCGTCAGACCCTTGATGTTTTCCGGCGAGGTCGGTAGAAGCTGCGCCTTCTCGGCATTCAGGTGCTCGTAAGCCTTCATGTTGGTCGGGCCGCAAGCAAGGATATCCGTGTAACCAGCCTGACGCTTGGGATCGAGGCACCATTCGATGAACTTGCGGGCGAGATCGGCCTTTTCGGTATTACCGGCGATCGTCCAGCCATCGATGTTGAACAGACCACCGTTCCAGACGATGCCTGCCGGTGCGCCGGCATTGATGGCCGCCTGCGCGCGGGTCGACCAGGTCGACATCAGATCCAGCTCGCCGTTCTGGAGAAGCTGGGTGGCGTGAGCGCCCGAGGTCCACCAGATATCGATGTTGGACTTGATCTTGTCGAGGCTCTTGAAGGCGCGGTCGACATCAAGCGGGTAAAGCTTGTCGAGCGGCACGCCATCAGCCAGCAGCGCCATTTCGAGCGTGGTAACCGGGCTGCGCCACAGGCCGCGGCGGCCCTTGAAGGATTCGACGTTCCAGAAGTCGGCCCAGCTGGTCGGAACCGTCTTCATCGTGTCCTTGCGATACCCCATGGCCAGCGCAAAGATGGCGACGCCGACAAAATCCTTCTCGAAGGTGTGCGGGGTGAAATCGTCCTTGTTCGAAACTTCGATATTGACCGGCAGCATGTATTGGTCGCCGAGCTTGCGGATGCGCAATACGTGCTCCGGCGTCATCAGCGCCACGTCGAACAACTTGGTGTCGGTATCGATCGCCATCTTGTATTGCGGGATCGGATCCGGCTCATTGGTGTTGGTCTGGATAGTCACGCCGGTTTCGGCGGCAAAAGTGTCGTAGAAAGCGACCTTGAAGCCTTCATAGAAGGCGCCGCCCATGTCGCGAACCACCAGCGTTTCGCCGGCGAAGACTCTATTGCCCTTCAGAAGCGCCGGAGCGGTAAGCGCCACGGCGGCCAAGCCAGTGGTCGTCTTCATGAAGCCACGGCGCGATACGTTATTGATCATTTTTACCCTCCGGCGTTTTTGTTATGACCTTCGTCATTTCTACTCTTCCCGTCGCAGCGGCTTCGGTAAATTACATTTTTCCGTGCATCTGCTTTGGCACATGCGAAGCAAGGGGCCGTCGGCTTGCACAAAAGCGAATGACAGCTTCAGCAAGCACGGTATCGCAGATCGCAAGCTGGGATTCCTCAATGAATTCGTCCGGGCGATGACCCTGGTCCATGTTGCCTGGCCCGCAAATGACCACCGGCACGTCGAGCGCCTGTGCAAACAAACCCGCTTCCGTACCAAAACTGACGTGGCATTCCTTGCCGCCCTTCGGCAGGCAGGCGGCAAAGGCCTGCACCACCGGATGGTCGCCATCGATCGAATGGCCGGGATAATTGCCGGTGATCTCGATATCGATCGACGCTTCCCTGAAACGCTCCTTGTGCGGGGCAACGGCCGCAACACCTGCCTTGCGAACCTGCTCGGCCAGCGCAAGCGGATCATCCGCCGCCATCATCCGGCATTCCATCAACAGCTCGGCATTGTCCGGCACCAGATTGACCGCCGTTCCGCCGGTCAGCCTGCCGACATGCACGGTGGCGTAAGGAACTGAATAGCCCGGCTCCCGTGGACCACGGGCTTCGATCTCATCCTGCAATTTGCGCAATCCGCTTATGAAATCGCTGGCGATATGCAAAGCGTTCAACGCAAGCGGTGCCTCGGCGGAGTGGCGCGGCACGCCGGTGGTCTTCACCTGAAAGGCCATCTTGCCCTTGTGGCCAAGACCGAGCCGCATCGATGTAGGCTCACCGACCACGATCAGATCCGGCAGGATGTCGCGCGCGGCGATTTCCTCGAGCATCGGCCTGACACCGACACAGCCGATCTCCTCGTCATAGGAGATCGCAAGCCAGAACGGGGCAGCCAGGCTTTTCACATCGATCATTTCGGCCAGCGCTAAGGCCGATGCGACAAAACCCTTCATGTCGGTCGTGCCGCGCCCAAAAAGCCTGCCGTTCTTGCGGGTCAGGCTGAACGGCGGCACCGTCCAGTCTTGCCCGACGACCGGTACGACATCGACATGGCCGGAGAGCATCAGCCCTCCCGGCGCATCCGGCCCAAGTCGCGCGAGAAGAGCCGCCTTCTGTCCCGTGGAATCGTAGAAGCGTTCACAGACTGCGCCCGCTTCCTCCAGCGCCGTTTCGACCTCGTCGATCAGCGGCAGGTTCGTGTCCGAACTGACGGTGGGATGAGCGACGAGACGCTCGAGCCACGCCTGTGTCGCCGTCACAGCTTCGCCTCCTCGTCGTCCATCGCCGCGTTGATCTCGGCAACCAGACCGGCAACTTCGACTTCCGGAATGGATATGCGAAGACGGCGTTCCAGCGAAGTGAAAATGCCGAAGAACGAGTTGGCGCAATGGGTGAGCATGCGCATCGCATCGTCTTTCGAGATATTGCAGCGGCTCACCAGATAGGCGCAGATATGCTCGCAGGCGATGGCATTCGGCAACACATAGGCCGGCTGGGTATCATAGGCGATGCGGCGGAACGGCAAGACCGAAGGCTTGATCGTCAGCTCGACAGACAATTTCGGATCACGCAAGGAGGCGCCGACGACGAGACGGGCATCCACGCCCTCCAGCACCCAGCGACCGAGCGCCGGATCCCAGATCGCCAGATCCGAACCCTTGAGGGTGATTTCGATCCGTTTGCTTTCACCGGGCGCCAGAACCGGCTTTGCAAACCCTTTCAGTTCCTGCGGCGAACGCTTCAAACGCTTGCCCGGAGCCTGTAGATAAAGTTGCGCGACTTCGGCACCAGGGCGTTCGCCGGTGTTGGTTACGGTGAAAGCAACAGTGATCTCGTCCTTCAAGCCGATCCGGGCGGACGAAACGCTAAGGTCGGAATAAGAGAAGCTCGTATAGCTCAAGCCATGGCCGAACGGAAAAAGCGGGTCGATTCCGCGCAGATCATAGGCGCGGTAACCGACATGAATTCCTTCGCCATAGATATGACGGCCGTTTTCGCCCGGATAATGCAAAAAGCCGGGAACATCGGCCAGACGCCGTGGAAAGGTAACCGACAGTTTGCCCGAAGGATTGACCTTGCCCGTCAACACGTCGGCGACGGCGCCGCCCATGGCCTGACCGGAATAAAAGGTGACGAGCACCGCCTCGACCGCATCGACCCACGGCATTTCCACCGCATCCGGGCAGGCGATTACCACAGCGACCTTGTCCGACACAGCGGCAAGAGCTGCGATCATGTCATCCTGGCCGGGACCAAGTGCCAGCGTTGTGCGGTCGGACCCTTCGCCATCATAGGCGCCTTCGGTCGAGGCGTAGACCAGAACGAGATCCGCGTTGGCGGCCAGCGCCAACGTCTCGGCATCGGCCTCTTCACGAAACGTCAGCGTATGGTTTGCGCCCAGCGCCTGCTGCAACTGTTCGAGCGGCTGGTCGACCATGGTCGGGATGGTGGTTGCACAGCCGGAGCCCTGAATGACCGGTGTGGCGGCATCGCGACCAACGACGAGAATGGTCTTCATGTCGGCGCTGATCGGCAACAGGCCTTCATTGCGTACGAGCACCATGGAGGACGCAGCCATGGCGCGCGCTTCGGCATGATGTTCCTCGGTGGTATAGACCGGCACCGGCTTTGCCGCCCCTGCATTGCAACGCTCGATCAGTTCCAGCATGCGGGCGCAGGACAGGTTTGCCACCTCAGCTGGAACGGTACCGTCGTCGAGTGCGGTGAGAAGATCGCCCTTGCGGCGCGGGCTTTCCGGCATGTCGAGATCGCCACCGGCCATCAGCGAAACCGGACGATCCTTGATGCCGTGCCAGTCGGACACGACGACCCCGTCAAAACCCCAGTCATCTCGCAGCACATCGTTCAGGAGCCATGGATCCTGTGAGGCCTGCACGCCGTTGAGGCGGTTGTAGGAGGACATGACCGTCCAGGGTTTCGACTGCTTGATGGCGATCTCAAAACCCTTGAGATAGATTTCCCGAAGCGCACGTTCCTCGATGACGCTGTCCATCGTGGTGCGCTCGACCTCGGAATTGTTGCAGGCGAAATGCTTGAGCGAAGTGCCCACCCCCTGCGACTGGATACCTTCGATAACGGCTGCCGCAAGCTTGCCGGTGACCAGCGGGTCTTCGGAATAATATTCATAGGATCGGCCTGCCAGCGGTGTGCGGCGCAGATTGATGCCTGGGCCGAGCAACAGATGCACGCCCATGGCGCGGCATTCCTGACCAAGCAGCACGCCCATACGCTTCATCAGACCTTCGTCCCAGCTGTTGCCCATGGCCGAACCGTTCGGGAAACATGTCGCCGGCTTCATCTCACCCCAAGCAATGGCGACATCACTGGCGCGCTGATTGACAACGGAGAGGAAGGCGTCGAGATCCATACCGCCGCGCTCGTCGCTGTCGATCTGCGGGATCGAATATCGCACACCATAGGTGCCATCGGTCATGACGATCGGCCTGATGCCATAGGCGGGAACAGCCGCAGTCTTCCACATTCCGAAACCGGAAAGCAGATCGACCTTTTCCTGATTGGTCATTGCCTCGACGATCGATGTGATTGCGTGGTCTGCGGACTTGGTTTTCTCGTGCATTCTCGACTCCGTAATGCGGCACTCACCGCACTGGTCAAGCGGCGTTTGGCGTGCACACTGTCAGCCACTGAACAAAAATCAAAATAAGATATTCAGAAGTGATGCTTTGAAAAAAGCGAGCCTAGGCCTGACCCGTCCGGCGCAGGTTGAGGATCGGCGCCTCCATGCCCGGCACATAACTGTCGGAAATGAGGTTGCTGCAATGCTCTTCGAACGCCCGCACCATGCGCGTCGAAACCTGCTGGCCGACACGGATCAGACCGATACGCATCGGCCGGTGCTCTCCCGACAGACGCAGGCTGACAAGCCGTCTTCCGTCCAGCGCCGCCTTGTTCTTAGGCCGGACATTGGCGAGTGTATAGCCGTAACGGCTGGCGACCATTGTGCGGATGACTTCCTGATGCTGAATCTGCGCGACGATGTTCGGGCTGACACCGGCGGCGGCAAAAAGGGCGAGGAAATAATCGCGCGACAACGGCAGGTCGAGCAGGATGAATTCATGCTCCTGCAATTCGGCGAGCGAAATCGCCGAGCGTTCGGCCAGCGGATCGGTTTCGGCAACCTGCACATAGGGCGGAAGCTCCGCAAGCGGCGTAAACTCGAAACCTTCCGGCACCGACAAATCGTAGGAAAGTGCGATGTCCAGTTCGGCGCGCTCCAGTCGCGTCAACAGCGTGCGATGGTCTGCAACTGTAGGCCTGACTGTCACGCCGGGATAGGCCGCCTTGAAACTCTGGCTCACTTCCGGCAACAACATCGGCGCAAAGGTGAGCAGGCAGCCGAGCGACAGGGTTCCGCGGATCTGGTCCGTCGCTTCGGAGGCTGCGGTATAGAGGTTCTGCGCCTGCTCGATCACCGCCTTTGCCTGCAAAAGCAGTTTCTGGCCGGCCGGCGTCAGCGACAGGCCCTGTGCGTGGCGGCGCAGGAAAAGCTGGGTATTCAGCTCAATTTCCAACTGCGAAATCGCGGTGGAGATCGACGGTTGCGAAACCCGGATGCGGTCCGATGCAAGCGTGATCGAACCGGCCTCCGCCGCGGCAATGAAATATTCGAGCTGTCGCAGTGTGAAACGCATGTGAGGCCTTGATGCCAAAAGTCGCGCCTCAAGGCGGACGAATACGCCCCTGTCAAAACGAAGCGGCGGACTGCAGCCTATTATTTGCGCTTTGCCAGAATGTAAACACTCCCTCACCAAACACAAGCTTGTCAGGCCTGCACGCCCTGCTTTCGGCAATCCTAACCAGTGCTGAAGCAAATCGTAATTTTCTCGATGTCACGCCTTCGCTAGACCGGAAGACCTGACCGCCGGACGGCAGGTCGTCGCGAAATAGAGAAGGGCGAATGCATGTCAGTCGAAAAGATCCATACGTTGGTGGTCGGGGCCGGACAGGCGGGCGTTGCCATGAGCGAACACCTGAGCCGCAACGGCATCGACTACCTCGTGCTCGAGCGTGGACGTATTGCCGAGCGCTGGCGCTCGATGCGCTGGGATTCGCTGGTTGCCAACGGCCCGGCCTGGCATGACCGTTTTCCCGGCATGAATTTTCCCGGCCACCCGGATGCATTCGTTCCCAAGGAAGGCGTCGCCGATTATTTCGAGGCTTATGCAGCGATGCACAAGGCGCCGATCCGCTGTGGTGTCGATGTCACCAAGGTCGAACGACTCGAAGGCCGTCCCGGTTTCCGTGTCGAAACATCCAATGGCGTGATTGAAGCCCTCAATGTCGTTGCCGCCACCGGTCCATTTCAGAAACCGTCCATCCCGCCGATCGTGCCCGTGGATGCCGGTGTCACGCAGATGCATTCGAGCGACTACCGCAATCCCGCGCAACTGGCTAATGGTGCAGTGCTGGTCGTCGGTGCCGGTTCGTCCGGCGTGCAGATCGCCGAGGAACTGATGTTGTCCGGCCGTGAGGTCTATCTCTCCGTCGGCCCGCATGACCGCCCGCCACGCTCCTATCGCGGTCGTGATTTCGTCTGGTGGCTCGGCGTTCTCGGCAAATGGGACGCGCAGGCGCAGGCGCCCGGTTCCGAACATGTCACCATAGCCGTCAGCGGCGCTCACGGTGGCAAGACGATCGATTTCCGCTGCTTGGCCGCGCAAGGCATGGTGCTGGCCGGCATGACCGACGTATATAGCAACGGATCTCTTTCTTTTGCCGACGACCTCGTCCGCAATCTCGATCGCGGCGACCAGAATTACCTGTCGCTGCTTGACGAGGCGGATGCCTTTGTTGCCCGCAACGCTCTCGACCTGCCGGAAGAGCCTGATGCACGTAGGCTGGGACCGCAGGTCGACTGTGTCACCAATCCGTTGCGCGAACTCAATCTGCGGGAGGCAGGCGTCACCACCATTGTCTGGGCCACCGGTTTCGTTTCCGATTACAGCTGGCTGAAGGTCAACGCTTTCGATGATGCCGGCCGCCCGAAACACCAGCGCGGCGTCTCCGCTGAAAAGGGCGTCTATTTCCTCGGCCTTCCGTGGCTGTCAGGCCGCGGTTCCAGCTTCATCTGGGGCGTCTGGCATGATGCCAAGCATGTGGCAGACCATATCCTCATCCAGGACACCTACCTCGCCTACGCGCCGCAACCCTGATGGACCGGCAGAAACCTGCCAGCAGTCCCAATAGACGATCCGATGGAGAAAAGAATGGCCCACACACGCATTCGCAAGTTCAATACCAAGGAAACCTATCCCGAGCAAAAGCTCGACAACGACCTCGCCCAGGCTATCGTCGCCCGCGGCACGATGATCTTCCTGCGGGGCCAGTGCCCGCAGGATCTCGATACCGCCAAGAACATAGACAGCCACGATCCGGTCGAGCAGACACACAAGGTCATGCAGAACATCCGCCAACTCGTGGACGAGTCCGGCGGCAAGATGGAACACGTCACCAAGCTGGTCGTCTATCTCACCGACGTGCGACACCGCGAAGCCGTCTACCGGACCATGGGTGAATACATCAAGGGCGTCCATCCGGTCTGCACCGGCCTCGTCGTCGTGGCACTCGCGCGGCCGGAATGGCTGGTGGAAATCGACGCAACGGCCGTCATTCCGGACTGATACTTTCACACCGCTGTCGGCCGGTATTCGCCAGCCGTCGCAGACGCCCGACGCAAAACAATATCTCACCATCCGGATACAGGAGTTCACATGACCTTCTCCATCGTCGCTCGTTGTGAGCAGACCGGCCAGTTCGGTGTTGCGATTTCGTCTTCGTCTCCCGCGGTCGCCGCCCGCTGCGCCTGGGCGCGGGCCGGCATCGGCGCGGTTGCTACCCAGAACGTCACCAATCCGGCGCTTGGCCCGAAAATGCTGGAGGAGCTTGCAAACGGCGCAAGCGCGGCCGACGCCGTCTCGGCCGCACGTCAGGGCGACAACTTTCCGGATTATCGCCAGTTGCTGGCGGTAAATGCCCAAGGCGAAACAGCCATTCATTCCGGTCCCAAGGCGCTTGGAACCTGGACTGAGGCGACCGGCCGCCAATGTGTTGCCGCTGGCAATCTGCTGGCAAATGAAGGAGTGCCGCGAGCGATGGTCGAAACGTTCGAGGCAACATCAGGTGCTCTGGGGGACAAACTGATCGCGGCGCTGAAGGCAGCAGTCGATGCGGGTGGCGAGGCCGGCCCAGTTCATTCGGCAGGCCTGCTGATCGTGGACAAGGAATCCTGGCCTTTTGCCGAACTGCGGATCGACTGGCTGGACGAGGGCTGCCCCATCGCCGCAGTTGCGAAAGCATGGGAGGTCTACAAACCCCAAGCGGCGGATTATGTTATGCGAGCGCTCAATCCGCTGGCCGCTCCTTCCTATGGTGTACCCGGCGACGAATGATAAAGGAGCTTTCAACCCATAGGTCGAAGGACGATTTGCGGTTCCCACGCGGCATATGAGAAGCGGACTGGGAAGGGCATGCCCTCCGGACTCACAATGTCCGTGACACTGCTATGATCGGTGGCGTCTCAAGTTGATCCGCGATCACCGTCCAACGATCGGCAAACCGACCATAGGCTGTCTTGATATCGCATCCGAGCGGAAGTTCTGGGCATTCGTTCTCACCGTTGGTTCCCCAATTGACCCACCCGGATTGACGGCGCTGTACGATCTGGAAGGCCCCAGACGCGGCCGAGGTCCACCAGACCATCGTCCGCCCCGACTGCTCATGATATTCGACCGTCTTCGTCGCCGGACCGGGAAAGATCGTCTCGTGCGGCACAGCCGAGACATCGACCGCTTCTTCCGTCAGTATCCAGGGCCGATCATTGAGATCCGCCTTCACATGTGAGGCCGCCCTCACGCGCGCCAGGCGCTCACGGATTTCATGCTCCGGCAGTACGTTTTCCCAGGCGCAGAACAGCCGCCAATAGAGATCCCAATGCGCCGACTCGATATCGGAAAGCTGAGAACGGAACTCCTCGAGCTTTCCGCCCGTGCTCGTGGAATTGGCGATGGTCTCGGCGACCATCGCCACCAGCTCGCCGGCATAGGGGTCGCCGGCCCGATACCGGGTGCCGCCATAGGCCGCGAACCGGTCGAACACGAGCTCGCCGGGACCGCCTTCGAATTCGTCGCCAACCGTTATCCTGTTGGTGACGGAGCGGCCGTTGATGACGGTCGAGAAATCGTCGACCAGATAGCGCCGCTGAAAAAACGGGCTTCCATAGATAAAATGCCAATCGATCGAGAATGCCTTGCCTTTCAGTTCGTCCAGCAGGCCGTTGGGGATCGTTCCATGCATCCGATAGTGATGGAGGATGGGCCCCTGCTCGATGGTCTCGATCCGCACGGTGGTATGCTCGGGTGGATTGATCAGCCCGTTTTCCGGCGTGAAGAAGGGCCCATAGAAGCCCCCGATCGCGTTATTTCCAGACGGCAGCAGCTCGAACCCGTCCGCCTTCGATCGAAAATGACGAATTCCCCATTTCGACGAACCAAGACCCTTCGCCGTTCCCGAGCATAGCTCCAGATCGAATGCGCCGGTATCGAGCCTGACGAAGCAATCCTCCTCATGGCCCTCAAGAGCGGCGATCCCTTTGAGGTCATTCGCCTCCACCGCCGAGACCGGTTTGTTCAGGGTCAGCCGGGTCGAGCCACTAAAGCTTACGCTCGCCACGAAACTCGTCCGGCCACCGCCGGATGCCGCCGTCAGCCTCTGGCATACAACCCGCTCCCCGTTCTCGTCCGTCGCCCACCAAAGGATTTCCTGCAGATCGGCATCGACCTGGAAGACGACCGGTTCGTGGGTTCTGGGCGCAGCCAGCGGGTCTTTGATATCAATGATGAAAGGCATGAATCGAACTCCTTGGGCAGCATCGGCCGCTGCCGGATCTGCCTCTTTCGTGGGGACGCTTGGGCCCGGTCCCTACCGTTTGAAAATGTGCGAGAAGATGAACTGGCGCCGCTTCAGGCTATCGATTGCGACCGCGAGGATGATGACAATCCCCTTGATCAGAAGCTGCGTGAAGAAGGGCACGTTCATCAAAATGAGACCCGTGCTCAAGACCCCAAGGATGACGGAACCGATCAGCGTGCCGACGATACGGCCCCGGCCGCCGGCCAGACTGGTGCCGCCTAACACGACGGCCGCGATCGCGTCGAGCTCGTAACCGGTGCCGGCCGTCGGCTGCGCCGAGATCACGCGCGCGGCGAAGATCACGCCCGCGAGGCCGGCGCAGGCGCCCGCGATAACATAGACAGACGTGATGACGCGCTTGACCCTGACGCCGGCGAGTTGCGCTGCTTCCGCATTGCCGCCGACGGCATAGACATGGCGGCCGTAACGGGTCCGCTCCAGGACGAACCAGATCACGGTATACACGATCAGCATGACGATGACCGGAACCGGGACGCCAGCAAGATAGCCGTTGCCAAGCGCCTTGAAGTTAAGATCGCTGGCAACGATCGGTTGGCCTGCCGTCATAGTATAGGCAAGTCCTCTCAGGAACGTCATGGTTCCAAGTGTCACGATGAAAGGAGCAAGGGCCAGATAGGCCGTCAGGGCGCCGTTGACGAGGCCGCACAGGGCGCCCGCCGCCATCCCGGCCATGATCGCAGCCGGCGCAGGAACGCCCGCCATTGCCGCCAGAACGGAAACCACGCCCGAGACGGCGACGATGGACCCGACGGAAAGATCGATACCCGCCGTCAGGATGACCAGGGTGAGCCCCGCGGCGAGGATCGCGTTGACGGAAATGGCGCGCGCGATGTTCAGAAAATTATCCACGCGCGCAAAGTTCGGCGCGATGATCGCCATCAGGGCGACGAGCGCCAGGAGAACGACGAGGATACCGACCCGGTCCCACCATTTCGCGAAGTCGAACGGTTCCTTCTCGAGCGTATCCGGCCGCAAAGCGGTCTCAGAGGTTTTTTTGGGGTTCATTGCCTCGCTCCCTCATTTTCTGGTCTTGATGACGCGCCGGTGGCATGCAGCATCACTTCCTCTTCCGACGCCTCAGCCGAGGGGAGTTCATGAACGATGCGCCCCTCCCGCATCACAATGATGCGGTCGCTGATCCCGATGGCTTCCGGCAGGTCGGAAGAAATGACGAGGATCGCCTTGCCGGCCCGGGCCAGCTCATCGATCAATTCGTAGATTTCGCGTTTCGCACCGATATCGACGCCGCGCGTGGGTTCGTCGAGAATGAGGACTTCGGAATCACGCAGGAGCCAGCGCGCCAGCGCCGCCTTCTGTTGATTGCCACCCGAGAGCGCCTTCACCGGCAGTTCGAGCGCATTGAGACGCAGTCTCAGCCGCTTCATCTGTTCGAGTGCCGCCCTTCTCGCTTCGCCGCGGCGGACAACACCTGCAGTCGTAAAGTGATCGAGCGAGCTGATGGCGATGTTGCTTTCGACAGAGTGGTCGAGGAAGAGCCCCTGCTCCTTGCGGTTTTCCGGCACCATGCCGATCCCGTCGGCGATGGCCTCGAAGGGATCGGAGGGGCGGCTCTCCCGCCCGGCGACACGGACAGTCCCGGCGCTTCGCCGGTCGGCCCCGAAAATGAGGCGGCCGACCTCGGTGCGTCCCGATCCGATCAGGCCTGCCATCGAAACGACCTCACCAGCTCGCACGCTGAAGTCAACTGGTCCGATCGCTCCGCCGGCCAGGCCCGCGACGTCAAGAACGATCTCGCCCGGCGTGCGAGTGGAGTGATCATAGAGATCGGCGACGGCCCGCCCCACCATCATGCGCACCACGTCCTGCGGCGTGATCGTCTCCATTTCGCCGGTTCCGACGAAGGTGCCGTCACGAAAGACGGTGACGCGGTCGGCAAGCTGCCAGACCTCCTCCATGCGATGCGATATGTAGATGAGACCGACGCCGACCGACCGCATCTGCCGGATGATTTCGTAGAGCTGCTGCGCCTCGCCGCGAGACAGCGCGGCGGTCGGCTCATCGAGCACGAGAACGCGCGCGTGCTCACTGACGGCGCGGGCGATTTCGACCATCTGCTGCATGCCAACGCTTAAGGAGCCGAGAAGGCGCCGGGGATCGATATTGGCGCCGATCCGGGCCAGTTTACCGCGGGCGTCCGCAAGGGCGCGACGCCTGTCGAGCATGCCGAACCGCGTCCGCGGCTCGTTGCCGAGCGACAGGTTTTCCGCAACCGTCATAGCCGGAACGGTGTTCAATTCCTGGTGGATGATCGCGATGCCGAGGGACCTTGCGTCCCGGGGCGACCGGATCTCCACCTCCTGACCGTCCAGCACGATCCTCCCGCCGTCGCGCTGGATATTGCCTGCGAGGATCTTCATCAGCGTCGACTTGCCCGCGCCGTTCTCGCCCATCAGCGCGTGCACCTCTCCGGCGCGAAGTTCGAACTGAACATTGTTGAGGGCCTGCGTCGCGCCGAAGCGCTTGCTGACAGCTTCGAGCTTCAGCAAAGGCTGCTTGGAATTTGTCGTCATCTTTGACGCCTCTTGACATGCGAGAGGGATGACCGTCCCTCCCACACCTTTGATGCTGTCGATGTTTCTGATTTACCAGCCGGGATACTGGTTCACGTTGTCCCGGGTGACGAGCACGCTCGGGATGAGGATGGTCTTTTCCGCCGGCGGCTTTCCATTCAGCATGTCCTGGGCGATGTTGACGGCCTGCTCGACCATCGCGCCGGGGTTCTGAGTGGCCGTGCCGATGAACGGCGAACCTTCACGCTTCAGCTCAGTCACGGCCTCAGGGCTACCGTCGACACCCGTCACGACAATCTCGCCCGTCTTGCCGGCCTGTTCGACCGCGAGCACGGCGCCGAGCGCCGACGGATCGTTCATCCCGAAAATCCCCTTGACGTCGGGGTTGGCGGTCAGCATGTCGGTCGTCACCATGAGGCCGGACGCCCGGTCGTTTTTGGAAGCCTGCTGGCCGACGATCTTGATGCCGGGATATTTCTTGGCGACGTTCTTGCAGCCGTTGATCCTGTCGATAATGGTCTGGATCGGCGTGCCGTCGACCAGGAGCACATTGCCCTCGCCTCCGAGCTTGGTGAAAAGATAGTCGCAAGACTTTTCTCCAGCCTGAACGGCATCTGTCATCACCACGGCATCGGCGCCTTTTGCTGGCGTATCAACCGCAATCACGACAATGCCGGCTTCCTTCGCGCGGGCGATGGCAGGCTCAATACCCGCCTCGTCGACGGCCGAAATGACGATCAGATTGACGCCCTGCTGAATGAAGGCGTCGATCTGCGTATTCTGATTGGCAAGATCGAGCTGGGCATCCTGGGTGTTGACCTTTGCACCGATCGCCTCGGCCGCGCGCTTTGCGCCGCGATCCATCGCCGAAAAGAACGGGTTGGACATGTCCTGGACCATCAGGCCGATGCTTTCGATCTTGTTCGAAGACTGGGCGCTGGCGGGAATGCCCAGCCCCAGAGCCAGACATGCCCCGATCGCGACGGACCCAAGGTAACGCGAATAGTTGAGAGATATCATTGCATTCTCCTCCTTATGCCAGGTGCCGCCGTGAGGTGACGCCACCGCTCCTCTTGTTTGATCCGCGACCTTCACCGCGGTTATCCGATGACCCCTCCGCGCCACCTCCCTAGCGAGAAGCCTCCCTGGCGACGAATTGATGCTGGCTGCCGCCACAGCCGCAGGAGCGGCGCACGACGAGTGCCGCCGGAACCTGCTGGCGATATTCCGGCAGATACTGCGGATTAGCCGGCTGGCCGTGCGAGTCCGCCTCGGCTTGGCTGGTGATGATTGCCGCGAGCGTGCGCGCTGCGACGCGGCCGATCTCTTCGCTGCGCTCGTTCAGCACAGTGACCGGCGGATCGATGAGCGGCGCCCAGGCGAACTCGTCGAAACCGATCAGAGCCATGTCGTCGGGAATGCGGATCGCTCTTTCCCGGATGAGGGTCATGGCGCCGAGAAGCAAGGGCGTGTTACCGGTGATCAGCACGTCCGGCAGACGCCCCTGCGCCGCCAGGTAGTTCGCGAAAGCTGCCGTGGCAGACGCCGGGTCGTTCTCGCTTTCGATGACGTCGACATGGGCGCCATGGATGCGCGCCGCATCGCGGATCCCGCGTTCGCGATCGAAGCGGCTCGTCCATTTCGACGGATAGACGAGGAAGAGCCATCGCTTGTAACCGTGGCCCGCAAGATGTTCTCCCACCATGAGACTGGCGTTGTAGTTGTCGGTGGTGACGCTCGGCAGCGACTGCTTGTCTTCCGGCGGCGAGGAGTCGACGAAGACCAGCGGCACGCCCCAACGTTCAAGCAACTGGGTATTGTCGGAACTCAGCCGCAGCGTCGAGATCACTCCCGCCGTACGGGACTCGATCAACCTGCGGATCATTCGATCCTCAAGCGCCGGATCGTAGGCACCGTTGACCGCGACATCGCCCACGACCACGGTCCAGTCCGACGGCTGCAGCATCTGCTGGATGCCCGCCATCAAATCCAGGTAATAGGAGTTGGAGGTACTGGCCGTGACAATCGCGATGGAATCCCGGCTTGCCTTGCGCAATTCCTGAGCGGCCCGGTTTGGAATATAGCCAAGTTCCCTTGCGGCCTTCAGAACCTGCTCGCGGCTGAACTCGGAAACGCCCTCGCCCCCATTCAGGGCTTTTGACACCGTGAATGTCGACAGGCCGGTGGCGCGGCTCACATCACGCAAGGTCGATTTTCGCAAGAGACCTCCTCCTAAACGTTTAGTTCAAAGCTGAACACGCCAAACCTAAACGTTTATGATCTTACATAAACGTTTAGGTTAGTCAACGCACGCTGCGCTGTTCACGCTATCTTTGGCCCCTACAATCGAGCAGGATCTTGCCCACGTGGGTGCCGTTTTCAAAATAGGCATGGGCTTCGTTGGCGGCTGACAACGGAAAGACTCCATCCGTCGTGCTTATAATTTTGCCCGCTTCGATCAATGGCCAGACGACCTTCTGCGTCGCCTGCAAAATCAGCTGTTTTTCGGCAACCGGGCGATCCCTCAGCAAGGTGCCGGCAACGCTTGCCTTTTTCCTGGTCAACAGTGTGAAATCCAGCTCGCCGCGCCGGCCACCCTGCATGCCGATCGTAACGATCCGGCCGTGGCAGCGCAGTGCCCTGAGGTTTCCATCAAGATAAGACCCGCCCACAGTATCGAGAATGATGTCGGCGCCGCCTTCCTCCTGCATGCGATCGCCAAAATCGTCTCGCTTGTAATTGATGAGTATTTCTGCTCCGAAACTTTCGGCGATCTCGAGTTTGCTCTCGGTAGAGGCTGTCACCGCCACTTTCCCGCCGAGTTGCCGGACGAGCTGGATTGCAAAAAGGCCAATCCCGCCCGTCGCGCCGTGAATAAGGACTGTTTTTCCGGCATCAAAACCACCGATCAGAACGATATTGGATACGACCGTCGCTGCTACCTCGATCAGCCCTGCGGAGCTGAGCAAATCCAACCCTTCAGGGACCGGGAGCACGGTACCAATGTTGGCGCAAACCTTCGTTGCGTAGCCTCCTGAGGTCAGCAGGGCGACCACTTCCTTGCCAATCCAACGCTCGTCGACACCCGGTCCCATGCCTGTCACTCGGCCCGAGACCTCCAGCCCCAGAATATCGGACGCACCGGGGGGCAACGCATAGTTGCCCTTGCGCTGCAAGATGTCAGCGCGGTTTAAGCCTGCCCCCACGACATCGAGCAAAACTTCTCCCGGCCCTGGGCTCGGATCCGGTCGCTCGGTCAGAACAAGCTGCCCCATACCGTTCGCGTGAACTGCTTTCATGATGGGTACTCCATAATACTCCGCGTTCGGTGTGAGGAAGGCAACGCTAACGGGAGGCGATCATTTCGGTTGCCGGAAAGACGCCGTGGGAGCGGAACTCAGTGGGGTCATATTTCGACCACTGGGTTGCCCAGTCGATCGTGTCTGCGGACATGTAGTTTACCGGAGCATTGTTATCGTAGATGTGCCGCATATCTGCATAAAGCTCGACAACGGCACCTGTTGGCTCGACGTAATAGGCCGCAATGTTTCGCCCGCTTTCGCCGTGACGCAACGGTCCCATCAGAAGCCGGGATCGCGATTCCCATAAGCGGTCGGCAAGTTCGCCCAATTGCACCAGGCTTTGAACCTGCCATGCGTGATGATGCATCCACCCCCTGCCTGAAATGAGAGCGACTCCGTGGTGCTCCGTGTTGCAGCGAAGGAAATATGCGAAACCGTCACCGATCACGTCGCACAGCTTGAAATCAAGAATATTGATTAGAAAGTCTTTATAAGCGCTCGCGTCCTTCGGATGGAGGTTGATATGCCCGTATCGTTCGGGCCTGTGGGGGGATGGGACATAGGATGCGCTCTCCATGTCCACAAAGATCTCGTAAATAAATCCCTCCGGGCCTATGAAGCTGAACCCGTCTGCGACGCCGGGAAGCAGTGGCGTATTCGCCACGATCTTTAAACCGGCATCTTTGACCCGCCGCCGGACCGTGTCCAAGCCCGCTATGCCGTTGGCGGCGAGGCCGAAATGCCCGACCGCATTCTCTGGCGCATCGAGATAGACGAGTTCGTGATGCAGGCGCGCAGCAGAGGACAGGAAAACAGCATTTCCGCTTCGTCCAGTTTCGGTCAGACCCAATATTTTCTGCGCGTGATCAACCGCGTTTGCGAGGTCAGACGAATGCATCGCCACATATCCCATTCTCGCTACAGCACCCCAAGTCATTGTTTTCTCCTCCCATAAAAGATGCGGCCAGGAGGGATCCTATCGCTCCGACCGTAATCCCATTCTCACATTATGCATTCCTATGCAAATAATATATTTTTAATTGCACAATGCGTATGGACGTTGTAGATAAGATCCGGTCCTTTGAGGAGAGGAATGGGTGGAGGTGTAATGGCTCATTATAAGGTTATCGTCGTCGGCGGCGGCCCGGTCGGCCTAACAGCAGCCTGCCTTTTGGCGGACTTGGGGGTGAAGACCGCAATCGTGGAGCAGGCTAAAGGGCCTGTGGACCTTCCGCGCGCCATTAGTCTCGTCGACGAAACATTTCGCACGATGTCCAGGATCGGGATCGGCGAACGACTGCTTTCCGAAACCAATCTCGATACCGGATCGCGCTATTTCGGCCTGAACAATCGTCTTCTACTTGCTGCAAAGCCGGGCCCTTCCCGCACGGGCTTTCCCGGAAAGTCGCAGTTTGATCAGGCCGTCATGGAAGAGGAGCTTTATAAAGCTGCTCGCCTGCGATCCGGCGTCGATCTTATGAATGAGGTGAAAGCGATCGCAATCAAGCAGGACGTTTCCCTGGTCACACTCGAAGTCGAGGGACCGCAAGGCCCGCGGGTCCTTACGGCGGATTGGGTTATTGGCGCTGACGGCGGACGCAGTTTCGTGCGGGACACATCAGGCATTCAGTTAATAGGAACAACACAAGGCGAGCGCTGGATCGTGGTCGATCTCTTGAACGAGCGACGGCGCTATGAAAAGGCTGCAGAGTTCCATTGTGACGGCCAGCGGCCACATGTGATTGTTCCCGGAGTTGGCGGGCGCCTCAGGATCGAGTTCATGCTGTTCGACCACGAGGACGCAGTGGCGATGACAGCGCCCGGCATGATCCGTAAACTGGTGCAGCCGTTTCGTCCCGACCTGCGGGACAAGGATATCAGGCGCGCAAGTGTCTATGTCGCACATCGGCGCGTGGCCGAGCGGTTCCGGGATAGGCGAGTCATTCTTATCGGGGATGCCGCGCATTTGATGCCGCCCTTCGCCGGACAGGGTCTCAATGCTGGCATTCGGGACGCCGCGAATATCGCCTGGAAGCTTGCTGACGTTGTCAAAGGCCGGGGCACCGAGGCACTTCTCGATTCTTATGAGAAGGAGCGGCGTCCTAACGTTGTCGACATGGTGAAACTTTCCGGCCGGATTGGTCGTGTCGTGATGATGCGAGGATTGCCAGCGCGATTGCGCGATCTTTTCATCGGCGTCGTGACCACCGTCCCCTCGATCCGTTCCTGGCTTGCCTACATGCGCTTTATCAAGCCGGCCCATTGTCTTGATGGTGTCGCCTCTTCACCTTCTTCGGGTATCGCGGAGAATTTGCGCCTACTGGTGGGGCGTCCATTGCCGCAACCGCATGTCAGCGCAAATGGCAGACGTCAACGGCTTGACGAATTGCTTGGACTTGGATGGACACTGCTATGCATAGGTGGCCAAGAAGAGCGTCCCTTCTCTCGACTTGACCCGTTCTGGAGAAGAATTGATGCGGCCCAGCTTGCCATCGGCACCGCCAATCAGGCTGGTGCCGAGGGCGAAGTTCAGGATCTCGACGGCTGGCTCGCCGAACCACCGGCCACCCAACCGACCTTCCTGCTTGTCCGCCCTGACCGATATATTGCTGCCGCCTTCACAGCCTCGAGCGAAGCACGCACGATTTCGGATATTCGGGAATACTTCAAGACAGGCGAGTCACAGGATCCCGGTATTCCAAGGCGAGACAACCTTTTCTCGTCGCAAGCGCGTGAGGAGTTTTCCAATGCCTAAGACCCAACACCGAGCCTTCAAATTCGACTCGATGGCTGTTGAGGAGGTCCGAAGCGGCTTCACCCGAACCGCACTGCGGTCTGAAGAGGCTTTGACAACGATCAATTGGCTCGAGCCCGGTTATAAATCAGCCGGTCAGCATGAACACGCGTTTGACCAGATCAGCTTCGTACTGAGCGGAACGCTGCGGTTCTTTCTGGGCCCGGAGGTGCTGGAAATCGACGCACCGGCCGCCGTTTATATTCCAGGCGGCCTGCCGCACGGCGCCGAACCTGTGGGTGACCAAACGGTCCTGAATATCGACGTCTTTGGTCCCGTTCGCGAAGACTACCTGCGGTTCTGCGTCAACAGCGCCGACTTTCGGTGATGAAAAAAGGATTTCAGCCATCTTGGGAGGGGTCGGCTCGCTTAGCCTTGGAGGGTGTCGTCAACACAGCCGCACCCCGGTGAATGACGATGAGGACGTTTGCGTGGAGGAGAGCACATGGATATGAGAGAAGCAATAAGGACGCAGCCGATGCGCCCATTCCAAATCTGGATTGTCGGGATCTGCATCGCGCTCGCGATGATCGACGGTTACGAAGTTGTGGCAATGCCGTTCACAATTCCGCATCTGGCCAGAGCGTGGATTTTGACCTCTGTTGAAACAGGTTATCTTCTGAGTTCTGGCATTTTCGGGATGGCCATAGGAGCGATTATTATCTCCCCTCTGGTCGACAAGATGGGGCGGCGACGCCATATTTTGATTTGCCTGGCCATGATCACTCTGGGAATGGCGCTCTCGGCTGCGGCGCAAAGTGTCTATCAGCTGGTCGCGGTGCGGACTTTCGCCGGTCTGTTCATAGGCGCCATGATCTCAAGTCTGAATATTATGGTTTCAGAATACAGTTCCGAGAAACGGCGCGGTGCAGTCATGGGCGTTTATGGCGTTGGACTGCCGTTGGGGTCCGCCCTCGCCGGCCTGATTATCGTTGAACTGGTAGCCGCATATGGCTGGCGCGCTCCGTTCGCCTTTGGAGCCCTTTTGACGGCTGTCATGTTCGTCGTTGTCTTTATGGGGCTCCCGGAGTCAATCGAGTACGTTGTCGAAAAGCGTCCTCGAAATGCCCTCTTGATCTATAATGGAATCGCCGTACGCCTTGGCTTCCAGCCCGCCACGTCGTTACCATCGCCCCAGTCCGGGCGAAGGGGGCAAATGGCCTGGAGCGAAATCCTCACGGGGATCACCCGTCTCAGAACAATCTTTCTGTGGGTCAGCTATGCCGGCGTCATTGCATCTTTTTACTTCGCCAATACCTGGACTGCCAAGCTCATCTCCGACGCGAGTGGGAGCCCGGACCTCGGAATTCGCGCGGGAATGCTGATCCAGTTTGGCGGTGTTGCCGGCGCACTGGTCTTTGCGGCACTCGCCGTCAAAGTGCGTCCTCGGCTAGTGACTCTGTTGATCCTGATTATGGGAGCTATAGCATTTGCAACGTACGGCAGACAGGTTGGCAATGTGGAGACGGCGCTCATATTGGCTCCTTTCCTCGGCGTCTTCGCCAATGGCGCAGTGTCTGCCTTTTATGCGATCAGCCCGTCGATCTATCCCACAGTTAACCGTGGAACGGGTGTCGGGCTCATGATCGGCTTCGGCCGGTTCACAGCAATTCTCGTACCTATTGGGACCGGGTACATGCTCACCGCAGGATGGACGCCTGCCGTACTCTACCAATTCTTCGGCGTGGTTTTTGCTGTTTCAGCGATTTTTGGCTTGCTTCTTGATCGCACTTATCGCGGACGTAGCGAAAACCCCGAAACACCGGAGGCGATGTTAGAGGACACCACACTGTCAGCCCGCGCAACCTGACGCGCCTTGCCCCGGCGTCACGCGCCGGGGACGACCACCAACACTCAAAGTTTTCGGGAGAACACAATCATGAAACTCGCTTCCTTTCAGATCGCAGGGCGACCCAGCTATGGCTATATCAAAGGTGGCGGTATCGTTGACCTCAGCTTGAGATTCGATGCGTTGAGAACGCTTCGAGACTTTCTTGCGCATGACGGTTTGTCGCGGATCAATGATCTTCGTGGTGCTGCAGCCGACTTTGTGATCGCGGATGTGATCTTTGAGCCTGTCATTCCGGACCCTGGTAAGATCATTTGCGTGGGCCTGAACTATCACGATCATGTTATTGAGACCGGACGCACCGTAACGGATAAGCCGCTGCTTTTTGCCCGTTATGCCGGGAGCCAGGTGGGACACGGTCAACCTGTGATAAAGCCGCTTGAATCCGATGAGCTCGACTACGAGGGAGAGGTTGCTGTCATAATCGGAAAGGGCGGCAGGCGCATCAGCGAGGACGAGGCCCTGTCACACGTGGCTGGTTATGCGTGCTATAACGATGTCTCAGTTCGTGATTGGCAACGCCATACCAGCCAGTTCATGCCGGGCAAAACCTTCGCTGGAACGGGCGCGTTCGGCCCGTGGATGGTGACCACGGATGAGATTCCTGACCCGACAAAGCTGACGCTCACGACGCGACTGAATGGCCAGATCGTGCAGCAGACGACGACCGATCTGCTAATTAACTCGATTCCGTCCCTGATTTCCTATTGTTCCACTATTCTCCCTCTCGCGCCGGGCGATGTCATCGTATCCGGCACGCCGGGCGGTGTCGGTGCAAAACGTTCTCCACCACTCTGGATGCGGCCAGGCGATCTGGTTGAGGTGGAGGTGACGGGTATTGGCGTACTGCGAAACCCGGTCATCGATGAGCAAAACGAGGCCGAGCCTGAATGGCGAGAGGTTCCGGTCGGCGCTGCGGGTGTGCCCAATCATGCTGGCTCAGAGCAGCGTCGTTCCGTGTGACATCGATTCTGTGATGAGGATAGCAGTCGCGGTCGACGCCTCGGCATTTAAGAAAATACACAATCCGATAAAGTGTTCGGGTATCCATATGCGAGATCTATAAATTGCTGAAAGTTAGAGAAAAGCCGGGCTCAAATGGCAGGTCCAGGACGCTGGAAAATCTTCGGCGAGGCATCTTGCATGGCCAATGGCCACCTGGCCAAAGGCTTCAACCCGCCGATCTGGCGCAGGCTTACGATACAAGCACGACGGTTATACGCGAAGCTCTCTCGTTCCTCGTCGGGGACGGGCTCGTCGTAGCCCGCGCCAATCACGGCTTCTTCGTCCCCCAACTGGACTTGCAGGAATTGCGTGATATCACGGAATTGCGGTGTCGAACCGAGGATCTGGGCGCACAACTCGCCACCGCGCGCGGTGACGTCGAATGGGAGGTGCAAATCTCGGCAGCTCATCACAGGCTTGCCAAATTGCCGCGCCGACTGGATGGCTCTCCGAACAGAATCAATCCGGAATGGATGCAGGCACATCATGCGTTTCATCTCGCCATCATTGCTGGAAGCGGCTCTCCGCAAATCACTCAATTGGCTTCCAATCTTGCTCATGCGACAGAATTATACCGTCGGTGGGCCGCGCCCTCGAGTGGCGCGATCCACCGCAATGTCGAGGAGGAACACAAAGCGCTCCTTGACGCCGCGCTTTCACATGATGGAGTTCGCCTCGGTTCATTGCTCAGAGCGCACTACGAGGCAACCGTTGACGTGGTTCTCAAGGCCGGCCTTCAAGACAACCTGAATGCTCCCCCGACGGCCTGATTTCTTCTTCCTAGATTGACGGAACGATCCTAGACCTCCCGCCAACCAGCATTTGTCAGGTGTTGTCGATTCCCATGGCCGATATCATACGTCGCGAGTATCGTCTGCCGTTGATCCTGGTCGCCGGCGGGTTTGGTGGGCCGCGAAGAAGGTTCGAACCGTCGGAGCTTCGAACCGCAGTCCGAGCCCCGACGATAATGGGTCCCAATCAGGGAGACAGTTCCTCCAGGGCCTTGCCTTTGGTCTCCACAGCAAACAACATTGTCACCACAGCACCGATGATCAGGATCACAGCGAAGGTCGCGAACACGTACTGAATGCCCATTGATGACATCACGAAGCCCACAAGCATGGGACCGGCTGAGGAACCGAGACGCAGCCAGGCGCTGCCTGCACCCGTGCCGATTGCGCGCATGCGGGTCGGGTAGATTTCCGCCGAATACAGATACAGTGAGAAGGTCACAGTCTGCACGATGGCGTATGCGAGGCCTGCAAGGATCAGTACCTGCATGGGCGATGTCGCGCCCAGCCACGCCAGAATGGCAAGGGGCACGGGAGCCAGAAGCAGCGCCCCTGCATACCAGCGTTTGCGACCGACCTTGTCGATCAGCAGTGCGCAAATGACGGCAGCAACCACGCCTGCCGCGGATGTCATGAAGCCATACAGAATGCTTGTCTCGAGCGGCAGATTGAAGGTCTGGCGATAGAGCGTCGGCAGCCATGTAATCGTCCCGTTCGCCACCATATAGGCGCAGAACCACATCGCCCAGATCGACAGGGTGCGCTTGAGATAGATTCCCTGGAACAGTTCCTTCCAGTCGGATGTACGCTTGACAGGCGTTGCGATGATCCGTGGCTCGGGAAGCTCCTTCCCGGAGGCTCGAGCGCTTTCTTCCATACGTGTTACTATAGCGTCGGCCTCATCATACCGGCCGGTTGCCGCCAGCCAGCGCGGGGATTCTTTCAGAAACCACCGCAGCGGAATCATCAGGATCGCGGGCACCAGACCCACGACGAACATTGCTTTCCAGCCGTAGACTGGAACCATGAAGTAGCCGATCAGACCGGCGCCAACGAGGCCGAGCAGGAACATGACTTCATAGAGCAGGAAAAAGCGACCGCGACCTTTCGAGCCGATCAACTCGTTAATGTATGCACTGGCGACAGGTACTTCCCCGCCGGTGCCTATCCCCTGTACGAAGCGGAACGCCATCATCGTGCCGGCGCCCGCGGCGAAAAGGCAGGCAACATCCATGCTGACAAACAACAGAATGGTGAACAGCAGGACTTTCAGCCGACCGATCTTTTCCGCGAGCCAGCCGAACAGGATGGCGCCAATGAGTTGCCCAAGGTATCCCATCGACAGGATCATGCCCGTCTGGGATGGGCTGAGCCCCCATTCCCGGACGAGAACCGGCATCGCATAGGCAATGGCGATCACCGTGTAACCATCGAAGAAGGTTGCGGCCCCCACAATGTTGCGGGCCCAGAATACTTCTCTTGTGATAGGAAGGCGCTCCAGACGGGCGCTGATGTCGGCCTGCGGATCGGCAACAGCCGTCGCGTCAGCCCGTAGTGGCTGCATGATATTCATGATTTCCTCCTCGACCCGCCGCCTATCTCTCTCCCGGCTACGGATGTGCTTCGTCGTCGTTGCTACGGTGTTTCTGTTTTCCTGTCAGAGATAAAATTGTATCGGTATCACCCGGCTTTTGCGCTCGACGCCCGGTCATGAGGCTTGCCGCCCAACGCGATCGCGCGGGGCGGCAAAAGGTTACTCGGCGGCCAGCAACTGCTCGACCCGGCCAATGCCCGCGGCATCGAAGGCTGCGAAGATTTCCTGTTCCGCCTTTTCGCCGAGGTTTTTCAACGGTTCGCGGATGGTCGCATGATCAAGGACCCCGCGGTGGACCAGGCCGAGTTTCAGCGCGACAGTGCCTTCCATATGCGAGCCGCGGTGATAGACGGCACGGGTCACCGGCAGCAATTGTTCGAAGATTTTGCGCGCTTGCGGATAGTCTTGTGCCTTGCCCGCCTTGATCAGGTCGATCAGGAGCTCAGGCGCGATGTTACCATAGCCGACGAGCAGACCGTCAACATCGAACATCGTTGGCAGAAGCCATTCGTCGTGGCAGCTGAGGACCTGCAGGTTCGGGTTGGCCTTTTTCAGCTCGGGGATTTCGACATACCAGCGCTTCATATTGCGCACGCCATTTTTCGTCGCAACGACACCGGGCTGGGTAGCGATTGCCAGCTGCGTGTCGAGATCATAGGACGCCTTGGTCACATCCGGATACTGGAACAGGATTTCCTGCAGGCCCGATTCTTCCCAGATCGCCTTGTAGCGGTCCTGCGGTGCGCCCTTCTGGAAACCGAAGCGAAGCCAGCCGTGGTTAGGATAAACGAGTGCGCCGGTGGCACCGGCAGCTTTGCACTTCTTGGCCTCTGCCGCAGCCACCCGCGTGCCTTCCCCGGTAATTCCGGCGATGATGGGCAGTGAGCCACCAACAGCATCAACGTAAACGCGGATAAGCTCCAGGCGCTCGTCTTCCGTCAGGAACGTGCCTTCGCCGGCATGGCCGAGAATGACCAGGCTCTTTACGCCATCCATCGAGGCAAGCCACTTGGCGATTTTTGCATTAGCTGCGTAATCGACCTCACCATCGCGCGTGAAAGCGGTGACGGGTGCCGGGCTGAGGCCGCGAAGATCCATGGGTTGCATCTGATTTCTCCTCCTATCAGCTGCTGTCCTTAATCGATCAGCAGTGGGATCGTTAATGGGAACGTTCCCGTTATCGATCCTGATTGTTCTGGAGTCAACTGCCTTTTTCGTGCAATGTATTGGGCGTATGCCCGAAGAAAGAATCGGAATGGAAAAAAGATAATGGAATCAAAAGAGCGTCCGCGACAACCGCGCGTGACTGTGCACAGCGTCGCCACTGCAGCTGGAGTGTCGAAGTCAACTGTCTCGCGCATCCTCGATGAGCGACTGCCGCGGTCCGATAGCGAAACAGCCAGGCGTGTTCGCAAGATCGCAGCGGACCTCGGTTATGTGAGGGATGTCTCGGCGGCCAGCTTGCGGCGCGGCAGCACAATGACGATCGGCGTCATCGTTCCGCGTCTAACGGATACCGTCATGGCGATGCTTTATGAAGCAATCGCCAAAGCCTGCGCCCGGACCGGACGATTCGCCATCGTGGCAACGACGGAGGACAAACCGCAGGCGGACCGTCTGGCGGCGGAATCACTTCTCAATAGAGGTGTCGATGGATTGATCCTGTCCACGGCGCGTGACGATGATGATTTTCCGGATGAACTGAGAGAACGTGGTATACCGTATGTGCTGGCGCTCAGAACGGATCATCACAGCCTGTCCGCGGTGGGGGATGATCGGCTTGGCGGCTATCTCGCAACGCGTCATTTACTGGATTTGGGGCACAAGCGAATAGGCGTGATTGCGGGACCAAACTACGCATCCAGCGCGACCGGACGGGTCGAAGGCTACAGGCAGGCCCTTGAAGAGGCATCAATTGCGATTGATCCTGATATGATCGTCGCGTCGACGTTTGGTATTCAGTCCGGAGCAGAAGCGGTTGAAAAGCTCATGGCGCTTGAACCCCGCCCGACTGCAATTTTTGCAGTCAACGACAATACGGCGATCGGTGCCCTCTCGGCATTAAGCAAGATGGGGATTTCTGTGCCCGACGACGTGTCCCTCGTCGGCTACAATGATATCCCCATCGTCAGCCATCTCCCGACACCGCTTACGACGCTGCGCGTTCCCTTCGATCAGATCGCCGCCAACGCGCTCGACTTGCTCACGCACACAACTGCCCTCCGTGACAACCCGATTCTTGTGTCTGCTCCAACGTTGATACCGCGTAAATCTACAGCAAGGCTCCACGTTTAGTTCGGGCACACACGTTTTGCCTGCTAGGGTGAAGGGTTTGGCGGCAGCTGAGGGACCGATGCCAGAGGAGGCGATACCTATCTACCTCAGTGAAGACAAGGATTGCTGTTGAAGCGATCAGAACCGTCGACCCCCATGAAAATTAACCATGGGGTTCCCAAGACGCGGTGAATCTGAATCGATGGCGCAAACTGGAGGTTTGCGATGGGTTCAGCGATTTCACTATGAGGGAATTTCGACAGCGAGCGTCTGCGACGGTCGGTGCGCCAGACCAAGGGTGACGCTCAAGCACGGCGTCTTTGGGCGCGTGCCGTCTCTAGACGGCGGTTCTCGTTCTGACGCCGTGCGGGTAGCCAGCGTCACCCTTCAGATTGTGCATGATCGGATCATGCGCTTCAATGCACTCGGACCGGAAGGGTTGATCATTGGCAAGGCTCTAGGCCAGCAATCACGATTGAACGATAGCCAGAGAGAGCAGCTTTGGCCCAAGCTATAGAACAAGGGCCAGCGCCTTACCTCGATGGCGTCGTTCTTTGGCGTCTGCGTGACCTTGCCCGACCTGAGACCCTTTTTCCCTCCAGTTTTTTAGGACAGTCTTTGGGGATCTGCTCTGAGCCCCAAGTTTGGACCGCCGGGAATTGGAGTTTTCCGGATCAGAGCATCTTGGACGTCCTGTCTGTCGCAACATAGAGGTAGAGCTTGCCTTCGGCGGTCTGCACCTGAGCCAGATCTATGTGAAAATAGCCGATTGCATAGGCCTTGAACTTCTTCCTCGACGGCTTGTCGCCCTCCACATGTGGAAAAGACTGCACCATCAAACTCTGGGATCAAACACCTTGGATGATGACCAGATGGTTTCTGGATGATGAGGGAGAGGCAGCGTCTATCGTCATCATCGCATCGCCACACGCGGGCCACTGGCGCGATCAACGACCGTTGGCTTTTCAATGTCGACCGTACCGGCCCAGCCGCCACCGAGCGCTTTGTGAAGCGCGATGTAATAGGTCGCGATCAAAGCCTGGCTTTCGATCAAATCCTCCTCGGCCGAATACAGAGAACGCTCGGCCTCGAGAACGTCCAAGCGGTCAATCGCACCATTGGCATTGAGCTGGCGAGAGAGTTCTGCGGCTTTTCGATAGGCGGCGACAGAGGCTGTGAGCTTGACACGACGCTGTTGCGATTGTGTCAAGGCAACGATCGCATTTTCGACGTCCTCCATCGCCGTCAGGACAGCCGATTGATAGGCCACGAAATACTGATCCCGCTGGGCCTTCGCCACATCGACTGCAGCCTTCAACTGTCCGCCCTGGAAGATCGGAATGGAGAGGCTTGGCCCGAATGCCCAGCTGATTGTCGACTTCTTTCCAAGATCGGAAATACTACTTGCGGTCGTGGCGATATCGCCGGTGAGGCTGATCGAGGGATAGCGGTCGGCTTCGGCCTTGCCAATCTTGGCGGTGTATTGCGCCAGAGCGCGCTCCGCCGAACGCACGTCCGGACGATTGGCCACCACATCCGCAGGAATACCGATACCGGCCACCATCCTCGGCGACGGAATCTTCCCGCTCTTCGCCATGAGCGGTTGCAACTCGGAGGGCGCCTTGCCCAGCAGCACCGCGAGACGGTTGACCGATTGCATGTAGGAGATCCGATAGGACGGAATGTCCGCTTCTGTCGATGCCGCCTGGCCTTCGGCTGTTGCGCTGTCGGCGCCTGTCGCTGCGCCCGCCTCGACCTGATCGCGTGTCAGCACCGCTGATTGGCGTTGCGATCTTGCTGTTCGTTCGGAAAGCGCTACCAGAGCCTGGTATTGTCTCGCCTGTACGTAATAGGACGTGACGTCACCAATCAGTGTGACCAGCGTGTCCGCCAGGTCTTCGTCTGCCGCCTGCGCAGCGTAGCGCGCGGCTTCAGCCGAGCGCCTGTTGCCGCCGAAGAGATCAATCTCCCAGCTTGCGTCAAAACCCGCTTGCGCCTGATTGTAGACGCTTGTTTCCCCCGAGCTGGTCGCGCGGTTGCGCGTTGCCGAGCCGGAACCGTTGACAGTCGGGTAGAAGGCCCCGGTCTGCTGGCGATAGGTGGCGCGGGCTTCGCGAATGCGAGCCTTTGCCTTGGCGACATCAAGATTGCCGTCCACCGCCTGCACGACCAGCGTGTTCAGCAAAGGATCGTTGAGCTGGCGCCACCATTCCGTCAGGTTGGGCTTTTTCGCCGCTGTCTTGGCTTTCGTGCCGCCCCCCCAACTGGCAGGCACGGCAAGAGTGGGCTTCTGGTAGTCAGGGCCGACAACACATCCGGCGAGCAGAGCGGCCAAAATGGACACAGAGGAGGCTTTAACGCAGGTCGCAAGACCGCGCTTGAACTTTGGATTGAGCAAATGAGCGTTCCTTACGCTGGGGTGGTTATTCTGCCGGCGCGACGGGGATCGCGGCGGGTGTTGCAGCTTTCGACTTGAAAATCCTGCGCACGATGACGAACAGCAGCGGAATGAAGAACACACCCAGCACCGTTGCCGAAATCATGCCGCCCATCACACCGATGCCGATCGAGTTCTGCGCACCGGAGCCCGCGCCATCCGCCACCGCCAGCGGCAATACGCCGAGGATGAAGGCAAGCGAGGTCATCAGGATGGGACGAAGGCGCTGGCGTGCGGCCTCTAGCGTTGCTTCCACAAGGCTCTTGCCATGCGCCTGCTGTTCGATGGCGAATTCGACGATCAGGATCGCGTTCTTCGCGGCAAGACCGATGGTCGTTAGCAGACCGACCTTGAAGTAGACGTCATTGGTCTGTCCGAACATGGTTGCCGCAACCACCGCCCCAAAGATGCCGATCGGCACCGACAGGAGAACGGCAAAGGGAATGGTCAGGCTTTCGTAAAGTGCGGCAAGCGCCAGAAACACCACCAGCACCGAGATGGCATAAAGCTGCAGTGCCTGGTTGCCGGAAAGACGCTCCTGCGCCGAAAGACCGGTCCATTCATGCGCATAACCGGCAGGCAGCTCCGCCATCAGGCTGTCGATCGACGACATGGCCGTACCGGAACTGACACCTGCTGCGGCCGAACCCTGGACTTCCACAGCGGAGGCGCCGTTATAACGCTCCAGACGCGGCGAACCATAGGTCCATTTGCCCGTCGCAAATGACGAGAATGGCACCATCGTTTCGCCGGAATTGCGGGCATACCAGCGGCTGAGGTCTTCAGCCTGCATGCGGAAATCCGTTGCACCCTGCACATAGACCGGCTTCACGCGGCCACGGTCGATGAAGTCGTTGACATAGGTTCCGCCCCACGCGGTCGAAAGCGTGGTGTTGATGTCGGAGAGGTCGAGGCCGAGAGCGCTGGCCTTCTTGTCATCGATCTGGATCGAATATTGCGGCGTGTCTTCCTGGCCGTTCGGTCGCGTTCCGCTCAACTGCTTGTCCTTGGCGGCGGCGGCCAGAAGCTGGTTTCTAACGTCGATCAGTTGGGCATGACCGGCACTGTTGTTGTCCATCAGGTAGAACGAAAAGCCGCCGGATGTGCCGAAGCCGGGAATGGCCGGAGGCTGCAGCGCAAAGGCGCTACCATCTGTAAACCTGGAGAATGCCGCCATGGCGCGACCGGCAATGGCACCGGCCTTCGCCTTGTCATCCGTGCGTCCGGCAAAATCCTTCAGACTGACGAAGGCGATGCCGACGTTCTGGCCAGCGCCGCCGAAGCTGAAGCCGACGGAAGACATCACGCCTTCGACATAGTCCTTCTCTTCATTTAGAAAGTAGTTGGTGACGTCGTCGAGCATCTTACGGGTCCGGTCTTCGGTCGCACCCGGTGGAAGCTGGACACTGGTGATGAGCACACCCTGGTCTTCGTCCGGAATGAACGAGGATTCCATGCTCGTGAAGATAAGTCCTGTGACGATGACAATGGCGGCAAAGATCGCCAGGAACACGGGACTGCGGCGAATGATGCTGCCGACGCTTTTCTGGTAGCCCTGGGTGGTCTTGTCAAAACCGCGGTTGAACCAGCCGAAAATGCCCTTGTTCTTCGCTTCGTGCTTGGGCGGGCGCAATAGCGTTGCGCAGAGCGCCGGTGTGAAGATCAGCGCAACGCCAACCGAAAGCACCATGGCGGAAACGATCGTAACCGAGAACTGGCGGTAGATGATACCGACCGATCCCGAAAAGAACGCCATCGGTACGAACACGGCCGACAGAACCGTAGCGATGCCGATCAGCGCGCCGGAGATTTCCTTCATCGACTTGATCGTGGCGGCCTTGGGGTCGAGCCCCTCCTCTTCCATGACACGCTCGACGTTTTCAACGACGACAATCGCGTCGTCCACCAGAAGGCCAATGGCCAGCACCATGCCGAACATCGTCAGCGTGTTGATGGAATAACCGAACAGCGACAGGATGCCGAAGGTGCCGAGCAGAACGACGGGAACGGCAAGTGTCGGAATGATCGTTGCGCGGAAGCTCTGCAGGAAGACGAACATCACGACGAAGACCAGCACGATGGCTTCACCGAGCGTCTTGACCACGTCTTCAATCGACAGTTCCACGAACGGCGTCGTGTCGTAGGGGTAAACAACCTCGACATTCTGCGGCATCGTCGGCTTCAGCGCCTCGATGGCGGCCTTGACGCCATTTGCGGTGTCGATGGCGTTGGCGCCGGTGGCAAGATTGACGCCGAGACCGCTGGCCGGCAGGCCATTGTATTTCGTCGTGGTGGTGTAGCTTTCCGCGCCGAGTTCGACGGTTGCCACGTCGCTCATCTGCACGACGGAGCCGTCCGTCAGGCTTTTCAGAATGATGTTCCTGAATTCTTCCGGTGTTTGGAGACGGCTTTTCGCCGTAACCGTGGCGTTGAGTTGCTGGCCCTTGCGCTGCGGCGCCGCGCCAAGCTGCCCGGCCGAAACCTGGGTGTTCTGGGCTTCGATGGCCGAGGTGACGTCGGCAACTGTCAGCGAATATTTCGACAGCTTGTCCGGGTCCAGCCAGATGCGCATGGCATAACCCGAGCCGAACATCTGTGTATCGCCAACGCCTTCAACGCGGGCAATGCGGTCCTTCAGCGTGCTGTCGATATAGTCGGAAATATCCGTGGAATTGAGCTTGCTGTCCGTCGATACGAAGGCCGCGATCAACAGGAAGCTGGAGGTGGACTTGGTGACGGTGATACCGGCGGTCTGGACGGCGGTTGGCAGGTTGGACTCCACCTGCTGCAGCTTGTTCTGCACCTGCATCTGCGCGACATCCGGGTCGGCCTTGTTGGTGAAGGTCAGCTCGATCGAGGCTTCGCCGGTCGATGTGGACGTGGCGGTCATGTAGTCGAGATTGTCGATACCGGTCATGCCCTGCTCAATGACCTTGGTCACCGAGTTTTCGACCGTCTGGGCGTCAGCGCCGGAATAGCTCGCGCTGATGGTTACCGAGGTCGGGGCGATCTGCGGATATTGCGAGATCGAAAGTCCGGTGATCGACAGCACGCCGGCCAGCATCACGCAGACGGCGATCACCCATGCGAAGATGGGGCGATTGATGAAGAACAGAGACATCAGTGCTGCGCCTCCGTCAGGCTGGCGACCTTGTCGGGCGTGTCGATGGACGCAGCCTTGAGTTCGCCGGTCGCGTTGTCGATGGTCACTTCCTTCACATCTACATCCTGGCCGATCTGCGTGCGCTGCGTTCCCTCAACGATTACCCGGTCGCCATCTTTGACACCCGCTGTCACCAGCCAGTTGTTGCCGATGCTGCGGTCCACCGTCAGGACGCGCTCTTCGACCTTGTTATCCCTGGTGACGAAACGTGCGGTCGGCTCGCCCCTGGTGTTGCGCGACACGCCACGCTGCGGCACCAGATAGCTGTTTGGCGCAACGCCTTCCTGGATCACGGCGCGGACATACATGCCAGGCAGAACGATGCGATCGGGGTTTGGAAACTGCGCGCGGAGCTTGACCGTTCCGGCCGACTGATCGACCGTTGCCTCAGCGAATTCCACCGTGCCGGTCTTGGCGTATTCCGTGCCATTATCGAGTTTCAGGTTGACCGAGACATTGATGCCCGTAAAGCGCAACTGCCCGGCCTCCACGGCCTCTCTGAGGTTGAGGATCTTGGAGCTTGCCTGCGTCACATCGACATTGATCGGATCAAGGCTTCTGATCGTCGTCAGGGCCGTGGTCTGTTCCGCCGTGACCAGCGCGCCGACAGTAATGGCCGAAGCATCGACGCGGCCGGAAATCGGCGCACGGATCTTGGTATATTCGAGATTGATGCGGGCCGTCTCGATGCTTGCCTTGGCCGATGCGACATCCGCCTTGGCTTGTGCCAGCGTCGATTTCGCGTCTTCGAGGTCCTGTTCGCTGACGGCATTGTTAGAGGTCAGGCGACCGTAACGGTCGACCTTAGCCTGCGCGCTTGGCAGAGCTCCTTCCGCCTTCTGCAGCGAGGCAACGGCGCTATCATAACTTGCCTGGTAGGTCGCGGGGTCGAGTTCGTAGAGGACATCGCCCTCCTTCACCTCGCTGCCCTCCTTGAAATTGCGTTTGCGGATGATGCCGCCGACCTGCGGGCGCACCTCGGCTTCCAGCGAAGCGGATGTACGTCCCGGCAGCTCTGCCGTGATGGCCACATCCTGCGGGTTTAGCACCACGACGCTGACATTGGGCTTGGCGGCTGCGGCCGGCGGCGCCATTGGCTTTTCGTCGCCGCAGGCGGCGAGCGCTGCACACACAAAGAATGCGAAACCTGCTGCAAAAATGGGTCTTGATTTGGCGGGCACGGCTTTTTACCTTTTTCTGTAACGATGGGTACAAATAATCAATTTGCGGTAAGAGTCAACGCATGCTAGGGAGACGTTCATGGAAAATTCACCAGCAGACATGCCCGAAAGGCCAGCGGAACGGAGCCGCGGCAGGCCAAAAATCTATAGTGATGAGCAGCGTCGGCAGACGATTCTCGACGAGGCTCGGCGCACCTTCACCGAGGAGGGTTTTCGCGGCACAACGATCGCCAAGGTCGCGGCGCGCTGTAAAATTTCGAAGCAGACGATCTACGAATCGTTCGAGAGCAAGATCGATCTGTTCAAGGCTGTGGTTGGCGACCACCGCCGCATGATGCTGGACTTGCCTCGCCCGGCCGACGAGGACGCGCCTGTCGATATCGTCATCGAACGCATCTTCCGCATCGATATCGAGGAAGAAATGGACGCGGAACGCGACAGCTTTCTGGCGATCATTTTTGCCGAGTCAAAAGACGTTCCCGAGTTGTCCGACTTTATCCGCAAGGAAGGCGCCGATCCCTCAAGGCGCGATCTGACCGACTGGCTCAAAAAACAGGTTGAGCGCGGACGGTTGAAGATCGATAACCCCGAAAGTGCGGCGCGCATGCTGATGGACATGCTGCTCGGACCAACCGGACCCTGCCGCCTCGACTGGGCCACCCGCGAAGATCGCCGGCGCCACCTCAGATGGTGCATCGACTTTTTCCTGGCCTCGGCTGAGTGCAGCCGACGTGTCTTATAGTCAGCGAATTGAAACGCCGGCTCGATGCAGGGGATATTTGGGTAGAGAGAGCCAAACGCTTACAGTCCTTCGAGAGCTTTCTCATTCCCACGCCGACATTCGAGTTGATCCGCGAGGAGGGACCGCTTCCGATCGCCGTCGTACCGATGTGGACACTTATCTCCGCCAGCAGCGCCAGATCCTGAACAAGGGACTGGCTGACCTCTCTCGCCTTGCAGCCGCCGGCGACCTCAACGATGTCGAATTGACCGGAGCGGGATTCACCGTCACGCCACACAAGGCCTTGTTTCCGGATATCGCGAAGTCGCTGAAGGCGAAGATCGAAAGCCGTCTGCCTGCGATCCGCATCACCGATCTGTTGCTAGAGGTGGACGCTCGCACGGGGTTTTCCAATGCCTTCTCCCATCTGTGCAGTTGCCGGGCCGCCGATAATAAGCTCGCGCTCCTCACCGCGATCCTAGCTGACGGTATCAATCTCGGCCTCACCAGAATGGCGGCTGTTTCCCCTGGAATCACGATGCGTCAGCTTGTCTGGGCGCATGACTGACACATCCGGGAGGAAGGTTACACCGCCGCGCACGCCATTCTGGTCAACGCCCAGAGGCAATTGCCCCTCGCGAGCTATGGGGGAGATGGAAGCAACTCATCCTCGGACGGCCAGTATTTTGGGGTCAGAACAAGAGCAGTCCGAAATCGTACGCTAAGGCCGAACGGAACAGGAACGATGTCGTAGTTCGGAAATGCAACATCCAATCTCTGTGGATTGCCAGCTACATGCGCCAATTTTGATTTCTGTGTCCGGCCCGACTCGGCCACGCTCGACGCAGATTGGTCATGAATGGAGTCGGGCGATGCCAAAGCGCAAGCTTCTCAAAGATCAAGATCGCCGGAAGCTTGTCGATATCCCGGCCGACGAGGACAGCTTAATCCGACACTACTCATTGTCACCAGCCGATCGCCTGGAGATCGAACTGCGCAGACGAAATCACAACCGGCTCGGTTTTGCTATCCAGCTGTGTCTGATGCGATACCCGGGTCGAGTGCTGGGAGCAGAAGAAACTCCGCCTCGCGCCATGCTGAAGTTTGTTGCTGATCAGATCGGCGCCGCTCCAGCCGAATTTGCCCTCTATGCCCGCCGTGAAGAAACCCGTCGACTCGCCACCATTCATTTTTTATTTATTAAATTAACTATTGACGACCGACCTTTATTTTGGTTGTTATTTCCGCGTCAGATTTAGGGAAAACTGGCAGGAGGAGATAACATATGAATTCCACATTGCAGTTTCTGCACACATCACGCCGTCGGTTTCTTCAGGGTACCGCTGCGGTCATTGCATCTGCCGCGCTTTCTGCGCCCGCAATTGCGCAAAACAAGCACCTGACCATCATTTCGAATCGCGGCAACGCGGAGCAGCGTAAAACACTTGAAACCATTGCGAAAGCGTTCGGGGACGCCCGTGGCGTTACGGTAACGGTCAATAATATGGACCACGAAGCGCACAAGACAGCGATCCGCAACTATCTCGTGGCGAGCCCGCCAGACATCTGCTTCTGGTTCTCTGGCAGCCGCATGCGCAGCTTTGTCGACAAGGGTCTTTTCGAAGACATTTCCGATCTGGTCCAGCGCGAAAAATACGCCGATGTGCTCGGCGCCACGCTCGGGTCTGTGACCGTCGATGGCAAGCAATATGGTTTGCCGACCGGTGGTATTCTCTGGGGTCTCTTCTATCGCCAGGATACGTTCGACCAGTTCGGCCTGACCGTTCCCAAGACCTTCGACGATTTCTTCACGCTGGCCGAACAGTCCAAGAAGGCCGGCATCATACCCATGAGCATGGGCACCAAGGACCAGTGGCCTTGTGGTGGCTGGTTCGACCATATGAATCTGCGCATCAACGGGCTTCAGCACCACATGGATCTTATGGCAGGGAAGGTGAAATACACCGATCCCTCGCTGAAAGAAGTGTTCGACAAGTGGGAGCAGTTGATCAGTGCCGATTTCTTTACGCCAAACGGCACCTCCTTCGCCTGGGATCCGGCAGCGGCCTCCTTGGTCCAGAAAAAGGCCGCGATGATGGATCTCGGCAATTTCATCAAATACGCCTTCCCGCCTGAAGATCTTCAGCATGTGCGTTTCGCGCCCTTCCCGACCATCAAGGCAGGTGTAGAGCAGTTCGAGGATTTCTCGGTGGATTCAATCCACCTGCCATCCGGCTCCAAGAACAAGGAACTGGCGCGCGAATTCCTCGCCTTCTTCTACAAGCCGGAAAATCTCAGCGCCTATCTCTCCCCGGAAGGTAACGTGCCTGCTCGCAGCGACTGCGCAATCAGTGACGATCCGATCCTGAAAATGGCGGTCGATGAGATGAAGAAGGTCAAGGGCACGGCGCAATATTACGACCGTGACAGCGATCCCGACCTCGCGCTGGCAGGCCTCAAGGGCTTCCAGGAATTCATGGTCAAGCCGGATCGCCGTGAGCAAATCCTCACGCAGATCGAGCGGACGCGCCAGCGCATCCACGGCTAAGCTCTGCCTGAACACCAAACGGGAGGCGTTATTGCCTCCCCTCCTCATCGACAGGATGGTCTCATGTCTATCTGGTGGCGCCGCCATCGCAACTGGCTGACGCCTGCGCTTCTTCTTGCGCCGGGTCTTATCCTTTTTCTGGTCGTCATCATCGCATCGTCGATCGAGACGTTCTGGATTTCCTTTCACGAATGGGACGGCATGGGGGCGAAGACCTGGGTTGGCCTGGCCAACTATGCCGAGCTGTTCGATGATCCGCAGTTTTATGTCTCGTTGAAAAACAATGCCATCTGGCTGGTCATGTTCCTGCTGGCACCGCCGATGGGGTTGGCGATTGCGCTTCTGGTGAACCAGAAGATTGCTGGCATGCGCATCGTCAAGTCGCTGTTCTTCATGCCGCTGGTGCTGCGGCAGTGACTGTGGGCGTCATTTTCGGCTGGTTCTACGACCCGACCTTCGGCCTGCTGGCCATCATCTATCAGGCCTTTGGAGCCACGGCACCAGCGCTTTTGTCAGACGAAAACCTCGTAACCTTCGCTGTCGTCATCGCGGCACTTTGGCCACAAGTGGCGTTCTGCATGGTGCTGTTCCTGGCGGGTCTCAACAATCTCGATGAAGAAATGATCGGTGCCGGTCGGGTCGATGGCGCGCGCGGGTGGCCGATGTTGCGGCACATCGTTTTGCCACAACTAACGCAGGTCGCTTTCATCGCGGTCGCCATTACGGTTGTTGGCGCGCTGCGCTCCTTCGATGCCATTTCCGTCATGACTGCGGGTGGCCCATTCGGTTCATCTACCGTGCTGGCCTATCAGATGTACGAGCAGTCGATCTTCTCCTACCGCTTCGGCTATGGCGCGGCGATTGCGACGGTCCTATTCCTCATCATGTCAATATTCATTGCATGGTATCTGCGCGGCCTCGTCAAGGCCGAGAAGGGAGCGTGATCTGATGTATCCACGTCCTATTCCCGAAAACAAACCCGCCGCCCGCATTGCCTATATGACCATGGTCTGCGTGATCCTCGCGCTCTGGCTGCTGCCATTGTTCGCCGTGATCATGACGTCCTTCCGCTCCTTCGATGACGTGATGGCAGGCAACTACTGGGGTTGGCCGACCAAGTTCAGCCTGATCGACAACTACAGTGCCGTTTTCCAGCAAACCAAGATGCTGCGCTACTTCGCCAACAGCATGATCATCACCATTCCATCCGTAATCATGGTACTTATCTTCTCGACGCTGACCGGCTTTGTGCTGTCGCGCTACCGCTTTCGTGGTTCGATGGTGCTGTTCACGCTGTTCGTCGGCGGCAACTTTCTGCCGCAACAGGTGATGATGATCCCGATGCGCGATCTGATGGTGTGGGCCGGGCTCTACGATACCTACTGGGCGCTGATGATATTCCACATCGCCTTCCAGACCGGCTTTGCAACACTCTTCATGCGCAACTTCATCGCCGCCCTTCCAGATGAGCTGTTTCAGGCAGCTCGCGCCGAAGGTGCATCCCCCTGGCAAACATTGATCCACATCGTCGTCCCCCTGGTGCGGCCTGCACTGGCGGCACTCGCCATCCTCACCTTCACCTTCATCTGGAACGATTATTTCTGGGCGCTTGTGCTGACCCAAAGCGACGCCATCAAGCCCGTCACCGCTGGCCTTTCGAACCTCAAGGGCGAATGGGTCTCGGCATGGAACATTGTGTCAGCTGCAACGATCTTCGTCGCCGTGCCGCCCGTCGTGATGTTCTTCCTGATGCAGAAGCACTTCGTTTCCGGCCTGACTATGGGAGCTGTCAAGGGATGACCGCCTCCACACGCCGCACCGACCAACTCACACAGAATAGCAAGGATACGACTGACATGAGCAGCGTCGAAATCCTCAACGTCCAGAAGCATTACACCAGCTTCCATGCCTTGAAGAACATCAACCTGACCATCGAAAAGGGCGAGTTCATCGTCATGGTCGGCCCATCCGGCTGCGGCAAGTCCACGCTTTTGAAGACGATCGCCGGTCTGGAGGCGATCTCTTCCGGCAAGCTAATGATCAATGGCCGGGATGTGACGAAAGAAGAACCGGGTGATCGCGGCATCGCCATGGCGTTCCAGTCCTACGCGCTTTATCCCCACATGACCGTTGCAGAAAACATGGGCTTTGGCCTGCGCATGGCAAAGCGCCCGAAAGCGGAAATCGATGCGGCGGTCAAACGTGCCGCCGGTATTTTGCGCATCACCGAACAGTTGGACAAGCTGCCCAAGCAACTCTCCGGCGGCCAGCGCCAGCGCGTCGCCATCGGTCGTGCGATTACCCGATCACCGGAGGTGTTCCTCTTCGATGAGCCATTGTCGAATCTCGACGCGGCGCTGCGCACCCAGATGCGCGTGGAACTCTCCAGCCTGCATGCCGAACTCGGCTCCACCATGATCTATGTGACCCATGATCAGGTTGAGGACATGACCATGGCCAGCCGCATCGTCGTTCTCAACAAGGGCGAAATCGAACAGGTCGGCTCTCCGCTCGAGCTTTACGCCAATCCAAAGAACCATTTCGTTGCTGGCTTTCTCGGCGCACCGCGCATGAACTTCTTCGAAGGCAAAGTCATCAGTTGCGAGCAGAACGTCGCGACTGTCGCGCTGGATGGGCTTGAGGGACTAAATATCCCGTTGACGGCAGACGCATCAGTGAAAACCGGAGATACGGTAACGGTCGGCGTGCGTCCCGAACGGCTGGAAACGCAGGAGGATGCCGCATCCCTCATCACCTTCGATGCCAAGGTTCGACTGGTGGAATATCTAGGGCGGGAAACCATCGTCCATGCCGATGCCTCGCCGCTAAAAGCTGTCGGCTCCGATACGGGCACGCACAATGTGACGATCCAGCTCGGCAAGGTCGTGCCCTTCGCAGTCGGTTCATCGGTCCGCGTCGGCTTTGCGCTGGATGACTGCTACCTCTTCGGCCCCGATGGCAAAACGCTCACACATCCCAAGCCTGTGACCCAAAAATAAACTGGAGTTTCCACCATGAAACGGACAAACCCCGCGCCGCTCTCGGCCTGGCGCACCCTTAACCTTGACGACTTTTTGCTTGGCGTACCGCATTACCCTGAACATGTGGATGAAAGCTATTGGCAACGCGACGCCGACCGGATGAAGGAAGCAGGTTTCAATGCCGTACGCATGGGTGAATTCGCCTGGCACATCTGGGAGCCCTATGAGGGCAAGTTCGATTTCGACCTTTTCGACCGCGCTATCGAAGGCCTCGGCAAGACCGGCATCAACACCATTCTGTGCACTCCGACCGCAACACCACCGCGCTGGATGAGCATGAATTACCCGGAAATCCTGCGCGTCGACCGCAAGGGGCGCCGGGCAAGCCACGGTTCGCGCCAGCATGGCGACACCACAAGCCCTGTCCTGCGCCATCATAGCCGCCGCATTACCAAGGCGATGGCTGAGCATTACAAGGACAATCCTTACGTCATCGGCTGGCAAACGGACAATGAGCTTAATACTACCGAATCGGAATCGTTCTCGGATTCCGCGACGCTCGCGTTTCGCAATTTCCTGCGCCACAAGTATGACAGCATCGACGCGCTGAATTTCGCATGGGGCGGCCATTTCTGGGCGACATCCTACGACAATTTCGATCAGGTTGTGCTGCCCTACCCGATGGCCCCGTCCTATCTCAGCCCCGGCCATGTGCAGGATTACCATCGCTTCCTGGCCTCCGCGACGGCAGCGTTTCAGCGTGATCAGGTCGAGATTCTTCGTGCGACCAACCCGGACTGGTTCATCTTCCACAATCTCGGCAACCTGACCGACATCGATTTCCGTGGCGACTTCGGCAAGGATCTCGACTTCATTGGGTTCGATATCTATCCGATGCTTTATGATGAGTTCCGCCGCAATGGCGGGCATGCGGCAACACAAGCGCTGAAGCTCGATCTTTGCCGCAGCCATACCGGCAACTTCATCGTGCCGGAACAGGCATCAGGCCTGGGAAGCCAGCCTGCATTCACCACGATGAGCCCGGAGCCCGGCGAAATGCGTCGTATGGCCCTGTCTTCGGTATCGCGTGGAGCCGATGGCCTGATGTTCTTCCGGTGGCGGCCTGCCCATTTCGGTGCCGAGATTTACTGGATGGGACTGATCGACCATGATGACGTCGGTCGCCGCCGCTTCGAGGAAGCCAAGCACTTTGCCCGCGACATCGCCCGGATCAAGGACAAGCTGCTCGGCACATCCGTCCATATGGATATCGGCATTGCCGGTGCCGACTTCGACAATGAAGAAGCCCACAAGACCTACCCAATCGGCCTGCCTTCCCCGCAGGACGACGCCACGCTTTTGCACCGCCATTGCTATGAACGTGGCATTTCCTGTGGCTTCATCCACCCGGAAGACGATCTATCCCGGTTGAAGGCGCTCTATATTCCGCATTGGGTCATGTGGAATCAGGAGTGGACGCCAAAGGTGGAAGCCTTTGTCGAGGCCGGTGGTACGCTGATCGTCGGCGCAATGACTGGCACGCGCGACATCAACAACCACATCATTCGCGAACTGGCCCCCGGCAGTGCACTTGCCAGACTTTGCAGCGTTCGTGTTGAAGAGTTTGGGCGCATCACCGCAAAAGATGGTGACGGTCTTTTCCAGAAGAAGGGCGCCGAAGACGGCCATTATGTGCCGCCGCACATCCTCCCGTCGTCGTCCGCCTTCCGTAAATACACCATCGACATCGGTGGTCGGACCATCGAAGCGGAACATCTCTACGAATTGCTGGAACTGGGCGATGATGTAGAGACCATCGCCACATGGTCGAACCGTTTCGCCAAGGACCGTGCCGCTGCCACTTTGCGCAAGGTCGGCAAGGGTCAGGTGATCTATCTCGCGACCTATCTCACCGATGATCTGGTGGATGCGCTTGACGATGTCGTTCTGGCAAAAGCTGGCATCAAGCCACTGATCGCGGATTTGCCAGTTGGTGTTGAAGTGGTGATGCGAACCGCCGAAGACCGCAAGTTGCTGTTCGTTCTCAACACGCTTGAGACGGAGCAGAAGCTGAGCAACCTTGCGGCAGGCAAGGACTTGCTGACAGATGCCGCGATTTCAGGCGAATACACGCTGGAAGGATATGGTTGCCTTGTCATCGAGCTTGGCTGACCAAAGCCGATAAAGTTTTCCCAGAGGCGGGTGTAAATCCCCCGAACCAAGCGGCGGAGGTGTGTCATGCACCTTCGCCGTTTCTTTATGCAGTGACCGCCGGTGTCGTCATCTCGAAGTTGAACAGCCCTTGCGTCGCCAAAGCGGCGGCGCCGCTGCTCCAGAAATTGTCCCGCTCATCCGGCACCAATGCAGGCGGCGGGGAAAAGCAGTAGAGATCAAGCGCCTTTCGCATCGGGTCGAAAAGCAGGTCGCCGAAACTCACGGCCTCACCACCGACGATGATGATTTCCGGATCGACAGTATCGACCATATGCGCCAGATGAAGGCCGATCCCCTCGCCCGCCTCCTGCAAGATGTCACGGGCAACGGGGTCGCCCTGCAACGCGGCTTCCTTCATTGTGTAACGATTTGCATCCTTGCCTAAGCTTCCTGCCTGGCGCCATCGATCCACGATTGCAGGCTCCGAATAAAAGGCCTGAAGACAGCCATGACGCCCGCATTCGCACAATGGTCCGTCAAGCCGGTGCATGGAGTGGCCGATCTTACCCGCATGGCCATGCGCGCCGCGCTGGACCTTGCCATCCACGACAGTTGCACAGCCAATACCGGCACCGATTGCCACTGCCGAGAACACGCGGTGCTGGCGCCCAAGCCCAAAAAGATGCTGCGCCAGCGCGAAGGCCAGCGTGTCATCCTCCATCCAGACGGGTACGTGTACGCGCTCCTGCAGCATGCTGGCGAAAGGAACATTCTCCCAGAAAAAGCGGTGGCTCTTAACGCACACGCCTTTCTCTGCATCGATGGTACCTGGCATGGAAAAACCCACCCCTGTCAGTAGGTCCGCTCCTTCGGGGGCCAATCGCTGCAGCCGTTTCACGGCTTTTTCAGCAATGTCCAAGACCGCTTGTGGAGAAGGCTCCGTGAACTCAACGGTCAGTGATGAAAGTGTCGCCGTTGACAAATCAGTCAGGACACACTCCAGACTACCGACATTCATCTTTATGCCGATTGCGAGATGTCCGGCATAATTGATCTCCAAAGGAATAGGCCGTCGCCCACCACCGCCCGGTGTTGTCTGCCCTTCTATCAGATAACCTTCCGCAATCAGATCGCTGACAACGAAAGTAACCGCGGCCGGACTTAAACCGGTCGCAGCCGCAATGTCTGCGCGACTGATCTGGGACTCGCGCCTGATCAAGTTCAGGATCAGGCGACGGTTCATGGCGCGGGTCGTCTGTTGATCGATTTTCAAGAGAGAGGTTACCTTAGATCATTGATGGAGCACGCACTTTTTGCGCTGAATATAGAGGGATTTCCCCTCTGAGAAAAGCATGTCGAAAGGGCTCTCTTGATCGCTCATTGCCGAAGTGCACACGAATAATGACAAAGGGCTCACGACCATAAAACTATTCAATTAGCTCTTGACACGGATACGAACCGACTGTTGTTAGAAGCAGTCTCCGTCTCCAATTTCTCAAATGCATACATCAGCATAGCCTCGATGGAATGACCGATTAGGGTCCGGAAGCGTACTGTCAGCTGGTGGACGCATTTATGGGATAGGTGTCGTTCAGTAACCGGACCTCAAACAGACGTCCGACGCCGCTCGTTTGCGCATGCAAGGGGCCGCCCCTGTAATATTACCGCCGTTTAACCATGCTCAGAGGTTTTCCTTGTAGAAAGTAAGGGATGGGAACCAGCGACACGGCCGGCAATGCGCCAAGTAGATTGATGCAAGGAAGCCGTCCCCACTTGGAATTTCAGCCGTGTTGTTCCTCAGTCTTCTAGCGGTTACGCAACCTCAAGTTCACCCGTTGATTATATTTTAGTAATATATATACCTCAATTATTTGATACACCCATTGGGAGAATCCGATTCGGAGAGAATAGTTCCGCGAAAGAGCATTCTTCAGCTTCGATCGGGAGGGAATGAAGGAAAATGGGGACTGTGAATGATCGCACGTGCAGCATTTTTCGTGAATCATCCACCTATCGAGATAGAAAACTCCTTATCACGCCACGCCGGGTCAGTTCTCAGTGGCAATCAACACTGGGACGACGACAAGTACTCGATCTATGGCGAAGCTCTGGTTCAGACCAGCCTGAATGACTTCGGCGACATTTACTCCGTCAGGGGACAGGTGGGCCTACGCGTGAAGTGGTAAAAGGCTGACGGAATCGGACCATTCCAGGACGCGCCGATGTAATGAACGTCGACGATATCGGCACCCGTGGTCGAAAATTCATAGATCGGCCGGATACCCCGAATCTGCCCCGGAAGCCGATAATTCTGGTCATCGCGAGCAGTTCATCAGGGTGGGTTTAGATCGCGCTACGCTGACGGGCCGATTGCGCGCTTGCGCAACGGACATACGAAACGCGGCAGGATCGATCGGCAGTGTTGATACTGGCTGACTTCCCAACCTCATTCCATTTTGCTGTTGATGGGATTCTAACCAGCTCTCCCGCCCTAAATATCCAGCTTTGTTCCCGCATGGCTTCGAAAACTTTAGTCGCCGCGCGAGTACGTCAATTGCGATTGGGACAGATGAGATCCCGGATATGGCAAAACCCATCCTCCAGGGTCAGCAAAGCTCACCGGTGTTGATTTGCACTGAGAGCTGACCCGGGATTGCGGGAAAATATCACTGAGAATTGACCCATGTTTCAATCATCCCCTGTGGTTTCAGCGGGGGCTCTGGAGTGATCGACATGGCGTTACTGAGTGTAATCCGACGCTGGCATTTTCGGGATCAGCTATCGATCCGGGAGATATGCCGCAGGACGGGCTTATCCCGGAATACCATCCGCAAATATCTGCGTGCCGGCGGCGTTGAGCCGAAGTTCAATGTTCCGGAGCGGCCGAGTAAGCTTGATCCATTCGCGGATCGGCTATCAGCCTGGCTGAAGACGGAATCGAAAAAGAGCCGCAAGCAGAAGCGGACAATGAAGCAATTGCATTCTGATCTGGTGAGCCTCGGCTATGACGGTTCCTACTGCCGCGTTGCAGCCTTTGCTCGAGAATGGAAATCGGACCGACAGAGAGAACTCCAGACGACAGGACGTGGCACGTTTGTCCCCCTGGCATTTGAACCGGGTGAGGCGTTCCAGTTCGACTGGTCTGAGGATTGGGCCATCATCGGCAATGAGCGCACCAAGCTGCAGGTGGCACATACGAAGCTGAGCTACAGCCGTGCCTTTATCGTCCGGGCTTACCTGCTGCAGACCCACGAGATGCTGTTTGACGCGCACAATCATGCATTCCGCGTGTTCGGTGGAATTCCTGGCCGTGGCATCTACGACAACATGCGCACAGCGATCGACAAGGTTGGCCGTGGAAAAGAGCGTGACGTCAACGTCCGCTTCATGGCGATGGCCAGCCACTACCTGTTCGAGCCCGAGTTCTGCAATCCGGCTTCAGGTTGGGAGAAGGGGCAAGTCGAGAAGAACGTTCAGGATGCGCGTCATCGCTTCTTTCAACCGATCCCGCGCTTTCCATCATTGGAAGCCCTGAATGATTGGCTTGAGCTTCGGTGCAAGGAGTTCTGGGCAAAGACACCACATGGTCAGGTGCGCGGTACCATTGCCGACATCTGGGCTGAGGAGGCTCTGGCTCTCATGCCTGTTTCCAGGCCGTTCGATGGTTTTGTCGAATATACAAAGCGCGTCACGCCGACCTGCCTCGTCCATTTGGAACGCAATCGCTATAGCGTCCCGGCATCCTTCGCCAATCGCCCGGTAAGCCTTCGGGTCTATCCGGATCGTGTCGTTGTCGCTGCGGAAGGTCAGATCGTTTGCGAGCATCGTCGCGTCATCGACCGCTCCCATGATCGGCCGGGCCAGACCATTTACGACTGGCGGCATTATCTGGCGGTCGTGCAGCGAAAGCCAGGTGCGCTTCGCAACGGTGCTCCGTTCATCGAGCTGCCGGAGGCATTCCGGTCCTTGCAGCAGTATCTGCTCAAGAAGCCCGGCGGCGATCGCGAGATGGTCGACATCCTGGCGCTTGTTCTTCAGCACGACGAGCAAGCAGTGCTCTCAGCCGTCGACATGGCGCTGAAGTCCGGCGTTCCAACCAAAACGCATGTGCTGAACCTGCTGCATCGCCTGGTCGACGGCAAATCCTCTACACCGCCGACCCTCGACGCACCTCAGGCGCTGACGCTCACCAATGAGCCCAAGGCCAATGTCGAGCGATACGATACCTTGAGAAAGACGGAGGTTCGCCATGCGTCATAACCCGGCAAGCGGTGCGATCGTCATCATGCTACGGCAATTGAAGATGCATGGAATGGCCCACGCCGTCGGTGATCTGACCGAACAGGGATCGCCGGCGTTCGAGGCTGCCATTCCGATCCTGTCCCAGCTTCTCAAGGCGGAAACGGCCGAACGAGAGGTCCGATCGACCGCATATCAGCTCAAGACGGCACGCTTCCCTGCCTACCGTGATCTGAACGGCTTCGACTTCGCCAGCAGCGAGATCAACGAGGCGCTCGTCCAGCAGCTTCATCGCTGCGACTTCCTCGACGACGCCAACAATATCGTCCTGGTCGGCGGTCCCGGCACGGGCAAGACGCATATTGCCACCGCAATCGGTGTCCAGGCCATCGAACATCACCACAAGCGGGTCCGGTTCTTCTCGACCGTCGAACTGGTCAACTCGCTCGAGCAAGAAAAGGCGCAAGGTCGATCTGGGCAGATCGCCAATCGCCTCGTCCATTCCGACCTCGTCATTCTCGACGAGCTTGGGTACCTGCCGTTCAGCGCCTCAGGCGGTGCATTGCTCTTCCATCTGCTGAGTAAACTCTACGAGCGCACCAGCGTCATCATCACCACCAACCTCAGCTTTAGCGAATGGGCCAGCGTCTTCGGCGATGCAAAGATGACAACCGCGCTGCTCGACCGACTTACCCATCATTGCCACATCCTTGAAACCGGAAACGACAGCTTCCGCTTCAAAAACAGCTCCGCACATGAACCCAAAACGGCAAAGGAGAAACGCAAGAGCTTGACCACCAAGACCGACACGAACGATACCTAAAAGGCGGGTCACTTCTCAGTGCAAATCCCGGGTCAACTCTCAGCGCAAATCAACATCACCGGAATCGATCGCCATCGACATTCACCCACAAAGCAAGCCAACTGCATGCTCACAGTTGCTAGAGAAGCGTCGCCACTGTAGCTTCCGCTTCGCAATTTGGACGAACGACACAGGGGATAGGTCTCTCATGCCAACGGGTACGGTTAAATTCTTCAACGACGACAAGGGCTTCGGTTTCATAACGCCTGAGAATGGTGGACAAGATGTATTTGTTCACGTGTCTGCCTTGCAACGTGGCGATTCGCTCCGCGAAGGCGATAAGGTCAGCTTTGAGGTGGGGCAGGACCGCAAAACTGGAAAATCGAAGGCTGAGAACGTCTCAGTCCTCTGATCGAGAGTTGTAGATTTCCCAGCCTGCCTCGGGCGGGTTGGGCTCGGCACGACGATGTTGTTGCAGACCGGAGCGACGGGCTGAAGATCTGCGCGCGACCTTTTCGGGTGCAGGGACGACGTCGTACCGCCCAGGTCTTGATGAGATCAGAACCGGTAGCCCTATAGTTGAAAGCTTGCTTGATCAAAGCCAGAAGATGACTGCGGCTGCGATGCAGATGGCTGAGAAGAACGTGTGGGCGCATCGGTCGTAGCGTGTGGCGATGCGTCTCCGGTCCTTGAGTTTTGCGAACAGGTTCTCGACCTTGTGGCGCTGACGGTAGAGGGCATAACGTTGGCTTCCTGCTAAATAACGCAACGGCAATATCAGGAACGCGGTCATGCCACTCGCTATTTTGCCGACAGGTTGAGCGGTTTTCAGCCGATCGCCTTCGCGGCGCGATCCCAAGAAGTCGCCGGAAAGGACGATGTGCTCCCAGCCGACCGGTGAAGTATGGATCAGGTTGAAGACTGATACTTAATCGATATAAAGCAGACTACAGACTGATATCAGAATGCCTTGAAGCAGCCTATAGGCTGATAAATGGCGATTGAAAATCAGTCAATAAGGTGATAAAAATAATCTAATATCAGTTTGTAGGCTGAAAAAATGAAAAGTGACACTCGCAAAAGAGCACGGGGACGGCTTGACGAAAGACTTCAGGCACTCCAACCAGTTGATCGGTTTAGGGTACCGCCGAAGGGATGGATACGGGCGCTACGCGACGCCCTCGGCATGACGGGTGCACAGCTGGGCGCGCGCATTGGAGTCCGGCCGCAAACCGTGGAATCAATCGAAAAGTCGGAAGCCGCCGGAACGATCCAACTCAATACCCTGCGCCGCGCCGCCGAGGCACTGGATTGCACACTCGTCTATGCCCTCGTTCCAAACAGCTCGCTTGAAGCCGTTGTCGAGGCGCGGGCGCGCAAGATCGCGATACGCGAACTCCAGCGCGTCGCACACACGATGCGTTTGGAAGCCCAAGGCACGGACAATGCGGATTTTGAATCTCGTGTCCAGGCATACATCCGCGACAGGCTCTCTGAGCGCGATCTCTGGAACGAAGTATGACAGATCTATTCCAGGAACCTGAAGACGCGACGCCGCTTGAGCCGCAGGAACGAGAGGGTTTGCTCCAGACCTGGATCACTCATCGCCGCGACCTCAACGAAGCGGAAGAGGAAAACATCGTTGTGGGCGCGGCCTGGGCGCGTGGCCGGCGGCGCTTGCCACTCGAACGGATGCTCAGCGAAGACTTCATGCGGACACTACATAAGCGGATGTTCGGTGACGTCTGGCAATGGGCCGGTACGTTCCGGGCGACGGAGCGCAACATCGGCGTTCAGGCTTATCGTATTGGAATAGAGCTCGCGAGCTTATTGAGCGACATCCGTTACTGGATTGAACACAAGACCTTTCCGCCGGATGAGATAGCAATCAGATTCCATCATCGTCTCGTCGCCATCCACCCGTTTCCGAATGGGAACGGGCGCCACGCACGTCTCGCGGCCGACCTCCTGATCGAGCGGCTTGGCGGTGAACCTTTTACCTGGGGCGGTGGCAGTCTGGCCAACGTTGGCGAATTGCGGGCACGCTATGTCGCGGCATTGCGCGCCGCGGATAATCATGACATCGCTCTGCTTCTGGAATTCGCACGCAGCTAAGCGCAGAAGTTGTCGGTTTCCGTCTGTTTCATATGCCTCGAAAGGATACGAACCAAGGACCCGCTATTCCGGCGAAGCCTTGGAAACCGGCGTTTCAGGTCACTCGGGCATCATTTCGTGTCAGCTAGGCTTCTGAATTCGTGCGAAACCCAATTATCCCGCCACGAGGGCTTTCGTTGTTTTCTCTAACGAGCTAAAGCAAAAGGGTGGAAAATACACAGAAAGACCTCCCATCCACTACCGACTAGGCCCTGTTGACAAAGTTTCATGATGAGCTTGCAGACGATCATCGGAGAGCTATGCTCACCGAATGGCAAATTCTCCGTGTCCTGTTTTTCTTTTCCGAAGTGAGGGCTTCGCTCCGTCTGGCGACACCCTGATCAGTGTCGCGCCTCTGGAAGCGGTGATGTCGATTTATGGCAACGGTGGTGTAGTTGGTGAAGGCGGATTGTCTTCAGCCTTTGGTGGCGCGGCTGTTTTCAAAACCGAAGCCACGGGTGAGTGCTTTATCGGTGTATGGGGAGCCCGCAACGCTTCGCGATTTCGCAGAGAACTTCGGGACCATATGGAAATTCGTGTTGTCAAAGGAGCCCCGGATGCCCGCCTTGTTTTTTGGGGCGCGAAAAAAGAGCGACCTAAAAAGCCCCCAGGTGAATGAACGGCAACCAGAGTTTGACTGAGGCAACGCCAGGAAGGCTTCGAATGATCTTCGGGTTTTGTCGTAGCGGGTTGCGATGCGCCGGAACTGCTTGAGTCGGTTGAGCATTCGCTCGATGCGGTTTCGGTCCTTGTAGGCCTTGAAGTCGCAGGCAGGCGGGTCTTTTCGGTTCGCTTTCGGCGGGATCACAGGTCTGATACCATGGACCAGCAATTCCTCGCGGAGGAAATCGCCGTCATATCCCTTGTCGGCAAGAAACAATTTCGGTTTGCCCACCGGCATCGCCAGCAGGGCCGGAACGGCATTGTAGTCCGATGCTTCGCCGCCAGTCAGGATGAAGCCAAGAGGGCGTCCCTGACCGTCTGACCGGGCGTGGATTTTTGTCGTAAAGCCGCCGCGTGATCGACCAAAAGCCTCCTTATGAGTCCCCCTTTAGCGCCCGCAGCCTGCGAATGGCCCCGAACTGTCGTGCTGTCGATCATGTGTTGCCAGTCATCGGTCAGTCCAAGCTCGACAAGCGTTTCAAGCAGGGCGTCCCAAACGCCTTGTTCCGCCCAGCGCCGGAAACGGACGTAGACCGAATTCCATTTGCCGTATCGCTCATGCATGTCGCGCCATTGACAACCAACTGCCGCCAAAGCCGACAGGCAATCTTTGTTCCCCAGCGCGACCATTCCGCTACTTGAGCCGATCTTCTGCCATGGTATGTCCTCGGCGCTCAGTGCTGGCGGTGGGCCGAGCGTTACCCTTATTGGGACCGGCAACCAGCTTGATTGCCCGCGCGAGGGTGCACAACGTTTGACGGATACGTTCTTTCTGACGCATTAATGAAGGGCGAAATGTGTGGGCGCCTGACATGAAGCCTGGAGGAGACGATGGGGATTCCGGATGAGCGGGAAGCAAGAGCCGACCAGGATATGCGAGTGCTGCCGTTTGAGGCGGCTGACTTTCTTGCTGCAATCGTCGCATCCTCAGATGATGCGATAGTGAGCAAAAACTTGTCAGGGGTCATCACGACCTGGAACAAAGGCGCTGAGCGAATTTTTGGATACACAGCGGACGAAGCCGTTGGCCAACCGATAACAATTGTTATCCCCGAGGATCGGAAAAACGAAGAGCCGTCCATACTGTCGCGCATTCAAGCAGGCGAGCGCGTTGACCATTTTGAGACGGTGCGACGCCGCAAAGATGGAACCTTGATAGATATCTCGCTGACCATCTCGCCAATTGTCGACAGCAGAGGCCGCATTATCGGCGCCGCAGCAGCCCGAGCAGATCGGTTGGAGATTGTCTGGCTCGAAGCCAATGGCCCCATGTGTTCCGATGTGCCACCGGCATCGTCGTCGGGTTTCGGTAGAATCCTGGAGGCAACGTTGTCGCAAAGCCTCAATGCCAGAATCGAGCGGACGTGGATGCCAGCGGGCGTTTCCATTCACGTTACCCTGAACGAAGTGACGACCAAATTGCCGGGAACCACAAACCCTGGCCACCGACCCGCCCTTCGTATTGGAGATTTCGACGGAACCAACTTTGTGGGAAAAGGTTGTACAAATCTGCATGATAAAACAGAAAGACGGGCAATGCCGCGGTATTTTTTCCACGTCCGGGACGCCGAAGGCCTCTCCGAAGATACGGAAGGGACGATGCTGTCGAACGATGAACGCGCCTATATCGAGGCAGCGCAAGCTGCAAGAGAAATGCTGGCGGAAAAAATCCTTAAGGATGAGATTGTGGACGGCGCAGAATTCGAGGTAGTCAGGGGCGACGGCGTACTGGTCACTAAAATCCCGCTTAAATCCGTTGTTCGGTTTGAGTGATCGGTTTGATCGCTGATGCCTTCTCCTCGAGCACCTCGACTTCAGCGCCAAAACTGTTTGGCATCAAGTACATCGTCCAGAGCGGCGTGGAGGATCAGGTCATCGGTCCCCGGCAGGCCACTCAGACCGTGCTTCTCCAAGATCTCTGGTCCGGTCGCAGGATCATTCAGCGCACCTAGCTCGTCCTGCAGCACCTCCATGGCGCCAACGAAACGCTTGTACCGACGCGCGCCTCGCTTGTCAGGAAACAGGGCGCGGAAAACTGACGTAAACGGGCAGCCTACGGCTTTTTGGCCTTAAAAGGACGCTCGAGCAACTCGTTTGGAATGGCATACTCTCTCCATTCTCCCTCGACGAGAGAAAAGATGCGGTTTCCGTAATCAAACACATGCAGTCTGTCTTCCCGGGCAAAAATCGCTGATGGCTGAACCCGTTTGCTACCGAGTTGGAGCCTCACCTTTGGTGTGAAGGTTTTTGCTAAATGTCCATCGAAGAGAAACAACTCCGAGTCAGCAATGAGGACCAATTCGTCGTCGAGATAAGCAGCATCAGAATAGTGCTTTTCGCGGTCTGGCAACGATGAAATTTCCGAGAAACCGCTCTCGGGTGTTCCTGTCATAACCAAACCGTCCGAGCCAACCAAATAATCATTGCCTTGATTGTCCGAGGTAACGGCGGCTAACCATGCGTATGGTGGTGAAGTCCTGGCAATCCGTTCAGGCAATTCTTGACGTTTCCAGTTGCCGGGTGTTCCTGTGTAAAGCGTAGTTAGAACCGTATGGGTACCCTTTTCAGCTCTCAACCTTTTTTTCAGTTTGAAGCGTTCGTCTTCCGCCATGTCACTCCGATATAGGGGATGGCCCGGGTAAAGGTTGAAGTACCGTTGGTTCGGTCTTTGGATCGCAACGATAAAGATTTCACCCTTGATGTTCTCTCCGAGAATGGCCCATTCAGTCTCCGAGTAAGGATATTCAGTTGTAAGCGACGGCGACACGTCCTCCCAACTCTCGCCTTTTCCGAGCTTCAAGAAGTTGCCGCTGCCTGCCACGAGCCAACGATTGTCGTAAGGAAGAATGGAGCGGAAATCGATTTCGGACGCGATCTCGGATTCGGCTGGAGTTCCGGGGATGATGAAATGCTGCGAACCGTCTGGACCGACAACATAAATGTCGCCCTGCAGGCTGATCGTGACATAGGAAGGCCCTGCATCGTCTTTCAACGACGGTATCACGCGGATATCGCGCAACTCCCTGCGAACATCCGACCGCGAGAATGTTTGTTTAACGGCGTCGCGCATGAGAATGATCGTGTACGGATCGTCCCAACGCGGTCCGCCCACCAGAGCAGCGAAGTGGCGGTCGGTGTCTGCCATGGCAGCCTGATAGAGTTTGGGCTCCCATTTGCCGTACAGCTCTTCGAAATCTTGCTCGTCATTCAGAATGTCATCCAAGAAGGCCTCTCCTTTTTACGGATATTTTCCAGCACGAAGTACATCAGCGATCTTGCCTGTTGGAAGCGGTTTTTCCTTCGTCCTTCCCGGAGCGGAAAGGCCTGTCTTCTTCTTCACCTGTTCTTCCGCCCGCGCGTTTGCCGCTTCTGCGCAGGCTTTGTCGATTCCATTTGTTGCCAGCAGCGCATCTTGAGACGCTAACAAGATATCTTCCATAGGAGCTGTTCCCGGATAATCCGGATGATCAATTCCTTTCAGTTCGTTTCTGGTCAGTTCATGCACACCGCCAGAGCCGTTTTTTCGGCTGTGTTGGGTCTCAGTCAGGCAGATTGACTCCCCTTCACCTTCGGTAGGAGCATTAGGCACTCTTTCCGTCGTTACTTTCCCTGGACGATCGCCCAGACGGTATGTCATGTCGGCGACGACGTGGTGGGCATAGTCGCCCGCGCCAGAACACTCCTCTTTAATTTCGTCGTACGGACCGATCAGACATTTCTTACGTCGTCTTTTCTTACCATCGATCCTGGTACTTGGACCGAGCGGCGGAGGAGGGACTGGTTGAGGACCAGGTTTGGGGTCTTCTTTCTTTTCTTGCTCCTCTTGCTGTCGGGCTTCTCTGATATCTTTCAGCTTTTGCTCGATTTCCTCGTCAGAGAGACCTTGGAAGGGGGCCAGCAAACCGTTTACTTCCGCATCGGACATCGTTCGAACGTCCATTGGTTTGCCGGATATTGATGACAGGATATCGTTTGCCAGCGGCACCCTTTCTTCTGGATCGATGGCAATACCGTATTTTCCGGAGAAATCCCAAGTCTCGCGTTTCAAAATATTCCCAAAAGTGACAGGTTGGCGGCCACCAAGAAGCTTGTCCTGAACAATGACCGCCTGCCCTGGTTTGGACATTATCGCGCCCAAGGCACGCCCCTCAGTGGCCCGCTCATCCTCCGGCATTGAGAGGTCGCGGAGCATATCCTCGAGCACCATGGCCCAGATACCTTTCCGCAAGAGTTTCCCACCACCAACCTTTGGCAGACTGGGAGTTTTGGGAATCGGTCGAGATGTCGACGGAGCGTGTGCTCCACCACCATTTACAGTACCTGTGGCTGTACCAGTGAGTGCGCGAGTATTATTGCCATTGGACGAGAACCATCCATTGTTACCGGCATCGGTCATCGTTCCGGTTGCAGCTTGCGCCAACTGCACAGGCGCGCCATCCTGCCATCTAAGCGACCCTCGCACCGGATCATCATCCTTGGGAGGATCATAGGTCTGCGTGCCGCGGACGAAGATCGCCTCACCCTGGGTATTCCTGTTGTTCATATAAAAACGATCGAGGTGGCGAATGACATGCGAGCCTTCGGCACGCACCTGATCAGCGTGACCGATGGGTTCGCAGATGCTTTCCACCGTGCCGGATTTTACCCCCTTACGGCTACCGGGCGCATCGCCGTGCACATGTGTCGTACACGAACGCATCACCATTGCCTTTTTGCCGGTGAACCGAACAGACGGCGTATAGTTTTTATCATGGCCGCAAAAATCCACGACCGGATAGGGAATAGGCACCACCGACGAGCCAACCGGTGTCAGGCATACATCAGGTGCCAAAGAGACGATACGCGCCTCATCGATGTCACGCAGTCCCTCACGCGGTGTCCCCGTGGTCCATGTGCCGGGATATTGGGGCTCGCCGATATAATTGTCGCGGGGGATGCTCATGCTGTCTCCCTCTCGGTTAGAGCCGCTTCGGTTTCGGGCGACTTCAGACGAACGCGCGTCAGGGTGAGTTTTGTTTCACCGGCATCGGGAAGAGGAAACCTGATGCGCCAGGTCAGAAGCACCCGTCCGTCATTGCGCCAGTCGAATTGCACGCCATCGAGCTTCAGCACATGCCATTCATCGCGATCTTCGCGAGAGCAATGGACACCGAGGGTAAGGCCAGGCAACGAGCCTTTCGCGACCGGATGCTCAGAACTCAGGTTAACGAGCTCGTAGTTCTCGTCACCCTTGAGGTGAGGCGTCGCGATGAGATCAGGATGGGCCGCCTGCCAGAAGCGTGGATCAAAATCACGCGGCAAGAGGGGGTGCCTCTCCTCCCGCCAACCGTCGTCATAAGTTCCGGAATATTGCTGACGGAACTGCCACCAAGGCGAAACGAGCCCAAATCCCTGCGGTTCCGGCGTGCTCCGCCAATCGGAATGCTCACCAACGGCAGCGATCTGCGGAGCTGGAACAGGCCCGGCGTCGGCAGGCATCTCAAGATTGACGATGCCGCACCCAAGCGGGTTTCGGCGCTCCACGTCAATCGGTGTTTCCGTCCCCGCGTCACCTGTGCCAGGGATCGCGCCGCCATAAGCGTTACGCCAGCATATGGCCACGCTTCTAGCCGGTTCAGGATCGCTCAGTTTCCAATCCGCTACGACACGTTTGGCTTCCCTGGCGGCAAAACCTGCCCATTTCTCCTTAACGACAGGTTGCCAAAAGCGTCTGCCGAAAACCTCGATTTCCTTGAAAACTCCACCAACGCGGATGGAGGCACGCCAGGATTTCTCCGGCTCGCCACTCGCAGACCACGCATTCCCGAGAAAGGTTATATCCGTGCCGGGCTTGTCCGGGGTAAGATCGCTTTGGCGCAGGAGGACGGTCTGGTGCGGATCGCCCTCATAGGCATCCTCCCACTGGAAACTTTCCTGCTCGGCTGCGACATCCAGCGAACCGCCCTGAGCATGCATGAATGTTGCACGCACGGAGACGATACAATCGAGCCCTCCTTCGGCATCGAACTGACGGAAAGCCATGGCGGGAAACGGCAGGCGGTTCTGAAGTTCCAAGACCCGGCCTCCGTCAGTTCAGATCGATCGGCTTGCCGCGAAGCTGAAAATGATCCGTCGCCACGAAGTTGAAGGTCTTGCCAAGAATGATGACCTCGCCATTCGCCTTCATGATGAATTTGGAATCGCCGCATTCGATGACGAACTCTTCACCGACTGCAATCTTCTTAAACTTTCCGACGCTTTCCAGCGACGTCTGGCCTACATTCGTAACCTTGCTCACCCCGATCTGTTCTGCCCGCGCCACCCCGACGCTGTCGGATTTGAACGTGCTGACGATCGTGTTCATGATACCCGGCAGCGGGAATAACCCCGAAGCATCGGAACCGACGCCCGAGCCGGAGCCGGCAAGCGCCGTACCCGCATCCGCGCGCGGGCTCGGGCCGGAAACGACGCCCTCACGCGAGGAAAGACCGCCTGCACCGAGGAAGCCGAGGGCGGATGAGGCGAGCGTGGTGGCGAAGGCCGCAACGCCCGGGCCACCGCCGCCGGCGATCTGGGCGGCCTGCGAAAGCAGCCCCGCCGTCTGCCCGGAGAGCGCCTGCACGCCCGCCATGGCCATCATCGCCATCGGTCCCGTGCCGCCGACGACGGTGTTTACCGAGCCGCCGATCTCGTGTTTCTGGTTGCCCGAAACTTCCACCGCGCGATTACCGCCGACCGAGGCGACCTCATGCCGGTCGATGCGCTTGGTCCGGTCATTCAATACCCGCGTCGTCTGGTCCTTCTGGGCGTGGAAGAACTGGTTCTCCTTACCGGCCTCATCCTCGAAGGTGATTTCGTTGAAACCGTCGCCCTTGTGACTGTTGGAGCGCAGCACCATGCGCGTCTTGTTGGCCGGCAGGTCGTAAGGCACGGAATTGGCCGGATTGTTGACCACGCCGATGACCAGCGGCTTATCCGGGTCGCCATCGACAAAGGCGACCATCACCTCCATGCCGATGCGCGGAATGACCTGCGCACCCCATGTGCCGCCGCCCCATGCCTGACTGACACGAACCCAGCACGTATCGGTGCCATCCTTCTTCGCCTTGCGGTCCCACGGGAACCACAGCTTGATGCGGCCATATTGGTCAGGATGGATTTCCTCGCCTTCAGGTCCGGCGACGATCGCCACCTGCGTACCTTCGATGCGCGGGCGTTTTGTCGCCCGGTGCGGCGTCAGCGGCACACGGGCAGGAATTGCCTCAAAGTGATTGCGGTATTCCGGCTCGTTGCCATTTGTCTCATAGGAGAGGTCGACGATATTGTGGCTTGCCCTGATGATCACATGTTCTTCATAGGCGTGTTCGGGATGGGCGACCTCGTGAGGCGTGAAACGGCGGCCGGCCTCCAGAATGCGCGAGGTCGACGAACCGAAAACCCGGTCGTGATCGGCTTCGATGGACTGGGTGCGCAGTTTTTGCGCCCGCTCCGCCTCTTCCACCGTCTTGATGCGGGCCGGATATTCGTAAAGCTCGCGCTTCGTCGCATCCGGCATCTGCACCAGCGACGGCGTCATCGTACCCGGCACCATGCCCGGCGTCTCGAAATTCCAGTCCGCGCCAGCGCGCTGGCCCGAGACATAGGAAAAACGCCGCGCCCAGTCGTTGATGTGGTTACGATCCGAAGACCCCTGCGCCAGACGCACCGTCCCCTCCCCCTGGGCGGCCGGCGACGGCCCAAGCCAGCCGCTGGCGCTATCGGCCACATGCAGCTTGTGGGAACCATCCTCATGGCTGAACCAGTAGAACAGGCCGTCCTCTTCGAAACGGCGGGTGAGATAATCGAGATCCGTCTCGTTCCATTGCACGCTGTAATGCTGTGCAGGCGGCGGCGAGATGATGCCCGATGTATCGGGAGCGGGAATGCCGTGTTCGGAAAACAGCGTCTCGACAACCTCCACCGCCGTCTTGTCCATCCAGATACGGCAATCCGACCGGCGCGACAGAAGCCACATTTGCGGGCGGATGGTCAGCGCATAAGAGCGCATGCCGCGTGTGATCGGCGGGCCTTCATGCAGCTCCGTCACCAGGCCGTTGAAGGGGCGGCGAACACCGCCGCCATCGCCGTCGCCCTGGCTTATCTCGATGGAGATATCGACCGGCCGTCCGATCAGTTCTTCGGGCTTGACCGCTTCCTTCTTGGCCCGCACCGTCAGGCGAATGTCGAAGAGCTGCGATACGCCCTCCTCGACGGACAGGCGCTCTGGCAGAAGCTGGTCTTCGCCGAGTGGCGAAGACACCTTCAGAACGCGGCTCGCCTGAACGAAATCAGAAAACGAAGGCTGGTCATTCATGGCGAACCTCGATAGCAGAGCCAAAAAAATCAATCAGCTGTCAAAATCTCGACAGAATGCAATCAAACATTGTGGCTAAACCATGGATTCACCATGAATTCCGCAACCTGGATATGCCAAAATACCATCGATGAAATCTGACAGGCTGGGGCAGGGAGTGACGATCGAAAGAAATCCGAGACATACAAAACACGATGCCGATACCTACGGCATTAGCCGCGAAGAAGCCGCCGGGGCTCGCCACGGCGCCGGCTGGTGGGTCAGTATCAGGCGGCGCGGCCACAGGATCGTCAGGCTGTTCAAGGATAGCATCTACGGTTCCGGCGATGCCGCCTACCGTCAGGCGCGCGCCTACCGCGACGCCATCATCCTTGCCATTCCGCCCGCCACCAATCACGAACAGGCCGTACTTCTGCGCAGAAACAACCGAAGCGGTATTTCCGGCGTCAGGCGCATCGAAAGCACCGACGGCCACATATGGCAGGCAACCCTGATGACCAATGAGGGACAGAAAAGAGAAAACTTCTCCATTGCCAAATTCGGTGAGGAAGCGGCAAAGTCGATGGCGATTACGCAACGCCGCAAATGGCTGAAGGCATTGCCAGTAACCCATCTGGCCTATGCCCATCACGCCGCGGAAGTGGCGCGCTCACAGTTCGGCGACGGGCTTGCGCCGGCGGATGATGTTTTGCCGGAGGTGCGTCTGGTCGATGCTGACATCGAAACGCGTATCAAAGAAATTAACGACCAGTTTGATGCCGCTCGCCCGAAGCGACTGCGGGTTCGGGTAAAAAGCTATTCAACTGACAGGGTATCCATCGCAGTTTCCGATGGAGAAAGCCCCGCGCGGAAAAAACTCATGCATCTCAACACGCGCGGCAAGGCAGAGACCGAAATCGTCAACGCGATCAACAGCAGCGTCCGGGAAACCGTCACGGCAATCCATGATGAGAAGACCGCGTGCTGGTTCAGTTCCACCTATGGCAACAAACTGCTCAATCCGCAGACATTCAACATTGATGAGGGTTTCAACGTCCTTGTTATTGTGCCCCGGGAATAGTGTATCTCATCGACTTGAGCTGATATTAATGACCGCGGACGCGCCGACCTGAACAAAGGAATAATCGACCGCGTCCCGCTTCCAACCCGCGGTTACACTTTCTATAACATCATTCTTGTCGAGATTGTCTGGCGCCCCAAACCGGTCCGATAACGCATCCAGAAAGCCGGAAGGTCTTGACGTGGTGTACGCGCACGCCTTGTGTCCATTCGGACCAGCGGCAATCCAGAACGACAATAACTCCGCGCCGCCTTCCCTCTCATGGCGCCACCCCACGACATCAACAGAACCGCCATTATAACCGACGAAGCTGCGACGCCACTCATCAATGTCCGCATCGGTTAAACGCTTCCAATCGAGTTTGTCGCCGTTCACCATCGCTTCTTGCACAGTGGGCGCTTCACAGATGGTGAGAAGGCGCTCCACCGTCATATCCGCCGGCGTGGCCGCGGCTTCCCCGACACTCAAAAATGCGGCAAAGCAGCTGATTGTCGATACCTTCAGGTACCGACGCCGGAACGTCCACGCGCCGTTTTTCATATCGTCACTCCGTCTCACCGTCATTTTGTCGCTGTAAAAAACCCACGCCAATCGATCCTCAAAAGCAGCAGACTGACAGAGGTTTGCTTTCCGGCAATCTCCGCCCCCATAATCTCATTGTGCACAAACGGAACGCAACCCCGGATTTCCGCGCCCTGCCACCGACCGTCCAAACAAGGCCAGCACGACGTGATCCTTATATTTTACTTCCGTAAAACTCCTCAAAACTATGATAAAAATAGAAATAATTTAGAAGATATTCAGTGAAAAAGATCGCCTCAGTGCCACGCGCCGTGATGCATCGACGTCACATCCTGGCGTCAACTTCGCGGCCTGAAGCTCACCCCGAAGGTCTGGTATTGACGCCGGTCAACCGACCCGGCACCCTCGTCCCATGACCCTGACCAACAGTTTCATTGCCGAGCTCATCCGCGACGCCAACAGGCTTGATCACCTCGACGGCTATCAGAAGCGGCGTATGCTTGAACGGGCCGTCACAACAATCCGCGACATGCGCGAAACAATCGGTATTCCATCCGGACCAAGCCGTGACAATCTCATTGATCTCCACACCATTGCACTCTCCATAGAGCGTGGATGGCGCAGCGATGAGGAGGTGCGAAACGCCCTGCTACAGGCAGCCGGCATGATCCGGGACCTGCATATCGTCCTCGACAGCAAAACCGAAATCAGCCTCGTCAAACCTGCCGGTTGAGGGTCGGCGCCATCGTCGGACGGCCAAATGCCAAATCATACCGGCAACATTCAGCCCGCAAATATCGGGATTTCATTAACTTCTGGCGTCCGCTTATCTTGTGACGGGCCTTGCCGCAGGCAGGGTGTGTTTCGCTGGCTGACCATAGCAGGGCGCGGAAGGCCCGGCGACGATACTGTGTCACCACAGACCGCTGCCGCGCGCTCTCAACCCGCACCGTCGCCGCTCACACGGCAATCCTGTCCCTTTCCTCCTAAACCGCCTCTCGCGCGTCTTCGGCCTTAGCAGGCGGATACGCGACTGCGGCTCAATCACGGACCAGTGCGGCTGGATCAGCTCGCGCAGCATGCGCCGCAGTTCCGGCCAGGGGGTCTCTTCGTTACGAAGCTCCGGATCATACATCACCAGTATGCAGTGAAGCTTGGCGGCAACGTCGTGGATGTAATAGGGTTGTAGCGAAATCAGCACCCGCCCGGCAATACCCTCGAACCGGGCAAGATCCTGCGCCTTCGCAAGGCTTGCGCTGTAACCGATGCGACGGTCAGCCGCATTCCATGGCCGTCTCAGTCTCAGCAACTCCAGACGCGCGCTCTCTGCGGCATCAGCGCCGATCCGCGGTGCAAGCTCCCTGAGTTCCCCGAAAGAGGATACCGTCCCCTGAGGCTATGCAAGAGCGCTAGTCCTGAATTGCGACGCACTGGAACGGGAGATTGGGAGCAGCCCGGCCTTTACACTCATTTAAGACGCCGTGACTACCTTGGCTCTAACAAGAAATGGGAGCAGATATTGACCCGACGTCACAAAAAAAATCGGCAACGTGAAATCGCCATTGAAGACAATATGATCAGTACTATTCCTGCTGTTGCATCAACTACGTTGTTAAGCGGTCTTTTTGTTGACAGTAACGAAAAATTTCTGGCCACATTGATCGCCGGCTCGATATTATTTTTTCTGGCTGGCTGGCTCAAATGTAGAGCGACCGGCGAAGAAATGTTCCCTCGAAGAAGGAAGCGGTAGTACTTTCAGAATACGAAGCGCCATGTCTGAATGTGCAGCAAGGAGAGCTTGGACGGTTCGAGCTGTGTTATTTGAGGAAGTGGTTGCGACGACCATACCGATAGCATTAACAGTCATCTGGCACATGCACAACAAGCTCTATGCTCTTGAGATCCCATCAGGGGTGAGTAGCGGCCAGCAGCATGGCAGAGTGAGGTCGCTAGAAAACTCTCTGGAGGCCAACCATGCCGATGACAGCAGATCAATCTCAAGCGCCGACCGCCACTCTCGTCGATCTTGGTGCAATTTTCATCTCCTTGGAATTAAGCAAGTCGACCTGGCTGGTGACAGCTCTGTCGCCTTGTCGCGAGAAGATGTCTCGCCACACCGTGGCGGGAGGTGATTTAATTGGCCTGTTCGAATGCTTCACTGCGCTTCGCCAGAAAGCAAAACGGCGGAAGGACAGACTGTACCCGTTGGTCGTAATTCAGGAAGCCGGACTGGATGGCTTCTGGCTAGGCCGGGTACTCGACAAGGAAACCTGGATAGAAAGCCACATTGTCGAGGCCGGATCGATCGCCATGCCGCGTCGACATCGTCGAGCGAAGACTGATCGTATTGATGGAGAAACTCTAATCCGCGCGTTGATTGCATGGAAACGTGGCGAGCCGCGGGCCTGCTCAATGGTGAAGCTTCTCTCGCCCGAGGAAGAAGATAACCGACGGATTGGACGGGAGCGGAAAACGCTGATTGCGGAGCGTGTCTTCCACGTCAATCGGATAAAGGGTCTGCTGTTCACACAAGGAATACGGGAGTATGAGCCCGTCAATCGGGATCGACGGCAGCGTCTGGACGAGCTTCGGACAGGCGATGGACGTCCGCTATCAAAACACCTGAAGGCCGAAGTCTGTAGAGAGCTTGACCGCCTCGAACTGATACTCACACAGATCAAAGCTGTCGAAGCCGAGCGAGATGCCTTGATCGCTCAGGAGACGCCGGAAACGCCGAAAGAAGCGGCCGCTCTCTTGGGCATCCGAGGAATTGGGCCTGAATTCGCTACAATACTGTACACGGAAGGCCTGTTCCGCCACTTCGACAACCGGCGCCAAATCGCATCGTATGCAGGCCTTGCCCCCTCCCCTTGGCAAAGCGGGAACGTCAATCGCGAGCAGGGCGTGTCAAAAGCTGGAAATCCACGTCTAAGAGCAACCATGGTCGAGCTCGCATGGCTGTGGTTACGGCACCAACCGACCTCAACGCTATCTTGCTGGTTTAAGAAGCGTATCGCACAAAACGGCGGCCGTTTGAAAAAGCCGATGATTGTGGCACTGGCTCGCAAGCTGCTCGTTGCACTGTGGAAATACGTGAGCTCCGGCGTCGTGATCGAAGGTGCAATCATGAAAACTCCCTGAGGCGGGAAGTGCCTGTGATACGAGAATTCAAATCCTCAGGGTGTGATCAGCCCTGACGGATCCAGGTGAACGGACCGGGATTCCGTTTGGCTAAGAGCCGGTCTTGAGATTGGTCCCGTTCTCCTGAGCCCGTGCCCGCGAAAGCGGGAAATTGGTGCTGCCGTTTGGAGCGGCGACCGTATGTGAGGTTGTACAGGCTCGATAGCGAGCCGGTAAAGCGATGGGCTCAGACCATGGATCCGCTAAAAAAGGACGCTTTGTGATGACAACAAAATGAACCGTTGACAAAAAACCTGATGTGAGCGGAATCGAACCGGCGGCCACCGCGTGATGCACTAAATCAGGCACATAGGTTTCACGCACTGATTTGCTCAAGTATTGAGGGCAAACCTGTGGTGATCCCAGACTTGGGACGTTACGTCATCGATAGGAGAGCCGTCTCTGGTTCCGCAATAAGCGTATCTACCCAGCCCCATCGCGCCTACGGACTAAGCACAGCGAAAAGGTCGGCTTGTCAGAACGCTTCGGCGGCGCATTTCCGGTGACCGAGGCCGTATTTTGGAACTTGTGGGGAGGAATACTGCTGCAAATCGCGTTTTAGGTAAAGTTCACTGGGTTTGCCTGCGATCTCGACCAAGAAACTACTCGGCGGCGATATCGTTATCGCCTAGCAACGCAATGAACGCTTCTCTCAGGTTTTGGCAACGATAAAGCAGTTCGACCTTTTCATTTTTGAGTCGCCGCAGAAAGGTCAGCTCTCTGTCGTCAGCGTCGTTCGACATTGCCCTGAGGCGGAGATCGGTTTCGATCTCTCGAACTGCCATTTCGCAGGCCGCGATTTCCTTAAGCAGCCGCTTCCAGTGTTTCTCCAACACAAAGCTCACGTCGTTGGTCCGTCTATCGCCCCTGTTTACCAAGGGTTAACATAACCGAAGCGGATTTGGGATGGCGGTTCCCTATATGGTTAACGCTGCAGAGAGTAGTGTGGACCCACGTCACCCTAAATTAATACGCTAGGTAGCCGCTGGATGCGGAACACCAACCATTTCGGCTGCGTCGGTCCAGTCTTCTAACGGTTACGCAACTTCGAATTCACCGTTGATTATATTTTAGTAATATATAGATCTCAATCATCAGGAACAACCATTGGGCGAATTCGATTCGGGGAGATGGTTCCGCGAGAAGCACTCTTCAGCTTTATCGGGACGGAAGATGGGGACCGTGAATGACCGCACCTGGAGCATTTTTCAAGAAGCGTCCATCTAACGGGGGTGGGTCTTTCTTAGATAATTCTGATACAAATCGAGCAAATAACATGCTCATCCGTAGCGACCGAGTGGGGAAGTGTAAGAGGATCGTCGGTGGCATAGCGCCTTGTGAAGCGCGTTTGGTACTGTCATTTGAAAGTTTGTCCGTCGTTTCGGCGGCGGCAGTTGCATCGGTGCTCCTCTGGTCTTCGCCATCGCTGGCAGGTAGCTGCGATCCCGCTGGCCCTGGAACCTGGAGCTGTTCCGGCGCTGCCACAGGGAGCGATCCGTCGGCGGTGATCTTTTCCTCCGCGCCCGTAACGGTTGTCACACAACCAGGATTTGGTTTGTCAGCCTCTGGGGAAGCCATCAGAGTCGAGACCATCGGAGGGATCGCCATAACGGACGGAAATGCGTCCTCCATAACGTCCTCTGGTGGGCAGGGTATTTTGGCGATCAATGATGTTTTCGGCGCGGTTGAAATAACATCGAACGGTAGCATCACCGGCATTGACGGTATCTATGTCATCAATACCGGTACAGGTCCCACAACGATCACATCCTCAGGCGCGGCGATTGGGACAATCGGTAATGGCGTCTATGTTTCCAACGACGGTTTCGCAACAGACCTTACCGTCAGCCAGACGGGCGGGACGATTTTTGGCGCGGATAACGGAATTTCCACAGCCAATCGTGGATTTGGGGTGACCGCAATTAGTGTCGCCGGCGATGTGGACGGTGCAGCCGAAAACGGTATATGGGCGCAAAATTTCGCTAACGCGACAGGCATCACGATTTCCCAGGCAGCCGGCAGCACGATAACCGGTTATACACATGGCATCCGCGCCGATAATTGGGCGGCCGGCGCCATATCGATCACGACAGCCGGGATCATCAACCAGACCCAGACTGGCGTGGCAAATAACGACACATTTGGTGTCTATGCCTACAATTCCACAGCCGGGACAGATATCATTCTTACCCAGACCGCGGGATCGATCTCCGGCAATTGGTTCGGCATGTATGCCAATAACCAGGGTAGCGGCTCAACGACGATCATCAGTTCCGGCGATGCCACGGCAATCGTACGCGCTGGACTTTACGCTTATAACGCGGCCACAGCGGACAGTATTGTTGTAACCCAGACTTCCGGAACGATCAAAGGCGGCACCTATGGTGTTTTCGCAGACAATGCGGGAACCGGCTCAACAACGGTGACACTTTCCGGCGATGTGATCGCCTCCGGTGACTACGGTGTCTATTCGCGTAATGCCAGCAGCGCCACCGATCTGACCGTAAGACAAACGGCGGGTTCTATTGCTGGCAGAACCGGCATTCTAGCGTCGAATAGGGGTACGGGCGCCTCGCTGGTCAGCGTCGGTGGTAGGGTGAGTGGCGGTGCGGGCGCGGGTATCCAAACGATTGCAGCGAACGGCTCGACAATCGATATCGCAGCTTCCGCAACGGTCACGGCAACGTCGGGAATAGCCATTCGTGACGGCGGTGTTGCGGGTAACCCGATTGCATCGGACACGATTGGCGGGAATGTCGTCGTTAACAGCGCTGGCACCGTAACCGGTGATGCGGTCCTCGGCCTCGGCGATGACATCTTCAATCTGGCTAGGGGAACCTATATCGGTAATATCTACGGTGACGACAGAGACGACGCTCGAAGCAACGACGGTGTCACAAACCATGAAGGCAATGATACGTTCACCTGGACGGGCGGCACTCTGGCTGGCGGCTTCTACGGTCAGGACGGTTCCGATACAGCTATGGTAAGCGCATCGGCCTATGATGGTTCTCAGGTGCTCGACGGCGGCGATGATCCCTCGGTTGCCGACGGCATGATCGATACGCTTACGCTTCGCGGTGTGAAAGCGACCACGAATGGCGGCAGGATCATCAATTGGGAAGTTGTCAATCTGGATGGCGCCAATCTGTCGATCGACGACGGCACATGGCATGTCGGCGAGCCGGACGAAGCAACGACCGGTGTGTTCCTGAACAACAATTCCACACTTGACGGCATGGCATCACTCGCCTTCGACGGCAATATGACGATTGATTCAACGTCCAATTTAGTCGGAACGGGCAACGGAACCGGGATCTATTCGTTCAGCGGCGATGTGGCCAACGCCGGAACCATCACCACGGTGGATGATGCTGTCGGCGATGTCGTCATCATCGGTGGAAATTATAGCGGCAATGGCGGACAGATGCTGTTCGATGTTGCCCTTGGTGACGACAACTCCAAGACGGATATGCTCATCGTCAATGGCGACACATCGGGCACGACAAATGTCGGCGTCAACAATGTCGGTGGCACGGGTGCGCAGACCAGTGAAGGTATCCGTATCATCGAAGTGAACGGCGCTTCCAGCGGTTCGTTCTCGCTCATTGGCGATTACACGATCGGCGACAAGCAGGCGGTCGTTGCAGGTGCCTACGCCTATCAGCTTTATCAGGGGGGCACTTCAACACCGAATGATGGCAACTGGTATCTGCGTTCGCAATTGACCGTGTCGAATCCGACGACAACGCCGACTGCTCCCCTTTACCAGGCCGGTGTTCCGACCTACGAGGCATACCCCCAGGCGTTGCTGGATCTGAACAGCGTGCCAACCTTGCAGCAACGCGTCGGTAATCGTTTCTGGGCCGGTAATGGCGCTTCCGTCGGCACACCTTATGCCACTCCAGAACAAGCAGGCGTTGCGATCGAAGGAAATGGTGTATGGGGTCGCATTGAAGGCGTACATAACCACATTGAGCCGCGTTTCTCCGCCACAGGCACCGAGTACGACCAGAATGTCTTCGAGCTTCAGGCCGGTATTGATGGGTTGTTGACAGAAACGGAAAGCGGCCAGCTGATTGGCGGGTTCACAGTCCATTACGCCCATGGCAAAACCGACACCAGATCCGTTTACGGCAATGGTGAGATCAGCACGGACGGTTACGGTCTTGGCGGGACATTGACCTGGTATGGCGAGAATGGCTTCTATCTGGACGGTCAGGCCCAGATGACCCGGTACACGAGCGATCTCAACTCTCTCCTTGCCCGCACGAACCTCACCGACAACAATGACGGTTTTGGCTACACTTTATCGTTGGAAAGCGGCACGCGCATTGCCATCGATCCAGCCTGGTCCGTCACACCGCAGGCCCAGCTGGTCTATTCCAATGTCGACTTCGACGCGTTTACCGACACATTCGGCGCCCGTGTCAGCCTCGACCGTGGAGAAAGCCTGCAGGGCCGTCTTGGTGTGACCCTCGACCATGAAAGCTCGTGGCGGAATGACGAGGGGCTGCTCAATCGCACACACGTCTACGGCATTGGCAATCTCTACTATGAGTTTCTTGAAGGGACGAGTGTCAATGTCCAGGGAGTGAGCTTCGCCAGCCGAGATGATCGTATTTGGGGCGGCTTAGGGCTTGGGGGAACCTATAGCTGGGACGACGACAAGTACTCGATCTATGGCGAAGCTCTGGTTCAGACCAGCCTGAATGACTTCGGCGACAGTTACTCCGTCAAGGGACAGGTGGGCCTACGCGTGAAGTGGTAAAAGGCTGACGTTATCGGACCATTCCAGGACGCGCCGATGTAATGAACGTCGACGATAGCGGCATCCGTGATCGAAAATTCATAGATCGGCCGGATACCCCGAATCTGCCCCGGAAGCCGATAATTCTGGTCATCGCGAGCAGTTCATCAGGGTGGGTTTAGATCGCGCTACGCTGACGGGCCGATTGCGCGCTTGCACAACGGACCATACGAAACGCCGCGGGATCGATCGGCAGTGTTGATACTGGTCGGTCCGGTTCGACTGTGGTTGATCAGTTTTGCAGCAGATATTCTGGCCATTCCTGCGCGCCATGAAGTACGCGAAGAATTCGAACTGTCGTCTCGGTAATGGCGTAGGCGGCGACGTAAGGTGTACCATTGATGACGAGTTCGCGTGTACCGGCGATTCTACCCAAGCGCCCACTGGCAGGAAAGTCGAGCAAGCGACGGGCGGCGGATACTATCCGCTCATCGATGAGAATAGCGGCCGCAGGATTATCTGCCTCAATATACGTGAAGATGGCGTCGCGATCCGATAGCGCAAACGCCGACCAAGTAAGCTTCACGATTCTGTCGAACCCACTTTAAGGCGGGCCGCCGCTCGGCGTTTGGCAAAGTGCGCCTCGGCCTCGTCGTCTGTTAAATCCGACCGAGTATCATTTAACGCTTCGAGCACCTTGGTCCGAAACCAGGCATCGTGTGTTTCACTCCCAGAAAGAAGTTCAAGAGGTAGCGCCCCTTCGTTAGCAGTCCGGGTGAGCATAATACGAACCGCATCAGATACCGTGAGCCCCATGCTTTCAAGCACGGCCGAAGCCCGATCCCGAACTTCGGCATCAATGCGTGTTTGGACAAGAGCGTTTGCAGCCATGACTATCTCCTACATTTTCAGAGATAGTAATGCAATTGAATGACGATTTCCAGATGCAGTTTTGTGCCGGAATAATCCGCTCTCGGCGCTCAAATGCTCTTGAAGGGAATCGAACCAGCGGCCACCGCATGAAATGCACTAAATCAGGCACATAGGTTTCACGCGCTGATTTGCTCAAGTATTGAGGGCAAACCTATGGGTGATCCCAAACTTGGGACGTTATTCAGGGCATGGCGTCGAGCAGGAGGGAGCCGACGCTCTCACCGATCGCGCGCCTTAAGTCCGTCTTCGGTTTCCGACTTATTCAGGCGCCCTGTTCGGAAGCCCTTTGTCGTTTGGGTTCGGAGCCGGCGTCTCTCTTGTATCTCGCGGCGGATGTTGGCGATCGTCCGGCTCGGCGGGCGCCACCTGGTCCTCGGAAGGGCGGACAGGCTGCTCTTTAGGGTCGGTCGTCTTGGAGGGGGCCGAAATTTTCTTGGGCATGGTCAGTTCCTCTAGCTTCACCGACAAAAACTGGCTGGCCACACGGAAGGTTCCGAGCCCCGGGAAGCGCTGCTTGGTTCGGAATCGATCTCACCAAGCTGAACAGGCGGGCCTCGTAGCAGGCGGGATCAGTGGCAAGCGCCTTCGAATAAGCTCTCCGCCCCTCTTCGAGCCGCCCGAGACGCCGGAAAGCATGACGCTCGCGTGACGTGAGCCTCGGCGGTGAAAAAGTCGGCCACCGTCGCGGTGGAATAATCCGTCCGCAAGCGGAGTAAAAACCGGCCATTTATTTTCTTTCTGCAATGAGCGCAGGAGGACGGGGATCTATACCGTGGAACTTTATCTGTGGGTTCGCCTAGCTGCTTCCGAAGGGATGACGCAGCGGCAGACAGCAGCATTTCAACATATCGCGCGACAGCGTAGCCAAGATGGTGGCTTCTTCGCGGACACAGCGATCAAGGTCAACTTCATGGTGAATGTCGGCTACGGCAACCCGGCCGGGAATTTCGCGCGGCTGCCACGCCTGGAGTTTGGCGCGGTGTCCGTTCTGGCATAGCCGTGTCCACCGGTTACGGAAGGGCGCAACCATCATAACTTGCGGCCGGTCGGGGGCCGCCCCGTTGGGGCGACTCGCGAGGGAGAGGATTCCATCTTTGCTGAGGTCCATGCTCGGCAGCGGGCCATTCTGCAATGCCGCTTCAAAGTGTACATCGGGAGGTTTCTAAACTACTCAGATAGGGTAAAATTTACTGCACCGAAGGCATTCGTTGCGAAATTGCAAATAAAATCTATACACGTATTTATTTATTTCAGTATTTCATAATGGAGCGATGATTGCGGTACATCGTAATATTAAAATGCGCTGGAGAGGAAAGTCCGGTTTTCGAAGCCGATGACATTACTCGGTGTTTCGGTTGGATTAGGACACAGACCAGGAAATTCCCTGAAATACATAAAGGGAATTACAAGATTGTGGACCGTGATCTCGATAACGACGCATCACCAAATACCAATTTTTGGTAGGCTCAGGCCGGATATCACATAGTCGGAAAATCCCGGTTGCGGGGTCCAACTGGATTTTGAATTTGCGGAGATGGCGACCGGTCTGACGGGAATCGTATCAGCCGAGGGTATGTCCCCAACTCCGCATGCGAGTCGTTAAACTTGTTAAATGTCATTTTCAATACAAAGAAAGCGCTACCATTACCGACCAACACTTGCATGCATATTCAACTGGTCTGGGTGGCCGACTTCACATACATCCGCACCGCCATCGGCTGTTGCTATCTCGCCGTCATTCTCGGCGCCTGCAGTCGAACGTCGTCGGCTATGGCCTGTCGACAGGGCCGGATACGCTGCCGCACTGCATTCGGCCATCGAGAACAGAAAGCTCCGCCTGGCTGCATTCACCACATAGACCGCGGATGCCGGTACGCAAGTGAGATCTATCGACGAGCGCTCGATGCGGCAGCCCTACAGGGATCCTCGAGTGCCGTTGGCAGCCCTTAACACAATGCGCAGGCAAAGAGCTTTATGAAGACTCTGAAAATAGAGGGCATTTATCCTGCCGAGTACGAAACCTTCGCAGACGTCGCCGAGCGATTGCCCAGCTTCATCGAAGAAGTCTACAATGCCAAGCGGCTGCACTCGGCCCTTGGCTATAGGTCGCCCGCAGAATTTGAAACTCAACTCGCCCAGCAAGCGGCTTAGTTTGAGGTGCCTCCCTGGTCCAGGCGGAGGGGTTCACTCCAACGCCGGTCAGTTCTCAGCGGCAATCAACACCCTTCGTTCTCATGGCAACTGCGTTGTCATCAGGAATGATGTTGCCCACACGCCAGTCCGCAAGATCATCCATGTCGGCATGGATGCGATTTATGAATCGCTCGAGCAGCGTGAGAACCCATAGTTTCGTGGCAGGCCGCTTGCTGTGGGCAGGTCCTTACTTTATATGGGGACCGCTGTCGCCATGCATGACAGAAGCGCTAATTACCGGCAACTCCGGGGCCAGAAGATCATGCTTCGCGGCGAATGCGGCAAACAGGCCGCGCGCGGTCTCCGCTTCGATCTCTCCGCGAAGCGCCGCTTGAGAAGCCTTTAGGGCAATCGAGTGTGCCGTGTCTCTGAACGAGGTCGGCCATTCGACAAGATGCCGGTAGGCATCCATTATGCCGCGTACTTCCACAGGAAAGCCTAAGCCGACAAGGATAGTGACAGGTTTTCTGAACATATCGGGTTTCATTGGTCTCTCCTTCCCAACCCGGAATGGTGATGGGCGCCATCGCAATGGCACCCCTTGCTTACTGGACGAGCTTGGATATCAAGCGGCCTTCTGTGCTTCGATCTGCGCCGGAACGGCGGACGTCAACGCAGGCGTGCTCTGGATCAATATCTTCCGCGGCTTCAACGCCTCCGGGATCTCTCGAACAAGCTCGATCGACAGGAGGCCGTTTCTAAGGTCCGCTCCGTTCACCCTGACGTGATCTGCAAGTTCAAACCTGTGTTCAAATGGACGCCCAGCAATCCCGCGATGGAGGTAACCAACGGCAGATACCTCCTGTTTCTGGCCGGTTACAGTCAGCAGGTTGGACTGGAAGGTGATGTCGAGATCGTCTTGGGTGAAGCCGGCAACCGCTATTGAGATCCGGTAGGTGTCGTCGTCAGTCTTGACGATATCGTATGGCGGCCAGTCGCTGATTGAGCGAGCGCGCTGAGCATTTTCCAACAGATGGAACACCCGGTCGAAGCCGACGCTCGAGCGGAACAGCGGTGCGAAGTCGTAAGATGTTGCCATAGCCATATCCTCCTTGAAGCAACATGGTACGGGAATGCCAAAAGCGGCGCTCCCGACGATACCAGCCCTTATTTCAGCGGCTGGCGGCAATCGATTTGGTTTTGACGATTTTCGGATTCAAGATTTGCAACAAAAAAAATTGTACTGCTTGCCAGGCTGTCTCAATGAGAATTATCCCGGCCGGCATTCTTTTTTCGCAAGATTGGATGCTCTGCTAGGCAAGGACTCATGGCCCTTGCTCATGAACCCGCACTCCGGAATGATACCGGTGGCGTTTCTCTCCCACCCGGCCTTTGAATCCCAGCCAGCGCTACAGGAACTGGACGCACCCGCTTTTTCAACCTTGGGCGGGCAACCAGCCCCCTTCGCGCAACGACTCGAGCGTATCGAGGTCCGTCCTGGCTGCTGGTCCGATCTCGACGTCGACTATCGACCTCCAATGGCGTCGAACCACCTCGCGCGCGCCGACATCTCCAGCCAGCTTCACTAGCTCCGGATACGTGCTATCAGGAAAGATTATCGGGTGGCCAGGTTCGCCGCCCGCTACAGCCCGGACGATTGGTTTTCCATTACGTTGTCGGAATTTGGTGGCAAGGAGATCGAGATGCTCACTGGTGATATCGGGCATGTCGGACAAACAGATCATAACCCCGGCGGCCCGCAAACGGATCGCTTCCCGCAGGCCGACGATGATCGACGTTGCCATTCCTGACTCGAAGTCCGAATTGTGAACCACATGTGCCGGAATATCCTCGATCACAGAACGGATTTCGTCATCCAGATGTCCAGTCACTACGACCACGTTATCACAGGCTGACCCACTCGCCGCTAGAACTGATCTCCGAATGAGCGGTACGCCCTCGAATGTCGCCAACAGCTTGTGCGAGCCACCGGTGCGGGTCGATCTTCCTGCGGCAAGGACGAGCACGGCAATCGTAGGACGTCCGCGTATCTGGTCACACCGCTCATATTTATGCATATGTGGTCAGCCTGGAAGCGGCAACGTCGGCAAGGACTGACAACGCCAGCGAGGTTGTGTCCCTGGTCGGTCCGAACAATCCGATGGGCGCCTTGATGCGGTCTATCTCAGCTTTCGAAAACCCCGCGCGCCGCAGACACTCCACGCGCTTCCGATGGGTGCGCGTGCTTCCAAGCGCGCCAATGTAAAAAGCCTTCGAACGCAGTGCACGTCTCAGGATCCGCTCCTCCGCGTCAAGATCGTGGTGCAGAAGCGCGATGGCCGTGAACGGGTCGATCGCTGGATAACGGCCATCGCATGTTTCGCCGTTGCCCAAGACTGTCACGTCGTGTCCCGCCGCCTCCGCGATTCTTGCCACCACCAGTGCCTCGGCGCCATGACCAGACACCACTATTCTGGTCCTGGGGCGGTAAACTGTCTCGAACCGTCCACACATCCAACGCGCCCGTGAAGGTGGTTCCATGCTGGCAACTGTCTGGCCGTTCGGGCAATACCGCAGTGCGACAGGCCGACGATGTCGTACTTCGTTTATAACACCTTCCAGCGCCTTGACGTCGCGCAGCACGTGAATGGCAACCGTGATCCCGCCTCCGCAAGGAAGAACGATATCGAAGAACGGCGAGCCGTCGCCATAGACCACGGTCCGGTCGCGGCCTTCAGCCATAGCCAGGATCGCTTCCGAGGCGACCGCCGCTTCTACGCATCCGCCGGAAACATAGCCGCAGAAGCTACCATTTGCCGCCACGGCGACGTGCGAACCAAGAGCGCGGGCGGCACCTCCCCGGATTTCGACGAGCGTTGCTAGCGCTGCCCCGCCTTGCCGAAAAAAAGCGATGGCGAACTCCAGGATGTCCAAAGGATCGTCGCTAGTCGATGATCTCCTTAGAACCGGCATTTCCTTCGTATCCATCATCACGTTCATAGACCTTATTCTGTCAAAGCCAGCTTGACGCCGAGCATGGTTACGCAAGGTCAGGCAGGCCGCCGATCAGCTTGTCCAAGGTCATCGGATAGTTCCGGAGGCGGATACCCGTCGCATTGTGGATCGCGTTCGCGATCGCTGCCGAGACGCCGCATAGTCCGAGTTCGCCAATGCCCTTCGCCTTCATCGGCGAGGAAATCGGATCGGTCTCATCCATAAACACGACGTCCTGGTGCGGGATGTCGGCATGCACCGGGACCTCGTAGCCAGCCAAGTCATGGTTGACGAAGAACCCCCGACGGGTATCAACCGCAAGTTCCTCCGACAACGCCAGACCAGCACCCATCGTCATCGCACCAATCACCTGGCTGCGCGCCGTGATCGGATTAAGGATGCGGCCGGCGGCACATACCGCAAGCATGCGGCGGATTCGACTCTCGCCCGTAGCCGCATCGACACCCACCTCCACGAAATGTGCTCCGAAGGTCGACTGCTGATGGCTGTCCGAAAGCTTCTCCCACTCGACCTTGTCCTCGGCCACTAGTCCTTCGGCGCCTGCCGCTTCGGCAAGAGAAACCGAGCGCGAACCGGAGAGGACCCGACCGCCCTCGAAGACGACGTCCTGTTCATTGAACCCGAGTTTCTGGACAATAGTGTCCCGAAGCTTGACACAGGCTGCATAGACGCCAGAGGTCGAACAGTTCGCGCCGAACTGTCCGCCAGAGCCTGCGGATACGGGAAAGCGAGAATCGCCTAGCTGCACCGCGACCTTGCCGATCGGTAGCCCCATCATTTCCGCAGCGGTCTGGGCGATGATCGTGTAACTGCCGGTTCCGATATCGGTCATGTCGGTCTCGACGGTGACGACCCCTTCCCTGTCCAGACGGACGCGTGCGCCCGATGGGACCAGGAGGTTGTTGCGGAATGCGGCCGCGACACCGAAACCGATCATCCAGTTGCCTTCGCGACGAGAACCAGGACGGGCTCGTCCAGGCCAGCCGAAACGTTCCGCTCCAAGCTTGAGACAACCGACGAAATCGCGATGCGAAAACGGGCGCTCTGGCTTCTCCGGATCCACCTGCGTGTCGTTGAGGATACGGAACTGCACTGGATCGATGCCGAGCTTTTCGGCCATTTCGTCGATGGCGATCTCGAGCGCCATCAGTCCCGGCGCCTCGCCGGGCGCGCGCATGGCGTTGCCCTCGGGAAGGTGCAGCGTCGCCAGCCGCATCGCCGTCATGCGGTTCTCGCCCGCATAAAGAAGCCGCGTCTGCATGGCAGCCGTTTCCAGCTGGCCATCGGGCTGGTCGCCCGACCAGCTTTCATGGGCGATTGCGGTTATTTTTCCATCGCGGCCCGCGCCGATGCGGATGCGCTGGATCGTCGCTGGACGATGCGTCGTGTTGTTGACGAGGAACGGCCTCGGCAGCGCGACCTTTACGGGCCGCCTTGCTGCCTTCGCACCGAACGCGGCCAGAACCGCGTCGACGCGCAGGAACAGCTTGCCGCCGAAGCCGCCGCCGATGAACGGCGACATGAGGTGGATTTTTTCCTTGTCGACACCAAGCGTTGTTGCGAGGTCGGCCCGCCACCAGTCGATCATCTGGCTGGACGTCCAAACCGTCAGCTCATCACCGTCCCACGCAGCTATGGATGCATGCGGCTCCATCATCGAATGCGACTGATCCGGGGTCGTGTAGGTCTCGTCCAGCGTCACTTCGGCGGACTTGAACGCACCTTCGAAATCTCCAACGGCGGTATCTGGTGGAGCACCGCCTGCGTCTTTCGGCTTGACCGCCGAATCCCTCGCCTCGGCGAGATCATACGTACCCTGCTCTTCCGTGTAATCGACCTTCACGAGACATGCTGCTGCTCGGGCCTGTTCAAACGTCTCGGCGATGATGACAGCGATTGCCTGGTGGTAGTGCTGGATCTCATCGCCACCGAAGAGTTTCGCGGTATTGAACTTGCCCTTTTCGCGTTTGCCGATGTCAAGCGTCGTTACCACGGCAAGCACGCCCGGCGCGCGTTTGGCAGCATCGACATTCATCGAGATGATGCGGCCCCTGGCGATGGTCGATCCCACGGGGTAACCGTAGGCGTAAGGCATGTTCGGATCATGCCACTCATAGGCGTACATCGCCCGCCCAGTCGTCTTGAGCTCGCCGTCGATGCGGTGGACAGGCTTGCCGACCATCTTCAGCTGGTCGATCGGATTGGTGGTTGCTGGTGTATCGAACTTCATGGCGATCATCCTCTCGCTTCGGCGATCACGGCGCCGAGTGTGCGCTCAACGAGATCGATCTTGAACTTGTTCTGCTCGGTAGGATGAGCGTCGGCGAGGAGAGCCTTCGCTGCGACCTCTACTCCCTTGGAGAGTTCTGCGTCCGCAGCTTCGAGGCGCCACGGCTTGTGAGCGACGCCACCAACTGCCACCCGCCCCGTGCCGTCCGGCTGAATGACTGCACCGACAGAGACCAGCGCGAACGCGTAGGAAGCTCGGTCGCGGACCTTGCGATAGATATGCTTTCCTCCGATCGCCGGCGGTAGCACCACTGCGGTAATGAATTCGCCCTTCTCCAGGACCGTTTCGATTTCGGGCGTATCGCCGGGCAAGCGATAGAAGTCGGCGATCTGGATTGTTCGGCGGCTGCCATCCGGCTTTACGGTCTCGACGACCGCATCGAGTGCGCGCATGGCGATCGCCATGTCGCTCGGATGCGTTGCGATACAGGCGTCGCTCACCCCCACCACGGCGTGCTGGCGACTGAAGCCGCCGATGGCGGAACAGCCACTTCCCGGCGAGCGCTTGTTGCAGGGCTGTGCGGTGTCATAGAAATATGGACAGCGCGTGCGCTGCAAGAGGTTACCTGCGGTCGTCGCCTTGTTGCGAAGCTGGCCCGAAGCGCCAGCGAGCAAGGCGCGTGACAGGAGCCCATAGTCGCGCCTGACGGTTAGGTCGGCGGCAAGGTCGGTGTTGCGAACCAGCGCTCCAATGCGCAGTCCACCCTCAGACGTCTTTTCTATCGTGTCGAGCCCGAGACCATTCACGTCGATCAGATGTGACGGCGTCTCGATCTCGAGCTTCATCAGGTCTAGAAGATTGGTGCCACCGGCAATAAACTTTGCCTCGGAGTTCGAGGCGGCCGCCTTGGTTGCAGCCTCAATAGATGAGGCCTTTTCGTAGGTGAAGGCTTTCATGCTTTTGTCCCCGCGACTTCGACGATGGCCTCGACGATGTTGGAATAGGCACCGCAGCGACAGATGTTGCCGCTCATCCGCTCGCGAATTTCCGCCTCGCTGATCGAGGTCTGCGCATTGAGATCGCTAGTGACGTGGCTCGGGATGTTCGCCTCGATCTCCTCAAGAACCGCCACGGAGGAACAGATTTGCCCTGGCGTACAGTAGCCACACTGGAAGCCGTCATACTTGACGAACGCGGCCTGCATCGCGTGCAGATTGCCGGGCTGTCCAAGTCCCTCGATCGTCCTCACTTCGTCGCCGTCGTGCATCACGGCCAGCGAAAGACACGAGTTGATGCGGCGTCCACCGACCATCACCGTGCACGCCCCACACTGACCGTGATCGCACCCCTTCTTCGTGCCGGTCAGGTGAAGATGCTCACGGAGAGCGTCGAGAAGCGTCGTCCGATTATCAACGTCTAGATCGCGGATTTGCCCGTTTACCTTCAGCGATACGCTTGACATGTGATTCATGGTTTCTCCTGCGGACTGGGCTGCCGCTGCCCTGGTGACAGTGGTGGCAGCGACGGTGGCGGCAGAAGAGATAAGTAAATTCCGGCGTGAAAGTTCAAATTGACTGGTGCCTGGCATGATCAGTTCCACTTCATCGGTTGGAGAAACCAAAGGTCTCGTATCACCGGAGCGAGATCGCGGATCATTATAAACGGATGATCGGGAGTGGGAGTTCCCCAATAGATCTTCTAGACAGGGCGCCTAAATCAGCTACCGGTTGGGACTTACGTCCCCTCCTGCGGCGCTTTGTGGTGAATCCCGGGTCGGTTGCTATGCCATTCAAGATACGCCTGACGTCGTGTAGCAGCTCTATGATCTGTTCCTGCCGCAAGACAAAGTCGCATAGCCGCCAAAATCATCAATCAGGTTTGGGAAGCTACATACCGACGATATGCTGACTGTATGTATTCTCTCTATTATTCAGGCTGGGAATGCAAAACCTCCGATCCCGTATTTTTAGAGGCGATCCAGACCGACGCTACACGCCCGCTCACCTTCCAGTCCTTGATCAGTAAGTGCGACGCACAGCTATCTCATTTCAGCTGATGCGTCCGCGCGGAAAGTTTGTTTCCGTCGGGGTCGCGAAGATATGCGACGAACGCGCCGTTCGGTCGTTCCGTGGGCGGGCTCTCGATTGCCATGCCGCCATGTGCGACACCAGCGGCATGCCATGCCACGACATGGCCGGGGGTCGCCGCCGCAATACCGATCGTTCCACCGTTGGCAGCGGTTGCCGGCTCCCCGTCAATCGGTTTCGTTATCATCAACCGCCCTCCTTCATGCGCGTAGATCAGTCGGCCTCTCGCATCCATCTCGCCGGGCTTGCCCCCTAGGGCAACAAAGGTTGCATCGTAGAATTTTCTGGATCGTTCCAGGTCGTTACTGCCGATCATGACGTGGGTGAACATGCTTTATCCTCTTTCAGGTGATAGCTGAATTTCACAATGCTATCGCTCGAAGTTACCTAAATATCTGGCTGGCGATGTGCCAAGCGCTTTCTTGAACATGGTGATAAATGCAGACACGGATTCATATCCAAGGTCGCCCGAAACTTGCTGAACTGTCGACCCGGCCGCAAGACTGCGGATTGCGACGATCAATTGTAGCTGCTGTCGCCAACGACCGAATGTGAGGCCGGTCTGGTGCTGGACGAGGCGTGCGAGCGAATTCTCACTCATCCCGACCCGCCTTGCCCATAGCGCCATCGTACTGCGATCGGCGGGATCGTCGGCCAGCTCCGATGCAATTCGCACAAGCCGGGGCTCATCTGTAAGCGGGAGATGAAGATGCTCTATCGGCATCCGCGGCAATGCCGACAGAAGCAATGTTGCCATGAGTTCTGAATCTGCGGTCACTACTGCGGGCTGATTAGCCATCTCAATGATAAGTTCCCGGATGAGCGGGGATAGAGACAGTGTGCAGCACCGGTCCGGCAGATCGGCGGCGCCCGGCTCGATGAACAGAAAAAACAAACGGGCGTTGGCGGTTGCCACGTTGCTATGCGGCATGCCGCCGGGAACCCAGACGCCGCAATGGGGCGGCACCATCCACATCCCGCTTGGAACGCGACATGTCACGCCGCCCCGTGAGGCCATGATAAGCTGCCCTTTTTGGTGGCGGTGTTCAGGTGCCTCCCGTTCGTTCTGGGATACGTCGATCCTCACAGCGTGCACTCGCGCCGCGGACTTTTCTAGTTCGTGGTCGCCCAGGGCTGAAGAAAGGGATAAGGACGGATGGTGGAATTTAGTCATCATTTGAGAGGATATCTAAATTCATCAACAGGCTTTGTCGATAGAGTCATCCCAGATAATTCGGAGAATGACGATGTCAGTGCAACATCATGAGCCTGGATACTGGTCTGATATCTTTCAGACAGAAATTCGATTGCCTCAGACGTGCGATTCCAAGCATTGCATCATGCTTTTAGACAGCGTGGGGCGCAGGGTCAGCCGCATAGCTATCGCACAAATGGCCGTGAAAGCCTTCCTTGAGAGAGTTTACGCTGGGTTTGTCCGCCGATCACGGACACCGTCGGTCGTTTCAAGCGCTGATCTGTCTGATGCTTATATGCATGCATGCTTAGCGACGCCGTTTTTTTGCTACGTCTCGCCTGAACTCTACGGACTGACCACCTCCATGGGTGACAGAGGCGCGACGCAGGTCGACGCTCACGCGGTGGATGACTTATGAGCGTTCGAACCTTTGTTACCCCCGGGAACGTGATCTTTTCATTGAAGACATTCCTGGCGGCAATGCTTGCTTATTACCTCGCAATAAGGTTCGATCTGCCGCGACCGTTTTGGGCCGTTTCAACCGTCTACATCGTTGCTCATCCCCTCTCGGGCGCCATCTCATCAAAATCGTTCTATCGACTGCTAGGAACGCTGATCGGGGGCGGCGCGACCATCATCACGGTCCCAAATCTCGTAAACTCACCGGCACTGCTTTCCGCAGCGATTATCTTGTGGGTGTCGGGATGCACGTTCATCAGCCTTCTTGATCGCACACCCCGCAGCTATGTTTCCCTGCTGGCCGGATACACCGTGCTTCTCGCAGGATTGCCACTTGTCACGGCGCCGGCAAGCACGTTTGACACTGTCGTTGCGCGGATCGAGGAGATCGGACTTGCGATCCTGTGTGCCTCGATCGTGAGCCACGCTGTTTTTCCAGTCCATGTCGGCACTGCACTGCTCGGGCGGATCGATGCTTGGATGGCAAGGGCGCAGGCGCTCCTTGCGGCAACTGCAACCGCCAAGCCGGATCAAGCCCGAAACAGAGCGGAACGATACGCCTTGGCGGCAGAAGCGGCGGACCTGCGGTCGTTCACAGTCCACCTTCGATATGACGGATCGAGATATCGATCTGCCGTTTCGCTTGTGAGGTCACTGCAGCACCGTATGGTCGCCATTCTTCCGTTGTTGAGCGAACTCGAGGATCAGCGAAGGGCATTGGCCAGGCTCGATACTCCGGGCACGGAGCAGGCCATGTCGATGATTACGGCGATCGGATCAACATCGTTAAGCTCACCGGAATTCTTCGGGATCAAAACCGATGCGCTAGCCTCTTTCGAAGCGCCTCGATCATGGGAAGTGCTTCTTCTTGCCAATGTTTCGCGGAACTTGCGGAATATTGCTCAAGTTTCTCGTGATTATCAGTCGCTTCGAGACGCTTTGAAGGAAGAGAATGCAGCGAGGGCAGTTGGTCGCTTCGCGTCTCGGGAAAACATCCCAGTCCAGCACGCTGACATCGCCATGGCGTTGCTTTCGGCACTGACGGTTGCGATCTGCCTCACCACATCAATCACCTTCTGGATCGCCAGCACGTGGCCCGATGGCATGGCATTTGCCCAGATTTCAGGCGTACTTTGCTGCCTTCTGGCGACGATGGACGATCCGGTGCCAACCATGCGCAAATTCGTGTACGTCACCATCGGGTCGGTCATCGCTGCGTCCGTCTATGCCTTCGCGATCCTTCCGCTGATCGATGGTTCTGTGCCGCTTGTCGCTGCACTAGGCCTATTCCTGATACCTGCAGGGATTTGCCTTGCAGTGCCTTCGCTTGCGATCGTCGGCATGGGCCTTTGTATAAACTTTCCACTTCTTCTTACTCTTCAGGCACACCAGAGCAGCGACTTCATAGTGTTTGCAAACTCGGGTACCGCGACTGTTCTTGGGATGGTCTGGGCGATCGTGGTGTGCGGCATCTTCCGATCTGTGAGAGCAGAGACGAATGCCAGGAGGCTTTTCTCAGTGACACAGGCGCATGTTGCCGGGATCGCGGCGGGCCAGCATGCCGACGCGCATGTCACGCGCCATCATGTCATCGACGTGGCAGGCATGTTTGCGGTCAGGGCGGCGAAATTACCTGCCACCTCCGACACCTCCGATGCCGACCTGATGAGGGACCTGCGCGCGGGGCTTCACATAACGGCAATGCAGGTGCGCTCGGATGAAGCCTCGATACCTGTTTGTGTCCGGGCCGAAGTTATCTTCTCAGCATTGGAGCTCTTGTATCGGATTACGCCCGCCAAGCGTGGCGAGACCATGGAGCGCGCGATTGGTATGCTGGACGCCTTTATTCTTTCGAGCGCGGACCTCTGTGTAACGGACGCCGACACGGAACTTATGGTGCACGCGGCCGCCCTTCGTCTGTGCCTTTCACCGGAGACGAATCCTCCGGTTTCGACAACGTCTCCATCGAATAGGAATGCCAGGTGACCGGACAATTCGACCTCTATGGTGTCTTCCTGCCTTGGTTATCCGCGCTCGCGGTGTGTGCATACGGTCTGCTCCGGCTACTCATACCGGTGTTCGGCAGGCTGGGGCTTTATTCAGCGGTGTGGCATCGCTCGCTGTTCAACCTCGCGCTTTATATCACCCTCCTTGGCGTGCTTTCCGCTATTCTCAACTGGTTGCAGACATGACAAATTATACCATCACCTTGGGCAGAGCCCTGTTGACCTTATCCATGGTATGCTGCGCAGCGGTTCTAAGCTGGCACCTGTGGTCTTTCTACATGGAAGCGCCGTGGACACGCGACGCTCACATCCGGGCAGATATCGTTCGTCTGGCCCCAGATGTGTCGGGACCCGTCACGGAGGTTTTGGTATCCGACAACGCGCAAGTCGAAAAAGGGATGCCCCTGTTTCGGATCGAAGCAGACCGTTTCGAACTCTCGCTGCGCCAGGCAGAGGCCCAAGCGCGGAGCAGTAAGGCCGCAGCGGATCTGGCGAAGATCGAATTCGAACGATATCAACTGCTCGCCTCTAAAGAAGCCGCCAGCCTCAAGGAGCGGCAGCACGCAGAAAGCCTGCGGTACCAGGCAGACGCCACTTACCAATCGGCACTCGTCGCCCTTGATCTGGCGAAGCTGAACCTTGATCGGACAACCGTGAAAGCGCCAGTCTCAGGCAAAATCACGAACTTCCCTTTACGTCGGGGCACCTATGTCTCTGCCGGAAATGCGGTCGGGGTGCTAATAGAAAGTGACGCCATCTACGTTGCGGGGTACTTTGAAGAAACGAAACTCCCGCGGATCCACGTCGGAGATCGCGTGAAGATCGAGATCATGGGAGAACAGCAACCGATTATCGGCCATGTCGCAGGTGTTGCCGCCGGGATTGAGGATCGCGAGCGAAGCGATTCTGCAGGCTCGCTCGCTAGCGTTGCTCCGACATTTTCATGGGTTCGTCTGGCCCAGAGGATTCCGGTGCGGATTGAGATCGACGACGTTCCGAAGTCGGTCAGCCTGATTGCGGGGAGGACCGCAACAGTCTCTGTTGAACCGAGGGGCAACTGAGGCGTAAACCCATCCCGTGCGTCGGAATATGTAGATCGAGGTACAATGACGTTGTTGGAGTTCATTGACTGGCAGCAATTTATTTCTGCAATGACAGCGAGTACCGGGTATGCCGACGTTCGCCCGTACGCGTCAGTGCGCCGATCTCCACGAGCTGCTGAAGGTCGCGTGTTGCTGTAGCACGGGATGTGTCTGTGATCGAAATGTAGTTTTCGGCGCTTAGCCCCCCCTTGAAGCCTGCCGTGCCCTCTTTGAAGATGCGCGCGACTACCTTTTCCTGCCGCTCGTTCAGCTGGCCCCGAAAACGATCATAGAACTTTGCTTTCTGAATGAAGAAATCGATGCGCTCAAGCGTCGCCCGTTGAGCATCCAGGATAGTTTCTGCAAAGAAACTGATCCAGCCGGTGATATCGAGCGTACGCTGGTGCCGCTCAAGCTCGGAGTAGTAGGCCTTCCGGCGCTTCTCGATTGTGAAGGCGAGTGAAATGAGGCTTGGCTGCCCTATGTTTTGCGCCAGGGATTTCTCAGCAAGCGCGCGCCCAATTCGGCCGTTGCCATCTTCAAATGGATGTATGCTTTCAAAGTAAAGATGACCTATTGCTGCGCGCGTTAAAGCCTGTAGCGGGGTTGGGCCATCCGGCCCGGATTGATTGAACCATGCGATGAAGGTCTGCATCTCAGCGGCAACCCGGCGAGACGGGGGAGCCTCGAAGTGGATGGTGGGCTTGTCCAATCGACCCGACACGATCTGCATGGCGTCTTCATGCGTGCGGTAAGCACCAACTGTTTCAATATATCGGTTTCCCGCCATCAGCATTGAATGCCAGTGGAACAGTCCCTCATGACGCAGCGGCCCATGCCAGCTTCGATAGACATCCGCCATCATCTCGGCGATCCCCCGCTCTTGGGGGCGGATCTGTCTGTCATCAGTGTTTAGCCCGAACTGTCGGCGGAGTGACGACTGGACGCTCACGCGGTCGAGATATTCACCCTCAATCTCTGAGGTCTTGACCGCTTCGTCGCTCAGCAACTCAATGCGCAGTTGGTTGCTATCGTCCTCATTGAAATGCCGGACAGCACCTATCACCTCGCCAGCGGACTGCAGGAATTTCTGCTCCAACGGTACCAGGCTTGCGGTGTCGTATCTGAAGTTTGGCCAATCAGTGTTTTGCCAGTTCCATTTCATGAGTTATAGCGCCTCTCTCTATAACTCATAATTATTGCCATATATGAGCTATTGCAAGTCCATCTATCGCTCAGCACCACAAGCTGCGGCTCTCCATTCAAGACGTAGCGATCGACAGATAACCTCTTGCCCTAAACATATTTTGTTAACGAGCGCCCCCTATTCCCGCTCGCCCTCGGCACTGGTGCCGAGAGAAACGGAATGAGCATGACCAAACACGACCTTTCATCACGACATTTTCAGCAAAAAATATCCCAGTTCTGCGAACTGCGTATCGCGCCGATCACATCCAGGCGGGTGTTGGAGAATATACGGCCTTATCTGACCAGTTTGATCATCTATCGGAAATCGCCCCCGCTTCTGAATGGCCGTATCGACTGGACGATGATCAGTCAGGCCTGCGGGATCGAAGCCGAGTTGACGGCAGAACTGAAAAAGCAGCTCCGGCCAGGCCTGGATGCAATCATCCGCTGGCTGGGCGCACCACCAGTGGCCGAAGAACGACGACCGCCAAAGTCGACAGTTAGCTCGGGCAAAATGGCGCCCGCCAGGAAGGCAGCTTCCGCATCCTCGACCAGAAAGCCGCAATGCGCGGCGACCGACGGCACCTTTGCCCGCTCTGCGTCAACATCGCGCGGCCCTGCACCAAAACCGATAAGCCCTTTCCCAGAAGCACTATTTGAAGCGACAGAAGATCCGGCGAGCTTTCAGGACGCATTGGTCTACCATATGCGTCGGTTCGGCGACACATATTGGCAGCTGTACCGCGCCGTTGTTCATCTGGATGAGACATTCGATAACAAGACGCTGCTATCCTGGATGCAGGGGGAGCGCGTGCCCCGCTCCGTTGCCAGCTTTAATATCCTGCGCCGCATTGAGCGGCGCTATCGGTTGCAAGAAGGATATTTTAAGGACAAGCTGCCGCACCAGGCGCGCTCGCTTTATGGTCATGATCTCGGCGATATCAGCCCAGCCGAGCGTCGACGAATTTCATTGCACCTGCCCGAGGACTTCAACAGCCTGCCCTTTACCAAGCGCGAGGAGATCCTCGACTGGGTGCGCCGGGTGATCATTTCCGGCTCTACGGAATATCGCCGCTATCAGGCGGCGGCCAGCAAGCAGCGATACGCCATCCGCTTTCCCGGCGTCACCTATGGCAGCAGCTTTCTTCCCTCTCGATCATTGGCCTCGGCGGCCGGCGCCAATCAGAACGTTGCCGCAGAAATTGATGATCCTGATCTGCTCTCTGGCGTCGTAGACGCGCCGCCAAGGCTTGCCATGGAAATGGCAGACCTTATCCGCTTCAAAACCTCGACACTGACGGCGATTGGTTTCCAGCGAAATGGCGTCTGGGGTGAGGAAACGGCCTCCCAGAAGATTGAGCACCTCGGCTTGATGTTTGGTGCGCTTGCTGCCTCGCCAAACGGCGTGGTGAAGGGTTTTGGTCTACCAGTCAGCAAGTTGAGCTTCGGCCTTCTCGTCTTCCCCGGTGTTTGGGACTGGTATCTGCAGTGGCGGGAACAGCGACGCGGTTTCTATACCAAGTGGGAAGAAGACATGCTGATGGTCGCCCAGGCTCTTACTCGTGCAGACGTCGGCTGGATACGGCAGCACCCGGAGCTGCTTCGGAATGTCAGGCCCATCGCGGGCTTGATTGAGCAGGAAGAAATCGACTTCGCGGCTCGCGACTGGCATGGCGCGTGTGACGCGTTTCACCGACATGCCGCGAACCGTTCCAAGGAGATCCAGCGAGTGATGCGCGTGCATCGCGACCCATTTGAACCAATCATGTGCGTCCTTGAAGCGGACAGTCCGCTGGCGGAATATCGTAAGATCACCGATGAGATTCTTGAACGCATGCCGGATGAGAACAAATATCCACGACCGGCCGCCGAAGCAGTTAGATCATTCCTATTGCTTCGCCTGGGCCTGCATCTTGGGCTCAGGCAAAAGAACCTTCGCCAACTTCGTGTCTGCCCCCGTGGACACTATCCGACGTCAGAACGCCGGCTGGCGGATATGAAATGCGGTGAGTTGCGCTGGAGCGACCGCGACCATGGGTGGGAGGTTCTTATCCCATCGGTCGCATTCAAAAACTCTGGCTCCTCCTTCTTCGGGCAGAAGCCATTCCGGTTGATTTTGCCTGACCTTCTCGATCTCTACAAATACCTCGACGCGTACATCGACAGGCATCGTGGAGTTCTGCTCGGCGGTGCCAAAGATCCCCAAACGCTATTCGTCAAGACGGTGAAGACCACTAGCATCGATGCTGCTTACAATTCGACCACATTCTACGAGGCCTGGCGGACAGTAATTCAACGCTATGGCATTTATAATCCTTATACCGGGCGCGGTGCGATCAAGGGCCTGCTGCCGCATGGACCGCATAACCTGCGGGACATTCTTGCGACGCATATTCTGAAGCAGACCGGATCCTACGAGCAGGCAAGCTATGCCATTCAGGATACGCCCGATGTCGTGCAACAGCACTACGGGCGCTTCCTGCCGCAAGACAAGGCGGCCCTAGCTGCCAAAATCCTCAATCAGGTGTGGGAAGCTGCGTAAGATCGAATGAGATACTCGGCTCGGATAGTGATGACAGTCTCCGTCCGAGCCGACCCTCTCGTTTAGCTCTTTATGAGATTCGAACCTGTGGCCAACCGGATCGGTCATCGCAGTGTAGCAAACCGGCGGAAGCTCGAACTTCTCAACAACCTTTGCCCCGAGGGCAACCAGTCGATCCGTCTCACCATCGAGATCCAGGTCGAAAAGTCGGCATGGACACGGCTGCGCTGCGTGGGCAGGTCCGCAATCTTCTAAAACAGGATCAACGGTGTCGATCCCGTAGGCAACAGCATGACATTGTCGCCGTAGTCGCCGCCGATCGGAACGTCCACAACCTGTGACCACCAAGCGGTCAGTGCTTTCGATTTTCGCAGTCGAACGTAATGGCGTGGAGTTCCATGAGAGCGGTCCTTCAGGATTGTTGATTGAAGTGTTTTGTAACCGCGGCGCTTTGTTCGGCGCGCCGAAGCATGTTGTATTTGGCTGTGCAAGAACCGAGGCACCTATCGTGCGCTGTCGATGATCATGCCGCCATCGGGAGCGAGACTGTAACCGGTGATGAACTGCGCATCACTGCTGGCAAGGAACAGGACGGCAGGCGCGATGTCGTCTTCAGGTGAACCGAACCGCGAAAGAGCGTTGGGCGGTGGCGGTGCCTTGGCCTCGGCCGCGCCCCAGGTATCGGCAACCGGCAGCACATTGTTGACAGTGATATTGTCCGGGCCCCATTCCTTCGCGGCAGTACGGGTCAGTGCCCTCACCGCTTCCTTGGCCATGCCATAGGGGCCATAGGGCAGGATCGTGACGACGCCCGCAGCTGAACCGAAATTGATGACGCGGCCGTGCCCATGGGCCTTTAGATGCGGGTAGCACGCCTGCATCGTTCGAAGATAGGCAATAGGGCCCATGTCGAAATTGCGCTGCAACTGTTCCACAGACAGGTCGATGATAGATGACATGACTGCCGAAGGGTCAAAGGCGTTATTGACCAAGATGTCGATACGGCCCCAAGTGGCGACAACCTTATCGACTGCTGCAGTGATCTGGTTCCCGTCGCCGAGATCACACGGCACGCCGATCGCGGTCCCGCCTGCGGCTTCGATGTCGGCAACGACTGCCTCGACATTGGCTGGCGTGATCGAGACAACCGCGACCTTCGCGCCCTCGTTTGCGAACAACTTGGCGGTGGCCCGGCCTATGCCGCGGCCCGCACCTGTGACAATGGCAACTTTTCCATCAAGACGACCCATAATTTTCTCCATTTCTCAGTTTGATTTTTGGTGTGGTTGTCAGAAACCCAAAGCTTGCAGGTACGCTGAAGGGACGGCGCGCACGGCGTTCTGAGTGAGGAAAGAGGCGAACAGCAATACCAGCCCGATCACCGCAGGTATGGCACCCGCAGGTTTGCGAACGCCCAGATGTGCCATTCCCGACAACAGCAAGTGATAGAACATTCCGGCATAGGCCAGATCGCTCAGCGGCACGTTGATGCGCGAGAGGAGCGCCAATGGGCCGAGGATTTTGACCACGATCATGAACGGAACGAGGTGAGAGGCGGAATAGCCAAGATCGACTTGCGCCTTCCTAACGAAATCCCGCTTCGTCAGATACATGAAGGCTGAGCCAAAGTAGAGCAGTGTCAACAGTGCCGTACTGATCCAATAGATATATGTTGAAACCATGCAGAAACCATCCCGCTGCTAGGCAGCGCCTTTTTTTAAAAACGATGAATTAAGAGCTTTTTACGCTCCGCTGATGCACTTTTGTAAATTGTTGTCTAAGATTGTTTCTTGCAAGTAGGATGAATTAAGACACCATAGTATGGAAATATATACCATGACTGATAGAACGCCGACGATGCAAGACGAGATGCGCCGTGCCTTCAGCATGCTTTCTGGAAAATGGAAGCTTGAAATCATGTGGCTGCTCAACGAACGGGTCTACCGCTTTGGAGAGCTTCGCAAGGCCATACCCGGGATTACCCAGCACATGCTGACTGCGCAGCTCAGAGAGCTGGAAGCAGACGGCTTGATATCGCGAACCATATTCGCCGAGGTGCCGCCGCGGGTCGAGTACGAGATGACTGAAAAAGCGCGTGGGCTTGGCCCCACGATGCAGGCGTTAGCGGCATGGTGGGGTGAGTATGGAAAGACTGTGCCCGTCAGGCCTTCAACACGAGGCCGCAAACCCTTGTGAAGACAGATTGGCGTGAGCCGACACAGTGTAACACAACAGAATATTTGGTGATGGGGACTGTTGCCGCGCTGAGTAGCATTTTGCCGCTTGGTCGCTTTCACCGCAAAAACTTGAAACCAACAGGCCTAATCTTGAGTTGTACCGGTACGTCTCCCAGGCAGATTCCCATATCCGGCCGTGCTGTACTACTTTTCCTGACCACTCCGCCTTGAAAGGATCAGAACCATATAAGCTAACACGCTGATAATGTTCAGCGTCGGAAGTGCCGTGTCTTCCGCGAAACGGCCAATATAAGGCCGTGAGGGGACTTTCCGATGTTGGCTACCGTAAGGCGAGAACGTTGCATGAATTATACGGATCATCGATCGTGTCGACACCGGAGAGCCGGTGGCACAGGGTAGTCTGCTGCAACATTTGAACGCCGGTGCTCACTTAACTGGCCGAACCCGAACAATCTGCAAACTCCGACGAAGTCAAAAAATTTCTTGCAGGTAAGAAGTAAGAGATGTCGACGCAAAGCGGGATAAAGCAGCCCTACGGTTGTGCTTCGCGATTGTCTTTAAGTAAATCTCACAACTTTTGAGAGAAAAACGAAAATTCACGGTTTCTTATTCGCCCTGAGGTTGCTGATTGGTATCTTTCACATCTTAACGGAGCGTTTTATGACAGTTTTGTGACACTGAGTCGCTTGCTATGAGGCGTGGATATATGGACGAGATTTTCACATCGATCGGTATTGGATTTGGCCCTTCGAACATCGCACTAGCGATCGCACTGCGAGAAATGTCCGGCCACTTTGATGCCGCTAAGCGGCATTTGTTTCTCGACAGACGACCGCATTTCTCTTGGCATCCAGGTCTGCTTTTTCCGGAATCAACTATGCAGATTTCGTTCCTGAAAGACCTTGTCTCAACCGCAGATCCCAAGTCGGAGTTCACATTTCTAAACTTTCTCCACGAAAAAGGCCGACTTCATCAATTTATCAATCTTCGAACCTTCTATCCCCGCCGCGTCGAGTTCAATGAGTACCTTCAGTGGGCGGCGGACAAACTGCAAGATTTCGCCAGGTTTAAAACAGAAGTCCGGTCGGTATCGCTCGCGATCCCCGGAAACCCCGCCGCCTCTCCTATCATCGTTGAAACAGTGGACAGCGCTGGCAAAAGTACCTTTCGAAAAACTCGAAACCTGATTCTGGCTGACGGCGGCTCTCCTAAACTACCGGTCGGATTGACCCCGACAAAGCGCGTATTTCACGGCAGCTCAACACTAAAGCATCTTGAGGAACTGGAGTTGGTTGATACGCCCAATACCGTGTTCCACATCATTGGCTCAGGCCAATCCGCCGCAGACATCTTCGCCTATCTATCAACTGAATTCCCATTTTCTCAGATTAAGATGACCCATCGATCCTTTGCTATGAGGCCTGAGGACGATAGCCACTTTGTGAATGAGCTCTTCATGCCATCAGGAGTGGAGCTTTTCGAAAAGCTACCTCAGGAGTGGAGGGATAAAGTCGTTAAGGATTATTGGCATGTCACTCACAATGGCGTGACGATTGATATGTTACCCAAATTGTATGAGGCGGTGTATTACGACCGCACATCCGGCACTAACAGGTTCTCATTTAATCCATTTTCGGAATTGACGGAGGCGGAAGAGCTGAATGGCCGAGTTGTCGCCAAAATCCGGGACTTGCCTTCTGGACGTGTGAGTGAAGTCAGGTCCGACGTGCTCATTATGGCCACGGGCTATGACCGCCCGTGCCCACATCCCCTCCTTGAGCAAATCCAACCCCTGCTGAAGACAACGGACGATGGACGGTCCTATCTGCTGGACGGCGATTACAAGGTGGAGAGCTCATCTGGTCCACTGGGCTTCAACGTGTTCCTCCAGGGCTATGCGGAGCGTACGCACGGTTTCTCGGAGGCGTTGTTATCCCTGGTTCCTGTCCGCGCACAGCGTATCGCCAAAGCGGTGATGCAGTAATGGCGAGTGATCCCGTGGGCGACGGCGTCGGGAGCGATGCCCAACAGCTATGCGCTCTCTTCGGGCTAAAAGAACCTGTTGAAGGCAAGACCCTCTATAGAAAGATAACCGATCAGCTCGGAGTTGGCGAAACTATCAACCTCGCCACAATAAAAGGGCTTTCGCTTCTACCAAGCGGCGCTGATTCCCGTGCAATCATCAAAATCGAAGGCGATTTCCCATATGTGATCAAGGTGGGGGCGGCCCGTATAGTCGAGAACGAGAGACGATTCCTGGAAGATGCCGGTGCGGCATTCCCGCGAATTCTTGGTTATGGAAACTACGGCAGTGATCGATGGTACGCTATGGAGGCAGGCGAACCGACATCAACAGAACGTCTGGTTTTCAGCGACCTGATCAAAGGGACGCTTGCCGGCGATTGGTTCGAAACGGTTCGCGACATGACAGCGGACTTGAAGGAGATGATGGCGTCTTCCATTATCGAGCACCGCTGCAATGTTGCCAACTACCATTACACCAAGCGTATTCGCACGATTTTCGGCCGGGCGGATTTCCTTGAATTTGCGGAGAAATGCCTCGGTTCCCGCGAGAACGTCAGCCGTGTTATCCATCAGGGTATCCGGTTGAACGGCGAACAGCTACGAGGCGCCTCAAACTACGATGATGCTGTAAGCCGCTTTTTGCGCGAGTTGCCGTCAACAAAGTCCTCGAGAATACATGGTGACTTTCACCTTAAGAATGTCCTACGACGACGAGGCGGGGGTCGCTTTCTCCTTATCGATCCACGTCTTCAGTGGGACGATCAGCCGATCGACAAATTTGGCTACAGCGATCCTATTTATGACTTGAGCACGATGCTCCACAGCGTTGCTGCGATGACGCAGATTTTGGCAAACATCGATGCTCAAAGATCGGATGAAATCTGTGTGGTTTCGATCAAAAACGAGGCTATCGAGCTAGATCTGAAAATTGATGTCACGACTTCGATAGAGACCTTCCTTTCAAGAGCGGATGAGTTGGTTCCCCGAGAATGTTTAACCCCCGGATGGGAGGTGCGCCTTTTGACAGGCGCAGCAAACGCGCTGTTTGGGTGGTTGAAGTATGAGAACGCAATCAAGACGCAGTCCGCCTGGGCCGCCGTGTACGGGGTCGCGGTACTGTTTCTGAAGGAAGCGGCAACAAGAACAGAGGCTCGTTAAGGAAGACCATGGACAAGATCATCGCCGTAATTGAAAGCAGTTCCATCGGTACGAGCAAACTTCTGCTCGACGGGCTACTTGCCGGTGGATACACACCTCTTTTCCTCAGCCGAGACCCAGGGCGCTTTCCTTTTTATGGAAATCCGGCGATCCGATTTATTGAAACAAACACAAATGACGAAGCCGGGATGCTGCGTGAGCTAAACGAGTTCAACCGCAACTCTGCGAATAAGATTCTCGGCGTCACAAGCGCATACGATTATTATATGCCGGCAGTCGCGTTTCTCGCCGATGCTTTGGGCCTCCCCGGCCAAAAGCCGGAGGCCGCGCGGTATGCGCGCCACAAGCACAATCAGAAAGAAGCTTTTGCTGCAAAGGGGTTGCCGCTTCCAGCGTTTCAAATTTGCAGATCAGCGGCCGACGTCGAAGATGCCGCGCTGAATATCGGCTTCCCCGTCGTCTGCAAGCCAGTCAGTGGCGCAGGGAGCATGGGCGTTAAGAAGTTCGACAACATGCCGGAATTGCTGGCGCACGCAGTCGATTGGCTGCGACAGGCAACCAATTACCGCGGTATACCGATAGAGCAAATGCTACTCCTGGAGAAATTCGTTTCAGCGCCTGAAATCTCGGTTGAGGTCTTCAATGGGCGAGCTCTGGCCCTGACCGACAAATACATCACTCCGCCTCCGATCTTTCTTGAAACAGGACATCAAGTCCCGGCAAAGCTTGCACAAGAATGGTACGCCGCCGCAATGGAGCTGGCCGAGCGCGCAGTTGCAGCTCTCGACCTATCCTTTGGGTGCTGCCACGTAGAAATGCATGTTCTTGGGGACGGCTTCTCATTAATCGAAGTAAACCAGCGGATCGCGGGGGATCTGATACCCCTTCTGGTTAGAGAGGCGTTTGGCATCGACATGATCGATGCTGTGATAAAATCAACGATCGGCGCGCCCATAGATATCCATGCAGCCCCATCAACATCGGTGTCACGCATAGGTTTCTTGCTTGCCGGTGAGGTCGATGAAAAGTCGCGATCAGCGTTGGAAACAGTTTCTGGCATTCCAAACGTCGTCGAGTGCTATCTGGCAAAGGACCTGCCGACCCAAGTAGAATTTGGAGACCCAAGGGATCGCGTCGGCTACGTCGTTGTGTCGGCTCCAAGTGCATCAGACTGTGAAATCGCACTCAGATCAGCTTTGAAGGCTCTCACTCTCAAAGACGAGTTCTTTGCCCTTCCCGATAACAAAGCAAAAGCAGCATGACCAACGAAATCGCGGACTTTGACACAGCGTCGCTCATCGGCTCTCCCATCCCTGACACAGACCTGATCTCCACCGATGGTCACCCTGTCAATCTGAGAAACCTTCAAAGTCGATTTCTTGTTGTCTATGCCTATCCTCGTACCAGCGCGCCTGGTGTGGCTCCACTGAAGGATTGGGATGTGATTCCAGGAGCCAAAGGATGCACGCCTCAATCGTGTTCCTTCCGCGATCACCACGATGAACTAAGTGGCCTGGGTGCCGCCGTGTTTGGAGTGAGCACACAAGAGACCGATTATCAGCGAGAGGCTGTCCGAAGGCTTCACCTCCCCTTCCCGCTTCTAAGCGATAACGAGTCGACCTTTGCAAAGTCCTTGGGGCTGCCAACATTTGAAGTCGAGGGCCTGATTCTGCTTCGCCGGCTAACCCTGATTTCGGAGAACGGCTATATCCGGCAGGTGATGTACCCTATCACAAAGCCAGAAGAAAATGCGTCGGAAGTCGTTTCTGTCCTTCGGGACTGGAACAAATGAGGTCACGCTACAACCTGACCATCATCGAACGGACATGGCAGCTAGCCGATGCTTTCGTCATCGCGAGAGGCGCCAAAACCTCGACAACGACCTTGGAAGTTCAACTTTCAGATGGCAGCTTCATGGGCAGAGGCGAGTGCGTGCCAAGCGGCAGCAATCACGAAGACCTGGCTATGGTAAAGGCTGATTTGCAAAATGCCGCACTCAGTTTTGAAGCTGGCGCGAACCCCGGCGACGTCATCGCAGCGATGGTAACCGGCACGGGGCGCAGCGCAGTCGACTGCGCTCTATGGGATTTTCGTGCCAAACAGGCTGACAAACGCGTATGGGACTTGGTGCAGATTCCTGTTCGTTCCACCGTTTCGTCTTGTGTTTCCATAGGCATAGGCTCTCCTTCCGACATGGCGTCAAAGGCCGTGTTGCTTCGCAATTTCTCCACACTCAAATTGAAGCTGCTTGGAACTGGTGACATCGAGCGGATCGCTGCCGTTCGCTCGGCGCGGCCAGATGCGACCATCATCGTAGACGCGAACGAGTCTTGGTCCCCCGCGTATCTTCAGACGTCACTGCCTGAGCTCGAGGCGCTTGGCGTCGCACTTTTGGAACAACCGCTTCCCAGAGACGCTGATGACAGTTTATGCGAAATAGACCGCTGCGTCCCCATTTGCGCCGATGAGAGTTTTCGGAATGCCTTTGATTTACCGAACCTTGTCGGGAAATACGATTTCCTGAATATCAAACTCGAGAAGGCTGGCGGGTTAACTTCGGCCCTCGAAGCAGCCAGAAAAGCATCCGATCTCTCATTCCGCCTGATGGTCGGCTGCATGGTCGGCACCTCTCTGAACGTTGCCCCGGCACGGCTTCTTGCAGAGTTGTGTGAGTTTTGTGACCTGGACGCTCCGCTGCTACTCGCGCAAGATCGCAAAAACGCACTTGCGATTAACAGTGGCCTCGTCGGCCTTCCTCATCAAGCCCTGTGGGGATGACATGGTCCCATTGCTCTTCCAGAAACAAATAGCCTCAGCTGCTTTAGTAAATCTATCCAGAACAATTTACATCACAACCTTGTCGTGGACAGCTATGCAAGTCGGCCGCGACTTTTCATCAGTCGGGCAAGTTCTGCTCTGGGGCAACGTTGCTGGTTTGGTTATTTCGCCGTTTTCTGGCGTGCTCATCGACAAAAACGACCGAAAACTGATAGCGCTGTCCGCAGCTGCTCTGTTTTCGATATCGATGATGGCTTTTGCGGTTATTGCTCATCAAGCAAATGGTATGCCGATCTTCTGGCTATTGTCCATCGTTGCGGGGCTAGGACAGGCAGTCGTAATTCCCACGCAGGAAGCAATCATCCAGGGAGCCACTCCGGAAGAATTGAGGAGATCGCTTGCCCCCACGCTCAACATGGTGCGTCAGGCCGGGCTCATCCTGGGCACTTTGATCGGCGGCTTTCTCGTCTGGTTGTCCCCAACCATGGGGTTTTGTGCAGCGGCAGCCACCATGACGACGAGCGCGCTCCTACTCTTGAGCGTTAATGATAGGGTGCTGCATAACTCGAAGCCTTCAGCGAGGCAGTTTTTTCAAGGGCTTTCCGAAGGTGCGCGATTTATGAAGCAGCCGGTCATATTGTCTTACGCGATCATCTCGGTGAGCGCGTACGCAGTGGGACAAATCTCCAATTCGGTATTGCCAGGCTACATCGAGCAAGTGCTCTCACTTTCAGCCTGGCATTTCGGCGTTGTCGATTCCATGTGGTCTCTAGGCGCTTTTGGCACAGCGCTGGCCATCGCCCGAAGTGATACTCCGAAAGACCGACCATGGCTCGCCCGATTTGGCCTGGTTGTAATGGCGGGATCGTTCGTCGTCTTGTCCGTTATCCATTCTTTTCTGATAACGATCGTCATGTTTCTTGCAATGGGTTTAGGATTTTCGGTTTCGAAAATCCTCTCGGACAGCTATCTTCTGGTGAGTGTCCCTAATCAATATTTCGGTAGAGTGCGGAGCAATCTTTCAACATTCACATCTTTGATGGGGATCCTAATTTACGCACTACCATCTGTATGGTCGAACGCAACAGTACAAGATATTCTGCTTTTCGGTTCAGTCCTCCTCATCATCGCATTTGCGGCAACGTACTTGGTGGACCGCGATAACCACGCCCGAGTCGGGCCTCGGTCATAAACCTCCTAACATTCGACGCGGCGGTGAAACCTAGTGCGATGTAATCAGTGGCGGTCGCGGATGATAAGCCGTTTCGAGTCAGACAAAACCGGGTGACATTAGCCGGATGCGACCGCATGCCAGTTGGATCTAACCTCGGTATTCCCGAAGCGGCGGGCTAGGATGCTGCGTCCACAAGGCCGTGAAACAAAGCATTTCCTGGATGGTCCGCATCAACAAATAACTCCTGGTGCCATTGCAGACCAATCGCAAACGAGTTGGAAATCACCTCGATAGCCTCAACGATACCGTCATCAGCGTAGGCACTTGCGAGAACGGCCGGTGACAGTTGTGCGATCGCTTCGCGATGGAAGGTGTTCACCTCGATGCGAGTTTTGCCAATGATCTTCGCCAGGCGGGATTCCGGGACAATCTCGACCGCATGAAGGTGGTCTCGTTTGTCGTGTTCATTGGCAGTCGGATAGAATGCACGTAGATCGGGCGTCAGGCGACAGCCGTTTAGGCATGCGAGCATCTGCATGCCGGCACATATGCCGAGGATGGGTTTGTCCCTTTCCAGGAAACCCTCGACTATTGCCCTTTCGACCTCGAGACGCTCCGATTGAGGTGCTTTGGATATCTCGCCTGAGATGTACCAATCATCGGGATAGGCAAACCGGCCGCCGACGGAGGCCAAGCCGTCGAACTCGTTCACAACAATGTCCACGACTTCAGGAAGATACGGGATGCCAAAAGGAAGACCTCCGGCTTTACCCACTCCCCTGAAATAGCCCTTGGCGGTCTCGTAACGCGTTCCGCCCGTAGTGGTGTTTTCATCAAGAATGATGGCGATGCGTGGCTTACGCATTGGCTCCCGATCCCGTCTCAGTTTTTCAAGGATGAATTTCTGCACGCTGAGGATTAAAAAAAATCGATAGTTGCCGGTTTCATACCAAAACTTGTGAGTAACAACGGACCGAAAGTGGGTTGGTCCGGCGGATTTCGGAAGCGCCGATCGCAGACGATCAGGATGAGACGAGTCTGACCTTGTTTGTCGCCGCGCGGAAACGCCGGAGCAACTCGTATTTCTAAGAGCCGACGGCTTTAGCCGGATGAACTCACTGCGGATCCGCAATTCACAACCTCTATGAAGATATGCCGGAACATCCCCTGAACCATCAACCTCCACAGGTTCCTCAGATCTAAACAAACGGCATTAGGCAGCAACATTATCCAGCTCCGACAGTACCTCCGAGGGAAGCTCTATCGTGGCCGCTGCGAGGTTTTCCCGCAGATGGACTCGTGATGAAGTGCCAGGGATCAGGAGAATATTCGGCGATCGTTGGAGAAGCCATGCAAGCGCCACCTGCATCGGCGTGGCGTTGAGCCGGGCGGCGAGGCTCGACAGGGTCGAGGATTGCAGCGGTGAGAAGCCGCCAAGAGGAAAGAACGGGACATAGGCCACGCCTCGAGAGGCGAGCGTGTCGATTAAGGCTTCGTCTTGGCGATGCGCAAGATTGTACTGGTTCTGCACACAGACGATCTCGGTGATCTTGCCGGCTTCCTCAACCTGCTTGGCCGTGACATTAGACAGTCCAATATGCCGGATCAGGCCTTGTTGCTTCAACTCCGCCAGAACCTGAAGCGGCTCATCCAACGAGCCTTCGGCGGGACCATGCACGTCGAACATGGCGCGCAGGTTCACTACATCGAGCACATCGAGCCCGAGATTGCGGAGGTTGTCATGAACGGCCTGTGTCAGGCCGGCGCGCGAAAATGACGCGTTCCACGAGGCGTCAGCTCCCCTGACTACGCCGACTTTCGTGACAATCACCAGGTCGCTGCCATAGGGATGCAAGGCCTCGCGTATGATCTCGTTTGTAACATGCGGGCCGTAGAAGTCGCTGGTGTCGATGTGGTTGACACCGCTTTCCACCGCCTCGCGCAGCACGGCTATGGCCTCCGGACGATCGCGCGGAGGCCCGAAAACGCCCTTGCCCGCAAGCTGCATCGCGCCATAACCCAACCGGCGCACCATATGGTCACCAAGCTTGTAGGTTCCTGAATTTTCAATAGTGCTCATGGATGTATACTCCTTGTCGTCCCCAGAAATAGATGTCTGGCATATGCGGCACAAGCAGCTATAATGTGGACAGGTCGTCCGCTTGGACGGACAATCAGTCTCACGAGTTGGAGAATCGGGTGCCTGACATTACGGACGTCAATGCGTTTCTGCTGGTAGCTCGATCCAGAGGTTTTCGGCAGGCCGCGCGCGAAAGTGGCATCAGCTCCTCGGCGTTGAGCGATGCCGTCAGACGCCTGGAAGAAGACCTTGGGGTAAGACTATTCAATCGCACCACCCGCAGCGTACTCCCAACGGAGGCCGGACGTCTCTTGCTGGAGCGCACCGGACCTGCCTTTGCAGAGGTGGCATCGGCACTCGACGAGGTAAAAAGCAGCCGCGGTCGCACCTCGGGGGAGCTCAGGCTAAATGTCCCGATGAGCGCGGCAAGGCTGGTCCTGCCTGCGATCGTGCCGCCGTTCTTGGCAGCCTATCCGGACATAAGACTGGAAATCGTGACCGACGAGAATTTCGTCGACATCATAAAAAGCGGCTGCGATGCTGGCATCCGTTATGACGAACGGCTCGAGCAGGATATGGTGGCTTTGCCGATCGGCCCGCGTCAGCAGCGCTACGCCCTTGCCGCGTCGTCGCGTTATCTCGCAAGGAGGGGTCGACCGCAACATCCACGAGACCTGCTTTCGCATGATTGTATTCTAGGGCGGTTTTCGGGGCGTGCACTCCCCTCTTGGGAATTCGAACGCGATGGGGAGGAAGTCATCATAAATCCGAAAGGTAACCTCGTGGTCCAGTTCGGCGGCGGCACCGATCTTGGCATCGACGCAGCCATTGCCGGTTCTGGCATGATTTATATTTTCGAGGACTGGCTAAGGCCACACTTCGATCGAGGAGATCTGGTGCCGGTGATGGAAGAATGGTGGCTGCAGTTTTCGGGCCCGTTCCTCTATTACCCTGGGCGGCGCCTTGTGCCCGCGCCATTGCGCGCATTTATCGATTTCGTGAAGCAATCGCACAAGGTCGGAGTAGAATGAGCGGACGCTTCGGTTTGATCTTGAAGATCGGTCCTCGCCTTGACGGGATGTGAACCTTCGTGACGTTGATAAGCTTTTGCTCTCGCAACTAATCGTCTGAAATTCCACGAAATTTTAGTCGAACATGGTCATCGAGCTTCCACAGGCCGGCAATGACACCTCTCTCTTGAGAATCAATGATTTGACGGCCAGTTTCCGCCTCGAGGAGATCTATTCGACGCAGGATCGTCTTTCGCGCTTCGAGGGTGAATGGACCCATTCCTTGAGAGCCGTTTCTACGCGTAGGCCATCGCATCTCGGGAACATTGCGCAATTCGGCTAACCAATTCCGTAATTCAAGATAAGGACGTAGCTCTTCGTGGCCCGCATCTATAAGCTGTGCTGCGGACTTGTCTTTCCTTACCACGGTACATGTCCAACAGCCGAAGCGGCCAGATGCGCAGGGTGGAGCAGTAGGCGCCTTGATCACTGGGCACTCTCCTGACGCATCCCGGTAAAGCCTTTCTAGAACGCTAGGTAAAATCGACTGCGGCTTGGGCAACCAAAAGACCGCATCCCACACTTCAGGGACGCTCAGGTTCAAGATTGGAAGATAGAGATCGTAGTCTTTATTGCCCTCGGTCTGCTTCTGCCATTTGCTAAAAGACGATTTCCTAAGAGATCGGTCGCGCTGCTGGCTCTCCGATTGCCTCAAGCCCAGAACCAAAACCGTATTCGAGGGATCTTGGGCAGTGATAAACCGGGATACGGGCCGAATTCGGAGGCCGTTAGTACACCAACGAAAGCTATTTGTCGGTGGTGGATAGCCTCTCCCAATAATCCTTACAAAGAAACGATCTTGGACAGGCGCCTGCAATAGTTTTACGTCCAGCTCAGATCCTAACCCGCTGAATTCTTCCTGCAACCGGACCAAGGAATTTTTCACATATGCATCGAGGATCGGGTTCTCCACACCCGTATCACAGTAGATGACCGTTAGCTTTAGATGCTCGAGATCCGATTTGCGATAGGCGGCAAGCATCACCTTCAATGCTGCGGTTGAATCCTTACCGCCGGAAAACGCGACAACCCAATGATGGTTCGGGCGCTGATGAAGGGCGTCCGTCGCATCGTCAATCGCGACTGTTAGCTGATCGTCAGTCAAGTTGGTTGAGGCGCCTCTCTACGGCCGCCCTATGTTCGAAACGGATGTGTTCCAACTGCTCGTTTCCGATTGCGATTTGACGGTTAGTCACGACCCGACCGCCTATGATAGAAACTATCAAAATGGCAACGAAAATGCCGACGGCCAAAAGCGCGTTTGGAACATCAAGATAATATAGAACGACCGACAGCAACGCGTAGAGAAACGCGACAGCACCTGAATCGGCAAGGCTCGTCCAAATCAGCCCATTGAAGTACGCAAGTGATGCCTTCGTTGACAGCGATTTGTCATCATCGACGAGCTTGAAGAAAAGAGAGCGAAGATTTTTCCAGCTGTATTTGACCCGATCGTCGTTGTATCCGGCGATCGAAACTAATCCGGCGCGTAGATTTTCAGTGATTCGGTCGTGATTTGCGTCGTTGATCCGTGCGCGTATCGGGGTGATGTAATAAAGCACTCCAGGAATGACCACTATGATCAAGTAGGGCGCCTTCGAGAAATCAGGGATCTCCCAAGCCGTGCCGAAAAGCAAATATGACAGGAGTGCCCCATATATGACGATGAGGGCGCCGGGTACGAGAAGCCTCCAGATCTTGAGCGTGTTGAGCGTCATCGGGAACCAATCAACCCTTGCTGTGCTCGGAGATCGCGCGCAGTCTCACGAGATCCTCATCATCGGCCGCGCGCGAAGGCGTTGGCCTGACGTTGCCGAAATATTTGCGCTCCAATCCACCATAAGCCATTCCATCAGCCACCTGAGTTAGACGCATCTGGAACATCTTCGCACCGACAACGAGTTCGACTGGGTTGTTGCCGTGATTGAACAACTCGACCGAGAAACACCCCCTAAAGCCGGGTTGGACCATAGTGTTCACAGAAATTCCGAGACGCGTGTAACTGCTCCGGGACAATACGTCAGCATAGCAATCACTCGGCAGAGCAACGTATTCAAGGGTCGTCGCCAGCACGACTTGATCCGGGTACAAAATAAAGCGCTCGCCGAGTTCACGCCGGGTCGGCTGAAAATAGGTAGAAATGGCCCGAAACCGCTCATTGTCGCGAGCAATTCCGATATACGGGCGGCGCGTCACAATCGAGACGAGGAAGTCATATCCCAATCGGAGATCGACAGTTAACTCCCCTATCTGCTTTTGATCGAGCAGGGGTTCGATCCATAAGCCGAGCCCATCCTCCCGCGTCAGGCGCTCAAGAATTTGTTTCTTGATCACTCAGTTCCTGCCTCCCACAGATTTCGAACGGATGCATTGCGAATTGATTTCTCGATAAGATCGTTGACGATGCGAACCACGTCTAGGGGATTAGCTCCGACAGCCCATCGAGGACCTCCGCCCGATCTCACTCTGCCGAGATATGACCATCCTGCAGCCATCACGCCGTGCAATTCCTCAGCACCGTCGAGGTTATACGGTCGGATGTCATCAAATGCGCTGTCGATAGACGGTATCTTATACCTCTTCTGAAGCTGTGGGAGGCCTAGCTTCTTCAACGCACTCTGAAACATCAGAACATCATCCGTTTCCTCGTCATTTAGGAAGCCTCGGATCAAGTCTAGCCTTTCCGCGGTAGAAGGGTGCGTAAGGCTCCTCTCGGCGCGTGGATTGATGGCTTCGAGGCTATCGGAAATTGCGTAACCAACATAACAGGCGGCAAACAGATCCGCGAAATGTTCCCGCCGATAGACTTGGACGAGCTCTTGTACTTCGGGCGAGGCTCCCTCTACCGGGTGTGTTAGGCTGGTAGACGCAGTAACGTTGCGTGCGAGGTCCACAAAATGGCCCAGCTCATGATACAAGGCTGCGCAAAATAGCGGCATATGTTTGTAGACGCGCGGCACGCCGATGAATATGAGCTTTTCTTCAGGCAGCGCTCCTGGATAATGGACCATGGTCTTAGCCACGAAATCCCAAGGGTCGCCGAGGGCCAGATGGAAGTCTTTTTCGTCGGTTAATGCAGTCGTCACGATGCATGGGACAGGGAGCCAGTCGGCAATTGCATGGCGCATGCAATACTCTATCTCGTAAGGGGCCTCCTTCGTGGTCGACCCTTGGAGATACCTGTAGCAAGTCCATACTTTGTCCGCGAACGGGCGGAGGATTTCATCCTCGTATGCCGGAGACCACGAGAGCGCGTGCTTGATCACATCAATCAGCGCCTGAGTATGCTTCTCAATTGCGCGATTGAAATACGGGGTTTTGGAAAGCTGTGCCAAGCTCTCCGCAAGAAGCGCAAGATCAGTCCGCGGGTGCAAGTCTCGGCTCCAAATTCTGGAGCACCTTGTGAGCAACGGCTGGGCTGACATCACCTACAGTCTCGACACCCTGGAGGGCGTCGCGCAACCCCTGATATACAAGCATGTCACTCGCGAGCTGCACGGCCTGCGGTGTCACTTCGGGTGAAAGGGAATCAGGATCGTCAGACAGAATTCTCGCTTGGTGCAAAACATCATTGAAATGCAGCGTGAGTGGATGCGGAATGTCACGGCTGCCCCTATCAATCAAAACAAGCACCAAGCGAAATAGCTCAAGGCGCCGACTGTTTTCTGATGGCATGGCAGCAAGCATAAAAGACCCCCAACTCGCGCCGAATCAAAGCGAGCATAACTCGGCAGAGTTGAAGGTGGAACAATATTCATTAATTTTCTCGTAAAATTCCCCCGCTATCTTTGCACCATTCGATCCTTCCTTTTTTCATCCAGAAATGGCAGCGGCATCCATCGGTCCGGTGAACAGACGGCGCAATACTCGGTCGACCAAGCCAATCGTGCGTTACATTCCAACGCGGTCGGCGATCCGGGTTCAACGACAGCAACAGCGGAGTGCCACATCCGGACGGGCATGGAAAAGTAACCCATTTCGGCCTCTCGGCCGGTCCGACGATCACTGCTTGGCCCGGCACAAGATCTTCTGGGGCGGGCATGTCTAGAACGGATTTCACGAGAAACTGCGGCTTTTCGATTATCCCGAACCAAGCGAGCGTTTTGGCGACTACAGATTGCAACATCAACCTGCCCTTCCCAGAAAAGGTTCGACGTCACCGAGACCGTGAACCCGGTCAGATCGGCAAATCCGGCAAGGCTCCTTTGCGGCGCCCGGCCGAAAATCCTCGACAAGGCTGAACTTACGGACTCGATTGGCGATAGCACCGTCTTCGCCACGAAACTGGTTCAAACGCTGAATCAGCTCCTCGATTGCCATGGTCGCGACAGAAGTTGTGAACGGAATGACCGCAGGCGAAGGACTTCCCTCCCCGCGAACATAAGCTTCTGCCTTCCGGCGCTTATACTCTTCGGGGTCGGACCGTCGGAGGGCTTCCTCTGCAGCCACCTGTGCATCGACAATACGGCGGCAGACGAGGCACGCACTGCCCGGCTCCAAGACCGTGACACGACCATCTGCCTCCAGGCACGAAAACCCAAAGCGCTCGGACACACGAAGCGCAAGGCCAACGTCGATGACGGGGATCAGGTAATAGTATGCGAGCCGATTGAGCAGCAGCCGTCCATCATGATCATCAGTGCAACCGAAGATGATGTCCATCGACTTCAGAGCATCGCGGCACTCTGTTGACCCGATCCATGCATCGTGTGTTGCGACCTGCGTCCCGAGCCCCATCCTTTCGATTTCACGCTTGGCAACATCGACCTTCCTGACCCTCCCCTTGGCGTCTTCATACGTCGCACCATAGAGACGGTTAAGGTTGGTGTCTTCAACATGGTCCGGGTCGAAGATCGCAATGTGCCCGGCCCCCATGCGAGCAAGCTGCTGCAGAAGCGGACTACCGGTTCCCCCGGCACCAACCACGCCGATACGCATGTGACGCATGATGCGCGTAAATCCGGTGCCCAGAGCAAGTTCCTGCCGGGCCAGGGCCGGAGAAGACACCTCTTCATCAGCGCCGAAAAAGACGACACGCCACTGGCCACCTGTTGTTCGAGCGTGATCGAGGTTGATCACTTCATCCGGCGACGTCCAGACCCGACCCGCAACCAGTTCTCCGTCGGCGAAAAGCAAGCTCGGAAGCAATGCGTGTTCTCCGTTTCGGTTCTGTGCAAGGCGAACGAGTTCCGCCTCGTTCCGATCGTCCTGAGATGAGAAATGCCGAGGACCGTGGGGGTGCGAGTGAGCAATGCCCACCTGCAGGCCGTCACGATCAGCACGCGCCAACAACTGCACAAGACGCGCAGTGCTCCAAGAGATGTGCTGATGGTCAGAGGATTTGATTTCTGCATTCTCGACCGGCAGCACCTCCTTGACCATCAGACGGAGCCTCGGCTCATTGTCAAACGGATCCGAGTTGATGCGCGCCACCCCGAAAAGGACGTAGGCAGCATGCTCATTGCCGTCAGGCCTGCAAAGCTCGGCGGTCAACACGCCGAGATGCAGTTGATTGATGGTAAGGTCGCTTTTCATGCCGCAATCTCCAATGCGCGCTCGATACGGCGGACCATCGTCCAGATGCCATCGATACCGGGTCGCCATGCATTGTTGTGGCGAGACCACCGCTGCCATGTCTTTCCGCCGAATGCATGAGGCTGGTCGGCGGCGTTGGGGTACCGGTGACTGGCCGCCAACCTTACCCACGGCATCAGATAGAACATGTCCGGCGCGCAGTCCGGGTAGGCCGGCGGCAGCATGATCAGGATGTCAGCCGCGCCAACGTCGAACCACGCCGCCGGCAAGCTCCACCCCTTGAGGACCACGGCTTTGCTCACACCATCAGCCACCTCTTCGAATGCAATACCCTGCTCCTGCAGATAAGTGCGATCTTCGGGCGGGAGCACTGCTGCTCCCGCACCTTCGGTGGTCGTGTCGATGCCGGTGAAGAACCGCTCAGTCCCGTCACCCTGGAGATCGACCTTCTCCTTGTTGCCGATCAGCTTGTCATCGCCGACGCGCTGAGAAAGCCAGACGCCATAAGAGTTCGGGTCGACGCCCGCCAGACGCTTCAACTGCACGCCGGTGATGAAGGGAAGTCCCCACTCGAACTTGCGGCCGTCGAGAACGAAGCGAAAGGAGCGATCGCTCTTGAACGTGATGAACTGTTCACGACCGTCATTGCGAAGGTCGACGCTTTCATCCGGGCGGATCTCTTCCAGCTGACCGTCATCCAGCTCCTGAAAGAGGAGATACTCGTCGGTCGGGAAGAGCTTGGCCTTCTGGAGGACCTGGGCGCCAGTGACGATCGGGTCGTTGAAGGTGAATGCGTTGCCGTCGATCTTGATATCGAAGGTGTGACGGCCTGGGAGGATGCTGTCTGCCATTGTCGGAAATCTCCGTTTGCCGACAAGGCGACTGTCGCCTCGTCTGCATCCATAAATAATAGCTATTTTTTAGCTATGCAATAGCCAATGGATGAATTTTTTTTGTTGACTATTTCAGTAAAAAATATAGGCTCGCTGAGTCGAATTACGCGGGAGCGCTTCATGAAGAAAACCATGACATTGAACTTAACGGATGCGGAAATGCAGGCCCTGCAGGATCTCTGCGATAAAAAGGACCTGTCAAAAACCGCTGTCCTTCGCCAGGCGCTGAGGCTCTACCAGTTGGTAGACGTGCGCCTTGAACAAGGTGGAAAGCTCTTCTTCGAGGATGATGCCAAGAAGGAGAAGGCTGAACTTATGGTGCTGTAACACGTGACCTCCTATCCAGTTTTTCTGACCGATAAACGTACCGGTAAACCGGTAGCCGCCGAACTCATTGACACCATCAGCGATGCTGATCTTCACTCGGTTGAGACCGATTGGAGACCAGTGACTAATGCGAAAATCAGAGAGCTCATGGCGCAGGGCACGAGCCCAGCCGATTGGCCGGAAGGCTGGCATTGGCAGTGGAGGGACAAGATGACCGCAATCCGCGGCTTGCTTGCTTTCCAGACGTTTGCGCTTCGTTGCGAAGGCAAGCTCCAGGGATTGATGCAACTCAATACAGCCCGCTATCGCGGCCGTGTCCCCGAACAGGCTGGCAAGGATCTGGTCTATGTCGACTATGTCGAGACAGCTCCTTGGAACCGCAAGGCGATTGTTGCAGAGCCCCGGTTCGGCGGCGTCGGGACCATCATGATCCGAGCAGCCATTGAAGTCAGTCGAGACCAAGAGTTTCGCGGTCGCATTGGTCTCCACTCCTTGCCGAGTGCTGAGACTTTCTATGCCGACATCTGCGGCATGACCGATGGTGGCCTCGACGGAACCTATGAGGGATTAAGATACTTTGAGATGACGTCCGCACAAGCAGACGCATTCTCAGGATAGGAACAGCCATGAAACTCGAAATCACGAGGGAGTGGTTCGAACGCAGAGCCAAGCTTGAAGGAGATCTTGAAATCTCCGCAGGTCGGCTCGCCAGGGACCCGGCCCCCGAACAGGCACAAGTTGAAATTGAAGCAAGCGAAGCCCCAACTCCAATTCGGATGGCATTCGGCTCTTTTGTCGAAACGATGCGCCGTCAAAAGGGGCTTTCCATCGAAAAGTTGGCGGAGCGCGCGGACCTTGATGTGTCCGACGTAGTAAGAATAGAGCGTGATGCTCATTTCAGGCCGGAACCGCGCGTGGTCCATCGGTTGGCAGAGACTTTCAATCTGCCAGGGAAAGCCATGCAACAGCTTTCTGGGAATACGGTCGCTCGCCCAGGTCTTCAGGAGCAAGCACTGAGATTTGCCGCTCGATCGGGCGACTCGCCGCAGAAGCTGTCACGCGAAGAGCAACGCGCCCTCGCAGAGTTCATTGCGTATCTTGAAAAGCAACAAGGCTGATGAATTGCGTAACATTATTCTCAGCCGCGGGACGGCGTCAGATATCGACAAGCAGGTCAATAAAGTCCTCAAGGCACTCGGAAATCCTGAGCCACCTCTGAAACTTGATGATGTTCGCGAGATCCTAAAGCTCGATCGGCGATATTACTCAACCACCGATGACAGCTTTCTTCGCGAGACGATCAGCAAATTGACGGTAGCCGGGACGCAGGTGATGAAGCGTCCCGGCCTCCTCCTCGAAGCCGTGAGGAAGATGGATCTCCGTGCGCTCTATCTTCCCGATCGTAAGAGGATCCTGCTGGACTCTGCTCAGCCTGACGCAAAGCAGCGTTGGAACGAGGCTCACGAAATCGGACACAGCATCATTCCCTGGCATGAAGATCTGATGCTTGGCGATCAAGAGCAGACACTCGTGCCCGGTTGCCACGCACAGATCGAGGCGGAGGCGAATTACGCGGCGGGCCAGCTTCTATTTTTGCAGTCGCAGTTTCAGGTGGCCGCGAATGACTCATCTCCAGGTCTAGATTCGGTTCGCGCTTTGAAAGGCGCCTTCGGAAATACGTACACCACTACATTTTGGCGCTTCATCGAAGATTCACACCGCGACGTTCCGATGATTGGACTCATCGGCGGGCATCCGCGTCACCCTCAGCCTGGTCAGGCGCATTTTCGGCACATCATCGAATCTCCAGCCTATCGAGCTATGTTTGATAGCCTGTCCGTGGATCACCTGCTGCAGTTAATGCGGACCTATTGCAAATACCAAAAGCGTGGACCGCTTGGAGACGGTGAAGTCAGCCTGATCGATAAGAATGGCGAGACGCATGTCTTTCTCTTCGAATCATTCAGCAACACTTACGACTGCTTGACCCTTGCCACCTATCAACGTCCGTATGCGAAGATTGTCGGGTTTTAGCACTGGTAGCCGCAGGATCGGCTCGTAGCAAACGGCGCATAACTAGGCTTGTCGCTCTGCTACGCCGCATCTGGAGCGGGGTCAGTAACTTAATCATGCTCATGCTTCTGACGGTATGCCGCCTTCGGATGAGACCAGGTTCGATCACCGAGCAAATCCACACTCCAATCCCAAAAGGTATCCAGCGACCGGTGGAGTGGATGACCAAGAATAGCCTCTCGATGGTTCAGGGCCTCGTACTTCTCGGATGAATGCCGGTTCAAAAAATGATGATTGAGACTGTTGGCAAGCACATCGGCGGCCAGCACGAGCGGATCATCGGCATGATCGGTGTCGATGACGAGGCGTTCCACAACGATCTCCAGCTCCAGTTCATCCGGCAGACTAGCCTGAATGATTATCTGGCGCTCCAGCACTTGCTTTTTCACGGCATGAAAGGCCGTGTTCCGCTGCACCGTTGGCTGGTCAGATAACAGCTCCACAGCCGCTTCTTCAAACTCCTCCAGGAGCGACGCATCGATATTATCGCTTCGAATATCAATTTCGACGCGCTTTTGCTCTCTTTCCGCAAGGTAGGCGACGACCAAGGAGTAGAGCCCCTGGAAGAGGGCCACGTGCAGGGAAGGGTTGAGGGCACGGAAGCTGCCAAGCCGGATGTCGGGATTGCGGCTCTGTTGCTCGAGGTAGGATTGCTCCTTACTATCTCGTAGCTGCCGATGGTAATCGTGAAACCCGGCGACATGCACGGCATACCAGAAACACGGGAGTTGGTGGACCGTGATCGCATTGAAAATTTCTGCACGCAGCGCTTGTCGCGCGTTTTTGTCCAGATCCGCAATATGGAATTTTCCGGACGTTGGCTTGTAACGATCATAGATGGCCTGAAAATCTGCCGAGACTGTTGGGATCAAGTTTTCCGGCAACATGATTCCGGCGAACACACCGACCTCACCGTCGGACGCCTCGTCCTGGTCGGCATAGCCCTTGGCGCCTGACTCGTCGCAGAATAGAATAAACTTCGTTACCGTCATAAGTGATATCGCCCTTCATAATTCTGCAAATGTGCAACTGCTGCGCTCAGCACCGTGTTGCTTTTAGAAAGCTTAAAAAAATTATCCAGCGCTTTGCCTATAGTCCAGCAGTGGCGTCGGCGAGATTTTCGATGGCGGTTGCGCGCTAGATCACACCCCATGCTCGAAACCTCCCCCTCCCCGTCAACTCGCGCAGGCCGAGCTCCAAAACGATTCGCCGCGCCGCCTGCGGCGTGACGTCCAGCGTTTTCGCCACCATCCCGGCCGACACCAATGGCTTCGCCATCACCAATTCAACGAGCTCTGGAAGCCTAGAGGAGGTGCGCCTCCCCTCCAGCTTCCGCTCAAACATTTTCCGCGCCAACGCCAGCCGGTCATGTTCCTTCATGCCGATCTCAGTAGCCGCCAACATACCATGAGCGATGGCAAGCAACCGAGTTTCCCGGTCGCGATGGCGGCGCCGATCGACCGGAATGGTTTTGAGGCCGAGATTGATGGCGGCAAGATGCCCGCCGGTGGTGATACCGGCCTGGCGCAGGATCGACGCGGCAAACAGCCTGCCGAGCCAGGGGGCGTGCTGAAGTACGGATAGCTCGTTCCAGGCATCGAGGGCCACGATGGCCTGAAACACCGCCGGCAGGTTTTCAGCCTGTCGCAGCACGCCGCGCCATTCGTCGAGCCGGGCATCCTCGTCCCAGTCCAGATCGTAGATGATCGGATCCTTTTCGGCCGAACGGTTACCGCCGGCGCGCCCCGGCCGTGTGGCGCTCTCGATCGCCGCCTCTGATCGGGCGAGCACCGCATCGATGGCTGCATAGTCCACGCCGGGAAGATTTCCCGCTTTGTCATCATCATCCCCCTCCCCTTCTGGATCCGCCGGGATCGAGCGATGAATGGTGCTGGCCGCCTTCGCCCCGTCAGCGCCGACCGAATTGACGTCTGACGCCTGTCGCAAATTTCGGATACCCTCTGCGGACAACGCCCACTCGGGCACCTGACCAGCGATGCGCCGGCGGGTGCGAAGAACGTCGCGGGCGATGGTCAGTTCATGGGTCGGGGCGCGGACATCGCGGGTGGCGTCGTGCAACACAAGATCTTCGAGATGCACCAGTTCGCCGTCGATCCACAGCGAGGCGCAGGCGTCGGCAAAATTTTGCCGTTCGAGGAAGCCGGCGCCGACCGGCGAGCGAGAAATGCGCTCGTCAAGACGGGTCAGAGCGACACCGGCGTCAAAAGCCGGCCGCATCAGGGCTGTCATGCTGATTTTCGCGAGATCATAAGTCATTGAAATCATGGTAAATGATTTCTTATAAGAACTCTATCTGAATATTACAGTTCGCTAGTGGGCATGATTTTTAGTTAGGTTTTATATCATCGATAAGTATCCCTTATCGATGGTTGTTGATCTGGAGCACAAAATCAGCGAAAATCGACGCAAATCACGGCCGTGGAGGCCGCCGAAATCGTCCTTTTGGAGCTTCCGTGGCCAAAACCAAAACATCCCAGACCGCCGTCGAGCGCCGCGCCGAAGAGCTCGACACCATTGCGTCCGTCTTGCCGATGGAGCGCCGCGACGAGCTGGCAGAACTGCTGACCGACCAGGATGTCGAAACGTTAAAACATCTCGTCAACCAGGGCATGGGCGACAACACGCTGCGTGCACTAACCTCCGATCTCACCTACCTCGAAGCCTGGGGCCTGGCGGCAACCGGAAAATCCCTGCCCTGGCCAGCGCCTGAGGCGCTGCTGCTCAAGTTCGTGGCGCATCATCTGTGGGATCCGGAGAAACGTGCGACCGACCCCGATCACGGCATGCCTGATGAGGTCAACGACAACCTCCGCCGCCAGGGGTTTCTGAGATCCGCCGGCCCTCATGCACCGGATACGGTCCGCCGCCGACTGGCCAGTTGGTCGACCCTGACGAAGTGGCGCGGTCTCAACGGCGCCTTCGCCTCCCCTGCCCTCAAACAGGCGATCCGGCTGGCGGTCCGCGCTGTTCCGAGACAGCGCCGTCGTAAAAGTGCAAAGGCGGTCACTGTTGACGTGCTGGCAAAGCTGCTGGCGACTTGCGCGAGCGACGGCCTGCGTGATCTTCGGGATCGCGCTATCCTGATGGTCGCCTTTGCATCGGGTGGTCGCCGACGCAGCGAGATCGCCGGGCTGCGCGTCGAGCAACTGACAGTCGAAGCGCCCATCGACGTGCCGGACGGCCCTCCCCTCCCCTCTTTGGCCATCCATCTCGGCCGCACGAAAACCACAAACGGCGAGGAGTACGACGTCGTCTATCTCACAGGCCGTCCGGTCGAGGCTCTGCATGCTTGGTTGACGGCAGCGAAAATAGACAAGGGCAGCGTGTTTCGGGGGATCGGGCGCTGGGGCACCGTATCGAAGCGGGCACTTGATCCGCAGTCGGTCAACGCAATCCTCAAGCAGCGGGCGGAGATAGCGGGGTTAGAGCCGGGAGAGTTCTCGGCGCACGGGTTGCGGTCAGGGTATTTGACCGAGGCGGCAAACCGCGGCATCCCCCTCCCCGAGGCGATGGAGCAATCGAGGCATCGATCCGTTCAACAGGCCTCCAGCTACTACAACAACGCGACAAGGAGAAGCGGCCGGGCAACGCGGCTTCTCTGATCAGAGGAATCGCCCCACACGGATCAGCGCCGCTCCAAAACAAAACGATGCGCGCCCGGGCTTTCCCGTATATGGTCGGCCATTGTCACTATTCCGAATAGGTAGGCTGTGACGACTGAGGGTCTTTGAGTGCTCCCGCCTGCAGAACAGGAGAGCGCTATGTCCGCCCCCCATTCACACGCCATTAAGAACAACCTTCTTCGACAGCTCGCGCCGCAGGAACTTGCGGCCATCAGCATCGATCTTTTGCCGGTCGATCTTCCAAAGGACTTTCTGATCGCCGCCGCAAATGGCCCTATCGAGCATGTTTACTTCCCGGATTCCGGGCTCGGTTCGATCGTCGTGGTTTCACCGGAGGGCAACAAGGTAGAAGGCGGCATGTTCGGCTATGACGGGTTTTCGCCAGTGCAATCCGCAGTCGGATCGGACATCAGTCCGCACGAGGTCGTCATGCAAGCCGGAGGGCACGGTCATCGCATCGCGCTCGCGCCCTTTCGGACAGCGCTGAAGGAGAGCCCTCAGTTCGCCCACATTCTTGCCTGCTACACACAGGCGCTGGCGATCCAGGTGACCTTCACCGCGCTGTCCAACGCCACTCATAACGTCGATGAGAGGCTGGCTCGCTGGCTGCTGATGTGCCACGACAGGATGGACGGCAACCAACTCTTCCTGACGCATGACTATATTGCGTTGATGCTTGCCGTTCGACGCCCGAGCGTGACCACGTCTTTGCATGTTCTGGAAGGCAACCATTTCATTCGCAGCGAAAGAGGCCGAATCGTCATCAGGGACAGGGCCGCGATGGAAGAATTCGCGCGCGACGCATATGGACGGCCGGAGGAAGAGTACCGCAGGCTCGTCGGGCAATCGCCTGATGACGACTCGAGCATCGTGACGCAGGCGCGGTAACGAACCGTCGCCGCGAGATCGCCCGGTGCGGGAACTATCGATGGAACGGCAGGTTTGAGGCCGATGACAACCTTCTATTTCCACCTGCGCCACAGCGACGGCCTTGTCGAGGATCCCGACGGCTCCGAGCTCGCGGATCTTGAAGCCGCCATCGAGGAGGCGAAGGCAGGTGTCCGCGCGCTCGTCGCGGAAAGCATTCGCGAAAACAAGCTGCTCCAGCCGACGACTATCGAAATAACCGACGACAAGGGCAATGTGCTGGATACTGTCACATTTCGCGAAGTGCTGGAGGAGGCTCTCAACCCCCTCCGATAAGTGGCCGGCGGAAAGACCATGGTAATCCCGACCATGTCGCAGAGTTGAAGCCAATCGCTGTCATACGATCAGGTGATTCCGGTCAACCTCTGCTCGATAACTGCCGGGCAACCGGTCCCACGCAGGCACGAGCCGCCTGCCCTTCGGGGGCTCGGCCGACCTGACCCGCCTCTCACACGCGCGATGCCTACAGCCGCATCCAGCCACCATCGTCGGCAAGCGTTCTTCAGGCCATCTCAGTCTAGTTCGCCGTTGGATACTCGTTCAGTTACACCACAATGCTTCCGATCATCCGCAGGGCCCCTCCTATCAGGAGGAAAGCTAAGATGCTGCGCAGCGTCTCAGGCCTAAAATAGAACGCTCCCAACCACGAGCCGACATAGCCTCCGGCGCCCACACACAACAGCCACAGTGGAAGCTCCGCAGGCAGGTCGGGCATGGTAACCCATGCGCCAGCCAACGCCGCCCCGGAATTGAGGAGGTTAAACACTGTCGAGATCGCCGCGACCTGACGCGGCCCTGCCCATCCCAGCCCCAGCACCAAGGGCGCCAGGAAGATGCCGCCGCCTACTCCCGTCACCCCTGACAAAACGCCCAGCACCCCACCCGCCACGAGCGAGGGCATAAAGGGCGGACCTTTGGTGTAGGGTTTGCCATCAGGGCCAGACACCGGGCGCAGCATCTGCACGCCTGCAATGGACAACAGGATTCCGACCACCGGCTGATACACGGCCGCAGGCAGGTGCAGCGCGCCGCCGATCAAAGAGAACGGCAGTCCAAGGATTGCGAACGGGTAACACGTGCGCCAGGTGACCAGACCCGCCCGGTAAAAGCGAACACAGCCGATGGCCGACACGAGAATATTGAGGGCGAGAGCTGAAGGCTTGATAACGGCGGGCGCGAACCCGGTCAGTCCCATCAGCGCCACATAGCCCGTGCCCCCCGCCTGACCGACGGAGGAATAGAGCAGAGCGACGATCGCCAGCGAGAGGGCAAAGAGGATATGCAGCACGCAATCAGCCTACCATGCCCTGGCGGCGAAAGCTCCCAAGGAGGACGAACAAGGCTAGGGCCAGCAGGCCGAGGCCGACGATCGCTGCCAGGGACAGCGAAAACCCCAGCCATTCCATTGCCAGCGCCATGACGAAGGGGGCTGAAGCGGAAACGATCAGTCGAGCTGCCATCATCTTCCCCTGCAGCTTGCCGTAACCTTCGCTGCCGAACAGTGCCAGGGGCAGGGTGCCGCTGACAATGCTCAGCAGGCCGTTGCCCATGCCGAACACCACGGCGAAAACCATGGCTCCGGGTATGGAGGGTGCGGTCAGCTCCAGGATCAGAGCGCCGGCAGGGATCAGCGCTGCTGAAATCATAGCGAGACGGAGCGCGTCCAGGCGTTTGCCGAACAGCATATTGATCAGCCGGCTCGCGACCTGCGACGGTCCGAACAGCGCGCCGACGATGGCTGCGGTGGCGCCGAGGCCGAGGCCGGCGAGCAACGGCACCATGTGGACCAGCACTGATGCGCTGGCGAGGTACTGCACCGCAAAGGCCGTGGTCATGAGGGCAAACCCAGTGCGGCGGTGCGACGGCGCCAGTGATCCTGCCATGGGAGCGGCCTGTTGTGCGACAGCTTGCCGGCGGCTGTGTGCCAGGCCGCGCGACAGCCAGGCGTGGATCGGCAGGCACACCAGCAGATTGAGGCCAGCGAATATGAGGTAGACGTTCTGCCAGGACAGCTGCGCGTGCAGCGCCGTCGTGATCGGCCAGAACATCGTCGAGGCAAAGCCAGCGACCAGGGTGAGATACGTGATGCTACGTTGCGCCACCACCGGCCGCAGCTGGACCAGGAGTGCGAACGCTGCCCCGTACTGTACCAGGTTGGCGGCGACCTCGATCGCGATCAGTGCCGCGACATAAGTACCCCTTCCCGGCGCGTAGGCGCAAGCAACTAAGGCTACGGCCGCGACGGCGGAGCCAATGGTCATCACCCGCCCTGCCCCACTGCGGTCGATCAGCGTGCCAAGCCAAGGGGCGGTCAATCCGCCGATGAGCAGGGCGGCCGAGAGGGCGCCAAAGATCCATTCCTGAGACCAGGACAGGCTTTCAGCCATGTCCGGCGCCAGGATGCTGAAGCTGTAATAGAGGGTGCCGTAGCCGATGTTCTGGGTGACACCAAGGGCGAGGATCGCGCCGATCGGCAAGCGCTGGGTCATATGGACTTGAGGCTTACGCGCTGCTCGAGCTTTTCGGCCTCTTCCTTTCGCTCGCTGTAGCGATCGGTGAGGTAGGCGGAGGCGTCACGGGTCAGGAGCGTGAACTTGACCAGTTCCTCGCAGACGTCCACTACCCAGTCGTAATAGGAAGACGGCTTCATGCGTCCGTCTGCGTCGAATTCCTGAAACGCTTTCGCGACCGACGACTGATTGGGGATCGTGATCATCCGCATCCAGCGGCCGAGAACGCGTAGCTGGTTGATCGCGTTGAACGATTGGGAGCCTCCGGAAACCTGCATGACCGCCAACGTCTTGCCCTGGGTCGGTCGCACCGAACCGACCGCAAGCGGAATCCAGTCGATCTGCGCTTTCATGATGCCGGTCATCGCGCCGTGGCGTTCCGGCGAAACCCAGACCTGGCCTTCCGACCAGGCGGACAAGTCGCGCAGCTCCTGCACTTTGGGGTGGCTCGCCGGTTCCGCATCGGGAAGCGGCAGGCCTGCCGGATCGAAGATCCGCACTTCGCAGCCGAAGTGCTCCAGCAGCCGCGCCGCTTCTTGCGCCAGAAGCCGGCTATAAGACACAGCCCGCAGAGAGCCGTAGAGGATCAGAATACGCGGTTTGTGCGATGAGAACGGAGGACGCAAAGCGTCCAGGTCTGGCTGACGAAGATGCGATAGGGATGCGGCAGGCAGATCAGACAACGCGCTTGCCCTCCGCATCGAGGACCTGTTCGCCATCTTCCTTGGTAAAGGCGCCTTTGTGGGTATCCGGCAGAATGTCCAGCACTACTTCGGATGGCCGCGCCAGGCGCGTGCCGAGCGGCGTCATGACCAGGGGCCGGTTGATCAGGATCGGGTCCTTAAGCATGGCGTCGAGCAACTGGTCATCGGTCAGCTCCGGGTTGTCGAGGCCCAGCTCCGCATAGGGCGTGCCCTTCTCGCGGATGGCCTGGCGCACGGTGAGGCCTGCGTCCGTGATCATTTTCACCAGCTGCGCGCGAGTCGGCGGGGTTTTCAAGTATTCGATCACGGTAGGCTCAATGCCAGCGTTGCGGATCATCTCCAGCGTGTTACGCGAGGTGCCGCAGGCGGGGTTGTGATAGATTGTGACGTTCATGGTTTCAGGCCCTTTTGATGGCGGAAGCGGAGGAGCGGACGGCGGTGCCGCGCTCGTACCAGCCCTTGCTGCGGTTGACGATCCAGACCACCGACAGCATGACCGGCACCTCGATGAGGACGCCGACGACGGTGGCCAGCGCGGCGCCCGAGTTGAAGCCGAACAGGCTGATGGCGGCGGCCACCGCCAGCTCGAAGAAGTTCGACGCGCCGATCAAAGCCGACGGGCCGGCGACACAGTGCTCCTCCCCGCTTATACGGTTGAGCAGGTAGGCGAGGCCGGAGTTAAAATAGACCTGGATGAGGATCGGAACGGCCAGCAGGGCGATCACGCCCGGTTGCGCGAGGATCTGCTCGCCCTGAAAACCGAACAGCAGCACCAGGGTCGCCAGCAACGCAACGAGAGACACCGGCTGCAGTCGGGCGCCAAGGCGGTTCACGTCTGACAGCCGGCGCAGGATCTGTGCCGCGATCACCGGCAGGACGATGTAGAGCACGACCGACAGGATCAACGTATCCCAAGGCACCGTGATGGCGGACAGACCCAGCAGCAGCCCGACGATCGGGGCGAAGGCCACGACCATGATCGTGTCGTTCAGCGCCACCTGGCTCAGCGTGAAATGAGGCTCCCCTTTGGTCAGGTTTGACCAGACGAACACCATGGCGGTGCAGGGCGCGGCCGCAAGGATGATCAGGCCGGCGATATAGGAATCGATCTGGCCTACCGGCAGGTAGGGCCGGAACAGATAGCCGATGAAGATCCAGCCAAGCAGCGCCATTGAGAACGGTTTTACGGCCCAGTTAATGAACAGCGTGACGCCGATTCCGCGCCAGTGGCGGCCGACCTGGCCGAGGGACGCGAAATCGATCTTAAGCAGCATGGGAATGATCATCAGCCAGATCAGCACTGCCACTGGCAGGTTGACCTTCGCGACTTCGGCCGCACCGATCGCTTGGAAGGCGTCCGGCATGAGGTGGCCGAGCGCCACCCCGACGACGATGCAGGCAAAGACCCACACCGTCAGATAGCGTTCAAATGTGGACATGATTTTATCCTCAGATTGATTTGGCAAACAGGCCGGCAGACGCCGAGCACAGGCTTGCCGCCTTGCGTGTTTGCAGGATCGCCGCCGGCGCAGACGCGCGCTCGACTTTCACGAACCCCAGATGTTCAAAGAACGCGGCCCCCGATTGAGTCAGCAGATAGACAGTACGGGCGCCGCCGCACCCCGCCTCGTCAAGCAGCCGGCGGGAGATAGCTTCGCCATAACCGCGTCCGCGTTGATCTGGCAGGACGACCACGGAGCGCAACAGCGCGCAGTCGCCATAGGGCTCCATCCCGCCGAAGCCGACGATACGGCCCTGGTCGGCAAAGCGGAAAAACACGCGCCCAGTTTGCTCCAGATCGTCGATTGGAAGTTCCGCCGCCTGCAGTGCTGCCCGCAAATCCTGATCGTGGCCGCTGGCCTGCTGCTGATCCAAAACGTAGCTCACGCGACGTCGCCCTTGAGGCTGGTGCTGCCTTCCATCGTGCCGATGGTGCGGAGCTGGGTTTCCAGCGCCAGCTTGTCGATCGAGGCCAGGGGCAGGCTTAAGAATGCGGTGATGCGGTTCTTGAGATAGCGGGCCGCCTGGGAGAAGGCCTGGCCCTTTTCGATGAGGGAGCCCTCGACAGCTGCCGGATCTTCAACGCCCCAGTGAGCAGTCATCGGGTGGCCGATCCAGACCGGGCAGGCTTCGCCAGCGGCGTTGTCACAGACCGTGAAGATGAAATCCATTTGCGGTGCGCCAGGCTCCGCGAAGACGTCCCAGCTTTTTGAGCTGAACCCCGTCGCTTCGTATCCGAGGCCGCGCAGCGTATCCAGGGCCAACGGATGAACCTCGCCCTTGGGCTGACTGCCGGCAGAGAACGCGCGGAAGCGGCCCTTGCCTTCACTATTCAAAATGGACTCGGCGAGGATCGAACGGGCCGAATTGCCGGTGCAGAGGAACAGCACGTTGTAAACGCGATCGGCGGTCATTGCAGGTTCTCCTTTGGGGTAGGCGCACAGCAGGCGGCGATTTCGGTGGCCGGTGCGCATATCTCCGGGTGACCGGCGCAGCAATCTTCCATCAGGAAGCGGACCAGCGCGCCCAGGCCTTCGTAATTTGCGGTGTAGATGATCGAACGGGACTCCCGCTGCTGGTTGATCAGCCCAGCGCGCTCCAGCTCCTTCAAATGAAACGAGACGTTGGACGGGGAGACCTCCGCCTTTTCCGCGATCGCACCGGCAGCCATTCCGTCCGGACCAGCCACCACCAGCATGCGGACGATGTGGAGCCTGGTTTCCTGCGACAGCGCCGCAAATGACATGAGGGCTTGACGTTCTTCCATATTTCTACAATCCTTGAATTATTGAAACAGGAGTAGCCGAAATGAACGCGCTCGACAAGTCCCTTCTCGAAACCGACATCAGCCTTGGTCGCCTGCTCGACACCATCGACGGCGTCCGGGACATGCCACTGATCTTTTTCTACGCCGGCCGGCCGGTGAAGGGCGGCTATCACGTGACCGAGGTGAAGGCAGGACAGTTCGCAGCACTCGACTGCGGCGCTGAGCACGAGGAGTGGTCGGAAATCTTCGTGCAGCTGTGGGACGTCGAGGAGGGCGACCGCACCCACATGCCGGCCGGGAAGTTCGCCGCAATCATCCGCAAGGTGTGGGAGCATTTGAAGCTGGATGGGTCTGCCAAGCTGACGTTCGAGATCAGTGACGGCGTGCGACCGATGCAGCTTTATTGCGCGACGACCCCTGCCCTACACAGCGGCGCACTTCACGTCGATCTGGTGCCACGTCCCGCGAGCTGCAAGCCGCGCGATCGCTGGCTGGCGGAAAAAACCAAGACGGCCTCGGCGTGCTGCGGTCCGGCGCAGAAAACAGGATCATGCTGCTCCTGAGTCCGCTCAAGTAGGGTGAGTCCGGCGAATAGGGAGAATGCCTTGTTCTTTGGAATCAGTGAGATAGACTCAGCAAGACAAGGACGCCCGACACACCTAATCTGGACCAAATCACGCTGAACAAGGCTTTTTTCAATGGAAGATCGCGTCCGTTTCGCCCTCGAAAAACTGCTCAACGTCGCCCATCAGGATACTGGCCAGGGTGGTCGCGTCGCGAACTTTCTGCTCGCCTGGTGGAATGCTGAGGTTCACGGCGGCTTCGACCTGACCGATCTCGCCAATGTCGATCGCGAGGTTGCCGACGACATGGCGACGATCTTCACCTGGATGGCGTGCGAAGAAACCCTCTCCTATCCAGACGCCTACAAGCCGGAGATCGTGGAGATCATTCGCCGCTGGCGGCCGCATGTCGAGATCGACTGATAGCGACCCAAAAAAACAGCGTCGCTGTCGCCGGTCGAACGCCGTGGCGTCGAGCTCGACACCATTGCATCGGTGCTGCCGATCGATCGAAGAGATGAACTCGCCGAGTTGCTCACGGATCGGGACATCGAAACGTTGCGCCATCTTGTCAACGAGGGCATGGGCGCAAACACTCTGCGGGCGCTGACCTCCGATCTCGCTTATATTGAAGCGTGGGGATTGGCGGTAACACAAAAGTCCCTGCCCTGGCCGGCACCCGAGGCTCTGCTACTGAAATTCGTCGCCCATCATCTCTGGAATCCGAAGCGTAAGGAAAGCAATCCCGAGCATGGCATGCCGGACGATGTCGCCGACAACCTGCGGTGCCAGGGGTTTCTGAAATCGGTCGGACCGCACGCGCCAGCGACCGTGCGCCGGCGGCTCGCGAACTGGCCGACGCTGACAAAATGGCGCGGCCTCAATGGCGCCTTCACCTCCCCTGCCCTCAAATCCGCCATCCGTCTCGCGGCACGCGCTGTCCCACGGACAAGACACCGCAAGAGCGCCAACACTGTCACCGGCGACGTGTTGGCAAAACTGCTGGCGACCTGCACGGGCGAAAACCTGCGGGATTTGCGCGACCGCGCGATCCTGATGGTTGCCTTTGCCTCCGGTGGCCGTCGGCGCAGCGAAATCGCCGGGCTACGCGTGGAGCAATTGACTGCCGAGCCGCCGATCGAGATGGCGGAAGGCCCTCCCCTCCCCTCGCTTGCCATCCACCTCGGCCGGACAAAGACCACGAACGGCGAGGAAGACGATGTCGTCTATCTCACAGGCCGGTAGAGGCACTGAATGCCTGGATGACGGCCGCCAAGATCGAGAGCGGCAGTGTGTTTCGGGGGATCGGGCGCTGGGGCACCGTTTCGAAACGCGCGATCGATCCGCAGTCGGTCAATGCGATCTTAAAACAGCGGGCGAAAAGGGTCGGGCTGGATGCTGGGGAGTTTTCGGCGCATGGATCGCGATCCGGTTATCTGACAGAGGCCGCCAACCGGGGCATTCCCCTCCCCGAGGCGATGGAGCAATCACGCCACCGATCCGTTCAGCAAGCATCCAGCTATTATAACAGTGCTACACGCAGAAGCGGGCGAGCGGCCCGATTGTCGTAGGATCGGATCTCACCCTCAGAATTGCCAGGGCGAGATCAATTCGAGCCCTGTTGTCTCGAAATCTTTGAGGTTTCGGGTCGCCAACCGGCCACGATTGATCCGCGCTATCGCCGCGATCATGCCGTCCGGAGCCGGCATCCCCTCCCCTGCCGCTCAACGTCTCCCATGATATCGCCATAGGCCAATGCTGCTCCTTCCGTGAAGGCAAACATCTTGTCGGAGAACCGGCGACGCCAGCTCGCAAGTCCCTCTTCCAGGCGATCTGCGCGCTGATCCGACCTGATCTTTTGAATACCAAAGCCGATCTCAGCAACTGCAACCGTCGGCAATGCCAATTCGGCGTCGTGACGAACCAGCCATGCTATGACCGCAGAATCGGGAGCTTTCTTCAAAGTCTCCGACATCACATTCGTGTCGAGAAAAATCAAAGCTCGACGCCTTTGTGAGCGCGTCTGTTTTCATCGATGATGCTGTCGACATCGATATCCGTACCCGACTGCGATGAAAAACGGCTATAGAATTTCGCAGCGAGTTCACGTCCCGCCTCACGAGCCTCGTAGGTTTCGAGCGCGCGCTCGACAATATCGGCAATCGTGCGATTTTCTCGGCGGGCAAGCTTGTGTGCAAGGTCGCGCGCTTTGGAACTGCGGACAGATAGTTGCGGTGTTACCATTGAATGCTCCTTCGTCTGAATCCAATCTAACTTAAATTGATACAGCCATCGAGATGGCAGATGCCATCTCGATTGCTGTCAGGTGTTTCTGATATTTAGCCCTGCGTTTTTACCATCATGCATGTTCGTTGCGCCTGAAGACCAAAACAAACGCCACACTGTAAGCAATTTCTGCAAAAGACGGCCACCAGAACGCATTTCATGCTGGCTATCTGATGGCATCCATCGACCGCCGCATTTCGAGCCTGACGACGTGGTATTACGATCATGGGCCCCCTTGCAACTGATCATTTTCTCGCGCATTCCTTATCTGTACAAAGCACCTGAAAACGCGTGAGAAAACCATGGTAAAACGGCCAGGCGAAAATCCATCGTCAGCACCCAGACGGCTTATCGGCTATGACGCGTCTCGACGGACGATCAGGTCCATGACGCTCAGATGGACAAGTTGCGCGCCGCCGGCTGCGAGCGGATTTTTCAGGAGCACGGATCCGGCGCGTCACGTGCCCGGCCCGGTGGGGGAGCGGCCCGCGCGCGGTGGACGCAAATGGCAACCGTCGTCAGTCCGGTCGCCTCCATCGTCGCGATGAGCAGGTCGCGTGACGGACCTCAAAAAGTGTGCCAGCGGTGCACGCGACAGGTGCCAGGCCGCCGGAGCAAATCAGCTCGGCCAATCCATCCCGATATTCGAACCGGAAGTCGCATCGCGTGAAACATTTCATGCAGGAGAAGCGCGGGCAAACTCGGTGGATGGGGCAAGCCACGGTCTCGGAGCGCGACCAGCGTCTGCGAACGTATTGATCGCGGCCGCTTTGCCGATCGCCTCCAGGCAGACGGGACAAATGCCGCGCGATCTGGACCGTCCGACATTGCCAAGTGGGGCAGCGTGCCTGGAAAGTGCAGGCGCCTCCACCGCGGCAGGTCGGATTCTACAAGCGCGGCTACATGTATTTCATCGTCACCTTGAATAAGTCCCTTCAGTCTACGGCATGTTCATTTCTTGATACCATTGGGTGCGGTCTTCACTGCTTGGCTTGGAAGGCACCTCTGGAAAACCTTGTCAGCTGACAAAGTTTTCAAAGCGCTGAGTCGCCCTTGTTAGCCTCCGAAGCCAACGGAGTTGCACCGAGAGAACCCGGGCGAATTAGGAATCAATTGGCACACCGCACCAAAAACCTTGTCAGCTGACAAGGTTTGCAAAAGTGAAACATTCGCCTGGAACGCTGCTCAGGTGAAACAGGGATGCCGAAGAGCTCAATATTGCCTTGCGAAAAACACCGCTTGGCATAGCTCGGCCACAAAAGAGAGCCGACATACTTTCGCAGGGACGAGGGAGGGAAGGCGGACAGGGGAGGGGCCACTGACCGGCATGATAGTACGCTGCCAAAGGAGCCACTTCCCAAGTGCTGGCATGTCTACGATGTGGACGAACAACGGGTTCAATTTTGGCACTCCACCAAGGTGAATCTCTCCGATCGAGCGCGAACCAGAACGGCGGTATCAGCCGCCGCAAACCAAGGCCGCATATCCACTTGCGAGAAGGTGTGAGCTGCTCGCGAAACGTACACGCTGCAATGACTCCACTTATATGCAACCCCGTTACGGAATAACCGCGAGCCCCCCGCTAACGCCAGAAAAGCCGCTGCGGGATGACGAGGTTCGCCGCGACCGTGGAACTCTTCAAACTCGCCCGATGTCATTTTATTCGCCGTAAACGGGAAATGCACCGGGAACGTCCGAAGCGCCAGTTCTTTAACAACGCGCAACTGCAAAGATAGCCGGAAGTGACTTACCCATCAGTGATACCACCGCGTGGTCAATACCGGAGAAGGGGAGGGGCCTGCAACGCATGCCTCTCTCGTGAGGCCTACATAAGCTTTCAACACGACGCCAGGATACATTTGTCTGCACGGCGCACCAAAAGATTACTATTCCGTCTGCGGTGACGAGGAGATAGAATCCCTTTCCAAACCGGTTACCCCTGATGGCTGGTGCGTCTTCGACAGTATTGACCCAAAGGCCGCACGTTGGTCCTGCGATGATTGAGGACGTCGCGGCCATGCCGGAAACGGAAGCAACGTGGAAAATCCGCGGACCAGGAGCGATGGTTGGTGTCAAATAGCTTGCGTGGAAGCGCGTTCAACGACCTCGGTTTTTAGAACCATCTTGCGCGCGGCCCGATCTTCGCCATTTAATCGCTCAACCAAGAGCTTGGCCGCCGTCGCTCCCAGTTCGTAGACGGGTTGCCGCACGACAGTAACCGGGGGGGTGGTTACAGATGTCCAGTCTGCGTCATGGAACGACACCAGAGATAGATCACCCGGAATATTTAATCCCAATTCACGATGTGCCCTGAACACTTCAAGACCGATTATACTGTCCGACGCAATGATCGCCGTCGGACGGTGTCCCGACTGGAGCATTTCGATAACGATCCGGTGTGTGCGTTCCGGTGTAACGGCCCCAACCTTCACCCAGTCCTCCATACCGATAAGGCCAGCCTCACGGCAGACACTAAGATACCCTTCGATGCGGCGCCGCACCGAACCGGTGCTGATGTCCCGCGGCGTATGGAAGCGATGATCCGGCGTGTCGCAGGCGGTAAGATAGGCGATGCGGCGGTGACCAAGTGTGATCAGCTGGCGGGTAATATTCTCCGCAGCGTTCTGGTCGTCGGCTATGACAGTATCTACGTCCAACGCCTCGCCGCAACGGTCGAGCAATGCGAGTGGCAAGCCTGAACGGATGGCCTCCCTGAGGTGATCGACATCATTCTCCTTGGCAGGGGAAACAATCAGGCCATCGACGCGTTTGGCAAGCAATGTGCGGATCGCGGCCTTCTCCGCCGTCGCGTCCTCGCCCGAATTGATAAGAATGACGGTAAAGCCCGCCTGCCGGGCGATATCCGCGATGCCGCGTACCGCGAGGCTGAAGAAGGGGTTCTCGATATCCCCCACTACGACGCCGATTGTGCCGGAGCGGCCCGTCGTCATGCTGCGGGCAAGCTCATTGGGGCGATAATCAAGGGAACTTGCGGCAGCTGTGACAGCCTCGCGCACCCTGTCGCTGACAGTTCCGTAGCCGCCAAGCACGCGTGCAGCCGTTGCCTTCGAGACGCCGGCCCTGCGTGCGACGTCAGCCACGGTGACGGAAGGAGATTTAGAGAGGCTTTTATCCATAAACGGTAGCCTTACAAGAGAACTTGACGAGTGGCAAATGCGAAGATAACAATTGCCAACAATCAAAGAGACCGGTCTCTTTATTATTGAGACCGGTCTCAATAGCAGAAAAAGACTTCCGACATGCGAACTGCATAGGCCGGGCAGGCGACGTCGTGTCGCCGTCCGGATGGGAACCCGTGCGCCTTGAATACATCGCAGACAACGACACCAGAGGAGACGAAACCAATGCGATTTACTGAAGCCTTCACTTCCCCCTTTACCAAAACCCGCGCCACCGCCATCGCGGTCACGCTCGGTGTCCTCGCAGGCGCAACGACCCCGGCACTTGCCGACAATCCACTTGGCCTCATTGATCCCACCACCATCAGTGTCGGAACGATGGGTGACGCCAAGCCCTATGCCTTTACCACTGCCGACGGTAACTTTACCGGTTTCGACATCGAGCTTTTCCTCAACGTTGCCGGACGCCTCGGCTTCAAGAAGGAGCAGGTTGTCTTCACCGGTCAGGAATTCTCGGCGCTGATGCCGTCGGTCGCCAACGGCCGCTTCGATGTTGCGGCCGCCGCAATTGGCACGACGGCCAAGCGCAAGGAGACCGTTGATTTCTCCGATGGTTATCTTGCAGGTTTCCTCAGCGTGCTGACTTCGGAGCCTGGCATCACCGATGCGGCAGGCCTCAAAGGCAAGCGTCTCGGCGTCGTGCAGGGCACGCTGCAGGAAATCTATGCAGAGAAGAACTTTGCTGGCACCGATCTCGTCAAGTTCCCGGACAACAACTCAGCCGTTTCTGCGCTCAACAATGGCACGGTGGATGCACATTTCCTCGATTTCGAGGCGGCGAAGGACTACTCCGCCCGCTATCCGGCGCTGAAGATTGCGGTCAACATTCCAAGCTTCGATGCGCCTGCCGGCTTCGTCATCCGCAAGGGGAACGATGCATTGCGCGAGGCGCTCGACAAGGGCCTGAAAGAGGCCATGCAGGACGGCACCTGGAAAAAGCTGCACGAAAAATGGTTCCCCGGCACGCCGATGCCGCAGGCATATCTTCCCGAGCAGTGATGCCGCCTTCCGGTCCGGCCTTCACCGGTCGGACCGACCTTTCTTTTAAGGGATATCCTGATGAACTGGCTTGAAAACCTGCGCCGCAGCTTCCTCGACTGGAACGCCATGGCCGAAGTGCTGCCGACCATGATCACAGTCGGTCTGAAGAACACGCTGATCCTGGCTGCGACTTCGACGGTGCTTGGCGTCGTCAACGGCATGATACTCGCCATCATGGGCATTTCCCGCTCGCCATGGCTGCGGATACCCGCCCGTCTTTATACCGATATTTTCCGCGGCCTGCCGGCCATCGTCACAATCCTCCTGATCGGTCAGGGTTTTGCCCGCATCGGCCGCGAGCTCTTCGGTCCGTCACCTTATCCACTCGGTATTCTGGCGCTCAGCCTGATTGCCGGCGCCTATATCGGCGAAATTTTCCGATCCGGTATCCAGAGCGTCGATCGCGGACAGATGGAGGCCTGCCGGGCACTGTCCATGAGCTACGGTCAAGGGATGCGCCTTATCGTCGTGCCGCAGGGCGTGCGCCGTGTGCTGCCGGCCCTCGTCAACCAGTTCATCGGCAACGTCAAGGATTCAAGCCTTGTCTATTTCCTCGGGCTTCTGGCCTCCGAGCGCGAGATTTTCCGCGTGGGACAGGACCAGGCGGTGGTGACGGGCAATCTTTCACCGCTGCTGCTTGCGGGCGTATTTTATCTCATCGTCACCGTACCGCTCACCCATGTCGTCAACGCGATCGACAATCGCCTGCGGATCGGCAAGCAGCGTCCCTCCGTCATCACCAGTGGGTTAGAAGAGGTCAGTGAACTCGACTGTGCAGCCCGCGCGTCCGGTGTCGCCTTCAAGGGCGGTAGCCTCGATGTGCGCCATCTCGGCATGGCGTATGGCGATCTCGATGTGCTGAAGGGTGTCGACCTTTCGGTAAAGCCGGGCAGTGTGACCTGCATCATCGGCCCGTCCGGTTCAGGCAAATCCACCCTGTTGCGCGGACTTAACCGTCTGGTCGAGCCGAAGAGCGGCGATATTCTCATTGATGGTGAAAGCATTCTGGCCATGAAACCGGAAACGCTGCGCCGCCGGGTCGGCATGGTTTTCCAGCATTTCAATCTTTTTCCGGATCACACGGCACTGGAAAACGTCATGCTGTCGCTGACGAAGATCAAGGGCCTGCCGGTAGCCGAGGCCGAGCGCATCGCCAAGGCAAGACTCGCCGACGTTGGTCTTGCGAGACGTCAGCATCACCGTCCGGGCGGTCTTTCCGGTGGGCAGCAGCAGCGCGTCGCCATTGCCCGTGCGCTTGCCATGGAGCCGGAAGTTATCCTCTTCGATGAGGTGACAAGTGCGCTCGATCCGGAATTGGTCAAGGGCGTGCTCAACCTGATGGCCGAACTCGGCACGCGCGGCATGACCATGGTCGTCGTGACGCATGAAATGGGATTTGCCCGTCGGGTCGCCGATCAGGTCGTCTTCATGGACGAGGGGCGCGTGGTGGAAGCCGGCACGCCAGAGGCGATATTCGACAACCCGCAAAGCCCGCGCCTCCAGCGCTTCCTTGCGGAAGTGCTCTGAGCATCGGGAGGAGAAAAACATGACACGAACGATACGATGGGGCGTACTCGGTTGCGCGGGCATTGCCGCCAAGGCGGTCATTCCCGCCATCCAGTCCAGCCGTCTGGGGCGCGTTGCGGCAATCGCCTCGCGTGATGCCGCCAAGGCAAAAGAGATGACGGCCCGCTTCGGCATCGCCAAATCCTATGGCAGCTACGAGGATCTGCTCGCCGATCCGGAAATAGATGCAATCTACAATCCTTTGCCCAATCATCTGCATGTGCCCATGACGATCAAGGCGCTGGAGCAGGGCAAACCCGTGCTCTGCGAGAAGCCGATCGCCCTTGATGCCGTGCAGGCGAGGGAACTGGCGGCTGCACAAAAGGCCGCGGGCCTGCCCGTCGCCGAAGCCTTCATGGTTCGCCACCATCCGCAATGGAAGAAAGCACGTGCGTTGATCGCCGAGGGGCGTCTTGGCGAGGTTAGGGTCATCCAGACGATCTTTTCCTATTATCTCGACGACCCCGCAAATGTGCGCAACCAGGCCGACATCGGCGGCGGCGGGCTGTTCGATGTCGGTTGTTATGCCATCAACACCGCGCGCTTTCTGTTCGACGCGGAACCGGTGCAGGCGATTGCGCTCATGGAGCGCGATCCCGTCTTTGGCACGGACCGGCTGACGAGCGGGTTGCTAGCGTTTCCGGAGGGAAAGCAGCTTGCCTTCACCTGTTCCACGCAACTGTCCCTTACGCAAAAGGTTACGGTGCTTGGAACGCGCGGGCGTCTGGAAATTCCAATTCCTTTCAATGCACCGGCCGATGAACCGACTGTCCTTATCTTCGATGACGGCCGTGATCTTACTGGCGGTGGGCGCGAGGAGATCATGATCGGGCAGGTCGACCAGTATCGCGAACAGGCCGATGCATTCGCCGAGGCCATTCTCTCCGGAGAGCCACTCGACACGGGGCTTGGCGACGCGATTGCGAACATGAAGGCAATCGACGCCCTCTTCCGCTCCGCCGCCAGTGGTCGCTGGGAAAAGCCCTGACCGCTTCACACCATCCGTATGACAATTGAACGAAAGCCAACCCCATGACCGACAACACCATCTCTTCGGCCGTCATCATCGGTGCCGGTATCTTCGGAGTTTCCACCGGCGTGCAGCTTGCGCGAAGCGGCATCCAGGTCACGATCCTTAACGACGGCCCGCCCGCGAATGGCGCCTCAGGTCGCTCGCTCTCCTGGCTCAACTCGGCGCGTATGCGCTCGGAACCATATCATCGACTGCGTATGGCCGGCATCGACCGATATCGGACGCTGGCGTCGCGGAATCCCGACGCAGAATGGCTTCGCTTCGATGGTGGCCTGACCTGGGATGCGGATGACGAGCGCAACGAGATCGACGCGGCCTATCGCCACGAGGTTTCGCTTGCCTATGACGCGCAGCGGCTTTCCGCAGCCGAAGTCGCCCGTGTCGCGCCCGGTGTCGATGCAGGCGCAATCACCCCGCAGGGTGCAATTTTCAATGCCGGGGAGGGCTGGGTTGATCTGCCGACATTGATCGGTGTGCTTCTCAAGGAGTTTTTCGCGCTCGGAGGCGTTCTGGTAACGGACCAGGGTGCCGCGCGGGTCATGCTCGAGGGTGGTCGTGCTGTTGGTGCGGAAACTGCAAAGGGTCACCTCCATCGGGCGGATGCTGTCGTGCTCGCGACAGGCCCGGCCGTGCCTAAGATGGCTGCGGAAAGCGGACAGACCATCGGTGACGGGACACCGATCGCGCTTCTCGTGCAAACCAAGCCGCTGGCCCATCCCCTGCGCGCTGTCCTCAATACACCGCGCGTCGCTGTTCGCCCCGCGCCGGGTGGCTCCTTCTCGCTGGATGCCGACTGGGCGGCCGACGAGGGTGTGACAGTGCGTGCGGACGGCACCTATGAGATCGATGACAACATTGTTGCCGAGCTTCTGGTGGAGGCTGCCAAGGTGATGGACGGCAATCCGCAACTCGAAGTCGCTTCGCTCGGTGTTGGTGGGAAACCGATCCCGGGCGACGGCGAGCCGGTGATTGGAGCCATCAAGGCCATTCCCGGCTATTACGTCGCCTTCAGCCACAGTGGCGCAACGCTTGGTCTTATTACCGGCGAGCTGCTGGCCTATGAGATTGCAACGGGAGCGGAACATCCGATGTTGGCGACCTTCCGTCCCGAGCGTTTCGCGGGCTAGAACCATTTTAGGAAGATTTCCGGAGGACGAGCCTGCCGAACTAACGGCGGGCTTATTTTGCCGCATGCACCAATTATCGACCGGACGTGGATTGATCTTGTTCCGTTCACCAGTTCGGTGAAGTGAACGGGACGGGTCAATGAAGGGCAGGGGGGTGGTGATAACTGGCATGGCCGTCTTCCTGACGTGAGCAGTTAAACGCCTCACCACCTTGACTACGGTTCCGAAGTCCCAGGCTGCGGCCGTCATAGATACCACCTCTTCGCCAACCATCATCCCGTGGCTTTCACCTGGTGACCGCCAGCTCGCAACAGCGCCATAAGTACCGGACCAAGTGAAAATTCACCACGCTTTGCCTTGTTCGTCAAATTCCTGAGATACCCGCCCGGTGAATTGATGTGGCCACCACGTTCCAGAATGCAGGCGATAGTTACCGCGGCATTCTCTGGACCCATTATCTCACAGGCTTCCTGATATGCGGAGGGACTAACCCCAAGCATTGACCTGACAACCACGGCGGCGGTCATGAGTTCGCGCCAACTCCCGATTTGGCCCCCAGGCCCATAGTTCGAAATCTCCGGGCAGGCTCGCAATACAAGGCCAATAGGAAAAGCCTTGATCGGCACATGGCCCGTCTGCTTGTTCTCGCCCGGCTTCGCTCCCTGCTCGTTTCTAGAGCTAGGTTCAAGTTCATTAGGAGGGTTGGTATTTGAATTCTGTATGTGACGCTCAATTTGAGCATCATTGGTGATCATTTTTGAAGAAAAATCGCCAGAATTCAGGAGTTTGAGGATATCCGCTCGCAAACGGCCCATCTCGGCACCCAGATCGCCAAGTTCATTCAGTGTCGGATTGCGCGGAATTCGCCCGACGAGCATAAGATATCGCTCTTCAAGCCCGCCCCAATCGCCTGAGGCTCCCTCTTCAACGCCAGCGGTGATCAGCTTTCGGATATCGCGCCGGCAGATCGTCAGGCTTTCCTTTGCTCTTCTGAAGGCAATTCGATCAGCGGCAACCTGCTGAGCCAGGCATGCGAGTTCCTCAGCACGCATAAGAAGCGGGGATATGTCGAATCCGAAGGCGTGTTCGATTGATCCCTCGTCATCCTTTCGAGCGTAGCGCTTGCCGTTCGCACTGTCCTTGCGGATGATTAAGCCGGCCTCAACGAGAAGAGCAAGATGCCGACGCAAAGTGGCACCTGCGATGCCATGCGCGCGAATTGACAGCTGAATGTTCGACGGGAAGACGACGAGCTGCGCGTCCTGGCGCAGTTCATTCTCGGGATAAAAGCTGAGGAGAGCGTCGAGCACCGCAAGGCTACGATCCTGCAGACCGAGCACTTCTCTTGCCTCCGATGCATCGCGAAAGACTTTCCATTTGTCTGCCGACTTGCCTTCCTCGATCTTGGTCGTGGCAATCTGCCGCTTCACAAGCGTAAGGTTCACCGGCCGCCGCCCAAAGGGCGTCGTCACTTGTCCACCTTCCATGTCCTCACCTTTCAAAAAGGCAAAAGATCCACGCTCACCAAAACGATGCCAAAGACTCTTGACTAGGATTCATGGAAATGCGATTCTCAAGTTCTCACACAACGAGAAGGGCTTCCATGACGGCAACGTTTCGGGGGCCTTTTTCTTTTGCGCACTTTCCTTCCGTAAAATCATTTCGAAGCCTGCCAGTCAGCTTCGATTTAAGTCCTGGATCCCCTCGCGTGCGAACCGCTCCACCAATGTAGGCAGTTCGGCTTCGATAAAATCGAGGAATTCTGCTCCGGCCGGCGTCTCCGCCGAAATGCGAATGTCCTTGGGCGTGCGCAAGTAACTGCCAAGCGGCTCGCCCGCGGCACCGGCAATCTTCTTGCCGTCCTTCCGGGGCTCCGTTGCGGGTTTCAGGGCATTGAAGGCGGCTAGAAACTTCTGGTCTGACCCCAGCCGCTTCTCTGCGGCGGCTGACAGCACTCTACGCAGTTCTTCGTGCAGATCAGCACGTTCAGAAAACACCTTCGCGAATTCTACCCATCTCGGACGGCCGACCTTGGCAGCCCGACCGATCGCCTCGATGATATCGAGGGGAACTGAGCGATAAACCGCCCGCATTCGCGCAAGCTCCGGATCATCGATCGACAATGCCGCCTTGATATCGCGAGGCTTCACGTCGGCGTCATCCATACGGCGGGCGAACAGGGCGCGCTCGACCCAGCTCAGATCCTGACGATCGGCATTTTCGATACCCTGCGCGATGACAAGCTCGACATCGGAAATCTCGACCTCGATCGCCCTAACCGGAATTCCGAGATCTTTGGCTGCCTGCAGTCGACGATGGCCGTAGATCACCTGATAGCGATCCGGTGAGGATGGTGACTTGCGGACCTGAATGGGAACTTTCTGACCTTCGGACCGAATGGAGTTCCTGAAAGTCTCGAAGTCCGATGCATCGTCGTCCGGAAGACGATCAGGAAAGGGGGAGGGATCGACCATTAACGGATCGAGTTCCCGGATCACACCGCCGCCCGATTCAACAAGCGCCTTCAGCCGGTCGCGTTCCGATTTGATGTCGTCGATTGCCCGATGTGCCGCACCGATGACGCCAGCGCCCACACGTGCGGGTGCTGGCGATTGTTGCGGGGAGGCAGAACTGTCCGTCGACAGCCGGTTTTCGAGCTCCGCCGACAGCAGTCCGAAATTTGCAACGATGGATTTACGCGACGACTTGCTGGTCATGTGCGTCCCCAACTGATGTTGATGAGTTTCAATATCGCCTCGTTGACGGCGTCCACCGCCTCGCGTGCGCGTTTGTGCGTATCACGGCCGATCTGGCCCATCTCCAGTTCGTAAATGGACCGCTTGGCAAGTCCCGCTGCCTCAACCGCCGTGCTTTCAATCAGCGTGGGTAGAAGCACATCAGTTCCGAACAGATGGCGCATCATAGCCACGACCTGCGACTGCGGCGCATCGTTCGGATCGTGGCGGGTGACAAGATACCGGATGAAATCCTGATCGAGCTGTGCTCCACTCTCGTTCAGCACGCTGATCAAATCGCCCATCATCAACAGGAACTGGCTCATGGAAGCCACGTCAAGCATCGCCGGATGTACCGTGATAATCATGCTGGTCGCAGCATAGATTGCACTGAGCGTCAGAAACCCCAGTGACGGAGGTGTATCGAGGATAACGACATCGTAATCTTGGTCGACCTCCGCAAGTGCGAGCTTCAGGCGCTCAAAGAAGATTGCCCCGGAGCCTGATTTTTGGGCCAGCACACGCGGTGTCTCGTGCTCGTACTCCATGACTTCGAGATTACCGGGAATCAGGTCGATACCATCGAAGTAAGTCTTGCGAATAATATCGCGGATCGGGCGACGCTCGGCGTCGTCATAACGAAGAGCCGCATAGATAGTCTCGTTGGCGCCGACATCGAATTCGGGCTGCGCACCGAAGAGAGCGGAAAGCGATGCCTGCGGATCAAGGTCAAGTGCAAGGACGCGATACCCCTGCAATGCGAGATAATGTGCAAGATGAACGCAGGTCGTGGTCTTCGCGCTGCCGCCCTTGAAGTTGGCGATCGCGATGACCTGAAGATGTTCGCCCTCGCGTCTGCGCGGCAAAAATCTCAGCGCCTCTGAAGGCTTCTGGCTGGCAAAGAATTCGCGCAACTCGTTTATCTGGGCAAGCGTATAGACGCGATGATTATTCTCCAGCCGACCGGGAATCGGACCGCGTCCTTCGCTCGACATGAGCTTCAGGGTGGAATCGGGTATGGACGTCAGCTTGGAGACTTCGTTCGTAAGGAAGGGCCTCAAGCTCTTCTCCGACTTCGGAGGATACATGCGGGTGCGAAGCTGCTGCAATTGCTGTGACAGAAGGCCCGCGTGACGCATGATCTTTCCACCCGCGTCTTCCTTCTGACTGATCGTTGCTTCTACGTTTTTCGCTATCGCCATATTGTCCTCTTGGCGGGCATCTTTCGGTTTGCCGACTGTTGCCCGCCAAAGATACAACACGATTCTTGCCGCACGTCCAGTCGTTTAGAGTTAACAACGCCTTAACAGACCGCTCTTTTGAAACAGGGTTCGGTTAGCCAAAATCGAAATTTAACATTTGTTTTTTATGTATTTGGAGAATAACTCTATAGGGAATCGATACCAGTTTGTCCGAGGGCTGATTATCCAGAACAACGATCTTCGGAAATACGTTCAGCGCGCTGTAGCTTTGTCCAGATGCACGCGACTCAAGGTAGCTCAGTTTGTCTGAGCAGTTTTGCGGGGGCTTAAATAATAGTCAAGGCGAAGACGCTCGCAAGGCATCTTGCTCAAGCTCTATTGCGGTCGTTCATGCGGACCGCAAATTTCGCTAAAGCGGTCGCTCGGCTGTTTGGGCTGAATGTCCCAGTTGGGGTGGAGAGCGGCCTAAGCGCTTTCAGGCCGACAGAGTGTTGATTTCCACTGAGAGCTGACCCGGCGCAGCCAGATATTTCCATTGAGAATTGACCCATGTTTCAACCGTCCCTCGCATGTTTTCCGCGGGGGCTCTGGAGTGATCGACATGGCGTTACTGAGC